>Ga0209309_10000009_pt1 | contig 408220 bp, 347 predicted proteins | sample COGITO_mtgs_1204_2_FD_184807 | JGI IMG/M metagenome (GOLD analysis project Ga0209309, IMG submission 184807) | Pelagic marine microbial communities from North Sea - COGITO_mtgs_120412 (SPAdes) (version 2) | ecosystem: Environmental > Aquatic > Marine > Epipelagic ...
TTATGAAAGAATAACCTACTGGACTCACAACAACTTAAAATCGAGATCAACGTCTCACAGAACTGAACGTGATTGTAGTAGAAAAGAGAGAGGATTATCAGTGTTGTCTGAGTCTTGGCTCAACCGTATAAATTAACCTTAATTCTCTCTTTTATTCTTTCTGATTAAATACCAAATTTATTAAAAGACAAACTTAAGCCGTATAAAAATAATTGCGGTTTAGTGCTTAATCAAAGGTCGTTGCGTGTTTGTAACGTCTGATTTTCCTTCGGAAAATCCTCGCATACAAACCCGCAACTATTCTTATACATTAACGTTGTGAGCAAGCTAAAAAAAACCATCGTCTGAAACCAATATTAGAAAATAGAATTAAAGCATTCGTAGTTGACTATCTAATTATGGGAATAATCGGGTTTCTAATTATTGCTCTGACTGACCATCTATTCCTAACAATGATGATTGTTTACACGATTGCAATGAATAAGGACTTTCTGAATGGAAAAAGCATCGGAAAAAGACTTTTCGGAATTCAAGTTCAAAACCTGAATAACCAAAAAGCGTCTGAATGGAAAAGCTCGTTGCGGAATTTTTTGCCAATTATCCCAATTGATTTGATGTATACATTTTTTAGTCCAACACGCAGAATTGGAGACCGAATTGCGGAAACTAAAATCGGAATTGAAACAGAACGGAATTTAAAAACATTAAGCTCGGAATTGAAAAATTACCGAATAAATAAAGAGCTGATTTTTGGTGTAATTTTCGGGATTGCTAATATTTACGGGCTTCTATGGTTGTACGGAATTATATTAGCCTGAATAGAAAAGCCAGCTCACAACAAAGAACTGAGTTAAAAACCAAATAAATTCTTCGTTAAATTTAGTCAATAATTTTCTGGTATTGTTAAAGTAGCATAAATCTCTTTTTTTTTTCGTAATTGTTTCTTAAAAATATCATCAAACTAAATTAGTTCTCCCTTCATTGAGGTTTGGAAACTAAAAAGGTAAGATTATATATTTTCTACAACTAAACTCTCGTGCATAAATCCTTCAATATGATCTGCATATTGCACATGAAACCAGTTGTCAATTTTTCCTAAAATTGTAATTGGCGTGTTTTCTGTAAACGTTTCTATTTTTTTATATTTAACACCAGAACCAATTCTTAATTCATTTTTAGCCAGTTTCGTAATTCCGTTTTTAAAAACCTTTTCTTCTTTACTATTTGGCAAATCAGATTTTTTTACAAAAGCCAACGGATTTATGGCTCCAGAAGAATTGTAAATCCCAAAATGTAAATGAGGACTTGCTCCTTTTGCATTGCCTGTATTGCCTACAAAACCTAGAGTATCACCCAGTTTTACATAGGTACCTGATCTTGTTTTAATACTATCTAAATGTGCATAATATAAAGTTTTACCAAAAAGACCACTTTTTAACCAGATTTGTTTTCCACCCAAACCACTATTTTTAGCAGTTGCCACAAAACCATCTACAGAAGCAATTACTGGAGTTCCTCTTTTAGCAAAAATATCAATGCCTTCATGTTTTCTTTTTCCTCCACTTCTAACTGCTCCCCAATAACTTTGAATATCTTTATTTCCTTTACCAGCTACTGGAAATAAAAAAACAGGTTCTGTGTAAATTCCAATATTAAAATCGACTTTTTTATTAGATTCTGAAAACATCACAATTTTGTAATACCCAGTTTTAAAAACTTCGAAATTAAGGTTGTTTAAATTCGCTTCATTAGAAACTATGGGTCTTTTTGAAATTAAAGTATCATTTAAAATACCATAAATATCTACAGCGAATTGTAAAGAATCTGTTTCAATATTCGTTTCAATTTTTAATCGTTCACCTTTTTCTAAAAATATTTTATACGATAGAATTGAAAAATCTAAAGAATCTGATTTTGTATAAATAACGTTTGGCAATGCTAACTCTAAATTATTGTTTTTTGCTTGCTCGTAAACATCTTCGTACTTCTTTAAAAAAATCTCATCCTCTTTAACGTTACGTTCTATAACTTGTTTTCCTGAAGGTTTTGTAAGTTTATCAGATAAATTCTGAACTTGTTTGCAAGAAGCAAAACAAAGTGAAACTAAAATAATTTTAAAATTGATTTTCATACATTCTACTTTATAAAACGCTATAAGTAACTTTTCATTTGTTTTTTTTTCAACAAGAAATTTAACGAAAATCTTGCCAAATTATTTTAAAAACAAAAATTAGATTCCTTAACTAAAAAAACTTTGCTCAGTGTTTTTGAACTTGACAATGTTAGTTTTTTTTCATGTTATGAAAACTTAAAAATTCCATAAAAAAATCATCGATCATAAAATAGTTTTTAGCGTTTATTTTGCATAAAAAAAACATCCATTTGCTGAAATAAATTCAACAAATGGATGTTTTTAAAATTGTTTTAAAATAGAGTTTCTATTTATTCAAGTACATTTTACGTCTTGCATATAAGTCGTAAAACTGATCATCTTTTAAACTATCAATAAACAAAATGCTTTCTCCAGTCGATTTCATTTCTGGTCCTAGTTTCTTATTTACATTCGGAAACTTGTTAAAAGAGAAAACTGGCTGCTTAATTGCATAGCCTTCTAATTGCGGATTGAAATTAAAATCTGTTACCTTATTATGACCTAACATTACTTTCGTTGCGTAATTCACATAAGGTTCTTTGTATGCTTTTGCTATAAAAGGTACAGTTCTAGAAGCTCTTGGATTTGCTTCAATAATGTACACAATATCTTCTTTTATGGCAAACTGAACGTTTATCAAACCAATTGTTTTTAGTTCTCTTGCAATTGTATGTGTATGATCTTTAATTTGTTGCATCACCAAATCACCTAAATTAAAAGCTGGTAAAGTTGCATTAGAATCTCCTGAATGAATTCCACAAGGCTCTATATGCTCCATAATTCCTATGATGTACACATTTCCATCAGCATCACAAATTGCATCTGCTTCTGCTTCTATAGCACCATCTAAATAATGATCTAACAGTAATTTATTTCCAGGCATTCTACCTAATAAATCTACAACATGCTCTACTAATTCTTCTTTGTTGATGACAATTTTCATTCCTTGACCACCTAAAACGTAAGAAGGTCTTACTAAAATTGGGAAATCTAATTCGTCTGCCAATTGCAAAGCTTCATCTGCAGTTTCTGCAATTCCGAATTCTGGATAAGGAATGTTATTTTCCTTTAACATTGATGAGAATCTTCCTCTATCTTCTGCAATATCTAAAGCTTCAAAAGAAGTTCCGATAATTTTAATTCCGTATTTGGTTAACTTTTCTGCTAATTTTAAAGCAGTTTGTCCACCTAATTGTACAATAACACCTTCTGGTTTTTCATGTCTGATGATGTCATAAATATGTTCCCAAAAAACTGGTTCGAAGTATAATTTATCAGCAGTATCAAAGTCTGTAGAAACCGTTTCTGGATTACAGTTAATCATAATGGTTTCATAACCACATTCTGCAGCTGCTAAAACTCCATGCACACAACAATAATCGAACTCAATTCCTTGTCCTATTCTGTTTGGTCCAGAACCTAAAACAATAATTTTCTTTTTATCAGTAACAATACTTTCGTTTGCAATGATGATTTCTCCTTCTGCAGTTTCAATCTCGTTTTCAAAAGTTGAATAATAATAAGGAGTTTTTGCTTTAAATTCAGCAGCACAAGTATCAACTAATTTAAAAACACGTTGTACTTTTAATTCTTCTCTTTTATTATATACTTCGCTTTCTAAACAACCCAACATGTGAGCTATCTGTCTGTCTCCATAACCTTTTTGCTTTGCCTCTAACAATAAATCTCTTTGAAGCGTATCAATTTTATAGGTAGAAATTTCTTTCTGTAATTGAAATAATTCTTCATATTGCTTTAAATACCACATATCAATTTTTGTGATATCATAAATCTGACTTAAAGGAATACCCATTGCAATTGCATCATAGATTGCAAAAACTCTGTCCCAACTTGCGTTGGTTAATTTTTCTATAATTTGATTATAGTTTGTATAGCCTTTTCCATCTGCACCTAAACCATTTCTTTTAATTTCTAAAGATTGTGTTGCTTTGTGCAATGCTTCTTGAAAAGATCTTCCAATTCCCATTACTTCTCCAACAGCTTTCATTTGCAAACCTAAAGTTCTGTCTGAACCTTCGAATTTATCAAAATTCCAACGTGGTATTTTTACAATTACATAATCTAAAGTTGGCTCAAATAAAGCTGATGTAGATTTTGTAATTCCGTTTTCTAATTCATCTAATGTATAACCAATCGCTAATTTTGTAGCTACTTTTGCAATAGGATATCCAGTTGCTTTACTCGCTAAAGCTGATGATCTTGAAACTCTTGGATTAATTTCAATAGCAATTATATCTTCTTTTTCATCTGGCGAAACTGCGAACTGCACATTACAACCACCTTCAAAATCTCCAATAGAACGCATCATATGAATTGCCATATCTCGCATTCTTTGATAAGTTTTATCAGAAAGTGTCATTGCTGGAGCTACTGTAATAGAATCTCCTGTATGAATACCCATTGGATCCATATTTTCGATAGAACAAATAATAACAACGTTATCATTTTTATCACGAAGTAATTCTAATTCGTATTCTTTCCAACCCATCATAGCTTTATCAATCATCACCTCATGAATTGGTGATGCTTCTAAACCTCTACTCAAAAGTTCGTCAAAATCTTCTGCTTTGTAAACGATGGAAGCTCCTGCTCCACCTAACGTATAAGAAGAACGAATTACTAATGGAAAACCAAATTCTTGTGCAATTTCTTTTCCTTTTAAGAAAGATGTTGCTGTTGCTTGAGGTGCCATTGGCACTCCAATTTTTAGCATTAACTCTCTAAACTGTTCTCTATCTTCAGTAACATTAATGGCATCTATATCTACACCAATTAATTTTACATCAAAATCTTTCCAGATTCCTTTATCATCTGCTTCAATACATAAATTTAAAGCTGTTTGACCACCCATTGTTGGCAAAACTGCATCAATTTGTGGATGCTCTTTTAAGATTTGGATGATTGATTTTGTAGTTAATGGCAACAAATAAATATGATCAGCCATAGAAGGGTCTGTCATAATAGTTGCTGGATTAGAGTTGATTAAAATCGTTTCTATTCCATCTTCTCTTAAAGAACGTAAAGATTGTGAACCAGAATAATCGAATTCACAAGCTTGCCCAATAACAATAGGTCCAGATCCAATAATTAAAATTGATTTGAGGTCTTTTCTTTTTGGCATTGTAAGTAGTTGTTTTTATTTATGTTACAAAAATAGTTGATGACTGGGTATAAAAAAAGGTGTTACTTAAAAAAAGTAACACCTAATAAATTAACAATTGTTAATCATTTTATTTTTTATGTCTAGTTTCAGATGAAACAGAAATTTTCTTTCTTCCTTTTGCTCTTCTACGAGCTAATACTTTTCTACCATTAGCAGAAGCCATTCTTTCCATGAAACCATGTTTGTTTCTTCTCTTTCTCTTTGATGGTTGGTACGTTCTTTTCGGCATTGTATGTATTTTTAAAAATCTTCTTAATAATTATAGTTTTGCTTTAAAAGAATTACCTCATTAAAAGCGTGTGCAAATATACAACTGTTTTTATTTTTGACAAATAGTATTTGAAAAAAAATAAAATATTTTTTATTTAATCTTTTTTAATAGTTTTTTCATAGCTTTTTTACCCAAACTAAAAGAGTTTTTATGTATAGGGATAGTTCCTATAACTGGTCCTTGATGGTCTATAGCCTCTTCAAAATGATATTTAGAATCGTTAACACTAGCTGTACAACTCATTTCTACAACAACTTCAAAAGTATCTAAATCTATAATTTTAATGCTAGCAATAGCACCTGATAAAGCAGAAATTAAACGTGCATTGTTTTTTTTACTTAAACTTTGCTTTTCTAAATAACCTAAATATTCAATTTTAGAGAGAATAACAAAATTAAAATTTGTGGACTTCCCTAGTATTTTTAAATCTGAATTAGAAATTTCATAAGGAAAAACACTTTTTAATAGTTTTTTATCATTATTGTCTTTTAATAAAGAAGCAAATATTACATTGTTATCCAATTTCTTTTTAAAATAATCTTGAACAGTTTCTAAATTTTCTACTCTAAAACCGTTTACAGTTTGAATATTGGTTTGATTTAAAATATAACTATTTTCTAAATTAATTTTTTTATTTGGGTTGTGAAAATCATAAGTATAATCTGGAAGATTAAATGAAAACAAATGACCGTTTCTATTTGCACAACTTAAACAAATTAAAAACAGCACCAAAATCAAAAGTTTTTTTATCATTCTACAAATTTAAACCAATTCTTAAATGCAATTCTAAAATAAGACCATCAGAATCAAATTGTGTAAAATATTTTTGATTAAAAAATGTCAAATATCCAACACCCAAACCAGCCTCATAATTTAATAGATTTCCTAAATTACGTCTTATACCCCATTTAGGTACGAAAGAAATACTTTTTTCTGCTCCTTTACCTCTATTATGGGTAATTTCAAAAATATTAGAACGATAACTTGTTTTAATAGTGAAAAAATTTGCACTGTTATTACTTATATCTAATTTTTTATTAAATCGCTTACTAATATTATAATACCATCTAGGTTCAAATGTTATTTCTGGTGCAATAAAAAAACCATTTCCTGACACTATTTCTGTATAAAGTCCAATTTCTGTTCTTAATGCCAAGTTATCTAAAAGTTTTGCTTCATTACTAAGCCAAGCACCTACTGTTCCAAATTGAAAATTAAAAATTGATTTTTCTACATTACCAGTTTGTTGTGCTTTTAACGAAAAGCAAACAATAATCATAAAAAAAATAAATATATGCTTCATTACTATCTCCTAAAATCAGTTGAAACCATACGAACACCATACCATTTATTTTTATACAAAACTCCACCAAAAAAATCTATAGCACCTGTTTTATAACTTTTTTCGTCGAAAGAGGGCTTAATATTGATATCACTAAAATAACTTTGACCTGTATCTCCAATATTTGATGTAACTGTAATAGTAGGTATTTCAAAATCTAGATACTGAGTAATATTATTGTCATTAACTTCTTTCCAATTTTTATTATGGATTGATATTGACGTTCCATTACGATAAACATTTGTTACCATCAAAGTATTATCTTCATCTGGTGTGTAACCAAGTAATTTAGGAAATTGTTTACTTCCTTCCTTTAATAATAAAGCGCCAGCTTTATTAATGAGATCTGCGTAGGCAGCTGACGAAATATCAATTTTGAAATTTAAATCTGTAAAAGGATTAGTTAACGTTAACTTAAACCCATTTGTAGCTCCTAAAGTTTTTGCTAATGGAAAATATATTATTGGAGCAGGTGTGTAAGAAATTTGTCCATTAGGAAAATAGTCATACCCTCCAAAACTATATAGCTTAGGAAAAACCATACTACTGTTTATAAATTTATTTGAGTCAGCTTCATAATTATATTCTATAGAATTAATACCCATTGCAATTTCATCTGGATAACTTTTTTGCCAACCACATACTATAAAACAAACTCTTTTTTGAAAACGTATTTCAGTTCCAATAGACTTAAATAACACATAATTACGATTCCAAAACTTTAATTTCATTCTTTTATCGTCTGGTAAACTTACAATTTCAGTTCTTGCATAACCAAATGTTTCACCCCATAAACTTGGATTTTTACTAAATTCTGATGTAGGGAAATTAAGCTTTGCTTCATGAAAATCAGGTTCAGTAACAGGACTACCTCCTCCACTTCCACTTCCTCCATAGTTACAATCTTCATATACTTCTGTTAGGTAATCCATCCTTTGAAACCCAAAATCTTCGTCAGTATAAGATTTTTTTTGTCCAATTCCTCCACTTAAATAAGATCTAAATTCGTCTATTCTTTCTTCTTCAACTTGAAAAACACCATCTTCTTGGTATCTGTATAATATACCTTCAACAATTATTTCTCTATCTTCGTTTAACAAAACTGAAAAATTATTATCGATAATAACATCATCATCTAAATCAAAAGTATCATCATTACTTTTAGCTTGATAACAATTATTAACCTTATTATAATTCTTTGATTTATTTTTTTTCTTTTTTTTAGCCAAAAACTCTTCAAATTTAGAAGTTTCTGAATCATCAAAATAAGGTCTTAACGATTTAAAATTTTCAAAATTTTTAATTTTTTCATTGTAATAAGATTCTGACCCTTTATTTTTTATATCTTCATATAAATTTGTGAATGCGTTTTTTGTATTGATTTTAAAAACTCCTTCTTTTAACTCTACATTCTCATTCAATCTTACATTTTCGGATATGTTGTCGGTTTTTAAATAATCATCCTCACAAGAAGTTAAAAAGAAAGTAATTAAAAAGTAAGTAAGTAAATTTTTTCATGGCAGATATTTTTAATATATAATTGTTATAAACAAAGTTAAATTATTTGTTTAAAAAAACAACTAAAAACTAATTTTATTTTTTACACTTTTTTATTTGTGGTGTTCATAAACGTTAGTACTTTTGCGCAAACCTAAAGTAACCATGCACAATACTAAATACGTTTTTGTAACAGGAGGCGTAACTTCATCACTTGGAAAAGGAATTATAGCAGCATCTTTAGCAAAATTATTGCAAGAAAGAGGCTTTTCTGTCACCATTCAAAAATTAGATCCATATATTAATATAGATCCAGGAACACTAAATCCTTACGAACATGGAGAATGTTATGTAACAGATGATGGTGCAGAGACCGATTTAGATCTTGGCCATTATGAACGTTATTTAAACATTCCAACTTCTCAAGCTAATAATGTTACCACTGGTAGAATTTACCAATCTGTAATAGATAAAGAGCGAAAAGGAGAATTTTTAGGAAAAACTGTTCAAGTTATTCCTCATATTACTGATGAAATAAAACACAGAATTCAAATTTTAGGAGAAACTGGCGATTATGATATTGTAATTACAGAAATTGGTGGAACTGTTGGTGACATCGAATCTTTACCTTATATAGAATCTGTTCGTCAACTTTTATGGGAAAAAGGCGAAGAAAATGCCATTGTTATTCATTTAACATTAGTGCCTTTTTTAGCAGCTGCAGGAGAATTGAAAACAAAGCCTACACAACATTCCGTAAAAATGCTGATGCAAAGTGGTGTGAGTCCAGATATTTTAGTGTGTAGAACTGAGCACGAGATTTCTGATGACATCAAAAGAAAACTAGCATTATTTTGTAATGTGAAGCAAGAAGATGTGATCCAATCTATTGATGCAGAAACTATTTATGATGTGCCTAACTTAATGTTAGCGCAAAATTTAGATACTGTAGTTTTAAATAAATTGAAACTTTCTTCTAAAGGTGAACCTGAATTAAAAGTTTGGAATAATTTTTTAAGAAAACATAAAAACCCAACATCCGAAGTTGAAATTGGACTGATTGGAAAATATATTGAATTACAAGATTCTTATAAATCAATTACTGAAGCTTTTATTCATGCAGGTTCATCTCATGAAACAAAAGTAAAAGTACGTTGGATACATTCTGAAAGTTTATCTTCTAAAACTATCGATAAAAAACTACAAGGTTTAAACGGAATTTTAGTGGCTCCTGGTTTTGGAGATCGTGGAATTGAAGGAAAAATACAAGCTGTAAAATATGCACGTGAAAACAATATTCCTTTCTTCGGAATTTGTTTAGGAATGCAAATGGCTGTGATTGAATTTGCAAGAAACGTGTTGAATTTAGAAAACGCAAGTTCTAGCGAAATGAACAAAAGCACCAAACATCCTGTGATCAATTTAATGGAAAGCCAAGAAAATGTAACCAATAAAGGTGGTACAATGCGTTTAGGAGCTTGGGATTGTGAGCTTAAAAAAGATTCTAAAGTTTATGAAGCTTATAAATCTGAGTTAATTAGTGAAAGACACAGACACAGATATGAGTTTAACAACGATTATTTAGCACAAATGGAAGAAGCTGGTTTAAAAGCAACAGGAATCAACCCAAAAACTGGTTTGGTAGAAGTTGTGGAACTAGAAAATCATCCTTGGTTTGTAGGTGTTCAATATCATCCTGAATATAAAAGTACGGTTTTAAAACCTCATCCTTTATTTGTAGACTTTATAAAAGCGGCTTTAAAACAGTCTAAAAAATAATATTTAGTCGTCTATTTAAGCGCAATCGAGAATTACATAACCTTTCGACTGCGCTCAAGGAGACAATCGAAACTAAAACATTTATCCTAAATTTAGTTCAGGAAGTTCAGCAGAAGAAAAACGGAACACAATTTGAACTATTAAGGATTCAACAATAACCGTAGAAAAATCAATTAAAATATAGTAGGTTTTGCTACATTTGTCGCTTTTTTAACAAAAGATTTTCTGGCGTTAATGACAAACTGACATTTAATTTTACACATGGAACAAAAAAAATTCGATTATAATTCTTTTATTGGAATGATTCTTCTTGCAGGAATTGCATTATGGTATTTTAACTCCAATCCACCAAAAGATATTCAGGAAAAAGAATCTATAGAAGTTGTAGAATCTTCAATTGATAACAACACTAACGTTAAAGATGTTGCTCCTTATTTTGAAAACGATTCAATAAAACAAATTGCGCTTCAAAATCAATTAGGTGCTTTTGCACAAAGTGCAATTACTGGTGCTGATGGAACCTCTGTAATTGAGAATAACCTAGTAAAATTAACAGTTTCCAACAAAGGTGGGCAAATTGTTAAAGCGTTAATCAAAAACTACAAAACTTACGATTCGCTTCCTTTATATATGATAAAAGACAATAACGCGTCTTTTAACATCAATTTTGGAACTACAGACAACCGAATTTTAAATACAAAAGATTTATTTTTTGAGCCGAACTTAACTAAAAGTGGAGAAAACACTGTTTTATCTATGAAGTTAAAAGTTTCTGATTCACAGTTTTTAGAATATAGATATGAAATTAAGCCAAAGAAATATTTGGTTGATTTTTCTGTTCGTTCACAAGGTTTAAGCAATGTTATCAACTCTTCTAACCCAATCAATTTAGACTGGTCTTTAAGAGGATACAGACATGAAAAGAGCATCAAAACTGAAAATAGTATGTATTCTTACTACTATTATAAAACTGAAGATGATGTAGATTATTTAAACGCTGGAAATACAGAAGTTATAAACGATGTAGATTGGGTTGCTTACAAACAACACTTTTTTACGAGTAATTTATTAACAGATACTCCTTTTGATAATGCAACTATAACCTCTACAGATTTAGTTGAAAACGAAGAAATAGATACTGTTTTTACCAAAAAATACGAACTTAAAACACCTTTAGCATTAACTGCTGGCGAATTAAATTATAACATGAAATGGTTCTATGGACCAAGTGATTATAATTTATTAAGTAGCGAACAATATGAAGGTACAGATTTAGACGAAATTGCAGATTTAGGTTGGGGAATTTTTGGTTTCTTAAACAGAACTATTTTTTATCCTGTATTTAATTTCTTACAAGGATTTTTAGGAAACTATGGTTTAATCATTATTTTAATGACCATTGTAGTTCGTATTATCATGTCTCCTTTAGTATATAAATCTTATTTATCAAGTGCAAAAATGAAGGTAATAAGACCTGAATTAACTGCCTTGAATGAGAAATATCCTGGAAAAGAAAACGCTATGAAGCGTCAGCAAGAAACCATGGCCATTCAGCGAAAAGCTGGAGTTAGTATGCTTTCTGGTTGTATTCCTGCCTTATTACAAATGCCAGTATTCTTTGCGTTGTTTAAGTTTTTTCCAACAAATTTAGCCTTAAGACAAGAAAGCTTTTTGTGGGCACCAGATTTATCTTCTTACGATACTATTTTTAACTTACCATTCACCATTCCTTTTTATGGAGATCACGTAAGTTTATTTCCAATATTGGCTTCTGTAGCGATTTTCTTTTACATGAAAATGAACCAAAGTCAGCAAGCAAATATGCAAGCACCAACGCAAGAAGGTATGCCAGATATGAGCAAAATGATGAAGTATATGATTTACTTCTCTCCTATTATGATGTTGTTTTTCTTTAACAACTACGCAAGTTCATTAAGTTTGTATTACTTTATCTCTAACTTATTAACCATCACAATTATGTTGGTGATTAAAAACTACGTAATTGATGAAGATAAAATTCATGCGCAAATTGAGGAAAACAAAAAACGTCCTGAAAAAGCGAAGAGTAAATTCCGTCAAAGAATTGATTCTGCAATGAAACAAGCTCAAGAACAACAAGCACAGCAGAAGAAAAAGTAAACAGTTGGCAGTAAACAGTTGACAGTTGCAGTTGCAGTTGCAGTTGCAGTTGCAGTTGCAGTTGCAGTTGCAGTTGCAGTTTATCAAAATGATAATATTAAAAAAACCAAAACATTTATGTTTTGGTTTTTTTTTGTTTCTTTCGTTTTTTTTCTCTTTTCTCTTTTCTCTTTTCTCTTGTCTCTTGTCTCTTGTCTCTTGTCTCTTGTCTCTTGTTTCCTGTTTCCTGTTTCCTGTTTCCTATCTTTTAAACAGTTCTTAATTTAAATCCATCTAAATGGTTAGCCTTTTTTTTATTGATAAAGATGGATGAAGAATCTAACTTTTTCTCATGAAATTTGAATTCATAAAAATTATTGTAAATTTATTTTTTAAATTTGGTAATCTTCTACTAACACATTAAAACAAACTAATGAAAAATAATATTATTATCTCCTTATTACTTTTAGTACTAACTTTAAGTTGCAAAAATCAAGGAATAGTTTATAACGACCCAATTCCAGAACACGATAGTTTAAAAATAAATTCAAAATTCACAAATGAAGAACGTACCATAAATGTTTGGACACCACCAAACTATAACAGTTCAAAAGATAGTTTGACAGTTTTATATATGGCTGATGGTGGAATAAAAGAAGATTTTCCACATATTGCAAATACTTTAGATACACTTATTAAACAGCATAAAATACCAAATGTAATTTTAGTAGGTATTGAAAATACAGAAAGAAGAAGAGATTTAACTGGTCCATCAAATATTGAATACGATTTGGAATTTATTAAAAATCCTGGAGGAGCAGAGAGTTTTAGAAAATTTATAAAAAACGAATTATTCCCTGAGATCAATAAAAGATATAGAACTACAAATAAAAAAGCAATTATAGGTGAATCTTTAGCTGGCTTATTCGTTGTTGAAACCTTAATTTTAGAACCAACTATGTTTGATTCCTATATTGCAATGGATCCTTCCTTATGGTTTAATGAGCATTATTTAGTGGAAAATTATGAAATGCTAACCAAAGAAAATGATTATCAAAATAAAAAACTTTGGTATGCTGGGTCAAGTGTAGCTGATATATCCACCTTTACAAATAAATTAGAAAAGACATTAAAAGATACAAAAAGCGAATTAATATGGAAATATGAGGATGAACCTAATGAAAAACATCATACGATATTTAGAGCTACAAAAGAAAAAGCGTTGATTTGGACATTTAATGAAAGAAAATAACATGTTACAAAATTAGCAGACAACAAATAGAATTTGATATTTTACCTGCAACGTAAGTAACTTATATAATTATGTTGCAGGTAAAAAAATCAATAAAAAAAATTATTGTAAAAGCCAGCAAACAAGTCTAGCCCAGATTGAACGACCTGTTTGAGCTCTTTTTTGCTTTTTTCAAGCAAAAAAAGCGAGTAGTGAAAGCTGGAAATAGCTTCAAAAAAATTAAAGAATTAGTTTTTTACAAGAATATTTTCTTCTCTTTTGGGCAACTTAAGAGTAGCTTCTTTTACTCTTAAACCTCCCAAAGAACAAAATGTATCCATAACAAATAATCGTTAATATAAAAGCAGTTTTAAAGCCAAAACCATCAATTAAGCTTCCAAAAATATAAGGAATTACTGCTCCACCAACAATTGCCATACAAAGTAAACCAGAGGCTTGTGCTTTTAAATCGCCCAAACCTTCTAAACTTAATGTAAAAATGGTTGGAAACATAATAGAGTTAAATAAACCAACTGCCAAGATAGACCACATAGAAAGTAAACCAACTGTGTTTATAGAAATTAGAATCATAAGGATTGCCAAGGTTGCAAAAATGGCTAACACTTTTCCTGGAGCCATAATTTTAGTTAAGTAAGAACCTATAAATCGACCAATCATAGCTCCTCCCCAATAAAATATCACAAAAATACCCAACAAAGATTTTGGATCGGAATCTGTAAAAGTCTTATTAAAAGTACTTGCAATTGTGTTGGCAATATTCATCATGGTTTCATTTTGAGAAACGACAGCTCCTAAATTCATATCAGCAAAATAATTCACCAAAAAGCTACCTATAGAAACTTCTGCACCCACATAAACGAAAATACCTAAAGCTCCCATTAACATTGCTTTGTTCTTTAATAATTTTCCATAGCCACCTTTTGGAACCTTCTCCATAACTGTTGGTAAATTGATAAATGCAAAAATGATCGCTAAAATTGCAATTGAAAAAGCAATCCATAAAAAAGGCGTTTGCACTGTAGCTGCTTCTGCAACATAATAGTTTGTTTTATCAAGTTCACTTAGCAAGTTTATTTCTTCGGATGTTTTTACAGAATCGCTTAATAAAAATAATGCTCCAACAACAGGACCAATTGTAGCTCCAAAAGAGTTAAATGCTTGTGATAAGTTTAAACGACTACTAGCTCCATCTTCACTCCCTAACAAAGCTACATAAGGATTTGCAGCTACTTGTAGAATTGTAATTCCACCTGCAAGCGTAAAATACCCAATTAAAAAGACTGAAAACGTTCTATATTCTGCAGCAGGATAAAATAACAAACATCCTGAAGCCATTGTTAACAACCCTAAAACGATTCCTTTTTTATAACCAATTCTAGCTAAAATAGCTCCTGCTGGTATTGAAAACACAAAGAATGCCACAAAAAAAGCAAACTGTACTAACACTGTTTTTGCATACGACATTTCAAAAACATCTTTTAATCTTGGTACTAAACTATCGACTAAAACTGTAATAAATCCCCAAAGGAAAAACAATGTTGTTAAAAATACAAAAGCACTTTTGTAAGATTTGTTGGTTGTTGATGATGTCATAAATTACGCTTTATTAAAAAAATCTGATTTGATATTCTTGTTTTCTTTATTTTTATAAATATTGTAACTAAACCATTCGTGAATAGAATAAGCTCCTGTTTCTCCTTTTTTATTGACTGCAATATAACCAACTTGAAAGTTTTTGAAATCTTTTCCTGGTTTATTTACAATTCTTCCAATTGCCTCCTCACAAGCTTGTTGGGGCGTTTTTCCCTGACGCATTAATTCTACGATTAAAAAGCTGCCAACTGTTTTTAAAACTTCTTCTCCTAAACCTGTTGCAGAAGCGCCTCCAATTTCATTATCTACAAATAAACCTCCACCAATAATTGGCGAATCTCCTACTCTACCAGCCATTTTATACGCCAAACCACTTGTGGTACAAGCACCAGAAATATTACCAGCTTTGTCAATCGCTAACATACCAATTGTATCGTGATTTTCTATATTAATAATGGGCTTATATTCTGATTTGATTTTCCATTCCTCCCAAGCTTTTTTAGAAGCTTCTGTGAGTAAATCTTCTCTTTCAAAACCTTTTTCTACTGCAAATTTTTCAGCTCCTTCACCAACTAACATTACATGAGGTGTGTCTTCCATCACTTTTCTAGCCACAGAAATTACATGTTTTATGTTTTTTACACCTAAAACTGCTCCATAATTTCCTTTTTCGTCCATTATGCAAGCATCCAAAGTTACGTTTCCATCTCTATCAGGCAAACCACCTTTTCCTACAGACTGTCCTTTTTCATTCGCTTCCTCTATTCTACAACCTTGCTCAACAGCATCCAATGCAGTTCCTCCTTTTTCTAAAACTGCTGCTGCAGTTTCTACAGCTAAATCTGTTTGCCAAGTTGCAATTACGAGTGGTTTTATAGTCTCTAAAGTTGATGCAACATTTGCTTTTTTATCTTCTTTAGTTTCATCACAACTTATAAAACTCGATGAAATTGCTACCAATCCAAAACCTGTTGCTGATGCTTTTTTTATAAAATTTCTTCTTTTCATTTTATGTTGAATTTTCTCCAGTTTCTATTTATTTGGTTGATTAGACATTGTGAAAACAAATTTGCCTCCATTCATAATTTCATTATGTAAAATATAATTTCTATTAATTATTTTGCCATTAATAGTTAATTTAGAAACATATACATTTTCTCTAGATTGGTTTTCTGTTGAAATTTCCAGAGTATTTCCGTTTTCTAAATGTAAGATAGCATTTTTTATAAGTGGACTTCCTAAAGCATATTTATTAGATCCTGGTGTTACTGGATAAAAGCCTAATGAGGAAAAAATATACCAAGCACTCATTTGTCCTGCATCATCATTGCCACACAAACCATCAACACCAGTTCCATACATGGTATCCATTATCATACGAACTCTTGCTTGTGTTTTATATTCATTACCTGTCCAATTATATAAATATGGAATATGATGTCCAGGTTCGTTTCCATGAACGTAATTTCCAATAATTCCATCTCTGGTAATATCTTCGTGCTTATCAATAAACTTATCATCTAATTCCATGGTAAATAAAGAATCTAAATGTTGAGAAAAACGTTCTTTTCCTCCCATCATTGCAATCATTTTATCTAATTGATGAGGAACATATAAACCGTAATTCCATGCATTACCTTCAATAAATCCTTGTCCATGTGTGTCTAGAGGATCAAAGTTTTTTCTAAAAGTTCCATCTGCTAATTTTGGACTCATATATCCATTTTTAGGATTAAAAACATTGTTGTAATATTCCGATCTTTCTAAAAATGTTTTCTCTGTTGATGTATCTCCAACACTTTTTGCAATTTGAGCAATTGTCCAATCATCATATGCATATTCTAATGTTTTAGAAACAGAAGAATGGCTTTTATCATCTGGCACATATTTGTAATCTAAATAATCTCCTAATCCATCAAAATAACGGACATTTGCAGTTGCTATTGATGCTTTTAAAGCGCGATTCTTATCAAAATCTCCTACATTTTTTACGACTGCATCTGCAATCACTGAAGTTGCATGATAACCAATCATACACCAATTTTCGTTTGCGTAATGGCTCCAAATTGGCAACATATGATGCACACTTTCTTCTTGATGCGCCAACATAGATTTTATCATGTTGTTATTTCTTTCTTGCTGAATTACATTAAAGAGCGGATGTAAAGCTCTGTACGTATCCCAAATTGAGAAAATTGTATAATTGGTAAATCCTTCAGATTCATGGATATTTTGATCTAAACCTCTGTATTTCCCATCAACATCTTCATATAAAATAGGACTTAACATGGTGTGATATAGAGCTGTGTAAAAAGTTTCTTTTTGAGATTCCTCAATAGTTTCTACTTCAATTCTAGACAGTTCTTTATTCCATTTCTCTTGAGTTTCTTCTTGAGTTTTATTGAAGTCCCAATGTGGAATTTCAGCCTCTAAATTTTTCATTGCTCCATCTGAACTTACTGGAGATAAAGCAAATTTCATTTTTATTTTTTCACCTTCATTGGTGTCAAAATTAAAATAAGCACGAATATCTTTTCCTGCCATTTCTGGAAAATTTTTAGTTTCGTCAAATCGTCCATAAAAACCATTATAAGTTGTTTTATCATATTTTTTATGACCATAACTTTTAAACGGCTTTGAAAACTTTACAGCAAAAAATACTTTTTTATCTCTAGCCCAACCTTTGGTTTGTCTATAACCTGTTAATGTTGAATCGTTTTCTACACGTAAAAAAGACCAAACATTTTTATTGTCATGATGATATATATTATACACCAAATCTAATAAAATATGAGATTCTGAAGACTTTGGAAATGTATATTGATGAAAACCAACTCTTTCTGTTGTTGTTAATTCTGCTTTAATTTTATAATCTTCTAGATCTACCTTATAATAACCTGCTTTTGCTTCTTCATTTTCATGAGAAAATTTTGAATAAAATCCTTTTTCTCCTTTTTCTGTTTTAATAGGATCTAAAACTAAATTTCCAACAGTTGGCATCACCAATAAATCTCCTAAATCTGAATGACCTGTTCCACTAAAATTAGTGTGCGCAAAACCAATTATTGTAGAGTCTTTATATTGATATCCTGCACAATATTCATAGGTCTTAGAATTGTATTTATTGTCTTTAAACATTACTTCAAAGTTTGTTTGCGGACTTAATTGAACCATACCAAAAGGTGCTGTTGCTCCTGGGTAAACGTGTCCCATTTTACTGGTTCCAATCATTGGATTTACATATTTTGTAAAATCTTTTGATGCGCTTATACTTTCTTTTTTAAATTCATTTGAATCACAACTGACTAAAACAATTGCTAAGAATGCAAAAACCACTTTTTTTATCATTTTTTAACTATTTATTTAATTTGAATTTCATCAACAAAGAACCAACTTCTTCCATCGTGTTTGTAGCCTAAATGCCATTCTGGAAGTTTACCTAATTTTTTTGCGATGATTTTTATGAATCTATATTCTTTATTTAGGGTTGAAAACTTAACATTTTTAATAGTAACATTTTCAGATGCTGATGTTTTATATTGATAAGAATTATTTTCAAAGTTTTTAAATTCTTTTCCTTCTTTAGAAAATAGACAGGTTACTTCTGTTGGATAAAAAATCCAGCTTCTTTGATCTTCTAAAAAGCCAACAGAAACTTCACTAATTTTTTTCTGACTTCCTAAATCAACAATAGCAACCAAATCTCTATCATGATAACCTTGCCAAGTTCCTGTTCTAAAATCTTCTGTTCCAACAATTCCATCAATTAAAGCATTATTTCCTCCTGCATTATATTGATTTGCATACTCACTTTGCAATTCGATTTTAAGATTTGGATCAATTTTATAAAAATCAGTTACAATTATGCTACTTTTTACATTTTCTTTTTCTGCATATACTTTTAAAGTTTCCTTTTCTGAAATTGTAAATGGTTTTTTATATTCTTGAAAATCATCACCTAAAGAATAATAGATTCTAGCATCTTTATCTACATTCCCTAAACGAACTTCTGTACTTCCTTTAAATGCAATATCTCCCTTTTCTATAAATGGAGATGCCACAATTACATGTTCATCTATTTTTGTTGATGGAATAAATTCATCTTTTGTTCCCCAATTTGAAGGTTTGTCTGTCATTTCGAAAACCAAACTTCCACCATTCATAATATCTTGATGATTGATATAAGAATACTCATAATTCTCTCCATTCAACTTTACAGATTTGATGTAAATATGATCTTTAGATTTATAAACAACATCCACAGTAAATGATTTGCCAGACTCTAAATTAATAGTAGCTTTATTAAATAATGGACTTCCAATTATATATTGATTAGATCCTGGAGTAACAGGATAAAAGCCTAAAGAAGAGAAAATATACCAAGCACTCATTTGTCCACAATCTTCGTTTCCTGAAATTCCATCTGGAGTATTTGTGTACAATTCTGTTAATATCTGACGAATTTTTTCTTGTGTTTTTGCTGGTTTATTTACAAAATTATACAAATAAGCCATATGATGACTTGGTTCATTTCCATGTGCATATTGCCCAATTAAACCAGTAATATCCACTTGATGACTTCCTGAAGTTTTATCATTTGCAGCAAATAATTCATCTAACTGATTTTCTAATTGCTGCTTTCCTCCTAATAATTTTGTAAAACCAGTAATATCTTGAGGAACATAAAAACTGTACTGCCAAGAATTGGCTTCTGTATAATTAAAATTCACTTCATAAGGATCAAAAGGCGCAAACCACGTATTTCTAAAACGACCTCTCATAAATTGAGTGTTTGGATCAAAAATATTCTTATAATATTGTGCTCTTTCAGCATACGTTTTATAATCTTCTTGCTTATCTAAATCTTTTGCCATTTGTGCAATTGTCCAATCGTCATAAGCATATTCTAAGGTTTTAGAAACAGATTCAGATTCTTTTTCCACAGGAATAAAACCGAATTCTTTGTAAGAATCCAGCCCTAATTTATCACGAGTTGCAGAATGTTTCATGGCTTCAAAGGCTTTTTCAACATCGTAATTTTGAATGCCTTTTAAATACGCATCCGCAATTACTGGCACTGCATGATACCCAATCATACAACCTGTATAATTTCCTGCTAAATCCCAAATTGGCATAATACCACCTTCATCATATTTTGCTAAGAAAGTATTGATAAAATCGTTTGTTTTTTCTTGCTCAATTATTGTGTATAATGGATGTGCAGCTCTGTATGTGTCCCATAATGAGAAAACTGTATAATAATCAAAATCTTTAGTTTCGTGAATTTCTAAATCCATTCCTCTATATCTTCCATCTACATCTTGATACAAATTTGGTGCAATTGAAACATGATACATAGAAGAATAAAAATTGACTTTATTATCTTCATTTGTATCTTCAACTACAATTTTTTCTAATTGTTGTTCCCAAATTTCTTGAGCATTTTTTTTTATCTCCCAAAATTCTTTATCACCAATTTCTTCTTGTAAATTTCTTTTTGCTCCTTCAACATCAACTGCAGAAATTCCTATTTTCACAAAAACTTCTTCATTATCTTGATTTTTAAAATTTAAAGCTGCTTTTGTTTTTTCTTTGTTGTAAGTAATTTCAAAGGTTTGTGAAAAAACGATGTAATAAAATAATTTTTGATTCGATGCCCAAGCTTTAGAAAATCGATAGCCTGAAAGTATATTTTCGTCACTCTTTTCAATTTTTGAATCTAGCAATTCATCTCGATGTTCTAAATCTATAATTACATATTGATTATCAGTATCTGGAAAACTATATTTATGCATTCCACTTCTTTTAGAAACTGTCAATTCTACATCAATATTTGTATCGTCTAAATATACTTTGTAAAAACCTGGTTCTGCAACTTCTTTATCGTGAGAAAATTTAGATTTATAGCCTTCTTTTCCATCAGCTCCATTATTAAAAACTTGTTTATTGGTTGGCATCAATAAAATATCTCCATAATCAGAAACCCCTGTTCCACTTAAATGCGTGTGTGAAAATCCGTAGATTTCATCATCAGAATAATGATAACCAGAACAACCATCCCAACCATCTATTCTTGTATCTGGAGAAAGTTGCATCATTCCAAAAGGCATGGTTGCTCCTGGATATGTATGTCCATGACCACCAGTTCCAATAAACGGATTTACATAAGAAATAAGATTTTTATCTTTTTTGGCTTGAAGAATTTCGGCTTCTGGTTTACAAGATACAATTGCGAATAATATTAGAAAAAAAGGAAAAAATTGAAGCTTCATCAAAATAGATTGTTAAATTCGTATCAAATATAGCAGAAAATGAAAATCAATCAATATTTCTTAGTACTTTTTATTTTATTTTTCTTCGGATGTAAAAATCAAACAGAAAAACCGATTGAACCTACTATTATTCCAAAACCAATATCTCAAACAATTAAAAACGGTGTTTTTGTTTTGGATAAAAATACTTCTTTAGAATTATCTGGAGAATTTGAAAATATTGCAAACTTTTTTAATTCCTATTTAACAGAAACATATAATTTAAAGCTACTCTCAAAGAAAAACAACAATCAAATTATTTTTAAAAGAAATAGTTCAATTAAAAATAATGAGGGTTATGAATTGAAAATTAGTGAAGATCAAATTTTTATTGAAGCTAAAAACTCAAAAGGAGCTTTTTATGCAGTGCAGAGTTTATTGCAATTGTTACCCATAAAATCGGATTCAAAAGAAATTACAATTCAATGTTTAGAAATTAAAGATGCTCCTCGTTTTTCATATAGAGGAATGCATTTAGATGTTGCTCGTCATTTTTTCTCGGTAAAATTTATTAAAAAGTATTTAAACTTAATGGCAATGTTAAAAATGAATACTTTTCATTGGCATTTAACTGAAGATCAAGGTTGGCGAATTGAGATTAAAAAATACCCGAAATTACAAGAAATAGCAGCTTTTAGAAATGAAACTTTAGTTGGCCATTATTCAGATCAACCTCATCAATTTGATGGTAAAAAATATGGTGGCTTTTATACACAAGAAGAAATAAAAGACATTGTAAAGTACGCATCTGAAAGGCAAATTACTGTGATTCCAGAAATTGAGATGCCTGGACATTCGCAAGCTGCAATTGCTGCCTATCCAGAATTGAGTTGTACTGGAGAACAAGTTGATGTTGCTACAAAATGGGGTGTTTTTGACGAAGTTTATTGTCCAAAAGAAACAACTTTCAAATTTTTAGAAGATGTAATTGATGAAGTTGTGGAATTATTTCCTGGAAAATATATTCATATTGGTGGTGATGAAGCTCCAAAAACAAATTGGAAAAAATGTGAAAATTGTCAGAAACTCATCAAAAAAGAAGGCCTAAAAGATGAACATGAATTACAGAGTTATTTTATAACAAGAATGGAAAAATACATCAACTCTAAAGGAAAGCAAATTATTGGTTGGGATGAAATTTTAGAAGGTGGTTTAGCTCCAAATGCAACTGTTATGTCTTGGAGAGGAACAGATGGTGCTGTGCAAGCTGCCAAAGAAAAACACAATGTAATCTTAACACCTGGCTCTCACTGTTATTTTGATCATTATCAATCTGATAACGACAATGAACCATTAGCATTTGGGGGATTTTTACCTTTAGAAAAAGTGTATAGTTTTAACCCTATTCCTGAAGAATTAAATGAAGAAGAGGCCAAATATGTTTTAGGTGCGCAAGGAAATGTTTGGACAGAATACATTCAAACACCAGAAAAAGTAGAATATATGGCATTTCCTAGAGCAATTGCTTTGGCTGAAGTTGTTTGGAGTACTGAAGAGCACAGGAATTATCCTGATTTCATCAATCGTTTAGAGCATTTTAATAAGAGGCTAGATGCAATGAATGTGAATTATGCCAATCATTTATATGAAGTAAAAGGAGAATTAGTGAATAATAATGGCAAGTTGACATATCAATTGGAAACTACTACCGATAAGAAAATTGTTTACACGTTAAATAGTAATGAACCAAATTTGCTGTTTGGAGATTACCAATATGATCAACCAATTCCAATTAACACTTCAACAACCATAAGAGCAGCTGTTTTTGATATTAAAACTGAAGAACAACTTGGAAATATTTATACCCAAAAAATAAATTTACACAAAGCTGTTGGAGCAAATATTTCCTTAAATATTGCCCCTCATAAAGCCTATAATGCTGGAGGTAAACAAGCTTTAATAAATGGTATTTCTGGCAATAATAAACGTTATGGAGATGCTGAATGGTTAGGTTTTTCTGGTGATGATGTAGAAATTATGATTGATTTTAACAAACCCACAGGAATTAATTCAATTTCAACTCGTTTTCATAATGGAAATGGGCAATGGATTTATGCACCTAAAAAAGTATTAATTAGCTTTGATGAAAATGATTTTGAAAGTTTTTATTTAGAAAACTCTGAAGAATTATTAGTGAATTTTAATCAACTTTTTAAAAATAAGAAAGCATCTAAAATTTTGCTGAAAATTCCAAATTACGGAATAATCCCAGAAGGAAGACAAGGTGCAGGTCAGAAACCTTGGACTTTTATTGATGAAATAATCGTAGAATAATGGTATTAGAAATCTGTGCAAATTCGCACGAATCAGCTGTGAATGCTGAAATTGCTGAGGCCAATAGAATTGAACTCTGTTCTGAGTTATCAGTTGGTGGAGTTACACCAAGTTATGGTTTACTGAAAAAAGTTTCTGAAGAAATTACAATTCCTGTAAATGTCTTGATACGACCAAGAAGTGGCAATTTTTGTTATACTGATGAAGAATTTGAGCAAATGAAAATGGATATAGAGCTTTGTAAAAAGTTAGGTTTTGCTGGTATTGTTTCTGGGATTTTAAACATTGATAATTCTATTGATATTGAAAGAACAAAAGAATTAATTGAACTTTCAAAACCACTTTCATTTACTTTTCACAGAGCTTTTGATTGTGTTTCAGATCCCAAAAAATCATTAGAAATCTTAACTGATTTAAAAGTTGATAGAATTCTAACTTCGGGCTTACAAGAAAAAGCTGAACAAGGAATTGAACTTTTAATTGAACTTCAAAAAATCGCAATAAATAAGTTGATAATTCTTCCTGGAAGTGGCATCAATCCTAAAAATGCACAATTGTTTAAGATAGCTGGCTTTAAAGAGGTTCATACTTCTGCATCCAAAGAAAAAGTAAATTCTAATGTGTTTTTTGATAAAACCAAACAAACAGTTTCTGATACTAAAACTATTCAAGAAATTTTAAAAGTGATAAAAAATGCGTAAAATAATTTTTGGATTACTATTACTTTTATTTTTTGGATGTAATTCAATAAAAAAAGATGTACCAATTCAGCAAAAAATAAATACAAATTGGCAGTTTAAGGGAGTTGATACTTTAGATTGGAAAACAGCTTCTGTTCCTGGAAATGTATTCACGGATTTACTAGATCATAAAATTATAGAAGACCCTTTTATCAAAAATAATGAAGAAAAAGTACAATGGGTTTCCACCAAAAGTTGGGAGTACAAAACTACTTTTTCACTTTCAGATAAAATTTTAGCGAAGAACAATATTGAACTAAATTTTGATGGATTAGATACGTATGCAAAAATTTATATCAATGGAAATTATCTACTAGATACTGACAATGCTTTTAGAAAATATTCTATTTCGATAAAAGAATTGGTAAAAAAAGAAAATGAATTAAGAATCGTTTTTACAAATACTGATGAAATAGAAAATAATAAAGCTAACAATAATCCATATAAATTACCAGAAGGAAATCGAATTTATACTAGAAAAGCGCAGTTTCAATATGGCTGGGATTGGGGTCCAAAATTAAATACAGCAGGTATTTGGAAAGAAGTTTCTTTAAATGCTTGGGATGATTTAAAGATTGAGAATATTTTTATCAGACAAGAAGAAATTAATAAAGAAAAGGCTAACTTATCTGTTGAAATAGAAATTAAAAGTGCTTCTGATAAAGAAATAAACCTTTTTAGTAAAATTAATAGTGATGTGATTTCTTCGAACATTTCGTTAAAAAAAGGGAAACATATTTATAAAATTCCAATAGAAATAAAGAATCCAAAATTGTGGTGGACACATAATTTAGGAGAATCTTACTTGTATAATTTTAGTTTTCAACTGATTTCTGATTCTCAAATAAAAGATGAAAAAACAATTAAAAAAGGACTTAGAACCATAAAACTAATCACTGAAAAAGATAGTATTGGAGAATCATTTTATTTTGAACTAAATGGAAAACCTGTCTACATGAAAGGTGCGAATTATATTCCTCAAAATAGTTTTCAAAATAGAGTAAGCAATCAGCATTATGAAAAACTACTTTCTGACGTTGTTTCTTCAAATATGAATATGTTGCGAGTTTGGGGAGGTGGAATTTACGAAAATGATATTTTTTACGATTTATGTGATGAGAAAGGCATCTTAATTTGGCAAGATTTCATGTTTGCTTGTGCCATGTATCCTGGAGATAAAGAATTTTTAGCATCTATTAAAGAGGAAGCAGAACAGCAAGTAAAACGTTTACGAAATCATGCTTCTATTGCTTTATGGTGTGGAAATAATGAAAATTCAGAAGGTTGGAAACGTTGGGGATGGAAAGCGAACAGAAGCAAAGAGGAAATTCAAAATATTTGGGATGATTATTTAGCAATCTTTAATGATATTTTACCAAAAGTTGTGGCTGAAAACTCTAATACTGATTATTGGGAAACGTCTCCTAAATATGGAAGAGGAAATCCGAAATATAAAACAGAAGGTGATGCTCATGATTGGTGGATTTGGCATGATGCCTATCCTTTTGAACACTTAGAAAATAACGTTCCAAGATTTATGAGCGAGTTTGGTTTTCAGTCTTTCCCTAGTTTTGAAACCATGAAATATATAAATCAAACTGAAGAAGTTACTTTTATGACTGATACTTGGAAATCACATCAAAAACATGACAGAGGTTTTCAGTTGATTTTTGATTATATGGAACGTGATTACAAAACACCTCTGCAAGATGAAGATTACATATATATAAGTCAGTTATTACAAGCCAAAGGAATTGTGATGGGAATTGAAGCGCAAAGAAGAGCCAAGCCTTATAATATGGGAACTTTATATTGGCAATTGAATGATTGTTGGCCAGCAATTTCTTGGTCTTCTATCGATTATTTTGGTAACTGGAAAGCATTGCAATACAAAGCGAAAAAAGCATTTGAGAATGTTTTAATATCACCAATTATTAAAAATGATAGTGTAAAAACATTTGTTATAAATGATATTTTTAAAAATATAACAGAAGATTTAACATTAAAAATAATTGATTTTAATGGCAAAGAAATTTGGTCAGATTCTAAAGAAATTGAAGTTTCAGAAAATAGCAGCAAAAATTATCATCAATTTTCTTTGGATAAAGTTGATAAGAATTCTTCGCTATTAATATCTGAATTCAATAGTGAAAAATCATATTTCTATTTTACAAAACCAAAAGATTTAGAGTTACCAATTGGAGAAATTACAAAAGAAATTATCAATACAAAAGATGGATTTTCAATAACTTTAAAAAGTGACGTTTTACAAAAAGATGTTTTCCTGTTTACTTCAGGAAAAGGGCATTTTTCCGATAACTTTTTTGATGTATTGCCTAATGAAACAAAAATAATTTTCTTTAAAACCGATGCTAAAAATTTAGATGATTTAAAAATTAAAACATTAAATAAAATTAATTCTACTCACTAAAAAACTGACTTTTTAAGAAGCCTAATCCATATCCAAAAAACTGAGTTAAGGTTGTTATAACACTTAAAAAAGCAACTTGTATATTTTTATTTTGGAATAAAGAATCTATAAAAATTAAAATAAAATAAAATCCGTAAAAATATAATAGTTGAGGAAACCCGAAAAGGAAACCTAAAAAACCTAAACTTAACCCAGCAATAAACAAGCTTGGAAACCAATAAGTCAATTTTGAAGTTTGTGGATATTTTCGGTTTAAAATCGGTCTTGCTGTTCCAAAACCAAAAGTTTGTTTAAAAAATTGTTTGATGGAACTTCTTCTTTTATGATATACAAAAGCATTTTCTATCAATTGAGTTTCGAAACCATTTTCCCAAAGTCTAAAAGTTAAATCAATATCTTCTCCGTTTTTCATTTTTGAAAAACCCTTTGTTTTTTCGAACGCTTTTTTTGATAAACCTAAATTAAAACTTCTAGGTTGAAATTTGCCTACTGCCTGCTTTTTACCACGAATTCCTCCAGTTGTTAAAACGGATGTCATAGAATAATTAATAGCTTTCTGTAAAGCAGTAAAACTTTTATGTGCTGCATCTGGCCCACCAAAAGCATCTGTAAAATTGTTTTCTAATGCTTTTTTTACTTCAGATAAATATTGTTTAGGAACAATTACATCTGAATCTAAAATGATAAAATAGTTTCCTAATGCTTTTTGCATTCCGAAATTCCTACTGGCTCCTGCTCCACTATTTTCTTTAAAGAAATATTTTAAATCAAGTAGATTGGTATACTTTTCTATAATCGATCCACATTTTTCTGTAGAACCATCTTCAATAATTAAAAACTCAAAATCATCAGAAAAATCTTGTTTCGTAAGACTTTCTAATAACTCGTCAATTTCTTTTGGACGGTTATAAACTGGGATTATGATGGAAAAGTTGAGTTTCAATATTTATAAAGTTATTACAGATAATAAAATTTCATTTCCGTTAATTTTAAAACGAACTTCATTATATGTATGTTCCTTGAAAGACTGAGCTTCTTCTGCTGTAATATTATAATCTATTTTTGTTACGGATTTTTTTACGGCATTCGAAAAATCGGATTCAATTTTATTTTCGTCAGATGCTAATTTAAAAACCTCATTTTCGTTGCTAAAAGTTAGTAAACTTCCTTTTTTGCTTTTCAAATCTGTGGCACTTACAATAATTGTTTCCAAGATTAAAAAACCCCCTAATTCATTTACTCTCAAATATAAATCTCCATATTTAGATGTTGCAAATTTATCAATACCAACAGTTTTAATATTTTCTTCTATCTGAAGATCTACTTCTGTTCTCTCCATCAAATTAAAACTTTCTGATGATTTGAATACTTTATCAATTTTCTTAAAAAAACCCATATAAATTAATTTACACGAAACTACAAAAACAAGCTTAAACAAAAAATGCAAACCTACATAGATTTGCATTTTTAATTTTCTAAAAGCTACCAAACAAGTTTAGCCCAGATTGAAATGACATCCTTTTTGCTTTTCGCAAAAAGATATAGTGAAAAGCTGGAAATAGCTCCAAAAAATACTACTCAAATTTATCCATTACAGGATCACTAACTCCCATATTTGAAAATCCTCCATCATGAAATAAGTTTTGCAACGTAACTTTTTTCGTTAAATCTGAAAACATCGTTATTGTATAATCTGCACATTCTAAAGCTGTTGCATTTCCTAAAGGACTCATTTTTTCTGCATATTCAATAAAACCATCAAAACCTTTTACACCACTTCCTGCTGTTGTTGGTGTTGGCGATTGTGAAATTGTGTTGACACGAACCTTATAATCTCTTCCAAAAAAGTAGCCAAAACTACGTGCAATACTTTCTAAATATGCTTTATTATCAGCCATATCATTGTAATCTGGAAACACTCTTTGTGCAGCCATATAGGTTAAAGCAACAATAGAACCCCATTCTGACATGGCTTTTTTATTGTATAAAACATTCATGGTTTTATGAAACGAAACTGCAGAAATATCCCAACCTTTTGTAGTAAAATCGTAGTTTGGATCTGTATAATGTTTACCTTTTCTTACGTTTACAGACATACCTATAGAATGCAAAACGAAATCGATTTTACCTCCTAAAATTTTCATCGATTTTTCTACCAAGTTTTCTAAATCTTGAATAGAAGTTGCATCTGCAGCAATAACTTGCGAACCCGTTTTTTGCGCTAATTCGTTTAATTCGCCCATTCTTAAAGCGATTGGTGCATTTGTTAACACAAATTCTGCTCCTTCTTCATGTGCTCTTTCAGCAACTTTCCAAGCAATTGATTGTGAATTTAATGCGCCAAAAATAATTCCTCTTTTTCCTTTTAGTAAGTTGTACATATTTTATAGTATAAGCCCCTTTGTCCTTTGGACATTTCCCCAAAGGGGAAAATTGAAGAGCGATTTGATTTTTTAAATATTTTTTTGCCAATTTTCATTTAATTTATCATAAATAAATTATTGGTAATTTTTTGTTTGATAAAATTGTCTTATAAATATAATACTACCTTTTTCCTTTATAAGAAACTAAAAAGTCCCCTTTGGGGATTTAGGGGCTTGTTAAAAGCTCTTTAGCATGCGTAAGTGCAGACTCTGAAATATCTTTACCACTTAACATTTCTGCAATTTCTTTGATTCTTTCTTCAGTAGATAATTGCTTTAAATTGGTTGTAGTAACGCCTTTTATTTCCTCTTTATATACCTTGTAATGGTTTTTTCCTTTCGATGCTATTTGTGGTAAATGTGTAATGGCAATTACCTGCATATTTTTACTCATTTGTAGCATAATTGCAGCAATTTTGTTGGAAACTTCTCCAGAAACTCCAGTATCAATTTCATCGAAAATGATGGTTGGCAATTGTGTATTTGCAGATAAAACCGTTTTTACTGAAAGCATTATTCTAGATAATTCTCCTCCAGAAGCTACTTTTTTCAATTCTCCAAAATTACCACCTTTGTTTGCAGAGAATAAAAACTCTAATTCGTCTTTTCCGTTTGCAAAATAGTTTTTAGTTGGTTTTATTTTGATTGAAAAACGAGCATTTTCCATTCCTAAATCTGCCAATAAAAACTCTAATTCTTTTTTAAGACCTGGTATTGCATCTGCTCTACTTTTTGTAATTAACGTTGCAACTTTGTCTAATTTTTCAGCAACATCATCAATCTCTTTTTTCTTATTGTTGATGGTTTCTTCTGCGTTTTCAACCTGACTTACTTTTTCAGATAATTCTTCGAAAACTTTTAATAAATCTTCATTATTAGAAGCATAATGTTTCTTTTGCAAATTGTAAAGTAACTGCAATCTATCATTAATTTCTTCTATTTCATTAGGATTGAATTCCACGTTTTCATTCGCGTCTTCTAATTCTGCAACAATGTCATCAACCTCTATTTTTACAGAAGTAACTCTTGCTGATAATTCTTGATATTCTTTAGAAAAAGAAGCAATTTTAGACAAACGATTTTCTAATGAATTTAATAAGTTTTGAAGTCCAATTTCATCATTTGCAGAAATTTCTAACGCTTCAGATAAATTTAATTTTATATCCTCAATATTATTGAGTTTTTCTAATTTGTCTTCTAATTCTTCTTGCTCATCAACTTTAATTTTTGCTTCTTCTAATTCATTAAAAAGATGCAAATTGTAGTCATATTGTTGATTTGCTTCTTTTTGAATCGTCTCTAAACCTTGTAATTCTTTTTTAAGCTGATTCAATTTTACAAATCCTCTTTTATAAGAATCTATTTTATCTTGATTTTTTGCTAAAGCATCTACAATCGAAAATTGAAAACTATTGTCAGACAATTCCATGGTTTGATGCTGAGAATGCACATCAATCAATTTTTCTCTCAATTCATTTAAAACCGATAATTTTACAGGAGTATCGTTTACAAAAGCACGCGATTTTCCAGAAGGTAAAATTTCTCTTCTAATGATTGTGATTTCTTCATAATCTAAATCAACTTCTTCAAAAAAATCTTTTAAATTATATGTAGAAATAGCAACTTTAGCTTCTACAACACATTTTTTGGACGTGTCTTTTAAAGAAGATAAATCTGCTCTGTTACCTAAAACCAATCCTAAAGCACCTAATAAAATAGATTTTCCTGCACCAGTTTCACCAGTAATGATGGATAAACCAGAAGAAAAATCAATGGTTAATTGATTGATTAAAGCGTAGTTATTTATGGATAATTGTGTAAGCAAGTTCGCTGTTTTTTAGACCCTAAAATTAATAAAAATTAATGAATTATGATGCAATAAAAACTACAGAAAAAAGGATTCGTTTAATGCTTAACTTCTTGTCTTTTTTACTTTAGACACTAAAGGCAGTACTTTTTTAAGATTTTCTATAATGGTATAGGTTGCAGGACAAACAAATGTGTTTTCAAGTGTTAAATCTGTAATTCCGATAAATTTTCTACGATTTGTATGTGGATATTCTGCACACGCTTTTGGACGAACATCGTAAATAGAACATGTATTATCAGATTCATCCAAGAAGAAACAAGGAGACGATTTTAAAACCATAAAATTATCTTCATCTCTTTGCAAATAAGTATTTGTAAAATCGATAACTTTCATTCTAAAATGCTTCGAAATGCGCTCAGTATCTTTATCTGTAAAAATTGGGCTTGTAGTTTTACAGCAATTTCCACAGTCTAAACAATCCGTTTTTGCAAACTCAGCATTATGTAATTCTTGCATTACATAATCTAAATTTTTGGGTGTTCTTTTCTTTAAATTTGCAAAATATTTTCTGTTTTCTTTTAAGGCTTCCTCTGCTAATTTTGGTAATTGCTCTAAACGTTTTTCCATCGTGCAAAAATACAATTTATTACTTGGATACAGTATTTTAAAGAAGGTATTGTAAGTAAGTTTTATCAGTTTATAAAATTGATGAAAAACAAAATTTACAATTTAATAATATTGTTAATTTCTCAATTTTTAGTAAAAATTAATTTTTATAAATTAGAATATCACTTAAAGAATAAGACAAATATAAAAATCTAATTAGAAGACAGATAAAGTCCAATATTAACTATTTTAGTGTTTTATTATTGTTGATAAAACACAGTTTTATTAAAATTTAAAAAGTTTTAAAATTCGAAATTTAAAGCAGTATAAATCTACTTATAGAATAGGCTTCTAAATATTTATAAAAAACAAAAAAATTATGTAAATTCGCATTTCAATTTTTTGCTATCAAATGAATATTCAAAACACTATAGAAACCAAAGTAAAAGAAGGTTTTTTAGCTCTTTACAATATAGAAATTCCAACAGTAGATTTTCAACCAACTAGAAAAGAATTTGAAGGAGATATAACAGTAGTTGTATTCCCTTTATTACGTTACAAAAAAGGCAATCCTGTTGTTATAGGTGAAGATTTAGGTAAATATTTAGTCGAAAATATTGAAGAAATCACCAATTACAATGTTGTAAAAGGCTTTTTAAATTTGGTTGTTGATGATGCATTTTATCTAAACTTTTTCAATTCAATCTACAACGATTCTAGTTTTGGTTTTGTTTCGCCAAAGGCGGATGAAAAAGCAATGATGGTTGAATATTCATCACCCAACACCAACAAACCACTTCATTTAGGGCACGTAAGAAATAATCTTTTAGGTTATTCTGTTGCAGAAATCATTAAAGCATCAGGAAAAAAAGTTTATAAAACTCAAATTATAAACGATAGAGGAATTCATATTTGTAAATCGATGTTGGCTTGGCAAAAATTTGGAGAAGGAGAAACTCCAGAATCTACAGGCTTAAAAGGTGACAAATTGGTTGGAAATTATTATGTGAAATTCGATCAAGAATATAAAAAAGAAATTGCTCAATTAATATCCGAAGGAAAAACCGAAGAAGAAGCAAAAAAACAAGCGCCAATTATTTTAGAAGCACAAGAAATGCTCTTAAAATGGGAAACTGGAGATGAAGCTGTTGTATCACTTTGGAAAGAAATGAACTCTTGGGTATATGCTGGGTTTGATGTTACTTATAAAAATATGGGTGTTAATTTTGATACTTTGTATTTTGAAAGTGACACTTATTTATTAGGTAAAGACGTAGTTGCTCAAGGTTTAGAAAAGGGCGTTTTCTTCAAAAAAGAAGATGGTTCTGTTTGGTGCGATTTAACAGATGATGGTTTAGACGAAAAAATCGTTTTACGTTCAGATGGAACAGCAGTTTACATGACTCAAGATATTGGAACAGCCATTCAACGTGTAAAAGATTTTCCAGATGTTGGAGGAATGGTTTACACAGTTGGTAATGAACAAGATTATCATTTTCAAGTGCTGTTTTTAATTTTGAAAAAACTTGGTTTTGATTGGGCTAAACAGTTGCATCATTTAAGTTATGGAATGGTAGATTTACCTTCTGGTAAAATGAAATCGAGAGAAGGAACTGTAGTTGACGCTGATGATTTAATGACAGAAATGTCTGATACAGCCAAAGAAATTTCAGAAGAATTAGGCAAATTAGATGGGTATTCTGATCAAGAAAAAGAAGACCTTTATAAAACTATTGGTTTAGGAGCTTTAAAATATTTTGTATTAAAAGTAGATCCTAAAAAGAGAATTTTGTTCGACCCAAAATCGTCTGTAGATTTTCAAGGAAATACAGGACCTTTTATGCAATATACGTATGCTAGGATTCAATCTATTATCAGAAAAGCAGATTTTGAGTATTCAAATCCTGTTTCTATAGATTTACATGAAAAAGAAAAGGAATTATTAAAGCAATTAGCATTATTTCCTGAAACTATTCAATTAGCTGCCACAAATTATTCGCCAGCAATTATTGCGAATTACACCTACGATTTGGTGAAAGAATTTAATTCTTTTTATCAAAATGTATCAATTTTAGGAGAAGATAATCAAGATAAAAAAATATTTAGAGTACAGTTGGCACACAAAGTTGCTGAAACCATAAAATCAGCATTTTCTTTGTTAGGAATTGACGTTCCAGAAAAGATGTAAACAAGATAAAAAAGTGCTTTTTTGAGCATTAGATTAAATAAATAAATGTATAATTGAATCTTTTCAAAATTGTTAGTTTTGAAATTTGATTCACAAATCAGAAATCGTGGTTTAAAAGTTTATTTTGAATCATTCAATAAAAATAGAACATGAAATACGACATCATTATTATCGGAAGCGGACCTGGAGGATATGTAACTGGAATTAGAGCATCTCAATTAGGGTTTAAAGTTGCTATTGTAGAAAAAGAATCTTTAGGAGGAATTTGCCTAAACTGGGGCTGTATCCCAACAAAAGCGTTGTTAAAATCTGCTCAAGTGTATGATTATTTAAAACATGTAGATCAATATGGTTTAAAAGCTGAATCTATTGATAAAGATTTTGACGCCGTAATTAAAAGAAGTAGAGGTGTTGCAGATGGAATGAGCAAAGGTGTTGCTTTCTTAATGAAGAAAAACAAAATTGATATTATTAACGGTTTTGGAAAAATAAAAACGGGCAAAAAAGTTGATGTTACTGCTGAAGATGGGAAAGTAACAGAATACAGTGCCGATAATATAATTATTGCAACTGGAGCACGCTCTAGAGAATTACCAAATTTACCACAAGATGGTAAAAAAGTAATTGGTTATAGACAAGCAATGACGTTGCCAGAACAACCTAAATCTATGATAGTTGTAGGTTCTGGAGCTATAGGTGTAGAATTTGCTCATTTTTATAATGCAATGGGTACAGATGTTACTATTGTAGAATTCATGCCAAATGTTGTTCCTGTAGAAGATATTGATATCTCTAAACAATTTGAACGTTCAATTAAAAAAGCGGGTATTAAAGTAATGACAAATTCTTCAGTAGAATCTGTAGATACTTCTGGCGAAGGTGTTGTTGCTACTGTAAAAACTAAAAAAGGAGAAGAGACTTTAAAAGCAGATATTTTATTATCGGCTGTTGGTATAAAATCAAACATAGAAAACATTGGTTTGGAAGATGTTGGAATTATTGTTGATAGAGATAAAATTTTAGTTGATAAATTTTATCAAACTAACATACCTGGTTATTATGCTATTGGAGATGTAGTTCCAGGACAAGCTTTAGCACACGTTGCTTCTGCAGAAGGAATTACTTGTGTAGAAAAATTAGCAGGACTGCATACAGAACCAATTGATTATGGAAACGTTCCTGGTTGTACCTACGCAACTCCAGAAATTGCCTCTGTTGGTTTAACTGAAGAAAAAGCTAAAGAAGCTGGTTACGAATTAAAAGTTGGTAAATTTCCTTTCTCTGCATCAGGTAAAGCAAAAGCTGCTGGAACTCCAGATGGTTTTGTGAAAGTAATTTTTGATGCAAAATATGGTGAATGGTTAGGATGCCATATGATTGGTGCAGGTGTTACAGATATGATTGCTGAAGCAGTGCTTGGTCGAAAGTTAGAGACAACTGGTCATGAAGTTTTAAAAACGATACATCCTCACCCAACAATGAGTGAAGCTGTTATGGAAGCTGTTGCTGATGCCTATGGGGAAGTGATTCATCTATAAACAAAGTCAATTGAAAGAATAATAAATATTTAGATATATTTTTGATTACTTTTGTTACAGTAAGAGTGCAAAATATACATCCCCACTTAAGCGATTAAACTAAAACAATAAAATAAATGAATTTCGTTGAGTGGTTCCTTTCTTTTATCTATAAGATAAAAACGTTTCCTCTAATTATACAAATTACCATTGTACTAACAATGGTTTTCATAGTAGCAACGTTAGCTCTTATGATAACAATTTATACAATTAGAAGGAGACATAATAGATTACAGAAAACATTAGAAAATAGTGTTCCTGAAATTGTTAAATTATTTGCAGATATTCTTTTCACAGATAAAAGTTATTCTGAACAAGAAATTTTCACAAAATTCGAAGATATAGTAGATGAAGTTAACAGAGAATCTTTAGATATTGGTGTTGGTGTTTTAGTCGATTTTAAAAACGAACACAAAGAATCTGAAAAATACCCACTTATTATAAGTGCTTTAGGTATTGTAGAACATTTAGAAAGAAAATTTGATTCACGTTCTAACAGTGAAAAAATTGACGCTTTCCAAGAAGCTTTTGTATTAGATTTAAATAAATTTGATTCAAAAGTATTGAGATACGCCTATAGTAAAAACAAAATGATTCGTAGTGAAGCAAGAAACTCTTATCTTGCATTAAGTACCAATGATCCCTACCGATTTTTTGATGAATTTGATAGAGATTTAAGTAAATGGGACGAAATTGAATTGATGCAGTATTTAGAACTTCAAAAAGAAAGAGGTAACTTAGAAGGATTAGGAAAGTGGATTAACTATTCTAAAAACCAATCTCTAGTTGTATTTCTTATTAAAATGGTTGGGTTCTTTAAACAAAGAGGTATTAACGAAATTTTAATTGAAAAATTAGAAGATGATAATGAGTTGGTTAGAGCAGAAGCTATTTTAACGCTAGGTGAACTAAACATATCTGAAACAGAACAAGAGTTAATTGATAGATACTATACTGAACCTGAAATATGTCAAGTTGCAATTGTAAAAACAATTAGAAAATTTAACTCTGGAAATTCATTAAGTTTTTTAGAAGAAATTTTTAAAGAAACGAATAACACTGATACCAAAAAAATTATTGCTGAAGCTATATTAAATTATAGTTACGAAGGAAAAATCGCTTTTCAAAACATGAAAAACTCATTGAAAGGTTTTGATTTAACCATTTTACAGCATATTGAAACTCCTTTAATTAAATACAAATAGATGTTTGAAATTTTTGTAAAAATTTATGAGTATTTTATATTCTTTTATGCAACTTCCCTAATTTTAAGTTACATAGTTTTAGCTATATTTTCTTTTATAGCAATAAATAGATATAAAAGTTATAATACTGATATTGATGATGAAGAATTATTAAGTTCACCTCTTGCTCCAGGAATTTCTGTAATTGCGCCAGCTTATAATGAAGAAAAAACAATTATTGTAAATGTAAAATCTTTATTAACATTAAACTACCCACTTTTTGAGGTTATTATTGTAAATGATGGTAGTAAAGACAAAACATTAGATTTACTTATAGAGGAATTTGATTTAGTTGAAGCACCTTTTGCGTACGTAGAAAAAATTAAAACAAAACCGTATAAAAGAACATTTAAATCTCAAAATCCTAAATACGAGATTTTAACAATTATAGATAAAGAAAACGGAGGCACAAAAGCAGATGCCTTTAATGCAGGTCTTAATGCATCCGTATTTCCTTATTATTTAAATACAGATGTAGATTGTATTTTAGCAAGAAACACGCTTACTAAAATGATTAAACCTATTTTAAGTTCTAAAGTTACTGTAATTGCAGTAGGTGCAACCTTAAGAATGTCTAATAATTGTGAAATTGAAGAAGGTGTAATTACAAGAGTAAGACCACCAAAAGCTTTAATTCCTCGTTTTCAGGAATTAGAATATATTAGATCTTATTTGTTAGGAAAAATGGGATGGGAATTAATAAACTCTGTACCTAATGTGTCTGGAGGTTTGGGCATGTTCGATAAAGATATAGCTATTAAAGCTGGTGGTTATGGAGCAGATTCTCATGCTGAAGACATGGATATGATGACAAGAATGGCTGCTCATATGATGAACAACAGACTTGATTATAAAATTGGATATATACCTCTTTCTTGTTGTTGGACAGAAGGACCACCAAACATTCAGATTTTAGGAAGACAACGTACAAGATGGGCCAGTGGATTATTTCAAATGTTTAGTGAACATAGAAAAATATTATTTAACCCAAGTTACAAAAGATTAGGTTTAATTACTTTTCCTTATATTTTTATTTTTGAGTTTTTAGCACCAATTATCGAAGCATTTGGAATTCTATTTTCTATATTCTTACTTTTTTACGGATATGTAAACTGGAATTTTGCACCATTAATCCTTTTGTATTCATATACGTTTGCAATTATGATTTCATCAATTGTAATTATTTGGGATCAAATGACGTTTAAATACTATAATACAACTAGAGAAGTTCTTACGCTGTTTTTAACAGCATTTATTGAGCCATTTTTATATCACCCTATGATTATGTTCTTCTCTTTAAAAGGATATTTCAGTTACGTTACTTCTCAAGAATTAGCTTGGGGTACCATGACTAGAAAAGGATTTGATAATGAAGATGATAAAAAGAAAAAAACTGACAGTAATAAAGACAGCAACAATAATAATCAAGACAATAACTCTGGAGGCTCTAATGAAAAGAAACCTAGTATTTTTGAAAGATTAAAAAAAGATAAAAGCTCAGATTCAGATTTTGAGCCTATAAAAACATAAATTACCGATTATTAGTTATGAAAATAAATCAATCAATTTTAATTTTTATTGTGATCTTGCTTTCACAATTAAATATTTATTCTCAAAAATTCGATTCTTCCGATTTATATTTTGAAGAAGCTAAAAAAGATATTGCAGAACAAAACTTTACGAAGGCCGCAAAAATGAGCTGGAGAGGACTGCAAATATCTAAAAACGACTTAGATTTAAAAGTTCTTTTAGGAAAAGCAAATCTTCAACTTGGTAAATATGATACTGCAAGATATGTATTAAAACAAGTTTACGACAAAAGAAGAAAAGATATTGATGTACTACAGTATTTAGTAACTATAGAGCAAACAACTCAAAGATATTCTGATGCTATTTGTTTTGTTAATGAATTATTAGAAATTACTCCATATAGCAGAGGCTGGCATCTACGTAAAATAGAAATCTACAAGGAAATGGGTAATTTTGAAGAAGCTGAAAGAGCTTTAAAAAGAATCTACCAAATTTATCCTAATGATACTGAAATAGAAAGCAGGTATAATTACATCATGATTGGTGATGGAAATGATGCTTTAAAAAATAAAAATTACGACGATGCTAACGTAATTTATAAAACGATTATCGATAACAACCCATCAAACAAAGATGCTTATTTAGGGCTTATTCGAAATGAAATTTTAAAAGGAAATCCAGAAGTTGCGCTACAATATACAAACAGATCTCTTATAGAATTGCCTTCTGATAGACAATTGATTGAAAAGAAAGTTGGTTTATTAGAGCAATTAGGTAGGCATGAAGAAGCGATTGTATTTATACAAACAGATCCTAATGTTAGTAAAGATAAGTTTCCTGAGCTTCACTCTAAAACATTACCTTACTTAATGCAACAATCTGCAAGCTTCAATGAATATAATGATACTTATGAGATAAATAAGAAATTAGCAGAAATGAGTGGAAATTCAGAATCTACAACCTATGTTATTAAAAACGCACTAGGAAAAGGTTATGATATTGATGCTGAATATTTCTTAAAAAAAGGGATTAAAAGAAACCCAAATAATAAAAAACTTTTAGTTCAATTAAAAGAACTTTATAGACCTATAAAAGATAAAGAGCGTTTTGAAAAAGAAGTAATTGAACTTCATGAAAAATTTCCTAATGATACTGATATTACATCAGACTATAATTTGGTAATTTACAATAGAGCTAAAGATTTAGTTGTAAATAAACAATATGGAGAGGCTTTAGAAATTTTTAACGAATTAATAAACTTTCCAGATTTTACTGAAGAAGCTGAACAACAAATTTTTGGGATTTATCTTTTACAAGAAAGATATGATGAAGCTACAGATCAAATCGATAAATTAATAGGATTAGATCCAGATAATCCAGATTATTTAGAAAAAAAATCTACCCTTTATCAACAAATGGAATTATTTGATGATGCTTTAGAAATAACAAGGTCATTAGAACAAAATTACCCATTAGTACAAAGATACCCGACTTTATATGTGAGTCAAGTAGAAGCGTATGCTACGTATTTAATGAGAGAACAAAGATATAGAGCTGTATTACCACTTGTTGAAGATGGTTTAACGAGAGAAAATAATAATAAAAGATTATTAGATATTGCCATTAACGCATCGTCTGCAATACCAGATTATCAAAAAGGAATTAATTATGGGAAAAGTGCTTTAAGTTTTTATCCAAATAATAAAAACTTTAAATTAAAATTAGCAAACCTATATTCTCAAAACAAACAATATGATGAAGCTAAAGGAGTTTTAGATTCTTTAAGAACAGTATATGTTTATGATAGAAATGTTAAAAATGCACTTGCTGAAGTTTTATTTTACAGAGCAAGAAACCAAGAGGAAGAAGGTTTAGTTGAAGAAGCATTAGTAAACTATGATTCTGCAGTGGCTTTAAATCCAGCTGATAGAGGTTCATTAATGAGAATGGTAAATTTACATATTACTCAAAAACCAAATGATGAATCTTTAGATTTTATAAATGATAAATTAGAAAAAACACCTGAAGATAATTTTTTATTGTACAAAAAAGGTGTTGTTTTCGAATTATTACAACAATATGATTCTGCTTATTATTATCAAAAATTTAGACAAATTGATAATCCTTACGAAAAACAACAATGGGGTTTAACTTTAGAGGTTTTAAGAGCTGCACAACTTAAAAATCAACTAGCTGCAACCTATTTGCAAGCAAGTTCAGATTCTGTTGCTTTTAGTACATCTATTGCAAGTTTAGGCTATAGTCATAAATACGATGAGAAAAACACTTTTGGTGCAAATGTAAATTATGCAGCAAGAAGATCTGGAGTTGGTGTTCAAGGAGGTGTTAACTATTCAAGAATATTCTCTCCTACTTTATACGCAAATGCTGGTGTTTTATTAGGAAATATATTTTTTCCTAAATTCATTTTATATGGAGATGCTTACAAAGGAATAGGTAATGGCTATGAAGTTCAAGCTGGAATTCGTTTTTCTAGATTGCAAAATGATATCAACTTTATTACTGTAAATGTTGGAGGGACAAAAACCTGGGAAGATATTTTATTAACCTCCAGATTATCTGTATTAAGAGATGACCAGTTTACCTATTTTAACTTAATGGCACAAACCAAAATAAATGTAAATGCCAAAAAAGACTATGTTACTATTATAGTTTCTGGAGGTAGTGCACCTTTTGACACACAATTACCTGAAGGAGAAACAGCGCTCTTAGATTTTTCAAATATATTAATTGGTGCAGGTTATGGTTATAATATATCTCCAAAAACAGCAGTAATTGTAAATGGAACTTGGATTAATTTTAAAAGTCCAGTAACAGATAGTACTTCGTTGTTTTATCTAAACCAATACAACTTATCTGTAACTATTGTAACAAAATTCTAAACATAAAATTTCATTACAATTATGCTTAAAAAAAACATTTATTTAATTATATTTTTTTTCAGCTTAACATCTTGCGCTCAAAATAAAGTGACTTTGTTCTCAAAAAAAAATAAAATAGCTCCAAAAATAAGCATTCCTTTTAGTGCTGATATTTTAGTGACTAATGCTGCAGATAAATTTAATGCTAATTTTAAAATTGTTACAGGAGAAAATTTAGATATTGAGAGAAGCAATAGTTTAAATAAAAATTATAATTATATTCTTTTAAGAGTTAACCCCACTCAAAAAGAAGATTTTTGTATCTATAAAAAAGATCAAAATATCACAATTCAAGGAACTACCTCTCAAAACTTAGAGTACGCTATTGAAGATTTTTTTAAACGCTATACAGATCTTAATTTCGAAGCTATAAAAGGAAATATTGAAGAATATTCAATTGCAGATACCATAGAAATTCCTGAACAATTCAGTGAGTGTTCATCACCAGTTTTTGAATATAGAGAACCTTACTATTCATCAAACTTTGATTCAAAGTTTAGAGCTTGGAATAAAACAAATTTTTTAGAATTAGAATGGGGTATTTGGGGACATAATTTGAATAAAGTTTTAAAAGATATTGATGTTCCAGAATCTATTTATGCAAAAGTTGGTAACAAAAGAGTAAAAGACCAATATTGTTTTACAAGTGATAGTTTATTTAAATATGTAAATGAGAAAGTAAAAATCACTTATGACAGTGATCATGCTCTTAACAAGTACATGATTTTACCAAATGATAATGATATCGTTTGTACTTGTGCCACCTGTAAAGCTGCAGGAAACACGAATACGGATGCAGCACCAGCCGTTTTTTCGTTTTTAAATAAGCTTGCAAAAGACAATAGAAAGTTATCTTTTTTTACAGCAGCCTATATAACTGTTAAAAATATTCCAAGATTCAAAGCAGAAAGTAATACTGGTATTTTTTATAGCACTATTGATATTCAAAAAGGAATTGCTATTGAAAATTCTAAATATTCTAAAAAGTTTCAAGAAGATATTACCAAATGGCGAAAATATGTAGACAACGTTTACATTTGGGATTATACTGTAAATTTTGATAACTATTTTGATATTTATCCTATAATAAAGGTAACGCAACAAAACTTAAAACTTTACAATAAATTGGGTGTAAATGGCGTGTTTTTACATGGAAGTGAATATGATTATAGCACTTTTCAAGATTTAAAAGCTACGTTATTTTCCAATCTTTTATGGAATCCCAACATCAATGTAGATAAAGAAATAAGTGAATATTTTCATAAACGATTTTCAACAAAATTAGCAGATGTTTTAACCAATTATTACACGTTTATAGAAAATTCATTTTATACGAATAAAAAGGAATTAAGCATTTATAGTGGTATTAATAAAACAGTAAAAAAATATTTAGATCCAAAGGTATTTTTTGAATTTTATAATGAATTCGATACGCATACGCAACAAAATAAATTTGATAAAGAATATTTAAGAATTGCGACAGGTCTTACATTTCTAAAATTAGAAATTATGCGAGATTATGGGTTGGGTGTTTATGGTTTTGGAACTCTGAATGAGGACAAAGAAATTATCGTAAAAAATGAATCGGCTATTTTATTAGATAATCTTTCTGCTTACAGTAAAGCTGCTCAGCTTAAAACTTATAATGAAAGAGGTTATAAAATTGATGATTATATCAATAGCTGGCGAAAAAGTATTTTTAAATATCATAAAAGAAAACATTATTTTTACAAAAAGGATTTTGAAGTAATATCTAAATTAGATGAAGACTACCAAAACACCAAAATTTTAAACGATGGTGCTTTTGGCCTTAAAGATTACAACACAAACTGGCATATTAGTTCTATTGATAATTTAGTTTTAAAAATTAAAAAAGAGGACATATCTAAATCTAAAAAAATTACGTTTTCGTTTTTACAAGATGTAAAACACAAAATCTACTATCCTAGTTCCATAGAAATATTGGATGAAGATTATAAAATAATTAAACGAATAAATTTAAAAGCTGATACAACAGTATTAGATACAAAAGAAGTTTCTATAGATTTACCCTCGGAATTCGATAATAAACAACTTTCTAATTCATTTATAATTAAAGTAATAAAACCAACAATTGCTGGTAAAAACACTTTAGCTTGTGATGAAATTATTTTTAATTAAAAAATAAATTTACAAAAATGAAAAAAATACTTATATTATTCTCCTTGGTTTTGATCACTACTTCTTGCTTTAGAAAGCCAGATTTAGAAAGTGCAAGAAAAACGAAAATGGAGATTATTGATCCTGAAAGACATTATTATCCAATTTTACGTGGATCAGAATTAACTGCCGAATTTAAAATATATAACAGGGGAAATGAACCTTTAATTATTTATGATGTGCAAGCTTCTTGTGGTTGTATAGAATTAGATTTCCCAACAGGTTCTATTGGTAAAGATGATTTTGGTTTTATTACTTTGGATTATGATAGTGCCAAAAACATTGGCTATGTAGAGTTTTTTGTAACCATACTTGCCAACACAGAAAAAGACGTATTTACCACTGTTAAATTCGATTTAAACGTAGTTACATCTCCTCATTACACACAAGATTATGAGGAAATTTACCTAGAAAGAAGAAAAGCTATATTAGCTGGCCAAGTTGATGGAGATTTAACACAACAAAAATACTATACTGATGAAGAAAAAACAGTAAGATAAAAATGATGTCTATTAAATTTTCACACCAAAAAAGATATGTAAAATTATTTATAAGTATATTATTAATTTACTTTATTGTGAAATTTTTTTTATTTGATGTATTTCTTGTTCCTTCAGATTCTATGAAAGATAGTCTACATGCAGAAGATTATATTGTGGTAAATAAGATTAATTATGGTATTAAACTTAAAAAAAAAGTTGACGAATATCCTATTTTAGATTTTTTTTTCGAAAATAATGACTCTATAAAAAATTTTGATACAGACTACCAATTAATACAATTTAAAAATTTTGAAAGAGGGGATATAGTTGTATTTAAATCAGTTATTCATAAAAAGGAAAGACTTGTTAAAAGAATAATTGGTTTACCAAATGACACGATTTTAATTGAAAGCTCAAAAGTTTTTATAAATAGTAATGAATTGCTAGAAAATGAAAATTACTGTTATAATTATGTTTTTAAATCTGAAAAATTTACTAAATTAATAAAAACAATCTCAAACAGAGAATATAAATTATTAAACAAATCAAAAAAAAAAGAAATAAGAAAAGTAATAAGTAAAAAACATACAATTAATAATTGGACAATAGATTATTTTGGACCATTAGTAATTCCAAAAAAAGGAACAAAAATTAAAGTTGATTCGTTATCCCTTAAATTATATGAAAATATAATTAATAAAGAAAAAAACATAAATGAAATAATTGGTAAAGAATATACATTTAAAAGAAACTACTATTTTTTAATAGGTGACAATAGACATAATTCGATAGACTCAAGGTACTTTGGATTTGTTCCTGAAAATTTTATTATTGGAAAAGTTTTTTTAAAAATATAATTTTATTATATTGCATAAGAATTTTTAAAAAAGAATAATTATGAGAAAAACTTTATTTACATTAACTACACTAGCATTAGTATTTACTTTAACAACTAAAGAAGCAAAAGCAGACAAAGGAGACACTTTTGGTGAAACCGAAGTAACTACATTAGAATATCCACAAGGTGATGGTGAAAGAACAGTGATTGTTACATCGATAGATTATTGCAAAGGTATTTGGGGCTTTTGCGATTTTGACGTTTGGTAAAATTAAATTATAACTAATTAACAGATAATAATATTATTAATGAAATTAAAAAAAAATTTATTATTATCTGTTTATGTTTTAATAGTTTTCGCTTTAATTTTTTTCCTGAAATATGAACCAAAAACATATAAAGGATTAGCATATAACAATCTATTAGAAAAAGATTATGATTTAATAAAAAAAGATACCAAAGAATTACAAAAAATATATCTTCATGTTGATACGCTTTTAAATCAAAAAATAAGAACAGAAGAAATCATAGATTCTATTTATGAGATCAAATTAGAGACATCTGATAACTTTTTAATAGGTGCAATTGATGAAGTTATTGTATATAATGATTACATATTCATTCTAGATATTTATAAATCAAAATCCGTTTTTGTTTTTGATAAAAAAGGTAAGTTTTTGAATCAAATAGGTAAAAAGCTTGATTACTTAAGACCAGAATCAATAGATATAGATAAAAAAAATAATCAAATTTTAATATTTGATAATCACAAAGGAAAGATTATTATTTATGACTTTAAAGGTAAATTAATTAATGAAATAAAATTTAATTTAGTTTTCCAAGGTTTTAAAATTTTAGATAGTGGTAATATATTTTTACTTTGCGGTCATTATACAAATGATCATTTAGGTGAATTAAAAAACAAAGAGTTTTATATAACTGATAAAACTGGAAGTATTATATCATATGGTCCAGAAAATACATCTCAGTATAATAAAATTAAATATAATCTTGATAATAATTTCTTAAGTAAAAATAAAAATATTACTTATTCTTATCGATTTTCAGATACAATTTTTAAAATTGATAAAAGAAAAGTTAATGCTCTTTACAATCTAGAATTTATAAATAAAAAACATAATTTTCAAAATCTTTTTGGAAATAAAAATGAAAGGGAATTTATAGAAATTTTAAAAGAAAAAAAATTTACAATTCCTTTTTTTATGGGAAAACATTTTTTCTCAGACAATCATTTACTTTTTGAATATTTTTATAAAAATAGGGTTTATTTTTCGTTTTACGATTTAAATAATAATAAATTAAAATCTGGAAGTATCATAGAAGATAAAAATTCAATTTATAGGTTAGAAACTAATTTTTGTGGAACTTATGAAAATTATTTTATTACTAGTAAAGATGAATTTCACTTAAATAAAAAGAGTAGTAATCTGCAATTAAATATTAAAAATCATACATTAATTTTTTATAAATTAAAAAACTTTGAATAAATATATAACTATTTTATCTCTATTTTTAATCATTAGTTGTAGTAAAAATAAAATAGAAAAAAGTAATATTAAAAATTATTTAGGAGTTACAGAATTGGAATTAAATAAAATTAAAGAAGATTCTATTCATAATAAATTAAAATTAAACTATAATATTGTAAATCTAACTGCCCTAGATACGTTAGGTAATAAAATAAATATTAAATCTTTATTTAATTATGTTGATGGAAAAATTATAAAATTTTCATATACAGAATGCTCATATTGTATAGAGATAATAATTAAAACAATTCAAAATAATAATCAACTTTCTAAAGAAAACATAATTTTTTTAGGACACTTTTATAATCAGGAAGATTTCATTCTTTTCAAAAAAATAAACAAAATTAAATTCCAAATATATAGGATTATTGAAAATGATATAAATTTACCTTTAGATTTATTAAATCGTCCATATATATTTAAAGTAACAGATAAACATGTAATAAAAGACTTTTTTTTGCCAAAAAAGACTGAACCAAAAAAAATAATAAATTACTTTATAGATAATTAAATAAATATGAAAGCAAAATATCAAAGTGTATTAGATTTAGGAGAAAAATTGAACATCCAAAATGGTGATGTAAAAGAAGAAGGTGGTAAATTAAAAATTAATGGAACTGCTAAAACTCAATATGAGAAAAACCTTATTTGGGATGAAATAAAGAAAGTTGGTGGTGATAATCCTACTGATTTAGTTGCAGATATTAAAGTAGAAGATGCTTCAGTTTTTGCATATCATACAGTAGAAAAAGGTGAAACTTTAGGTAAAATAGCAAAACAATATTATGGAAATCCTTCAAAATATACAGCTATTTTCAAAGCAAATGGAAATATTTTAAAAAATCCAGATGTAATTCAACCAGGTCAAGAATTAGTGATTCCTAATTTGTAAGAATCAAAAATTCATAAAATAAGAAAGCCGAAGTTTAAAACTTCGGCTTTGCTTTTTTACAAAATACTATAACAAAGATTTTTGCAACCCTTTCTCAATACTTATCCATAAATAATTCCAAAAAGATTTTGCTTTATTTCTCTCTACTTCTTTAACATCTACTTTTACCATTCCATTTTTTGAAGAATCTTTAACAAATAGATTAACCACCCAACTTATAATCGTTTTCTTCTTTTTTTCATCATCTAAAACTTGAATATCAAAATTTTTGAAATCCATTTCCATTTTCCCGTTCGAAACGTTGTTATTTCCTTCAAAATCAAAATACATTTTATGAATTTGTCCTTCAATTTTTACATTTGTAGTAGGTTTAATAAACGCACTCATATTTTTAGAACTTACATTCATTAAACTTCCAAATATTCTAAAATCATCGTTTTTATTATTAATATCAAACGTCCAAGTAATATCTAAAGGAGAAGTTTCCATAAATTTAGATTGGATATTAACTGTTGTTAATTTTTCTACTTTACTTTCATTATTATTAATATTTTGAATTTGGGCTTTCAAATCATCAAATACCAAAATACCAGCATCATTACCTTTTTTAGTGTATTCTTCATAAACAATCTCTGAGTTTATAATATCAATTTTTTTTACATCAATATAAAAAGGTAACTCTCTTAAACTTTTACTGTATAAACTTTTAATTCTAGTTCTTTCCTGTAAATGAGTAGCATCCAAATATAAATTAAAGAAAACATCATCAAATAAAATAGTATCTATAGAAAAACTCATGCTGTCTTTTTGAGTAAGTTGAATGTTATCAACCTTAATTTCTTTAGCAACTAATGTTAATAATTCTTCTTCGTTTTTTTGTTTAAGGTGATAAATATATTCATCTTTTGATTTTAGAGGAACAATTTCTAAACTATCTACAATTATTTGATCAGTTTCAAAATTTAGTTTTTTAAACTTTACTTTCTGAACTTCAGAAAATTGAGATTCAAAGCCAACAATCGAGGTTTTAATATCTGAATATTTAAAAGGAATTGAATTCTTTAAAATAGGATCTAGTTCAAAATCATCAATTTTAATAGAAATATTTTTTACAATTAAAGGAAATTTATCACTTTTTAAAACATCAATTTCAATATCTTTTAAATCGATTTCTTGTATTGTAATTTTTGGAAATTGTTTAGATTTCGTATTTTCTTCATTTTTAATTGTATCTGTTTTTTTAGATTGATGTAAAAAATTTCCAGTTATTTTTAGATCATCTGTTTCTAAATCAGAAAATATAAGTTCCTCATTTTGGAGATAATTAATGTATGAAAATCCATCTAAACCAATTTTATCTGCTTTAAAATGTAAACTATCTTTTTGATAGTTAACATCATTGAGAGACACATTCCCTAACAAAAAATTTACAGAAACATCTTTGTAAGCAATGTCTTTAGATTTTAGAAAGGCGTCAATTTTACGTGTTCCGTAAATATCTGCAACTTTGTAGAGAATTATAATTGTTAATAGTATAAGTGCAATTTTAATGTATAGTTTCTTATTCATAGCTTTAAATCTTCTAAACAAATTTAAGTTTCAAAAATGATTTTGATGAAACCATATAAAATAATCTTTAACTGATTTAGTTTTTTTAAAAAATAAAATGGATAACAAATTTCAGAATCTTATTTTTGCCAAAAAGAAACCACAAAAATTGATTATCAACAATAAAAAATTCTTCAAAGAGGTTATTAAAGCAGTTTTAAAATTGATTATTGCTGGAGTTATAATCGGCGTTTTAAAAAAATATGATGCTATTATTGCAGGAATTCTAATTCTAAAAATAATTCATAACATATATAAAGACATCCTAAAACCTGAAACAAATAAGAATTACTTATTGATAGTGGGTATGCTTTTAACTGGTTTTGGAGGCATTGTTGGCGAAACTTGGGGAGTTGCAAACGGTTATTGGGAATATCATCAAATTACAAGAGAAATCCCTTTATGGGTTCCTTTTGCTTGGATGTTAGCTTTCCATTATTTGTATAAATTGGAAGGGAAATTGATTCCTCTTTTACAACATCAATCACAAAAAAATAAAATTATCTTAGCCATTATTTTAGCAATTATTCTACCAGCCTTTGGTGAAATAGTTACTATTTATTTAGGCGTTTGGACCTATTATTGGCCTTATCAAATTTTTGGTGTTCCTCTATATGCTTTTATTTGCTTAGTTTTTGTACATATGTTGGTCTATACCATCTTACATTTTATTTGCAAAAAGTATAAAATAAACGATGTTGTTTTTAATTAACAGCAAACGAAATATTAAAATTACACAGAAAATTTGACTAGAATTTCAGGTATTTTTAAAACTATTCTGTCGAATAAAAACTGATGACTGAACACTTAAAAGTGCCTACTGAAATCTCCAACAAACAATTCTAGTAACTTTGTTTCCTTGACTCATTGGAATTACTTTAAACTCTTTTACGCCTAATTTTTTAGATGATTTCTCTAAACTTTCTACATTTTCTTTTTTAGAAACTAAGCTTGTAAACCAGTGACTTTTTTCTTTAAATAAAGAACTTTCATACAAATAATTGTGTAAAAAAGCCTTCTCTCCTCCAACATACCAAAGTTCGTTGTTGTTTCCAGAGAAATTTCTCACAGCATTATTTCCTAAATTTCTGTTTTTACGTTTGTTTGCTCCCTGTGCTTCTTCAGCAGATTTGTAAAAAGGCGGATTGCAAATAGTCGCCGAAAATGAATCTTCATCCTTTAAAATTCCTTTTAAAATTTGTTGTTCATCTAATTGCTGACGTAATTCTATTTTCGACTCTAATTTATTATCGTAAATTATATCTTGAGCAGTATCTAAAGAATCTAAATCGATGTCAGTTGCCACAAAATTCCAATGATATGCTGCTACTCCTAAAAGTGGATAAATACACGTTGCTCCAGTTCCTATGTCTAAAATTTTTATATTTTCTTCGGATGAAATTAAATCATTTAAATGATGAATATAATCTAATCTTCCAGGAATTGGCGGACATAAATTAGCGTCAGGAAAATCCCAAACCGAAATTGCATCAAAAGTAAACAACAATGCTTTATTGAGTTCTTTTACGGCTTCAGGATTCGAAAAGTCAATTGTAACTGAATCGTATTTATTCGTTGCAACAAATGGCTTTAACTTCGGATTTACTTTAATAAGTTCATCAAAATTGTATCCTTTATCAAACTTATTTTTTGGGTGAAGTCCTTTTTCTTTCATTATAAAATTGTGTATAAGCGCAGTCGAAAATTATAAAATGACCTCTCGACTGTGCTTGAGGAGACATTTCTAAAAATTTAAAGATTATATTTCTAAAATAGTAAATTCTAACTCCAATGGTTTTAGAGCTTCTTTTAAGTTGATGATAAAAGTATTTCCATATGCTAAATAAAACTCAGAGAAATTTCGCTGACGTTCTTCTAGAGATTCATTTGGCAACAACTCATTTTGAATGATTGTAATTCGATCTACTAAATCTTTTTGCCTTTTCTTTTCAGCTTTTAACAAACGTTTTTCAAGATTCTCTAAACCTTTTATTTGTTTTCTTTCTTGTGCGTTTACAGCATTTATAAAAGTAACATCTGTTTTTTCAGCAACTTCTTTCAACTCCATAAATTGTTGTTGTAAAAAATGCTTTTTATCTTTAAAACTAATTTCCAAATCAGAATTTGCAATTACTTTTTGTGATAATAATTCAAACTGATTTAAGAAAATTTCTTCATTAGAAATAGTAAGTTTTTCTAATTTTCCAGCTTGTTTTTCTGAAATTATTTGCACAGAATTTCTTAATAATAAGATAGGAAATGGAACTTTTACATGTTCAAAATAATCTTTTAGTTCCAACCAATAAGCCATTTCTCCTCCACCTCCAATATAGCAAAGGTTTGGTAAAATAACTTCTTGAAACAAAGGCCTCATAATTACATTTGGCGAAAAAGCTAACGGATTTTCATCTACTTCTTTTAAAATTTCCGCTTTTGTAAACGTAATTTCTGTATTGTTTACTTTATATAAATTATCTTCAAAAACAATGCGTTCTCTAAAGTCATCACCTAAATAAAACAAATTAATTTCTCTTGGATTTACTTGAATTGGATAGATTTTTTCAAGTTCTTCAATCGTTTTTGAGACTTCTTTAAAAGAGGTTTCGTTTTCTAATTCGTCTTTTACAAAAGGGGTAAATAATTGTTTTAGATTTTTATCATCACCATCAACAATTACCAAACCATATTCTTTAAACAATTCGTTGGCAATAAAACGAGTGGCATCTGCTAAATTATTATGTTTTAAATATCCTTGAGAAAAGAGATTTTTTAAATAATCTGCATTTTTAGAATTCCCTAAATGATTCGAAAAGACCTCAAAAACATCGTCCAAACCTTCTGTTGAAAACCGACCAACTGCTCCACCATCTTTTCTGTTCCAACTTACTTTTTTGCCATCAAAATTAAAATAATTAATCTCATCAAAATCATGATCTTCAGTAGCCATCCAATAAATTGGTACAAAATTTTCTTCTGGAAATTTTCCCGACAATTCTTCAGCCAAATTAATCGTAGAAATAATTTTATACAAAAAATATAAAGGTCCAGTAAACAAATTTAGTTGATGACCAGTGGTAACAGTAAATGTATTTTGTTGCTTTAACAGCTCAATGTTTTGATTCGTTTTTGTTGATGTATCAAAACTTTTATATTGATTTTTTAATGCATCAACCAAAACAATTCTCGATTGTAAACGAAAAGATGTTTTCTTTTCTTCAATCTGATTATGAAAACCATTAATGTCTGGAAAATTATGATAAAATGGAGTTATATGTTCATTTTTCTCTAAATAATCTATCATTGTTTTAGAGAAAAATCCTGTTTTTTTGAATGGTATTTGTGTTATTTTCATAAATTGATAACACTTTTTTCACAACAATCTGAATCTGAATTAGCGTTCATGTAGTTTGTTTAATTTTCGATAAAAATACAACTATTTTATGCGAACTTAAAAAATGTAAATCAATCTAACATATTTTTAACTTGTTACTTTGGTTCTCTTCTCAAAGAATAAAATTTATTGCTTATTTTTGATGCATACCAAACAACTATTTTATGAAATTTAAAGCTATTTTACTTTTATCTTTTTTAACAATTGGATCTATTTTTTCGCAAACAATTCAATCTCCATCAGAGTTTTTAGGGTACGAAATTGGTTCTCGATTTACAAGGCATCATAAAGTTGTCGATTATTTTGAATATGTTAGCAACACTTTATCTAACGTACAGCTAGAAAAATATGGAGAAACGAATGAACATAGACCTTTGTATGTCTCTTACATATCATCAGAAGAAAACATCAAAAATTTAGAGAGTATTAGAAAAAGTAATCTTTCTCAAACAGGAATTTTATCAGATAATACAACTAATAAAAAAGCGATTATTTGGTTGAGTTATAATGTGCATGGAAATGAAGCTTCTAGCACAGAAGCATCTATGTTAACACTTTACGACTTAGTAACTACCAAAAAAGCGTGGCTAGAAAATACCCTTGTAATTATGGATCCGTGTATAAATCCTGATGGAAGAGACAGGTATGTAAATTGGTACAACCAAGTAAAAAGTACACCTTTTGATGTTACTCAAGACGCAAAAGAACACAATGAACCTTGGCCTGGAGGAAGACCAAATCATTATTTATTCGATTTGAACAGAGATTGGGCTTGGGCTACACAAGTGGAAAGTAAACAAAGAATTAAAATTTACAATAAATGGATGCCTCATATTCATGTAGATTTTCATGAACAATATATTAATAGTCCTTATTATTTTGCGCCAGCTGCAGAACCTTTTCATGAAATTATTACAGATTGGCAACGTGATTTTCAGACTGCAATTGGTAAAAATCATGCAAAATATTTCGATAAAGAGGGTTGGTTATATTTTACAAAAGAAAGTTTTGATTTGTTATACCCAAGTTATGGAGATACCTACCCAACTTTTATGGGTGCCATTGGAATGACGTATGAACAAGCAGGTCATGGAATGGCTGGATTAGGAATAAATACTGATGAAGGTGAAGTTTTGACGTTAAAAGACAGAGCAATTCATCATACAACTACTGGATTGTCTACAGTAGAAATGGCTTCTCAAAACGCTGAAAAGTTAAATACTGAATTCAAAAAGTTTTTCAATAATAATAATAATAATAATGATGTAGCGTATAAAAGTTTTGTACTAAAAAATGAAAATCAAGATAAAACCAATCGTCTTAAAAAATTATTAGATACGCATGACATCAACTATGAGTATGCTACAAATGGATCTGTAAAAGGCTACAATTTTAGCAATCAGAATGATGAAAAATTCACATCTTCTGAAGGAGATTTGGTCATTCACACCAATCAACCAAAAGGAAAAATGGTGAATGTTTTATTTGAACCTTCTGCAAAATTAGCAGATTCTTTAACGTATGACATTACTGCTTGGTCTTTGCCTTATGCACATGGTTTTAAAGCTGTTGCAAGTCAAAGTAAAGTAAGTTCAACAACAACAAATCCATCAACAAAAAACACTATAAATTCTGTTGATAAAAATGCGTATGCGTACATTTCTAAATGGAATAGCTTAGAAGATGCTACTTTTTTAGGCGATTTATTAAAAAATAATATTGTCCCTCGTTTTTCTGAAAAACCTTTTTCTACCAATGGAAAATCTTTTGAAAGAGGAACTTTAATCATTTTAAGAAATGATAACAGAAATAAAGATTTTGATGAAAGTTTGATAAAAATTGCTGATAAAAATAAACGTCAATTAACAACAGCAGCTACTGGTTTTTCAGATACTGGTGTAGATTTTGGTTCGTCTGCTGTAAAACCAATTAACAAACAAAAAGTAGCCTTACTTTCTGGAGAAGGAACTTCTTCGTTAAGTTTTGGAGAAATCTGGCACTTTTTTGAAACTGAATTACAGTATCCTTTAACCATTTTAGATTCAGATTATTTCAGCAATGTAAATTTCTCTAAATACGATGTAATTATCTTACCAAATGGATATTATAGCCGTGTTTTAAATAAAAATATGTTAGATAAATTATCGACTTTTGTAAGTTCTGGAGGTACTTTAATTGCCATAGGAAATGCTTTAAATAGTTTTGCTGATAAAAAAGGTTTTGCCTTAACAAAGAAGAAAGCAGATGAAAAAGAGGAAAAATCTCCAAACTTAACTCCTTATGCAGCACAAGAAAGAGAAAGTGTGAAAAATTTAATTACAGGTGCTATTTTTAAAAGTAAAGTTGATAATACACATCCTTTAGGGTTTGGTTATTCAGATGAATATTTCTCTTTAAAACTAGGTGGTACTTCTTATAATTATTTAAATGATGGCGTAAATGTTGCTTATTTTGATGGTAATTCTAAAAATATTTCTGGTTATGCTGGAAGTAAAGCCATCAAAAACATCCCAGAATCTTTATTATTTGGTGAAGAACAAAAAGGAAGAGGAAGCATCATTTATATGGTTGATAATCCGTTATTCAGATCTTTTTGGGAAAATGGAAAGTTGTTTTTAGCAAATGCCGTTTTTCTTTTAAATTCTGATCAATTAAAGTAAAATATTTATTTGGGCGTTTTAACAGGCTTTCCACTATATCTTTTTGTAAAAACAAAAAGGATGTCGTTTCAATCCCTAACGCAAATTGCTAGTTTAAAAGTAAATGTTGCAATTTAAAATACATTGAAAAACTAAAAAATTATAGGTTAAAAAAAGCACTCAAAAGAACCATTTTTATTTTTTATCCTGCAAGGTTTCTAGAACCTTGTAGGTATAAAATTCAATACTTTTTAAATTACAAATATTGAGGTTATTTAAATGTAAATTAAAAAAAAGATAAACTTATAATAATGAAAAAAATATACCTGATAAGTTATTAAAACTTATCAGGTATATTTTTTCACTGAAAACTGCAACTGTAAACTTTCTACTCTTTTAACTTTTTCTGATGCAAAGGAACTGGTTTTTCTTGTCTCTTAACAGGAGTTCCATATAAATCGTAATCTCCAGCTTCGTGAATTTTCACATCTATGAATTCACCGATTTTAATATAATGCTCTTTAGCATCTACTAAAACATCATTATCAACATCTGGTGAATCAGATTCTGTACGTCCGTAAAAATATTCGCCATCTTTTCTATCAAACAAACATTTAAAAGTTTTTCCTATTTTTTGTTGATTCAATTCCCAAGAAATTTGAGACTGAACTTCCATAATTTCATTCACTCTTTTAAACTTAACTTCTGCAGGCACATCATCTTCTAAAACATAGGCTCCAGTATTTTCTTCATGAGAATATTCAAAAGCACCCAATCTTTCAAAACGCATTTCCTCTACCCAATCTTTTAATTCTTGAAACATTTCTTCTGTTTCTCCTGGATACCCCACAATTAACGTTGTTCTAATTGCCATTTCTGGAACAGCTTCTCTAAATTTATGAATTAAAGCAGTTGTTTTTTCATGTGTTGTTCCTCTTTTCATCGACTTTAACAACTCAGTATTGATGTGTTGCAAAGGAATATCTAAGTAATTACACACTTTTGGCTCACGTTTCATCACATCTAAAACATCCATTGGAAAACCAGTTGGAAACGCATAATGCATTCTAATCCATTCAATTCCATCAACTTTTGCCAACGCTTCTAATAATTGTGCTAACGCTCTTTTTTTGTAGATATCTAAACCATAATACGTTAAATCTTGCGCAATTAGCATAATTTCTTTAATCCCTTTTTCTGCTAATTTTGTTGCCTCAATAATAATATCTTCAATGGGTGTTGATCTATGTTTTCCTCTCATTAAAGGAATTGCACAAAAAGAACAAGGCCTATCACAACCTTCTGCAATTTTTAAGTATGCATAATGTTTTGGAGTCGTCGTTAAACGTTCCCCAATTAATTCGTGTTTATAATCTGCTTCTAAAACCTTTAAAAGATTAGGCAAATCGTGCGTTCCAAAATACTGATCTACATTTGGAATTTCTCTTTCTAAATCTGGTTTATAACGTTCACTTAAGCAACCAGAAACAAAAACTTTATCAATTTCACCAGCTTCTTTTCTTTGTGCATAATGCAAAATGGTATCAATAGATTCCTCTTTTGCTTTACCAATAAAGCCACAAGTATTAATCACGACAATATTTCCATCATCATTTTCATCTTCGTGCACCACATTTTTTCCATTGGCTTTTAATTGTCCCATTAAAACCTCACTATCGTAAATGTTTTTTGAGCACCCTAAAGTTACAACGTTAATCTTATTTTGTTTGATGGTTTTTGTACGCATATCATTCTAAATTCAGTGTGCAAATATACATCTTAAATAAGTCTTTAAATACCCTAAATAATTTGTCTTTTAAAAAAATTTTCAATTTAAATAATTGCAAAATAATTAGGCAACTTGATTCGTGTTCTTTTAGAGAAATAGAGACATTACTTATTAAGAAATACCAAAAATAAATATCCAAGACATTAAGAATTTTAATTAGTTTTTTTAAATTTCAAATTATATATTTGTTACAAGGCTGTTAAAAAAAGAGTAAATTAATAAAACAAACCATACATTAAAATGAGATTATTTAAAATTATTTTATTATCTATATTAATTATAAGTTGTTCTAAAGAAGATGAACCTATTTTAAATAATGATAAAGATATATTATCTTTTAAAATTATAGATGGCAATAAAACATATACTGGTCAAATAGAAAGTGATAATACTATAAATATAGATATTCAAAATTTGGATATTTCTCAATCTATTTCACCACAAATACAATATTCAGGAGCTAGTATAACTCCTTCAATAAATTCTAAACAAAACTTTAGTAATTCAATTATCTACACAATAACTGCAGAAAATGGAACAACAAAAACATACACTGTTAAAGCTTCCAGCTCTTTAAATAAGATATCTTCTTTTAAAATTATTGTAAACAATGAAGAAATTTTAGGGAAGATTAATGAACAAGCTAGGGAAATATTATTAAAAACAAAAGGACTGGAAAAAGAAACTAGTATTGTACCAACAATTACTTTTCCTACGAATGCGTCAATATCGCCATCACTTAGTTTAGCTCAAAATTTTAATCAGAATATATCTTATACTGTTACTGCTTTTAATGGAGAACAACGAGAATATACGATTATTACAGACAACACAGAATTCTCAACAGAAAAGAAAATATTAGAATTTAATTTAAAAGTTGGTAATAATGAATATGTTGGAGATATTGACCATGAAAACTTTACTATAGATATTATTGCCAATGATGATGTTAGTAACATCAAGCCTACAATTAAAATTTCTGATAAAGCTACGATAACACCAAATGAAGATGATTTTCAAGATTTTACTAACACAAGTAATATTGAATATAAAGTGACTGCTGAAGATGGAAGTGAAAATATATATAAAGTAAATACGAAAGTTTATACCTTTTTCAACAATAATAGCAACCGAAAATACTTCAAAAACTCTCAAGCCACTATTACTGGAATAGGAATTGATTTAACAACCCCTAATTCTAAATTAGTTATTGAAAATAGCTTAAACTCATATGAGATATCTCCAATTAAAACTATTAATAATTCTGGAAAACAAATTTATTATATATATGATTTTCCTAACAATATTGAAACAGGAACCGATTATAAGTTGAAATATAAAATAGGCAATACAGTTTTAGTGGAATCGAGTTTTTTATTAGATATTCTTTCTGAGAATCTTCCTTTAATTACATCTACATCAAAAAAAGTTTACAAAAGAAGAGATACTTTAATTATTAATGGAGAAAATCTATATCAGGGTTTATATATTTACGCAGTTAATGGCTCTATTTATTCGTATGGCAATAATAATATAAGTCTAAATAGTTCTAAAACTGAATTAAGTTTGTTTTTAGATAACGATCAAATGTTTCCTTCATATTATGGTAACTCTCAAAATTTTTCTACAAAAATTCAGATATTAAAAGATGGCAGGTTTGGACCTTCTGTATATGTTGAGTTTGATTAATTAAGCTGGTTTATTTCGATCTCTTTTAAGGTTTGTATACTTTTATTGATTTCTTAAAGGAATATCTAGTTCCTAATATTTTCATAAAAAAAACAAAAACTTATTCTTTAAGCTAAAGAATTAATAATCTATTGATAGTTTTTAGGCATTTTTCTAACTCTGGTTAATTGTTCAAAAACATAACCAATTTCCAATAATTTTCTTTCAGAAAAAGGAACTCCAATAAAAGTTAAACTTACTGGTTCTCCTGATTTCTTATAACCCATAGGCACTGTTAATGTTGGATGAAATGAAACTGCTGCAATTCCTGAATGATAATTATTTATCGATAAAATTGCATCTAAACTTTCATCTTTTAATGCTTGTAAATATTTTTCACCTTCAGCTTTTAAATTCTTTTTGATTTCCTTTAATTCTGATAAAGTTGTTTTATCGTTTACAATTCCATCAAATAATTGCTGTCCATAAGGTGCTCTAATTAATGAATCTTTTTTATTAAATTCAACAACATCATTCACGTTTTTTATAGAGGTAGATTTTGCTGCATTATTTTTTAAATAACTTGGTAAATCGTGTTTCATATCTATATTTAACAACGTTACAAACCCATCAAAAGAAATTTCTGGAGGCGTAATTTCAATAATTTCTGCACCCACTTTTCTTAATTTATCAACAGTTAAAGCATAAATAGAATCTGTTAATAAAGAACTTAAAACACCTAATTTTATGCCATCTAATTCTGTTGGAAATCCATTTTGAAAATAATCTTCATCGATTTTTTTTGATGCTTTATCTGCTTTGTCAAAACCTAACATTGCATTCATAAAAATAGCATTGTCAGTTACATTTTTTGTCATAGGTCCAGGAGTATCTAAAGTGCTAGAAATTGGCACAATTCCACTTCTACTCAACACACCAATTGTTGGTTTTAAACCTACCACAGAATTTTGACTTGAAGGTGAAGTTATAGATCCAGAAGTTTCTGTACCCACTGCAACTACTGCAAAATTGGCAGCCACTGCTACTCCACTTCCTGCTGAACTTCCTCCTGTTTCAAATTCGGCTCTTCCATAGGGATTTAAAGTTTGCCCACCAATTGCGGAATAACCTAAAGGACAAGCAGAACAAAAGAAATAAGCCCACTCACTTAAATTTACTTTCCCTAAAATTAAAGCACCATTTTCCCTTAATTTCTCTACAATAAAGGCATCACTTTTAGTCTCATTTTTTTGCAAAGCAACAGCACCTGCAGTTGTTGCCATTTCTTTAGTGTTAATATTATCTTTTAACAGAACTGGCATTCCATACATTGAAAATTCAGAAATGTTTTCTTTCTTTTTATCTTTTTCTCTTGCTTCTTTTAAAACATTCGGATTTAAAGCGATGATACTATTTAAAGATAAAGTGGAATCGCTTTCAAATTTTCTGATTCTATATAAATAAAATAGCGTTAATTTTTCATAACTTAATTCCCCTTCTTGAACACTTTTTTGAATTGATGGAATATCTTGTTCTAATATAAAAGGTTTTAAATCTTCATAATTATCTTCAGAAAAATGAGCCAATTCTTTATAAAATGGTTTAAAAACTTTATTCATATCTAACATTTTAGATTGAAAAAGCTTGAATTGCATTCTCTTTTTTTCGTGTTCCTGCTGATTTTCTAATTGCTCAGTTTCATCATAATTTTTAAAAAAAACGATTTCTTTTTCTTCTTTCTTTTGACAAGAAGAAATTAAAAATATTGAAAAGAGAATAAATATTATTTTTTTCATGATACTACGTTTGATACTCAAAGATAACATTTTAAACCATTCTTTGTGTATTACGTTTTTATATGAATATTTCTTAGATTTACTTGAAATTATGATAAAAACATTGCACGAAGAATGCTTTTTACCTTATTTAAAACTTCACTTATAAGAGAAAAAATATTTTAAATTTTCAGAACGACTTTGGTTATATTATTATTCTCTAAATTCGCAGGCATTAAAAGCACTTCAATCTATATTTTCTATTTCCTAATAAAACTTTATATCCTATCAAAATGACAGTATTTCCAGTTTCAGCAAGTACAATTTCGGCTAAAGCTTTAGGTAAGTTTGCAATAGAAAAATATAATCTTAGTGAAGATTTTACTTGTAAATTATTTAGAACTGGAATGAATCACACGTATTTTCTTTCAAGTGATGAAAAAAAATATGCTTTAAGAGTTTACAGTTATAATTGGAGAACTAAGCAAGAAATTGAACAAGAAATTGAACTTTTAAATCTTTTGAAAGACAATAATTTAAGTGTTTCTTTTCCTATAAAAGATAAAGAAGATAAATTTATTCAGACAATAAATGCCCCAGAAGGTAATAGATATGTTGTTGTTTTTTCTTTTGCAGAAGGAGAAAAAATGAGATTTATGAATAACGATACTTGTTTTTCAATTGGATCTTTAATGGCTAAAATTCATAAAACAACTCTAAATAAAACAACTGAAAGAATTACCTATCAAAAAAATACGCTTATTGATTTACCTTATCAATATTTAAAAGAATACTTTTCAGAAGAACTGCCAGAAATGGAATATTTGAAAGAGTTAGGAAAAACTTTTAAAAATTCAGATTTTGAAATTGCAAAAAAAGGAATTGTGCATTTAGATATTTGGTATGATAATATGGCTGTTTCAAATGCAAATAAAATAACCATTTTCGACTTTGATTTTTGTGGAAATGGTTCGCAAATTTTAGATGTCGCCTATTTTTGTAATCAATTATTTTTTATAGAAACAAATAAGGATACTTATGAAAGTAAGGTTCAAAGTTTTTTAGATGGGTATCAAGAAACCAACCCATTATCAGACAAAGAACTTCAATTAATTCCAATAGCTGGAGCATCAATTTTCATTTTTTATCTTGGTGTTCAAGCACAAAGATTTGATTGGTCTAATATATTTTTATCAGAAAATTATTTAAAAATGTTTGTTGGCAGAATACAATCTTGGATACATTATCATGATTCAAAAGAGATTTTACCTTCTAAAAACTAATTTTCAATTTACTTAGCTAATTTCTACTTTCAAAAATTTGAGGAAGTTCGCAATAAAAATAGACTATTGAATGCTACTTAAAAAAAGAATCTACAAACTCAACTTTATTAAAGACTTGTAAATCGTCAATACCTTCTCCTACTCCAATATATTTTACAGGAATTTTAAATTGATCAGAAATACCTATAACAACACCACCTTTTGCTGTTCCATCTAATTTTGTAACGGCTAAAGAAGTAACCTCTGTTGCTAATGTAAATTGTTTTGCTTGTTCAAAAGCATTTTGACCTGTAGAACCATCTAAAACTAATAAAACATCGTGAGGAGAATTGTCAACCACTTTTTGCATTACACGTTTTATTTTTGTCAATTCGTTCATTAAGTTTACTTTGTTGTGTAAACGACCTGCTGTATCTATAATTACAACATCTGCCTCTTGTTTTACTGCTGATGTTAACGTGTCAAAAGCCACAGAAGCTGGATCAGAACCCATTTCTTGACGAATAATTGGCACTCCTGTTCTATCTGCCCAAACTTGTAATTGATCTATTGCTGCAGCTCTAAAAGTATCTGCTGCTCCTAAAACTACATTTAATCCTTGTTTTTTAAACTGACTTGCTAACTTACCAATAGTGGTTGTTTTACCAACACCATTTACACCAACAACCATTAAAACATAAGGTGTTTTTTTGCCTTCTTTTGTTTTTGGTAAATCTGGAATTGTAAATTCAGTTTCATTCCCTTTATTAGTTTCAGATAATAAACCTGCAATTTCTTCACGAAGAATTGTGTTTAATTCATCTGTACCAACGTACTTATCTTGGGCAACTCGCTCTTCGATTCTTGTTATAATTTTTAAAGTTGTGTTTACACCAACATCCGAAGCTACTAAAACCTCTTCTAAATTATCTAAAACATCATCATCTACCTTAGATTTTCCTGCAACTGCTTTTGATAACTTACCGAAAAAACTTTCTTTAGATTTTTCTAAACCTTTATCTAATGTTTCCTTTTTTTCTTTCGAAAATATATTTTTAAAAAAACTCATTTTTTATTTTTTATACTATATATCATTACGTTAAAAAACGTGCCAATACTTTGGTTTGGTCAAATTGTCATTAAAGTTACCTGCGTTAGGGATTGTAGCATTTGTTTGAGCTCTTTTTTCTTTTTCAGAAAAAAAGCGAGTGCGAAAAGCCCGACCTTTTTAGGGAACGCCCAAAAATACGCAATTATAAGGCACAAAAAAAACTACTTCCTAAATTTAGAAAGTAGTTATATATTTTTGTAAGATTTTATCTTATTTATCTGCTAAAAATGCATCTACATCAGAAGGATCCATAATAGATTCTACGAATGTGTAAGCTCCAGATTTTGGAGAGTTTACCATTTTTATTGCTTTACTTAATCTTTTTGAAGATGTTTGTAACGATGCTACTGTCTTTTTTGCCATTGTATAAATGTTTTAAATCTATGTGCTCAAACAAATGAGTTCTAGATAATATAATTATTTAATTTCTTTATGAACAGTCATTTTCTTCAAGATAGGGTTGAATTTTTTAATTTCCATTCTATCTGGAGTGTTCTTTTTGTTCTTTGTAGTAATATATCTAGAAGTACCTCTTTCTCCTGAAGCTTTATGCTCTGTACATTCTAAAATCACCTGAACTCTGTTTCCTCTTTTTGCCATCTGTATATAATTTTATGAGCTTTAACTTATTTTGTTAAAAATCCGTTTGCTCTAGCTTCCTTAATTACTGCAGAAACTCCTAATTTATTAATGTTTTTTAAAGCAGATGCAGATACTTTTAAAGTGATCCATTTATCTTCTTCTGGAATATAAAAACGCTTGGTCATTAAATTAGCGTCAAATGTTCTTTTTGTTCTATTTAATGCTTTAGAAACATTGTTTCCAACCATTGCTTTTTTTCCTGTTAATTCACAAACTCTAGACATCTTCTTACAGTTATTTTAGTGTTATCTCTAAACGAGGTGCAAATCTACAAATAAATCTAATTCTGAACAAAACAAATTTATTAATTTTTTAATATTTCTTTCAATAATAACTGTAAAGACTTATTTACAGTTTTATCGATGACTCTTCCTCTTGGTTTTCCGAAGTTAAATTCTTCTACAAAAACAGCTGAATCTGTTGCTATTGCTATAAACACAACTCCAACACTTTTATCTGTATCGTCTGTAGAGGGTCCAGCATTTCCTGTAACAGCAATTGCATAATTTGTTTTAAGCTTTTCTTTGGCTCCTTTTGCCATTTCTAAAGCTACTTCTTTGCTAACAACAGAGTGATTTTTGATGGTTTTTGATGAAACTCCCAACAAATTAATTTTTGTTTCTGCAGAATATGGAATAATACTTCCTTTATAATAAGTTGATGAACCTGCCACAGAAACTAAAGTTGCAGCAATTTTTCCGCCAGTTAAACTTTCTGCTGTGGAAACTGTTTTTCCTTTTTCTTTTAATAGGATACCAATTCTGTCTTCTATTTTTCCTCCATCATCAAAACCAGAAATGATATCTGGAATTAGTTGATATAGTTCGTCAATTTTTTCTTGGAGTGTATCTACTAATATTTTTTTATGGTCGCCTTTGGCTGATAAACGCAAACGAACACTGCCAAAATCTGGTAAATAAGCTAATTTTATAAAATTTGGTAAATTATTTTCAAAGTCTTCAATTCTTTCTGCAACTACACTTTCTCCTTGTCCATAAGTAATTAATGTTTTATGGATAATAAATGGCAATTGAAACTCTTTTCTTATTTTGGGTATTACTTCATTTTCCATTAAACCTTTCATTTCTGAAGGAACTCCTGGCAATGAAACAAAAACAGTATTATTTTCGAAAAACCACATGCCTGGAGCTGTGCCATATTCGTTTTTTAAATACGTTGCTTTTGTAGGCACCATTCCTTGCAATCTATTTGATTCGCTAAAAGGAATATTATAATTTGCAAATAAGTTTTTAATATGATTCACAACCTCTTCATTTAGCACTAAGGTGTCATTAAAGTATTCAGCAATTGTGTGTTTTGTAATATCGTCTTTTGTGGGCCCTAAACCTCCTGTAATAATAACAATACCTACTCTTTCTTGTGCTTCCTTTAGTGCATTTAAAATATGTTGCTTATCATCTTGAATAGAAGAAATCTGATACACAGAAACTCCAATTTTATTTAATTCAGTTCCTATCCATTGTGAGTTTGTGTCTACAATTTGTCCAATTAAAATTTCGTCGCCAATTGTTATAATTTCTGCTTTCATTCTTTACCTATATCATTTATATTTTGATACTCTGAATTTTTATTTTGTAATCTTTTTCGCAAAAAAACGAAAAGTACGTAAGGGATTATAACACTTAATAAAATTGATAAGTTTCTATTGTATTGAAAATCTTGTTGAACCTCAAAATCTGTAATAAAGCCATAAATAAGTAGATACATAAACCTGATGGCAAGAGAAGTAAAGAAACCGACACAAAAATAAAAGATTTTATTTTTGTTAAATCTTTTCGCTAAGTATATAAAACAACCACCAATAAATATAGATGCTATTATTTGTACTATAAAATTTATCAAATCTATTTATTCTTATACTAGATTACTCATTACAACTTAATAATTACATTTAAGAAATTATTTGGTCCGAAGATTTTCCAATTTCATCAATTAACTTATTAGGGTTTGGCTTATTCTTTTCCCATGTTTTTTCTAAATATTTATATAATAAATAACAGCTTAAAATTCCAAAAGGTAAAGCTATTAAACCCAATAAAGTTTCATTAAAACCTTCTATTAATCCTGGGTTGGTTATTTCTGCTATAATTCCGAATGTAATGCCAAAAGCAAAAGTACCTGCATAATAAACTACAATTCCCAAAATTGCAAAGCCCCATTTGCTTTTAAGATATTCTTCTGCTAATTTGTAGAAATATTTTCCAATCCAATAGAGTAAAATTAATCCTAACATATTTTTTTTATTTCACTCTAATATTAAATGCTTCTTTACCTTCAATAATCCCTTTTAAAGTATCGTTTTCTGCAACTTTACCAACACCTGCTGGAGTTCCTGTAAAAATGATATCGCCTTTTTTTAAGGTGAAATATTGAGAAACATATGAAATCAGCTCATCCGTTTTCCACAACATTGCATTCGTGTTTCCATCTTGAACTATTTCATCATTCTTAAACAATTGAAACTCTAAGTTATCCAAATCAAAGTTTTCCTTCGGATAAAACTCACCAACAACTGCACTACCATCAAAAGCTTTTGCTTTTTCCCAAGGCAAGCCTTTTTCTTTGCATTGTTGTTGTACATCTCTTGCAGTAAAATCGATTCCTAGACCAATTTCATCATAATATTTATGCGCAAACTTGGCATCAATATGTTTACCAACTTTATTTATTTTTATTAAAACCTCTACTTCATAATGAACATCATCAGAAAAAGGTGGAATAAAAAATGGATTTTTTCTCGGTAAAATTGCAGAATCTGGTTTTAAAAAAACAACAGGATTTTCTGGTTTTTCGTTTGCCAATTCCTCAATATGCTTTGCGTAATTGCGCCCAATACAGATTATTTTCATAAAGCCCATCTTAATCTTCCCAAAGGGAAGAAACACTCTTGTGTTTATTATATTCTTTTTAAAATTAAAATATTATACTTTTTTTATTTCTTATTACATAAGAGTATTTTTCCCCTTTGGGGAAATTAAAAGGGGCTCCTCTATTCCCCAGTTTCAGGAAATACAATTGCTCTGTTTCCAGATACAATAATTTGATTATTTAGATGATATTTAACAGCTCTAGCCAAAACTAATTTCTCTGTATCTGCACCAATTCTTTTTAAAGTTTTGGTGGTACTTTCATGATTTACATGCTTTACATCCTGATCTATAATGGGTCCTTTATCCAAATCTTCTGTTGCATAATGTGCTGTAGCTCCAATTAATTTCACGCCTCTTTGATACGCTCTTTCATAAGGATTTGCACCTTGAAAAGCTGGTAAAGAAGAATGATGAATATTGATAATTCTTTCCTCATAATCATTGATAAAACCAGAAGATAAAACTTGCATATATCTAGCCATAATAATCAAATCTATCTTATTAGCATCTAAAAGTGCTCTAACCTGATCTTCTTGTTGCAGTTTTGTTTCTTTTGATATTGGCAAATGATAAAAAGGAATGCCAAACATGTCTGCTACATATCTTAATTTATCATGATTACTAATAACCAATTTCACATTACAATCCAATCCTCCTTCTTTAGAACGCTCTAACAAATCGTATAAATTATGACTTGTATGCGAAACCATAATCGCCACATTTTGTTTTTCATCTCCATAATTTACAGACCAATTAAATTCTAAGGGAGTTGCTAAATCTAAAAAACCCTTTTCTAACGCTGATTTAGAAATATCTGTACCATCAGCATTTAAACGAATTCGCATAAAATAAGTATTCTCTAAAGCATTTACATATTGCTGACAACTTAAAATATTAAATCCTTTATCGTAAAAGAAACTGGTAATTTTTGCCACCAATCCTTTTTGATCTGGACATTTTATTAAAAAAGTTACTATTTGTGATTTCATTAAAGCCCATCTTAATCTTCCCAAAGGGAAGAAACACTCTTGTGTTAGTTATATTTTCTTTAAAAATTAATAAATAAAAACTTTCATTTACTAACCACTATTATTTTCTACTGAAATAAAAAAGCACGCAATTTTGTTATACTGATAACTGTGACTGACAACTGAATACTGATTTACTGCCAACTGAGAACTTAAAAACTGCCTATGGAATCCATTTTTTTGGAAAGTTTGGCTTTCTTTTCTCTAAAAATGCATCTCTTCCTTCTTTTGCTTCATCTGTCATATAAGCCAAACGTGTTGCTTCACCTGCAAAAACTTGTTGCCCAACCATTCCATCATCTGTTAAATTCATAGCGAATTTTAGCATTTTTATAGAGGTTGGACTTTTCTCTAAAATTTCCTGAGCCCATTCATAAGCTGTGCTTTCTAATTCATCATGAGGAATTACAGCATTTACCATTCCCATTTCATAAGCTTCTTGCGCAGAATAATTTCTTCCTAAAAAGAAAATTTCTCTAGCTCTTTTTTGCCCAACCATTTTTGCCAAATATGCAGATCCATAACCACCATCAAAAGAAGTTACATCTGCATCTGTTTGTTTAAAAATTGCGTTTTCTTTACTTGCTAAAGTTAAATCGCAAACAACATGTAAAGAATGTCCTCCACCAACAGCCCAACCAGGAACAACAGCAATTACAGCTTTTGGCATAAACCTAATTAAACGCTGAACTTCTAAAATATTTAATCGATGATACCCATCATCACCAACATAACCTTGATGACCTCTTGCTTTTTGATCTCCTCCAGAGCAAAAAGAGTAAATACCATCTTTTGTACTTGGTCCTTCTGCAGACAATAAAACCACACCAATATTTACATCTTCTCCTGCATCATAAAAAGCATCATACAATTCTTTAGTTGTTTTTGGTCTAAAAGCATTTCTAACATTAGGTCTATTAAACGCTATTCTTGCAACTCCATTACACTTTTTATAGGTAATGTCTTCATATTCTTTAGCGGTTTTCCATTCGGGTTGTATCATATTTTTGTATTTTAGTCGTTCTTATTTAAGGAACAAAAAATCATTATCAGCAAAAATAAACAATCTAACCTATGATTCAGAAAACACTTTCATTATTATTTGTACTTTTTTCTTTCGTGGGATTTTCTCAAAAGACAATTCAACACTCTTTAGAATCTGATATTTTAAAAACGACAAGGAATATTAAAATTTATATTCCTGAAGGATATGAAATGGACAGTATCAAAAATTATCCGTTGGCAATTGTTTTAGAAGAGGAATTATTGTTTAATATTTATGTAGGAAATTCAGTTTTATTTGCAAAAAAAGACAAAGCTCCCAAACAAATTGTAGTGGGTATTTCTATGGAAGAAACGAAAGGACAAGATATTTCTTTCAACAGAAATACAGGACAATTAACATCAACAGCCAATAATTTTTACGCTTTTTTGAGAGACGAAGTTATTTTTTATATGGAAAGTAATTACAGAACATCGCCTTTTATTTCTTTATTTGGCGAAGGCTACTCAGCAAATTTAATTTCTCATTTTTTGAAAGAAGATGCTGCGTTTATCAATTCTTTTATCTGTATAAATCCTAGTTTTTCTGATTTTATTGGAGGTGAATTACAATCTTATAATTTAGATAAGTTTAGCAGAAAAGACAATACTTTTTATTTTTACACCAATAACTCTACTTCTTTTTCAACTGATAAACAGAGTAAAATTGGGCAAATTCAAACAGCTTTAAGTGGTGTAGAAATTAAAAATTTTAATATTATAAATGATGTAATTACAACTTCTAATTCAGTTTCTGCTGCTAGTGAAGCAATTCCGAGAGCAATGAACAAAATATTTGAAATTTATTCAGCAATTTCTGATGAAGAATTTAATGAAAAAGTAAAAGACTTAGCACCAAGTGATGCCATTTATTATCTAGAAAATAAATATTTAGAAATAGATTTTTTGTTTGGCGCAAATTTAGGAATTAGAGAAAGAGATATTTTTGCGATAGAAAAAATTATCATCGAAAAAGAAAATGGCGATAAATTAAGAGATTTTGGTAAAATGATTTTAAAATTATACCCAACATCTCATTTAGGTGATTATTATATTGGTAGATATTATGAGTCTGGAAAAATGTTTAAAAAAGCATTGAAACAATATAAAATCGGTTATGGAAAAATGGATCCTGCAAACCCAAATTCGGATGCTTTTTATGAGAATATTCTAAGATTAGGAGGACAGTAAAATAAGTTGGCAGTTTTTTAGTTCGCAGTTCGCAGTCATAAAGTGTTCAGTGTTCAAAACTTAAAAATGTAGCTACTTTAAATTTAATGTTTAGAGAATAAATAAGGAATTATTTATTATTAAAAGGCACTCTCCAAGTAAAACCAGCACCAACAAAAAGCCCATCATTTTCACCAATTAAAGCATCTAATTGAAAATTATTATTGATTAAATAATAGTAACCAGTATCAAAATTAATTTGATCTGTGTTTTTTAAAAATGTTCCGAAAGTTTCTACAAAAAAACCCATTTTGTTATTCAGACTGTAAGCTACATTAAATACATAAATTGCATTATTTGTATTAAAATCTTCATTTACGTTGATGCCTAAATTTACTGTATAAGAAATTTTTTCTGTAAAAGAACTTCCGAAAATATAAGTTAATTGTGTGTTTTTATTCTCTGCTCCAAAATCATAAGAAAGTTGTAAACTAGATTTTGAATTGCTATTTACATTGCTTAACAAATATCTTGCTCCTATTGAAAAAGAAGCTAAATCGCTTGCAATTTTTTCTCCTGACAAAATAAAACCAGTATTTAGCTCGAATTTTTCTGAAAGTCCAAATCTAAAAAAAGAACTTGGGTAAAAAGAAGAAGTGCTCTCAAAAAAATCAACTCCTGTCTGGTTTTGAAAAATATTTTTACCAACTGTATTTACAGACAACGCTTGTCCTGGTCTGTCAGAAGCTAAAGATTCTGCAAACTGTGCTTTCACAGTTATCGAAAATAAGATAAAACAAAAAAATAATGCTTTTTTCATCTTTAGTTTACCAATTCAATTCTATCTTCTTTAATTACAATTAACTTTTGTTTGTATAAATTACCAACGGCTTTTTTAAACGATTTTTTACTCATTTTCATGTGAAAACGTATAGAATCTGGTGAGCTTTTATCCGTTAATAATAAATAACCTTCTCTACTGTTTTTTAGCTTGTTTAAAACTTTATCAACATCAGAATCAATCACATTTCTAAAACCTTGTGGACGTAAAGAAACATCAACCTTACCATCTTCTCTGATGTTTTTGATGTAACCCACAACTTCCATATTTTCTTCTAATTCCTGAAAAACTTCACTTCTAAAAAGCAAACCATCAAATTCTTCATTAATGCAAACTGTGTATCCTAAAGCTGTTTCGTTTTCGATAACTAAACTTACTTTATCACCTTCTTTAAAATCGTATTCAATTTCTTGAGAATCTTCTTGTAAATTGTTTTCTAAATCTTGATTCTCTTTTTCTTCTTCGTGTAAATCCATTATTTTATATATTTAAAATAGTCTTTTAAAACTGTATCATTTTCTAAACTCGGTGTAAATATCTCTAAAATTTTTGGTTTTTCTGATGTTTCAAAAAATCCTTTTAATTCTTTTTTAATTGTTGCTGTCGAAAACGCTTTTTGATAGTCGAATTCATGCATTTTACATAAATGCTCTGCAGTTAAACAATGTGGTGTTTCAAAATAGTTGGCAGCATTTGTAGTTCCTGGACCTGGAATAATTTTAAAAATTCCTCCACCAGAATTATTTACTAAAATAATTCTAAAATCTGCAGGAATGTTTTTATTCCAAAGTGCATTAGAATCATAGAAAAAACTTAAATCTCCAGTAATAAAAACCGTTTGTTTTTTTGATGCAAAAGCGGCTCCAATTGCTGTACTTGTACTTCCATCAATACCACTTGTACCTCTGTTGCAAAAAATGCTAATGCTATCTTTTACACTAAACATTTGCACGTATCTTATAACAGCGCTGTTGCTTGATTGCAGTTGGCAATTTTCTGGAATACTTTCTATAATTTGTTCATAAACTTTTAAATCTGAGTGTTCTATATGTGATAAATACTCAGCATGTTTTACTCTTCTTCGATCTCTAATTGCCAACCATTTTGGTTGATAATCACTTTCTTTTTTAGAAATGATGTTATTAAAATTCGAGAAAAAATCTACAGGTTTTGTTTGTATAAACTCTGTTAAACAGAAAAAAGTATTCATTGCTTTTTTCTCATCGATATTCCAATAATGTTTTGGTTGATAGGTTCTTAGAAACTTTTTAATTCTTTTAGAAACAATTAGACCTCCAAAAGTGATGAGAATATCTGGTTGTAATTCCTTAAATTCTTCATCATCTAAAGAAAAAATTAATTGATCTATGGCATTAATGGCTTTTTCATGATGCAAATTTGAAGTTGTTTCTGTTAATAAAATAACAGATTCATCTTCTGAATATAAATCCATTAATTTATGGAGCTCAGCATCTGGATAATTTACACCAATCACCAACATTTTTTTATTGGCTTTGTTCCAAATTTCTGCCAAACTTTTATAATCGATATGAGAATTATCTAAAGAACTCAAAGAAATATGTGGAAAATTAAAATGTGCCAATTCTCCAACAGTTTCATACAAAGGTTCATCAAAAGGAACATTTATATGTACTGGACCTTTCTGAGAAATCGAAATTTGTAGAGCTTCTCCTATTAATTGCGCATTTCTGGTTTTATACTTTTCGTTTTCAATTAAGTTTGCCGAAAATAAAATATGATTTTCAAAAACATTTTCTTGTCTGATGGTTTGTCCATCTCCAATATCAATTAAATGTTTTGGTCTGTCTGCAGAAATTACAACTAAAGGAATATTACTGTAAAAAGCTTCTGCAATTGCAGGATAATAATTTAACAAAGCTGAACCAGAAGTACATAAAACTGCTACTGGTTTTTGCGTTTGTTGTGCAATTCCTAAAGCAAAAAAAGCGGCACATCTTTCATCTACAATACTTAAAGTTTCTATTTCTGGATGATTAGAAAACCCAATTGTAAGTGGCGCATTTCTTGACCCAGGAGAAATTACAACTGTATCAATATTAAATTGATGACAGGCTGAAATTACTTGTTGAGCAAGTTCCTTTTTTGGGAAAAAGGAAGCCTCCCCTAAACTATTTGAAGGAGAAGAACTGTTGCTAGATAAAGTTTGCTTTTCTTTTTGATTCATTAAGAAAACTTTGTTTCTAATTATTTATTTCATTTTAAAAAGAAACTCTAAATTAAATAAATTTAGAGTTTCTGTATATTTTTTGATCAAGCTCTTTGTTACTAAACAATTTTAGCCCTGATTGAAACGACATCCTTTTTGCTTTTTCAGCAAAAAGATATAGTGAAAAGCAGGAAATAGCTTCAAATAATTATTATTAGTTTTTACTAATTACTGATAACCAAAAACTAAATACTATTATTAATTTCCTTTTTGATAATCTGCTAAAAATTTAGCCAAACCAATATCTGTTAAAGGGTGTTTTAACAAGCCTTCAATAGCACTTAATGGTCCAGTCATTACATCAGATCCTAATTTTGCGCAATCGATAATGTGCATTGTATGACGAACTGAAGCTGCTAAAATTTGTGTTTCAAAACCGTAATTATCATAAATTAAACGAATTTCAGAAATCAAGTTTAAACCATCTGTAGAAATATCATCTAACCTACCAATAAATGGCGAAACATACGTTGCTCCTGCTTTTGCAGCCAATAATGCTTGCCCAGCAGAAAATACTAACGTTACGTTTGTTTTAATTCCTTTTGATGAAAAATATTTACATGCTTTAATTCCGTCTTTGATCATTGGTAATTTTACCACAATTTGCGGGTTTAAAGCAGCCAAAGCTTCACCTTCTTTAACCATTCCATCAAAATCTGTAGCAATAACTTCTGCAGAAACATCACCTTCTACTAACTCACAAATTGCTTTATAATGGTTGATAATATTGGTTTGCCCAGTAATACCTTCTTTGGCCATTAAAGATGGGTTTGTGGTTACACCATCTAAAATACCTAAAGCTTGCGCTTCTTTTATTTGCTCTAAATTTGCTGTGTCAATAAAAAATTTCATGTTTTATTATTTATATGTATCCTACAAAGATAATAAGTTTGCTTGTTTATCTTTTAAATATTCAGAACAAGTTTTTAAAGAGATTTCAGTTTTACTTAAATTGTATCATTAATTATATTTTTGGTGTTATTAAATCAAGGTTTAACACAAAAAATATATCAACTTGATTTTAAATTTTTAATTTCGCAAAATTTACGACTCCTTATATGACTCCTATTAGAAGTATATTTATTCTTATCGCTTTTTTAGCTATTTATTCCTGTGGATCAAAACAAGAAGAAATACCACCTTTTAAGATTGATGAGAATGGAAATGTTATTTGTAACAACACTGCAACTTCAATAACAAAAGACGATAATATTGTTGTTCAACACGAAACAAACCCTATTGTTTGGAAAGGAACTTACACAGAAACTACTATAAATATTAATTTTACATTGCCTGTTGGAACTGAAGGCGAAAGTGAACAATATAATTTTGTTTTTGATAAAACGTCTGAGTGTCCTAAAATACAACGTGCTTTTAAATTTTACGACGGTAATAATGACGATGTTTCTGCAATTACAGAAATGGATGTTTTAGAATTTTATAATCATGGTTGGGAAAAAGACGCTCAATTTTCTGGACTAATATCATATAAAGATCCTCATAACAAACATTTTTTTTCTAGAAAATTTTGGATAGATTTTACCGAAAATGACAAAATTATAGAAAATACTAATTTTTCTTTTTTTGATGATTATTTTGATGAAGAACTGCCAATTGAGATTGACATGGATAAAAATGGTAGTATTGATTATAAAATGATTGTTGAAACAAAAAGAGATATTGGAAATACACCAAAGTTTAATTCTTATACCATTAAATTAATTTCCACGAACGAAAGTGAAAATCTAATTTTATCTCCTATCCTAAAAAATGATCCATACACTGTAATTTATGAAGCTCCTTTTAATTCAGAAAATAAAAGGCAATATTTAAATGATGTAAAAAATGCTTTGGATGTTTTTTATGAGTTTGATACTCCTTACCAAAACTATAATTACTTTTTAAATAACAATTTAACTAGTAGAAACGTATTAGCTAACAATAAAGACGACTACTATGTTATTAGAATGAATTTTGGTGATAAAAGATTTTATGGCTGGATAAAATTTAAATATGATTCAGAAAACCATACTGTAGAAATTATAGAAACTTTTTTAAATCCTATTGAAACAAAACATATTTATGTTGATTAACAACATAAGTTTATAATTTATAATGATTCATTAATAGCTTTTCATACATTCTATCTGGTAAAATTCTTTTTAAAACGATAGAAAACTTCTCTAAAAGATTGCCAACTTTATAATGAATTTTAGGATTTTTAGAGTTAATAATTTTATAAACTGTTTTCGCCATTTCTATGGGATTCATTCCTCCAGTTACATCAGCATCAATAATATCTAAATTAGTTTTATAATCTTCTCTGTAAGCAGAGTCATCAAAAACTGGAGTATGATACCTACCTTGAGCAATATTAGTTGCAAAATCTCCAGGTGCAACACTTACTACTTTAATTCCAAAGCCTTTAACCTCCATACTTGTAGCTTCTGTAATTAACTCTAAAGCACCTTTTGTTGCAGAATACATGCCTCTAAAAGGCAAACCCATATAGCCAGCAAAAGAAGTTACGTTTATAATAGTTCCACCTTTTTGCAAACGCATTTGTGGCAATACCGTCTTTAAAACATCAATAGCTCCAAAAAAATTGGTATCAAATACAGCTTTCATTTCATCAGTTGGTGTGTCTTCAATGGGTCCAGTAATTCCCATTCCTGCATTGTTTACCAAAACATCTAACCTTCCTTCTTTATTAATGATAAAATTAATTGCATTTTTAATGGTTTCAATTTTTAAAACATCTAAAGCAATTAATTTAAAAGGGAAATTTTCTAGGTTTTTAGGCTTTCTACTTGTACCATAAACCTTGTAACCTTTTTCATGTAAAAAAGTAGCGATTGCTTTTCCTATTCCAGAGGAAGCTCCTGTAACTAAAACAACTTTACTCATATATTATAGGTTATTGGGTTTTAAAATTCAGTTTTAAAATTGAATTATTATTGATGTACAAATATGGTAAAACAAAAATAAGAAATCTAAAAAAGACGTATAAATTTACCTTTATCTCACAATTATAAAAAATAATTGAAGTAAATTTTATTAAATATTTTCTAAAAACTAAATAAGATTGTAAAAAGCTAAATAAGAAGACTAAAAAAATTTGGAGAGATGCTGAAGTAAATTCAGAACAAAAAAAATGGCAAGCTACCTACATCACACTGCTACAACCTAATACCTTTGCTGTGTTCCCACCCTGGAGGATTCAAAGGGAGCTAGTTGTGTAGGACTTGCCACTGCAAATTTACAACAGATTTTTATTTTATCAATAAAAAATTGGATAATTTTTATAAGAATTTTAATGGATTGATACTGAAATAGATGTTACTTTTATTAAGAGTAAAACGATTGATTTTACTGCTAAATATGTAAATTAAAGAGAGAATCATTTCTATAAAAATGAAGCTTGATTTATAAAGAAAATTAAGAGAAGTACTTTTTACTTTCATTCCAATACGCATCCATTTCTGTTAAAGACATATCAGAAAGTTCTTTCCCTTCTTTTTTGGCTGCTTTTTCTAAATACTGGAATCTATTAATGAATTTTTTGTTTGTTTTTTCTAAAGCATTTTCAGGGTTTACACCAATAAAACGTGCGTAATTTATCATCGAAAATAAAACATCTCCAAATTCTTTTTCGGTGTTTTCTTTATTTCCAGCTTTAATTTCTTCGTTTAATTCTGTAAGTTCTTCTTGTACTTTTTCCCAAACTTGTTCTGGTTTTTCCCAATCGAAACCAACTCCTGCAACTTTTTCTTGAATTCTGCTTGCTTTTACAACTGCTGGTAAACTTTTTGGAACACCTTCTAATACAGAAGTTTTACCTTCTTTTAGTTTTAATAGTTCCCAATTTCGCTTAACTTCTGCTTCATCTTTAACCTTAACATCCCCATAAATATGAGGATGTCTACTAATTAATTTATCAGAAATACTGTTGGCAACATCTGCAATATCAAAAGCTTTTTTTTCGCTTCCTATTTTTGCATAAAAAACAATATGCAACAAAACATCTCCTAATTCCTTTTTAATTTCTGACAAGTCATTATCAAGAATTGCGTCTGCCAACTCATAAGTTTCCTCAATTGTTAAATGACGTAAACTTTCTAAAGTTTGTTTTTTATCCCAAGGACACTTCTCACGAAGTTCATCCATAATATCTAACAAACGGTTAAATGCGGAAAGTTGTTCTTTTCTTGAGTTCATTGTTTTTTGATTGCAACATATTAAAGGTTCGCTATTTTAAGTTAAATTGATGAACTAAAAATAGTAAAACTGCTTGTTGAAAACTGAAGATTTTTTAAGACTCTTTTTCAGTATTTTCTTCTGCAGCAACTTCATCAGTTTTTGTAAAATCGAAACCTGCTTCAATTAACAAATTAAACCACTGAATTACTTTTTTAATGTTAGAAGAATACACTCTTTCAGCATCGTAATTTGGTAAAACTTCTTCGAAAAAAGAGGCTAATTTTTTTCCACTTTCTTTATGTGAAATTGCTTCTTTTCCTTCTGTTTTTGCAGCCATTGCTTTAAAAACCTCTAACAAAGGCATATCCTCTTCATAGGTATAAATTGCAATATTCTCTAACATGCTCACATTTTGTGTAGCGTTAATTGCCAATCTTTTTTTATCTGTTAAAGATTCTACAATAATTGCATTTTTTGATTGTGATACTACTTGAAACAAACCAGGTTTACCAGTTACTGAAATAATTTTACTAAATTCCATTTGTATATATTTTTTTTATAAAGTGTCTTTTTTGATTGTAATCGAGAAGGTTTTAAAATAAAATATCAATAAATATAATATTATCTACCTTTTTTTAAGTTTGGGAAACGCATTCTATAATCAGCATTTATTTTCCCTTTAGAAATGTTTTCCAATTTCTTTTTAATCAATCTTTTTTTAAGTGATGATATTTTGTCAGTAAACAAAACACCTTCAATATGATCATATTCGTGTTGAAAAACTCTTGCAGCTAAACCTTCTAAAACTTCTGTATGAGTTTTAAAATCTTCATCTTGATATTCAATAGTTACTTTTGGTTGACGTAATACGTCTTGACGAACATCTGGAATACTTAAACAACCTTCGTTAAAAGACCATTCTTCTCCTTCTTCCTCTAAAATTTGTGCGTTTATAAAAACTTTATTAAAAGATTTTAGAGTTTCTCTATCAGCTTCATCTAAATCTTCATCCTCAGCAAAAGGAGATGCATCAATTAAAAACAAACGAATTGCCTTGCCTATTTGAGGAGCAGCTAAACCAACACCAGAAGCATTGTACATGGTTTCTTTCATGTTTACAATTAATTCTTTTAGGTTCGGATAATCTGCATCAATATCCTTACATTCTTTTCTAAGAACAGGATCTCCATAAGCTACAATTGGTAAAATCATATTTTCTTTTTTATTGGGTGCAAAAGTACAATTTACAATTACGAATTACGAATTTTTAAAATAGGTTTTTTTGAACAATTTATTTTTTAACGGCTAATTTTACAATTAACCATTGTTGTATAAATAAGATTGTAGAATAATAGTAGCACTAATTTCATCTACTAAAGCTTTATTTTTACGTTGATTTTTTTTCAAACCACCATCAATCATCGTTTGAAAAGCCATTTTAGAAGTAAAACGTTCATCGATTCTTTTTACAGGAATTTTAGGAATTTCCTTCGCTAATTTTGTTAGAAAAGGAAGTATGAGAGCTTCGCTTTCACTATCAGTATTATTCATTTGTTTTGGTTTCCCAACTAAAAAAAGTTCTACCTTTTCCTTAGAAATGTAGTCTTTCAAAAATTTGATTAATTCATCAGTTTTCACAGTGGTTAAACCAGAAGCAATTATTTGTAATTGATCTGTAACTGCAATTCCTGTTCTTACTTTACCAAAATCGATGGCTAAAATTCTTCCCAAAATCTATACTTTTTTTGCAAAAATAAAGTTTAAACTTTTAATAGAATACATTAAATAGAATAAAATCAATCTATTAAAGGAAACTAGGCTTAGTATTTTAAACAAACAAGCCATATCTGTTTAAAAAACGTATATTCGCCTTGGTTTTTGGCAATCAATTTATATTTGCAAAAATGAAATTATTAGAATGGAAGATATTAGAAAAATTATAGAATCGGCTTGGGAAAATCGTGATTTGTTAAAAGAAGAAAACACGATAAACACGATTAGAAAAGTTGTAGATTTATTAGACAAAGGAGAATTAAGAGTTGCAGAACCAACAACTGATGGTTGGCAAGTAAATGAATGGGTAAAAAAAGCAGTTGTATTGTATTTCCCTATTCAAAAAATGGAAACTTTAGAAGCTGGTATTTTTGAATATCATGACAAAATTCCATTAAAAAGAAACTTTGCAGAAAGAGGAATTAGAGTAGTACCAAATGCTGTTGCAAGACATGGATCTTACATTGCTCCAGGAACTATTTTAATGCCAAGTTACGTAAATATTGGTGCGTATGTAGATGAAGGAACTATGGTTGATACTTGGGCTACAGTTGGTTCTTGTGCACAAATTGGTAAAAATGTACATTTATCTGGTGGTGTTGGAATTGGTGGTGTTTTAGAACCTTTGCAAGCAGCTCCTGTAATTATAGAAGATGGCGCTTTTATTGGCTCTAGATGTATAGTTGTAGAAGGTGTTAGAGTAGAAAAAGAAGCTGTTTTAGGTGCTAATGTTGTCTTAACAATGAGCACTAAAATTATAGATGTTACTGGAGATGAACCTGTTGAAATGAAAGGAGTTGTACCTGCAAGATCTGTAGTAATTCCTGGAAGTTATACCAAGAAATTTGCTGCAGGAGAATACAATGTACCTTGTGCATTAATCATCGGAAAAAGAAAAGAAAGTACCAATAAAAAAACCTCTTTAAACGATGCTTTACGTGAGTATGATGTTGCTGTTTAAAGATTACTAATGCTATGACAAAAATTACTGCTATAATTCCTACTTTAAATGAAGAAATTCATATAGAAGAAGCTATAAAATCTGTTGGTTTTGCTGATGAAATTATTATCATAGATTCCTATAGCACAGATAACACAGTAATATTAGCAGAAAAACACAATGTAAAAATCATCAAGCGAAAGTTTGATGATTTTTCTTCTCAAAAAAACTTTGCTATTGACCAAGCAAAACATCCTTGGATTTATATTTTAGATGCAGATGAAAGAGTTACTCCAGAAGTTGAAAAAGAAATTTTAGATGCCGTAAAAAACCCGAAAAATAAAGTTGGTTTTTATGTACATAGAAGTTTTTATTTTGCTGATAAAAAAATAAACTATTCTGGTTGGCAGAGAGATAAAGTTGTTCGTTTGTTTTTAAAAGAACATTGCAAATACCAAGGTGTTGTTCATGAAACCATTAAAACAAATGGTCAACTTGGTTTTTTCAAACATAAAATTGATCATTTTGGGTATAAAAACTACAATCATTTTATTTCTAAAATTCATCAATATGGAGAATTAAAAGCACAAGAATTGCATGAAAAAGGCAAAACTGTAAATGCTTACCATCTTTTGATAAAACCTCCTTTTAGGATTTTTTCTCATTTTATATTAAAAAAAGGTTTTCTAGATGGTTATGCTGGTTTAATTTTAGCAACGACACAAGCGTATGCTGTTTTAACAAGATATATAAAACTCTGGTTACTAAATAGAAACGTAAAATAACAGCTTATTTTAAAGATTGATAAAAGAAATAATTTCTAATACATCTTTGTAATTTATAGGTACATAAAGTAAAAACCTGCCAAAAAGGTCTAATAATTTCTCTGATTGTTTTTTTCCAGACAATCATATTATTTTGCTGAATAGTGCTCCCTCCCATTTTCTTATCAACACTTACAACATATTGCTTATTTGTAGAATATAAAGGCACTTTGTGTTTGTAAACATCTTGTTTCATCACATCAATTGGAGCGTAATAATCACTTAAATTATCAACTAATTTTTGAGCAGCATTTTTACCAATAATTTGTCCAATCATTAAAACTGGTGGCATTAAGAACTTGTTTAGTAATTCCGTTTTTTGAAGTGAATAAAAGCCTTTTTTACCAGAAATATCTAAAAAATCATTCATGTTTATTTGTGATAAAAGCTGTTCTAAATCTTTAAAAAAATCTTCATGAACCTGAGCATCATCTTCTAAAACAATCGAAAAATCTTCTGGTTGTTTTGATAAAAATTCCCACAATTTAAAATGCGTTAAGCAAATACCAATTTCACCATCATTTGGAAATGGAAAATGTGCTAAAATGTAATGCTTTGCTTTTTCTTTTTTTAAAACATCTTTATCTAAATCTTTCCCATAAGTTGCAGTAATTCTAGTAATTGGAATGTTCAATTTTTTAAATTGATTTTCCATAAAAACACGTCTCTTTACACTTTTATCTAAATTGATGTAATAAACTTTGTAAGACATCATAATTGTATCCAATTTTTAGAAGCGACTTCATTTTCTTGGCTTACAAACCACTTTTTAGGTGCAATAACTGTTTTGTTTTTATGCTGATTCAACCAAGCTCCCCACCAAGAAAAACTGCTATTTGCTGTAATATTGTGTTTACATAAACTCATTAAAAACATATCTTCATGAGGAATTGTTTTATGGTCTATATATGTCGCATTTTCTAATTGTAAGTTTTCTTTTGACCAAATTATATCATCAGAAAAAACAAAAAAGTGAGTATTTTCAAACTTTTCATTGATCAATTTAATAGCTGCAGCGTAATAGTTTAAATCGCAAGTTCCATGAATACTATTTGCTTTTTCATCAGTAATATAATCTCCTCTTCTAATATGTAAAGAACAAGAATTTTTATGTTGATGAATTGCTTTTGAGTATTTCTTTGTTGAATTAGAAAGCTCGGTTTTAATCGTAAATTGATCTAACAGAATTGCTCTAATAGTTGAAAAATATTTTTCGGTTTGAAAATATCCTTTCACGAATTCGTTACCAGATAAACGAAACAATTGGTCATCAAACAACAAACTTTTTTCTTTTACATTTTTTTTTAGTTTTATTAAGGCTAAAAATGTATCGAAAAAACCAGCACTTTCTATATCGATATTATAGGTATCTAAATGATAACCTCCATGTAATTTGTACGTTTTGAATTTAGAAATATCAATCTGAACATCAAAACCTTTTTGTTGCAAAGATTTCGCATACGCATATTGAAACATTTGGTTTCCAAGTCCACCAACAATTCTTACAATTATCATTTAATTTCAGTTTGATATAGGATATTGTTACAAAAATACAAATGTTCTCACTATTTTTCTTCTTTTAAACTGTGTAAAACAATAAATTTGCCAATTGACTGCAAAAAATATATGAAGTACACAGAAGCAATTCAATCAGAAATATTTACAATAATTTCTAAAGCATCCAAAGAACTAAATATCGATTCCTACGTAATTGGTGGTTTTGTGCGTGATTTTTTTCTAAAAAGAGGCACAGCAAAAGATATAGATATTGTTGCTGTTGGCAGTGGCATTGAACTCGCAAAAAAAGTAGCACAACTAATTCCAAACAAACCAAAAGTACAAGTTTTTAAAACATATGGTACAGCCATGTTGCGTTTTAAAGACGTAGAAATTGAGTTTGTTGGCGCAAGAAAAGAATCGTATTCTGAAGAAAGCAGAAATCCTGAAGTTACTGAAGGTACTTTAAAAGACGATCAAAATAGACGCGATTTTACCATAAATGCACTGGCTTTAAGTTTAAACGAAGAAAATTTCGGAGAACTTTTAGATCCTTTTAATGGTATTGAAGATTTAGAAAATAAAATTATTAAAACACCTTTAAATCCAAATATTACCTATTCTGATGATCCTTTAAGGATGATGAGAGCCATTCGTTTTGCAACACAGTTAGATTTTGAAATTGAAGAAAATTCGCTTGCTGCAATTTCTAAAAATTCTGATCGATTGCAAATAATTACCAAGGAGAGAATTGTAGTTGAATTGAATAAAATAATGTCATCTGCAAAACCATCTGTAGGTTTTTTATTATTAGAAAAAACAAATTTATTACCTCAAATTCTACCTGAATTAATCGCATTAAAAGGTGTTGAAGAAGTTGAAGGACAGAAACATAAAGATAATTTTTATCATACTTTAGAAGTTGTAGATAATATTGCTGTACACACAGAAGATGTTTGGTTAAGATGGGCTGCTCTTTTACATGATGTTGGAAAAGCACCTACAAAAAGATTCAGTAAAAAAGTGGGCTGGACGTTTCATGGACATGAATTTGTGGGCTCTAAAATGGTGTATAAAATCTTTAAGAAATTAAAAATGCCACTGAACAACAAAATGAAATTTGTTCAGAAAATGGTGTTACTAAGTTCAAGACCAATTGTATTGGCAAGCGATGTTACAGATTCTGCTGTAAGACGTTTGGTTTTTGATGCAGGTGATGACATCAACTCTTTAATGACGTTATGTGAAGCAGATATTACTACAAAAAATCCAAGGAAATTTAAACTTTATCATAGAAATTTTGATGTTGTTCGCTCTAAAATTAAAGAAGTAGAAGAAAGAGACAAAGTACGTAATTTTCAACCTCCAATAACTGGTGAAGAAATTATGGAAGCCTTCAACTTAAAACCTTGTAGAGAAATTGGACAAATAAAAGAAGCAATTAAAAATGCTATTTTAGATGGTGAAATTCCTAATGAACACAAAGCGAGTTATGATTTTATGATTCAAAAAGGAATAACTTTAGGGTTAAAACAGCTTTCTAATTAAACTTAAAAAATAAAAAAGGTTACAAACTTTATTAAAACTACTTTATTAGAAATAAAGTTAAAATCTTTTAAACATCAACAAGAATTATTCTTAGTTACTGGTTCTAGCAGTTCTCATTTTAAAAGTTTGTATCAATTTTTAGAAAGTATCCATATTTTTTAACCATACACAAAAACGGTTGTGTATGATTTGGGTCTAAAAGATATTGAAAGAGATACTCTTTTAAGCGATTTTGAAAAATATCCAGATCATGTCAATATTCATGTAAATGATGGCGAATATGCTTGGAAACCAATTATTATAGATACAGTTTTAAATGAATTTAAATGTTCCATTTGTTGGTTAGATGCTGGTAATGTACTTATTAAAAAACTAGAAACTTTAAGAAAAGTAATTGAATTTTTTGGTTTTTATTCTCCTTACTCTAAAGGCATTATTAAAGATTGGACACATCAAAATTCTTTAAAGTATTTGCAAGTTGATACTCATGAAAATTTGTTACAACAAACCAATTTAAATGGTGCGTGTATTTCTGCAGATTATAATAATCTTACCATTAGAAAAATTATTGCTGAATGGAAAGATTGTGCTTTAGATAAAAATTGTATCGCTCCAAAAGGTGCTACCAAAAAAAATCATAGATATGATCAGGCAATTTTATCAACCCTAATTTACAAACATGTTCCTGAGTTGGGTAAAAAAATGACCTACAAGAAGTTTGGATTTAAAATTCATCAAGATATAGATGATTAGTTTAAAAATTTGATTTTCTATAAAAAATCAAAAATCTTCCACATATATTCTTATGTAAAATTTGATTTAATATAATTTATTAATAAAACTAAACGACCCAAACAAAGAAGATTTTATCAATTTGAACTATTGATTTAGTAACTTTTAGCTAATTTTTCTATTTTTTTAAACTGACTATTGTATCTTTAAAAGCAACAACATCAATCAAAAAAAATGAAAATGAAAATCAAAAAAGTTTTAGTAGCAAATAGAGGAGAAATTGCCATCAGAATTTTTAGAGCTTGTACAGAAATCAACGTAAAAACGGTTGGTATTTATACTTTTGAAGATCGGTATTCTTTACACAGATATAAATCTGATGAATCCTATCAAATTGGAGAAGATAATCAGCCTTTAAAACCTTATTTAGATATTGATGCAATTATAAAAATTGCGAAACAAAACAATGTAGATGCTATTCATCCTGGTTATGGGTTTTTATCTGAAAATGCTTTGTTTGCTCAAAAATGTGAGGAAAATGACATCATTTTTGTGGGTCCAAAAGTTTCTGTTCTAAAATCTTTAGGTGATAAAATTACTGCTAAAAAAGTGGCAATTGATAATGAGATTCCTATCATTCAAAGTAATAAAAACTCTTTAGAAAGTGTTGAAATTGCACTTGAAGAAGCTGCAGAAATTGGGTATCCTGTAATGCTAAAAGCAGCTTCTGGAGGTGGAGGAAGAGGAATGAGAGTCATCAGAAGAGCAGATGAACTTAGAAAAGCATATGGAGAAAGCAAACGTGAAGCTTTAAATGCTTTCGGAGATGATACTGTTTTTTTAGAAAAATTTGTTGAGAATCCTAAACATATAGAAATACAAATTGTTGCAGATAATTATGGAAATACTGTACATTTATATGAGAGAGATTGTTCTGTACAAAGACGTTATCAAAAAGTAATTGAATTTGCGCCTTCTTATGGTTTAAATGAAGAAACAAAAAATGCACTTTATAAGTATGCAATTAAAATTTGTACTGCTGTAAATTACAATAATATTGGTACTGTAGAGTTTTTGGTTGATGATGATGGGTCTATTTATTTTATTGAAGTAAATCCAAGAATACAAGTAGAACACACAGTTACAGAAGTTATTACAAATATAGATTTGGTAAAAACCCAGTTATTTATTGCTGGTGGTTACAAATTAGCAGATCAACAAATAAAAATACCAAATCAAGAATCTGTAAAAATTAATGGGTATGCTTTGCAGTGTAGAATTACCACAGAAGATCCTCAAAACGATTTTAAACCCGATTTTGGTACAATTTCTACTTATAGAAGTGCCTCAGGATTTGGAATTCGTTTAGACGCAGGAAGTATTTATCAAGGTGTAAAAATATCCCCATTTTTTGATTCGATGTTAGTAAAAGTTACTGCAAATAGCAGAACTTTAGATGGAGCAGCACGTAAAATAAGAAGAGCTTTAAGTGAGTTCAGAATAAGAGGCGTAAAAACAAACATGCCTTTTCTTGATAATATTTTACAACATGAAACTTTTAGAAAAGGAGAAGTTACTGTTAATTTTATAAAATCTACACCAAGTTTATTTGAGTTTAAAGCACCCAGAAATAGAGCGAATAAAATTATTACATATTTAGGTGATATTACTGTAAATGGGAATAAAGATGTGAAAAAGCTTGATGCATCTAAAACCTTTGTAAAACCTAAAATTCCTGCTTTTGATGTGGATGCAAAGTTTCCAAAAGGAACTAAAGATATTTTAACTGATTTAGGTCCTGAAGGTTTTTCTAAATGGTTAAAAAATGAAAAGAAAATTCATTTTACAGATACCACAATGAGAGATGCACATCAAAGTTTGTTAGCTACAAGAATGCGAACTTTTGACATGCTAAAAGTAGCTGAAGGCTATGCAAAAAATCATCCAGATATTTTTAGTATGGAAGTTTGGGGTGGAGCAACTTTTGATGTTTGCTTGCGATTTTTACAAGAAAATCCTTGGGAAAGACTACGTTTATTAAGAGAAAAAATGCCAAATGTTTTATTACAAATGCTAATAAGAGGTTCTAATGGAGTTGGTTATACAGCCTATTCAGATAATGTAATTGGCAGATTTGTAGAAGAATCTTGGGAAAATGGAGTCGATTTATTTAGAATTTTCGATTCTTTAAATTGGATGAAATCAATTGCTCCTTGTATTGAACATGTAAGAACCAAAACTAAAGGTTTAGCAGAAGGTTCAATTTGTTATACAAGTGATATTTTAGATGTAAAAAACACAAAATATAACTTAAAATATTATATCAACCTTGCAAAAGAAATTGAAAATGCTGGTGCACATATTTTAGCAATAAAAGATATGGCTGGTTTGTTAAAACCTTATGCAGCCTCTGAATTAGTAACTGCTTTAAAAGACGAATTAAATATTCCTATTCATTTACATACACATGATACATCCTCTATACAATCTGCAACGTATTTAAAAGCAATTGAAGCTGGAGTTGATGTTGTAGATGTTGCTCTGAGTGGTTTGTCTGGTTTAACATCACAACCAAATTTCAATTCTATTGTAGAAATGATGAAATTCCACGAAAGAGAAAACCCTATAAATATTGATTCTTTAAACGAATATTCTAATTATTGGGAAGCTGTAAGAGAGTATTATTACCCTTTTGAGTCTGGTTTAAAAGCTGGTTCAGGAGAAGTTTATAAACACGAAATTCCTGGAGGACAATACTCAAATTTAAAACCACAAGCACAGTCTTTAGGTTTAGAAAGTCGTTTTCATGAAATTACAAAAATGTATGGAGAAGTAAATACGCTTTTTGGAAACATCGTAAAAGTGACACCAAGTTCTAAAGTTGTGGGTGATATGGCTCAATATTTAGTCAGTAATAATTTAACAATTGATGATGTTTTAGAAAGAGGAGAAACCATTTCTTTTCCACAATCTGTAGTAAGTTTCTTTAAAGGAGATTTAGGACAACCTGTTGGAGGTTTCCCAGAGAAACTACAAAAGCTGATTTTAAAAGATCAAAAACCTTATACAGAAAGACCAAATGCACACATTCCACCAACAGATTTTGATGTTGAATATGCTGATTTTAGAAGAATTTTCGAAAATGAATTAGGCAGAACAATCGATTTTACAGATTTCTTGTCTTATAAATTATATCCAAAAGTGTTTACAGATGCGTATAATAATCATCTTAAATATGATAATTTAACCAATTTACCAACCAAAAACTTCTTTTATGGAATGGAAATTGGCGAAGAAATCACAGTAGATTTAGATAAAGGAAAAACGGTTTTAATCACCTTAGATTCTATAGGTAAAGCAAATGCTGAAGGTATGATTACCATTTATTTTAAAGTAAATGGCCAAGGAAGAACTGTAGAAATTAAAGACGAATCTATAAAAGTAAATACAGTACAAAATGTAAAAGTAGATAAAAATGATGCCACTGAAATTGGTGCTCCTTTACAAGGTTTATTGTCAACAATTTTAGTGAAAAATGGAGAAAAAGTGACTAAAAATCAACCTTTATTTATCATTGAAGCCATGAAAATGGAAACTACTATAACAGCTATTGAAGATGGTACCATTAAAAAGATTATTTTGAAAGAAGGAGTAATGGTAAATTCTGAGGACTTGGTAATTGAGTTGAAATAATGAAGTGAATAAATTTCTTACTTTTAAAAGTAAGAAACAATTAATTTTTATACTTTATTTTCAAATTGATAATATCTTTTGGTACTTTAAAAAAATCTATAAATTTTATTTTAGAGCCTCCTTTTTCTTCCCAATAATTTAAGGGAAATTCGTACACATTCTTTTCAAGAAATTTTGAACAATACTTTTCTTTTAATCGAAGTAAAATTTCAACATCAAAAATCCAATTTGTTATAAATGGTTCATCAAATATATTTATAAAAACGTTTTTTCTAAAAATTTTAGCACCACACTGTGTATCGTAAATTGGCAGTTTTAAAAGATATTCACTAACTATTGTTGCAAAAATTCTTCCAAATAAGAAACGAGAATATTTTCTTTTTATAACCCCACCAAGTCTTTTAATTCTGCTACCCATAATTAAATCAATAGAATCATTGTTTTTTATTTTTCTTAATAAAAAAGATATTTCTGATAAGGGTGTTGCTAAATCGGCATCAAAAAAACCGATAAATGAAATATCTGGGTTTATAATAAGTTGTAAAACTGCTATTCTAATAGTTTCAGCTTTACCAGCATTCATCTCTGAACTAATAACTGTAACTTTTTCTGGAAATTTGGTTTGTATAGAATTTAGCAAAGCTAAGGTGTCATCAGAACTACCATCATTTACAAAACAAAAAAATATTTCATTTATAGAAATGTAGCTTAGGAATTCTGAAACAGGTAACCTGTCAAATTCGTTATAGCACGGTATAATTATGCAAGTATTCAATATTAGTCTATTTGTTTGTTTGTGAAATCATATTTATGAAATTATGCTTTTGGTTCTGTATAATCAACTTTTTGAGAGCTAAATGTCTTATAAACCATACTGATCCAAGTTATAAAAAATACGAGTACTCCCAGATTTAGTTTGCCTAAAACAAATTTTGAAATTACAACTGGACAAAAAATATCTATCGGAAAAATCACTAAAAGGAAGAAATTAATCCAAAGTAAAACGGTATTAAATTTTGATTTTTCACTATATAAATACCAAATTGCATAGCCAACCATAGCTATTACGTAAGTATGTAATTCTGAGCCTAATCCAAATAATATAGTATAACCCATTAATATACCTAAATATTGAGCCCTTAAAGAGAATGACTTTTTAATTTTTTTTATATAGGCTAAGCCTGCAAAAAATAACATTAATAATACCATCAAAGAAATTATGGAGGCGGATTTATTGATTTCTGGAAAAAATGTATAAATAGCTCTATAAACACTATAAAAGTCTTGTAATCTGGAGTGTCCCGCAATTGTTTCTACCCAAGATTGATAATAGGGAAGTAGCTCCGAAAAATCTAAATGGACGAGTGGTAAAAAAAATAATAAGATTCCGATGATGAGTGTAAATCCTACATTTTTCCAAAATTTCGGATAAAAAATAAGCATTGATAATTGAAAGATTCCGTAAACTTTAGTGAATCCAGAAAGTAGAATAAGCAAGAGTGCTATATATGGTTTATCTTTTTCAAAATAACTAAATGCTAAAAGAAATATAGCGGCTATGACTGGATTAAATTGCATAGATAACATAGTTGCAAAAAGCAGTAAGCATGAGATAAAAAAGATAAACTTTTTATCTTTAAATAGAAATTTTTCTGGCAGTTGAAAAATAGAAAAATAGAATAAAGAGTAGGTGAAAAAATTCCAAAAAAACGCACCTAACCACATTGGTAAAAAAGTAAAAGGTGTGAATAATATAGAAAAAACTGGTAAGTATAGGAATATATCCAAAGGGACATTTCGCTTACTTAAATGAAGCCAATTTGAATACGGATTTATGTCATTCCAAAAATCAGTAGAGCCAAAATAAAATATTTGAAAGTTATTATAAGAAAGGTTGGTAACCTCCTTTAGGGTAATTGCAAACGCAAAAAATAATCCAAAAAGAAAAATACTTTTTTGAGTTTTAAAAGAGTTTTTTCTAAAGTTTTTTAATCTTGTATCTAATCTATTCATTTTAGCTCAAACTTTGCATGGTTACCAACTTAAAATATTCACCTTTTTTAGCTAATAATTCCTCGTGTTTTCCTTGTTCTACAATTTTTCCTTTTTTCATAACCACAATTTTATCTGCTTTTTGAATGGTAGAAAGTCTGTGAGCAATCACTAGAGAAGTCCTGTTTTGCATCATTTTTTCTAAAGCTACTTGCACTAATTGTTCAGATTCTGTATCTAAAGCAGATGTTGCTTCATCTAAAACCATAATTGGTGGATTCTTTAAAACAGCTCTTGCAATCGATAATCGTTGTTTTTGTCCTCCTGAAAGTGTTCCTCCACCATCACCAATATTAGTTTCGAATTTTTCTGGTAAATTTTGGATAAACTCATTGGCATTTGCAATTTCTGAAGCCTCTAAAACAGCTTCATATGTTGCATTTTGAGTACCTAATTTTATATTGTTTGCAATTGTGTCGTTAAACAAAATAGAATCTTGAGAAACAATACCCATTAAATCTCTCAAAGATTTTTTTGTAACGTCTTTAATGTTTTTTCCATCGATTAAAATAGTTCCTTTATTTACATCGTAAAAACGAGTAATTAAATTCGCTAAAGTCGATTTCCCACTTCCAGATTGCCCAACCAAAGCAACAGTTTCCCCTTTTTTAATTGTTAGAGAAAAGTCTTTTAAAACATAATCATCTTTATATTTAAAAGAGATGTTTTTAAACTCAATTTCATTTTCAAAATTAGTTTTTACAATTGCATTAGGCTTGTCTTTAATACTGTTTTCAGTATTTAAAACTTGCATAATTCTTTCTGCAGAAGCTTCTCCTTTTTGAATGTTATAAAATGTTGTTGTAATTAATTTAATAGGATTCAAAACTGTGTAAAACAAAAGAATATATCCTAAAAACTTACTAGAATCTAAAGCACTAGTTTTATTTATAACCTCTACTCCTCCATACCAAAGTATAGCAATAATTGTTGCAGAACCTAAAAACTCGCTCATTGGTGATGCTAATGTTTGTCTGTGAAAAACATTTGTCATTAATTGGCGGAAACTAAATGTAGAGTTATTAAACTTTTTTTCTATGACATTTTCTGCATTAAAGCCTTTAATGATTCTTAAACCTGTTAATGTTTCTTCAATAAAAGATAAAAAATTTCCTGTTTCTTTTTGAGCTTTAACAGAATTTGCTTTTAACTTTTTACTGATTGATGAGATTATAAACCCAGAAACTGGTAATAAAATAAACACAAAAAGCGTTAATTTCACACTCATAAATAGCATAATTGATATTGATATAATAACCGTTAATGGTTCTCTAACAATAACTTCAATTGAAGTTAAAATTGAATTTTCTACCTCTTGTACATCAGAAGTCATTCTTGCTATAATATCTCCTTTTCTTTTTTCTGTGAAATACGCAACAGGTAATTCTACAATTTTATGATACAATTTATCTCGTAAATCCTTTACAACTCCCGTTCTTAAAAAAGTAATTGAATAAGATGCTAAGTATCTAAAAAAATTCTTAAAAAAGAAAAGTGAAAGTGATAAAACACAAATGAAAAGTAAAACGTTAATTTCACCATCATTTAATATTTTTTGATAAATAAAGTAATTAAAACTATTTTCAGCATAACTACCCAAGCTAGTAATACCCTCATAAATAGGTTTTACAATAACTTTTTTTTCTTTACCAAATAAAATATTTAGAACAGGAATAAAAGCCAAAACTGATAAAACGTTAAAAAGAGCATAGAAAATATTAAATACAATATTTAGTACTGTAAATTTTCTATACTTCTTTTCGTACTTTAAAATATCTTTAAAATAACTCATTAATTCAACTTCATCTCTTTAATAATTCGTTGAATTTTAGCATCCAATTTAGCTTCTACTTCTACTGCATTTTTTGTAGTATCCAAAGGAGCATTTACGCTAAAATAAAATTTTATTTTTGGTTCTGTTCCACTTGGCCTAGCAGCGATTCTTGTGCCAGATTTAGTTTGATAAATTAACACATTCGACTTTGGTAAATCGATTTTAGTAACTTCACCAGTAATTAAGTTTTTCTTTGTTGATGCATCATAATCACAAAGTGATTCTATTTTTTCTCCATCAATTTCTGTAATTGGATTGTTACGCATATCACTTAACATTTGTTGAATTTCTGCAGCTCCATCCATTCCTTTTTTGGTAATTGAAATTAAGTGTTCTTTATAGAAACTTTCATCAACATAAATATTTAGTAATTCTTGGTAAAAAGAACTGCCATTTTGCTTTGCTAAAGCAGCAACTTCACAAGCTAAAAGTGTTGCAGTAACTGCATCTTTATCTCTTACAAAATCACCAACCATATACCCGAAACTTTCTTCACCTCCACCAATAAAATCGAGTTCAGGAAAATCTCTAACCATTTTTGCAATCCATTTAAACCCTGTTAAACCAACTTTGGTATCAACATCGTAACTTGCAACAACATCGTTTACTAATTCAGTTGATACAATTGTAGAGCCTACAAATTGTTTTCCATTCAGCTTGCCTTCATCTTTCCACTTTTTTAGTAGAAATTTCGTCATCACAACCATGGTTTGGTTTCCGTTCATCAACTTCATGTTGCCTTCTAAATCTCTTACAGCAACTCCTAACCTATCACAATCAGGATCTGTTCCAATTACAATATCTGCATCAATTTTATTTGCTAAATCTGTAGCCATTTTTAAAGCTTCTGGCTCTTCAGGATTTGGCGATTTTACTGTTGGAAAATCTCCATTTGGCTCTCTTTGCTCTTCAACAATATGAACATCTGTATAACCCGCTTTTGCTAATGCATCTGGTACAGAAACAATAGAAGTTCCATGTAAAGATGTAAAAACAATTTTTAAATTTTTACGATCAATTTTATCATACAAAGAACCATTTTTTACAGCATCTTTTATAAAAACAGCATCCACTTCTTTTCCAATCGTTTCAATTAAATCTTCATTTGCATTAAACTTAATTTCAGAAAAATCTAACGCATTTACGTTACCAATAATTCCACTATCATGAGGTGGAACAATTTGTCCTCCATCTGCCCAATACACCTTATAACCATTATATTCTGGTGGATTATGAGAAGCTGTTAAAACTATTCCTGCATCACAATTTAAATGACGAACTGCAAAAGACAATTCTGGAGTTGCTCTTAAATCTTCAAACAAAAAAACCTTTATATTATTTGCTGATAAAACATCTGCTACAACTTTGGCAAACTTTTTACTATTATGTCTACAATCGTAAGCAATTACAACACTTAACTGGTCTTTTTTTACGTTATCAATTAAATAATTAGACAAACCTTGCGTTGCTCTTCCTAACGTATATTTATTAATTCTGTTAGTTCCTGCACCCATAATTCCACGCATTCCACCAGTTCCAAATTCCATATTTTTATAGAATCTGTCTGCTAAATCGTTTGGATTATTGTTGATTAAATCTTGGATTTCTGTCTGCGTTTCAGCATCGAAAGTAGCAGTTAACCATTGTTTTGCTTTGTCTAAAATATCTTTCATAGGTAATAAAAAAAGTTAATTGAAATACAAATATACAGATTAGAAATTGAGTTTTTCCTTTATTGAATAGTGTTTTTCGTCTGGTTTCATTTTTATAATTAATTCACCTAAAAATCCTGCTAAAAAAAGTAATGTTCCTAAAATCATGGATGTTAGTGCAATATAAAACCAAGGGTTATTGGTTACTAAGATTGTTTTAACTCCGTTAAAAAGTTTGTAGAGTTTAAGTACGCCAATGTAAAATGCTAAAGTAGTTCCGAATAAAAACATCAATGTGCCCCAAAGACCAAAAATGTGCATGGGTCTTCTACCAAATTTTGATAAAAAAGAAATGGTTATCAAATCTAAAAAACCGTTTATAAAACGATCGATTCCAAACTTGGTTTCGCCATATTTTCTTGCTTGATGTTGTACAACCTTCTCTCCTATTTTATTAAAACCTTCGTTTTTGGCTAAAACAGGAATATATCTGTGCATTTCTCCACTTACTTTTACTGCTTTTATAACTTCGTTTTTATATGCTTTTAAGCCACAATTAAAATCGTGCAATTTTAAACCAGAAGTTTTTCTTGCAGCAGCATTAAATAATTTTGAAGGTATGTTTTTAGTAACTACATTATCATATCGTTTCTTTTTCCAACCAGAAATAAGGTCGAAATCTTCTTTGATAATTAAATTGTATAGTTCAGGAATTTCTTCTGGATTGTCTTGCAGATCTGCATCCATAGTAATAACAACCTTGCCTTTTGCTAGTTCAAAACCAGCATCTAAAGCTTGACTTTTTCCGTAATTTCTTTGAAAACGAATTCCTTTTACAGCAGTATATTTGGCTGATAATTGTTCGATAACTTGCCAGGAAGTGTCTGTGCTGCCATCATCAATAAAAATAATTTCATATAAATAACGATTGGATTGCATAACTTTTGCAATCCAATCGTGTAATTCTTGTAAAGATTCTTCTTCGTTAAGAAGTGGTATAACTACCGAAATTTCCATAGTGTTCATTCAATATTATAAAATCAAAGTTCAAAGTTACGATTTTATGAATTATTGAACGTTGAAGTTTGAAATTTAGTAAGTTTCTTCTTCAGATTTTTTCATTGCAGCTGATGCAATTAAAGCTGTAACTCCACCTAAAAATAAATTCCATATTAAAATTCCTCCAAACATACTTAAGAAAAAGTTCTCTTCAGAGTTTTTAGTTGCTTCTTCAATTTGCCCTTCAGTCATTCCAAAAGTATCTGCAAACATAATTTTTTGAGCCTCAATAGTATTTGCAACAAAATTTGGCTCTATTACAGTTGAAAGCAACACATAATAAATTATAACAATAATTGTTGCAATCATAGAAACACCTATTCCAATTTTAACACCTTGACCAAATGTTAGAAAACCACCATTATCACTTTTATATTTTTTTATTCCTAAAACTACAAAAACAATTAATAATACAATACCAGCTATACCTGAATAAAATTCTGTAACATAAAGGTTTCCTGTAGCGTATTTAATTAGACTTACAAAAATGGTTATAAGACTTAAATACAATCCATAATTTAAAATAATACTTTTACTGTTTGCTTGATTTTCCATTGGTTTTAAAGTTTAGTTGATTTACAAATATAAAATTTTCGTTTTAAAGATTTTTAGGTGATTTCTAAAATACCCTTAAAACATCTTATTAGTGTTCATTATGTTAAAATTGTTACAAAAAAATATGCTTTTTTAAATTGATGTACCAATCTTGCGTATTTTATACTTTTATAACTACGCTATTTATTTTCTAAGCCATATTCTCCTGAGAGTGATATTATAGCTCTTTTATCAGTAACAAATTTAGAAAGTAGTAAAGCATAATCCATCAAAAGATTATTTTGAGAATATTTAAAGAAACGTTCTTGCGTTTTTTTGGATCTATTATAATTTGCAGAAAACCTGTTTTTCCACTCCAATTCATATTCATTTAAAAAGTTTACATCCTCTTTTTTTAAAGATTTTTCTATAGCTTTACTAGCCATTAAAGCCGCTTCAAAAATAAATTTATACCCTTCGCCAACAATTGGGTTTACTTGAGAAACACTATCTCCAACACAAACTAAATTATTTAACACAAATTTTTCTAAAACAGGTGTTATGGGAATACTTCCTCCTTCTACTTTATCATTATCTTTAATAACTAGTTTTTTTATTTTAGGCAGTTCTAAAATTTTATGCAAACGATTTTTTAGGTCTTTAACAATTTCATCATCAAAAGTACCAAAACCAATAATGGCTCTTTCATTCTTTAAAGGAAAAATCCAACCATAACCTCCTTGATACACTTTACCTATTAAAAGATGACCTTCGCTTGGATTTCCTAAATATTTAACATTGTACTCTACACCTGTTGCTAACATTACTTTTTTTGCACGCAAACCTACTTTTTTACTAATAACTGCATTTGTTCCAGAAGCATCAATAAATATTTTTCCGTGATATTTTTGTTTATGTTGATCAGTAACTGATGTGAATTTTCCATCCTCATTAGTTTCAATACTTTTTATATTTACTTCTGTTTTGATAGTTACAAACTCATTATCGATTGCATTCAAAATTTCTATATGAACTTGTTTTTTATCTAAAATGTATAAATTTGATTTTACTTTTCTTGTAACTCTTTTAGAATGAAAAGAGATGGTATCGATATCTTGTGCTACAACATTGTGTGTTAAACCAAACTTTTCTAAATTAAGAAAACTACCAAGCGTATTAAAAGAGAACTCTAACAACTCTTTTTTTCTATCTAAAAGCAATACTTTTCTTTTGCTTTTACCTAACTCTCTTGCTAAAATTAGGCCAGCTGTACCTCCACCAACAATAACAACATCAAAATTATGATTCATAAAAAATACTTATTTTAATCAATTAAACTATTTACAAGAAACGATAATTTGTTTTATTTATCAAAAGAAAAAAGTTTTTAAATTAGATATTTCACTCGTAATTTAAATTTAAAATTTTCGTTCTTTATTAACTATTTACCAAACAAAAAGCCACAATTTTTAAATTGTGGCTTTTCTTATATTTTGATTCAAAACTTGAATCTAATTAGTTATTCAACATTACTGGCATTACCAACATTGTAACTTGTTCACCTTCATCAGTTCCATCAATAGGTGTTAAAATTCCTGCTCTGTTTGGTAAAGACATTTCAATTAAAACTTCATTTGAGCTTAAATTGTTTAACATTTCACTTAAAAAACGAGAGTTAAAGCCAATTTGCATATCATCTCCTTGATAATCGCAACTTAAACGTTCGTCTGCTTTGTTAGCAAAATCTAAATCTTCAGCAGAGATATTTAATTCTGTTCCTGCCATTTTTAATCTTATTTGATGTGTAGTTTTGCTAGAGAAAATAGAAACACGTCTTACAGAGTTTAAGAAAGAAGCTCTATCAACCGTTAATTTATTTGGATTCTCTTTTGGAATTACAGCTTCGTAATTTGGATATTTTCCATCAATTAATCTACACACTAAAACTACATTATCGAATGTAAATTTTGCGTTAGCATCATTATATTCAATAGTAACTTCGCTTTCAGAACCTCCTAAAATTCCTTTTAATAAGTTTAAAGGTTTCTTTGGCATTATAAATTCTGCAGTTTGATCTGCAGTAACATCTGTTCTAGAATATTTTACCAATTTATGAGCATCAGTAGCTACAAAAGTTAAACTTTGTGAGCTAAACTGAAAAAACACTCCACTCATTACTGGGCGTAAATCGTCATTTCCTGCAGCAAAAATAGTTTTAGAAATCGCAGTTCCTAAAATATGTGCAGGCACAATTGTTTTACTTGGACTTGGTAAAGAAACCGCTTTTGGGAATTCATCACCTCCAAAATAAGCCATATCATATTTACCTTGATCAGAACTTATTTCAATGGTGTTATCACCTTCCGTTTTAAATGTTAATGGCTGGTTTGGAAACGTCTTTAAAGTATCTAACAACAAACGTGCAGAAACAGCTATAGAACCAGTACTATCACTTTCTACATCTACTACAGAACTCATTGTGGTCTCTAAATCTGATGCTGAAACTTTTAATTGATTTTCTGATAATTCAAACAAAAAATTGTCTAAAATTGGTAAGGTATTGTTGCTATTTATTACGCCACCTAAAACCTGTAATTGTTTTAACAGTTGCGAACTCGATACAATAAATTTCATTTAGTTATTTTCTTAATTAGTGTTACAAATATAATGTTAATATGTGATTCTGAAAATTAATTTATTAACAGGTTATCAGCATTTTGTTGATGAACTCTAAAACGTTATAAAAATGTTAAGACCTTCCTTTTTACTGATAAAATAAAGTACATTTGTTCGTTATCAAACAATAAAAATGAAGAATAGTTTACTTACAATTTCAGCTTTTTTGCTGATTTCAACATCAATTTTTGCACAAAAACCTCAAAAACTAACCTCAAACGAGATTTACGAAAAAATTCAGAAACTTAATTTTTTAGGAACTGCATTGTATATTGCTGCTCATCCAGATGATGAAAATACGCGATTAATTGCTTATTTAGCAAATACTATAAAAGCAAGAACTGGCTATTTATCATTAACAAGAGGAGATGGAGGACAAAATTTAATTGGGTCAGAAATTAGAGAATTACTAGGTGTTATAAGAACTCAAGAATTATTAGCTGCCAGAAATATTGATGGTGGTGAACAGTTTTTTACAAGAGCAAACGACTTTGGCTATTCAAAACACCCAGATGAAACTCTAGAAATTTGGAACAAAGAAAAGGTTTTGAGTGATGTTGTTTGGGCAATTAGAACCTTTAAACCAGATGTGATTATCAACAGATTTAATCACGAAACTCCAGGAACTACACATGGGCATCATACAAGTTCTGCTATGTTAAGTGTGGAGGCTTTTGAGTTAGCAAATGATAGTACACAATTTACTCCTCAATTAAAAAACACCAGTATTTGGCAACCAAAACGTTTATTTTACAATGCATCTTCTTGGTTTTATAAAGACAATGCAGCTTTTGAAGCAGCTTCAAAAGGTTTAATGAAATTTGATATTGGGGAATATTATCCACAAAAAGGACTTTCAAATAACGAAATGGCTTCTATTGCAAGCAGCCAACATTTGTCTCAAGGTTTTGGCCGTGTTTCAGCTAGAGGTTCGCAAAACGAATATTTAAAATTTTTAAAAGGTGACTCTTTACAAGATAAAAAAAATATTTTTTCAGGCATCAATACTACTTGGAATCGTATAAATGGTGGTGGAAAAATTGGCGATATTTTATATGATATTGAAGAGAATTTCGATTTTAGAAATCCGTCTAAACATATTGCTAAATTATTAGAAGCATATCAAAAAATAGAATTATTAGAGGATGAACATTGGAAAAATCTAAAGAAAAAACAAATTTTAGAAATTATTGAAGCGTCTGCTGGTTTGTATTTAGAAGCTTCTGCAGAAAGCAACAAAGGAACTCCGAATTCTAACATAAAAGTTGATTTTGAAGTTTTAAACAGAAGTGATGTTACTATGACTTTGGCTTCCATAACTTCTACAATTGATGGTGAAACCTTTGTTAAACAACAAGCTATTAAAAACAACCAAGAAATTAATTTTACACAAAACATCAAGCTTTCTGTTGATGAATATTCTGATCCTTATTGGTTAAGAAAACCTGCTAAATTAGGCATGTATACTGTTGATGATCCTTTGTTAATAGGAAAACCAGAAACACCAAGTCCAGCAAAAATAGATTTTAATTTAGTGATTGGAAATATCCCAATTACCTTCACTAAAAATATAGTAAGAAAATATGCTGAAAGTGATCAAGGAGAAATTTACGAACCTTTTGAAATTCTTCCTTTAATCACCACAAAATTAGATGACAAGGTTTTTATTTTTTCAAATGAAAATCAGAAAAAAATTAGTGTTACTGTTAAAGCTGGTGCAAATTTCATCTCTGGTAAAGTAACTTTAAAACTTCCCGAAAATTGGCAAGTTTCACCAAATGAAATTGCTTTTAATATTGAACAAAAAAACGACGAAGAAACTGTTGAGTTTATGGTGTCTCCTCCAAGAGATGCTTCTGTTGGAAAAATGGAAGTGATTGCAACTTACAATGGAAAAGAATTCACGAAAGAATTGGTTGAAATAAACTATAGCCACATTCCTAAACAACGTATTTTATTAAATTCTGAAGCAAAAGTTGTTCGTATAAATATTAAAAAAGCGGGTGATAAAATTGGCTATATAAAAGGTGCTGGAGATGCTGTTCCTGAAAGTTTACGTCAAATTGGGTATACTGTTGATGAAATAAATCCTGCTGATATTAATGAAGACAATTTAAAAAGTTACGATGCCATTGTTTTAGGAATTAGAGCTTATAATGTGGTTAAAGAGCTAAAATTCAAACAAAAATATTTGTTAGAGTATGTTGAAAAAGGTGGTAATATGATTGTTCAATACAACACAAACAGAGGTGTTGATGTTGGATCTCCTTATAAATTAAGCCTTTCTAGAGATCGAGTTACAGACGAATTTGCAGACGTAACTATTTTAGATAGCAATCACCAATTATTAAATTATCCGAATAAAATTACTGACGAAGATTTTAAAGATTGGGTACAAGAAAGAGGTCTGTATTTCCCAAATGCTTGGGATCCAAATTTTACGCCTTTACTTTCTATGTATGACAAAGGTGAATTGCCAAAAAACGGAAGTTTACTAATTGCAAAATATGGCAAAGGAAATTACATCTACACAGGTTTAAGTTTTTTTAGAGAATTACCTGCAGGTGTTTCTGGCGCTTATAAATTGTTTGCGAATATGTTGTCTGTAAAAAGTAGATAGTTTGAAGTTTGTAATAAAATGTTTTTTCTGACTATAGACAAAGGAATGATTCGCTTTTTGAAATAACTCTCTAAAATAAATAAGTTTAGCCCTGATTGAAACATCTGTTTGAGCTCTTTTTTGTTCTTTTTCTGAACAAAAAAAGCGAGTGTTGAAAGCAGGAAATAGCTCCAAATAAAAATATTATAAAATGAAACAAGAAAAATATACTTGGAAAAAAGAATACACATTGGTTTTAGTCGCCAATGTTATTTACATCATCGCATTTTATTTTATCACCAATTATTTTACAGTTTAAAGGATGGAAATAGAAAGCAAATTACACCTTGTAGATTGGATAATTTTATCTGCAACCTTACTTTTTATTGTGGGTTATGGAACCTATGTTACTCGTAAAAACAGCAATGTAACTGACTATATTAAAGGCGGAAGTGATTCAAAATGGTGGACGATTGGACTATCTGTAATGGCTACTCAAGCTAGTGCCATTACGTTTTTATCTACTCCAGGACAAGCGTTTCACAGTGGAATGGGTTTTGTGCAATTCTATTTTGGTTTGCCAATTGCCATGGTTATTATTTGCGTAGTTTTTATACCTATTTATCATAAATTAAAAGTCTACACAGCCTACGAATTTTTAGAAGGCAGATTCGATTTAAAAACCAGAAGTTTAGCTGCTATTTTATTTTTAATTCAACGTGGTTTGGCTGCTGGAATTACCATTTTTGCGCCTGCAATTATTTTAAGTGCAGTGTTGGGTTGGGATTTAATGACCTTGAATATTATCATCGGTTTTTTGGTAATTATCTACACAGTTTCTGGAGGAACAAAAGCTGTAAATGTTACCCAAAAACAACAAATGATTATCATTTTTGTTGGAATGCTCATTGCATTTTTTATGATTATGAGTCAGCTTCCTGAAAATATTACGTTTACAAATGCGCTTGAAATTGCTGGAGCCAGTAATAAAATGGAAGTGTTGGATTTTTCTTTCGATTTAAGTAATAGATACACAGTTTGGACAGGAATTTTAGGTGGAACATTTTTAATGTTGTCTTATTTTGGGACAGATCAAAGTCAAGTGCAACGTTATTTATCTGGAAAATCTGTGAGAGAAAGTCAGTTAGGTTTAATTTTTAACGGACTTTTAAAAGTACCAATGCAATTTTTTATTCTGTTGATTGGTGTGATGGTTTTTGTGTTTTATCAATTTAATCCATCCCCATTGAATTTTAATCCTGGTGCAAATATCGAGGTTCAGAAATCTAAATATGTTGAGGAATATAAAGCTTTAGAGCAAGAACACATCAACATAGAAAACAGTAAAAAAGCACTTTTTTTAGATGGATTTCAAGTTGGTGAAAAATTACAAATTCAGGAGTTAAATGAAAGAGATTTGGCCATTAAAGCAAAATCAAAAGTAATTATCGACAAACTTGATGAAGAAAATTTGTTAGAAAAAATAGAATCGAATGATAAGGATTATGTGTTTATTCATTTTATTTTAAATAATCTTCCAAGAGGATTAATTGGTTTGTTATTAGCTGTTATTTTATCTGCAGCAATGTCATCTACAGCATCCGAATTAAATGCGCTAGCAAGTACAACTGCTATAGATTTGTACAAGCGAAATGTAAAAGAAGAAAAGAACGAAGCGCATTATGTAAAAGCGTCTAAATGGTTCACATTAGCTTGGGGAATTATTGCTATTTCTGTAGCTTGTGTTGCCAATTTAGTTGACAATTTAATTCAATTAGTAAATATCATTGGTTCTATATTTTATGGAAACGTTTTGGGGATTTTCTTACTGGCCTTTTTTGTAAAATATGTAAGAGGAAATGCCGTTTTTATTGCTGCATTAATTACTCAAGTTATCATTATTACTGTGTACTTTTTAGATTGGCTTCCTTATTTATGGCTCAATTTATTAGGTTGTGCTTTGGTGATGGGAATTGCAATTATTTTACAAACTTTTATCCCCACAAAAGATAAATTTGAGGATTTAGATACAATTGGAACTAATTAAGCTATTTGTTAAAACTGAGCAATTATTACGAAAATGATTTAAAACAATAATTATGGAAAAGAAAATAATTAAATGGGGAATTATTGGACTGGGAAAAATAGCCAATAAATTCGCTACAGACCTAGCAACTATAGAGCATGCAGAATTAGTAGCAGTTGCTTCTAGGAGTCAAGAAAATGCCAATGATTTTGCTAAAAAATACAATGCAAAAAAAGCGTATAACTCATATGAAGAGTTAGCAAAAGATACTGATGTTGATGCTGTTTATATAGCAACTCCACATAGTTTTCATAAAGAACATTCTATTTTATGTTTACATCATAAAAAGGCAGTTTTATGTGAGAAACCTTTTGCAATGAATTTGCAAGATGTTTCAGAAATGATTGCTGTTGCCAAAGAAAACAACACGTTATTAATGGAAGCTTTATGGACGTATTTTCTTCCTCATTTTAATTTTGTTTTAGAAATTATTGAACAAAAAAAATTCGGAAAGCTACAAGAATTAAAAGCCGATTTTGGATTTCATCCAACCTATAATGAAGACAGTAGAGTTTTTAAAAAAGAAGTTGGTGGAGGAAGTTTGTTAGACATTGGTATTTATCCAATTTTTGCTGCTTTATCAACTTTAGGAAAACCAAAAAATATAGAAGCTGAAGCTACATTTTTTGAAAACGGAGCAGATTCAAGTTGCTCAATGATTTTTGAGTATGAAAACGCAAAAGCACATTTAAAGAGCACTTTATTAGAAAACACACCAACAGAAGCAGTTTTCACTTTTGAGAAGGCCATCGTAAAAATAAATACGCAATTTCACGAACCTTCAACTGTAACTATCATAAAAAATAATAAGGAAGAAACTATCGATTTTGGTTACGAAACCATTGGTTATAGTTACGAAACTGAACATTTTAATCACTTAATTAGAAACAACAAAAAAGAAAGTAATATTATGACTTTTGAGTTCTCTAAAAATTTAATGCAAACTTTAGATGATGTTCGAAAAGTTATTGGTTTGGAGTATTAGTTTTTAAAATCAATTCATAAAAAAAAATCTCAAGTCGAAACTTGAGATTTTTATATTTTAAAGAAAGTTACAATTTACATTGCTCCCCATTCTTTTAAAGATGCTTTGTTCATTTTTATATAACCAGCATTTTTAGCTATTTCTGCATGTTTTAAAGATTCTTTTGCAGCAGCAATTGCACCTTTTTTATTTCCTGCTTTTGCATGGATTAAAGATTGCTGACGTAAAAACCAAAATTTTGGAGCATCAGCAGTCATTGCAACAGCTTTATCAATCCAAGTTTGAGCTTGTTTAATATCCTTATCTGCTTCTAAATAATATACAGCAGATGCAAACATGTCTTGTGCAGAAGGTCCAGCCATTAAAGCAGTAATTTGCTTAGAAACCATTTCTTCTGTTGGAGTTTTAAACTCAAAAGGCACATAAACATTTTCCCACATAATTCCTATAACAGCAGAATTGTTCGTTAAATCATCAAAAGAAATTGTAAACGTTTCAATATTCATTGGCATTTCGATTGCATCTACAGTAACTTTTGCTGCAACTTTAGCATCATCCCATTTTGCTGGAGCTCCCCAATTTGTTGCGTCTGTATATAACATTACATCCCAACTTTTTTCTCCAGGAATTGTATATAAAGCATATGTTCCAGCTTTTAACGTTTTTCCATCTACCATAAAATCTGTAGAAAAAGTAAGTGTTGTGTTTGAGTTTGCACCAGTTCTCCAAACTTTTCCATAATCTTCTAAACCACCAAAGATTTTTCTTCCTTTTAAACCTGGTCTAGAGTACTCTAAAGTAACCTCTGTTAAACCAACAGTTTGTACAATTTTTTGAGCAGGACTTGGTGCTGGTGTTTTAATTTGTGCATTTGTAGAAAAAGCAAAAGCCGCTACAAATAATGATAGTATTAATTTTTTCATAATTACTGAATTATTTAATTTATAATTACATCAAAATTACGATTTCCAAAAAACACAAACGTTAACAAAATCTTAAATTAAGGCATTGTATCTTTGCTGTAATTCCATAAAATTAACATCAATTATATATGAATAAAATAAGCATTTTAGGTTGTGGTTGGCTAGGAAAACCTCTAGCAATTTCTCTCATAAATGAAGGGTATGCTGTAAAAGGTTCTACTACATCTGAAGAAAAATTAGAGCTTTTAGAAATGAATGGTATTGAACCTTATATAGTTGATATTAGCGATTTCGAAGAATATGACAGTTTCTTAAATGCTGATATTTTAATCATAGCCATTACCTCTAAAAATGTAAATGGTTTTGAAAATTTGATTGCTCAAATTCAAGAATCACCTATTCAAAAAGTAATTTTTATAAGTTCTACTTCTGTATATGGAAGTTTAAATAAAGTGATGACTGAAGAAGATGTCGTTTTAAAATTACCACTTACAGAAATTGAAAATCTGTTTAGAGAAAACACTTTTTTCGAGACAACAATTATTCGTTTTGCTGGTTTATTTGGTGATGAAAGACAACCTGCAAATTGGTTTAAAAATGGAAAGAAAATTCCGCAGCCAAAAGGTTTTGTAAACATGATTCATAAAGAGGATTGTATTGAAATTATTCAAGAAATTATTGCTCAAGATTGCTGGAATGAAACTTTTAATGCTTGTTCAAATCATCACCCAACAAGAAGAGAATTTTATACACTGGCAAAACTAAAAAATGATTTTGAAGCACCAAAATTTGAAGAAAACGAAGTATATCAATGGAAAATTATCAGCTCTAAAAAAATACAAGACGTTTTAGATTATACTTTTATTCATGATGATTTGTTACGTATATAATTTTTTGTATTTTTATTTTGATAAACAACAATCAAAAAAAACAATTCTTAAAAGCTAAACCTACTTTAAATGATACAACCTTTTCACATTGCAATTCCTGTTCAGAATTTAGAACCTTGCAGAACATTTTACAGAGATATTTTAAACTGTTCTGAAGGGAGATCAACAGAAAATTGGGTAGATTTTAATTTCTTTGGACATCAATTGGTACTTCATCAAAAAGAAGATTTTAAACCACAAAGAATCTCAAATCCTGTGGATGGTTTTGATGTTCCTGTACCTCATTTTGGAGTCGTTTTAACGTGGGAAGATTGGCATACCTTAGCCGAAAGATTAAAAGTTGCCAATACAAAATTTGAAATTGAACCTTGTATTCGTTTCAAAGGAAAAGTGGGTGAACAAGCAACGATGTTTTTTAAAGATCCAGAAAATAATGCTTTAGAGTTTAAAGCTTTTCAAGATATTGGACAGTTATTTGCTAAATAGATTTTCTTTAATTTTTTTCATGCTTATTTTTAATTTGATTTTTTTTATCTTTAAAAAATTAATCAAACTACATCTATTATGAAAAAAACTATCCTTCTTTTTTCTCTAATCTTTAGTTATTCAATTTTTTCTCAAGGCACAAGACTTTTAAGACAACCTACATTATCAAATACTGATGTTGTTTTTGTCTATGGAGCAGATTTATGGAAAGTTCCAATAAATGGTGGTAATGCTATTCGTTTAACAAGTGATGAAGGTGATGAATCTGATCCACAATTTTCTAAAGATGGACAATGGATTGCTTTTACAGCAGAATATGATGGAAATACAGATATTTATATAGTTGCTGCAACTGGTGGAGAACCAAAAAGATTAACCTATCATTCTGCAGCAGACATTGTACAAGGTTGGACTCCAGATGGAAAAATATTATTCAGATCTAACAGAGAATCTAAACCTACACAAACCAATAAATTTTATACCATTTCTACTGAAGGAGGCATGCCAGAACCTTTTGAAATTCCAAGAGCTGCTTATGGAGAAATTTCTGAAGACAATAAATATATTGCCTACACACCAATTACAAGTTGGGATGCTGAATGGAGAAATTATAGAGGTGGCCAAGCAATGCCAATTTGGATTGTAGATTTAAAAACAAAAGAATTGATAAAAACTCCACAAAAAGATGGAGAAAGACACGTGAATCCTGTTTGGTTTAATGGAGATGTATATTATATTTCAGAAAGAGATTACACAGCAAATATTTGGTCTTATAACATCAATACAAAAACAGAAACACAAATTACATTTCACAAGAAATTTGATGTTAAAAATATTGATGCCAATAAAAACGGAATTGTTTACGAACAAGGAAGTTATTTGCATTTATTAAACCCAGAAACCAAAGAAACAAATCAAATTGTAATTACTGTTAAAGGCGATTTAAATTACTCTAGAACAAGATGGATGAATGTTACTAGGAGAAACTTAACAAATCCAAATGTTTCCCCAAATGGAAAAAGAGCAATCTTTGAACATCGAGGAGAAATTTTTACAATTCCTAAAGAAAACGGAACTTGGAGAAACTTAACAAATTCTTCTGGAGTTGCAGATCGTTCACCAATTTGGTCTCCAAAAGGCGATAAAGTTGCTTGGTTTTCTGATAAAAATGGAGAATATGAATTAGTATTGGCAGATCAAAATGGCGATAATCAAGAATTTATAAAATTACCAAACCCTACTTTTTACTTTCAGCCAGATTGGTCTTCAGATGGAAAACATATTGCTTATACAGATACTAATTTTGTGATTTGGATTATCAATATAGAAAATAAAAAAATTACTAAAGTTGATGCAGATGGTTTTGCACATCCAAACAGAACTATGAATCCAAAATTTTCTCCTGATAGCGATTGGATAGCCTATGCAAAACAAAATAATAATAATTTTAAATCTATTTATGCATATCAAATTAGTACACAGAAAATTGTTCAAATTACAGATCCAATAGCAGATGCAATTTCACCTGTTTGGGATGCATCAGGAAAATACATATACACATTAGCAAGCACAGATTATGGTTTGCAAACTGGTTGGTTAGACATGAGTTCTTATGATCAAAGTGTAACAAGATCATTATATGCAGTTGTTTTAAACGCTAAAGACAAAGCTCCTATTTTACCAAAAACAGATGAAGAATCTTTGGAAAAAGAGAAAACTGATGATGATAAAAAAGACAAGAAAGATGATAAAAAGTCAGACAAAAAATCATCCGAAGAAAACAAAACAATTATAGATGAAAAAGGATTATTTGATAGAGCAGTTGTTTTAGATTTACCAGCAAGAAATTATACTGATTTATTAAAAGGTCCAGAAAATAAGATTTTTATAGCAGAAACTATTTTAAATTCACCTGGAGTAACAGTTCATAGTTATGATGTTTCTAAAGAAAAAGCTACCATTTTTGCTACAGGAGTTTCTTTAATGACAGCTTCAAATGATAGAAATTCAATCTTAATTTCTAAAAACGGGAATTGGAGTTTAGGAAGCACTAAAGCTGATAAACTTGGTAAAGAAACCTTAAAAACCAACCTCAAAATAAAGGTAGATCCTAAAGCAGAAGCACATCAAATTTTTAAAGAAGGTTGGAGATATATGCGTGATTTTCTGTACGTAGATAATGTACATGGAGCACCTTGGAATGACATTTACGAATGGTATTCTCCTTGGATAAATGATGTAAAACACAGAAATGATTTAAATTATGTTGTTGATATTATGAGTGGTGAAGTTGCTATTGGGCATTCGTATGTTTCTGGTGGTGATTTACCAAATATTGATAGAGTTCCTGTTGGTTTACTAGGAGCAGATTTCGAAAAGAAAGACGGGTTTTATCGTTTTGCTAAAATTTATAAAGGCGAACGTTGGAATCCTACAATCAAAGCGCCTTTAGGAATTCCTGGAATTAATGTAAATGAAGGCGATTATTTAATTGAAATTAATGGAGTTGCCTTAACATCAGCAATGAATCCATATAAATTATTAGAGCAAACTGCTGGAAGAGAAATCTATATAAAAGTAAATGATAAACCATCCACAAAAGATGCAAGAACAGTTTTAATAACACCAACTTTTAGCGAAATAAATTTGCGTTCTATAGATTGGATAGAAAGTAATAGAAGAAAAGTTGATGAACTTTCTAAAGGTAAATTGGCCTACGTTTATGTTCCTAATACCAGTAATCCTGGTTTTACATTTTTTAATAGATACTATTTTTCTCAACAAGATAAAAAAGGAGTTATTATTGATGAAAGAAATAATGGTGGTGGTTCTGCAGCAGATTACATGATCGATATTATGTCTAGAGAAGTAGTTGGGTATTTTAATAGTAAAACAGAAAGCAGAAAACCTTGGACAACACCAATGGCTGGAATTTGGGGTCCAAAAGTGATGATTATAAATGAAAGAGCTGGTTCAGGTGGAGATTTACTTCCATACATGTTTAAAGAAAAAAATTTAGGTCCATTAGTGGGCACAAAAACTTGGGGAGGCTTAGTTGGAACTTGGGATACACCTCCTTTTATTGATGGAGGAAGAATGGTTGCTCCAAGAGGTGGCTTTTTTGATGTTGATGGAAATTGGGCTGTGGAAGGTGAAGGAGTTGCTCCAGATATTGAAGTGCACCAAACACCAAAAGAAGTGTTGGCAGGACATGATCCTCAATTAGAAAGAGCTGTTGAAGAAGCTCTTCGATTATTGAATTTGAATGAATTTAAAATGAAATCAGAGCCAAAAGCACCAATTCGTTCTAAAAGACCAAAAGGCTACAAAACTTCTGATAATTAGAATATTTGAACGGATTATTTTTAAAAGTAATCCGTTTTTAAATTTATTTGATTAATGAAATTGAGAAAATATATAAACCTTATAATTATAATCTTTTTGATTTTTTCAAATTTACTATTTGCAAAAATTAATTATGATTTATTCATTGAATATACCACTGTTGATGGAAAAACAAGAGCTTTATATGGTTTACAATATTTGAAATATTTTTATGTTATTTATATTTTTGTAGTTGAATTTTTTGGCTTTTTATTTATTTTGATTTCGAATAAGTATAAAAAGATAAAAATTATTTCTTTCTTCCTTTTAATATTGTCTTCGGTTTTAATTTTCATAGAACCTTGGAAATGGTTTATTTAAAATAATGCAAATTTTAGAAACTCACATTGCCAAAAAATTAGAAACTCCAATTCGTTTTCAAAAATACGGAGTTGGTATATTTAAAACGATTCCAACAAAATCTGGTATTAAAAAAGCGATCAAAAAAGAGTTAATTTTTATTGATGGAATTTTAGCAACCACCTCAAAATATATTTCTGGAGGAGAAAGAATCGAGTTGTTTGAATCCGAAAAATCCTCAACTTTTGAAAGGTTAAAATTAGATTTAGAAGTTTTATTTGAAGATGATTATTTAGCCATTATTTATAAACCAGCTGGCATTTTAGTTAGTGGTAATAAATTTGTAACTATTGCAAATGGTTTAGCGCAAAACTTAAAAAAAAGTAATCAAATTGATGCTGCAAAACCACAACCAATCCACAGATTAGATTACCCAACAAGTGGACTTTTGTTAATTGGAAAAACGAGTGCATCCATTCAGCAATTAGGCGATTTATTTAAAAACAAAGAGATTCAAAAAACCTATTTTGCAATTGCTATTGGCAAAATGCAAACCCAAGGAGAAATCAATTTTTCTGTCGATGAAAAAGAAGCATTGACAAAACTTGAAGTTTTACAAACTGAAAAATCTGAACGCTTTGAGTTTTTAAATTTGGTGAAGTTATCACCAAAAACAGGCAGAAAACATCAATTGAGAAAACATTTATTAGCGATTGGAAACCCAATTTTAGGCGATAAAATGTATTTTTTAGAAGATAAAATTTTAAACGGGAAAGGTTTGTATTTACATGCTGCTAGTTTGGAATTTGCTCATCCGTTTACGAAAGAAAAAATATTGATTTCTAAAGAATTGCCTAAGAAGTTTAGAAAAATATTTAGTGATTTTAATTTGATAAATATTACTCATGGATAAACCTAGAGTAAAATTGTGATCTATTTTAAAAAATATTTAACACCTAAATATCAAAACACATTTTAGATTATTTGCTTCAAAATAAATAAGTTCCTTTAAAAAGTAATAAATTTGTATTCTAAAATTAAAAGCGTATAATGAAGAAATTTTTTAAGTTTTTAGGAATTCTCCTAGTAGTACTAATTGTTGCAGGAACTATTTTTTATTTCGTTAAAAACGAAGATTTACCTCAAGGAAAACAAGGTGTAGAAGCAGATGCTTTAGCAACTAAAATGTTTAACGCCTTAAATCATAAAGCTTTTGAAACTACAGAAATTATTGAGTGGGATTTTAGAAATGCTCATTTTTATAAATGGTATAAGCAAAAAAATATTGTAGAAGTTTCTTGGGATGAAAACAAGGTGATTCTAAATACGAAAGAACCTAAAAAATCAGAGGTTTTTGTAGAAAATAAAAAAGTTGACAATCCTGAGCTTATAAAAAGTGCAGAAAACTTTTTTAACAACGATTCTTTTTGGCTAATTGCACCTTACAAAATATTTGATGCAGGCACAAAAAGAAGCATTGTAAATTACGAAAACAAAGAAGCACTAATGATTACATATACTTCTGGTGGCTCAACTCCTGGGGATTCTTACTTGTGGTTTTTAGATGAAAATTACATGCCAACATCATTCAAAATGTGGACGAACATTATTCCAATTGGTGGAGTTGCTGCAACTTGGAGCAATTTTAAAAACACAAAATCTGGTATAAAACTACCTACAAATCACACTCTTTCTTTATTTGGATTAGAAATACCCATAAACAATGTAAAAGCCTACAATGAAAATGCAGATGCTTTAGCAAACAAAATTTTAGAAGCTATTAAACACGAAAATTATAAAAATACTAAATTTTTAGAATGGAGTTTTGGTGGAAAAAGAGCTTTCAAGTGGGATAAAGAAAACCATATTGTAGATGTTTCTTGGGACAATTTTCGAGTACATTTATACCCACAAGATATAGATAAAAGTACCGTTTTTTTTGAAGGTGTAAAACAAGAAGATACAGACGAAAAAATTGTAAAAAGAGCTTGGGACATTTTTAATAACGATTCTTTTTGGTTAGTAGCCCCTCATAAATTATTTGATGATGGAGTTATAAGAACTGTAGAAAACATCGACAATCAAGAAGTTTTAAGAGTTACCTACACATCTGGAGGTACAACTCCTGGTGATTCTTACGTATGGATTTTAGATGATAATTTTGTGCCAAATAGCTACAAAATGTATTTAAATAATGGCAGAATGAATGGAACTTCTGCAACTTGGGAAAATTGGATTACTACAGAAAGTGGAACATTATTACCAACAAATCACACGTTTGAAAGTGGTAGTGAATTAAGTATGGGGCAAGTTAAAGGATATAATTAATGACGTCAAAAACAATTTCTAAGGGAATTTTAAGAGCAGTAACAATTATTTTAGGCATTGTTTTGCTCTTGTATTTTTTATTTAAAATTCAATCTGTAATTGTTTATATCGTAATTGCTGGTATTGTATCTTTAATTGCAAGACCTTTTATTAAATTTTTAAGAATACGATTTAAATTCCCAAACACCATTGCTGTTGTAACCACAATGATTTTAATGTTAGGGCTTTTAGCAGGTATATTTGTATTGTTTATTCCGTTAATTATAGAACAAGGTAAAAATTTATCACTCTTACAAATTGATCAATTAGAAACCGATATTCAAAATCTTTTTAGTCAAATTACAAGCTACTTTTCATCAAAAGGAATTGATGTTTTAGGAGAATTAAAAAACATTAATATTACTTCTCAATTTAAAGCAATTCCTAACTTATTAAACTTTTTGTTAGAAACACTTGGATCTTTAAGTATTGGTTTGTTTTCTGTGCTATTTATTTCGTTTTTCTTTATGAAAGATAATCGATTATTAAAAAACGGAATTATGACGTTAATTCCAGATAAAACAGAAAGTAGGTTTTCTAAATCTCTAGAAACCATCAACGATTTACTATCTAGATATTTTATCGGGCTTATTTTTCAGATTTTAATTCTGTTTGTTTTATACACAATTATCTTGTTAACTTTTGGTATTACAAATGCAGTTGTGATTGCTTTTTTATGTGCTTTGCTAAACCTAATTCCATATATAGGACCTGTAATTGGTTTTGTAATTATGCTAATTTTATCGATGACGAGTAATCTTCAGCAAGATTTTCAAACGGAAATTTTACCAACAACAATTTATGTAATGATTGGGTATTTTATTGCTCAAATTATCGATAATTTTGCTAGTCAGCCAATAATTTTCTCAAAAACAACAAAATCTCATCCGTTAGAAATTTTCTTAATCATCATTATTGGAGGTTTACTATTTGGTATTTTAGGAATGATAACTGCTGTACCAATTTACACAGCTTTAAAAGTTATTTTAAAAGAGTTTTTAGCTGAGAATAAGATTGTAAAATCATTAACTAAAAACCTATAATTTCTTTTGAATTTTGATATTTTAAATGAGGATGTTCAGCAATTTATTTCTGATAATTTAAAATCAGAAATTACAAAACTGATTTTAAAAGGAAGTCCTTTTGCAACTATTTCCATTCAAGAATTAGCGAATCAAATACTTGCAAAACAAAAATCAACAAAAAAACTACCAACTTGGTTTTCTTCGAATAACATTTATTATCCCGCAAAAATTAGTATTGAGCAAACCTCATCAGAAACAACAGCAAATTATAAATCAAAAATTATTTCTGGTGATTCAATTATTGATATTACAGGAGGTTTAGGCGTAGATTGTTATTATTTTTCAAAGCAATTTAAAAAAGTAATTCATTGTGAAATTAACGAAGAATTATCAACCATTGTAAAACATAATTATAAACAATTAAACATCCAAAATATTGATACTTATTGTGGAAATGGTTTGGATTACTTAAAAGAAAACAACACAACTTTTGATTGCATTTACATAGATCCTTCCAGAAGAGATGATGTAAAAGGAAAAGTTTTTATGTTGAAGGATTGTCAACCAAACATAGCACCCAAAATTGATTTTTTCTTTACAAAATCCAATCAAATTTTAATAAAAGTTTCGCCAATTTTAGATCTCAAAAATACAATTAGAGAACTACAAAATGTAAAAGAAATTCATATAGTTGCGCTTAACAACGAAGTTAAAGAAGTCCTTTTTTTACTAGAAAAAAATTACACAAATACAATACAGATTAAAACAATTAATATTGTAAAAACCGAAAATCAATATTTTGATTTTGATTTTAATGAAGAAGTTGGCTCCACATATTCAGAACCTCTCTCCTATTTATATGAACCCAATGTTGCTATTTTAAAATCTGGTGGTTTTCATCAAATATCAAAGAAATTAAATTTAAATAAGCTACATCAACATTCACACTTATACACATCAGAAACGCTTATTGATTTTCCAGGAAGAGTTTTTAAAATTGAACATGTAATTTCTTATGATAAGAAAAAACTAAAAAAACTATTGCCTAATAATAAAGCAAATATTACTACACGAAATTTCCCTAAAACTGTGGCGCAAATTAGGAAAGAAACCAAAGTTAAAGAAGGTGGAAATACCTATATATTCTTTACAACAGATGTAAACAATACACATAAATTGGTTATCTGTAAGAAAGTAGCCAAAAATGTATTAAATTAATAATAATTTATAAATTTTATCTTTTCTAATTAAAATAAAAGATTATATTTGTAACTACTTTATGTGTTTTATTTTTAGGGGTATAAGACACTAAAGCCCAAGTCTCGATTTTAAAAATCGAGACTTTTTTTTTACAGTATTAAATTTTCATTAAATTTGTTTGATAAAGAAACTTTAAAACACAATGCAAGCAGCTAATTATCAAGCTTTAAAAATATCACCAAATAGCGCTTTAAAAATTGATGATTTTTTAGTTGTAGAAGCGCCACTTCAAATAAATATTAACAACGAACCTTACACTGTTGTTATGAGAACTCCAAACAACGATTTTGAGCTAATAACAGGTTTACTTTTTGCTGAAGATATTTATAAAAAAGAGGCTCCATTAGTATTTCAAATTATAAAAGTAACTTCAGAAATACCTGCTATTATAAATGTTTCAATTCAAAAAGAAGCTTTAGGAAAAGGCTATTTAAATAAACGAACTTTACTATCAGTTTCCTCTTGTGGCATTTGTGGCAAAAGAGAATTGGAAGATTTAAATGTTGCTGGTAAAAGTTTGGAGAAAAACATTCAAATTTCTGCAGATAGTTTGCATAAAATGCATACTATTATGAAAAACTTACAAGAAACTTTCAAAAAAACAGGAGGCAGTCATGCAGCTGCTATTTTTAATAAAGAACAAGAGTTATTAACAATAAAAGAAGATTTAGGAAGACACAATGCTGTTGATAAGTCAGTTGGAGATTTGTTGATAAGTCAAAATTTAAAGAATGCCCATTTTTTGTTGGTAAGTGGTAGAGTTTCTTACGAAATTGTAACCAAATCTTTTATTGCTAAAATTCCTGTAATTGTAGCTATTTCTGCATGCTCTTCTTTGGCTGTAGATTTTGCAAAAGAATTCGGAATTTGCTTAATTGGCTTTACAAGAAATAACAAAATGACGGTTTACGCCAACCCTAACAGTATAAATAATTTTTAAGAATGATTAAAAAAACAGATGCACAACCACCAGAAAAATTTACAGGAATTGAACTTAGTGATATTCCAAAATCGGCAGTTGGTGTAAAAGCAATTAAATCTTCTTTAAATCATGTTATTGGCGAAGTTGGTTTGGTAAAAGGAATTAAATTACTTAAAAACTTAAATCAAAAAAATGGTTTTGATTGTCCAGGTTGTGCTTGGCCAGATCCAGATGAAAAACGTGCTTTTTTAGCAGAATATTGTGAAAATGGCGCAAAAGCTGTAGCAGAAGAAGCAACTAAAAATCGTGTTTCACCGATGTTTTTTTCTACGTATTCTGTATCTAATTTGGCAAAATTATCTGATTATGAAATCGGAAAAAAAGGGAGAATTACACAACCCGTTTATTTACCTGAAGGCGCAAACCATTATAAAGAAATTTCTTGGAAAGATGCTTTTACTTTAATTGCTGATGAATTAAATGGATTAGACTCTCCTGATGAAGCCATTTTTTACACCTCTGGAAGAACAAGTAATGAGGCCGCTTTTTTATATCAACTTTTTGTTCGACAATTTGGGACTAATAATTTACCAGATTGTTCTAATATGTGCCACGAATCTAGTGGAGCTGCACTTTCTGAAACGCTAGGAATTGGTAAAGGTTCTGTTACTTTAGACGATTTTAATCATACAGATTTAATTATTGTAATGGGTCAAAACCCAGGTACAAACCACCCAAGAATGTTAACAGCTTTGGGTGAAGCTAAAAAAAATGGTAGTAAAATCATCACCATAAATCCTTTGCCAGAAGTAGGTTTAATGAATTATAAAGATCCACAAAACCCTTTAAAATGGGTTGGTTCTGGTCAAGATTTAACAGATTTGTTTCTACAAGTTAAAATTAATGGAGATGTTGCTTTGCTAAAAATCATCTTAAAATTGATGCTAAAAAAGGAAGAAGATGTTCCTTATTCGGTTTTTGATTATGATTTTATCAAAAATAAAACACATGGAATTGAAGATTTACTAGATGATTTAGAAACGTATTCTATCGATTATTTAGTACCTCAAACAGGTTTATCACTTGAAAAAATAAAAGAAGCTGCAGATTTAATTATCAACAAAAAAAAGGTAATTATTTGTTGGGCAATGGGACTTACGCAACACAAAAATTCTGTAGATACTATTAGAGAAATTGTAAATATTCTATTGTTAAAAGGAAGTATTGGTAAAGAAGGTGCTGGAACTTGCCCAGTTCGTGGTCATTCCAATGTTCAAGGAGATAGAACTATGGGAATTTGGGAAAAAATGTCGGATGAATTTTTAGACAAATTAGATGCAAATTTCAATTTTAAATCGCCTAGAAAACATGGTTTTGATGTAGTAAATTCTATAGAAGCCATGCACAAAAACAAAGCAAAAGTGTTTTTTGGAATGGGTGGAAATTTTGTTTCTGCAACTCCAGATACAGAGTTTACAGCAGAAGCTTTAAGAAAGTGTAACTTAACAGTGCATGTTTCTACTAAACTAAACAGAAGTCACTTAATTCACGGAAAAAAAGCATTGATTTTACCTTGTTTGGGAAGATCTGAAGAAGATATACAAAGTACTGGAGAGCAATTTATATCCGTAGAAAATTCTATGGGAATTATTCATAATTCTCAAGGAGATTTAACTCCTGCTTCTGAACATCTTTTAAGTGAACCTGCCATTGTTGCTGGTTTGGCGAATGCAGTTTTAAAGAATTCTTCTGTAAATTGGACAAAATTAATATCAAACTACGATTTTATCAGAAATGAAATTGAAGCAGTAATTCCAGGTTTTGAGAATTATAATGAACGTGTAAGAATTGGTAAAGGTTTTTATTTACCAAACAACGCAAGAGAAAACGATTTTAAACCAACAAATACTGGAAAAGCAAATTTTAGTATCAATTCACCCTCAGAAATTAAGTTAGAAGAAAATCAATTTATTTTGATGACAATTAGAACTCACGATCAATACAACACCACAATTTATGGTTTAAATGATCGATATCGAGGTGTTTTAAATGAACGTAGAGTAATTTTCATGAATCCAAAAGACATGGAAAAACATAAATTTGAAAAACTCGATTTAGTAGATTTAACGAGTCATTTTAATGGAGAAGAAAGAGAAGCTAAAGGTTTTTTAGCAATTCCATATAGCATTCCAAAACAATGTACAGCAACGTATTTCCCAGAGGCAAATGTTTTAGTACCTATAAAAAGTACTGCTGATATAAGCAATACACCCAACTCTAAATCAACAATAATTACCATCAAAAAAAGATAAATTTATCCGATGAAAAAATATTTATTTTTATTCGCAATTGCATTTTTAAGTCAACAATTAGTAGCTCAAAATGACATAGTTCCTGAAAAGAAAACGCAAAAAGCGTTCGGAAAAATCGATTTTCTATCTATTAAAATGCCAGAAACTAGCGTTGTAAATGAAGCAAATATGGGTTTTACTGGTATTCATTATAATTTAATGATCAACGATTGGTCTTATGCTGGTCTTGGACTTTATGGGGCTGTAACTGGTATAAGAGGTGGTTTTTTCACTTTAGGCGTAAATGCTGGAATTAAAAAACATTTTGGTGAAGATTTCTATATCGATACTGGTTTTCACTTTGGTGCTGGAGGTGGTGCTGGAGCTCCAGATGGTGGAGGTGCATTTATTTTACCACACTTTAATTTAGGATACGATTTTAAAAACTTCTCCATAAATTCTGGTTGGAGTTATGTCGATTTTTTTGATGGTGGAGAAATTAAAGGACAACAATTTAATGTTAGTTTAGAAATTCCTTTAGGATATAATTATGCCAATTATAAGAAATCTGAAAATGAATACAGTTTTGCTGATTTAGAAAATTCTGATTGGAATATCAACTCAAAGAAAACTTCTTTGCTATTTCATTTGAATAATTTAATGATAAAAGGTGATGCTACTAATGCAAATGTTCAAAAATTTAATGATGCAACTATTAGACTTGCTGGTTTTGAATTTGCGAATTATTTTTCTGATAATTGGTTTGCTTTCTTAAAAGTAGATGGAGCATACTCAGGCATTAAAGCTGGTTATATGGATGTTTTTTTAGGAGGTGGTTATCATTATTCATTCAACAAAAACCGTACAAATATTCTGGCTAAATTCGGTTTAGGTGCTGGAGGTGGAGGTGGTGTAGACACTAAAGGTGGTTTTTTATTGTACCCAGATATTTCTATCGAACAAAAAATATTTAAAGATATTTATATTGCCATCAACAAAGGATATGTTTTATCTCCAGACGCACATTTTTATACGTCCTCTTATGGAATTGGTTTAAAATATTATGTAGAAAGAAATGGTATAAAATCAAATGAAAAAACTTTTGAATCGGGAATCTTTAAAGGTTTGGAAGTAATTACAAAACATGATATTTATTTTGATGCAAAAAGAGATTCAAATGTTACAGAAGATATGCACCAAATATCGGTTCAAATTAATTTAGATTTGAATAAAAACATCTTTATTGCTGGGCAAACTTCTTTCGCCAGTTTTGGTGATGCTGGTGCTTATGCAGAAGGTCTTGTTGGTTTAGGTGCTAGAACAAACCCTTTTTTAGGTGATAAAGTTACTCTTTTTGCTCAGGGTTTAGCTGGTGCTGCAGGTGGTGGAGGTATTAGTACTGGTGAAGGTTTTATTGTAAAACCAAGTGCTGGTTTAAATTTTAAAGTATCCGATAATTTAAGTTTTAGAACTGCTGCTGGGTATGTAAAAGCAAAAGGTGGTGGCTTGAGCAACACCTTCATAAATTTTGGAATAAAATATCATTTGTCTTTTTTAAAGATGAATTAATATAAAAAAGCCTATTTTTAGACTCATTAATTATATAAAAAAATGAAAATCAATTCCCTCCTACTTTTTAGTTTATGTATTGTTTTAAATTCACAAACTATATTATCTCAAGAAATACAAATTACACCTCGTCCTTTAGAAGTAATTTCGGGAAGTAAAACATTTAAAATTGATAAAGAAACTCAACTTGTCTTTGACAATGACTCTAAAAATATCGTAACTAATTTACAAAATTATTTTAAAAGTGATTTTGGTTTCGATTTGAAAACTACCAATTATCAAAGTTTAAAAAAGAATTATATTGTTTTTAAAATTGATAAAAATTTAGCTGATGAAGGTTATGAATTAACAATAACTGAAGATAAAATACTTATTTGTGCAAAAAACACAACTGGTTGGTTTTATGGAACACAAACTCTAATGCAACTTTGTTCTTATAATGCTGATTTTTCTAAATACGAAAAACAACTAACACTCAAAGAAGTTAAAATTAAAGATGCTCCTAATTTTAAATGGAGAGCTTTTATGCTGGATGAAGCTAGGTATTTTAAAGGAATGGAACAAGTAAAAATGCTATTAGATGAAATGGCTTTTTTAAAAATGAACGTTTTTCATTGGCATTTGGTAGATGATCAAGGTTGGCGAATTGAGATAAAAAAATATCCAAAATTAACCGAAATTGGTTCTAAAAGAAAAAGTACTCAAATTGGTCCTTTGCAATGGGAAAGTCCAATACAATCTGCAGAACCTCATGAAGGTTTTTATACTCAAGAAGAAATTAAGGAAATTATTAAGTATGCAAAAGATAGGCACATCACAATTGTACCTGAAATAGAAATGCCTGGACATTCTACTGCTGCAATTGCCTCTTATCCTTGGCTAGGAACCTCAAAACAAGTAACTGAAGTTCCCATAAAATTTGGAGTTGGCAAAGATGTTTATGATGTTACAAATGAAAGAACAAATCAGTTTTTAAGAGACGTTTTAGAAGAAGTGATGGCTCTTTTCCCATCTGAAGTAATTCATATTGGTGGAGATGAAGTAAAGTATAATCACTGGAAATCTTCTGAATCTGTTCAGAAATATATGAAAGAAAAGAATTTAGCAACTCCTGCTGATTTACAGGTTTATTTTACAAATAATATTTCTAAATACTTGGAAAGTAAAGGAAGAAGAATGATGGGTTGGAATGAAATTATGGGACATAATTTGCATGACTATCAAGATAAAAATGATACTAAAACTTCACAAAAATTAGCAGAAAAAAGTATTGTTCATTTTTGGAAAGGTGATGTAAAATTAGCAGAAACAGCTGCTAGAAATGGCTATGAAATTGTAAATTCTCTTCATACTTACACCTACTTAGATTATGAATATAAAAATTTACCTTTATCTAAAGCCTATTCTTTTGATCCTATTCCAGAAAAATTAGATGAAAAATATCATGATAAAATAATAGGCTTAGGATGCCAAATGTGGGGAGAGTGGATACCAACTAATGGTGACATGCATTACAAAGTTTTTCCAAGAATTGCTGCATATGCAGAAATCGGTTGGACAGCAAAAAAACGTAAAGATTTTACATTCTTTAAAACATCTTTAAAAAACTTACAAAAAAGATGGACTGCAAAAGAAATCTACTTTGCACCTAATGAATTTTTAGAAAAAAATTAATTTTTTTATGATCGCTTTAAGTCACTGAAAAATGGAGAATTTTATAAAAATGAATATTATTTTTTAGATACTAAATATTATTTTTATATTGCGTGCCTTAAACCCCATAAATCCCTAAAATCATGCATAAAGATACAATTAGACAAGTTGTATTGCTTATATTCACATCAATCGTTTTATATTATTCTGGCCTTTATTTAATGGCAATAGGTAGCATAAAAAATATTAGTGATGGATTAATTGTAATGACCTTCTTTTTTGCTGTTTTTCCTTTTTTAAGTTCTTCAGCAATGTTAACGATTAAATTCTTTAAATTTTTCCTAAATCTTAAAAAATCTCAATCTTAAATTAAATTTCTTTTTTAAATATATAGTTGACTTTTAAAGTTCACAATACAAAATTGATTTCAAAAAATAACCCTCACTTTAAAAGTGAGGGTTGTTTTTTGAAAATGATTACTTATAATCATCTTTATTTAAATACAAATTATTATCGAATTAATTTTTTGTACTTCAAACGTTTTGGCATTAAATCTCCACCTAAACGTTTCTTTTTATTTTCTTCATAGTCAGAAAAAGAACCTTCAAAAAAGTAAACTTCACTGTTTCCTTCAAAAGCCAAAATGTGTGTACAAACTCTATCTAAAAACCATCTATCGTGACTAATTACAACTGCACAACCTGCAAAGTTTTCTAAACCTTCTTCTAAAGCTCTTAAAGTATTTACATCTAAATCGTTTGTTGGCTCATCCAACAGTAAAACGTTTCCTTCTTCTTTTAAAGTCATTGCTAAATGCAGTCGGTTACGTTCTCCACCAGAAAGTGTATCCACTTTTTTGTTTTGCTCACTACCAGAAAAGTTAAATCTACTTAAATATGCTCTAGAATTCACTTGCTTCCCTCCCATCATTATTAAATCTTGTCCATCAGAAAAGTTTTCCCAGATAGATTTGTCAGGATTAATGTTTGAATGTGCTTGATCTACGTATGCAATTTTTGCAGTATCACCAACAATAAAGTTTCCAGCATCAGGCTTTTCTTCGCCCATTATCATTTTAAAAATTGTTGTTTTACCAGCACCATTTGGCCCAATAATTCCAACAATTCCTGCTTGTGGTAAATTAAATTCTAAATTTTCGTATAATAATTTATCTCCAAAAGCTTTAGAAACTCCAGTTGCTTCAATAACATTGGTTCCTAAACGTGGTCCATTAGGAATGTAAATTTCTAATTTTTCGTCAACTTGTTTTTGATCTTGACTCATTAATTTGTCATAGTTCTTTAAACGTGCCTTTTGTTTTGTTTGACGACCTTTTGCTCCTTGACGAACCCAATCTAATTCACGCTCCAAAGTTTTTTGACGTTTAGAAGCTGTTTTGCTTTCTTGTGCCATTCTTTGTGATTTTTGATCTAACCAAGAAGAGTAGTTTCCTTTCCAAGGAATTCCTTCACCTCTATCTAATTCTAAAATCCAACCAGCAACATTATCCAAGAAATATCTATCATGCGTTACTGCAATTACAGTTCCTTTATACTGTGCTAAATGATGCTCTAACCAATGTACAGATTCTGCATCTAAATGGTTTGTTGGCTCATCTAACAATAAAATTTCTGGCTCTTGTAATAATAATCTACAAAGTGCAACTCTACGTTTTTCACCTCCAGAAAGTACGCCAATTTTTTTATCAGAATCTGGCGTTCTTAAAGCATCCATTGCAATTTCTAATTTGGTATCTAATTCCCAAGCATTGGCAGCATCAATTTTATCTTGAAGTTCTGCTTGTTGGTTCATTAGCTTTTCCATCTTATCTGCATCAGAATACACTTCTTCCAATCCAAACATATCGTTTATTTTGTTGTATTCATCTAAAATTGCTACAGTTTCTGCAACCCCTTCTTTTACAACTTCTAAAACCGTTTTTTCAGGATCTAATTGTGGTTCTTGTTCTAAATAACCAACTTTGTAACCTGGCACAAAAGTTACATCTCCTTGATAATTCTTTTCTACGCCAGCAATAATTTTTAATAAGGTTGATTTACCTGATCCATTTAAACCAAGAATTCCAATTTTTGCTCCGTAAAAAAAACTTAAATAAATATCTTTTAAAACTTGTTTTCCTGTTGATTGGTAAGTTTTAGACAACTTATTCATCGAAAAGATTACTTTCTTATCATCACTCATAATTCATTATTTATTTAAAAATTAAAAGATTAAACCAAATTGTTTTAATCTAAATACTATTTTATTCCTTTCTATTTTTAAAATAGAAACTTACACTCTGCCTTTTAAAGCATTAAAAACCCAAGCAATACAGAAAAAACCAATACCAACTGTAGCAAAACCCCAACCAGCAACATCATTGTATCTGTATGCGCCTAATAAGATTAATGCAACCCCCATTCCTATCATTAAAAAAGTTGCCCAACCTAGAACAGTATTTTTATTCATTCCCATATTTTTATTGTGTTTTGTAGTTTTTTAATTAATTAACAAATATCGATAAATTATTTGAATATTTATAAACCTAAACTCTAAGAAAATTCTATGTTCAAGGAACAACAGGTTGTTTCTAAAAGTGCTTATACAATTAACGAATATCTAATTCTTCAGACCGTATTTTATCGTCAAATTTCTTTTGTAAATTAAGATGATGAGATAATTAATCTTAAATACTTTTGATCTATCACTAAGGAAAGGGTGCTTTTTATTTTAGAATAGTTTTAAAAAATGATAAAAACATTTTAGCAGCTTCTTTTAATAATTGGTCAGAAACCGATTATAAAATGGCTAAAATAGCATTTGATTGGATATTTACCACCCAACTTTCTGGTGGTAAACATCACTATAAATTTATTGTTGATGGCAATTGGTATTTAGATCCAACCAATTCTGTAGAAGAATATGTTGGAAATAGAAATATTAATTCTGTAAAAATGGTTAAATAATTACAATGCTGCTGCCAATCTGGCTCCTTGGTTGATGGCTCTTTTTGCATCTAATTCACTTGCAAAATCTGCACCACCAATAACATGAACTTTTTTACCTAAATCTACTAAAGGTTGATATAATTCTTTGAACGGTGTTTGTCCAGCACAAATAACAACATTGTCTACATCTAAAATAATTTCTTTTTCATTTTGAATATAATGCAATCCTTGATCATCGATTTTAGTATAAGAAACTTCGCCAATAAATTGTACTTTTTTCTTTTTTAGGGTTGATCTATGAATCCAACCTGTAGTTTTCCCTAAATTGCCTCCAAACTTTCCTTTGCTTCTTTTAAACATAAAAATTTCTCTTGGAGAAGGATGAAAATCTGGCTTTACACCCTCAATTCCACTTCTAGATTCCATAGATTTATCAATACCCCATTCTTTTAACCAAGCATCAATATTTAATGCTGTAGATTCGCCTTCATGAGATAAATATTCTGAAACATCAAAACCAATTCCTCCTGCTCCAATAACTGCAACACGTTTTCCTACTGGTTTTTTCTCTTTTAAAACTTCTATGTAACTTAAAACTTTTGGATGATCAAATCCTTCAATTTTTAATTCTCTTGGTTTTATTCCTGTAGCTAAAATAATTTCATCAAAGTCTGATTTTTCTAAATCTTCTACTGAAACTTTGGTGTTTAATTTTACTTCAACTTTATGTAAATCAATTTGTTTTTGAAAATATCTGATGGTTTCATAAAACTCTTCTTTTCCTGGAATTTGTTTTGCCATATTAAATTGCCCTCCAATTTCTGAAGCAGCATCAAACAACGTAACAAAATGTCCTCTTTCTGCAGAAATTGTAGCTGCAGCCAAACCTGCTGGTCCAGAACCAATCACAGCAATTTTCTTTTTATTTTGAGTTGGATTATAATTCAATTCTGTTTCATGACAAGCTCTTGGGTTTACCAAGCAGCTTGCAACTTTTTTCTGAAAAGCGTGATCCAAACATGCTTGATTACAAGCAATACAAGTATTTATTTCATCACTTTTTTCTGCTTTTGCTTTGTTAACCCATTCTGGATCTGCCAAAAATGGACGAGCCATAGAAATCATATCTGCATCACCTTCTGCCAATACTTTTTCAGCAGTTTCTGGCATATTTATCCTGTTTGAAGTTATCAAAGGAATTGAGATTTCTTCTTTCATCTTTTTGGTAACCCAAGTAAATGCTGCTCTTGGAACTGATGTTGCAATGGTTGGAATTCTAGATTCATGCCAACCAATTCCTGTATTTATAATAGTTGCTCCAGCTTTTTCAATTTCTTTTCCTAATTGAACAACTTCTTCCCAAGAAGAACCATTTTCAACCAAATCTAACATCGATAATCTATAAATGATGATAAAATCTTTACCAACAGCTGCTCTCGTTTGTTTTACCAATTCAATTGGCAAACGCATTCTGTTTTCATAAGATCCACCAAAATTATCGGTTCTAGTATTGGTTCTTTTAACAATAAATTGGTTGATTAAATATCCTTCAGAACCCATGATTTCAACACCATCATAATTAGAATCTTTGGCTAATTTTGCACAGTTTACAAAATCTCTAATCGTTCTTTTTATGCCAGAAGATTTTAATTTAAAAGGTGTAAAAGGTGTTATTGGCGATTTTATAGTAGATGCTCCAACATTAAAAGGATGATATCCATAACGTCCTGAATGTAGAATTTGCATACAAATCTTTCCACCTTCTTCGTGAACAGCTTTTGTTACTTTTTGATGATTTCTTATCTGCTTTTTAGAACTCAGTCTTGCAGAAAAAGGGGCTGTCCAACCTTGAATATTTGGCGCAATTCCTCCAGTTACAATTAACCCTACTCCTCCTTTTGCACGTTCAGAAAAATAAACAGCCATTTTTTCGTAACCGTTTTTTTGTTCTTCTAAACCTGTGTGCATAGAACCCATTAAAATTCTATTTTTTAAAGTAGTAAATCCTAAATCTAATGGCTCAAAAATATGCTTGTATTTCATCAATCTTAATTTTAAATTTATTATGCACGCATAACAACTGCAAGATATGTTTATTTTTTGAAAATCTTTGAAATTGGAAATACATAATCATTAAATATTTAGAAATCATTAACAATTCGTTTTGCATTCAAGTCAAGATCCCAATGGATTGCAATCATTAAAAACCTTTAAAATAAAGAAATTTGTATGAATTTAAAATAGACAAACTATGAATATTAAAGATAAAGTAGTCATTATTACAGGAGCATCTAGTGGAATTGGAGAAGCAACCGCTTTAAAAATGGCGAAAGAAGGTGCTAAAGTTGTATTGACTGCAAGAAGCAAAACCAAATTAAAAGAATTAGCCAAAAAAATTAAAGCTGATAATGGAACTGCTTTGGTGGTAACTGCTGATGTAACTAAAAGTAAAGATTTTAAAAAAGTAGTTGAAAAAGCAAAGAAAGAGTTTGGTTCTGTACACATTTTAGTAAATAATGCTGGTTTAATGCCTTTATCATACATCGAAAAATTAAAAACTGATGAGTGGAACACCATGGTTGATGTAAATATTAAAGGTGTTTTAAATGGTGTAGAAGCTGTTTTACCAACTTTAATCGAAAATAAAGGTGGGCATATTATTAACATTTCATCAACAGCTGCTTATAATTATTTTCCTGGAGGTGCAGTGTATTGCGCAACAAAAGCTGCAGTAAAAATGTTTTCTGAAGGTTTACGAAAAGAGATTTCAAAAAAACATGGAATTAATGCAACCTCAATAGAACCAGGAGCTGTAGATACTTCTCTATTTGAAACAATTACAGATGAGGATATCAAAAAAGAATTAAAAGGAATGGCAAAAATGACAACTTTACAAGCTGAAGATATTGCAAACGCAATTTTTTATGCAGTAAATCAGCCAGCGAGAGCAAACATTAATAATATTCACATTTTACCAAGTGAACAACAATAAAATTTAGAAAGATGAGCAAAGACAAAACAATAAAAACAATAAATCCTGCAACAGGAAAAACCTTAGAAACGTATAATTATATTTCTGATGCTGATATGAATTCAGCGATTGAAAAAACTCAAAAAGCATTTTTAGATTGGAGACATCAATCTTTAGAAAAACGTGCGAATGTTATTAAAGCAATTGGAGAAAAATTGATTGAATACAAAGACGAACTTTCTAAATTGATGACAAATGAAATGGGAAAAATACTGCCTCAAAGTAATCAGGAAGTAGATTTATGTGCTGGTATTTGTATGTACACAGCCAAAAAAGGTGTAGAAGAATTAAAGGATGAACATCGTGAGTTATTTACGGGTGGTAAAGGAATTGTAAGCTATTCACCAATTGGAATTATTTACGGAATTCAACCTTGGAATTATCCATCTTACCAAGTAATTAGATATGCAATTGTAAATTTAATGGCTGGTAATGCAGTTTTATTAAAGCACGCATCTAATGTAACTGGAACAGGTTTACTGTTAGAAAAAATATTTACAGAAGCTGGTTTGCCAGAAAATTTATTTAAAACATTATTAATTTCTCATGATCAATCTGATGAAGTTATCAAACATAAAAATGTTAGAGGTGTAACTTTAACTGGTAGTTCTGATGCTGGTAAAAATGTAGGACAAAAAGCAACTGCCGAACTTAAAAAAGTAGTTTTAGAATTAGGAAGTAATGATGCTTACATTGTTTTAGAAGATGCTGATATTGAATTAGCTGTAGAAAAATGTGTACAAGGTCGAATTTATAATAATGGTGAAACCTGTATTGCTGCAAAACGTTTTGTAGTTGTAGATGCTGTTTACGATCAATTTAAAGATGCTTTTGTTAAAGCTATGAAAGATGTAAAAGTTGGAAACCCAATGGATGAAAATTCTGATATGGGACCAATGGCTAGAGAAGATTTACGTGAAACTTTGCATGAACAAGTTGAGGAAAGTGTGCAAAAAGGTGCCGAAATTTTATGTGGTGGAAAAATGACTGAAGGTGATGGTTTTTATTATCCTGTTACAGTTTTAGGAAATGTAAAACCTGGACAACCTGCTTATGATGATGAACTTTTTGGACCTGTAGCTTCTTTAATTAAAGCTAAAGATGAAAAAGATGCCATGAGAATTGCCAATGATAGTAGATTTGGTTTAGGTGGAGGAATTTTTTCTAAAGATGAAGAAAAAGCAAAAAATTTAGCCAAAGATTATTTTGATACTGGAATGGTTTTTATCAACTCATTTGGTTTAGCAGATCCTGCAATGCCTTTTGGAGGAGTTAAAAATTCTGGTTTTGGAAGAGAACATGGAGGTTTTGGTATGAAAGAGTTTGTGAATGTTAAAGGAATTACTTTAGGAAACTCATAAATATATTTTTTAATTAACAACAAAAAAAATCGTTTTGAAAATTTCAAAACGATTTTTTTATGTTTTAAAGTGTCTTTTCAAGTTACTGAAAGTTACTATTTATTTTATCTCATTGGAACATCAATAATTAATAATTTGCTATCTTTTGATGCTTTTACGTTTACCTTTTCTACATTTTCGATTCCAATTGCATCTCTACTTTCTAAAACCTCATCTGCAACAGTAACTGCTCCATCAATTAAAAAGAAATACGCTCCGTTTTTTAATTCGTATTCGGTTTCAAAATCGGCTTCTAAATCAATCATCGAAATATAGCCTTGTTGATTTATGGGTAAAGAACCTTCAACGTGTTTGTCTTTTGGAGAAACTAAGGTTTGAAATTTGTTCTTTCTACCTGCTGCTGCAAACATTTTTTGATTGTAATAAGGTTCAACTTCTTGTTTTTCTGGAAGAATCCATAATTGTAAAAAATTAGCTGCATCTGTTTTAGAATCGTTAAATTCTGAATGTGTAACTCCAGTTCCTGCACTCATTACTTGTATTTCACCAACTTCTATAGAACGTTGATTATTCATATCGTCTTTATGAGAAAGTGCTCCCGAAATTGGAATTGAAATGATTTCCATATTTCTATGAGGATGTGTACCAAAACCCAATTTAGGTTGTACAAGATCATCATTTAAAACACGTAACATTCCAAAATTCATTCTATTTGGATTTTGATAACTAGCAAAACTAAAGGTATGATATGATTTTAACCAACCATGGTTTGCAAGTCCTCTTGAGTCTGCTTTGTGAATTGTTTTTTTCATGATAAATTTGTTTATCACCCTGAACTTGTTTCAGGGTCTTTTTATATAAAATTGTTTTCAAGCTGTCTCCTTGAGCGCAGTCGAAAGGTTAATTAGTTCTCTTAAACTTCGTTTGCTACTTTCAATCAAAATATATTTTGATTTCAGCAATGCTCGAACTGACATTGCTAAATATTCTCAATACAAATACCCCATTTTTCCTTGTTGATAATCACGCATTGCTTCTAAAATTTCAGTTTGCGTATTCATTACATAAGGCCCATATTGGGTTATTTTTTCGTTGATAGGTTCTCCAGACAAAACCAATAAAGTGCTTGCTGTTTTTACTTCAAATTGAATGGTATTTCCATCTTGATTAAAAACAATCATTTGGTTTTCTCCTTTCTTCAAAACATCTGTTTTATTGACTAAAATTTCTCCTTCTAACAAATAAATTAAAGATTGATGATTTTCTGGAATTTCAATTTCTAGGGTTCCTCCTTCATCTGCATTTGCTGTAAACACATTTACTGCTGTTTGTGTTTTTATCAAGCCTGTTTCCTTCTGTTGATTTCCTGCAATGATGTTTAATTGCACTTTTTTATCATCAGAAAACAGTTTTGGAATTTGTTCATCTTCCAAATGTTGATAATTTGGCGTACTCATTTTATCTTTTGCAGGCAAATTCAACCACAACTGAATTCCCTCTAAATCTCCACCTTTTTTTACAAACTCTTTGGTGGGTGCTTCTGCATGAATAATTCCACGTCCAGCAGTGGTCCATTGAACACCACCAGCTTTTACAACCATTTCATTTCCCAAAGAATCTCTATGAAATTGTTCGCCTTTAAACAACAAAGTTATGGGCTCAAAACCTCTATGAGGATGAGGACCTAAATCGAAAGGATTGTTAAATTCGGAAATTGCATAAGGTCCATAATGATGTAATAACAAAAATGGATCAACATTTTCTATGCCTTGAATTGGCAAAGGTTGACGCAGTTTTACAGGTCCCATATTTACAAAAGGACTTGCTGTTTTATGTTGAATTGATTTTAGTTTTTTCATGATTTGGTAATTTTAAAATGTTCTCGATACAATTTTGATGAAAAATCAAAATCACTCGAACTGACATTTCGTTATTTTCAAACAATATTATTTCCCAAGGAAGATATTTTATGAAATTTTTTCTATCTAATTTTATCTAAAAGATCGCTTAAAACAGTCGCTTCTTCTTCTGTTAAGTTTTCTAAAAAAGAGATATTTTTATTTTCATCAATTGTGGTTAACAGCTCTAAACCTTGGTTTGTTATTTTCACAAAAACAACTCTTCTATCATCCTCACAACGTTCTCTTTCTATTAAGTTTTTGTCACATAACTTATCCATTAAACGAGTTGCATTTGGTGCTCTTTCAATCATTCTTTCTTTTACAATTTGCACCTTCATTTTTATTTTTGCGCCTCTTAAAATCCTTAAAATATTATATTGTTGAGGCGAAATTCCATAAGGTTTAAAAAACTCATTTTCCTTACTACTCAACCAATTTGAGGTATATTTTAAATTGATTAATGCTTTCACTTTGTTATTTGTGAATTTAGATTTTATGTCTTTTGAAATATCTCCCATTTTTCAGTGGTTTGTGGTTCGTGGTTCGTGGTTCGTGGTTCGTGGTTCGTGGTTCGTGGTTCGTGGTTAAAACTAAAAAACTTCGACAAGATCAATCTGACATTTGATGAAACTTTTTAACAATTTCAACGTCATTCTTCCAATCTTTGTCTTGTTTCTTTTTTCAAAATATGAACACATAGGAACATAGAAAACATAGCTTTTGTGGGGTTCTTCTCTTTGATGCATTCTCTGGTCTTGGTTCTTGGCTCTTGTTTCTCTTCTCTTTACTGTTTACTCTTTACTCTTCAAACTTCAAACCTCCTTCTTCAAACTCCCAACTTCCAACTTTTCTACGCTCTTAACTTTAAATCTTGCATTATCTTATTAAATTCTTCTGTAGTTGGTGTTAAATATACATTGTCGTCTACAAATAATGTTGGGAATTTTACAACACCTCCATACAATTCTTTGCTATGTTCTCTTGCTTCTGCATCTTTAGATACATCTTTGTAAATATATTTTTCGTCAGTAGAATTTAAGAAATTTTTAAAGGCAACTGTATATGCATGTCCTTGTTTTCCGTATAAAACTATTTTCATATTATTGATTTATAAATTGTTCAAATTCGTTTACTTTTTCTTTTAAGGTTGATGAAAAATCTTCGTTAATAAGCTTACCATCTTTAAAATTATCATAGAAATTAGGCAACGAAAAACTCACTAATTCTTTTGCGCCCATTCTAGAAAACCTTGCAATTCCTGCATCTAAAACTGAAATTCCACCTCTTGCTCCTGGCGAAGTTGCCATTAATAACAAAGGTTTGTCTCTAAAAACATTGCCATTTACTCTTGATGCCCAATCGTATGTATTTTTAAAAGCGGCTGCATAAGAGCTATTGTGTTCAGCAAGTGATAAAATAAAACCATCATATTCATCAAACAAAGCAGAAAACCTTTTGGCATCTTCTGGAAAACCATTTTTCTCTTCGTCCACACTGTAAAATGGCATTTTAAAATCTCTTAAGTCAATAACATCAAAAGAAGTGTTTTCTAAATTTTCTGCTGCAAACGTTGCTAATTGTTTGTTTATAGATGTTGAACTTGTGCTTCCTGCAAAGGCTAATACTTTTTTCATTTTAATATATATTTTGTTATTTTGAGCCTGTTCTCGATACAATTTTTCGAAAATAAAAATCACTCGAACTGACAGTTTCTGAACTTTTTACTAATTTCTACACCTTGAATTTACAACAGTAATCAACTGCAAACTGCGACTGCAAACGGCCAACTGATTTACTGAATACTCGTTGCAATTTCAGTTTCTCCTTTTATCATTTTTGCTACAGGACATTTCCCAGCAATTTCCAATAATTTTATTCTTTGGTCTTCTGTGATTTCATTTTCAATAGAAATTTCTTCTAGTAAAGATTTTCTGATTCCTGAAGACGTTAACTCTTCTTTTTGCGAAACAATTACTTTTATTTTCCCAAGATTCCAGCCTTTTCTTTCTGCATACATTCTTAAAGTCATGGCTACACAACCTCCAATTGCTGTTAATAAATATTCTACTGGAGTTGGCCCTGAATCTCCTCCTCCATCTTTTATAGGTTCATCTAAAACTGCAAAATGATTTCTCATTTTTGCTTCTCCTAAATATTTTTTTTCTGATAAGATTACTTCAGAAGTTACGTTTTTAGCCATTTGTAATTTTCTTGTTTGTAATGTATGATGTGATTAATAAAACCATCGCCAATATTGCTCCCATTTGTTCTCCATCACCAATCATAATATGTGCAAAAAATGCCAATATAAATGCGAAGAAAAAACCTGCATACGCCCATTCTTTAATTGTTTTGTTTGTAATAAACCATAATGCAATTAAACCTAATAATTTAGCAATTGCATACGGATAAATAATATACGTTGGATACCCAAAATTAGCAAACATTGTTGCTACTGCTTCGTGCATAAAAAAATACATTCCTGCTGAATAAAGCATTAATAACGTTAATAATCCTGTTGAGACGTAATAAATAATTTTTGTAGTTTTCATGTAGATTGAATTAGTTGATTGATTTTAATAACAACACAAAGTTACAAAACATTTTTTTATTTACCAAGGAAAATAAATCCAAGGAAATATTTTAGATGAAATTGATTTGAGAACCAAAGACTAATTTTCTATTGCTTTTTCTTTTGATAATAAAGAGGTTTTTCCTGTTCCTCTTTTGTTAAAATAACGACAATCATTATGATAGAATAAATAATTAAAACTCTGAATATCTAAATAAATTTAACAATAATCTTGAAAAAAAATCTCATTTTCATTTAACATACTGCTTTCTGAAAATAAAATGCTATTTTTGTTTCAAATAAAATTTAAGATTTGATAACAGAAAAAAAAAAGCTAAGTATTGAAGAATTTGATGGAAAAAACTATCAAATAAAACTTGTTGAGCCAGAAGATAAAGCTGTTATTACTCACTATTTACATAATGTTCATAATGGAATTTCTAAACATTATAAAAAAGATGCTTTAAAAATTATTAAAAACTTTGTAGAATACAAACAAGACGAAAAGATCTCCATTGCAGAAGAAGATGCTTTGCAACAACTACTTTTTGAAGTAGAAAATGTTCCTTTTCCAACGCCCAAAAATTATACTTTTAAATTTATTGATTTATTTGCTGGAATTGGTGGATTTAGATTGGCTTTACAAAATATTGGAGGAAAATGTGTTTACACAAGCGAATGGGAAAACTCAGCAAAAAAAACTTATAGAGAAAATTTTGGAGAAATTCCATTTGGAGATATTACAAAAGAAACTACAAAAAATTACATTCCTAACAAATTTGAGGTTTTGTGTGCGGGCTTTCCTTGTCAAGCATTTTCAATCGCAGGAAATAGAAAAGGTTTTGCAGATACAAGAGGAACACTATTTTTTGATGTAGAACAAATCATAAATAAGCACAGACCAAAGGTTGTTTTTTTAGAGAATGTTAAAAATTTAGTTTCACACGATAAAGGAAAAACATTTAAAACGATAATTGAAGTTTTAGAAAAAAAATTAGGTTATAAAGTTTTTAGCTCAATTTTAAATTCAGCTACTCACGCAAATATCCCTCAAAATAGAGAGCGAATATTTATTGTTGCTTTTGACCCAAATCAAGTAAAAAATTGGAGCAATTTCAAATTTCCAGAAAAAATTGAATTAAAAAACACTATTCATAATATTTTAGAAAAAGGAAAACAAGAAACTAAATATTATTATCCAAAAGAGCATAAATACTATCCAGAGCTTGAGAAAACTATGACTTCTAAAGACACAGTTTATCAATGGAGAAGAGTTTATGTTAGAGAAAATAAAAGTAATGTTTGCCCTACATTAACAGCAAATATGGGAACTGGAGGTCATAATGTTCCTTTAATTAAAGATAATTATGGAATTAGAAAATTAACACCAAGAGAATGTTTTTCTTTTCAAGGTTATCCCAAAAACTATATTTTACCAAATCTTGCTAATAGTAAATTATATATGCAAGCAGGAAATTCAGTAACAACAACTTTAATTGAAAGAATTGCGAACGAAATAATTAAAATTTTATGAAATCATTCGCAGAAATTGATATAGAAAATGACGGAAATTATTTAAAGTTACTTTCTGCTGTTTCCAAGATTTCAGGACTTTTTAGTGAAAGTGCAGTTCCTTTTATTAATTACAGAGTTGCCGAAAATATATTTTGCAGAAGTTTTGAAGCAAATAATCTATCACGTTCTGATACTGCTTTTGATGCTGACTTTAATTCTATTGGAGTTGGTTTAAAAACTTTTATTTCAAAAACAAATAACAGCACTGAAAAAGTAGCTGAATTTAATAGTCTTTCAAGAGATTTAAAAAATTATAAAGGTAAAGACCTTGCTTTAAAACTTGGAGAATATAGAAATGAAAGAATAAATTTAGCAAATAGAGTTTACGATATTGAATCTTCTCTTTACCACATTGTAGCAAGAAGAGAAAAAGAATTATTGCTTTTTGAAACAGATTATAATCAAATAGACATTGCAAATATTAATTCTGTAAAAAGTAATAAAGCGAGTTTGCAATTTGAAGACGGACATAATTTTTATTCTTTTAATTACTCAAAAAGTACTTTATTTAGAAAATTCATAATTCCTGAAAACGCTTTTAGATTACCTATCGATATTATTGAAGACCCTTACAGCTTATTACTTGATTTATTTTCAAGCAATCAATATAAACCTGCAACAGATAAACTTATAAAAGGAGAAAATTATGTTATTTTACCTTTGTTTAGTACAAAATTAAAACCAAAACAAGTACCTGATAAAAGTGGTATAAATCAATGGAATGCAAAACCACGACCTAATCAAGAAAGAAGAGGTTATGGTGAAATAGAAATTAGAATTCCTTCTAAAATTCATAATAATTTTCCTAATTTTTTCCCAGAAAAAGACGAGATTTTTAGTTTAGAAATACCTACAGGAGAAAAGTTTAGTGCTAGAGTTTGTCAAGCAAATAGAAAGGCGTTAATGACAAATCCTAACAAAGCTTTATCAGACTGGCTTTTAAGAAAAGTATTACAGCTAAAAGAAGGAGAATTAGCTACCATTGAAAAATTAGATAAATTAGGTTTCGATAGTGTAATTATAACAAAAAACGGAAATTCAGAATTTAAAATCGACATTATGAAAACTGAAAGCTATAATAAATTTTGGGAGTAATTGAAAATTTATTTTTAGTTAATATCTTATAAAAATTAGTAAAAAGATCAAAACTCTAAAAACCCAGCAAACAAGTCTAGCCCAGATTGAAACGACATCCTTTTTGCTTTTCGCAAAAAGATATAGTGAAAGCTGGAAATAGCTCCTAAAAAAATAAAACAACATACTAAAACAAGTTCAGCAAACCCTAGTTGTTCATTTTTATAGAATCGATTTGTTTTTGCAAACGTTCTATATCTTCCAACTTTTTTTGTTGGTTAGACAATAACTGAATGGAATCTAAAATTTGACGGTTTTGCTCTAAAACAGTTTTCTCTTTTTCGAAATATATGTTGGTGTTTTCGCTGGTTCTCCAAGCTTCATTTAATTGCATGTACAATTCCTCATTCCAAGTGCTTGGTTTTTTAGCATTAATCCAAACAACATCTCTGTATTCGCTATCTACCAAAGCCAAATCTGGAGTTGCAGAACCATCAAATTGCTGAGGATTGTCTTTGCTAATCGTGGAAACTGTGCCTAGAAAAAACATCCTTTTTTTACCTGCAATATTCTTTATATAAGGTCTGAATTCTACTGGCGCATTTGAACTCCAATCGTATTCTTTTTTAGATTCTTTTACTTTTAAAGGCATTGCAGAAACGCCTGCATAACCTTCTTTTTTAGAAGCGTGATCGTAAAAATAGAAGTTATTTGAACCATCTGCAGGAATAAAAACGCTGTAACTAAGACTGGTTCGTTCATCGCCAATTGGTTCTAAACCAAACCAATGATACAAGCCAGAAAAGGCGCCAACTTTGGTGTCAGAAAAATCGAAATCAGTTACATAAGGTTGCTGATTTTGGTCTTTTGGAGCCAATGGAATTTTTACAGCACTTTTCATATTCCAAGGTAAAGGATCTGAAAAACCTGCCAAAAACTTTAAACTTTCTGCTTGCAAACGCGATACTTTTTCTGATAATGTATTTTGCTTGGTTAAATAGTTGTAGTTTTTCATTTCGGCTGGAGAAATGTAGGTTCCTTTTCCGATGGTAATTCGCTCTAAATAATCTGTAAAATTGTGTTCGCCATTTTCGACAACCATCACTCCTCCAAAACTTGGATAAGGAAAAAAGAAACCTTTCCATTTTATAAGACTTACGACTTGCACCCAAGCACCTTTGTCGTTTTTCATGTAATAAGTGTCACTTGGTTCGTAATTAAACAGCATCCAAGGGTTTAAACGTTGCACAACTGCATTGTAGGTATTTCTACTAAATCGTAAAGATTCGCCAATTGAAAAGGTTACAGGAATTCTGTTTTCGCTCGAAAAACGTGGAAAAGGTGTGGTGCTTGATACCGAAAAAATCTCTTCTGTATTGTCTTTAATGCCTTGCCAATAATATTTTTCTGTTGGCTGAATAGCCATTGTCCATTGATTGGAATCGTCTACTCTAACCAAATGTGGCAAAGAAACGTCTTTGGTTTCGCCCACAGATTCGTTCGCCATCGAAAAAATGTTTCTTAAAGGCTGAATTCTTTCGTTTTGTGTTAGTGGCAATTCTACAATTTCGATTCTGTTTAAATCGTTAAACACATTGTAGGTTTGCATATACACATACATTTTTGAGTGAAAACCTACATAATAAATTGCGCCGAAAAAGATTCCTAAAAGAACTAAAATTCCGATTCTACTGCCTGTACTTACCGTTTTTCTAAATCTTCTTAATCCAAAAAACAGTATTACAAAACATAGTAAAATAATGAAAATATATTTTCTAAAGAATAATAGTGCTGGTTGATAATCGTCTCTTAAAAAGAAAATTAGTGCAAGAAAAATAATGCCTAGAATTATTAGATTTCTTTTTTGTTTTGTTCCTTTATGCCAATATGTTTTGATCATATTTATATGTTTGAAGTTGGGAGTATGAAGTTTGAAGTTTCTTACTCAAAACTATATAGTTTATTTATTTTCTTTTTTTTTCTTCCAACTCCCATCTTCCTACTTCCCTCTTCCTACTTCCCTCTTCCATCTACTTTAAATATCCTTTATCCTTCAATCGTTCTCTTGCGCTTTTCTCCTCCACTTTTGGCTTCTCAATTTCTTCTTGTGCTTTTTCAATAGCAACTGGTTCTTTTGCTTTTAAATCGTTGATAAACCCTTTTCCACTTTCTACAACATCTTGAAATTTGTCTTCTAAAGATTCTGATTGTTCATCGATTATTGCTGATGATTTAAAAATAAAACCTGCTACGTAAGTCCCAATTAAAGTCCCAAAAATCATGGAAGCAAATAAGGAAATAGTCGCTAAATCTATAGGAATTAAAAAACGTGTGATTACAATTCCGATTAAAAATAAAGCTGTAATAAATACCAATCTTAATAAAAATGATTGCTGATACACAAAGCCTTTTTTATTGGTTGCTTGCATTTGTAATTCTTTGGAATTCATCATTTTGTTAAAAAAACGATACACACCATTTCCTTGAGATTCTCTCCAGAAAATAACGGCTCCAAATAATATAGAGGCTATAAATATGATTAGTTCTAGTGTCATAAATTAGGTTTGAAGTTTGGAGCAGGAAGTTTGAAGTTTCTCACTCGGATTTTTGTTAGTTTGGAGTAGAAAGTTTGAAGTTTCTTACTCATATTTTTATTTATGTTATTATTTTATTTTTTGACATTGAACCTTTAAAATTCAAAGATTGTTGTTGTAAATTAATTTGCCAAATTCTTCTAGCTTCCAACCTCTAACTTCATTCCTTCTACATCCTCCTCACTTCAACTTATTTCTAAAAGCTATCATCATATTCATCAAGTCAAAACAATCTTTATAATGTTTTTCGAAGTTAATTTTCGATAAATATTCTCTCCTAATTGCTTTATACAAACAAGTTACTACTTCAGCCAATGAACGAATTGAATATCCTAAAAACTTTCTATATTCTGCATTCGATTGCAAAATAGAACCCTCAGAAATATTTAAAGCCACAGAATCTGTTGCTCTTCTTAATTGAGATGATAAATTATATATTTCTTCTTTTGGAAAACTCTTTGCGAGTAAATTCATTTCTTCACCTAAATCCATAGATTTTTGCCAAATACGAAGATTTTCAAACTTAAAACTCATTCTTTTCCCTTTTTATAAATATACAAATTTTCTACTTCATACTCCAAACTCCAAACTTCAAACTTCCAACTTCCAACTTTAAGACTAAAACCCACCTTTAATCGTTTCAACTACCCAATCTTGCTTTGTTTCTTGCCACGTTTTAAAGTTTTTATAAAAATCTTCTTTGTCATACCAATACCAAAATAACACATCTTTTGGTGCGATGTTTATCAGTAATTTCCAAATTAAATCTTGATGATTTGCTCTTAATGACGAATGTGGTTTGTGTAACGCAAAATAAAATTCTTGATCTACAATATCATTAATTTTAGTGTCTCTGTTTATTTGTTTTTTATCCAAATAACGTTCTACACTCATTACTTTTTTACGAGTTTCTAAATCAATTTTATTCAAATAACTTTTGAATAACATTTTATCTTTTAAGATATCATTTACAGGATGTTGGGTATCTTTTAAAGCTTCTCCAAAAATAAAACTTTTGATGCGTTCGTATCTTTTTGTTGGTACTTCTTGAGCCAAATTACATTCAATAATTAAATGATCTCGTAATTGTGTAACCAATTCTGGTTGCGAAATATGAAACATTAAAACATCATAAGTGGTATCATTAATAGCTTCTTTATACGCTTCTTTTTTCTCGAAAATTAAGATGGGTGTAATAAAGTTTCTTAATAAATAAACTCCTCCAAAAGCTTCTGTAAAAAACGAATCTGTTGTAAAAACAATCGGTTCTAAACTTAAATCTCTTTCTCTTAAATCGCCATATTTTTTTGCTGATGATAACAACTCTTGATGCAAATTTTCATCAATAAAATTAGTGTCTTTATGGAACTTTTCTATGAGTTGTAATTGTGCTTCTTTTGCTTTATCTAAATCGTCTATCAACCGAAAACTGATGTTTACATCTTGATATTTTAAAACATCTAAAGGTTCGTAAAAAGCATCTATATTTTGATCAAAATCTACACAAATAGCTGAATCTCTTGTAATATTATTGATTTTTTCATTGTGTGTTTTAAACACCAATTTCATTAATTCTCTATCAAAAGAATGAAATGGATTGTAAATTGGCAGTCCTTTTTGCAAGGGTGTAATTATAATAGCATGCGGATTTGCTTCGCCATTATTTAAGTAAAAAACCTCATTTTTTTCTGCTGCAATTTCTGGACTCCAACCAATTCCATCTATAAAAAATGATGTTAATTTGGTTGCTGTAAAACCTAATTTCACCAAACATTTGTTATAACGTTCTACTAATTTTCCACTAATGGGAATTAGTTCGTTTCTATATAGATTTGCTTGTTTTAGTTTTTGCATTTTAATCTAACAATTTATGAATTTGTGCATATTGTAATAACACAATGGTTCTTGTATCTACAATTTCTCCTTCATTTAACATTCTTACAGCTTCCGTAAACGGAAGTTCTAGCACTTCAATATCTTCATTTTCACTTGCCAAACCTCCACCTTTACTCACTTTCATATCCTCTGTATATTCACCCACAAAAAAATGCATTTTTTCAGTTAAAACGCCTGGTGAAGAATAACCTTCATACACTTTCTTTACAGATTTTATTCGAATACCAACTTCTTCTTCAGTTTCTCTAATAATACATTGTTCAGGATTATCTTCATCTAACAAGCCTGCAGGAATTTCAATTAAAAATCCGTCTTTGTTATCGTGTAAATACGTTGGCAACCTAAATTGCTTGATTAAAATCACTGTTTTTTTTGATGTATTATATAACAGAATTCCTGCTCCATGACCACGTTCATAAACTTCACGCATTGGATTTACCCAACTTCCATCAGATTTTTGATAATCGAAATTAAACTTAGAAAGTGTATAATAATTATCAGATAATAATGTCTTTTTAAGATTCTTTATTCTACTCATTTTCAAAGTTTCTTCTTGCTTCTAAATCGATATTTAATTGACTCACTCTTGCATCTACTTTCCGTTTAAAATCTGTATCTGCAATTGTGGCAACATTGTCTAAATAACGCACCACTTCTTGTCTTCTAATTTCAGAAAAATCTAAACCTTTCATGTTGCTTTTCATCAATTCTTGCAACATATTAAATTTTGTTTGATAGTCTTTTTTGAAATAAATTTCAGGATTCTCAAACCAATCTTGTTCTAAATCAAAATCTGTTAATCGCAATGAAATGGCAGATTGAATATTTCTTACATCTCTGGATGAAAAGAATGGAAATATTTTCTGAATTTCTTTATATAAAATTGCAAAGAATAAATGTTCGTTTGATCTATGGTTTTTTTCTGCTTTCTCATACGCTTGTAAAACTCTTTCTTCACTTGGTTTTTCAACTGAATTTAGAATTTCTCCCATACTTTTTGTGAGTCCTTGATCTTTTAGGAAATCGTAATTGCTAGGATTTTGCATGTTTACAAAATCTGGAATTGTTTTTTCAAATTTTTTCCACCAAATATAATCTTGATCTAAAAAATCGTGTTCAGTTCTAGCTCCATCAATTTTAAAACGTCCTTGAATTCTAGAAAGCACAGCTTTGTCTAACATTTCTGGTAAGTTTGTAAATAAACCCACAGAAGAATTTCCATAATTTACTGCATAAGCACCTTCTGTATATCTTAAGAAAACTCCAATAACTTCTTTAACTCCTGCAGAAACTCCTTGTGCAGTTCTTTCTTGCAAATTATTTTCTGCATCATCAATGGGTGCAAAAATAATTTTGGTTGGGTCTTGCATTGGCTTCATCCATTCCACCATTTTTTCTGCAGATCCTCCTTGAAAAGTACTAATTAAAGTATCTGGCATTGGATGAAATAAAAACGGAATCTCTAAATGATCACAATGTTCTTTTAAACGAGTTGCAATGGCTGCAATTAACATACTTTTTCCTGTTCCTGGAATTCCATATCCCATAAATACAGGCATGAATCCTCCTAATTCTTGAAACGGATTTTTCTTCGCCTCAAAATCATAACTCAACATTCTTTCTGTTAATCTGCGTGCAAAATGTTTGGCATCTTTGTTCCCAACAATTTGCTCAAACTGAATTTTATTGAACTCAATACTTTTTGCAGTTCCTGCAAAAACGTTTTCCCAACCTGAAACCGCAAAATCTGAATTTTCTAATTTATACGTTCTATCAACAATCGTTTCTGTGTATTCTAAATTACTTTTTCGTAACTGAATTTCATCGATTAAAGCTTCAAAATAAACCACTGTAAAATCGACAACATCTTTGTCTGTTTTTATAATTTCTGGATGTCCTAAATATTTATCAAAATAAAACAAAGCACACGCAATTCCTTTTAAAGGTGATAAGAATGATACTTCTGGAATGCCAGCAAATTTCTGTTTCATTACAGATAAATCATCACTTGCAAAAGATTTTAAATCGTGTACTATTTTATATGAAATTGCAAATAATTGAAACGCAGTTGCAGTTTGTAATTTGCTTTCAAATTCTCTTTTCCCTGAGGAATCTAATGCTGATTTTCTATCATTTAAACTTGATAAACCTGAGGCATCATAATAAGAATCTTTAATCCAAATTCCTAAAGTGATTCCTTCTTGAACCGCAAACAACGTCTGATTTAAATGCACAGGAATTGCAATTGAATCTGGTAATAATCGCTTTTTTAAACCTAAAATAGTTTTAGAAATTGATGTAATTTCTAAATTGCTCCCATTATTTGCTCTTGATAAATACAATAAAATAGATTCGTCTTTTGCGTCTTTATCCCTACTTTTTGCTTTATTACTTTGCTCCCATTGAACGGATTTTAAATACCCAGTTGCTTCATCTCGAAGCATATCAAGTTCATTTTGTTTTATTGGAAATGTGGAATTGTGATTCATGGCCCCTTTGTCTTTCAGACATTTCCCCAAAGGGGAAAATTTAGTTAGTTATTCTGGTTTCAGTTTAAAGTTTACCAAGTTATTTATCAACTTTCAAACTTTCTACTTATTTATATTTTTTTAAACTCTACAGGCTTTAAAAACTTGTCAGGTCTTTGGTCTATGGTCGCAATAATTTTTAATATTTCAACAAAAAAAATCACATAATCTCACTCATCAAAATAGGTTCTTTTGCCAATTTATCTAAAGTTCTAGGAACTTGATTATGCAAAAGTTGAATAATTCTATGAGGTGCAAAAACATATTTTTGTTTCAAAACATCACTCCATTTCTGCATGGTTTGTTTGTTGAAAAAACTACCTTCTGTGAATGTTTCTCCAGAAAAAACTTCATCAATATTCATGGAAACTGCGTACGATTCTAGTGGAATTATCTTGCTTGCAATTCCGCTTAAAATAGCGTGCGTAATTTCGTTTTCATCTTTTGCAAATACATTATGAAAAGGTCCTAAATCGATTCTTTTAAAATGCTTTGGAATTAAATCTGGTAATTTCCTGTCAATATTATAAGCCATTGTATCTAAAGACATTTCTCTATCTGCACTTTCTTTTAAAGTTTGATAAATTTTCTCCTTATCATTGATGGCGTTTTTTCCATCATAATCAAAATACATAAAACAGATGAATGGCCTGTTATGACTTACATCGTAAAAACTCCAACTTGTAACATAATCGTAATTGGCATCTTTTGGCGCTTCTAAAATTTTGCCTTGCACAAATCGATTAAAAATATATTTTTTATCTACAGTTGTGTAATAAATGATAGACGAAGCCTTGAATAAATCGGATTTTTTAATTGATTCTTTCTTTCGTAAAAGTGTGTCTAAAAATTGTTCTTTTAAAGCTTCTGTATCAACCAATTTATCTAAATGCTGTTTTCTTAACTCTAAATCGTTATATAAAAAACGGAACTCCAAATAATTAGGAAAACCAGAATCTGTTAAATCGACTTTCATATTATCTTCCTCATCATACATATATTTAATACGCATTGCTTCAATAGAATACAGCAATAAATCTGAATATTGTTTAAAGAAAATTAATTCTTGTTGTGTGCACAAATTTTCTTGTTGCATGCTCACAATAATTTCCTTCAAAGCAAAATCTACCATTTTATGATAAAAAACATATTGCTCTTTTGAGTTTAAAACAGCAGAATCTAATGGAGTTGTAATCATAGTTAGTACTTCAAAATATCATTTAAGGTTTTTTTGATAACTTCAATATCTTTTAACGGAATCTCACCAATTTTCTGCTCCAATCTTGTTTTAGAAACCGAACGAACGTGAAAGGTTAACACTTCAGAAATTTTAGACAACCCATTTTTTGCATTTGGTTTTAAAATTAAATTTCCTTTATAATTTTTGATGCTCGTTGTTAACGGACAAACAATTACCACTTGTAAATATTTGTTTAACATATCGCCACTAATAATTACAGCAGGTCTTCTTCCATCTTGCTCACTTCCTTTTGTAGGATTTAGATACAATTCCCAAATTTCTCCTTGCTTCATTAGTTAGTTTCTGTATCATTGATAGCAGTAAAGTATTCTTGCATCCCTTCTTCTGCAACTTTTAAAATATCATCATCTGTAGCAGCTTGCTTATAGGATTTTATATAACTCGCTTTTTCTATTTGCTCTAAGTATAACTCTAAAGCATTTTCTATAAGCCTATTTTTAGGAAGTTTTAATTCTTTTGCTAAAACTGATAATTTATCTAATAAACTATCAGGTAACGAAGATGTGAATGTTGCCATTTTAAATTAATTTTATACAAATATAACAAATAATTATATTTTATATTTATGATTTGTAAATATAAAAATCAAATAACAGTTGTAAACTTAAAAAATAAATCCATTTTCAAAAATGCTGTTGCGTTAAGGATTGAAATGGCATCCTTTTTCTTTTTCAGAAAAAGATATAATGGAAAGCCTGACCCTATTTTTGTTTTTGAAAAAATAGGGGAACGCCCTTATTATAAGTTGGCAGTTTGCAGTCCACAGTTTTCAGTCACAAATTGACTGCTGACTGCCTACTGATTTACTGCCTACTCGTTTAAGAAAGCATATCATCATTAGAAACATCTTTCTTTGGAGCTTCTGCAGGTGTTTCATCATCAGCTTTTGGCGTGTTTGCATCTGCTTTATAATAGTCCTCAAAAATCTCTTTCATATCAATTCCATATCTGTCTGCAAAATTCTTTTGTATATCAGAATCCTTTTCTCTAATTTCTTGTAAAGCCTCTGCATACGTGCTATAAACACCTGTCATCACTTTTTCATGAACAGGAATATTGTCCATCATTTCTTGACGAGCTCTGGCACTTGCTGAGTGCATAGATGCCAAAGTTGCACCTATATGCTCATCTGTTTTTACACCTAAATGCTCTAAAATTGCTGCAAATTCTTGATCTGTTCTTGCTTTTAAAGCTACAATATAACCATCATAATATTTTAAACGCTCTTCAGTATCTGATTTTAATTTTGCTCTATGAGTCTGTAAATTAGAACGTAATGAGGTTAATACTTTAATCGTTAAATTATGTTTGTGCACAAAACTATCTTTACTTGCAGCCAAAGTTGTGTAAGCATTTTTTAAACCCTCTAACTCCTCAACTTTTTGCTCAATTGTGGTTACTTTACCAATCGCTTCTGAATATGCTGTGGATTGTTTGTCTGCAATTTCCTCTAATTCTTGACGAGATTGTTTTAACAAAGCATATTGCTCTTCTAACTTATCTTCTGTTTCTTTTTTTCTTTCTAATGCTTTTGTATGATTTTTAGAAGCCTCTACAATAGCCGTTTTTAATTTTTCTTCAACTTCCTTAATTTCTACTTCTCTGTTTTTTAAGCGATTTACAGCTGCTTGAGATTTAAAAGATAACTCGCCTAAAAGTGTTTGTACATCTGCACTTTCTATTCTTTGTTGAAATAATGCTTTTGCTTTGTTATCTGCTCCAGCACGTGTTTTTTCTGCTTCAGCAAATTCTTGCTCCTCTTGTTTTATCTTCGATTTTCTTCCCCACAAATTATTCCACCAAGTATCTGGTTTGTTTTGCGCGTCTTCTAATTCTACTCTAGCTCTTTCTAATTCTTTTTGAGCATCATCTATCACTTTTTGTTCTGAAGGATTTAGTGCCGAAAATTTCTCGAACATAATACCCACTTCATCTTGATAATCTGTTAAGTCTTTTATAGCATCTAAAAGCGTAGTTCTATCCTTTTCTGCCATATGTACAACATCATCTAAAGTTGCATTTAATATTTTCTGACGTTTTTGCGGGTGTTCTTCTTGAGCCAATTTAGATTTCATGGAATCTACAGCTTTACCCCAGTTTACTTCTACTTTTTCAGTTTTTTGGTTAGAGTTCGTTTCTAACAAATCAAAATCATCAGACATATATTTTAGTTTTTAAGGTTGAACAATTTTTAGACAAGCAATTTCGTTCTTTTTTTTTAGGATAAGAAATATAATTTTAAATATATGTAGCAAAAATTTAGTATTTGTTACAGTCTTTTAAAAATCTTTAAACTATTGCTCTATTTAAGAATGTTAAAAACCCTAACTTCTTATCCTTTTTAAATATATTTGACATAAATTATTCAAACATTATTAAATGAAGAAATTATTACTAGTTTTAATCATTTTTTTTACATTAAATATATTTTCTCAAAAAGAAGCTAATTTTTGGTTTTTTGGAGAAAATGCTGGATTAAATTTTACTTCAAATCCACCTAACGCTTTAGAAGGTAGACTTTTTACTGATGAAGGTTCTGCATCTATTTCTAATGCGAATGGAGAATTACAGTTTTATACAGATGGTTCTACTGTTTTTAATAGAAGTAATCAAACAATGACAAATGGCACAGGATTGTTAGGAGATTCTTCTAGTGCACAATCTGCTATAATAGTTCCAAAACCTCTAAGCAATACTATTTACTATATATTTACTGTTGGAAATCAACAAGCAAATGATAATCAAGGAAATGGTGTCGCTTTTTCTGTAGTAGACATGAGCCTTAGTAGTGGTTTAGGTGCTGTTACTACTAAAAACACCCCATTAGTTTCCTCTGAATTTGCAAGGGAAAAAATTACGGCTGTAAGAGGTATTGATTGTAATACTTTTTGGGTAATAACCTCTGATAGAAATAATTTTTATGCATATCTTATTGATGAAAATGGTGTAGTAAACTCTCCTGTAACTTCTACTCATAATAACAATTTAGACAATTTAAGAGGCTATTTAAAAATATCTCCTGATGGTAAAACCTTAGTAAACGCAAGTGCTAGTTCTGGTTCATATATTTTTGATTTTAATGCTCAAAATGGAATTATCACAAATGGAGGTTCTTTGAATGGTATTCAAGATGGTTATGGTGCAGAATTTTCTAGAGATGGTAAAAAACTCTACATCTCAACTGGCGTTCATAGCCAATTAGACAATAATGGTAACAGAAACGCAGCTCGATATTCGAGCATTTCGCAATTTAGTTTAGATTCTAGAGATATTTTTGACATCAACCAAAGTAGACAATTAATTTACGACACAAATGCTGGTTATAGAGGTGCTTTACAATTAGCTGCAAATGGAAAAATTTATTATGCGAGAAGTCGTGAAAATTATTTAGGTGTTATTAATTTTCCTGAAAAAGATTTCACAAATACTACTAATAATGAAATAGGTTTTGAAGAAGAAGGTTTGTTTTTAAATAATAAAGTTTCAACGGAAGGGCTTCCTCCTTTTATACAATCTTTCTTTCTTGAAATTGAAATAACAGATGCTGTAACCAATATTTCTTTAAACAATCAAGATTTAAAATTTTGCGTAGGTGAAGACAAAACGATACTTTCTCAAGCAGTTACAGGAAATAATATTACTTATAGTTGGGTTTACAGTAATGGATCACGTACAGAAGAAATTTCTACTGATCCGAATCTAATTTTAACCAATCTACAAAAAGCAGCAAATACAGGTAATTATACTTTAAAAATTACTTTAGAAGATGAATGTGGAAATAACATAGAATATAATGGAACCTTCAACATAGATGTTTTTGATGCTGCAGTTGCCACAAAACCCACAAACATCGTTTTTTGTGATACTGATAGAGATGGTTTTAATTCTTTTGATTTACAAGATCTTAAGACTAATGAAATTCTAAATGGTTTAGATCCTGATACATTTGAAGTACTTTACTTTACTTCTGAAGCAAATGCTTTATCCAACTCAGATCCTTTACCAAAAGCATATACAAATCCTACAGCTTTTAGTTCTGAAACAATCTTTGCAAGAGTACAAAACAAAAAAGCTGTGGATGCTTGTTTTGAAATTACTGATTTTAATTTAGCAGTTACAGATTTACCAATTCCTACACAACCAGAACCTTATAGAATTTGTGATGATTTAGAAAGTAGTTCAGATACTGATGGGATTATAAATACATTTCTATTGAATACAAAAGATTCAGAAATTTATGGAACTTTAGACAATACACAATACAATATTACATATCACACAACTCAAATTGGTGCAGAAACAAATGATGTAGCTACCACTATTGATAAAAACACAAACTACACAGTCACAAACTCTCAAACAGTTTTTGTAAGGGTAGAAAATAAAGACAACACAGATTGTTATGATGCAGATATCACTTTAGAATTAATTGTTGATGCTTTGCCAGTCTTAAAAGCAAATCCAGAATTAAACCAATGTATAGAAATAGCGAACAATACTACAACTGTTAATTTAACGTTGGCTGAAAATAACATTTCTGAAACAGCAAATATCTCTTTTGAATATTATCAAGATATGGCTGGTACAAGTTTAATTAATAATCCAACCTCTTATCCTGTACAAGTTAATGTAACAGAAACTGTGTATGTAAAAGTAATTTCTGAATTTGATTGTGCAAGGGATTTAGTTGCACTTACAATAAACGTTGGTCAAACAGTTAGAAATTCTTACAATGATTTACAACCTCCAGTTTGTGACGATTTTTTAGATGCTGATGGTAATAATTCTGCAACAAATTCTGATATCGATAAGATTACTAATTTTATGCTAGATAAAAACGCAATTATTGCTGGGATTAACCCACCAACTAATACAGAAGTTTCTTTCTATGAAAATGAAACTGACAGAGATAATTCTTTAAATAAAATTGACATTACTAACTTTAGAAATGATATCACTAAAAATGATGTCACCAATATTGCTAACGGAATTCAATTCCCTATTTACTATAAAATATTAAGTACAATAAATAATGATTGTCAAGGTTTAGGACAGTTTACTTTACAAATTGATACTGTACCAACTGCAACAGTAGTTCCAAATTTAGAACTTTGTGATGATGCTATTGATGGTAATGAAACCAATGGAATTGTACAATCTTTTAACTTAGAATCCCAAACTTCTGCTATTTTAAATGGACAAAATTCTGCTGATTTTACAGTAACCTATCACCTTTCTGCAGCTGATGCCAATACTGGAAATGATGCTCAAACATCACCTTTTGCAAATACGACTCGTGATTCACAACCAATCTTTGTAAGAGTGATTAATAACGCAACTGGTTGTTTTACAGATCATACTTCGTTTAATGTGATTGTAAATCCTATTCCAATTGCCAATTTTGTTGATGATTTAGAAATTTGTGATGAAAATTCTGATGGATCTGCAAGAAATGGCTTTTCACAATCTATTGATTTAGAATCCCAAACTGCTGGTATTTTAGGAACTCAAGACCCAAATACGCATTCAGTTACATATCACAGATCTTTGGCTGAAGCTAGAAATGGAGGTAATCCTTTGATTTCTCCATACTCAAATAGCAGTCCAAATAGAGAGACAATTTTTGTGCGTATTTTCAATATGGATACACAATGTGCAAACCCAATTTCTAATTTTGATGTGATTGTAAACCCTGAACCAGTTTTTGTTGTACCAACCAATTTAGCCTATTGTGATAATGCTTTAGATGGTGATGATGCCAATGGAATTATTCAAAACATCGATTTGGATAGTAAAATAACTGAAATTTTAGGAGCAACTCAAAGTCCAAACGATTTTAATGTTACTTTTCATAGCTCACAAGCAGATGCTACTTCTGGAGCTGGAGCCATTGTTTCTCCTTATCAAAATACAAATACCACAGAAACTATTTTTGTTCGTATTCAAAATAAAAATTCTTTGTGTATAAATGATGATGCCACTTTTGATGTCATCGTAAACACATTACCCGATTTTACAGTGACAACTCCTCAAATTTTATGTTTGAATGATTTGCCTTTAAATATTGCTGCAGAAAATGCAAGAGATGTTTACACCTACATTTGGCAAGATGAAAATGGAACTGTTTTAAACACAGCTTCTAGAGATAATATCAACATTACAACTGGTGGAACCTACACAGTTACTGCAACAACTACTGATGGTACTTTGTGTGAAAGATCAGAAAATATTGTAGTGAACGAATCCAATCCAGCTATTTTGGAGCGTAGTTTTATTACCATTATTGATGAAGGAAATAACATTGGTAGTGAAGATAATTTATCAATAGCTATTGATACAATTAATAACGATTTAGGCCCTGGAGACTATCAGTTTGCAATTATAAATACAGATGATAATTCAAGAACTCCAATCATCGGTTTTCAAGACGAACCACTGTTTGAAAACTTAGAAGGTGGTGTGTATCAAATAATAGTAAACGATAAAAATGGTTGTGCACCAGATGAAATGTTGTTAGTTTCTGTAATTCAGTTTCCTAAATTCTTTACACCAAATGGTGATGGAAAAAACGACACTTGGGTTGTAAAAGGTGCTAATAAAGATTTTTATCCAAATGCGAGCATCAACATATTTAATAGATATGGAAAATTAGTAGCACAAGAACCAATAGATAGCCAAGGCTGGGATGGAATGTATCAAGGTAAAGTATTGCCTTCTGACGATTATTGGTTCAATATTACACTAATTCCTGCTGATACTACAAAACCAACAATCAACAAAAAAGGAAACTTTTCTTTGTTGAGGAAATAATAAATTATGAAAACTTATGTCTTCTTCTTTTTTTTATTAATATATATAAGTATTAATGCGCAAAATGAAACTATAAATTGGTATTTTGGTAACAAGGCTGCCTTAAATTTTGATAGAGCAAGATTAAAGGTTTTAAATGATAGTGAAATGGATACTCCTGCAGGTTCTGCATCTATTTCTAATGAAGATGGTTTACTGATGTTTTATTCTGATGGTACAACTGTTTGGAATAGAAATCATGAAATTATGGAAAATGGTTCAGGACTTGCAGGTGATAACAATAATTTTCAATCTGCAATTATTATCCCTAAACCAGGAAATGATAATATATATTACCTCTTTTATTCTAGACTAGAAAAAAGCATAGATCCTTTAGTAACTGCTGGTGCTTTTTATTCTGAAATAGAATTTAACACTGCTTCTCCTTTGGGGAAAGTTATTAGAAAAAATGCTTTTTTAGACAGTTCTTCACCATCAGAAAAACTAACTGCAATACATCATAAAGATGGAGAAAATTTTTGGTTAATTACTGTAACTGGAAAAGATAACGATCCTGAAAACTTAAAGACTATTTTTAAAGTATACGCCATTACAAATGATATATTTACAACAAATGCTGTTAGAACAGAAATAGATTTTGGTATTGCAGGTTTAGGTTCTATGAAAATTTCTGCAGATGGCACAAAACTTTTGGTTGCAAGTAAATCATTTGATGATAGAGTAAGGTATGTGCATTACTTTAATTTTGACAATGAAACAGGAAAAATATCATTTAACCGAAATTTAATTATTGACCCACCATTTGCAAATTGGCCTCCAAAAGGTTTAGAAATATCACCAAATGGCCAGTTTGTATATGTAAGTTTTGATGCAGGTAATAGTAATGGCCTTTTTCAATTTGAAATAGAAGGTCCTGGAGCTCAAGATGATCCAAGAGCTATTCTTTTTTTTGGTTCGGATATTTTAATAGAAAGTTTACAGTTAGCGAATGATCAAAAAATATACGTAGCCTTAACTTTTGAAAATGATGATAGTAATTTTCTGGGTGTTATTAACAATCCCAATGAAAAAGGAATCCGCTCTAATTATGTTCATCTTTCTACCCCAGAATTAACTCCTGGAGCTTCAAAAAGTGGTTTACCAAATTTTATACAATCTTATTTTGCTTCTAAAATAAATACTAAGAATCAGTGCTATATAGATCCATTTACATTTTCATCTGAATCTTATGCACCAATTTCTAACGCAGTTTGGGATTTTGGTGATGGTAATTCTGGCAGTGGAATAACTACAAATCACACTTATAATGCTCCAGGTGAATATACTGTAAAAGGAGTTTTAACAGTTGGCTCTAAAAAAATAACTGTTTACAAATTAGTAGAAGCATATGCTTTACCTAGTTTAGTAAGTAATCAAGAGCTTGCTGAATGTGATGAAGATTATGACGGTTTATCAACTTTTAATTTAAATTCTATAAAACCAAAAATAACAAATATTTCTCTAAATGAAACACTCATCTTTTATTTAAGTCCAGATGATTTAAATAATGATAATCCAATTATAAATAATGAGAATTTTCAAAATACAGTTCCAAATCAAGAAATTTTTGTAAAAGTTATAAATCAAAATGGATGTTTTGAAACCACTTCTTTTACTGTTTCAGCTCGTTTCGTTTCTTTAGGTACTATCAGCGATTTTTATACTTGTGAAAGTTCTGATGGAATCTCTGGAAATCAAATTGGTAATTTTAATGGAAGAGCAATTGCTACTTCAATTAAAGACCAATTAGGAATTTCTGATAGAACAAGTTTGAAATTTTATTCAAGTTACCTAGAGGCTCAAACAAATACAAACGAATTAACAGGTGCCTTCTCATCAAAAACTGCCACTATATTTGTAAAAGCTCAAGAAGCCGATTTTTCTTGTGGAGGAATACAATCTTTTAATGTTATTGTAAATGCTGACCTTAAAATAAATCTTGAGGAAACTTATCAAATATGTGTTAATCCAAGTGTCAAACCTCCAGTTATCATTAGTGCTGATGCTACTAACGATCGTTATGAATGGAGAAATAGCCAAGGAAATGTAGTAAGTATTTCTGAAAACTTTACCTTAGACACTATTGGAGAATTTTCATTAACCGTTTATAAATCTGAAAATGGTTTATTGTGTTCTAATTCAAAGACGTTTCTTGTAGAAAACCCTGAAAAAGCTACTTTCTCAAATATTGATGTAAATACAGAAGATGAAACAAATAACATTGTTACTGTATCAATAGATGGAAATAGTACTTATGAATTTTCTCTAGATAATGTAACCTTTACAGGAAATTCTTCGACGTTTACTTTTAATAATGTAGAAGCAGGCTTGAGAACAATTTATGCTAGAGATATTAATAATTGTGAAGAACCTATTCTTACAGAAGTTGCTGTAATCGGGTTTAAAGAATACTTTACTCCAAATAATGATGGAAAAAATGATTATTGGAATATAAACGGTTTAGACGAAACCTCTTTTAAGTCCATTAATGTTAGAATTTTTGATAGATATGGGAAACTAATACATCAAATTACAAACTTCACATCATTAGGTTGGGATGGGACTTATAATAGTGAAAAATTAATTGCTAATAATTATTGGTTTAAAGCTGACATTATTGATAAAGACAATAATTTAATTAGTAAAACTGGAAACTTTAGTTTGATAAGAAATTAAATATTCATCCAAAAAAAAATACCAAAACTAAAATTAGCTTTGGTATTTTTTATATAATTTAAAAGAGTCTATTATTTCAACTTCTTTTTAACTGCTACTTCTTTGTAAGCTTCAATAACATCACCTTCTTCTATATCATTATAGTTCTTTAATTGAAGTCCACAATCATAACCTTTTGCAACTTCTTTTACATCGTCTTTGAAACGTTTTAAAGATGATAAAACTCCATCATGAACAACAATACCATCTCTAATAATTCTAATTTTAGAATCTCTATAGATTTTACCAGACATTACCATACAACCTGCAATGTTACCAACTTTAGAAATTTTATAAACTTCTCTAATTTCAACATTACCAGTAACTTCTTCTTTCATTTCAGGAGATAACATTCCTTCCATGGCATCTTTTAAGTCATTAATTGCATCATAAATAATAGAATAAGTTCTAATATCAACTTCTTCTTTATCTGCTATTACTCTTGCATTTCCTTGAGGTCTTACATTAAATCCTACAATAATTGCATCTGAAGCTGTTGCTAATAAAACATCACTTTCTGTAATGGCTCCAACTCCTTTATGTAAAATATTTACTTGTATTTCTTCCGTAGATAATTTTTGGAAAGAATCTGTTAATGCTTCTACAGAACCATCTACATCTCCTTTTAAAATTATGTTTAATTCCTTGAAATCTCCAAGTGCAATACGTCTTCCAATTTCTGCAAGCGTTAAAGTTTTCTGTGTTCTTACAGATTGCTCTCTTTGTAATTGAGAACGTTTAGAAGCGATTTGTTTTGCTTCTCTTTCATCATCAAAAACATTGAATTTATCACCTGCTTGTGGAGCACCATCCAATCCTAAAATAGATACTGGAGTTGATGGACCTGCAGTCTTTAAATTATTTCCTTTATCATCAAACATAGCTTTTACTTTACCACTATGTTTACCTGCTAATAAATAATCTCCAATTTTTAATGTACCTGCTTGTACTAAGATCGTGGTTAAATAACCTCTACCTTTATCTAATTGTGCTTCTACAACTGCACCAACAGCATTTTTATTAGGATTTGCTTTCAATTCTAAAATTTCAGCTTCTAATAAAACTTTCTCTAATAATTCTGGAATACCTGTTCCAACTTTTGCAGATATATCTTGAGATTGGATATTTCCTCCCCATTCTTCTATCAACAAATTCATTTGAGATAATTGCGTCTTCACATTATCTGGATTCGCATTTGGCTTATCAATCTTGTTTATTGCAAAAATAATAGGAACTCCAGCTGCCTGCGCATGAGAAATAGCTTCTTTTGTTTGTGGCATTACATCATCGTCTGCTGCAGCTACAATAATTACTAAATCTGTTACTTGAGCACCTCTTGCACGCATTGCTGTAAAGGCTTCGTGACCTGGTGTATCTAAAAATGCAATTTTCTGATCACCAACATTCACAGAATACGCTCCAATATGTTGCGTAATTCCTCCACTTTCACCTTCAATTACATTTGCGTTTCTAATATAATCTAACAAAGAAGTTTTACCATGGTCTACGTGACCCATTACTGTAATAATTGGTGCACGTGTTATTAAATCTTCTGGTTTGTCTATTACTTCTTCAATTGACTCTTCTACTTCTGCTCCAACAAATTCTACTTTGTGGTTAAATTCTTCAGCAACAATTACTAATGTTTCAGCATCTAAACGTTGGTTCATTGTAACCATCATTCCTAAAGACATACATGCAGAAATAATATTTGTTACAGGAACATCCATCATTGTAGCAACTTCACTTACAGTAACAAATTCTGTTACTTTTAAGATCTTGTTGTCTAATGCTTGTGCTTCTTGTTCTGCATCTGATTGCTCTCTTCGAGCATCTCTTTTATTTCTACGATATTTTGCACCTTTTCCTCTAGAAGATTTCCCTTGAAGCTTTTCAAGAGTTTCTCTTACTTGTTTTTGGATATCTGCTTCTGTAGGTTCTTCTTTCTTGATAGGAGTTCTACTTGCGTTTTTTCCTCTTGGTCCTGTTCCTCTTGGTCTAGGAGCATTATTACCACCTGCTCTATTTCCAGTTGGTCTACCAACACCACCTCCACCAGGCTTGCTAATACGCTTACGTTTCTTTTTAGGATCTGTAGTTGCAGCTTTTTTAACCTCTGGCTTTTTCTTTTTAGGTCTTTCAAATTGCTTTAAATCAATTTTTTTACCTGTAAAGTTAGGTCCGTCTAATTTTTTATACTGAGTTTTAATAGCTTCTGCATTTTCTGCAGTTACTTCCTCAGTTTTTGTTTCTTCTTTCTTAGAATCTTTTTTAGATTCTGGTTTAGCACCCACTTTAGATACTATTTTTTCGATTTCTGAAACTGTTTTTTTAACCTTTGGAGCTTCCACAACTGGTTTTTCTGAAACTGGCTTTTCAACAACAGGAGTTTCCTCTTTAGTTTCAGCAACTTTTGGTTCAGCAACTTTCGGTTCTGGAACTTTAGGAGTTTCTACTTTAGTTTCTTCAACCTTAGGTTCAGTAGCAGCAACTTCTTTCGGAGTTTCTTTTACTTCTTCCTTCTTTGGCTCTTCTTTAATCTCGACAGGTTTTTTTCCAACCTTATCAATATCAATTTTACCAACAGTTTTAAATTCTAACTTATCTGCTTTGGCTTTAAGAACTTCTTCTTTTTTAGCTTCTTCCGTTCTTTTCTTTTCTAATTTAGCTTCTATTTCTAAACGAATTGCCTCTTTCTCTTTACGTTTTTCTTCGCCAACTTCTTTAGATGCAGCTTTTTTATTTGCATCTGTTTCAAAGCCATCTTGTAAAACTTGATAGATATCACCAGAAATTTTAGTAGTTGGTCTTGCTTCTATTTCATGACCATTCTTTGCTAAATATTCTACTGCTCTATCAAGAGAAATGTTTAACTCTCTTAAAACCTTATTAAGCCTCATTGTTTTGCCTACAGACATATATTCTTTTTAACTTTATAATTGTAAAAATATAAATTTTTACGTTACTTCTTTAATACTATCCATAATAATTATTCAAATTCTTCTTTAAGAATTCTCTGAACATCCATGATAGTTTCTTCTTCTAAATCAGTTCTTTTCACTAATTCTGCAACACTAGTTTCTAATACACTTCTTGCAGTATCTAATCCTATTTTCTTGAATTCTGTAATTACCCAGTCTTCAATTTCATCGGTAAATTCTGTTAATTCTACATCTTCCTCTTCTAAACCTTCTCTCTTAACATCAATTTCGTAACCAGTTAACTCACTTGCTAAACGTATGTTAACTCCACCTCTACCAATTGCTTTTGAAACTTCTTCTGGTCTTAACAGCACACTAACTCGTCCTTTTTTACCATTTCTTTCTTCCTCATACATTTCAATTTCCATTGAGGTAACCTTTGCAGGGCTCAAAGCTCTTGAAATGAATAATTGTTCGTTTTTGGTATAGTTGATAACATCAATGTTTTCGTTACCCAATTCACGTACAATTCCGTGAATTCTTGAACCTTTAACACCAACACAAGCTCCAACAGGATCTATTCTATCATCATAAGAATCTACAGCTACTTTTGCTTTTTCACCAGGAATTCTTGCAACACCTTCTACAGTAATTAAACCGTCGAAAACTTCAGGAATTTCTTGTTCAAATAATTTATTTAAAAATGCTGGTGAAGTTCTTGATAATATTATTGCTGGCTTATTACCTCTTAATTCTACTGTTTTAATAACACCTCTTACAGAATCTCCTTTTCTAAAGAAATCTGAACGAATTTGTTCACTTTTTGGCAATACAATTTCGTTTCCATCGTCATCTAACAAAATAATTGCATTGTGACGAATATGATGTACTTCTGCTGTATATAATTCGCCTTCTAAATCTTTAAAATGCTTAAAGATATTTGTGCTATCGTGTTCGTATATTTTTGATATTAAATTTTGACGTAATGCTAAAATAGCTCTTCTACCTAAATCAATTAACTTAACTTCTTCAGAAACATCTTCACCAATTTCAAAATCAGGCTCAATTTTTCTTGCTTCCGCTAATTCAATTTCTTCATTATCATCTTCAGAAAAACCATCTGCAACAACAACTCTATTTCTCCAAATTTCTAAATCTCCTTTATCTGGGTTTATAATGATATCAAAATTATCATCTGAACCAAACTTACGTTTTAAGGCAGCTCTAAATACTTCTTCTAAAATAGACATTAGTGTTACTCTGTCTATACTTTTATTATCTTTAAATTCTGAAAACGAATCAATTAACGCTATATTTTCCATTACATCTTTACTTAAAATACAATCTTCACTTTTGCCTCTTTAATATCTTTATAGTCAATAGTTGCTGTTTTGCTTACAGTAACTTTTCCTTTACCTATTGGTTTTGGCTCTCTAACTTTCCAATTAAGTACAATTTTATTAGTGTCTGCTTCAGTTAAAGTACCTTCAAACTCTTCTTCAGCAGTTTTTACTGTTAATATTCTGTTGATATTTTTAACATACTGCCTTTTATCTTTTAACGGATGAGCAATATCTGGAGTCGTAACTTCTAAAGAAAAGTCTTCTTCTTCTCTATCTAGACTATTATCAACATTTCTGCTGATTCTAATACACTCACTTAATGAAACTCCATTATCTCCATCTACAGTGATTTGAATTTTATTATTAACAGAGATTGATAAATCTATTAAAAACAACGTTTCATTCAGCGCTAAAGCCTCGTCTACTAAATCCTTTATCTTGGTTTGATTCATGCTAAAATCTTATAATTTCCTCAAAAAACATTGCTTCTGAGTATAAAAAGAGGGGACTTTAAGTCCCCTCATTTATCAAATTACTGCTAAATTCGGTGCAAATATACGAATACTTTGCTATTTATCAAACGTAATTATATTCATTTTTTTTTGTAACTTTAAATACATCTATTTTAACCTGAAAATTCTACTACCATGAAAAACATTTTAGTTCCTATTGATTTTTCAAAAAAATCTGAATTTGCCTCTAAAATGGCAGCAAGAATTGCCAAGAAATCTAACAGTGTTATTTATCTTTTACACATTATAGAACTACCAACAGGTGTTGTAGATATGGGACCTGCAAGTAGTTTTAGCATCCCTGAAAGCATGCTGTATTTAAGAAAGATAAGAGAACGTATTTTAGAATTTAAAAATAGTTTTTTTAGCGAAAGTACTCCAGTTCATTATGCTATAAAACTACAAACTCCTTATGAAGGTATTTTAAAATATGCTGATAAAATTAATGCAGATTTAATTGTAATGGGTTCTAAAGGTCAATCTGAATTTGAGGAGATAATTATTGGATCTAACACAGAGAAAGTAGTGAGAACAGCCAAAATGCCAGTAATTGTTGTAAAAAAAGATAATGAAAAATTTAGGATGAAGAATTTAATATTTGCATCTAGTTTTAAGAATGAAGACAAAAAAGAAGTTTTTAGGAAATTTTTAGAGTTTGCCAATCATTTTGATAGTAAAATACATTTACTAAAAATAAATACACCCTCAAAATTTGAAAGCACGCAAGAAGCCACCGAAAAAATTGAAACTTTTATTGAAGGGTTTGATTTACCCAAATATTCCATCAATATATATAATGACGCTTTAATTGAAAAAGGGATTTTAAACTTTGCCAATAATATTGATGCAGATTTAATTGCCTTAAGCACAAGTGGTAGAACTGGTTTATCACATTTATTCTCTGCAAGTGTTACCAAATCTTTATCGAAAAAAGCATTAAAACCTATTTTAACGATTAGAGTTTAATTTAAAAAACACTAACATTTACAGACATGATAAATTGATTTTTAAAACAATTAATACGTTGAACACAGCTACTATAAAATTTACATTTTAGCTAAAACTATTTTACAAATAAATTATCTTTGCAGAATTACAGTAATTTAAAAATTACGATATCCTTTTTATTTTATGGGATATGCGTACTAAAAGTTACTATATAGCGAGTTAGGCAACATTTGAGAAATGCACATTTTCAACTTTAAGACATCAAAGAAAAACGTTAGGGAATTTCAACTGAAATTAGCAGAAACTCTGCCTGCTGAATTCTCTGTCTATAAAAATATTGTCCGAGAACCGACAACTTATTATTCTATTGTATTTAGTCATAAACCTGAAAGAATTACAATTATGTATGGTTATGCAAAAGATTTTTACAATAAATATAATGCTGAACAAAAGAGACATTTCAATGTATCTGGAGTTTTCATTAAACGAAAGAAAAATAATGAATATGTAGAAATCCCTTTGCTTTTTGCTCACGGAAACCTACAACAAATTATAGTTGAAAATCCGAGTAAGTTTCATGAAAATTATGATTTTAATTCTCTCGAATTGAGGAATATTAAAACGGAGTACATTAAAGTTCAAAATCCTGACCGAAATACGACAGAAAAAATCCTAAAATCACTTACAAAAGAGCAAATAAAACTTTTGGAATTGGAATACACCTTCGAAATTGAATTGGACGAAAAACTGTTCTACACGATTTTGGATATGGAAGATGGAAATTATGTTACAGTAGATAAAAAAGGAAAAGTTTATAGATTAAATCACGACCACGAAGAACAAATAAAAATTAATTGCAAATAAACCAGTTGACTTTTTTGAAATTTACAATGGAAAAAAAAGCGAATTGGAAAATATAATGAACGAATAAAGAACATTGCTTATTTTAGGTCAATCGTTTGGTCCTTGCTTTGTTTACTAGCTTCTGATTTTCCTGCGGAAAATCCTCGCACACAAAACCGCACTATTCTTACACATAAACGTTGTGCGTTATTTAAGAAACACACTCGAAAGAAGAAAAATGAGTCGAAAAAAATGGACATCTGAAAAAATATTCACTCGACTGCTGAATAATAAAACGCAAAAAACTTTTTGGAAAAATGTACGAGAATTAAGAAAACGGCCAAATAAAGAAGTTTATAATCAAGCATTCAAATTTGCTAATTCTGAAAGTGAAAAAGAAAAAATTATTGGAATTTATGTATTAGCACAATTAGGTTTTGACCCAAGATTTCAACAAGACAAAACAGTAGATTTATATTTCAAATTATTAGAAAATGAGAAATCACCAAAAGTGATATCAGCAATTTTATCTTCTATAAGTCATAATAATGAGAATTTAAATGAGAAACAGATTTCAAGATTAATAGAATTCAAAACTCATAAATTCGTGAATGTAAGATTTGAGTTAACTCTTGCCATTTCTTGTTTAGAAAATGAGAATGCAATAAAAACTTTAATTGAACTATCAAATGACAAAGATTCTGATATTAGAAATTGGGCAACTTTTGGAATTGGAACACAACTTAACAACGAAACTGAAGAAATCGGAATTGCATTGTGGAATAGAGTTCCAGACAAAGACGAAAGTACAAGATTAGAAGCGATTTCAGGATTAGCAAAAAGGAAAGACAAAAAAATAAAGGAAGTTTTAAAAACCGAACTTAAAAAAATTGACGAAAACGGCTCGATGATTTTAGAATCTATTGAATTATTAAATGATAGAGAGTTCATTCCATTATTGGAAAAGAAAATCATAGAGAATAAAAAATCAAAAAAAGTTAATGAAGATTGGATTTTAGAAACAATAAACAAACTGAATGGAAAATAAAAACGAACACACAACATCCGTATATAAGTAATAAAGTTCCAGAAAATTTATACCTTCAATAAGTTATTTACAACAAATTAATTATTATCAAAATTTAACCTCTTATACTCTGCTCAAAAGGAATTCTATTTACAATACTTCTTCCTAGAGTAACCTCATCTGCATACTCAAGCTCATCACCAACTGCAATTCCTCTTGCAATTGTAGACGTTGTTATATCGAACTTTTCTATTTGTTTGTAAATGTAGAAATTTGTGGTATCACCTTCCATTGTTGAACTTAATGCAAAAATAAGTTCTTTAATTTCTCCATTTTTTACTTTGGTAATTAAGGAATCTATCTTTAAGTTTTGAGGCCCAATCCCTTCAATTGGTGATATTTTTCCACCTAAAACATGATACAATCCTTGAAATTGAGACGTACTTTCAATAGCCATTACATCTCTAATATCTTCTACTACACAAACAATTTCTGGAGTTCTTTTCGGATTCTGACAAATATTACATAAAACAGTATCAGAAATATTATGACACTTTTCGCAGTTTTTCACATCATTTCTTAAATGCAACAAGGCTTCAGACAAAAATTTCGTGTTTTCTGAAGGTTGTTTTAATAAATGTAAAACCAAACGCAAAGCTGTTCTCTTACCAATTCCTGGTAAACGTGAAACTTCATTTACAGCATTTTCTAATATTTTTGATGAAAAATCCATAGTTGGCGAAATTAATACTTTTCATCAGAAAAAAGAAGATAGAAAACAGAGAAAAATCACTCTAAATTTCTACAGTTTGTTTTCTATTTCCATCTTGTTTCTTGTTTCCACTTAAATCTTGTTGCTATTATATTTTCTGAACTACAAAAATCCTATATTCGTAGCCTTAAAAAAGCAATTTAAAAATGCAACCAATCCACATCATATTATTAATTGTAAGTTACTTTTCTGTATTGATTTTTATTTCTTACATCACAGGAAAATCTGCAAACAACAAAACTTTTTTTAAGGCAGATAATTCTTCTCCTTGGTATTTAGTGGCTTTTGGTATGATTGGCGCTTCACTTTCTGGTGTAACTTTTATTTCGGTTCCTGGCTGGGTAGAATCACAAAGTATGAGCTACATGCAAATGGTTTTGGGCTACATTGTTGGTTATGCAGTAATTGGTTTGGTGTTGCTTCCACTTTATTATCGATTGAATTTGACATCAATTTACACCTATTTAGAAGATAGATTTGGTAAATATTCTTACAAAACTGGTGCAAGTTTCTTTTTACTATCAAGAACAATTGGAGCTGCTTTTCGACTTTTCTTAGTCGCAAATGTGTTGCAATTATTGCTATTTGATGAATATGGAATTCCTTTTTGGGTAACTGTAACCATTACAATTTTACTAATTTGGCTGTACACTTTTAAAGGCGGAATTAAAACAATTGTTTGGACAGATACACTACAAACCTTATTTATGTTAACTGCAGTTGGTGTTTGTATTTATACAATTTCTGACGAATTACAAATTAGCAATATTTTTAGCTATGTTGCAGAGAGCGATCTTTCTAAAACCTTCTTTTTTGAAGATGTAAAAACTGGCGATTATTTTTGGAAACGCTTTTTAGCAGGTGCTTTTGTTGCAATTGTGATGACAGGTTTAGACCAAGATATGATGCAGAAAAATTTAACTTGCAGAAACTTGAAAGACGCTCAAAAAAACATGTTTTGGTTTACAATTGTTTTAGTAATCGTAAACTTTTTCTTTTTAGCCTTAGGTGTTCTACTAACAGATTATGCTCAAAAAAATGGAATTGACACTCACAAAGACGAGCTTTTTCCTATAATAGCTACAAAAGGGACTTTAGGCTTAGCAACTGCCGTTTTCTTTTTACTAGGTTTAATTGCAGCTGCATATTCTAGTGCAGATTCTGCTTTAACTTCTTTAACAACTTCTTTTAGCATCGATATTTTAGAGATTGATAAAAAACAATCCGAAGAAAATCAAGAGAAGATAAGAAAGAGAATTCATATTATTTTCTCCTTTATATTAATTGGCACCATTTTAATCTTCAAATACTTTATTGCTGATGAAAGTGTAATTGCTAAAATATTCACGTTTGCAAATTATACGTATGGCCCTCTTTTAGGTTTGTATGCTTTTGGTTTGTTTACTAAATTAAAAGTAAAAGATAAAGCCGTTCCTTTTATTTGTATAGCATCACCTTTTATAACGTTTTTTATAAATTACGCGTGTTTAAATCTATTCAATTTTGATTTTGGTTTTGCTCTTTTAATACTAAATGGACTTGTAACTTTTATCGGTTTATATCTTTTTAAAAGAACAACTATTTAAATTTTTGAGTATTTTTTTTCATTATTTATTTTTTTATTAAAAAAAAACAATATATTTAGCAGACAATAAAATCCCCAAGTATGAATACCTCTATAAAAAATTGTCTTTTAAATAAGACTGAAACTGCTACAAATATATTCTATTATACTAACCTACTTAGCAATAATAAAACAGGATATTCCAAATTACATACCGAAAAACACTTTTTCCGAAATTAGTACTTGTACTATATTACTATTCGACTAAAAGTTATTTAAAAGAGTTCATTCTAACCCCCAGTTATGAAATCAAATCAAAAAGTGTTTTTATTAAAAGACAGTATCTTATCATCTAAAATTTTTAAATTTTCTTTAAATTTTAGTAATGATGTTGCTACTCTGTGTGAAAAAAACAACGATTCTTTCTGGACATTAAAAAATACAAAACATACAATTATTGGATCTAAAAGTTTTCATTATAATGATTATTTTTCATCTACTAGCACAACATCCAGATATACTGATTGGTACTTCCCTAAACTATCAAAAGGTCTAGATTTAATACCCCTATATTTAAAGGATGTTGCGCAAGTAGAAGAATATAAAAAAAACACAAAAACTAACAATATTTTTAAATTTAAATTAACAAATAAGAAAAGAGATACCTCATCCATAGGAATTACAAAAAATGTAAATTATTTTAAATACATCCCTAATGTTCTTAAAAAAAATACATCTATGGGTGAGGATACCTCTATTTACTTTAACTATATACCACATAAAGATAGAGGCACTTCATCTGCAGAAATTAAAATGTAAATTCTGCAAACTACATCCCTAATGTTGTTAAAGATTTTACAACTGCAGATGAAGATAACTCTACAAAATAATACTAAATATAAATTATAAAAAATGTTAGAAAAATACCATTTAATTTTAAGGATTTTTTTCGACTAAATAATAACTAAAAATGTTCATTAAAAATTTTTATTCTAAACAAATTCTGTTATTAAAATTGAAACTATTCATTTTAAAAAACGTTATTAAATACCCTCAGAATAGTTATAAATAATACAAAATTTTTAACATTTGTATTAATTAAAATTCATTACTTTTGTAGTTAATTTTAATTCAATTAACTAAGGAAATTTAAAATTCAATAAAATTCCTTAATATTTTAATTTTCAATAGACTAAAACAAACTATCGTTCATCGAAAGTAAAGTTTATTATAAATAAAAATGAACCCCTAAGATCAAAAATCAATTAATTTTGATTTCAACTTTTAAAGTTATTAACCCTAATTAAAAACTTTTTCAATAATGAAAAACCCTAATCTGCCAATTTTGCTGAATATTCAGCAAAAAAATATCGAAAATTTCTATTTAAACCTATAAACCAAACACTTTTAAAAAAAGTATTTAAAACACCTAATTGCACAATTTATTTTTATAGTAAAATAACATGCAGTTAAAAATTAAATCCTTTCCTAAGTTCAAAACCTCTAAGTCTTGTTCCTAAGATAATAAAAGTTGTAACCCTAATTATAACCTTTTTCACACCATGAAAAAAATTACAGTATGTATTATACTAGCACTTTTTTGTTTAGTAAATTTCACAAATGCCCAAAGCCCTACAGATCCTGCTCAAGGCTTTAATGTTTTTATTGAAAACGACGTAACTCTAAAGCAAAATGAAACTGATGGAGGTGTTGCTTTAGGTGGAGATTTAACAATTCAAGGCACCTATGTTGTAACTGGCCATAATGTAAATCAATTTAAAGTTAATGGTGTAAAAGTTGGTCTTGTAGTTGGTGGTAAAGTAGATTTTAACGCTAGTACTAATGGTGATATTAAAATCAATTCTAACAACTATGTAAAAATTGGTAATGGCACTAACACTAAAATTTGGTATAAAGACAATAATAACGCTAATGGGAATATTGTTATTAATGAAGATGGTAGCCAATACTGGTCTAATCCAAAAATATCAATACAAACAAATGCGAATGCTTTAGGTGTAAGTGCTACAAATAATCCTGTTATAGAAGGAAATATTATCGATTTTACTGCAGCTTTTCAAACAATGAGAGCTTCATCTACAAATATTTCTCGAATTGCAAATAATGCTCAATTAACGGATCCAAATGGAAATCCAATTTCAAATACTAATTTACCTAATCAAATAAAAATAGATTTACAAAAAGGTATTAATTACTTAAGCATAACTGGTACAGACTTAAATAAGGTTACGAATGGTATTACATTTAACAAAAAACCAAATTCTTCTAAAATCTTAGTAGTCAATGTAGATGCACAAGGAGCTTTCAATTGGAATGTTTGGAATCAAGCTGGTATTGGTGATAAAGAAGGTTCTTATATCTTTTATAATTTCTACAACACAACAAATCTTACAATTGCTGGTCATAACACTATAAAAGGTACAATATTTGCTCCATTTGCTTCTATTAGCAAAACTAGTAACTGGGGAAATATTGATGGTCAAATAATTGGAAAATCTTTAGTACATGCAGCAGGTGAAATGCATTATGAACTTTTTGAACAATCAATTGAGTCATCTTGTACTGTAGCAGATAATACAACTTCAACTGCAGATATTTCTGAAGAAGAAACTAAAACATTAACAGGTTCTCCAAGTGGAGGAACTTGGTCAATAATTACTGGAGGTGGAAAAATCAATGGAAACGTTTATTCTCCAGATAACATCAACACAAACACGTCTATAAAAATTAGATACACAGTTCCTGCTGATGGATCTTGTGCTGCAACTACTGATGATGTTACGTTTACTGTAACTCCAGTTTGTAGTGTAGTTGCTGATAATACAACTTCAACTGCAACTATTACTGAAAACGAAACTAAAACATTAATAGGTGCTCCAAATGGAGGAACTTGGACAATCGTTTCTGGTGGAGGAACAATTAACGGAAACGTTTATACTCCAGATAACATCAACACAAACACGACTGTAAAAATCAGATATACAATTGCTGCTGATGGATCTTGTGCTGCTACAACTTCGGATGTTACTTTTACTGTAACTCCAGTTTGTAATGTTGTTGCTGATAATACAACTTCAACAGCTTCAATATCTGAAAGTGAAACTAAAACTTTATCAGGTGCTCCAAATGGAGGAACTTGGTCAATCGTTTCTGGTGGTGGAACTATCAATGGAACAACTTATACTCCAGATGATATTAATACTGATACTTCTGTAAAAATTAGATATACAATTGCTGCTGATGGATCTTGTGCTGCTACAACTGACGATGTTACTTTTACTGTAACTTCTGTTTGTAATGTAGTTGCTGATAATACAACTTCAACTGCAACTATTACTGAAAACGAAACTAAAACATTAACAGGTACTCCAGAATCAGCACCAGCTGCTACAATCTTAGTGAATGTTGATGGAAATACATTGGGTCAAAATCAACAACCTTCAAGAGATTTACAAGCTGGTCAAGTATTACGAATTACTGGAAGTGGCTATTATAATGGAACAATAACTGTAAGAAGTGGAGCACATTTAATAGTATGTGGTTCTGTTAAAATTTATGGATCTGTTGTTATAGATAATGGAGGTCATTATTGGAAAACAAGTTCAACTGGAATTACAGGTTCATTTGTAAACAATGGTACAATTCATGAAGGACCAACTAGTTGTGAAAGTGGAACTTGGTCAGTTGTTTCTGGTGGTGGAACTATCAATGGAACAACTTATACTCCAGATGATATTAGTACTGATACTTCTGTAACAATTCGTTATACAATTGCTGCTGATGGATCTTGTGCTGCAACTTCAAGCGATGTAACTTTTACTGTAACTCCTGTGTGTAATGAACCTGTAAATACAGTTCCTGGAACACAAACTACAGCAGAAAACACTAAAATAAATATCAATAGCATAAGCGTAAGTGATACAGATGATGATTTAGCTAAGGTTAGATTAACAGTATCTAATGGAACATTAAATGTTATTGTAAGAATTAGCAGTAGAAATCCTGTGACTGTAAATGGTCCTGGAGATATTACTATTACTGGTTCATTAAGAGTTGTTAACTCTCATTTATCTACATTATCATACACACCTAACCCTGGTTTTTATGGAACTGATGTTTTAACAATAACATCTACGGATACTTGTAATACAGCTTTAAACGATGTTGATTCATTCAATATTAAAGTGACACAAGCTTGTGTTACTGCTGATAATACAACTTCAACTGCAGATATTTCTGAAGGAGAAACAAAAACATTAGCTGGGAATCCAACAGGTGGAACTTGGTCAATTGTTTCTGGTGGTGGAACTATCAATGGAAACATTTATACACCAGATAATATCAATACAAATACTGACGTAAAAATTACATACACAATTGCTGCTGACGGATCTTGTCCTGAAACTTCTGATGATGTAACTTTTACTGTAACTCCAGTTTGTAATGTTGTTGCTGATAACACAACTTCAACTGCAGATATTTCTGAAGATGAAACTAAAACTTTAACAGGTTCTCCAAATACAGGAACTTGGTCAATCGTTTCTGGTGGAGGAAATATTAATGGAACAACATACACTCCAGCTGACATCAACACAGATACAACTGTAACAATTAGATATACAATTGCTGCAGATGGTTCTTGTGCTGCAACAACTTCGGATGTAACTTTTACAGTTACTCAAGTAATAATTGCAGATCCTTGTACTATAGGTGCTATAGTTGGTACACCAACAGCAAACGATCCTGATGCAGATGGTATAAATAATGATTGTGATCTAGATGATGATAATGATGGTATTTTAGATACTGAAGAGTGTGAGGTTATTTTAGGAGAAACTTCTTTTGCAGTATCAAATGGTAACTCAGTAAACTTTACGTTAGCTCCAGTTGGAAATGGTTTTATTTTAGATGTAACTAAAATGGATAACAGTTTTAATTTAACAATAAACGGAACTTCATTAACAACTCAAGAAATACAATTTCAACAATCAGGAACTCCTACAGGACAGAACATTCGTTTTAAAGATGGTTCTAAATGGGGTCAAGGAGGAATTCCTCAAATTTATCAATTTGGAAATAATATCAACCAAGCAACACCAATAGTTAGATTTGTAATTGATCAAAACTTAAATGTGACCATGTATGGTAGCAAAGTAGCAAATGGTCCTTTATTTGAATTAGAGTTGTTTAATGGAAATTCTTTTAACTCTTTCAATTGGAACACAAATTCTAGTAATAACTTTATATTATCTCAAGTTGTTACAGGAGCTACCTATATAAATGGTAGGGTTTATGGTACAAGTATTAATTGTGATATTGATGAAGATGGTATAAGAAATAGCGAAGATTTAGATTCAGATGGAGATGGTTGTTTTGATGTTGTTGAATCTGGAGGAATAGATGCCAATAATGATGGAATTTTAGATGGAACTAACTTTGATGCACAAGGAAAAATAGTTGGTGGTTCTGGAGGATATAATGGTTTAAATGGTAATGAGTGGTATGCACATCAATTAGCGATTACAAATGCTCCAGCTAATATCAACAAAATAGATGGAGATTCTGCTACTTTTACTGTAGTTGGCTCTGCAGAAGAAGCTACAAGCTTTAACAATGGCACACCTTTATATGCAACTGCAGGAAATGCAAATGCAGGGATTGTTTACCAATGGTATTTAGGAAATCCTAATTCTGGTGCAACTCCATTAACAAATACTGGAGTATATTCTGGAACAACAACTGCTAATTTAACTATTAGTGATGTTACTGGTTTAGATGCTAATGAATATTATGTAGTTCTAAAACATACAAATAATGTATGCTCAAGTGAAACTGCCAACGCAAAACTTACAGTGTCACCATTAAATTTAGGTTCTATTGGAGATACAGTTTGGTTTGACAATGATGGAGATGGTATTAAAGATACTAATGAAAATGGTTTAGGAGGAGCAACAGTAACTTTAGACCCTGGAACACCTAACAATCCTGCAGACGATACTGTAACTACTACAGATGTAAATGGAAATTATTTATTTACTGATTTACCAGCAGGTAATTATACAATTTCTGTAGATTTAAGTACTGTAACTTCTGGATTACCAACAGACGCAACAATTGCAGATTTAATTCCAACTTTCGATGGAAATGGAGTTGGTACTCCAAATACAAGTACAGTTACTTTATCAACTGGAGAAAACAATTTAGATCAAGATTTTGCTTATGGAATATCATCAGATGAAACTTCTGGTGGAAATGCTGGTGGTGTTGAATCTGAATCTTTAGGAGATGCAATTTCTAAAATTTATGTAGGTAGAAAAAAGAATTCAGTACCTACTGAGTTTGTAAAATCAGAAGCGAACTTATACAACAAATCTAAAATGAAGTCTGTACAACCTTATCAAGGAAAAGGACAAACCATGTTAGATATGTTCCCAACACAATTATTTGCTGGTAACATCGCAAATATAACTTCACCAACTGACATTTTAGATTACACAGTTGCAGATGAAGTATTGTCTGTCGATTTCTCTTTAAATGGCGAAACAAAAGGTGTTGTACTAGGTATCAAAACTTCTGATAAAATTTACAATCACACAAAAGCATCTTGTGATCGTTTAAGAGGTGCTGAGATTTTAAACATTCAAACTGTAAATATTAAAGGATACAATTTCTTAATGCAAGGAATTAAGCAAAGAAGTGGTGTTGTTGAATATGCAATTTCTTTTGCAACTGCTAAAAACAATAACGACAGTCAATACACGATTCAAACAAATTGGTATGTAAATGCTTATAATAAGTTTAATGATGTTTTCAACTTTCAAGTATGGTCTACTAAACCAGCAGATACTCAAAAGTTAGTTTCAGATATTTTAGAAAACTTAACTTCTTTTATTCCTGTTACACAAACAGAAATTCAGAAAACTCCTACAACGTATGCTTCTAAAATCTACAGAGATAAAGGAGATTTAATTGTAAAATTAAGAAGTACTGAAGAAGGTAAAACTGCAGAAATTTCTATGGTAGAATTGTATTCTGAAACTGCAAATAATATTAAGCACAGAAATAATTCTTTAAGTACTGAAATTCAACAAAGTTTATCAGTAGACATTGCAGATGGTTATGAATATGATGCACTTGTTAAAGTTGATGGAGAAATAGAAGATGCATTTTATCATGCAGATGGAAACTGGGGATTAGACTTTGATAAAAGATATACAGAAATCAAGGAATACTTTGTATGGAATGATTTTGATAGAGTGTATCAAGATGATGAGCATACAATCAACAGAAGTATAGAATTAAAAGCAACAAGTGATTATGATTACTTAACAGTTTACAAATCTTTATTACCTGGAACTATTTCTGCAGATTATTCTGCATACAACTATGTAGCTTTTACAGCGAAAGGTTCAGGATTAATGGAATTAGGTTTGGTAAAATCATCAATTCAAGATTGGAAAGCTCAATACAAAGTAATGATTGATTTCTCTGAAGAAGAGAAAACATATTATGTTCCTTTTGATATTTTTACTTCAAGCGCAAGTCAAGAGAATTTAACTGCTGAAGATTTAACAACATTGTTATTTACTTTCTTACCTGTTGAAGCAAACACAAACGATTTAGATTTAGAAATTTCTGATGTTCGTTTTACTAAAACCGCTATTGAAGAATTTACTGTAAACAAAATTGAAACTTTCGAGAATGAGTTTATGGCATACCCAAATCCTTCAAAAGGAAATGTAAACTTACTATTGTTTAGCGAAAATGATGAAGAGGCAACTGTTACTTTATCTGATGTTACTGGTAAGGTTATTTACAGTCAAAAAACCAACTTAAATGCTGGTAAGAATGAATTAGAATTCGATTTTAAAGTAAAGCCTGGAGTAATGCTTTTACAAGTAACTAGTAATGCAACAAATTACGGAACATCTAAAATTATTTTTAGGTAAAAAAAACAAGTTAGTAGTTTCGAAAATTTTTAGGGGTATCAATTTCAAACTATTAATTTCAAAAGAGCTGATGAAAATCAGCTCTTTTTTTTTGTTTAATAAAACAGCCTATCATCTAAAATTTTACCAAAAAAAAAAATGAATTTATTAAAATCTAGAGACCAAAAATAAACACCATTCATCTTTAAAAAACATATTATGTTCCTTTTGATATTTTTGCATCAAGTGCAAACCAAGAGAATTTAACAGCCGAAGATTTAACTACTTTATTGTTTACATTTTTACCTGTGGAAGCACAAACTAAAGAATTAGATTTAGAAATTTCTGATGTGCGCTTTACAAAAACAGCTATTGAAGAATTTACAGTTAACAAAATCGAAAAGTTTGAAAACACTTTTATGGCATACCCAAATCCATCAAAAGGGAATATAAACTTACTTTTATTCAGTGAAACAATTACAGAAGCTACTGTAACTTTATCAGATATTACTGGTAAAATTATTTACAGAGGTAAAGCAAATTTGAATGCTGGTAAAAACGAATTAGACTACGACTTTAAGGTTAAAGCTGGAGTAATGCTTTTACATATATCATCAGCTGAAAAAGATTACGGAACTTCTAAAATTATATTTAGATAAATAACGAATAATAAAAAATTAAAAAGAGGAAAATCACATTGGTTTTCCTCTTTTTTTATTGTTTTAAAATATAAATTTTCAACTTAAAACGGATTGCTTTCAATTGATTATAAAATGAAGAAATCAAAAGTTATTATTGTTTTATAACAATTTAAGTAATCAATATTTTCTTGTTAAAAATCTTTAAAAAATTAATATTTTTACAGCGTTAAAAAACAAAAATGGCAAAAGACTTAAGTAATTATAGAAAATCTTACGAAAAACAAGAACTTTTAGAAAGTAACTGTCCAGAAAATCCGATGGAATTATTCCAAAAATGGTTTATAAATGCAGATAATTCTGATGTTGTTGAAGAAACTAATGCCATGACAATTGCCACTATTGGTAAAGATGGTTTTCCTAAAAGTAGAGTTGTTTTACTAAAGAAATATACTTGGGAAGGTTTCATTTTTTACACAAACTACAACTCAGAAAAAGGAAAGGCAATTCAAGATAATAATCATATTTGTATTTCATTTTTTTGGCCAGCTTTAGAGCAACAAATTATCATAAAAGGTGTTGCAGAAAAACAAGCCGAAAATTTATCTGATGGTTATTTTGAGTCAAGACCAGATGGAAGTAAGCTTGGTGCATGGGCTTCCGATCAAAGTAAGGTAGTTTCATCTCGTGAAGAATTAGATGAAAGCTTAAAAACTTTTGAGCAAAAATTTGATGGAAAAGAAATACCAAGACCCGAACATTGGGGAGGCTTTTTAGTAAAACCTGTTTCTATAGAATTTTGGCAAGGAAGACCAAACAGAATGCATGACAGAATAAAATATTCGCTACAAAAAGATTTTTCTTGGAAATTAGAAAGATTAGCACCTTAAATTTTTATATTTACAATTCATTAATCAAAATAAATGAAAACACTCTATATAGTTCGTCATGCAAAATCTTCTTGGGAATATTCAGGAATAGAAGATATTGACAGACCTTTAAAAAAACGTGGGATTAAAGACGCACATTTAATGTCTAAATTTTTATCGAAAGAAATAGCAAGACCAGATGTTTTTATTTCAAGTAGTGCAAATAGAGCCTTGCATACAGGAATTATTTTCTGCGAAAACTTAGAATACCCTTTAGCTAATCTTCAAATTAGCAGACAATTGTATAGTTTTAGCGATGGTTATTTGGTAAAAACTGTAAGTGCTTTAGATGATGCTTTTAGTTCTGCCATTATTTTTAGTCACGATCATGGTATTAATACCTTTGTAAATAAATTTGGAAACACTCCAATTGCGCACGTTTCTACTTGTGGTATTATTGGCATTAAGTTTCAAGAAAAACACTGGAAAAATATAAAAAAGGGAAAAACTTTTATGATAGAATTCCCTAAAAATCATAAATAATTGTAGCCTTTTGGAAATAAAAAAATACGGTGCAATCGATATCGGTTCAAACGCAATTAGATTATTAATCGCTAACGTAATTGTTAAAGAAGGAAGAGAACCCCAATTTAAAAAATCTTCTTTGGTGCGTGTTCCAATTCGTTTGGGAGCAGATTCTTTTGTAAATGGTATTATTAGCGAAGAAAACATTAAAAGAATGTTAGATGCTATGGAAGCATTTAAACTTTTAATGAGAGTGCACAATGTAGAACGTTACAAGGCTTGTGCAACTTCTGCTATGAGAGAAGCTAAAAATGGTGTTGAAATTGTTGATAAAATTTTCGCAGAAACTGGTGTGAAAATTGATATAATTGGTGGCAAAGAAGAGGCTGCCATCATTTCTTCAACAGATTTAAGTGAACTTATAAGTGGAGATAATTCTTATTTATATGTTGATGTTGGTGGAGGAAGTACTGAATTTACAATTTTTTCTGGTGGGAAAATTACCATCTCAAAATCTTTTAAAATGGGAACAGTTCGTTTGTTAAATAACAAAAAAGCTGTAAACAAAGAAATTTTTGCCAATGTTGAAAAATGGATTAAGAAAAATACAAAAGATTTAAAAAACTTATCTTTAATTGGTTCTGGAGGTAACATTAATAAACTCTTTAAAATGTCTGGTAGAACTGAAGGAAAACCAATTTCTTACATTTATTTAAATGCTCAATATTTGTTCTTAAAACAAATGAGTTATCAAGAAAGAATCTCTGAATTAAGCTTAAACCCAGATAGAGCAGATGTTATTATTCCTGCTACAAAAATTTACTTATCTGCTATGAAGTGGAGTGGAGCAAGAAAAATATTTGTTCCTAAAATTGGTCTTTCAGACGGGATTATAAAAAGTTTATTTTACAACAAGTTATAATTTTAAATTTTTGATGTCAATTTATAAATGTTTTTAGTACTTTTGGCACAATCGTTATTTACCAAATTAAAGTATTGATTAATGTTTAAGAGTATGAAAAAATTTCTATTAAGTATAGCTACTTTAATGATGGCTACTGTTACTTTTGGTCAAGATTTACCAGAAAATCCTGAACCAGGAAAATGTTATGTTCGTTGTAAAACTCCAGATGTATATAAAAATGAAACTGTAAATGTTGCAGTTTCTCCAGAATACAGGAAAATCGTTACGTTTCCTGCAGAATATAGAACAATTCAAGAAAAAGTTTTAATTAAAGAAAGTGGTCAAGAAGTAAAAATTGTACCTGCTGTTTGGGGTACTCAAGAAGTTACTTATTTTGAAAAAGAAGATGGTACAAAATTAGAATATCAAAAAGCTATTTTTGTTCAAGGATTTGAAACTGTTGAAACGAAAGCTGCAACAGCAAGTTGGGAAATGAGCGAAAAAATGCCAAATTGTGACTCTGATGATCCAGATGATTGTAGATATTGGTGTTACAAGCCTTTACCTGCTGAATTTAAAACAATGCCCGTAGAAAAATTACAAAGAGATGCATCTGTTGTAAAAATTCCTATTCCTGGTATTAAAAAAACCTACCAAAGAAAAGTTATGGTAAAACCACCAACTACAACTATGGTAAAAACTGAAGCAGAATACCAAACTATAGAAAAAACGGTCTTAGTAAAAGACGCAAGAACAGAAGAAGTTGTGATACCAGCTGTTTACAGATCAATCACAAAAGAAATTTTAGTACAAAAAGGAGGCTTAACTTCATGGAAAGCTGTTGATTGCCAATTAATAGATAATACACCTTTACCAATTAATTGGGATTTTTCTAGTGCTGTTTTAAATGATGGTGCAAAGCAAATTATTGATGCTCGTTTATTACCAATCTTAAATGATGGTGTAGCTGTATTTATTGAGTCTCATACAGATATGAGAGGAACTAAAAAAGACAATCAAGAATTATCTGACAGAAGAGCAAAAGCAGTAACTGATTACCTGATTTCTAAAGGAGTTAATAGAACTCAATTATATGCAAAAGGTTTTGGTGAATCTAGATTGCTTAACAAATGTTCTGATGGTGTTGTTTGTTCAGAAAATGAACATGCTATAAACAGAAGAACTACTTTTAGAGTAACAAATCAAAATTAAAATAGTACTTTAATTATATAAAAAAACGAAGCAAATTGCTTCGTTTTTTTTGTTTAATACTTTCCGATAACTGATTGGAAAAAAGGATAATAATATTCAGTCATTACATAGCCTTTCTTTTCTGCTATTTTTTTCCCTCTGTGATTTACCATCATTAAAGTAGGGAACGCTCTTACTTTATATTTACGTTGCAAATATAAATTTTCATTCATTTTATCCGCAGAAATTATATCTGTTCTTCTAGGAATATCTACTTCTAATAATACCAAATCTTTATCTGCAATCGCCTTAAATTTTTCGGTATGAAACAAATTTTTATCTAAAATTTTACAAGGACCACACCAATCTGAACCTGTAAAATACATTAAAACAGGTTTATTCTCTTTTTTAGATTTTCTTAAAGCATCTTTATAAGTAGCAACCCAATCCAACTCGATGTTGTTAACGATTTCAATTTCAGCTACCTCAACATCAGTTGAATCTATATCTTGAGAAAATGAGGTTTGAAAGGCTAAAAGGCTAACCATAAAAAAAACAAATAATTTATTCATAATCTTTTAATTTATTCAAAAGTATCAAAAATAATACCATTAATAAAACATAAACTGTGACTTGTTAAACTTTATTGTGTCATACCTATGTTAGTAATCACATTTTAAATGTTTCTAGCAAAAACTCAAAAAGAGAAACCGATGTTTTTAACATCGGTTTTGTTGTATATGACTCATAATTAATTCATTAAAATCATGTTTCTGTTTTCCTAAAAAACTAGTTTCTATGGGAATGTAAAAAAGATTTTTAATGTTTTTTTCTAATCGAACAAAATCTTTTTCTGTGGTTAGAATTATTTTTTTAGTTGCTGTAATAGCATTAAACTCTTGTTGTATGTTTTCGGTTTCTGTGGATGAGAAATTGTGATGATCTGCAAACTTTAAATGTTTAAAATCTATTTTTTTATCATTTAAAAAACCTAAAAGAGGATTTGGATTTGCAATTCCTGTAATTAATAAAATTTTATACTCTTTTAATTCATCAATTGAAATACTGCTTTTTGATGATGAAATTGATCCGTAAGAAATTGTCGTGAAAAATACTTCTTTTTGATATTTCGTTAATTTCCCTTTAATCGTTTCTTGCTGTTGATCATTTAAATCTGCAGGACATTTTGTAACTACAATTACATTTGCTCTTTTTGCACCTCCTCTACTCTCTCTCAAATTCCCTGTTGGCAGTAAAAAATCATCTGTAAATAAATCATCAAATTTGGTGAGTAAAATATAAAAACTCCCTTTTACTTTTCTATGTTGATACGCATCATCTAATAAAATAAGTTCTGGCGACTTATTTTTTATCAAATTTTGAATGCCTTCTACCCTATTTGCATCAACTGCAACATCTATATTTTTAAATTTCTTGAAGTATTGCAAAGGTTCATCACCAACATCTAAAGCTATATGAGCATCATTTAACAACACAAAACCAGTTGTTTTACGTTTGTAACCTCTACTTAAAACTGCCACTTTAAACTGTTGATGAAGCAATCTTATTAAATATTCAATTTGAGGTGTTTTTCCTGTACCACCAACACTTAAATTACCAACCACAAGTATTGGAATTTTAAAAGAGGTTTGCTTAAAAATGCCAACATCAAAAAATAAATTTCTGATGGCTGTTACCACATCATAAATAATTGCAAACGGAAATAATAAGAATCGTAAAAATTTCATCAATTCAAAAATAAGTCATTTTTATGGATTGATGCATGGAAAGTACTAACTTTACGTAGAATATATATCTACAGTATATAAAAAAACTAAGCTAAGAATTCACGAATTTAGCATCAACCATATAAAAATATTTCACTAGTAATAATTCCTTTTAAATTATTGAAACATTAGAGAAATAAACTAAATTAAAAATCTAAAGAGAATTTTATTCGTGAATTCGTGGCATTTTATTTTAAATTTGTAATTCATCACAATTTCATTTTATGACCATTAAAAACATCACAAATTACATTGAGGAATTAGCGCCTTTAAACTACGCAGAAGATTTTGACAATGTTGGCTTGCTTATTGGCAATTACAACACAGAAGTTACTGGAGTTTTGGTAACTTTAGATACTTTAGAGGAGACTGTAGATGAAGCTATTGCTAAAAATTGCAACTTAATTGTAAGTTTTCATCCTATTATTTTTGGCGGATTGAAAAAAATCAACGGAAATAATTATGTAGAAAGAGTGGTTTTAAAAGCGATACAAAACAACATCGCCATTTATGCAACACATACTGCTTTAGACAATTCTAAAAACGGAGTTTCTGCTAAAATGTGTGAAGTTTTAGGATTGATGAACAACAAAATATTAATTCCTAAAAAGGGAATTATTAAAAAACTTACCACCTACGTTCCTGTTGATAAAGCTTCAACATTAAAAGCAAATCTTTTTAAAGCTGGAGCAGGAAGTTTAGGAAATTACGATTTGTGCTCTTTTGATGTGAAAGGTGAAACTTCTTTTAGAGGAAATGAAGATTCAAACCCTACTTTTGGCAAGAAAGGGGAACTTACAAAAAGAGAAGAAATCAAAATTTCTGTAGTTTTTGAGAGCAAAAATGAAAGTGCCATTTTAAAAGCTTTAAAAGGAAATCACGCATATGAAGAAGTTGCTTACGAAATTGTAACAACAGAAAATGTATATCAAAATATTGGTATGGGAATGATTGGCGAGTTCGAAACTGAAATGGACGAAAAAGATTTTTTAGTGTATCTAAAAAAAAAAATGAAAACCGATTGTGTTCGACATTCTGCACTCATCCATAAAAAGATAAAAAAAGTGGCAGTTTTGGGTGGATCTGGAAGTTTTGCCATTTCTAACGCAAAAAAAGCTGGAGCAGATGCGTATATTTCTGCAGATTTTAAATATCATGAGTTTTTTAAAGCCGAAAACAGCATACTTTTGGCAGATATTGGACATTATGAGAGCGAACAGTTTACAAAAAACCTTTTGGTTGATTATCTTACGAAAAAATTTAGTAATTTTGCAGTCATTTTATCAGAAAAAAGTACAAATCCTATATATTACATATAAACATGGCAAAGAAGAAAGAAATTTCGGTTGAAGCAAAATTAAGAGCATTGTATGATTTACAATTAATAGACTCTAGAATTGACGAAATTAGAAACGTTAGAGGTGAATTACCTTTAGAAGTGGAAGATTTAGAGGATGAAGTTGCTGGGTTAAATACAAGAGTGACTAACTTAAATAAAGATGTTACTAGTTTAGAAACAGATATTAATAACAAAAAGTTAGCAATAGATGAATCTAATTCGTTAATGAAAAAATACGATGAGCAACAACAAAAAGTTAGAAATAACAGAGAATTTGATTCTTTATCTAAAGAAATTGAATTCCAAGATTTGGAAATTCAATTAGCTGAAAAAAGAATTAATGAGTACAAAGCTAAAATTGCTCAAAAGAATTTAGTAATCGACACTACTAAAGAAAAATTAGCAAAACAAGAATCTCATTTAGGTCATAAAAAAGCTGAATTAGATGCTATTTTAAAAGAAACTGAAAAAGAGGAAGCACTTTTGATTAAAAAATCGAAAGAATTTGGTGAGTCTTTAGATGAGCATTTATTTACTGCTTACAACAGAATTAGAACTAAAGTTAAAAATGGTTTAGCTGTTGTTGCTATTGAACGTGGAGCTTCTGGAGGTTCTTACTTTACAATTCCACCTCAGGTGCAATTAGAAATAGCAAACAGAAAAAAAATTACTATAGACGAACATAGTGGACGTATTTTAGTAGATGCTGCTTTAGCTGAAGAAGAAAAAGAAAAAATGGATAAGATGTTTTCTTAATCTAAAAGAAATAAAATAGTAAAAACTCGAAGTGAAAGCTTCGAGTTTTTTTGTGGTGTATTTTTTTGGGTTGATTCGTAAGTTTGATGTGCTACTTTTCTGATTTGTATAATTCTTATTAAATTTTTTATCTTACATAGTTTTATTACAAATAGTATTAGCACATAAAGTTTGTCATGCTGAAAGCATCTCACATAAAATTGTTTTGAGCTTTATGATAATGCAAACTTTATCAGCTTTATGTGGGATTTCTACGAAATGACAAAGTGAGTGGAAAATGATTGGAATGCATACGAATTTGAAATCATTTGTTTTAAAACAGTTGAATTACACGTATATTTTAACCAAAAAAAAACTCAAAACATAGTTTTGAGTTTTCTTAAATTTTAAATATTGAAATCAATTAATTATCTAAACTTTTAAGATAATTCAATTTTTGCTCCCAGATTAAAGCATCTTCCTTAAATTTAGCTACTTGATTTTTTACATTCATCACTAAAGGATTGTCTGGTTTTGCATTAGAAAAGAAACCTAAATTGTTTTCTAATTGTTGAATTTCTTTAGTAGCTTCATCTATCTTTTTTCTGATAAAAAACTGCTCAGACTCTAATTTTCTACTATCATTATCAGCTGCATAACCATCTACAACAGTTGTAAACTTCAACATAGCAATCTCTGCTTTATCTAAAGACAAAGCTTCGAACATTTTATCTATTTGCTTGCTAAATTTACCCTCTAAATGACGCATATTTCTTGGCAAAGCACCTAATGCTCTCCAATCTTTTATAGTACTTAAAATTGCTTCTTTAGTCTCTAATTTAGTTTCCTTTAAGTTTTCTAAAAATTCTTTCTTAACATTAACGTTTGCTTGTTCTTCTTTACTAACGTTATTTTTCTGCTGATGTAATCTATCAAAATAATGATTACAAGCTGCTTTAAAACGTTTCCAAATATCATCAGAAAATTTACGAGGCACATGCCCAATATCTTTCCAATCTGCTTGTACTTTCTTTAGTGTATTTGTAGCATTTTCCCAGTCTTCACTTTCTTTTAAAGACTCAGCTGTTTCAATTAATGCAATTTTCTTTTGTAAATTTTCTTGCTGCCAATTTTTTTCCTCTTTATAAAATACGTTTTTGGCACTGTTAAATTTCTTTGTAGCTTTTTTAAATTTCTGCCAAATTTCTTCGCTTTTAGTATAAGGTAATTTACCTGCATTAAAGTATTGTTTTCTTAATACTTCAATATCATTTATACTTTTTTGCCAATCGTTATGATTTTTATTATTAGAAGAATCGTACGCATTTATAGCTGCAATAACTTCTAATTTTTTCTCCGTAATTTGTTGATATTTAGAACGCATTTCTTTAAAATAATCATGTCTTTTATCATGAATTACTTTAGTTGCTTCACTGAATTTATGCCAAATTTCTTCACGCATTTCACTGGCAACTGGTCCAATATCTTCTTTCCAAATTTTATGTAAATCTTGTAATTCTTTTGATGCAAAATTTACATCAGCTTCACTAGCCAAAGCTTTTGCTTTTTCTATGATCTGTAATTTTTGCTCTAAATTATTTTTAAATTCTATATCTCTAAAATCGTTACTTAAGTTTAATAAATCGTAAAAACGCTCTACATGATGATGGTAAATTTTCCAAGTATCATTATAATAGTTTTTTGGTACAGGACCAATTGATCTCCAAGAATCTTGAATATCTTTAAATTTATTATACATAGTTGTGGCATCTGCCTCATCTATTAGCTCCTTTAAATCTTCAATAACTTTTACTCTTCTTTCTAAATTAGAGTTTAGTTGTTTGTCAATATCTATGTAGTAAGCGTCTCTTTTCTTTTTATATTCAGATAATAAAGAATTGTATTCTTCTTTAACTGGTAATGTAAATTGAAAATCGATGATGTTTCCTCCTTCAGCCAAAAAAGCTTTTTTCTTATCTGAAACAAAAGCGCCAAACTTTTTATTAAAAGCACTTTTAACCTCTTCTACTTGCACTTTTATTTTCTGTACAGGATTATCGGTTATAATTTTTTTAAGACTAGCTACCAATTCCTCAAGTGTAAATTTAGCATAATTTACAGCTGTAACTTCTTCCTCAGCATTTTCTTTAGCTTCATTATTCTCAGAATTTTCTGCTACAGATTTTTCAATTTCATCTACAGCTTCTTTATTTTCATCAATAATTTCAGCATTCGTTTCTTCTTTCAATTCAGAAGTTTCTTGAACTACTTCAACATCTTTTGCAGTTTCTACTTCTGTAGCTTGTTCAACAACTTCTTCTTGTTTACTACTTTCTACGTTATTTTCTGTTTCTGCAGATGTTAACTCGTTTTTGTCTAAATTTTGATTGGCATTATCTAACATATATACAATGTTTAAAGGTCTTAATATAATACTATAATTATATTGTTTGTAAAAATACAGACAACTTACGTCAATCACAAGTTATCATTATAAGTAAAATTTATTATTTTTTATTTTTGATTCCAAATTCTCCACGATTCTTCTGCTTGCATCTCTAACATTTGCAAACCATTTTTAGTAATGGCTTCTTTTTCGTTTCCTTTTAATAAGAAAGTAGAAATTGCTGGATTGTAGATTAAGTCGTATAAAATATGGTTTTTTGTAATAAATTGATAAGGTATATTCGGACATTTATCAATATCTGGAAACGTTCCTAAAGGTGTTGAGTTGATAATAATTGTATGTTTCTCCATAACTTCTTGCGTTAAGCTATCGTAAGAAATTTCTTTTTTCCCTTCAGGATTTCTAGAAACAAACTTGTATTTAATATCATTTCTTTTTAAAGCGTAGGCAATTGCTTTGGATGCACCTCCAGTTCCTAAAATTAAAGCTCTTTTATGATGTTTTTTTAACAACGGAATTAAAGAGTTTTCAAAGCCAACAACATCTGAATTATACCCTTTTAAATTCCCTCTTTTTGTAAACTTGATCGTGTTTACAGCACCAATTTTTTTAGCAGTTTTATCGATCTTGCTTAAAAAAGGAATAATTTCTTCTTTATAAGGAATGGTTACATTTATCCCTTTTAAGTGCTCATTATCATCTATAATTGTTGGAAAGTCTTCTATATTTTGCAAATCGAAATTTACATATTTACTTTTTTTTAGTTTTAAGTCTTCAAACTTATCTGTAAAATATCCTCTTGAAAATGAATAGGAAATATTTTTTCCTAACAAGCCATATAATTTATTTTTTTCTTCTCCTGTCATAATAATCGATTGCTAATATTAATCCGATTCCCAAAAATATAAAGAATAGCGCTAAAACTGTTTCTAAATTTAAAATTTCTGGTATAAAGCGTTCGTAATTTTCAACTATTTTATTTCCTTTTGTATCTAAAGAAATTACACCATTATCAGTTACATAAATTGTTTTTTTCCAAGGCCAAACAATACCTAAAGAACCTGTAATAAAACCTATAATAACAGCATTTACAATTTTATTATAATGTTTTAAAACATAGCCTAAAAGATGAGAAATAGTCACTAAACCAAATGCAGAACCACTTGTAAAAACAGCGATTATTTTTAAATATCTCATTTTTATAGGATCTGACAACACCTCAAAATTACCAGTAAGTAGATTGCCCATCACATTTAATAAAACGTTTACAGAATCTACCAAAAGCAACACATAATTGCCTAATAATATTAAAATAAAAGACCCAGAAAGTCCAGGCAATGTCATTCCTGTAACACCAATAATTCCACAAATAAAAACAAACCAAAGATTATCGTTTTCAATTGCTGGCGTTAAAAAACTAATTCCTAAACCAATACTTGCCCCAACAAGTAACGAAATAAAATTCCTTTTTGTCCAACCTCCAAAATCTTTCCCTATGTAATAAATCGAGCCAATGATCATTCCAAAAAACCAGCTCCAAACATAGAGTTCGTAATTTTTCAAAAAATAATCTAAGACTAAAGAAACACTAAAATAGCTGAAGATACTTCCACCCATTACAAGGAAAATAAATTGCGCATTTGTGTAGTGATAAAATTTCTTGAACTCTCCTGCCAATAATAATTTCAGGGCTTTAAGATTCACTTTTTGAAAAGAGTAAATCAACTCCTCATAAAAACCTAAAACAAAAGAAACGGTTCCTCCAGAAACACCAGGAACTTTATTGGCAGCACCCATTGCTAGTCCTTTAAAGAACAATGTTATTTTTTGCGGAAAAGTTCTTTCTTGTAGCATTTACTGCTTTTTAACAGCTAATTTCTCCATCAATAAAATAAGCGCAAAACCAACAATTGCTAAGACAATAGCAGGCATTAATTGAGAATCGTCCTCAAAAGAAAAAGGAGAAACGCTTTGTTGGTTAAAAGGTACTTTGAGACCATGAGAATTTGTTCGCCAAGTTAAAGTTTCTTTCCAAGGCCAAATTTTGTTTAAAGAACCGATTATAAAACCAGTTAAAACTGCTAATGTGTAATTTTTATAATTGGCAAATAACCATTTTAAAACTTTAGAAAAGGCTAAAAGACCCACAACTGCACCTGTCATAAAAATGATAATTGTTTTAAAATCTCTGTTGGTAACAGCATCTAAAATTGGTTTGTAAGCACCTAATAATACCAAAATAAAAGAACCTGAAATCCCTGGCAAAATCATAGCACAAATGGCAATAGCACCTGCAAATAATATATATAAAGAAGATGAACTTTCAGAAACTAACGGATTTAAAGTAGTGATGTAATAGGCTAAAAATGCGCCTAAAACCAAAATGATTATGGATATAAAATTCCATTTTGTAATTTGCTTTGCGATATAAATAATACTCGCCAATACCAAACCAAAAAAGAAAGACCATAATAAAATCGGTTCATTTTCTAATAGATATTTAATCGCTTTTGCTAAAGAAACAATACTGATAAAAATACCGATAAATAAGGCTAATAGAAAATTACCATTTAATTGTTTCCAAGCCGCTTTAAAACCATCTTTTTTCAATGTTTTAAACAAACCTAGATTTACGTTGCTAATAGAACCTAATAATTCTTCGTAAATACCAGATATAAAAGCAATGGTACCTCCAGAAACTCCAGGAACTACATCTGCTGCACCCATTGCCATTCCTTTCAAACCAATTACTAGGTAATCTTTAATTTTTCTACTCATTATCAATTTTTTAAAAAACGAAGATAAAAGAATTTAAAGAAATGATACCAAGATTTTTTTTCATTATTCTTATCTTTGAGTTAAACAAAATTCTAAAAATGAAAAATCAACTTATCTTACTGACTCTATTTGCTACTATTTTTTTTGCTTGTAAAAATGATGTAAAAAAAGTTGCTGATAAAGAAACAGATCCTATAGAAGAATCCATTGCAGTTTCTAGCACTAAAATAACACCAATAAGTCATGCAACTGCAGTGATTGAATTCGATGATACTATGATGTATTTAGATCCAACAGGTGGTTCAGAAGCTTTTAATGATTTTGAAAATGCTCATTATGTTTTAATTACAGACATTCATGGAGATCATATGGACAAAAAAACTTTAGCAGGTTTAGATTTAGAAAGCACTACTATTATTGCTCCAGAAGCTGTTGCAAAACAACTAAAAGATTTAAAAGTAAAAGAAATAATTGTCATCAATAATAATGAAGAGAAAAGTTTCGGAAATTTCAAAATTGAAGCAATACCTATGTATAATTTAAGAGAAGAAGCTTTAAAGTTTCATCCTAAAGGAAGAGGAAATGGTTATGTTTTAACGATTGATAACGAACGAATTTACTTTTCTGGAGATACAGAAGACATTCCTGAAATGCGCAATTTAAAAAATATCGACAAAGCTTTTGTGTGTATGAATTTACCTTATACAATGACTGTAGAAAGTGCTGCTGATGGTGTTTTAGCCTTTAAACCAACAAAAGTATATCCTTATCATTACAGAGGAACTGAAGGTTTAAGTGATGTTGAAAAGTTTAAAACAATTGTAAACGAAAAAAATACGGATATTGAAGTAGTTCAATGGAACTGGTATCCAAATAGAAAATAATTATTAACTAAAATTAGATATTACATATGAAAAATTTAAAACTGAATACTTTAAAAATAGGAATCTTAACTTGCTGCTTAGCATTATTCTCTTGTACAGAAAATACAGACAAAACAGCAGTCGCTAATTTATCTTCAAAAAGTGGTAGCAACGTTACTGGAACCTTAACTTTTACAGAAAGTAATGGAAAAGTAATGATGAAAGCAACCATTAAAGGTTTAACACCTGGAGGAACACAAGCTATTCATATTCATGAAAATGGAGATTGTTCTTCTGATGATGGAACCTCTGCTGGAGGACATTGGAATCCATCAGGACATGATCATGGAAAATGGAAAGAAGGAGATTTCCATAGTGGAGATATTGGAAACTTAGAAGCAGATGAAAATGGTGTTGCAACCATAGAAAAAGAAAGCGATTTCTGGGCTATAAATGGTGATGATGAAACTAAAAACATTGTTGGTAAAGGAATTATAGTACATGCAGGAGTTGATGATTTTACATCTCAACCTTCTGGAGCAGCTGGAGCAAGAGTTGCTTGTGGAGTTATTGAAGTAGAGTAATTTTACAACATATTTAAACTATAGAAAGCCACTAATTTTTTTAGTGGCTTTTTTTTTGGTTTGCTTTTAAGTTATTTGAAATACAATACGTTAGGTTATTCAAGTTTAAATTACTAAAAAAAATAAATTATATTTACGGAACAACAGTAATATAAAAATTATCATATCACGTTTATTTTATGGGATGTGCTTGCTAAAAGTTGTTATATAACGAGTTATACCTAATTTATGAAAATAGAAATTACCTCTGAAAAAGAAAGATTTAATGAACACCTGAATATCGAAAACAATAATAATATTATTTTTTCTGGAATTTTTGGAATTGGAAAAACATATTTTTTAAAAGAATTCTTTGAAGAAAATAAAGACTTTACACCAATATTTATTTCTCCAGTACATTATTCAATTTCATCAAATAAAGATATTATCAACTATATAAAATATGATGTAATATTTGAACTTTTAAAAATGGACCTTAATTATGAATATGAAAAAATTCCATTAAAATTTACTGCGCAACAGTTTATTCTTGAAAACATAACTCAAATTTTTTCAAATGTACTTAGTCATACTGGAAAAATAGGAAAATTATCATCAGAAATAATTAACAATCTTTCTAAGTTTTATGAAAAAGTTAAAGAACATCAAGATAAATATGTGACCGATGATAAAAAAGAACTTATAGACTTTTTAACAAAAATAACTCTAGATGAAGGTTCTTTATATGAAGAAAATAATATTACTTTAATAATTTCATCATTATTAAAACAAATAAAAAATCCAATTCTAATAATTGATGACATTGACAGGTTAGATCCAGAACATATATTTCGAATATTAAATGTATTTGCTGGCCATTTAAATATTAATGGAACTTATTCTAATAAGTTTAGTTTTGAAAAAATTTTAATAGTTTGTGATATAAATAATATCAAGAATATTTTTTCCTCTAAATATGGTTTAAACACAGATTTTAATGGTTATATAGACAAGTTCTTCCATCAACAAATCTTTCATTTTGATAATAGGAATGAAATTATTAATAATATTTCGAATATATTTAATAAAATAACAGCAAATCAGAAAATAAAAATATTTAATGACGATTACTACCCTAATTTGGTATTAAAATTAATTGTTTCTGAACTAATTGAAAATAATTGTTTAAATCTTAGAACATTAATAAAAACAAACAATTATGTATTTAAATTACGAAATAATTACTTATTAATAACAGAGGAATTTAAACTAAATGCGTTTCTCCATAATTATAGTATTATTAATATTTTTCAATTTCTAAGTGAAATTTTAGGTTCTAAATCTAATTTAGAAGAAGTGCTGAAAAAATATATCAAAACAGTCAAAGAGAAAACTATATATATTGGAGAAAATAAATATTTATTTTCTCCATTTATATTCTTTATTGACTATAAAAAACATAAACAAAAAGAAGGAAAATATCAGTACAGAAATGAAGATTTCAACTTAACAGTAAATTACGAAATAAACAATCAAGGTTATAGTTCTAATATTGGAGAATTAGAATTTAAGAATCTTAAAGATGAACAGCTTGAATACTTTCCTTATTCAAAAATATTATTAGAAGCATTTAATATATATTCGGAGATAAAGTATGATAAAAACTAGGTACAACACCTTACAAAATTAATTGCTTGCTTCTTGCCTACTTGCGAAAAATCTCGCGGATTTTCTAACTGTGATTTATTTGCTAACTTTAGTGCTTAAAACACGCAACTAATCTTATACAAACACGTTAACAAACAGAATTCTACGAATACTCAAAGGTTCCGAATTCACTTTTAATAGTGAGTTTCTTAGTTTCTGAAGCTTCTACTTTCCCCACAATTTTAGCATCCACCTTAAAAGATTTAGAGATTGCAATAATGTCTTCTGCAATTTCTGGAGAAACGTATAGTTCCATTCTGTGTCCACAATTAAAAACTTGATACATTTCTTTCCAATCTGTTTTTGATTGTTCTTGAATCAATTTAAATAAAGGTGGAATTGGAAACATATTATCTTTTACAATATGCAAATTGTCTACAAAGTGTAAAATTTTTGTTTGTGCACCTCCAGAACAATGAATCATTCCATGCACATTCTCTGAATTGAATTTCGATAAAATTTCTTTGATAATTGGTGCATAGGTTCTTGTTGGTGATAAAACTAATTTACCAGCATCAATAGGCGAATTCTCAACCTCATCTGTTAATTTTGTATTTCCTGAATACACCAATTCTTCTGGAACAGCAGCATCAAAACTTTCTGGATATTTTTCGGCTAAATACTTATGAAAAACATCGTGTCTTGCAGACGTTAATCCATTAGAACCCATACCTCCATTATATTCAGTTTCGTAACTTGCTTGTCCAAAAGATTCTAAACCAACAATTACATCTCCAGCTTTTATATTTGCGTTGTCAATAACTTCAGAACGTTTCATTCTTGCAGTTACTGTAGAGTCTACAATAATAGTTCTTACCAAATCTCCAACATCTGCAGTTTCTCCTCCAGTTGAATGAATAGTAACTCCAAAACCTTTTAAATCTTCAATCAGCTCTTCAGTTCCGTTGATAATTGCTGATAAAACTTCCCCAGGAATTTTACTTTTATTTCTACCAATTGTAGAGGATAACATGATATTATCTGTAGCTCCAACACATAATAAATCGTCGATATTCATAATTAAAGCATCTTGAGCAATGCCTTTCCATACAGAAATATCGCCAGTTTCTTTCCAATACATATAAGCCAAAGAAGATTTTGTTCCTGCTCCATCTGCGTGCATTATTAAACAATAATCTTCATCATTAGTTAAATAATCTGGTACAATTTTACAAAATGCTTTAGGGAATAATCCTTTATCGATATTCTTAATTGCATTGTGTACATCTTCTTTAGATGCTGATACTCCTCTTTGTGCGTAACGTTTTGAAACTTCTTGACTCATGTTGTTGTGTTGTTTGGCAAATTTAGGCTTTTGATTAAAAAAACAGTAGAAAATAAAGTGAAAATATTTTTAAGAAAGGGAACAACTAAAAACGTGCCTTGAATTATGGTAAAAATTAGTGGTTTTTTTTTAATATTGACCACATAGGGACATAGAGAACATAGCTTAAATTGAGGTAAACTTGGGTGGATTTTCCTATGTATAATAAGTTTTATGTTAAGAATTGACAGGTTTTAAAAACCTGTTAGGTCTGCAAATGGGTGTTTTTTTTTAACAATCAATATGCGTTTATGGAATTAATGGGTTTTAATTGACCACATAGGGACATAGAAAACATAGCCTAAATTGTGGTAAACTTGGGTGGATTTTTCTATGTATAATAAGTTTTATGTTAAGAATTGACAGGTTTTAAAAACCTATCAGATCTAGAAATGATTTTTATTTGACCACATAAGGACATAGAGAACATAGCCTAAATTGTGGTAAACTTGGGTGGGTTTTTCTATTTAATTAATTTTAATGAAATAAAGAACCTCACAGATTTTGAAAACATGTGAGGTTTAGTAATATCTATTCGCTTATTTTTATAACTTTCCTTTTGAGTTTGTGATATGCGTTAAGGATTGAAACGACATCCTTTTTTGTTTTTCACAAAAAAGATATAGTGGAAAACCTGTTAAAACGCTCAAATAAAACGTGTTATCTTGTAAATAACAGTTCTCTATATTTTGTTAACGGCCACAAATTATCATCGACCATGGTTTCTAATTTATCACAGTGATAACGAATTTCCTCGAAAAATGGTTTTACTTTTTTACTATAAGCTTCTGCAGATTTTAAGCTTTCTAATTTGTTTGCTTTTCTGCGCTCGTCAATCATTTTTAAGGTTAATGAATTAATTTCTGTGATGTGGTTAGAAATGATCATAATTAACTCGATTTGCTCTTTGGCAATGTTCTTAAAATCGTCTCCAAAAACCTCTTTTAAATTCTTGGTATTTTCTAACAACGTGTTTTGATAATTAATAGCTGTTGGCACAATATGATTTCTGGCAATATCACCTAAAACCCTACTTTCAATTTGTAAACGCTTTGTATATTCTTCAATATCAATTTCATAACGCGCCTCCAACTCAACTCTATTCATCACTTCCATTTCTTCGAAAAGATGAATTGTTTTTTTAGCAACTTTAACTTGCAAAGCTTCTGGTGTGGTTTTGTTATTGCTTAAACCTCGTTTTTTAGCTTCTTTTTCCCAAGCATCTCCATAACCATCGCCTTCGAAACGAATTTTTTTAGAAGCCTTAATATATTCTCTTAAAATATTAAAAATAGCTTCGTCTTTTTTAAGGTTTTTAGTATCGACTAAAGCATCAACTTCAATTTTAAATTCCTTTAATTGTTTGGCAACAATGGTGTTTAAAACCGTCATTGGAATTGCACAATTTGCTTTTGAACCTACAGCTCTAAATTCGAATTTATTCCCAGTAAAAGCGAAAGCAGATGTTCTATTTCTGTCTGTATTATCTAATAAAATCTCTGGAATTTTACCAATAATATTCAGTTTTAAATCGGTTTTTTCTTCTGGTGATAATTTTCCCTTCGTTACGTTTTCTAATTCGTCTAAAACTGCTGACAATTGCGTTCCTATAAATACTGAAATAATAGCTGATGGTGCTTCATTTGCGCCCAATCTATAATCGTTACTTGCAGATGCAATAGAAGCCCTTAACAATTCTTCGTTTTCGTAAACCGCTTTTATCGTGTTTATAAAAAAGGTTAAGAATTGTAAATTTTTCATGGGTGTTTTCCCTGGACTTAATAAATTAGTGCCATCTGCAGTAGATAAAGACCAATTATTATGTTTTCCAGAACCATTAATTTCTGCAAATGGTTTTTCATGAAAAAGTACTTTAAAGTGATGACGAGTAGAAACTTTGTGCATCACATCCATTAACAATGCATTATGATCTACAGCTAAATTTGCTTCTTCGAAAATAGGTGCTAATTCAAATTGATTTGGAGCAACTTCATTATGTCTTGTTTTTAAAGGAATGCCCAACAACATACATTCTTGCTCTAAATCTTGCATAAAACTCATAGCTCTTGCAGGAATACTTCCAAAATAATGATCATCTAATTGTTGACCTTTTGCAGGAGTATGTCCTAATAAAGTTCTACCAGTCATTAAAATATCGGGTCTTGAAGTTGCCAAAGCATCATCAATTAAAAAATATTCTTGCTCCCAACCTAAAGTTGCGTTTACTTTACTTGCGTTTTTATCAAAATATTTACAAACAGCTGTTGCATGAGTATCGATTGCTTGCAAAGCCCTTAATAAAGGCGTTTTATTATCTAAAGCTTCACCTGTATATGCCACAAAAATTGTTGGAATACATAAAGTTGTTTCATACACAAAAGCTGGCGATGTTGGATCCCAAGCTGTGTAACCTCTTGCTTCAAACGTATTTCTAATGCCTCCATTTGGAAAACTAGATGCATCTGGTTCTTGTTGCACTAATTGTTCTCCATCGAATTTCTCCATAGCCAAACCGCCATTTATAGACTCGAAAAAAGCATCGTGTTTCTCTGCTGTTGCTCCTGTAAGTGGTTGAAACCAGTGTGTATAATGAGTGGCACCTTTAGAAATTGCCCAATCTTTCATGCTTACAGCAACTTGATCTGCAATTTTACGATCTATTTTAGTTCCTTTATCAATAGCATTCATAACACTCTCGTATGCAGCTCTTGTTAAATATTGTTGCATGGCGTATTTATTAAATACGTTTTGACCAAATAGAACAGACCTTCTCTCTTTTTCTATAATTTTTATAGGTTTTCTATTGAAGGTTTCTTTTAATGCCGAAAATCTAATTGTTGACATAATATGATTATTAAAGGATAAAATTAAACTTATTGCAAATATACCCCATAAAAATTAGGGATAAAATTATTTTTATATGATTATGGAAATTTTACCCCTCTTTTTTTTGATATGTAAGTAAAATATTTCATTTTTGCAGTATTAATATTACATAATTATCAATTACTATGGCAAAAATTAAATTAGAATACATTTGGTTAGATGGATATTTTCCAACTCAGAATATGAGAAGTAAAACCAAAGTTGAAGAGCACAAAAACTTTAAAGGAACTGTTGAAGAATTAGGTTTATGGTCTTTTGACGGATCTTCTACAAAACAAGCTTCTGGAGGTGCTTCTGACTGTTTATTAAAACCAGTTGCAATCTATCCAGATCCTGCAAGAATTAATGGGTATTTAGTAATGACAGAGGTTTTAAATGCTGATGGAACTCCACACATTTCTAACGGAAGAGCTACTATAGATGATAATGATGATGATTTCTGGTTCGGTTTTGAACAAGAATATTTTATTATGGATACAAAAACTCAATTGCCTTTAGGTTTCCCTATTGGTGGTTATCCTGCTCCACAAGGAATGTATTATTGTTCTGTTGGTGGTAAAAATACACATGGTAGACTTTTAGTTGAAAAGCATGCAGATTTATGTATTGATGCTGGTTTAAACTTTGAAGGAATTAATCAAGAAGTTGCTTCTGGACAATGGGAATTTCAATTGTTTGCAAAAGGCGCTAAAAAAGCTGGAGACGAAATTTGGGTTGCTCGTTATTTATTAGATAGATTAACTGAACAATATGGTTATTATATTGATTATCATCCAAAACCATTAGGTAAAGATATGGATTGGAATGGTTCTGGTATGCACGCAAATTTCTCTAACGAAGTTTTAAGAACTTGTGGTGATAAAGAAACATATGCTAAAATTTGTGAAGCATTTAGACCAGTTGTAAAAGAACATATTGCTGTTTATGGTGAGTTTAACGACCAACGTTTAACTGGTGATCATGAAACTGCATCAATTAACGATTTTTCTTGGGGTGTTTCTGATAGAGGAGCTTCAATTAGAATACCAATTATAGCTGTTGAGAAAGGTTGGAAAGGTTGGTTAGAAGATAGAAGACCAGCTTCTAATGGAGATCCTTACAAGATTGCAGGTAGAATTATAAAAACTGTAAAATCGGCTAACATTAGCTAAACTTTACAATTTATATATAAAATTTAAAAACTCCGAAGTTTATATTTCGGAGTTTTTTAGTTCTTAGAAGTACATAAATAGCACGAAACTAAAATTATTCTTTTATAAGAACACAATAACATCTATCTTAATTAACTAAACTTTAATCACTTAAAAAACAACTATAATACTTTTGATATAATGAGCGTAAAAAAACTAATTTTATTAATCATTAATAGCTTAGTAATCTTAGTTGTAATTGCGCTTTCTCTGATTTTTTATTTTGAATTTTCAAAGGTTTTAGATGAACGTATTTTGTATCATTTAAACTCCATAAAAACACTTAAAAAAATTCAAATAGAAAATCTTGTTCAAAAAGAATGGAAAACGTTTCATGAATCTGAAGAAATTTTTGTTGACAGCAGCAACATTAACTTACCAAATGACAAGTATTTAAAAGCAGGTATTTACGATTTAACCTATTTACATCCCACAAAAAAAACATCTATTGGCCTCATTAAAATTAAGGATAACAATAGAGAATTAAAAGTTATTCCTTATCACAAAATAGAGGAAATCTTATTAGAACGAACAGGAATGGGAAATAGTGGAGAATCTTACATTGTTGGTCATGATTATAGACTTCGTTCTCAATCCAGGTTTTTTCCAGAAAAAACACCTTATTTAATCGAAGCAAAAACCATTGGTGTTTTAGATGGTATTACAGATAAAGATGGAGAAGGTGTTTTTTTTGATTATAGAAAAATTGATGTTTACAGTGCCTATAGTTCTTTAAAAATAGATAATTTACATTGGGTTTTATTATCAGAAATTGATGTAGATGAAGTTACGATTCCCTTAAAAGAAATGCGTTTAAAATTGCTTTTTTTAACGCTAATCATCCTAACTTTATCAGTAATTATCTCGCTGTTTTTAACACGAATCATTACAAATCCTATCAAAAAAATACAAAAGAGCCTTCTTATCATGGCTAAAGGAAATTATAATGAAAAATTAGTTTTAGAGAAAAGTCCTACTGAAATATCTGAAATGTTTAAAGCTTTAGAAAATTTGAGAATTGCCATTGTTGGTGCTGTAGATTTCTCTGTTGATATAGGCAAAATGAACCTTTCATCATCTTACAAACCAAAAAGCGATCATGATTTATTGGGCAGAAGTTTGATAAAAATGCGCGATAAATTAGAGAAGTTTAGAATTGCTGAAAACAAGATAAATATTACAAATAAACGATTGCTAGTAAAACATTTAGAAGATGAAAGAAGAAGATTAGCAAGAGAATTACATGATGGTATTGGCCCTTTATTAACCACCATAAAATTGTATGTTCAGAATCGAGTTGAAGCGAACGAACATAAAGAAAGTTTAAAGGATATGATCGATTCAACCATTAAAGAAATTAGGCAAATGACCAACGTTTTAATGCCAACAAGTATCGATAAATTTGGAATTGGTGCTACTTTAATTAATTATGTAGAAAACATTCAAAAATCTTCTGAAGCTTCCATTCGTTTCGAAGATTTAACAAAAAAAGAAAGCTCTTTAATTACCAAAGAACAGGAAATAAATATTTTTAGAATTGTTCAAGAACTGATAAATAATTCCATAAAACATTCAAAAGCAACTAAAATAAGAATTTCATTAACGGAGTTTGATAATGTATTGTCTTTGTATTATTTTGATAATGGTATTGGCTTTAATATTCATGAAGTAACATTAGGTTCTGGGATAAAAAACATTAAAGAACGTGTAGAAATTTTTGATGGTACTTTAGAAATTGAATCTACAGAAAACACAATTTTTGAAATTGAAATGCCCATAAAATTATAAATGATGATTAAAATTGTAATCACTGACGACCATGAACTTTTTAGAGTTGGACTCTCTGAATTGTTAAAAAAACAAGATGATATTGAGATTGTTGCAGAACTATCTAATGGAAAAGAGTTTTTAGATTTTATTGCGAATAAACCAGCAATAGATATTGTTTTGTTAGATATTACAATGCCATTTGTAGACGGTTTTGAAGTTTTAGATGCATTAACAAAAGTTAAAAGTACCATAAAACCAATTATGGTTTCGATGTTTGATGATGGAAATTATATCGCAAAATGTGCAAAAAATGGAGCATATAGTTACTTATTAAAAAACACAGACGAGTTCGAATTATTAAAAGCCATAAGAATTGTAGCGAAAGGGAAAAAATATTTTAATCAAGCTATATCTGAGAAAATGATCAATTTTATGTCTACTCAGCACACTAGTATTAAAAAACTATCTAATAAAGAATCTGAGATTTTAATTTTAATTGGCAAAGGACTTACCACAAAAGATATTGCCTCTAAATTATTTATTAGCACAAGAACTGTTGAAACTCACAGAGCAAACATTCTAAAAAAATTAGAGGTTAAAAATACGGCTTCACTCATTAAAAAAGCCACAGAAAACAACCTCCTCTAATTATATATCCGTATAAATACGGATGCAAAATACCGAATTTCTTATAAGCACAAAAACTTGTTTCAAGTTGTATTTTTGAAATAGCTAATTAATGATAATCAGCTAAACTTAAAATACATTTATCATGAAAAACATACTATTAGTATTCGGATTTATATTTATAGCTTCCTCTTCATTTGCTCAAAAAAAGGACGAGTTAAAAAGTTTTGAAGTTAAAAATGCTAAAGTTAGCAAGTATATTTCGCAAAACACTGTAATTACAACAAATAGCACAAAGAGTAACTTAAAAAGTTACCAGTTTAAAAACCATAAAATTTGGGAAAACAAAAAAGAAGATTCTAAAATTATAGCGATTGAACCTTCTAAAAAAGCTAAATTAATGGGACCAAAATACAAGAACTTTAAACATTAATTAAAGTTTCTTTTAAAAACAAAAACTCCGAAATGTAAATTTCGGAGTTTTGCTTTTATAGTTTTTGGTGATTATTATTTATCACTTCCAGGAGGAAATCTAGAAATAATTTCTTTTACAAAAAGATTAATTCTTTCTTCTTTCTTTTCTCTATTATCCATTTTCAAAGCACCAGTTCCAATTCCTTGCCAAACTAATTCCTTTTTTTCTTTATCAATAAAATCGATAAATAAAGTACCTTCTGTAAATTGAGAAACGTTTACATTATTGTTCATTCCATTCATCATCCAAGGAGTCCAACCCAAACCCCAACCAAAACCAGCATTGTAATTTTGATTTACATTTACACGTTCTCTAGATTTTGTAAAAAAACTAACCAACATTGTAGGATTTTCAGATTTTGTAAAACCTTGCGCTAAAAGTTCTCTTTCAATGGCTCTTAAAACACGTTTTTTATCTAAATCAGAAATATCTGCTTTGTCAATTCCTGGTTTATAAAATGCAAATGTTTTTAATTTGCTAAAATCTGCTTGCGTATCGTAATCTGTAGTTACTTTTATAGCACTGCAAGAAGATAACACCAATGCAAAAACTACAATTATTAATTTAGAGTATTTCATAAAGTTAAATTTTAAAAGGTTTTTATAAAGAATCTGTTTTTAATAAAATTTGGTCGAAAAATAACTTAGAAAAATTATTTTTACATCATAATTAACAACAATAAACATGCCAAAAACACACTAAATATGTATTGTGTAGAATTGATATTTATTGCACTTGTTTTATTTTGAGAACATTACAAATATATCTATTTTAGATTGATATTTAATTTTTGATCTGTCTATGATTTTTATTTCGAAGTATATTGTTCCAAAAGGTTTTAATGGAATTACATTATTTCCTTTTATATTTTTGATTGATAAAAATTTAAAACAAGATTTAGTTTTAATTCATCATGAAAAAATTCATTTACAACAACAAAAAGAAATGTTTATCATCTTCTTTTATCTTTTTTATGGATTAGAATGGTTCATAAAATTGCTAAAATATAAAACCAAACACAGTGCTTATTTAAACATAAGTTTTGAGCGAGAAGCATATCAAAATGAAAAAAATATAAACTATTTAAAAACTAGAAAAACTTGGGCATTTTTAAACTATCTATAAAATTTACGTTTCTTCTTTTTTTCTTCGGATGTTTTGCAAACTGTAAAAAACAACAGAAAAATATTGAAATTAAAGAGGCTATTTTAATTCAGAAAAAAGATACAATTCCTAGCTTTCCAAATTACTTGACCAAAGATTATGTTTTAGGAAAATTTGATTATACTAAAAACGATGATTTCATGTTGGTTCCTGAAAGTTTATCAAACAAAAAAATATATGTTAGAACAGCAGTTTTAGATGCTTTTTTAAAAATGGAAATAGAAGCTAAAAAAGAAAACATCCACCTTACTATTATTTCTGGAACCCGTAATTTTGAACATCAAAAGAGAATTTGGAACTATAAATGGAACGAGAAATATAAAAACACTCCAACTGAAAAAAGAGCTTTAAAAATTTTAGAATATAGCTCTATGCCTTCATCATCTAGACATCATTGGGGAACAGATATCGATTTAAATAATTTAAATAATGCTTATTTTTCTTCTGGAAAAGGTTTAAAAGAATACAATTGGTTGCTTAAAAATGCTTCTAAATTTGGTTTTTATCAGCCTTATACATCCAAAGAAAATGGAAGAACTGGTTATCATGAAGAAAAATGGCATTGGTCTTACCTCCCACTTTCTAAAATCTATTTAGACTATTATAATCAGCAAATAACCTATAAAGACATCAACGATTTTGAAGGCGCCGAATTTGCTAAAGAAATTGACATCATCAAAAATTATGTGAATGGAATTAGTGTAGAACTGAATAAATAAAAAAATCAACACTTTTCTTTAAAATAAGTATTAAGAATTTGTTAATCATCACTTGTAATTTTTAAGATTATCGTAAATTGCAACTCTAAAATATAACATTTATTACGAATGGAACAAAGTGCACCTTATAAACCGAAATATAAAGTAAGAATCGTAACTGCTGCAGCTCTTTTTGATGGGCATGATGCTGCCATAAATATTATGCGTAGAATTATACAATCTACAGGAGTTGAAGTGATTCATTTAGGACATGACAGATCTGTAGAAGAAGTAGTGAATTGTGCCATTCAAGAAGATGTAAATGCAATTGCAATTACTTCTTATCAAGGAGGACACATGGAATATTTCAAATACATGTTCGATTTATTGAAAGAAAGAGGTGCAAACCACATCAAAATTTTTGGTGGTGGTGGAGGTGTAATTCTTCCAGAAGAAATTAAGGAATTAATGGAATATGGAATTACCAGAATTTATGCTCCAGATGATGGAAGAGCCATGGGTTTACAAGGAATGATAAATGACTTGGTACAAACTTCTGACTTTGCTTTGGGAGACAAATTAGATGTTTCTTTAGAGGATTTAGCAAATAAAAAAATTGGAAGTATTGCCAATTTAATTTCTTCCGCAGAAAATTTCCCAGAAATTGCAAAAGCAACTTTAGATAAAATTCATATTAAAAATAAAGATTCTAAAACACCAGTTTTAGGAATTACTGGAACTGGTGGTTCTGGAAAATCTTCTTTAGTTGATGAATTAGTGAGACGTTTTTTAATTGATTTTCCAGAAAAAACGATCGGTTTAATTTCTGTAGATCCCTCTAAAAGAAAAACGGGTGGCGCACTTTTAGGCGATAGAATTAGAATGAATGCTATTAATAATGATCGTGTTTATATGCGCTCATTAGCAACTCGTCAATCTAATTTGGCGTTATCAAAATATGTAAATGAAGCTGTGCAAGTTTTAAAAGCAGCAGAATTCGATTTAATTATTTTAGAAACTTCTGGAATTGGGCAATCTGATACAGAAATTATAGAACATTCTGATACTTCTTTATATGTAATGACACCAGAATTTGGTGCAGCAACTCAATTGGAAAAAATTGATATGCTGGATTTTGCGGATTTAGTTGCTATTAATAAATTTGATAAAAGAGGTGCTTTAGATGCTGTAAGAGATGTGAAAAAGCAATATATGCGTAACAATAATTTGTGGCATATTCACATGGATGATATGCCTGTTTATGGCACAATCGCATCTCAATTTAATGATCCAGGAATGAATACTTTGTATAAAAGTATCATGGATAAATTAGTTGAAAAAACTGACGCAGATTTAAAATCTACAATGGAGATTACCAAAGAAATGTCTGAAAAGATCTTTGTAATTCCACCAGCAAGAGTTCGTTATTTATCTGAAATTGCAGAAAGTAATAGAAGTTATGATGATAAAGTTGATGAACAAGTTTTAGTTGCTCAAAAATTATATGGAATTCATCAAACGATAGAATCGATTATAAATGCTTCTGCAGAAATTGTTAAAATTGGTTTAGATGAAGATGCTATTTTACATCAAACTAAAGACGAAGAAAAGGATTTTGTAAAACTTTTATTGGCGCAATTCGAAAAAGTAAAAATGAACTTTAACCCTTACAATTGGGAAATCATTTTAAATTGGGCAGAAAAAGTTCAGAAATATAAAGATCCAATTTATACCTTTAAAGTTCGTGATAAAGAAATTAACATAGAAACACATTCTGAATCTTTATCTCATTCACAAATTCCTAAAATAGCGTTACCAAAATACCAAGCTTGGGGAGATTTATTACGTTGGAACTTACAAGAAAATGTTCCTGGGGAATTCCCTTTTACAGCAGGTTTGTATCCTTTTAAAAGAACTGGAGAAGACCCAACAAGAATGTTTGCTGGTGAAGGAGGTCCAGAAAGAACGAACAGACGTTTTCATTACGTGAGTTTAGGAATGGACGCAAAACGCCTTTCTACAGCTTTTGATTCGGTTACTTTATATGGAAATGATCCTGGTAAAAGACCCGATATTTATGGTAAAATTGGAAATGCAGGTGTTTCAATTTGTTGTTTAGATGATGCAAAAAAATTATATTCTGGTTTTGATTTAAGTCATCATATGACTTCTGTTTCTATGACAATTAATGGCCCAGCTCCAATGTTGTTAGGCTTTTTCATGAATGCAGCTATTGATCAGAATTGTGAAAAATACATCAAAGAAAACAATCTTGAAAAAGATGTTGAAGCAAAATTCAACGAAATTTATGAATCGAAAGGTTTAAACAGACCTGTTTATCAAGGAAAATTACCTGAAGGAAATAATGGTTTAGGATTGATGTTATTAGGTTTAACTGGAGATTTGGTTTTACCTGCTGATGTTTATGCAGAAATTAAAAAAACTACTTTAGCACAAGTTAGAGGAACTGTGCAAGCAGATATTTTAAAGGAAGATCAAGCACAAAATACCTGTATTTTTTCTACAGAATTTGCGTTGAGATTAATGGGAGATGTGCAAGAATATTTCATTGAAAAACAAGTTAGAAACTTTTATTCGGTTTCTATTTCTGGATATCATATTGCAGAAGCTGGTGCAAACCCAATTACACAATTAGCACTTACTTTATCAAACGGATTTACGTATGTTGAGTATTATTTATCAAGAGGAATGGACATCAATAAATTTGGTCCAAACTTATCGTTTTTCTTTTCAAACGGAATTGATCCTGAATATTCTGTAATTGGTAGAGTTGCTCGTAAAATTTGGGCAAAAGCCATGAAAAATAAATACGGAGCCAATTCTAGAGCGCAAATGTTAAAGTATCATATTCAGACTTCTGGACGTTCTTTACATGCACAAGAAATTGACTTTAATGATATAAGAACTACGTTGCAAGCTTTGTATGCCATCAATGATAATTGTAATTCTTTACACACAAATGCGTATGATGAAGCCATAACTACTCCAACAGAGGAATCTGTTAGAAGAGCAATGGCAATTCAGTTGATTATCAACAAAGAATTAGGATTAACGAAAAATGAAAACCCGATTCAAGGTGCTTTTATTATTGAAGAATTAACAGATTTGGTAGAAAAAGCTGTTTTAGATGAGTTTGATAGAATTACAGAAAGAGGTGGTGTTTTAGGAGCGATGGAAACTATGTATCAACGTTCTAAAATTCAGGAAGAAAGCATGTATTATGAAACGCTAAAACATAATGGGGAATTCCCAATTATTGGTGTCAATACGTTCTTAAGCTCAAAAGGATCACCAACTGTTCAGCCAGCAGAAGTAATTCGTGCATCTGAAGAAGAAAAGCAATTTCAGATTCAGACAAAAGAATTATTGAACAAAGCAAATCCTAATAAAGTGGTGGAGCAAATTGAAATTTTACAGGAAGCTGCTGTTCAAAATGAGAATTTATTTGAAAAATTAATGGAAGCAACCAAAGTTTGTTCTTTAGGGCAAATTACAGAAGCGTTGTTTAAAGTTGGTGGACAGTATAGGAGAAACATGTAAGCAGACTCTTAATTTTGCTTTGCAAAATTTTAGAGGTCGCTTATCCCGATTTTTATCGGGATCTTTTAGTTAAAATTTTAAATATATATTTTTTGTCTTAATTTTTGACCACATAGAAACATAGAGAACATAGCCATGCTTTGTGTGACAATTTTGAGAAATCTATTAGTTGAAGTTTGCTATAAACTAAATGGAAATTATTGGTTATAATTTTTGACCACATAGAAACATAGGGAACATAGCCCTGTTTTGTGTGACATTTTTGCGGAATCTTTTAGATGAAGTTTGCTATAAATTAAATGGCAATTATTTATTGTAATTGCTGACCACATAGAAACATAGGGAACATAGCTCTTCTTTGTGAATCACTTATGCCGATTTTTATTGGCATCTTAAAACTAAACTCTAATAATAAAATAATACGAATGTATTAACTAAGACCTCATAGATTTCAAAAATCTGGGAGGTCTTTTATTATAAATTTTTTAAAGTATAATTTTCAGAATAATTTCAATATTTTTGAGATAAAATAACGCTTCCTTGAAAAAGACACTTTTATTTATTGTATTCATTTTTGTTAGCATACCAACTTTAACTGCCCAAGAAACAAACTCAAAAGTAAGGTTTCAAGTTGTTGATAAAGTTTCGAAAACACCTGTTGTATATGCAACAGTAATGCTCAAAAATATCAACAGAGGAACGCATGCCGATTTTAATGGCTTTTTTGAAATTCCTGCTTCTTATATAGCCAATGGAACTATAAAAATTTCATCAATTGGTTATCTTACAAAAGAGATAAAATTATCATCCTTACTTAAAAAAAATAGTACTGTTATATATCTAGAAGTTGCGAATAATGCTTTAGGTGAAATAGTCATTAAAAGCACTAGAAAGAAAAAAAGAGCTTTGTATGCAAGAGAAATTATAAGAAAAGCCATTGGTAATATTCCTAATAATTATCCCAATGAAGCACATTCTTACATAGGGTATTATCGAGATTATCAACAACCTGTAGATGATGTGTATCAGAAATTAATAAAATCAGTAAAACCTATCGAATACGTAAATGTGCACGAAGCTATTATAGAATCTTTTGATCATGGGTTTGATTCTGATAAACTAAAAAGTAAAAAAAATCAATCTTTATTATATGAATATAGGGTAAATACCAATTTTATTCAAGATTCCACCTTAACAATTCCCTATGACAACAAGAAGAATAAATTTTCCGAAAGTGTATATATTAGTCCTTTAGGAGGGAATGAACTAAATATTTTAAACCTTACAAATGCCATCAGAAATTATGATAAAATGTCTTTTTCATTTGTAAATACGCTCAATAAAAATTTTATTGATAATCATTATTTCAGCATTGAGGAAGACGTTTTTTTAGATAGTACAATACTGTATAAAATTTCTTTCACCTCGAAAAAAGAAAGAACTAGTTTCGATTATGCAGCAAAAGGAACGATTTATATTGCCAAAGATAATTTTGCAATTCACAAACTAAATTACAATCTATATTACATCAAAAATAAAAGTCCACAATATGCTGTTACTATAGAATATACTGAAAAGAAAGACAAAATGTATTTGAACTACATTACTTTTAATAACTTTTTTGAAGCAAAAAATGGCAACTATTTTAAGATTGATAAAACGTTGTACAATTCAAGTACGAACGCTTTCAAAATTTATTTTAATAGAACTGTTGCTATAAATTCTTTAGAACCTTTAAAAAGAAATTTTAAAATTTATTATAAAGGTAAAAAACTACAGGTATCAGCAGCAAACGCTTTTGATGCTAGTAATAGAATTTTTACACTATTTATTGATCAAAAATCTATCGAACATATAAATTTCGCTGAAGAAAGTAAAAACGCTAATTACAGTAAGTTTTTTACGTTTGATATTGCCAATATTAAAGATGTAAATGGTTTTGAAATAGATGAAAGAGCAAGCATAAAAATGAACCAATATAGAGAGTTTTTTGTGCAAGAAATATTTGAACATAAAAAGTTACCTCTTCAGAAAAACTTTATCAATAAAAATGTGCCCTTATCTAAATCGATCCATACACCTTTAAAATTAGAGGAAAATTACTGGTTGAATTCGCCATTGAAGAAGGAGAAAGAGTAACTCTTATCGTTTTTGATTTTGTATTTCATTAAAAAACCTACAAAGTTGTAGCAACCTTGTAGGATATTTTAATACAGGCTAACAGCAGCTTAACTCTTTACAAATTTACCTAAAGACTCTAACAACTGAGGTTCGCCCTCTAAAGCTATTCTTGCTACTGCATAGAAGTCGCTCATCCATTTTTCTAAATCTTTAAAGGCTTTGTTTTTGGTTTTGGTAGCATTTTGTGCATTACCTTTGGCTTGTATATACGCTGCTCTTAAGTCTTCGAGCTCATTTATTGCTGCTAATTGGTCTGTAACACTTTGTGTAGTTACTTGCAACGTAGCTAGTTTTGCCAAAACCTCTGTTTGCGTGTTTAACGTATTGTAAAATAAACTTACAGTCTCTAACCATTTTACATAGGTTCTTGGCAAAGCGCCTTTTAGACCCAATTCTTTGAGAATTAAGGGGTCTGTTTTAAAAATTATTTTTGCTTTTTTACGGTCTGTTGCATATTTAAGGTCTATAGCTACCCGTTTTTCTTCGAAAGTTTGATAGGCTTTACCTCTAGCATCCTCTAACTCTTGATTTTGAATGTACAAGGTTTTTGCGTTGTTTAAGATGGCTTTGCCCTCATCTATCTTTGTTGTGTTGTAGCCCAATGCTTCCATTAAGGGCTTAATTACAGGATTGGTTTCTACATTTTGTAGTGCAATTCTGCAAGATTCTAAAATTTCTGTTTGCGAACGTGTGTTTTTTAATGCCATAGCAATTTATTTAAGTGAATATTCGATTTCTTTTTCTGAACTAAGGATGCAAAGTGATTGATGTAGCTTACAAACAGCTTGCGTAGAGCTCCTTAGCTCTTAAATATAATTACATTTTTATTAAAAGTACCTACATTGTTAATAAGTGTAGTTACAATGTTAATAAGAGGCGTTACAGTTTCGTTGAGTGGTAATGCAATTTCACAAAACTGAATTACAATGACTTAAAACAGTATTACAATTGTATAAAGTACGCTTGCAATGTAGTTGCGTGTGTTTACAATCTTAATGGGAGACATTACAGTTCTAATGAGAGGTATTATGCTTATAGAATATAAAAATTAATTATATTTAATGATAGTTATGTATTTTTTTTTAACATAAAAACATAATTTAACAACGATACTTTTTGTTTAATTTAATTGTTAAAAAAAAAATTGTAAAGATTTTTAATCTGAATGAAATTTTATTGTTTTGTCCTTATATTGTCCTATCAATTTAGAATTTTAAAATTATTATTACAATGAGTAGAAAATTAACCGCAATCGACTTATTCTCTGGATGCGGAGGATTCTCTTATGGATTCCAGCAAGCTGGATTCCACGTTATTTTAGGTGTGGATAATACAGAAATAGCTTTAAAAACTTTTGAGCAAAATCATAACGATTCAAAAACACTTCTTTTAGACTTGCACGAAGACGACTCAATAGATAAAATCGTAGAGTCAAAAGGAGAGCATAAAGTCGATGTCATAATCGCTGGGCCTCCTTGTCAAGGTTTCTCATTGACGGGAGCAAGAAATGAAAATGATGAAAGAAATACACTTTTTAATGCGGTATTTAAACTTGCTAAAAGAGTAAATCCAAAGGCTATTATTATTGAGAATGTTCCGGGATTACTCAATTTGTACAAAGGAAAAGCAAAAAAAGAGATTATTGAATTGTGCGAAGAAATGGGGTACAACTGTAACCCTAAACTCTTATATGCACCTGACTACGGAGTACCACAGATTAGAAAACGAGTATTTTTTGTGGCAATTAAAAAAGAATTAGGAGTTTTTGAATTTCCAGAAAAAACTCATAAACCAGAAGAATATGTTGGTTGTAAAGATGCAATTGGAGATTTACCAAATTTAGTCAGCGATTTAGGAAATGAAGAGTTATCGTATGACAAAAAAGCTTCTAGTCAATATCAAAAAACAATGCGAAATGCAAACAAAGTTTTAAAGAACCATCTTGGAACACAACATACTGAACATGTTATAAATGTTATTTCACAAGTTCCAGAAGGAGGAAACCATAAAGATTTGCCACCAGGAGTTGGAGATTCTAGAAAATTTAATGAAGCTTGGACTAGATATCACAGTAAGAGACCATCTAAAACAATAGATACAGGTCATAGAAATCACTTTCATTATAAATGGAATAGAGTTCCTAGTGTAAGAGAAAATGCGAGATTACAATCCTTTCCTGACGAATTTGTTTTTTTGGGAAATAAAACTCAACAATACAGACAAGTTGGAAATGCTGTCCCACCATTACTAGGAAAAGTTCTTGGTACTCACTTGATAAACTATTTGAAAGATGAAAATTAATGTAATTGACTTATTCGCTGGTTGTGGTGGATTAACAGACGGATTTCTTCAAACAGGTAAATACAATACTTTGGCTGCTGTTGATTGGGAATTTCCAACTGTTCAAACTCTTAAAAAGAGATTGAACACAAAATGGAATTATGATTTAGACCGCAATAACATATTACATTTTGATATTCAAAGAACAGAAGAATTAATCAATGGTTATAATGATTCAAAATTTGGAAAAAGTGAAGGACTTGATAAAATCGTTGGAGACAAAAATGTTGACCTAATTGTTGGAGGTCCACCTTGTCAAGCATATTCAATGGCTGGAAGAGTTAGAGATGAAAATGGCATGCAAGACGATTATCGTAACTTTTTATTTGAGAGTTATGTAAAAATGGTTAGTCACTTTCAACCTAAAGCATTCGTTTTTGAAAATGTAGAAGGGATTCTTTCTGCAAAACCAGGCGGAATATCTATTGTCAAAAGAGTTAGAAAAGCTTTTAAGGAAATCGGTTATGAAATAACTGAAAACTTAAGAGAAAATGCTCTTTTTGACACATCATACTATAATGTACCTCAAAAAAGAAAAAGAGTAATCATTTTTGGAGTGCAAAAAAGCGAAAACAGCACAAAACAAGTTCGTAGATTTTATTCACTTATGAAAGAAAAGGCAAGTTCAGAACCATTGAATTCTAAAGTTGCTTTCGAAAATTTACCTAAAATATATCCTTCAAAATCAAACCAAAAACATTCTCATTCTGTTAAATTAAATGGTGTGGCTTTACCAAATAACCACGAACCAAGAATGCACAGCGAAAGAGATATTGAAATCTTTAAAATGCTAACAGAAGATATTTTGAGTGGAGCTGAAAAATACACTTCGAGCAAAGCTCTAATTCAATTATATAAAGAAAAAACTGGTAAAGATTCTAAATTTCATAAATACCACGTTATACGAGAAGACAAACCAAGCAATACAGTCCCTGCTCATTTATATAAAGATGGTTTAAGACATATTCATCCAGACCCTAACCAAGCTCGTACAATTACAGTAAGAGAAGCAGGTAGAATACAAACTTTTGATGATGATTTTGAATTTCTAGGTTCAAGAGGAGACCAATACAAAATGATTGGTAATGCTGTTCCGCCTCAATTTTCAAAAGTAATTGCAGAAACTGTATGCGAAATATTTGAAACTGTTGACAAAACGTTTAGAATGAAAAATGGTCTTTTTGAAGAATTAAACGAACCTAAACTAAAGTATGCTACACTATAAAAATCTAAACAAACTGTTCTTTGAATCAGTACCACAACAAGCAACTGATTTTATTGCTTTAAGTGGTTTTTTGGGTCCAGACCCAATCAAAAAATTGGGAGAATTACCTTTTAAAAGTACAATAATTTACGGTCTTCAAAAAGAAAATCAAAAATTTCTATTACATCAACAACTTGTTGGACTTCATAACGAAAACAGAAAAATTTTCTATCCAGAGATTGCCTGTCACTCAAAATGTTATTTGTGGCTTAATGGCAATACACCAATCAAAGGGTTAATTGGTTCGGCAAATTTTTCTTCAAATGGTTTATTTAACGACTATCGAGAAACTTTATTAGAGGTTGATGAAAATCAACTTTACGTAATGAAAGGGTATATTGAGATAATATTAAATTCAGCACGAGAGTGTAATACTGTAGAAGTAAAAGAATCTAAAAAAGTTGAAGAAATTTATGACAAAGCAATTTGTGAGATGATTCTTTATGACCCAAGAACTGGTCAAACTCACAATGGACATGGTTTGAATTGGGGATTTGCAAATGCTAATGTTAGACCAAATGATGCTAACATTCCAATTAGAATGGAGCACATTAGAAAATATCCAAAATTATTTCCTGTACTTCAACCTGACCCTGAAAGTAGAAAAGGAACACTTAAAGAAGTAATTGAATTTGTTTGGGATGATGGAGTAATTATGCAAGGTAGATTGGAAGGTTCTCAACCGCTACCAAATAGTGATATAAAATTACCAAAACAAATAGCTTCATTTCCACATAAAGATGAATTAGGAATTTACATTCGTGAAAGATTAAATATTCCATTAAGACAAAGAGTATTACGTGAGGATTTAGTAAAGTATGGTAGAGACACTATCTCTGTATCTATTATTGAGGAAGGAGTTTATTATTTAGATTTTTCTGTTTAAATTAAAACAACAAAAAATATTAAGAATTGGTTTAACAACACATAAATTTTAGCTTTATAAATTACTACAAAAATATTGAGTTAAATTATCTTTGTTAAAACACAAATTTTCATGAAAAAATTACTTTTATTATTTATTATTACTGTTGGATTTTCTTGTTCAAATGATGAAATAATCGATTATACTGCACAAAATGAGGCAGATATTCAAGCATATTTAGCAGAAAATAACATCAATGCTAAAAAAACACTTTCTGGTTTGTATTATGTTATCAATTCTGAAGGAAATGGAGCTTCGCCCAACTTTAGATCGAATGTAACTTTAGGTTATAAAGGCTACTTTTTAAACGGAACTACTTTTGATCAATCTACAAACGCAACTTTTAATGTTAGTGGAGTTGTACCTGGTTTTGGTGAAGCTCTTACCATTTTAAAAACAGGTGGTTCTGGTACTTTTATTTTACCATCTAGATTAGGATATGGAAATAGTGGATCGCGTTCTGGAAGTATTAGAGGTGGAGATGTAATTGTTTTTGATATTAACCTAATTAGTATTAATTAATCGACTTTAAAAAAAAGTATTAAATTTTTGCATCTTTTTAAAGATTTCACTGTCTATTATATGAACATTAAAAACAAATATCATGAAAAATCAAAATAATTGTACTTGTGGTTGTGCACCTTGCATAAACGACGATTGTAAACAATGCACTTGCGAAAACTGTACCTGTACAAATTGTAATTGCTAATTAAATTGTCTCTTTGAGTGCAGTCGAAAGGTTTTTAATAGTTCTCGACTGCGCTCGAACTGACATTAAATAATTCTCAATGACTACAAAACAAGTTTGGACTTCCTATTCAGAAGATTTAAAACGATTTATTATCAGCAAAGTAAAAGATGTTACGATTGCAGATGATATTTTGCAGGATACTTTTATTAAAATTCACACAAAACTGCATACTTTAAAAGACGTCACAAAATTAAAATCCTGGTGTTTTACAGTGGCTCGAAATTCTATTTTAGATTATTGGAAAGCCACCAATCAAACTTTTGAAATAGCCAATTTTGAAACTGAAACCCTTCCTTTAGAAAATTCTCATACAGAAAAAGATTGCTTAAGAAGCATTTTAAAAAGCTTACCTAAAAAATATAGAACTCCTTTGTTTTTATCTGATATAAAAGGATTGAAACAGCAAGAAGTTGCCCATCAATTGCAACAAAGTTTATCAACTACAAAATCTCAAATTCAACGTGCACGAAAATTAATTGCACAGGGTTTTATGGATTGTTGTGGATTTGTTGTTAATGAAGAAGGTAATTTGGTTGGCGAAATTCAAGAAAAAGAAGACTGCAAAGTTTGTCAATAATAGTTTACATCATTTTTTTGCTTATATTGTTTAATCTTAAAATTATCTATATACATAGATTTGTATCAATCAAAACAAAAACTTTAAAACCATTATGAGAAAATTAGCATTTGTAATTTTAATAACAATTAGTTTTATGAGTTGTGAAAAAAATGAAACTTTAGGTGTACAACCTGAAAATGCTAAAGTTCTTGGAGAATGGCAACTATACAGAAGTGAAAAATTAGAGTCTGTAATAGATCAATGGACAGGAACAAGTTGGACTCATATAGATAAATGGTTTAAAAATATTAGACAAGATTCACCAATTATTCATGAATTTAAAGAAGATGGAACTTTTTTAGATAAATATGCAGCTGTTGTTGTAGCAAAAGGAACTTGGCAAAAAATTGATGATAATACCTATTCTTTTCAATATTCTGAAGAAAGTAAAACGACTAATACCAATCTTCCAGAAAAAAATTATGTTACTTTTTATTGTGATAATACGTATGCAATAAAATATGAAAATAATACATCCGTAGATTATTACAAAATATTAAATGATACAGAATGTGCTGAATCAATAACATATTATGTACAGGATTAGTAAACAAGAATTTACATTAGCTCCTTTATTCTTGAAATTTTAATTTATTTTTCCAGAGAAATCAGCAAAAAAATAGATTTTGAAAAAATCCATTGAGATTTCTTTTTAGAATCATTGGTTTTATTATTTTATATATCTTAGTTGAAAATATAAATTTCAACAATATGGAACTCAAAAAAGAAGATATTAGCCAAGAAGTTTTTGATTTGTATGATGATTATGCTCATAACAAAATGGATCGAAAAGAATTTCTACAAAAACTATCTTTGTACGCAGTTGGCGCGATTACTTTACCAGCTTTGTTGAGTTTTATTTCACCCAATTATATAGATTCTATTTTAGTTGATGCAAATGATCCAAGATTAAATTCTGAATTTATTACGTACGATTCTCCAAAAGGTGGAGGAGAAATCAAAGCCTTACTTTCCATTCCAAAAGACGCAAAAAATAAATTACCAGGTATTATTGTGGTTCATGAAAATCGTGGATTAAATCCTTACATAGAAGACGTTGGCAGAAGAGCTGCTTTAGAAAGTTTTATTACTTTGGCTCCAGATGCTTTATCGCCTTTAGGTGGTTATCCAGGAAATGATGATGAAGGAAGATCGATGCAAAGAAAGAGGAATCAAAAGGAAATGTTAGAAGATTTTATTGCTGCTTATGATTACCTTAAAAATCACAAAGATTGTACTGGTAATGTTGGTGTTGTCGGTTTTTGTTTTGGTGGATGGATATCAAATATGATGGCTGTAAGAATCCCAGAATTAGGAGCAGCAGTTCCTTATTATGGAAGACAACCAGAAAGCGAAGATGCTGCCAAAATTAAAGCGCCATTATTATTACAATATGGTGAGTTAGATAAAAGAGTTAACGAAGGTTGGCCAGATTTTGAAACCGTTTTAAAAGAAAATAATATAGAACATACAGCACATTTTTATCCGAATGTAAATCATGGTTTTCATAACAATACAACTCCAAGATTTGATAAAGCAGCAGCAGATTTATCTTGGAAAAGAACCATTACTTTTTTTAATAAACATTTAAAAGAATAGCTATAAAGTGTGATGGATTAAAACAACAATGAAATGATGCAAAATTTCAATTTAAAGTTTTAACTTTTCTCTAATCACATTTTTCTTTAACTTCGCTATCTGAAAGAAATAAACTGTAATCATGAAATATAATTTATCGAATATGATGTGTTTAGATTTCTTTTTATCTGCACAAAACAAAGAAGAGTACAAAGAAATTGAACCTCTTCTCATTACCCCAGAATTTGCAAATTTCCCTTTAAAAAGTTTCGACATATTTGTGGATTCTTTTACCTCTAAAATGAAAACTTTAGATAGAGAAAATGATATAAATATCATAAAAGAATTTGCCTCTAAATATAAATGGACTAGCAATATAGATCTCATTTTTAAAGATATAGATTTCGAAGCAATCGTTTTAACGAACGATCAACAGGAAATTATTTGGGTTAATGAAGGTTTTAAAGAAATGACAGGTTTCACTAAAAAGTTTGCGCAACAAAAAACACCTTCGTTTTTACAAGGAAAAGATACTTGTAACGTAACAAAAGAGAGAATTAGAGAGCATATTAAATTAAAGAAACCTTTTACTGACATCGTTATTAATTATAAAAAAGATAAAACGCCTTACAGATGTGAGATTAAAGTTTTTCCTCTTTTTACTAAAAATTCGACACATTATATTGCTTTAGAAAAAGCTGTTTAAAATATATCTAGGTATTTTTCTATTGATGTCTTCATTTTAAATTTGCATAGAAACCAACCACTCTTTTATTTCAAATGAGTTACTTTTATCATTCAAATACTTAAAGTGAAAAACAAACCTCTCATCAGCAAAAAACTAGAAGATTTTTACAACAAAGCTTCAGAAGAAACCAGACTTGAAAAAGGAATGGGCATTTTTGAATTTGAACGTATTAAAGAACTTATTCAACTTCATATTTCTAAGCCAAAGGCAACCATTATTGATGTTGGTGGAGGAACAGGGAAATACAGTGAATGGTTATCTAATAATAATCATACAGTTCATTTAGTAGAACCCGTTTTAAAGCATATAAAGCTGGCTGAAAAGAGAGCCAAAAAACTTAAAAATCCGTTTTCTGTTCAAATTGGTGAAGCTAAAAAACTACCTTATGGAGACAATGTTGCTGATTTGGTAATTCTTCATGGTCCTTTATATCATCTTCAAAAAAGAGAAGATAGAGTTACAGCAATTTTAGAAGCAAAAAGGGTACTTAAAAAAGGGGGAATTATTTTAGGTTTCGCCATCAATGCAACAGCCTCTACAGTTGTTGGTTTAATGAATGGAATGTTGCATGCAAATTCGTTTTTTGAAATGTGCAAAGAAGAATTAACAACAGGAATTCATAATGCTCCAAAAGATTTTCCTTTTTTATTGGCGGATGCTTTTTATCATAAACCAGAAAATTTGAAAGCAGAATTTTTAGAACAAAATTTAACATTTATCAACCTTTTTGCAGTAGAAGGAATGATTTGGTTAGACAACGAATATTTTGCAAATATGTTAGACAAAAAGAAATCGAAAACTTTAAAAGCACTTCAGAATTTAACTCAGAATGATGAGTATTTGTTGCCTTTTAGTCCTCATATAATGATTGCTGTTAAGAAGTAAAACCTCAAAAACCTTTTTGTATCTTTGTTAAAATTGATAAAAGAATTAATATTTTACCCTTATTTGCAACCAATGATAAAACAATATGAAAACACTTTAAGAAAATTAATTATTGATGTTCTTGGTGATGCTGATGAAAGCGATTATAATATTCCTAAAAATATTATTAATAAATGGTTTAAAAAAAGAACTTCTGAACAGGATAAAAACGATGGTTTTCTTTTTGAGAAAAGAATCATTTTTTATGCCGAATTTGAAAATCTAGGTTTAATTATTGATGAAAATTGGCAAAAGTTCGCTCCTATTTTAAATGATAAAAAAAGATTTTTTGTTTTTTTTAATGAAATTGAGCTTTTCAAAAAAACAATTGATAGTGGAAAAAACCTTATAAAAAGTCAAGAAGATTTACTCTCTGGAATTGTACCAGACTTAAAAAACACCATTACAATTTACAACAACAAGAATAATTTAGTGGAAGATTATTTTATTGCTATCACAAAAATATCTGATAATTTAGGTACTTCTTGGACTAATTCAAATAAGGAAAATCAACAAAAACCAGTTCTTAAAGTTGGAGATGATTATGAATTATTAGTACAAGCTAATGATCCAAAAGACCGAGAAATTGAATATCAACTGTCTCATTTTACAGGAAAATTGAGAATTAATCAAGATTCAAAAAGATTCAATTTTAAAATAGACAAAGAATTTATTGGGCAAAACACAATGCTCATTATCAAAGCATTTACAAAAGATGCTGATTATGTAAACGAAAGTATTTTAAAAATTTATTTAACTGTTTTACCCGAATAAAAATTTACTCTCTAATCAATGGCATTGTAGAACAGCGTAATAAACCTTCTTGTTTCGCGATTTCTGTATAAGGTACTTCTTCAACTATAAATCCTTTTTCTCTTAACCACGTATTCAGTCTTGTAAAAGACTGTTCAGAAATAATTACTTTTTCAGAAATAGAAAAAATATTACTATTCATATTAAACATTTCCTCTTTTGTAATTTCAAAAACGTTCTCTTTTCCGAAGTAATTTAGCAACCATTCGTATTCACTCTCATTCAAAAATCCGTTTTCATGAAGAATTGCTTTGTCTTTTCCTATAGGTTGAAAACAACAATCTAAATGTAGTGCATTTTCTTTAGCATTCGTGTTCGATTTTCTTAACTCAAAAGATTTTACAATTTTATGTGGAAATAATTTTTGAAGTTCTTTTACAGCTTCCACATTTGTTCTTGCAGTTATATAATCTGCATAATCCTCACCTGTATAAGTCCCTACAAAAATATACTCATTCCAAGGCATTACATCTCCACCTTCTACATGACATTCTTCTGGTAAATGAATTATATTTTTTGGATTAATTTGATCTAAGACATGTTGTATGGCTAAATATTCGTTCTCTCTGTCTGGTAAAATGTTTGCTTTTATCAATTTATCATCAATAACAAAAGCGATATCTCTAGAAAATATTTGGTTATAATTTTCTAAAATTTCAGGTCTAAAAACTTCTATATCATATTTCTTAAAAATGGCTGCAACAGCATCCATTTCAGCAATCATATCTTGTTCTTTTGGATAGGTTCCTTTTAGAACATGCTGTAAACTTTTAGGGTCATAACAATCTTCTGGCTTTGGAATTGCTCCAAGACTTTTTGCTGTTCCTAAAATTACTGCTTTTAATGTAGCAGTTTCATTCTGAATATTAAGTTGTAACATATCTTTTATGATTAAAAAAAAGCTTCATAAATTATGAAGCTTTTAATTATTTAGTAAAAATAATATTATTTTTTATCTTTTATCAATATCTACAAAATCTCTTGTAGTTTCCCCTACATAAATTTGACGAGGTCTTCCTATTGGTTCTTTGTTCAATCTCATTTCTCTCCATTGAGCAATCCAACCTGGTAAACGTCCTAAAGCAAACATTACTGTAAACATTTCTACAGGAATTCCCATAGCTCTGTAAATAATACCTGAATAGAAATCTACATTAGGATATAATTTTCTATCCACAAAATAAGGATCATTTAAAGCTTCTTGCTCTAAACCTTTTGCAATTGCTAAAATAGGGTCTTCTACTCCTAAATCATTTAAAACTTCATCTGCTGCTTTTTTGATGATTTTTGCTCTTGGATCAAAGTTTTTATAAACTCTATGTCCAAAACCCATTAATCTAAAAGGATCATCTTTATCTTTAGCTTTCGCCATGTATTTTTTAGTATCTCCACCATCAGCTTTTATAGCTTCTAACATTTCTAAAACTGCTTGGTTTGCACCTCCATGAAGTGGTCCCCAAAGTGCAGAAATTCCTGCTGATAATGATGCGAATAATCCTGCATGAGAAGATCCTGCAATTCTTACTGTAGATGTAGAACAGTTTTGCTCATGATCTGCATGTAAAATTAATAACTTGTTTAAAGCTTCAACAACAATATTATTGGTAACAAATTCTTTGTTTGGTTGCTTAAACATCATTTTATACATGTTCTCTACATAGCCTAAACTACAATCTCCATAATCTAATGGTAAACCTTGTTTTTTACGCATTGTCCAAGCTACTAATACAGGAAATTTACCTAATATTTTAACAATAGCTTTATACATATCTTCTTCAGAATTTACATTCACAGAAGATGGGTTAAATGCTGTTAATGCAGAAGTTAATGAAGAAATAACACCCATTGGATGTGCAGATTTAGGAAAAGCATCAACAATTTTTCTAATATCCTCATCTAAAATAGATTGTTCACAAATATCTTGTTTAAACTTTTTTAGTTGCTCTGTAGTTGGTAAGTCACCAAAAATCAAAGTATAAGAAACTTCTAAAAAAGTAGCTTGCTCTGCTAATTGCTCAATAGGATACCCTCTATATCTTAAGATACCTTTTTCACCATCTAAAAATGTAATAGCACTTTCACAAGAACCTGTGTTTTTGAAACCTGGATCTATTGTAATTACTGAGTCTGTTACCCCTCTTAAAGATTTTATATCAATGGCAACTTCATTTTCTGTCCCTTTAATTAAAGGAAATTCGTAGGATTTATCTCCAATTTGTAATTTAGCTATATCTGACATTTATAGTGATTTTTTTTTTATAATTTTCTAGTCACGAAGATACCAAATTTTACAGTATTTTAAAAGATGTAAAGCATAGATTTTTAATATTAAAAAATAAGCAGTATTGATTTAACAATTCTTTAATAAAAACAAAAAAAGCCTTGCAAATTTGCAAGGCTCTTATTGTAAATATATTAGATTTTTTAAGAAAGTCTTTTTAATAATAAAAACGAATTTCTACTATTATTAAAATTTCTCAAATTATATATTAAATGCTTTCTGTTTAGGGAAATAAGCTACATCTCCTAATTCTTCTTCAATTCTTAACAATTGGTTGTATTTCGCCATTCTATCAGAACGTGAAGCAGAACCTGTTTTAATTTGACCACAGTTTAAAGCCACAGCTAAATCTGCAATTGTATTATCTTCAGTTTCTCCAGATCTGTGAGACATTACAGAGGTGTAACCAGCATTTTTAGCCATGTTTACAGCTGCAATAGTTTCTGTTAAGGTACCAATCTGATTTACTTTAATTAAAATTGAATTAGCAATTCCGTTTTCGATTCCTCTTCCTAAACGTTCTACGTTTGTTACAAATAAATCATCTCCAACTAATTGAACTTTATCACCAATTTTATCGGTTAAATATTTCCAACCTTCCCAGTCATTTTCATCCATACCATCCTCAATAGAAATAATAGGATATTTTGTAGATAATTCAGCTAAATAATCTGCTTGTTCTTCAGATGTACGAATTTTTCCTGTTTCTCCTTCAAATTTTGTGTAATCGTATTTACCATTTACATAGAATTCTGCAGCAGCACAATCTAAAGCAATCATAATTTCATCACCAAAAGAATACCCAGCATTTTTTACAGCTAAAGCAATTGTTTCTAAAGCATCTTCTGTACCACCTGCTAAATTTGGTGCAAAACCACCTTCATCTCCAACAGCTGTAGATAAATTTCTATCGTGTAAAACTTTCTTTAAATTATGGAAAATTTCAGAACCCATTTTCATAGCTTCTGTAAAATTTTTAGCTTTTACTGGCATTACCATAAATTCTTGAAAAGCAATAGGCGCATCAGAATGAGAACCTCCATTGATAATATTCATCATTGGTAAAGGCAAAGTATTAGCAGAAACACCACCAACATATCTGTATAAAGGCATTCCTAATTCGTTAGCTGCAGCTTTTGCTACTGCTAAAGAAACTCCTAAAATTGCATTTGCACCTAATTTAGATTTGTTTGGTGTACCATCTAAATCAATCATTAATTTATCAATACTATTTTGTTCAAAAACAGAAACTCCTAAAAGTTCTTCAGCAATTAAAGTATTTACATTTTCTACTGCTTTAGAAACTCCTTTACCCATGTAATCTTTACCTCCATCACGTAATTCCACAGCTTCATGTTCTCCTGTAGATGCTCCAGATGGAACAGCTGCTCTTCCTAAAACTCCATTTTCTGTAGTTACATCAACTTCTACTGTTGGATTTCCTCTTGAATCAAAAATTTGACGTGCATGAACGTTTATAATAATACTCATTATATTGTATGTTTAATTAATTTAATATTCAGTTACTTCTGCTAAATTACAAAATGTAATAAGAATTTAAGAAAATGTATTTAATTAATTACGAAAACGTTTGCTACCCTAAATAAAAAAACCCACTCAATAAATTGAGTGGGAAAATTGCTATGAAAAAGAATGTGATTTTTCAATCACACTTCAAAGATAGTATATCTATAAAGATAAAAATCTATAAAATGTTGAACTACATTTAAGAATAGACGAATAACTTTTAAGTTAAGACAAAACTTCTTTTGATGCTTTTATATTTGTTATAAATTGATCAAATAAATATACAGAATCATTTGGTCCAGGGCTTGCTTCTGGATGATATTGAACAGAAAAAGTGTTCTTATCTTTTAAACGGATTCCTGCAACAGTATGATCATTTAAGTGAACATGCGTAATTTCAACTTGTTCATTTGCTTCAGTTTCTTCTCTATTTATTGCAAAACCATGATTTTGAGAAGTAATTTCTCCTTTAGTTGTCAATAAATTCTTTACAGGGTGGTTAATTCCTCGATGACCATTATGCATTTTATATGTTGATATTCCTTGTGATAATGCAATGACTTGATGTCCTAAACAAATACCAAATAAAGGTAAATCTCTGTTGATAATTTCTTTAGCTAATTGAATTGCATCTGTTAAAGGTTCAGGATCTCCAGGTCCATTTGAGATAAAGAATCCATCAGGATTAAAAGATGATAAATCTTCAAAAGATGAATTGTAAGGAAACACTTTTATGTAAGCTCCTCTTTTTGATAAATTCCTTAAAATGTTCTTTTTAATCCCAATATCCAAGGCAGAGATTCTTATTTCTGAATTTTCATCACCTACAAAATAAGGTTCTTTAGTAGATACTTGCGAAGCCAATTCTAATCCTTCCATACTAGGTACATTAGATAATTGATCTTTTAAATCGTCAATATTATCAACTTCAGTAGATATTATTGCATTCATAGCTCCATGATCTCTAATGTAAGAAACTAATGCTCTAGTGTCAACATCTGAAATTGCTACTAGATTATGTTCTACAAAATAGTCCTTCAAATTTCCATCAGAATCAGCTCTGGAATGTGTAAAACTAAAATTTCTACAAATTAAACCAGAAATTTTAATGCCATCAGATTCAACATCATTATCATTTACTCCATAATTACCAATATGAGCATTTGTTGTTACCATTAATTGCCCAAAATAAGATGGATCCGTAAATATTTCTTGATACCCAGTCATACCTGTATTAAAACAAATTTCTCCAGTAGCTGTGCCTTCAATTCCTACAGATTTACCGTAAAAAATTGTTCCATCTTCTAATAATACTAATGCTTTTTTTCTTTGTTGATATTTCATTGGTGATAATTAAATTACTTACTTTACAAATTTACAAAATATATATTTCTGTATATTAAAATTTATATATAGGTTTTAAAAAATAATAACTTCATTCTGATATTAAATTATTCAAAACATAAAAAAAGGAGATAAACGTTAACGTTTATCTCCTTTATATAAATTAAAAAATTTTCATTTTTTATTCTTCTGATTTTTCTTCAGTAGTAGTATTTTCTACTTGAGCAGTTTCAGTTTTAGTTGACCCTCCTCTTCTACTTCTACGTGTAGTTTTTTTAGCTTTTGTTCCTTTAGGATTATAAATTTCGTTGTAATCAACTAATTCAATCATAGCCATAGGAGCATTATCTCCCTGACGATTTCCTAATTTTATGATACGTAAATAACCTCCTGGTCTGTCAGCTACTTTTACAGAAATTTCTTTGAATAATTCTGTAACAGCATATTTATCACGTAAGTGAGAAAATACAATACGTCTGTTGTGAGTTGTATCACTTTTAGACTTTGTAATTAAAGGCTCTGCAAAAACTCTTAAAGCTTTCGCTTTAGCGATGGTTGTGTTAATACGTTTATGTTCAATTAAAGAACAGGTCATATTAGCTAACATTGCTTTTCTGTGAGCTGTTTTTCTTCCTAAATGATTATGCTTTTTTCCGTGTCTCATTTTATGTTTGTTTTATGCTTTCATCTTGCATCTACCCTTTTTGGGGAGCAAAATATGAAAAATTATTATTTAATATTGATTATAAAATACAGCATACAAAAATATTAGAAATTAAAATTAACTTCTAATATTTCTATATGTTTTTAGTATTAATCTCTATCTAATTTATATTTTGTTAAATCCATTCCGAAACTTAATCCTTTAACAATCACTAATTCTTCTAGTTCTGTTAATGACTTCTTACCAAAGTTTCTAAATTTCATTAAATCACTTTTATTAAAAGAAACTAAATCTCCTAATGTATCTACCTCTGCAGCTTTTAAACAATTTAAAGCTCTTACAGATAAATCCATATCGATTAATCTAGTTTTTAATAATTGACGCATATGTAATGATTCCTCATCATATGTTTCTGTTTGTGCAATTTCATCCGCTTCTAAAGTGATACGCTCATCAGAGAATAACATAAAGTGATGAATTAAGATTTTTGCTGCTTCAGTTAATGCATCTTTAGGATTAATTGAACCATCAGTATCGATATCGAATACTAATTTTTCGTAATCTGTTTTTTGTTCTACACGATAATTTTCGATTGCATATTTTACATTCTTTATAGGAGTGTAAATAGAATCAGTAAAAATTGTACCTATAGGTGCAGATGCTTTTTTATTTTCTTCAGCAGGAACAAATCCTCTACCTTTTTCAATTGTAATTTCTGCGTTTAACTTCACAGATTTATCCATATTACAAATTACTAAATCAGGATTCAATACTTGAAAACCTGAAATAAATTTCTGTAAATCTCCAGCAGTAAATTGCTCTTGACCAGAAATTGAAACAGATACAGTTTCTCTATCAGTTTCATCAATTTGTTTCTTAAAACGTACTTGTTTTAAGTTTAAAATAATTTCTGTAACATCTTCTACAACACCAGAAACAGTAGAGAACTCATGTTCTACACCATCTACTCGTAAAGATGTAATTGCAAACCCTTCTAAAGAAGATAAAAGAACTCTTCTTAAAGCGTTTCCAACAGTTAAACCAAATCCTGGTTCTAAAGGTCTAAATTCAAATCTACCAGAAAAATCTGTAGATTCAATCATTATTACCTTATCAGGTTTTTGAAAATTTAAAATTGCCATTTTTCTTCGTTTTAATTGTTATTTAGTTGCGCGATTTATAAGTGTGAAGAAATACAAATAAATCCTTTGGCTAAATTTCAATATTATTAATATTACTTAGAATATAATTCTACGATTAATTGTTCTTTGATGTTTTCTGGAATTTGAAGTCTTTCTGGTACTTTTACAAAAGTTCCAGATTTAGTATCATTATTCCAAGTTAACCAATCAAAAACATTACTATTAGAAGCTAATGCATCTTCAATAGCTACTAAAGATTTAGATTTTTCTCTTACAGCTATAACATCTCCTTCTTTTAATTGATAAGATGGTACATTAACAATACCACCATTAACAGTAATATGTCTATGAGAAACTAATTGACGAGCTCCACTTCTTGAATTAGAAACTCCCATTCTGTAAACAACGTTATCTAAACGAGATTCACATAATTGTAATAAGATTTCACCTGTAATTCCAGATGCAGCTTGTGCACTTTTAAACAAGTTACTGAATTGACGCTCTAATATACCATAAGTATATTTAGCTTTTTGCTTCTCCATTAACTGAGTCGCATATTCAGATTTTTTTCCTCTTCTTCTTGCATTTCCATGCTGTCCTGGAGGAAAGTTTCTTTTTTCGAAGTTTTTATCTTCTCCGAAGATTGCCTCGCCAAATTTACGAGCAATTTTAGTTTTTGGTCCTGTATATCTTGCCATTTCGTTGTTGTTAAATTAGGGATTATGAATTAAGGCTTTCTCCTTCGATAATCTTAGTTCCTAATTGATTAAAAATATTAATAAACACTAATTGTTATATAAAATAAAGTAGATTTAGAAAAAATCTAAATCTACTTAAAATATATAATTTTCTTAAACTCTTCTCCTTTTTGGAGGACGACATCCATTGTGAGGAATAGGAGTAACATCAATAATTTCTGTTACTTCAATACCTGCATTATGAATAGATCTAATTGCAGATTCTCTTCCATTACCTGGACCTTTTACATAAACTTTTACTTTACGTAAACCTGCTTCTTTTGCAACATTTGCACAATCTTCTGCTGCTAATTGAGCTGCATAAGGAGTATTCTTTTTAGAACCCCTAAAACCCATTTTACCAGCTGATGACCATGAAATAACATCACCTTTTTTATTTGTTAAAGAAATAATGATATTGTTAAAAGACGCAGTTACGTGCGCTTCTCCAATAGCTTCAATTATTACTTTACGTTTTTTTGCACTTGCTTTTGCCATAATATTTGTTGTTCTGTTATTACTTCCTAATAAATTGTAATTTAAAAATTACGGCACATTAGTAGATAATAACAAGTTTAATCTCTAACTTATTTTTTCTTGTTAGCTACAGTTTTTCTCTTACCTTTTCTTGTACGAGAATTATTTTTAGTTCTTTGACCTCTTAAAGGTAGACCTAATCTGTGACGAATTCCTCTTTGACAACCAATATCCATCAAACGTTTGATGTTTATCTGAACTTCAGAACGTAATTCACCTTCTATAGTGAAAGAACCTACTTGCTCTCTAATTGCTGCGATTTGATCATCAGTCCAATCTTGAACCTTAATACTTTCGTCTACTTTTGCATCTGCTAAAACTTGTTTAGCTCTGCTGTTCCCTATACCAAAGATGTAAGTTAAAGCGATAACACCTCTTTTATTCTTTGGAATATCAATACCTGCTATTCTTGCCATTACCCTTGTCTTTGTTTAAATCTAGGATTTTGTTTATTAATTACATATAATCTACCTTTTCTGCGTACTATTTTGCAGTCGGCACTTCTTTTTTTAACTGATGCTCTAACTTTCATCGTTTCTAATTTTTATTTAAAAATTAAAAGATTAAAACTAATCCTCCAATCTTCTAATTATTTAATTTTTAATATCTATAAGTTATTCTCGCTTTCGATAAATCGTAAGGACTCATTTCTAGTTTTACCTTATCACCAGGTAATAATTTGATATAATGCATACGCATTTTACCAGAAATGTGTGCTGTTACAATATGTCCATTTTCTAATTCTACACGAAACATAGCATTTGATAATGCTTCTGTAATAGTTCCATCTTGTTGTATTGCTGATTGTTTAGCCATATTATTTATTAGATTTTCTATTACTATTTCCTGCTTTCATTAAACCATCATAATGACGGTTCAATAAATAAGAATTAATTTGTTGTAAAGTATCGATTGCAACACCAACCATAATAATCAATGATGTACCTCCGTAAAACATTGCCCAACTTTGTTGAATTCCAAATTGAAATGCTATCGCTGGTAAGATTGATAAGGCTGCCAAAAATATCGATCCTGGAAAAGTAATTCTAGATAAAACAGAATCTAATCTATCTGCTGTATCTTTTCCTGGTCTGATTCCTGGTATAAAACCACCACTTCTCTTTAAATCATCTGCCATCTTATTCGTAGGAATAGTGATTGCAGTATAAAAGAATGAAAATACGATGATTAAAATTGCAAATATCAAATTGTAACTCAAACCATTAATATCAGTTAAACCTGCTAAAAAAGGAAACTTGTTACCCAATGCCATTGGTAAAAACATAATTGCTTGTGCAAAAATGATTGGCATAACTCCAGCAGCATTTAATTTCAATGGAATATAGTCTCTTGAACCAGCAACGTTTTGAACATTACCTGCAACTGTTCTTCTAGCATATTGAACTGCAATTTTTCTAACAGCTGTAACTAATAAAACTGTAAGTAAAATAACTACAAGCCAAACAATAATTTCAATTAAAATCATCATTATTCCACCAGCTCCAGCATTTGTTGTTTTTGCAACAAATTCTTGTAAAAAAGCAGCTGGGAAATTAGCTATAATACCAACTGTAATTAATAAAGAGATACCATTACCAACTCCCTTGTCAGTTATACGTTCTCCTAACCACATAGCAAAAATTGTACCTGCAGTAAGAATAATTATAGATGAAACCCAAAAAGTTGCTCCGCTCACTAAAAAAGCTTCAGGACCTAAACCAAATTGTGTTTTAATAGCTGTTATATAAGTTGGTGCTTGAACTAAAGTAATACCAATAGTCAACCATCTCGTTATCTGTGTAATTTTTTTACGACCACTTTCACCATCTTTTTGTAATTTTTGTAAATAAGGAACCGCAATTCCCATTAACTGAACAACAATAGATGCTGAAATATAGGGCATAATACCTAGTGCCATTACTGACGCCCTTGCAAATGCTCCTCCTGTAAATGCATTCAATAATCCTAAAAGACCACCTTGAGTACTATCTTTTAATGCTGCTAATTGTAAAGGGTCTACTCCAGGTAATGGAACAGCCGCCATAAAACGATATACAGCAATTAAACCGATTGTTAGAAGAATCTTATTCTTTAATTCTTCAATACTAAAAATTTCTTTTAATCTATTAATTAAATTCATCCTTTAAGAATTCTTATAAAGTAACAGCTTCTCCACCAGCTGCTTCAATAGCTGCTTTTGCGGTTGCTGAAAATTTATGTGCAGTTATATTTAATTTAGTTTTCAACTCTCCATTCCCTAGTATTTTTACTAGTTCATTTTTACCTGCCAAACCATTAGCAACTAAAATTTCTAAATTAACTGTATCAGATATAGTTCCATTATCAACTAAAGACTGTAATTTATCTAAGTTGATACCTTGATATTCCTTACGGTTTATATTTGTGAAACCAAATTTAGGCACACGTCTCTGAAGAGGCATTTGCCCACCTTCAAAACCAATCTTCTTAGAATATCCTGAACGAGATTTCTGACCATTGTGTCCTCTTGTAGAAGTACCACCTTTACCAGAACCCTCACCTCTTGCTATTCTCTTTTCCTTTTTAACGGAACCTTCTGCAGGTGTTAAATTATGTAAACTCATTTTATTTAAATATCTTATTTAATTTCTTCAAAAGAAACTAAGTGTTTAACTGTATTTACCATACCAATTACTGAAGGAGTTGCCTCGTGTTCAACAGTTTGGTGCATTTTACGTAAACCTAAAGCTTCTAAAGTCCTTTTTTGACTTTGAAGACGACCGATTTGACTTTTTACTTGGGTAACTTTTATTCTTGCCATCGTTTTTAGATTTATCCGTTAAATACTTTTTCTAAAGATATACCTCTTTGTTTAGCTACAGCTACAGCACTACGTAATTGTAACAATGCATTAAAAGTTGCTTTCACTGCATTGTGAGGATTAGATGATCCTTGAGATTTTGATAAACAATCATGTATTCCCACTGATTCTAATACTGCACGAACTGCACCACCAGCAATAACTCCTGTACCAGCAGAAGCAGGTTTGATAAATACTTTTGCACCACCAAACTTACCTTTTTGCTCATGAGGTAAAGTTCCTTCTAATATAGGTATTCTTACTAAATTTTTCTTTGCATCTTCAACTGCTTTCGCAATTGCAGATGATACGTCTTTAGATTTTCCTAATCCATGACCAACAACGCCATTACCATCACCAACAACTACAATTGCAGAGAAACCAAATGCTCTACCACCTTTTGTTACTTTAGTTACACGTTGTACACCAACTAATCTATCTACAAGCTCTAATCCGCTTGGTTTAACTCTTTCTACGTTTTTATATCCTTGCATAATTTCTTAAAATTTTAAACCAGATTCCCTTGCAGCATCTGCTAATACTTTAACTCTTCCGTGATATAAATATCCGTTTCTATCAAAAGCAACAGTGTCAACACCTGCTTTTAAAGCTTTTTCAGCAATCGATTTACCAACTTCTGTAGAAGCTTCAACCTTAGTAGTTGCTTTAATATTTTTATCTCTAGATGAAACTGAAGCGATTGTCACTCCGTTTACATCGTCTATCAATTGAGCATAAATCTCTTTATTACTTCTATAAACCGATAACCTAGGTTTTGTAGGAGTACCTGAAATAATTTTTCTGATTCTACGCTTAATTCTTAATCTTCTTTGTAGCTTTGATAATGCCATAATACTATATATTATGCAGATTTACCTGCTTTTCTTCTTAATATTTCACCAACAAACTTAACTCCTTTTCCTTTGTAAGGTTCAGGTGCTCTGAAAGATCTAATCTTTGCAGCTATTTGACCAACTAATTGCTTGTCAAATGAAGATAATTTAATGATTGGGTTTTTCCCTTTCTCTGATATTGTTTCAATCTTTACTTCTGGAGCTATTTCTAAAACAATATTATGAGAGAAACCTAAAGCTAAATCTAATTTTTGTCCTTGATTAGAGGCTCTATAACCTACACCAACCAATTCTAAATCTTTTGTCCAACCTTTACTTACACCTTCAATCATGTTATTGATCAAAGCTCTCATTAAACCATGTTGTGCTTTATGGTCTTTACTTTCCGATGCTCTATCTAAAGTGATAATACCATCTTCAATTTTAATTGTAATACCGTTAGAAATTGTTTGAGTTAACTCACCTAATTTCCCTTTTACAGTAACTACATTGTCTTTTATGTTTACATCTACACCTTGTGAAATGCTAACGGGATTTTTTCCTATTCTACTCATTTCTTATGGATTAATAAATGTAACATAAAACTTCTCCTCCAACATTATCTTGCTTAGCCTTCTTATTTGTCATTACACCTCTAGATGTAGAAACAATTGCAATACCAAGTCCGTTTAAAACTCTTGGCATTTCCGAAGAACCAACATACTTTCGTAAACCTGGTGTGCTAATTCGTTGAATTTTTCTGATTACTGACTCTTTTGTTTCTTTATCATATTTTAAAGCTATCTTGATAGTTCCTTGAACTTTATCGTCATTGAACTGGTAACTTAAAATATAACCTTGATCAAACAAAATTTTAGTCATTTCCTTCTTCAAATTAGAAGCCGGAATTTCTACTACTCTGTGTCCTGCAGCTATTGCATTCCTTACTCTCGTAAGATAATCCGCGATTGGATCTGTATACATACTTATTTATATTGCGATTATGGTTTTCAACTACCTCTATTTACCTACAGATTTCTCTGTGATAATTGAACCTATAATCAGTTAAATTTCTAATACTCAAAAAAAATAGAGCGTGCAAAGATACACATTCTATTTTAGTTTTTATGATTTATTATAATTTTCTACCAACTTGCTTTTTTAACGCCTGGTATTAACCCTTGATTAGCCATTTCACGAAATGTTACACGTGATAAACCAAACTGACGCATATATCCTTTTGGACGACCAGTTAATTTACATCTATTATGTAATCTTACTGGTGATGCATTTTTAGGTAATTTTTGCAATGCTTCATAATCTCCAGCTTCTTTTAAAGCTTTTCTTTTATCAGCATATTTTGCAACGATACGTTCTCTTTTACGCTCACGCGCTTTCATTGATTCTTTAGCCATAATTTAATTTTTTTGGAATGGTAAACCTAATTCTCCTAATAATGACTTTGCTTCTTTATCAGTATTTGCAGATGTTACAAAAGTAATATCCATACCGTTAATTTTTTTAACTTGGTCAATATTTATCTCTGGATAGATAATTTGTTCAGTAATACCTAAATTGTAATTACCTCTACCATCAAATCCATTAGCTTTTATTCCATTAAAGTCTCTTACACGTGGTAAAGAGGCAGTAACTAATCTATCTAAAAACTCATACATTTTATCACCACGTAAAGTAACTTTTGCACCAATTGGCATACCTTTACGTAATTTAAAAGCTGCAACATCCTTTTTAGACATTGTAGATATAGCTTTTTGACCTGTAATTTTAGTCAACTCTTCTAACGCGTAATCTATTAATTTTTTATCCGCAATTGCAGCACCAACACCTTTAGAAATTACAATTTTTTCTAATTTAGGTACTTGCATTATATTTGAATAACTGAATTCCTCAGTAAGAGTATTCACAACTCTTTCCTTGTATTCTGCTTTTAATCTTGGTACGTAACTCATGATTATTATTATTTTTTAGTTTTTTTAGAGAATCTAGTCTTAGTATCTCCATCAACTTTATAACCTACTCTTACAGCTACACCATCTTCTACTAACATTAAATTAGAAATATGCAATGATGCTTCTTTTTTTACAATTCCACCTTGAGGACTTTGAGCACTAGGTTTAGTATGTTTAGATACTAAATTAACTCCCTCTACAAGAACTCTATCTTTATCTTTAATGATCTGTAAAACCTTTCCTTCAGATCCTTTATGATCACCTGCAATTACTTTTACAGTATCTCCTGATTTTATTTTAAACTTCTTCATTTTATAATGATTTAAAGCACTTCAGGTGCTAATGAAACTATTTTCATGAATTGTTTCTCACGAAGTTCACGAGCAACAGGACCAAATACACGTGTTCCTCTCATTTCCTCAGTAGGATTTAATAAAACACAGGCGTTATCATCAAATCTGATATAAGATCCATCTTTACGTCTAACTTCTTTTTTTGTTCTTACAACAACTGCTCTAGATACTTGACCTTTTTTTACAGTTCCGTTTGGAGTTGCAGATTTAACCGATACTACAATTTTGTCTCCAATACTTGCGTAACGTTTTCTTGTACCTCCTAAAACTCTAATTACTAAAACTTCTTTTGCTCCAGTATTATCTGCGACTTTTAATCTTGATTCTGTCTGTAACATATTATTTAGCTCTTTCTAGGATTTCTACTAATCTCCAACGTTTAGATTTACTCATAGGTCTAGTTTCCATAATCCTTACAGTATCACCTTCGTTGCAATCATTCTTTTCGTCGTGTGCAACGTACTTTTTCGTTTTCAATACGAATTTACCGTACATTGGGTGCTTCACTCTCTTAGTTTCAGCAACAACAATAGATTTTTCCATTTTGTTACTAGAAACTACACCAATTCTCTCTTTTCTAAGATTTCTTTTTTCCATCTTTAAAATTGACTATAGAATTATTGTAATTCTCTTTTTGTTAATTCTGTTGCAATTCTTGCTACAGTTCTTCTTAAACTTCTCAACTGCAATGGGTTTTCCATTGGAGTTATTGCGTGAGACATTTTAAGATCGGTATAATTCTTTTGCAACGCTCCCAACTTTTCATTAAGATCTGTTGTGGATAAATCCTTTATTTCTGATTGTTTCATTCTATTTAGAATTATGCGTTAATATCAAAATCTCTTGCAACTACAAACTTCGTTTTTACAGGAAGTTTTTGTGCAGCTAATCGTAAAGCCTCTTTTGCTACTTCAAGTGGTACACCACCAACTTCAAACAAAATTCTACCTGGTTTTATAACAGATACGAAATGATCTGGAGCACCTTTACCTTTACCCATACGTACTTCTAAAGGCTTTTTTGTAATAGGCTTGTCTGGAAATATCTTAATCCATAACTGACCTTCTCTCTTCATGTGACGAGTGGCTGCAATACGAGCAGCTTCAATTTGACGCGAAGTTAATAAATTCTGATCTATAGATTTAATACCAAACATTCCATTAGAAAGTTGCGTTCCTCTACCTGAAAGACCAGACATATTTCCTTTACCTTTCTGTACTTTACGGTATTTTACTCTTTTTGGCTGTAACATTTTTAATTTCTAATTTTAAAAATTATTTTCTTCTACGAGGTCCACGCTTAGATCTATCACCACCACCTTTATTGCCACTTTGTTTCTTAGACAAACCAACTAATGGAGATAATTCTCTTTTTCCATAAACTTCACCCTTCATGATCCATACTTTAACACCTAATCTTCCATAAGTAGTATGTGCTTCAACTAATGCATAATCAATATCAGCTCTAAAAGTTGAAAGAGGTATTCTTCCTTCTTTAAAATGCTCTGAACGAGCCATTTCAGCTCCATTCAAACGTCCAGAAATCTGAATTTTTATACCTTCAGCGTTCATACGCATAGTAGCCTGAATAGCCATTTTGATTGCTCTCTTGTAAGAAATTCTATTTTCAATTTGACGAGCAACACTAGTTGCAACTAATTTTGCATCTAATTCTGGACGTTTAATTTCAAAAATATTAATTTGAACTTCTTTACCTGTAATCTTTTTAAGCTCTTCTTTCAACTTGTCTACTTCCTGACCACCTTTCCCAATAATAATACCAGGTCTTGCAGTAGTAATAGTAACGGTTACAAGTTTTAAAGTACGCTCAATAATTACACGAGAAACACTTGCTTTAGATAATCTAGCATGAATATACTCTCTTATCTTATAGTCTTCAGCAATTTTATCTCCGTAGTCATTTCCACCATACCAGTTAGATTCCCAACCTCTGATGATTCCTAAACGATTTCCTATTGGATTTGTTTTCTGTCCCATTTATACTTCGATTAATTACTTGTTTTTTTACTACCTAACTCTAAAGTAACATGATTAGAACGCTTGCGAATTCTATGAGCACGCCCTTGTGGAGCAGGTCTTAATCTTTTTAACATACCTGCACTATCAACACAAATAGACTTTATAAACAAACTTGCATCTTCAATAGATGAATCTTCATTTTTAGCTTGCCAATTTGCAATTGCAGATAATAATAGTTTTTCTAAATTAATAGATGCTTCTTTAGGACTGAACTTTAAGATTTGTAAAGCTTTTTCAACTTCAACACCTCTTACTTGATCTGCTACTAAACGCATTTTTCTTGGTGATGTAGGGCAGTTTGTTAGCTTTGCGAAAGCGCGTTGCTTTCTATCTGCTTTCAACTGATCTGCCATATTTTTTTTACGAACTCCCATTGCCTACTATTTTTTACCTTTATTTTTAGCACCTGCATGTCCTCTAAAAGAACGAGTTGGTGAAAATTCGCCTAACTTGTGCCCTACCATGTTTTCAGTAACATATACTGGCACAAACTGACGTCCATTGTGAACAGCAATTGTTTGACCAACGAAATCTGGAGTAATCATACTTGCTCTAGACCAAGTTTTAATTACTGTTTTATTACCAGCTTCTACATTAGCTAAAACTTTTTTCTCTAACTTATAGTGAACGTAAGGTCCTTTTTTTAATGATCTTGCCATAACTTATTATTTCTTTCTACGTTCTATAATATACTTATTACTTGCTTTGGTTTTAGACCTAGTCTTATAACCTTTAGCAGGTATTCCGTTTCTTGATCTTGGATGTCCACCTGAAGCACGTCCTTCACCACCTCCCATTGGGTGATCTACAGGATTCATTCTTACAGCGTTAACTCTTGGTCTTCTACCCAACCATCTTCTTCTTCCTGCTTTACCAGAAACTAAAAGTTGATGATCTGAATTTGAAACAACTCCAATTGTTGCTAAACAAGTTAACAATATTAATCTTGTTTCACCTGAAGGCATTTTAACAGTTGCATACTTACCATCTCTTGCCATTAATTGAGCAAATGAACCTGCTGAACGAGCCATTACAGCACCTTGACCAGGACGTAACTCAATACAAGATATTGTAGTTCCCAAAGGGATTTCACTTAAAGCCATTGTATTTCCAATCTCTGGTGCAATACCACTTCCTGAAACAACAGTTTGACCTACTGTTAAACCATTTTGAGCAATTACATATCTTTTTTCTCCATCAACATAGTTTAATAATGCGATAAAAGCAGTACGATTTGGATCATACTCGATAGTTTTAACTATTGCAGGAACACCTTTCTTATCTCTTTTAAAATCGATAATACGATATCTTTGTTTATGACCACCTCCTATATTACGAGTTGTCATCCTACCTTGACTGTTTCGACCTCCAGATCTTTTTTTCGGAGCAAGTAAACTTTTCTCCGGCTTATCAGTTGTAATGGCGTCGAATCCATTTACAACTCTAAAACGCTGACCTGGTGTTATTGGTTTTAATTTTCTAACTGACATGTTGTATCTTAAAGATTGTTATAAAAATCAATACTTTCTCCTTCTGCTAACTGTACAATAGCTTTTTTATACCCACTCTTAATACCAGTTACTAATCCTTTCTTAGTAAATTTAGTATTTCTTTGAATTGGGTAATTTAAAGTTTTTACACTAGAAATAGAAACTCCGTAAGCTGTTTCAACAGCATTTTTAATTTCTACTTTATTAGCTTTTTTATCAACAACAAACGTGTAACGGTTAAATACCTCACTATCGTTTGTAGCTTTTTCCGTAATAATAGGTTTAATTAGAATACTCATTTTGAATCCCTATTTGCTTAAATTTGTATTAATTCCCTCTAAAGAACTTTCAGTAATCACAATCTTATTAGCATTTAAAACACCATAAGTATTTATTTCTGAAGCTTTCAATACTTTAGAATTTTTTAAGTTTCTAGATGATAAATACACATTTGTATTTTCACTATCTAATATAAATAATGACTTTTTAGAATCTATATTTAAAGCTTTTAAAACATCTACAAAGTTTTTTGTCTTTGGTGTATCAAAATTAAAATCTTCAACTATAACTATGTTTTCATCATTTACTTGAATACTCAAAGCCGATTGACGCGCTAATCTTTTTAAGTTTTTATTCAACTTAAAAGAATAACTTCTTGGTCTTGGACCAAACATACGACCACCACCTCTAAAAACTCCAGACTTAATTGAACCTGCTCTAGCAGTACCTGTTCCTTTCTGTTTTTTTATTTTTCTTGTAGAACCTGAAATTTCAGCTCTTTCTTTAGACTTGTGTGTCCCTTGACGTTGATTTGCCAAGTATTGCTTAACATCTAAATAAATAGCATGGTTATTAGGCTCTATCCCAAACACATCTTTAGAAAGTTCTACTTTCCTTCCTGTGTCTTTTCCTGTAATATCTAAAACTGCTACTTTCATTATTTCTGAATAGTTACAAAAGCGTTTTTGTGACCAGGAACAGCTCCCTTAACAACAAGTAAGTTCTTCTCAGTAACTACCTTCAACACTTTTAAGTTTTGTACTTTCACTTTATCTCCACCCATTCTACCTGCCATACGCATTCCTTTGAATACTCTAGCTGGATATGATGCAGCACCAATAGAACCTGGAGCTCTTAATCGGTTATGCTGACCATGAGTAGCTTGACCTACACCAGCAAAACCATGACGCTTTACTACACCTTGAAAACCTTTACCTTTAGAAACACCAGAAACATCAACAAATTCACCTTCTCTAAAGTGATCTACAGTAACTGTATCTCCTAATTTATAAGCCTCCTTAAATCCTTGAAATTCAAAAACTTTCTTCTTAGCTGTAGTACCAGCTTTCTTAAAGTGACCATCTAACGCTTTGTTAGAACTTTTTGCTTTTTTGTCATCGAAACCAAGCTGTAACGCACTATACCCGTCAACCTCTTCAGTTCTGACTTGAGTGACAACGCAAGGACCCGCTTCAATGACAGTACATGGTATATTCTTACCATTCTCATCAAACAAACTGGTCATTCCAATTTTCCTCCCTATTAACCCAGACATTCTGTTAATTTTTTAGACGATTAAATAATATATTCAGCGCGTCTATTATTAATTTATTATTTGAAACAAAGTTTCATTAACACCCTTGAGAATTAAGCAAAAAAAAAGCGCAAAACAAATTCAACGCTGATTTTGTTTTTCCGTTTTTCCGTCGCGAAACGCTCTGGACATGTTACCGTTTATTAAGAACAACTTAATAAACAGTTTACCCAATTCTATTTGGGATTGCAAAAGTATAAAAAATTTTCGGTTTAATAAAATTAAACCGAAAATAATTTAAAACTATTTTATTATACTTTTATCTCAACCTCAACTCCACTTGGTAACTCAAGTTTCATTAGAGCATCAATAGTCTTTGAAGAAGAACTATATATGTCTAACAATCTTTTGTAAGAAGCTAATTGAAATTGTTCTCTAGATTTTTTGTTTACGTGTGGTGAACGTAATACTGTAAAAATCTTTTTATGTGTTGGTAAAGGTATTGGTCCGTTAACAACTGCACCAGTACTTTTTACAGTCTTTACAATTTTTTCAGCAGATTTATCTACTAAATTGTAATCGTAAGACTTTAATTTAATTCTAATTTTTTGACTCATCTTTTAATTATTAAGTAGATTAACCTTTAGATTTTGCGATTACTTCTTCAGATACATTAGAAGGAGTTTCTGCATAATGTGAAAATTCCATAGTAGAAGTTGCTCTACCAGAAGACATAGTTCTTAAAGCAGTTACATATCCAAACATCTCAGATAATGGAACAATAGCTTTTACAACTTTAGATCCAGCACGATCACTCATGTCATTTACTTGACCTCTTCTTCTATTTAAATCTCCAACGATATCTCCCATGTTAGCTTCTGGAGTTAACACTTCTAACTTCATTAAAGGTTCCATGATTTTTGCTTTTGCAGATTTTGCAGAAGCTTTATACCCCATTCTTGCAGCTAACTCAAAAGATAGTGCATCAGAATCCACTGCGTGGAAAGACCCATCTCTTAAAGTAACTTTCATTGAATCCATTTCGTAACCTGCTAAAGGACCATTTTTCATAGCCTCTCTGAAACCTTTCTCTACAGAAGGAACAAATTCTCTAGGAACATTACCACCTTTAATTACAGAATCGAATTGTAATCCTTGAACACCTTCATCAGCTGGTCCAATAGTAAATGCTATATCAGCAAACTTACCACGACCACCAGATTGTTTTTTGTAAACTTCTCTATGATCTGTCTCAGCAGTTATAGCTTCTTTGTATTCTACCTGAGGTTGCCCTTGATTAACTTCAACTTTAAACTCACGTCTCAAACGATCTACAAGTACATCTAAATGTAACTCACCCATTCCAGAAATAATTGTCTGTCCTGAAGCTTCGTCTGAACGTACAGTAAACGTAGGATCTTCTTCTGCTAATTTAGCAAGTCCAACACCTAATTTATCTACATCAGCTTTTGTTTTAGGCTCAATAGCAATACCAATTACTGGATCTGGAAAATCCATTGATTCTAAAACTAAAGGATGTTTTTCGTCAGTTAAAGTATCTCCTGTTTTGATAGATTTAAAACCTACAGCAGCACCAATATCTCCAGCTTCGATAAAATCAATTGCATTTTGCTTATTAGCATGCATTTGATATATACGTGAGATACGTTCTTTTTTACCTGAACGATTATTTAAAACATAAGAACCCGCGTCTAAACGACCAGAATATGCTCTAAAAAATGCTAAACGACCTACAAAAGGATCTGTAGCAATTTTAAATGCTAAAGCAGCAAATGGCTCATCTACACTAGGCTTACGTAATTCTTTTTCTTCTGTATCTGGGTTTACACCTACAATACCTTCTTTATCCATAGGAGAAGGTAAATAACGACATACAGCATCTAATAAGAACTGAACACCTTTATTCTTGAAAGCAGAACCACAAATCATAGGAATGATTGCCATATCCATTACAGCAGCTCTAAGTGCAGCATGCACTTCTTCTTCTGTAATAGAATTTTCATCTTCCATATATTTCTCTAGTAAGTTTTCATCGTAACTCGCTACTTCTTCAATAAGCTTACCACGAAGAATTCTTGCTTCTTCTTTTAATTCTTCAGGAATTGCTACTACATCAAATGTTGCACCCATTCCTTCTTCATGCCATATAATAGCTCTGTTTTTAACTAAATCTACTATACCTTTAAAGTTCTCTTCATCACCAATATTTAAAACAATTGGAACTGCATTAGAACCTAACATTGTTTTTACTTGATTACAAACCATCATAAAATCAGATCCTTGACGATCCATTTTATTAACAAAACCAATTCTTGGCACTTTGTAATTATCAGCTAATCTCCAGTTAGTTTCTGATTGAGGCTCTACACCATCAACAGCAGAAAACAAAAACACTAAACCATCAAGAACACGTAAAGATCTATTTACTTCTACAGTAAAATCTACGTGACCAGGAGTATCAATAATGTTAAAATGGTAATCTTTAGTCTCTGGAAGTATTTCAGCATTTTCTTTAGGAAATTGCCAAGTACAAGTAGTCGCAGCAGAAGTAATTGTAATACCTCTTTCTTGCTCTTGCTCCATCCAGTCCATTGTAGCTGCTCCATCATGCACCTCACCAATCTTGTGAGAAACACCTGTATAAAACAATACACGTTCTGTTGTTGTAGTTTTACCAGCATCAATATGAGCGGCAATACCAATATTTCTTGTAAATTTTAAATCTCTAGCCATTTCTTTTAAAATCTGAAGTGTGAGAATGCTTTATTTGCTTCTGCCATCTTATGAGTGTCAGTACGTTTTTTAACTGCAGCCCCTTCTTCTTTAGCCGCAGCTAAAATTTCAGCAGCTAAACGCTGTGCCATAGTTTTTTCGTTTCTCTTACGAGTATACAAAATCATCCATTTAATTGCCATAGACACCTTACGATCTGGTCTAATTTGCATTGGTATTTGGAATGTTGCACCACCAACACGTCTAGAACGAACCTCTACATGTGGCATTACATTTGACAAACCATCTTTCCAAATTTCTAAAGCCGATTTCTCTTCGCCTTCTCCTTTTCTTTCTTCGACTAACTCTAAAGCGTCATAAAACACTTTAAATGCTACTGACTTCTTACCACTCCACATTAAGTTATTAACAAAACGTGTTACTAACTGATCATTAAACTTTGGATCTGGTAATAAGACTCTTTTTTTTGCTGCTCTTTTTCTCATGTCTTTACATTAAAAAAGTTACTAAATTACTTTTTTGGGCGTTTCGCACCATACTTAGACCTACGTTGAGTTCTACCCTCAACACCTGCTGTATCTAATGCTCCACGTACCACGTGATATTTAACACCTGGTAAATCTTTTACCCTTCCACCTCTAACTAATACTATCGAGTGCTCCTGTAAGTTATGTCCTTCACCTGGGATGTATGCGTTTATCTCATTACCATTTGTTAATCTAACTCTGGCAACTTTACGCATTGCAGAATTAGGTTTTTTTGGTGTTGTAGTATAAACACGAGTACATACTCCACGTCTTTGAGGACAAGACGACAAAGCAGCCGATTTACTCTTCTTAGTTATTTTGGTTCTTCCTTTACGAACTAATTGTTGAATAGTTGGCATACTAAATTGTTGCTGTTTTTCGTTTATAATTAAACCTTGCTCTTTTTTAAGAGTTTGCAAATGTACAATTAAATTCTAATTATTCAAATATCAACGAGTTATTTTTTCTAAATGAATTATTTATTGGCTACTTTTTAAGATTTTAATATACATTTGAACATCATATAAAGATATTTTGAAAAAAAACAATAAATCTAAACTACTTATATTACTCCTAATTTTCACTATTAAAAGTTTGTATACTCAAAATATAAATTTAAAAATCTATAGCGTAAATAAAAATGAAGCAACAATTTTAAAAAAAATCAATTTTAAAAGGAATCATATTGATTCTATATCTGTAAAGTTCGAAATTAACAGCATTTCTAAATATTTGAAAAATATTGGGTATTTTACAAATACGATTGACTCTATAGAAAGAACGGATAACAATTACTCAGTTTACTACTCCCTAAACGACAAAATTAACCAAAGTGAAATTTATATAGAACTGGAAGATCAATATCTTTTTAGTGACTTTAAAATAAAAAATAACATTATTTCTGTTGCAACAGAAAATATCCAAACACTATTGTTAAATATTTCAAGAAAATTAGATTTAGAAGGAAAATCATTTTCGAAAATTCAATTAAAAAATATTAAAATTAAAAATAAAAAGTTATTCGCACATTTATCAATTAAAACATCTTTAAAAAGAATTATAAATAAGGTTGTTATCAAAGGATATGATGATTTTCCTAAATCCTTTTTAAAAAATCATTTTAAAATTAAAGCAAATACAGTTTTTAACGAAAAAAAAATAAAAAGTATTTCTGAAATTTCAAAAAACATAGAATTCGTTTCAGAAATAAAATCTCCAGAAGTTTTATTTACGAAAGATTCGACATTTTTATATATGTATTTAAAAAAAAGAAACAATAATAGTTTTGATGGATTAATAAATTTTGCTACGAAAGAAAATGGAGATTTATTATTAAATGGAAACATCGACTTAGAATTAAGCAACATTCTAAATACTGGAGAAAAATTTATGCTTTATTGGAATAAGATTGCAAATGAACGCCAGGAATTTCAAATAGCACTAAAAACACCATACATATTTAATTCAAAAATTACACCTGAATTATCCTTTTCAATATACAAACAAGATTCTACTTTTTTAAATACCAAGTTTGACTCAAGAATATTTTATAATCTAAATACAAAAATTAAACTTGGATTAACATATAATTCTGAATCCTCTAATAATTTAGATGAAAATATTAAAAACAACATAGAACCTTTCAGTAATTATTTTTTAGGATTTCAATTTGATTTTATTATACCAAAAAATGATTTCTTTTTTAATGATAAATTCGTTTTAAAAATAAATCCATCAATTGGGGAAAGAAATTTAAACTCAAATACTATAAATCAATTAAAAATAGAAACCATTACATCTTACCTTTGGGACTTAAATTCACGAAATAGCATTTATATCAGAAACACCAATGGCTTTTTAAATTCAGAAACTTATTTAGATAATGAACTCTTTAGAATTGGGGGACCAACATCTATTAGAGGTTTTAACGAGCAAAGTATTTTTGTAAATCAATATATTATATTCAACGTAGAGTATAGATTTTTAACCTCAGAAAAATCCTATTTATATACAATTACAGATTTTGCAGAAATAACAAATATTAAGAATAACAACAATTTAACTTCATTCGGTTTAGGCTTCCTATTTAAAACTAAAAACTCACTAATAAACATAAACTCTTCAGTTGGAAGGAGTGGAAACGAAAAACTTAATTTTAAAAGCGCTAAATTAATAGTAAACTGGAAAATATCATTTTAGTAAAAACCCACTAATCGATAATTTAAAAAATGTTATTTTCAGGTTAATTCAATCACAAAAAATCATTACAATTCAAATAAAACACATCAAAATCAATATTATCTTTATAAGGATTTTAGAATAAAGAAATTATTTTGAATAAATTACTGTTAAAAAATTGTTTTTTTAAGTTTTATTTAAGACTTTTGGCATTAATTAATTCAAATAATTATACAATGAAGACAAAGTTTAATGGAATTTTAACGCTATTACTGGCGTTTATCGTGCAAGTTTCCTTTGCACAGGTTAAGACTATTACTGGTACTGTTTCTGATAATTCAGGTAGTTTACCAGGAGTAAGTGTTATAATTAAGGGAAGTACTACTGGTGCAGAAACAGATTTTGACGGTAAATACTCTATAAAAGCTAAATCAGGCGATGTTTTAGTATTTAGATATTTAGGTTATAAGGCTTCTGAGAAAACTGTAGGATCGTCTAATGTTATTAATGTTACTTTAGCAGAAGATGCTAGTGTATTAGATGAAATTGTAGTTGTTGGTTATGGTACATCTACAAAACAGGCTTTTGTAGGAACTGCATCTGTAGTAAAACAGGAGCAACTTGAAGTTAAAAACTTCTCAAATGTTTCTCAAGCTTTAACTGGTGAAGTTGCTGGTGTAACTGTAATTAATAGTTCTGGACAACCTGGTACTGTTGGTGCAATAAGAATTAGAGGTTATGGCTCTGTAAATGGTAACAGATCACCACTTTATGTTGTTGATGGCGTGCCTTTTTCAGGAAGTATTAACTCTATAAATCCAAGTGATATATCTAGTACAACAATTTTGAAAGATGCAACTGCAACTGCCATTTATGGTTCAAGAGGAGCAAATGGAGTAGTTCTAATCACAACTAAAACAGGTAGTGCTTCTAACTCTTATATCGAAATTGATATTAAAACAGGTGTTAATGACCAACTTGTTCCTAGATACGATGTAGTTTCTTCTCCAGAAGAATATATTGGTTATGTGTGGGAAGGAATTAAAAATAGAGGTGTAATTACTGGTCAAGCAGACCCTGTAGCTTATGCTAATGCAAATTTATTTACTGGTAATTATGTAGCTCCAGGATACAACATGTGGAATGTAACTAGTGGTGCAGATTTAATTGATCCTGCAACTGGAATGGTTCGTGCTGGTGTAACAAGAAAATATACTCCACAAAGGTATGAAGATGTAGCTTTTGATTCAGGTATAAGAACTGAAACAAACTTAAGAATGGGTGGAGGAAATCAAGATACTAGATATTTCGCTTCTTTTGGTTATTTAGATGATAATGGTGTTTCAATTAACACAAGTTATAAAAGATATACTACACGTTTAAACTTAACAAGTGATGTAAAGCCTTGGTTAAAATTAAACTCTAACATTGGTTATGCTTATTCTGAAAATGTTGCGAACGGTCAAATTGATGGTGCTGAAAACATCTTTGAATTTTCTGATAAAATGGCTCCTATTTTCCCTGTGTTCTTAAGAGATGATAATGCTCAATTAGTTCCGGATCCTTTTTATGGTGGATTTCAATATGATTATGGTTCTCTTTCTGGATTTAGAGACAGACCAAATGCAAATGGTTTAAACCCAGTTGGATCTGCTAGATATGACTTTAATGGAACAAATCGTCATGAATTAAATGGTAACTTTTCTACTACTTTAAAATTATCTGATAATTTGACAGCAGAATTACGTTATGGTGTTCAATATGCTACACAGAAAAATAGAGATTATACTAACAAATTTTATGGAGGTGGAGTTTCTACTAGTGGAGATCTTACTATCAATGATTACTCAAGTTTAACTCAGAATATTTTACAAATCGTTAAATATAACAATTCATGGGGAGGTCATTCATTTGATGCTTTAATTGCTCATGAAAGCAATGACTTTGAACAAAATTTTGCTTCGGCTTCTAAAGGTTTACAGGTTAGTCCTTTCTTATACGATTTAGATAATTTCCAATCTAGCTTAGGTTTACCTTCAGGTTCAACTAGTGGGTTTACAATTGAATCTTACTTCAGTCAATTCAATTACAACTTTGATCAGAAGTATTATTTTACTGCATCTGTAAGAACTGATGGATCTTCTAGATTTGTAAATGATAAATGGGGTACATTTGGTTCAGTTGGAGCATCTTGGATACTAAGTAATGAGGATTTCTTAAAAAACAGTAATGTATTCAGTTATTTAAAATTAAAATCTTCATATGGTGTAACTGGTGATCAAGCTGGTGTTGGTTTTTACTCAGGGTTTAACACTTATTTTGGAGGTAATTTAGGAGGTAATTTATCTTTGGCCCCTAATACAAATGGTAACCCAGATCTTACTTGGGAAACAACAAGACAATTTCAAGTTGGTGCAGAAATGTCATTTGGTAAATATTTAGATGTAAATTTAGATTATTATAGAAAACTTACAGATAACTTAATTTTCAATCGTTTTGTAGGTCCTTCTCAAGGTATATCATCAATTACTGTAAATGATGGAGCTTTAATTAATGCAGGTTTAGAATTTGATGTTACTGGTCATATTATTGATAAACCAGGTTTTACTTTAGATCTATCTTTTAATGGTGAAATAGTTAATAACGAGATTACAACAATGCCTTTAGATCCTGCAACAGGAGAACCTCAATTATTAACACCATCTGGTGCTTATGGTAGATCTGAAGGAAGATCTATATTTGATTTCTATATGCGTGAGTGGGCAGGAGTTGATCCTTCTGATGGAGCTCCAATGTGGTATCAATATTATGATGATGTAAATAACAATGGTGCTTTAGATGCAGGAGAACCATCTTCTTATTCTAGTGGTTCTTGGGTTCCTGCTGATCCAGCAGTATCAAATAGTACAGGTTCTATTGTTGAATATCAAATAAAAGTTCCTGGAGCTAACATTCAAAAAGCTGTAACAAAGACTTATTCAAATGCTTCTGATGTTTATACTAATAAATCTGCTATAGCAGATGTTAGAGGAGCTTTCCGTTTATCAGGTAAAGCTGGTAACTTTAATTTTGCTACTCAATTTACATACAGTTTAGGAGGACATGCATACGATGCACAATATGCTGAATTGATGTCTGATCGTTTTGGAGCAGTTGGTAACAACTACAGTAGTGATATTGCAAACAGATGGCAAAATCCAGGAGACATCACAGATGTTCCTGCATTAACAGATAATGCGTTTACAAATGGAACTTCTCAATCTACTAGATTTTTAACTTCGACAGATTTCTTAGCGTTAAATAATGTTAATGTTGGATATAACATTCCAAAAAAATATTTAGATAGAATATCTTTACAAACTGTAAATATTTGGTTAGCTGCAGATAATTTATTCAATGCTACTGCACGAAATGGATTTTTCCCTGGAACAAGTGAATCAGGAAATTCAGGTCGAGGATTATATGCACCAATGACAACAATGACATTAGGTGTTAGAGTTAAATTTTAATAATTAGTTTAAAAAACAAAATAATGAATAAAATAATTAAATTCGGATTATTATCTGCAATTGCTATTTCGATGGTAAGTTGTGGTGAAGATTTTTTAGAAAATCCAGCTCTTGAGGGATCTAATACTCTTACTTCTTCTCAACTAGCAGAAGCATCTGCAGTGGATCCTGAAGTTGCAAATGCATTAATGTCAGGTGTATACTCACTTACATTTACAACTGGAACAGGAGGAACTTCATCTCATACTGATTTTGGAATGAAATCTTATGATGTTTTTGGAGATATGCTTTCTAGTGATATGGCCTTAAGTACAAGTACATATGGTTGGTACAGATCAGATATTACTGAATATCAAGGACCTATTGATTTCACTAATGGAGTTAACAGACAAGTTTGGAGATATTACTACAGAATTGTAAGAGCTGCCAACGAAGTAATTGATGGTTTAGGAGGAATGGATTTTACTCCAGAAAGTGATGAAAATAAAGCTATTATGGGACAAGCGAAAGCATTACGCGCTCATTCTTACTTTTATTTAGCTCAGTTTTACCAAAAAGAATATGATGGAGCTGAATTAATTTTGCCTATATATTACAGTGCAACTGACTTAAATGGACCTAAAGTTGCGGCTAGTGTAATTTATGATTTAATTGAAGCTGATTTAACAGATGCAATTAGTTTATTAAATGGTTACTCTAGAAGTAATAAAACTGAAATTAATAAGTCTGTTGCACAAGCAATCTATGCTTATGTTTTAGGAGCTAGAGGTACAGATTATACAAAAGCTTATAACATGGCTAAAGCAGCCATGACTGGTGGTTATACTCTTATGAGTAGTGCTGAAGTTACTGGAGGATTTAACAATGTTAATACATCTGGTTGGATGTGGGGTGTTGATTTAAACGATGAAATTGGTTTAGGATTAGTTTCTTGGTGGGGTCAAATGGATTATTATAGTTATAGTTACCCAGCCTTTGGAGATGCTAAATCTATAGATGCATCGCTTTTTGATGCGATTCCTGCTAATGATGTAAGAAAAGGTCAATTTAATGATAACCCAGGTGCATATACACACCTAATGCCATTGTTTAAATTCTATGATTCTGATAGAACAAGATATGGTACTTCAAGAGTTGTAAAAGCAGATTATGTGTATATGAGAGTTGCAGAAATGCACCTTTTAGCAGCAGAATATGCCGCATTTAATAACAATGATGGTCAAGCAAGAACTGAGTTAAAAGCTTTAGTTAGCCAAAGAGTTCCAGATGCATCTTATATAGATGGTTTATCAGGACAAGCATTAAAAGATGAAATTTACTTACAAACTAGAATTGAATTATGGGGAGAAGGTAGAAGTTATTTAGCAATGAAACGTAACAAAGCTACTACAGTTAGAGGATCAAATCACTTATCTTTAGTTGGTACACCAATACCTTACAATGATGAGCGTATGACTTTTGAAATTCCAGAAGGTGAAATTCAATTTAATCCTTTTATTTCTACACAAAATAATTAATCTTAATTCAAATAGGTAAGAACACATTATTTTGTTCTTACCTATTTTTTAAATAAAATAAAATGAAAAAATTTACATATATCATTTTTGCACTATTAACAATTGTTACTTTAAATAGTTGTGAAGATAAAGTTGAAGCTTTAGACACTAATTATATTGCTTTTGGTGATGATTTATATTCAACTGGAGTTGATGTTGGTGGTTCTACATCTGTAGTTATTCCAGTATATACAGCTAATTTATCTGGAGCTGATAGAACTTTTTCGCTTTCTGTTGATCCTACATCTAATGCAGCTACCAGTTCTTATACTTTACCTGCATCTGTAACTATACCTGCTAATACAAACAGTAATAGCTTTACAGTAGCTTTATCAGATACAGACTTAGGAATTGGTGTAAATAAATTGATTATCAATTTCGAAAATGAAATTGGTTTATCAACTGGTGCTGCAACTACAGTAAGCTATATTCAAAACTGTACTGAAGTTACTGCAACTTTAGAAATAAATTTTGATGCTTGGGCAAGTGAATCTTCTTGGACAATTACAGATTCTTTAGGTGGTGTAGTTGCTTCAAAAGCAGTAAAATCTTATACTGATGGACAAGCTTCTGCTGTTGAAACTATTACCTTATGTGCTGGTAGAAACTATACTTTTACTTACAACGATAGTTTCGGAGATGGTTTAAGTGATCCAACTGATGGAAATGTTACTTTAACTATTAATAATGTTGAAAAAGGAGCAGTAACAGGCAACTTTGGTACTAAATACGAAGTAGCATTCGATACAAAATAAAAAAATTAAATTAAAATTTTAACCACCAATTTAAATTGGTGGTTTTTTTTTGGATAACATTTAAGTACATTTGCACAATGGAACAAAATACTACCAACATTTTTGGATTAAGAGCAATTATTGAAGCTATCGAAAGTGGCTCTTCAATTAACAAAGTTTACCTTCAGAAAGGTTTGAGAGGTAATTTATATTATGAATTAGATAAACTCATAAAAGCTCATAAAATTTCAACTAGTACAGTGCCTGTTGAAAAGTTAGATAGATTATCTAAAAACAGTAACCATCAAGGGGCTGTAGCACAAATATCTCCTGTAGAATTTTACGATTTAGAAAAAATTATTGAACAAACAATAGATTCTGAAAAAACACCATTATTTCTAGTTTTAGATCAACTTTCTGATGTTCGTAATTTTGGAGCAATTATTAGAACTGCTGAATGTACTGGAGTAAATGCAATCATCATTCAAAAAAATGGGAGTGCTCCTGTAAATGCAGAAACCATAAAAACTTCTGCTGGTGCTGCTTTTAAAATACCAATTTGTAAAGTAGATCATATTAAAGATGCTTTATTTTTATTACAAGCATCAGGAATAAAAACAGTTGCAGCTACTGAAAAAACAGAAGATTCTGTTTATGATGTCGATTTTAATCAACCAATTGCAATTGTGATGGGTTCTGAAGATAGAGGTGTAAACCCTTCTGTATTAAAAATGGTAGACTATAAAGCTAAATTACCAATCTTAGGAGAAATAGAATCTTTAAATGTATCTGTTGCTTGTGGTGCTTTTTTATATGAAACTGTAAGACAAAGAAGAATAGTTAATATTTAGATTGTAACAACCTATTCGAATAAATTAAGATAAGAATCAAAAAGTATTTATTAGAGATCAAATCAACAATAGTTATTTAAGATTGTTTTGAAATTTAATATTTTTACTAAACTCTAAACCAAAAAATACAACAAGGGTAAATTAAGAAAACAGAACGTATATAATTTTTTTGCATACAATAGAAAATATATGAGAAATATAATATTTTTAATTTTATTATTCGTTTTTAAACTTAATTACGCTCAAGAAACCATTGGATTAGTATTTAATGACATCAATAAAACGAAGTCAAATGGTTATACTCTAATAAGCCCTATTTCTGATACTAGAACTTTTCTAATTAATAATTGTGGTGAAGTAGTTCATCAATGGAGTTTTCCTGAAGATAATGCAAGAAATTATTATATATTAGAAAATGGCAACATACTTCAAAGTTCAGGAACCTATGCAGAAATTAGAGATTGGGAGAATAATATTCTTTGGAGTCTGAACTATCAAAGTGAACTTGGCTTTAGGATTCATCATGATATACAGCCTTTACCAAATGGAAACTTTTTAGTATTGGTTAAAGATAACTACACTAATACAGCAATGTTTGCTGCTGGTATGGATACTTCTTATCCTAACAATGATTTAGAATTAGAAAAAATTGTAGAAATAGAACCAGTAGGCACAAATAGTGCTAATGTAGTTTGGGAATGGAAACTGTTTGATCATTTAGTTCAGGAATTTGATAATTCTAAACCTAATTATGGTTCAGTTTCAACCAATCCTCAATTGTTGAATATGAATTATGAGGATGGAGAAGCTTCGAATCCAATTCATGCAAATGCAATTGATTATAATCCAAGTTTAGATCAAATAGCATTTTCAGCAAGACACTTAAAGGAGGTATTTGTAATAGACCATAGTACAACAACTACTCAAGCAGCTTCTCATTCTGGAGGTATTTATGGAAAAGGTGGAGATTTTCTTTGGAGATGGGGAAATCCTGAAGTTTATAATAAAGGAACAATTAACGATAGAAAATTAGGAAGACAGCATGATATAAAGTGGATTACTGAAGGTCCTGATAAAGGTAAAATGTCTGTATTTAGTAATGATGGATATGGAACAAATACTGCTTTTTCTTCAGTACATATTATAGATCAAAATGCTATATATGGAGTTTACAGCACAAGTTCTGGCACGTTTTTACCAAGTGATTATTTCTGGTCTTGGGATGGTACTATTTTGGATGAAATTATGGGAGAACCTGCTCAGTGTGGTCTCCAAATAATGTCTAATGGAAATGCCTTAATAAATGAAACTAGTACTGGAAGAATTACAGAAGTTGATAGAAATGGCAATGTAATTTGGGTTTACATCATACCTGTTGGAAGCAATATAAATTACAATCAATTTACGGAAGCTGTTGGAAATAACGCTTTTAGAGCTCATAGATATGCTGAAAATTATAAAGGTTTTGAAGGTAAAACTTTTAATAACACTGGTATCATTGAAGATATAAATTCTATTTCTGCTAATTGTAGTGAAATTTTATCTGTTGATAACTTATTCTCAGATAAATTACAAGTATATCCAAATCCAACAAAAAGTAATTTAAATTTTAACATGCATATTGACGTAATTAATGTGTATGATTTATCAGGAAAAAATGTACTAAGCAAAATGAATTCTGAAAGTATAAATTTAGAAAATTTAAAAAACGGAATCTATATTGTTAAAGTTATATCTGGTGAAAATTATAGTGCTTTAAAAATAATTAAAAATTAGATAGATAAAATTTACTCCATAAAACCTTAAAAAACTAGGTTCTGTTCTAAAAAAAATCTTAAATAAATAAAATTACACATTTCTTTCAATCAACAAAACAAGAAATAAAACTAATCTATTTTTTCGTCTATCGTATTTTCTGGAAGTTCTTCAATAATTTCAGGTGGGGAAAAATTTCCATGTTCATCAAACAATAAATCGAATTCTGTTTCTATAAATTGATGCTCTTCTTTGACAATTCCTTTTTTTCTAAAGAGTATTGCAAAAACAAATCCCACTAAAAAACCTGATAGATGTCCTTCCCAAGACATCCCCTCTTTTATTGGAAAAACATACCAAATCATACTTCCATAAAGAAAGATGATTATTAAAGACAAAGCAACCAACCTAAAATGTTTTCTAATTATTCCGCTAAAGAAAACAAAACTAAATAATAAATATACAATTCCACTTGCTCCTATATGATAGGAATCTCTTGCTATAATCCAAGTTAAAAATCCTGTAAATAAGCCTCCTATTAAAAGTATTTTATAGGCTAAATCTTTATAAAAATAAAAAAGACTAGTTAATAGTACAAATAAAGGAATAGAATTATTAAAGAGATGACTTGTATTACTATGTATAAAATGTGTTAGAAAAACACCCCTAAAACCTTTCAAAGTTCTTGGAAAGACTCCAAACTTATTAAAATTGAAGGAAAATTGTATTTCAACCCAATAAATTAACCAAATTGCAACTATATACAAAACTGGTATAAAAAAAATTGACTTCGATATTTTTAATTGGTTCTCATCATTCATCAACATAAAAATAACAAAAAACGAACCAAATGGTTTTTTTACAAATTCTGTCATAAATCTTTATTATTTTTACACAATGAATGAACCTTTGGCAGAAAGAATTAGACCAAAAACACTTGAAGACTATATTAGCCAGCAACATTTGGTAGGTAAAAATGGTGTCTTAACAAATTTAATCAAGAAAGGAATAATCCCTTCTTTGATTTTATGGGGACCTCCAGGAATAGGTAAAACTACACTTGCCAATATTATTGCAACAGAATCTAAACGTCCATTTTACACCTTAAGTGCTATTAGTTCTGGTGTAAAAGATGTTAGAGAAGTTATCGAAAAGGCTAAAAATAGTGGTGGATTATTTACAGCCAAAAACCCTATTTTGTTTATTGATGAAATTCATAGGTTTAGCAAATCTCAACAAGATTCTTTATTGGGTGCAGTAGAGAAAGGTTGGGTAACTTTAATTGGGGCAACCACAGAAAACCCAAGTTTTGAGGTAATTCCTGCCCTACTTTCTCGTTGTCAAGTTTATATTTTAAATTCGTTTGATAAAAATGATTTGGTAGCTTTATTACATAGAGCTATGGAAAAAGACGCTATTTTATCAACCAAAAAAATAACTTTAAAAGAAACAGATGCTTTATTACAAGTTTCTAGTGGTGATGCAAGAAAACTCTTAAATATTTTTGAATTGTTAGTTTCTGCTGATGATGAAATTGAAATTACAAACGAATTAGTTTTAGAAAAGATTCAGAAAAATACAGTTAGATATGACAAAACTGGCGAGCAACATTATGATATTGTTTCTGCTTTTATAAAATCGATTAGAGGTAGTGATCCAAATGGAGCTGTTTATTGGTTGGCTAGAATGATTGAAGGTGGAGAAGATGTTAAGTTTATTGCTAGAAGACTATTAATTGCTGCTTCTGAAGATATTGGCAATGCAAACCCAACTGCGTTAATTTTGGCAAATAACACCTTTCAAGCAGTTTCTGCAATTGGCTATCCTGAATCTAGAATTATATTAAGTCAATGTGCTGTTTATTTAGCAAACTCACCAAAAAGTAATGCTTCTTATTTAGCGATAGGAAATGCTCAAAATTTGGTTCAAAAAACTGGTGATTTGTCTATTCCTCTTCATTTAAGAAATGCGCCAACAAAGTTGATGAAGGACTTGAATTATGGAAAAGAATATAAATATTCTCACGATTATCCAAATAATTTTATAGCACAAGAATTTTTACCAGATGAAATCTCTGGAACAAAACTGTATGAACCAGGAAATAACCAAAGAGAAAATCAGTTTAAAGAAACGTTAAAACAACGATGGAAAAACAAGTATAATTATTAGAATTTTACTTGATACTCTTCTTTAACTAACTTGTTGCCTAAATAATATTCAGCAACCCAAATAGAATCTTTTTTATAAAAGCTTCCATTTTTATCTTTAATTAAATACGTGTCTTTTACATTCGTTTTTAAAAGTATAAAAATAACTTCTGGTTTTGTATTTACTAATTGAAATCCGTTTTCTATGGCTTGCGCATACAGAGTTGTTAAGTTTTTACCTTTGGTAGTTTCAGTGTTTTTATCTTCAGAAGTTATAATAACTTTAGGAGAAACCACAACATTACTAACAACTTCATCTGAAATATTTTTAGCAATTATTTCTTCTTTTTCAACCGCTTTTTCTTCTGAAACTAAAGTAGGATTATAACTATATTCAAAATCTTCCATAGTTTCATATGCCCTTCTAATAGCTTGTTGATATCCTTTTTTGTAATCTTTTAGTTTGGTTTTACCAACTTTTGAAGTGTATATGACATTTCCATAACAATCCTTAATTTCTATTATATTTTTTAAAATAAGAAATCCAGATTCCTCTTTTACAGAAGCATATAGAGACAAACACTTATTTTTAGATAAGATATTAGGTAAACGATCATTACTTAAAAAAACTTTAAACCCTTTCTTTTCTAGTAAAAATTTAGTCAAGGAACTTGTTTGATATTGATCTGCTTCTTTCAAAAAATCAAACTGCTCTGCTACAATAATATATTGATACTTATCTAAATTGATTTGTTGGCTTAAAAGCGAATTACTCACTAAAACCATCAGTAAAAAGATTGTTTTTTTTATCATTTTTAATTAAATATTAAATTAAAACCTAGTTGTAAAGATAAACTATTTGCTGCTGACAGATTTCTATATGATAATAGATTATCTACCATTCCATAAAAATTAACATTCCCAATTTGTGCTGACAAACCTGCACCAATGTTTGTGAATGATAAATCATCAACTGTATATGTAAATTTTGTATGAAGTTTATTGGTGATTGATTTTTGATAAAACCCAGTGAAAGCCAATTGTGGATTGAAAGGCCTAAACACAGTGTGCAATTGAAAACCCAAAGCATCTGTATAAAATTCTTTGAAGCTATTATCATAACAAACCTTGCTCCTTCTCTCTCCAAAACTATATTTTAATGCAGCATTTATTTTTGTGGGTCTCCAAGAAATATAGGATTCTTGATCTTCAGTAATAGGTAATTGTTCTTTAAAACGTTCATCTATTTCTCCCCAATAATTTCTTGGATTATCTGGATCGAACGTAAAATTTACGCCTTCATATACAAAATCGCCTTCTACTTTTGTGTTTTTAATATTGGTTTTATGGTTGATGAAACCCACATCTAAAATGCTCCCAGAAATCTCCAGTTGAGGAGACATCTGATAGGTAAAACCTACATCAAAACCCAAACCTAAATTATCTCCAAAAAAAGTATTTTTTAAATATTGACTTGTATCTTCTATATATTGATTTGTTTCTGAATTGACCAAACCAGAAGTTCTTGCGTTAAATTTTACGGCATTTAAATAACTTGTGTACAAATTATTTGTGCTTTCATAGGTTGAAAAAGTTCCTGTGTTGTTGGTAGATTGCATATTGAATGCAGAGGAATATATTTTAAATCTAGCTCCTAATGTAAGTTTCTCATCAATTTTTTTAGAGAATCCTGCATGAAGAACTCCCAAAACATCTAATTGATATGATATTTGAGAAATTCTAAAATTTTTGTTGATGAAAGCATCATTTCCTTGTGTAAATAGCGTTAAAATATCTTTTGGAAAATAACCAAAAGCATCTATTTCCTCATAAAAACCGAAACTAATATAGGTTTGATCATCAAAGCGAAAACCACCACTAAAAATTTCTATTTGTGAGTTAAATTTTATAAAATCGTTTGGTTTTAAATTGCTGATAACTTCTGCAATTTTATCATTTATATTTCGATTATCCACAGCAAAAATATCTGACAACACAACTCCTTTAGAACCAGTTTGTGTTGAAATATTAGACAAAAAAGGAAGTCCAATATGAAATTTATAATTGATTTCTGATGCAGGATTTAGCAAAAGTGTTTGTGGTAATTCTGCAAAATTGTACAGAATTTGTTTGTTTTGAGCCGTAATTTTAAACGCATATAAAATCAGCCATAAAAATAAAAGTTTCTTCATCTTAAAATTCTGATTCTATAAATAAGGTTACAGAAGATTTAAAATCAAATTCACTTGTATCAGTAGGATTTAACTGCGTTGTTGTATTTTCTAAAGATGCTGTAATTTTTACTTGAGTCGCATTTAAGACTTGAAGATTATCAGCAATTATAATTTCCTCTTCATAAGGAGGTGGATTTACATCGAAACTTTCTACAAAAATGGGCGAAAAAGAATATATAATAATATTACTACGATTCAAAAAATCTACCTGAATTGTAATATCTCTATCAAATTCATTTTTAAATTCTGCATTAAAAATTAACTTTACAACATTATTTCTAAGATAACTTTCATCAAATCCTTTAAATTCAAAAACATCAGACACACTGTTATTTTGAATAGTTCCTGAAGAATCAAAAAATTGAATAGGTTTTGCGTTAAAAGAGACTAAAGCTGCAGTTACCACAGGTTTTAATGTGTATTCTTCAATTTGCTTAAAATCTAAAGTTTCAGCACAACTAACAACTATAAATAAAGCCAATACTAAGGCAACGTTTTTAGAAAATTTCAAAGGGTATTTCATTTAGATACGTAACGCTTTTGCTTTTACAAATATTGCTTTAATTCTAAAAGCGAAGTTATACTTTTATAAGCAGGATCATTTGTAGGTTTATGATCGAAATTGCAATAAATTGCTGGCATACCAATATTAATTGCTCCAAAAATATCTGCCTCTAAACTATCGCCAATCATAATAGAATTCTCTTGATTTGCATTGGTAATTTCTAATGCATGATGAAAAACTTTCGGATTCGGTTTTTTAACGCCCACAGATTCAGACGTAATTATGGCATCAAAATAAGGAAGTAATTTAGAACTCTTCATTTTTTTATGCTGAATTTCTTCAAATCCATTGGTAATAATATGCAATTGATATTTATCTTTTAAATAGTCTAAAATTTCAAAAGTGCCCTCAAAAAGATGATTAAAATCTGATAAATACTCAATGTATTCAATAGCTATTGTATCAATCAAATCGTCTGAAATTGAATAATTTATAGCATCAAAAGCTTTTTTAAGTCTACCATATCTTAATTCTTTTTTAGATACTTTTTCATCTCTATATAATCGCCAATATTCGAGATTTATAGGTCTGTAAACCTCTAAAAAAGTATTTAAATCTGTATTTATTTGTTGCTTTTTAAACACTTTTTCAAAAGTTAAATCAGAATTTTTCTCAAAATCCCATAAAGTATGATCTAAATCAAAAAAGACGTGTTCTATATTTATCATTTAAGGTATATTTGATTTCCACTATTTAAGTAGGTAATATGCAACTATTTTCTTTTTTAAAAAAAGAGTTTGTTAAAAATGTATTAACATTAGTAACAGGTTCTGCTTTGAGTCAAATAGTAATCTATGCATCAATTTTAATACTTACAAGGCTTTTTTCTACCGAACTTTTTGGAATTTATATGCTGTTTTCATCAGCCACTATTATTCTAAAACCATTGGCAACATTACAGTATGAATTTGCAATTGTTTTGCCAAAAAAAGATAAAGATGCTCTTAATCTATTAGGTTTTTCTTTAATTGTATTAATTTGTTATACCATTTTATTGTTATTGATCCTTTTTATTTTTAATGATAAAATAGCCGACTTTTTTAATATTCAAGAACTTGCAAATTTCATTTATCTTTTACCTTTAAGCGTTTTGCTTTTTGGAAGTGTTTCTATTTTTGATTATTGGAATAATAGAATGAATAACTTTAAAAACATCTCTAAAGGATTGTTAGTAAAGTCTTCTACAATGAGTGTTGCTCAAGTTGCAACTGGTTTTAGTGCATTTAATGGGATAGGTTTAATTCCTGGCATGCTTTTAGGGCAATTTTTACAATTACTTTTTTTACTAAAAGTTTCAGTAAAATCTATAAAGAGCGCTCGTAAAGAAATCTCTTTTAAAAACATGCTTTTTCTGGCTAAAAAATATAAAGATATTCCTGTTTTTAACACGATAATCAACTTAACAAACAACCTTTCTAATGAGCTTCCTGTATTGTTAATTACCAAATATTTTGGATTGGCAAGTTCAGGAATTTATGGTTTGGCTATAAAATTTATGAGAGCTCCAGTTGGCATTGTTCAGCAATCTGTAAGTCAAGTTTTTTTTAATAAAGCAAGTAAAATTTATAATGAGGATGGCAATTTACACACACTTGTAAAAAAGACAGCTAAAAATTTATTATTGATAAGTGCCCTAATATTTATACCTCTTTTTGTAATTTCTTTTTATTTAGATTTACTTTTTGGAGACGACTGGCAAGATGTTGGTTTGTATGCTAGAATATTAATTCCATGGTTATTTTTTGCCTTTTTAAGCAACCCAATAAACTCTTTAATCATGATTTTAAACAAGCAGAAAACCATGGTAATTTTTGATGTTTTACTATTAGTTTTTAGATTTTTAGGTTTGTTTTTAGGCTATTATTATTATAATGATATTGTAATTTCATTAGTTTTTTTCTCTTTAGTAGGTATGTTATTCAATATTCTTATTTTTATCTATCTTTTAAAAACAGCGAAAGAGAAAAAAATTTCTTACTTGTAATATGAACATAACTTTAAAAATTAACAAAGGGTTTAATTGGTACAAAACAGAAACTTTCTTTTTTAAAGGATATTTTTATGTTGATGATCTCTTTTACGAAAAAGAAGATGCCATAAACTATGTTTCTAAAATTAAGAATAGCCTTCAATTTAAAGAACTTTTATCAGAATTAAATGGTGTTTTTACCCTTGTTTTTAAGGATGAGAACAAGATGTTTTTAGCATCCGATATTACAAGATCATTCCCTATTTTTTATACTTTACAAAACAATCAACTGTATTTTAGTGATGATATTTTTTACCTTAAAAATCTTTTTAAAATTGATGATTTTGATGGGTTGTCAGAAATAGAATTCAAAGCATCTAATTACACACATGGAAAAAAAACGTTGTTAAAAAATGTTTTTCAAATACAACCAAGTGAATATTTAATTGTAGAAAATAATGCAATTGTAGAAAGTAATTTCTTTTATTCTTATGCCATACCTAAAGAAAGCAAAGATTCTTATGATGCGTTAAAAAACAAAGCAGTTATTGCTTTCGAAAATTCTTTTAAAAGATTTATTACGTCTTTAAATAATAGAACTGCTGTAATTCCTTTAAGTGGTGGTTATGATTCTAGATTAATTGCTGTACTATTAAAAAAACATCTGTATAAAAATGTAATCTGTTTTACCTATGGAAATAAAAATAGTTTTGAAATAGAAAACTCAAAAAAAGCAGCAAAAGCACTAGGTTTCAAATGGTTTTTTGTTGAATATAATTCTAAATTAATTGAAGGATATATACACACAGATGAGTTTAAAGAATATGCTCATTTTGCAGGTAAATTATCTTCAATGCCCTATTTACAAGAATATTTCGCAATTAAACATCTACAAAAAGAAAAAATAATTGCTGATGACGCCATTTTTATTCCTGGTTTTGCAGGCGATTTATTAGGAGGAAGTCAGTTTTTAAAAGTGATTCCAGAAAATTTACAAACTCATGAAATTATAGATCTAATTGCAGATACAAAGTTTTCAAATCATAAGGTATCTAATCTTCAAAAAAAGGCCCTAAAAGAAGAAGTTACCCTAAACTTAAAAAAGCTCGACAAAAATTATGAGGACAAAATACCTTCTTCTGTTTTTGAAAATTATGATGTAACAGAAAAGATACCAAAATACGTTTTTAATTCAGCTAGTTTTTATGCATTTTTTGGTTATGAATATCGCTTTCCTTTTTGGGATAAAGAGTTGCTAGATTTCTTTAAAGCTGTTCCCATAAAATATAAAGTAATGAAAACACTTTTTGATGAAGTTTTAATTGATGCGTATTTTAAACCACACAATGTTTATTTTAAAAAAGAAATTCAACCAACTAAAAAAGTAATCGAATTACAAAAGATTAAAAATAAAATAAAGCCTTTGTTGCCAACATTTATCAAACAAAAAGTTTTAGAAAAAAATGATTGGAATAATTACAAACTCATTACTCAACAAATGGTTGATGAAATGCGTTTAAAAAAGCTTACATTTCAAAGAATGTCTAAAGATTACAACGAAATTATTGCTCAATGGTATCTTTATTTTTCTAAAAACAAGTTTTAGCGCTTAAATAATTTCACCAAAAAAGGCAAATTGCTATATTTTATTTGTTGATATTCATTTGTTTCTGCACCAAAACTTAAGAAGAATTTTGCAATACTTTCCATTGATGAACCTCCAAAATGAAAAATATCATAATTATGTTGATATTTAAAAATTGCACAATCTATCAAAAAAGTATTTTCACCATTTTTACGATGATTAAAATCTGTAGACGAAACTAAAATAGTTACTTTGTTTTTATGCTTTAAGAAAAAACCAGCAGCAACTAATGAGTTTTCTTTATTGTAAATGGATAAGATCTCTCCTACTCCATTATTTATACACGTTTCGATTAATTCCGCTAAAACTACATAGTCTTTACTGGTAATATAGGGCGTTCTTTTGCCTACATTATTTTTAAAAAGCTGAATTAAATTCTCTGGAGAATCTCCCCATTTTTCTACTAAATTTGCGTTTTGTGCTTTTCTTAAATCTTTTTTCCTGTCTTTTCTATACCCATCAAAAACAGCTTCATAATCATCTTTAATAGATAATAGCTGCATCTGTTTATCCAACAAAAAAGCTGCTGATTTTTGAATCTTATTATCCACATTTAATCTTGTTTCTACAGCTTTAAACTTCTTAAAAAGCATGTCAAAAAAAGGTTGATAATCAATGGAATCATCCAAAGAAAAAACGCCCAATTCCAACAACCAAAAAGGTGGATACACATATTTAATCCCATATTTTTTACGAATAGGAATTGGCATTACAGCTTTGTAATCATCCAAAACCAACACAGCCCAAGTATCTGCAACAATATCTAAATACCATGAAAATCCATAGATGTTACTTTGGATTGAATTTTCAATACAAGCATCATATTTCACGACATTTAAATCTTGTCTTTTTACGTATGTTATCATTTAAGAATTGGCTACTTTTAACATCGATTCATATAAACGTTTCCAACCTTTCCAACGTAAATAATCGCTTAAACTTTCGTTATGAAATAACGTTATAAAAGTTCCGTTTACAGCTTGCACTTCGTTTTTTAAGTCTCTAATTCTACCTAAAGATTGCTTTGGAGTTAACTTCATATAATCGTTCAAAGTAGTATCCATCAACGCAAAAGGGAATATTTTTAAAGGGGTTTGAATCTCGAAATCCAAATCGTAAAAATAAAAAGGTGTGCAAGTACTCGCTCTAAAACCAACATTGCTTGCATAGCCCATAGAATAATCTTCTTCGATTTCTAAATCTATTAAATGTTGATACGTTTCTGGCAAGCTAAACCTTAAATAATGTTGTCTTGAACTTTTTACTGGCGAGTTTGTAATACTTTCTAATCGCTCTTTTTCTTTCTTTAAAAGTTTCGCTTTTTCCATCGAAAAATAGGAAGGATGCAAGCCTACTTTTGCATAATCGCCCATTTGTTTAATCAGCAATCTGTATTTACTTTTAGAAGCAGAAACATTGGTATCAAAAGTGGTATAATCGCCAATTAAAAAAAAGAAAATAGTTTTTACATTGTATTCTTTTTCAAGTCGTAATAATTTTTGAAACGTATCAAAAGGATCGTCTTTTAAATTAAAAATAACTGCTAATCGATATAATACATTTAACAGCCTAAACTTGAATAAATCGTTAAAAAAACCACCTAAACTACGTATCAAACTTTTATGTTTATAGGCAAAAGCATTGTCTATATCAATGGTAGAAATATAAGAATAGGTTCTTGTTTTATATTCGTATTCTGGGAATTTTTCTTTCAGTAATTTTAAAAATTTATACGCCCAAATATCAACCACAGGTTTTTCTAAAAATCCTTTTTTAAACGCTAAACTTTGCTCTGCAGAATAACGCCCATGAACGTCTTTTACGTGTGGCAAATATTCTTCATAACGAGTTACCAAATAAAAACTTGCTGCAAAAATATCAAAAGGAATTGCCGATTTTAAATTGGTTGCAAAAAAACAAGGTACATCATCCCATTTATTTAGCGTAATTTCTAAATCGTTTACACCTTGCTCAAATAATAATGGATTACTTTTTATAAAAAACTCGCCTCCCAAAGGTGTTTTTGTGTACGATAATTTTGGACCATTATGTGCCACAAATTCTTCTACTTTAGAAGTAAAATCTACAGGAATCAGTAAAGTTCTTGTAAGAAGATGCTTAAAAATATATCGAATTCTTGGTGTAATTTTATGTGTGTAAACTAATATCATTTTTTTGTTTAGTTAGCAGTCTTCAGTTGGCAGTCTTCAGTCTTCAGTCATCAGTTGGCAGTCTTCAGTCTATTGATGACTGCCTACTGCAAACTTTTTTACTGCAAACTGTTTTACTGCGAACTGCAAACTAAAGAATCCCTTCATCTGCAAAGCTAAAATAATCTTTTTCAGTAACGATTAAATGATCCAATAATTTAATATCTAAAGTAACACCCGCATTTTTAATTTTTTGAGTAATTTGTTTATCAGCATTACTAGGTTGTAATTTTCCTGAAGGATGGTTATGACACACAATTATAGCAACACAAGAAAGCTCTAAGGCTCTTTTAAAAAGCAACCTTACATCTACAATTGTTGCTGTTAAGCCACCTTTGCTAATTTGGGTTTTTGCTAAAACTTTATTAGAATTATTTAAAAATAACACCCAAAATTCTTCATGCTCTAAATCTCCAATAATGGGTTGCATCAAATTAAAACCATTTTTACTGGAACTTATTTTGGGTTTTTCGAGTGCAATTTCCAATTGTCTTCTTTTGCCAATTTCTAAAGCAGTAATAATAGATATTGCTTTGGCTTCTCCTATTCCTTTAAATTCGCATAATTTTTCTACGGATAATTTTGCTAAAGCGTTAATATTACCATTTACAGATTGTAATATTCTTTTCGATAAACCAACTGCACTTTCGTCTCTATTCCCAGAACCAATTAAAATTGCAATTAATTCTGCATCAGACAAGGCTAATTTGCCTTTTGCCACTAATTTTTCTCTTGGCCTATCATCTAAAGCCCAAGTTTTTATGGTGAGTTTTTCCATCATCAATTTTTATAAATGTACAAAAAACCTTGAAATTGCTAAAAAGCGTATTTTATTACGTTACCTCCTTAACTCTTCTTATCTTTGTAAACTATTTCTATTTTTAAAATATGAAGATTATAATTGCAGGTGCTGGAGATGTTGGTTTTCATTTAGCGAAGTTACTTTCTTACGAATCTCAAGATACTTATATCATTGATTTTGATGGTGAAAAGTTAGAATACCTTAACAATCATTTAGATGTGATTACCAAAAAAGGGGATGCAACTTCTATAAAACTGCTAAAAGAAATTGGTATTGATTCTGCAGATTTATTAATTGCAGTAACTGATAGCCAGAATACAAATTTTACAATTTCTGTGATTGGTAAATCTTTAGGAGCTAAAAAAACCATTGCAAGAATTGATAATCCAGAATTTTTAAATGACTGCGAAGTAGATTTCAAAAAGTTCGGATTAGATTTCATGATCTCTCCTCAAGAATTAGCAGCGAATGAAATAAAGATGTTGCTAAATCAATCTTCTTTTAACGATACTGTACAGTTTGAAAGTGGCCTGTTTAATGTAATGGGTACTGAACTTTCTTACAAATCTCCTTTGGTAGATTTAACTGTAAAAGAGGCGAAACAAAAATTTAAAAATGTAGATTTTATTACCATCGCTATTAAAAGAGAAAATGTATCGCAAACCATTATTCCAAGAGGAGATACTGTTTATCATTTAGATGATCAAGTATATTTTTCTGTCCCAAATTACAGCATTAAAGATTTATATCCCATTATTGGTAAAGAACAATTCGATATTAAAAATGTAATGATTCTTGGTGGAAGTAGTGTTGGCGAAAAAACAGCAAGACATCTTTGTGAAGATAATTTTAAAGTAAAGTTGATAGAAAAAAATAGAGAAAAAGCAGAAGCACTTGCTGAAACTTTATGCGACACTTTAATTATAAATGGAGATGGACGTGATTTGGAACTTTTAGAAGAAGAAAACATCAGAGAAATGGATGCTTTTGTGGCTGTTACTGGTAATTCTGAAACGAATATCATGTCTTGCTTAGTAGCAAAATCTAAAGGAGTTAAAAAGACAATTGCGCTCGTAGAAAATATGGATTATATTGATATTTCTCAAACTATTGGAATTCAGTCTTTAATCAATAAAAAACTAATTGCAGCCAGTAATATTTTTAAACATATTAGAAAAGGGGGCATTTTAGAACTCGCTAATTTACATAATATAGATGCTGAAGTTTTTGAATTTGAAGTAAAACCAAATGCAAAAGTTACAGAAAAACCAATTAGAGATTTACGCTTTCCAAGAGAAGCTGTTTTTGGAGGTATTATAAGAGATGGCAAAGCTTTAATGTCTTTTGGAGATATGCAAATACAAAGTGGAGATAAAGTAATTGTGTTCTGTTTGCCAGAAGCTATTGCTACTGTAGAAAAACTATTCAAATAAAAAATGGGTACTTTAAATTTAAAAATAATTTATCGATTTTTAGGAATTACAGCCATCTTAAATGGTTGTTTTATGTTTATAGCTTTTCCTTTTAGTTTCTTTAATTTAGAACCTGAAGCTTGGGGTATTTTAAATGCAGGAGTTATTACCCTTCTTGTTGGTCTTTTACTTTTTACGTTTAACAAACCTACCAACACAAATATTCATAAAAAAGAAGGTTATTTAATTGTTACTTTAGGTTGGCTAACCTTATCTGTAACAGGAATGTTGCCCTATTTATTATCAGGAGCAATCCCCAGTATTACAGATGCTTTTTTCGAAACAATTTCTGGGTATTCAACTACAGGGTCCTCCATTTTAATAGATATTGAATCCATGCCAAAAGGAATTCTGTTTTGGAGATCTGCCACCCATTGGATTGGTGGAATGGGAATTATCGTTTTAACCATTGCAATTTTACCTCTTTTAGGAATTGGAGGAATGCAACTTTTTATGGCTGAAGCTCCTGGACCCTCTGCAGATAAACTACACCCAAGAATAACAGATACTGCAAAACGTTTATATTTAATTTATGTAGTACTAACGTTTGCTCAATTTTTTCTTCTAAAGTTTGCTGGTATGACTTGGTTCGATGCCATAAATCATGCAATGGCAACTGTAAGTACAGGTGGTTTTTCAACCAAAAATAATAGTGTTGCTTTTTATAACAACTTACCATTTGTACAATATATCATCATCTTTTTTATGCTGGTTGCAGGTACTAATTTTGTCTTGAACTACTTTGCTTTAAAAGGGAAAATTCAAAAAGTTTTTCAAAGTGAAGAATTTAAATATTATTTATTCGGAATTATTGGTGTTTCTGCATTTATTACTGTTATAATTTACTTTTTTCAGGACCCAAACTTGCAAACTACCATAGCACATCCAAAAGTATTTGGTGAGGCAGAAAGTGCTATAAGACATGCTTTATTTATGGTGACTTCTGTGGTTACCACTACAGGTTTTGTTACTGCCGATTTTACCATGTGGAGTTTCTTTGCAACAGGAATTTTCTTTGCATTATTTTTTACAGGAGGTTCTGCAGGTTCTACAAGTGGAGGTGTAAAAGTGGTTAGGCATATTATAATGCTTAAAAATAGTTTTTTAGAATTTAAAAAAGCATTGCACCCAAATGCCATTATTCCAGTACGTTATGATGGTAAATCTGTAAACCAAACCATTGTTTTTAACATTCTTTCTTTCTTTATTATTTACATGCTAATTTTTATCATAGCCTCTGTAATTTTAACTTTACTAGGATTAGATTTTTTATCTGCAATTGGTGCTGCTGCCTCTTCTTTGGGGAATATTGGTCCTGCAATTGGTTCTGTAAGTCCTGTAGATAGTTTTGCACATCTTAGTGCTGGAGCAAAATGGTTTTGTTCTTTTTTAATGTTAATTGGTCGTTTAGAACTTTTTACAGTGTTAATTTTATTTACTCCTTTCTTTTGGAGAAATAATTAAAAGAATACCCAATTTTTAGATTTTAATTTTTATTGATACAATAATCATATCTAAATCCTAAAATAAAATCAACTAATTCTTTGCTATTTACACTCACTTCAAACTGATGCTTTGTGAAAGATTTTGACACATTCTGACACGTTCTGACACACGATTACGCAACATGACACAAAATCCAATTTTTTAGGAGGTTTTCTTCGAGTCTCCTTCGAGTCTTCTTCGAGAGAGCTAGGGTTGTATTTTAAAAAAATACAATTTACTGGGAATAAACTCGAACAAAACTCGAACAAGAAGCTAAACTAGAGGCAATTATTTGCAAAATCTTATATACTTACATTTAAGTGTAAAGACAACCATACAGAAATTCCAACTCAAGTACCAACCTTCCTTAAAATTAAAAAGACAACTAAAAGAGCGTATTGATATTTATAAAGAACTCAAAAAACAAGAGTTGTGGTTGTATTATTAATCGGTCGATTAAAGGTTTGTTTTTTTATTTTTTTGTATTCCTTTCATTTAGAAAAATCAATCATCTTTACTTTACTATAAGTTTAAATACTGATTAAGTTATAGTTAAACATTTTTTCTGGTTTTATTTTCTATTAATTTTTTGTATTTTTAACAAAAATTAACAAATTATGAAAAAGAAAAACTTTCTTAAAATTGCTTTGGTGTTTTTTTTAACACTTAACTTTAATACTGCATTTACACAATCTGTTGTAATTAACGAGGTTGTGACAGATCCTCAAACTGATTGGAGTACAAATGATTTTGATGGAACAGATGGAGGTGGAACAATTAGCGGTGGTGTTGATGAGTATATTGAACTTTTTATAAAAATAAGTGGTTTAGACTTAACAAACTGGACACTAGAACTTTTAGATGGAACAGATGTAACTGGCGATTTAACCAATACTGCTACTGGCGCTTTTGATGTTTCTAACTATATAACTTCAGGTTCTGGGACTTTTACTAATACAGAAGTTGGTGATTATCTGGTTCTTGGAAATGTATTCGGTGCTGGAGCTATGAATAATAGTATAACAATAAACCTTAAAAATTCTGGAGGCACTATAATTGACACTGTAACTTTGGGTGGAGCTGATGGTGAAGCTCCTAGTGGAAATGCCGCTTCTCCCGCTAACGAAGCTGTAATTCGAAGCCTTAATGGAAATTATACAAATAATAATAGTTCAGACTTTACCCAAGGTGTTTCTAGTATTGGTTCTTCTAATAGTAATACTAAAAATTGGTTAGGTAAAACTGATAATGACTGGACGAACAATACAAATTGGGAAGGTAATTCTGTACCAATTGGAACTGCGGATGTTTTTATTACAAATGGTTTAAGCAATTATCCAACTTCATCTACAGCAGTAACTGTTAATACTGTAATCGTTGCATCTGGTGCATCTTTAATTGCTGAAGATGTTTTTACAGGTAATATAACTTACCAAAGAAGTTTAGCAACAACAAATTGGTATTTAGTTTCATCTCCAGTTTCTGGAGAAAGCAGAGAAGATATAATTGCCGGAAATGATTTAGCTGAAGGTACAAGTAGTAATATTGGTTTAGCACCATATGATAATACCCAAGCAGATGTAAATCAAAGATGGGATTATCAAACCACTGCATCTGTAGGTGTTTTTCCGAATGGACAGGGATTTTCAATAAAATTAAAAGCTTCCAATAACATCAGTTTTACTGGCACTATAAATACTGAAAATATAACTAGGGGAATTTCTTTATCTAGTTCTGCATTTAATTTAGTGGGCAATCCATTTACATCATATATTAACAGCGGTACTCTTTTAACTGATAATACTGCAGATTTAGCAAATGAATCTATTTACGTATGGAATCAAGGTACAAATAATTACGATACTTATGTAACAGTTAATTCCTTTAATCTAGCTCCTACTCAAGGTTTCTTTGTGGAGGCTAATGGTACTGCTTTTCCAAGAGTTATTTTTAATGAAGCAATTCAAAACCATCAAACAACACCAACATTTCAAAAATCTGCTAGACCAGAAGTACATTTATTTTTATCTGATGGAAAAAATAAAAAATATGCTAAAGTATATTATATAGATGGCACTACAACAGGTTTTGATAATGGTTATGATGGAAAGTTATTTGGTGGTGTACCTCAACCATTTGCTTTATACACACATTTAGTTTCTGATAGTGAAGGTAAAAACTTTCAACTACAATCTTTGCCAAACACGAATCACGAAAGTATGGTAATTCCTGTAGGAATAAATGCAGATGCTAGAAAAGAAATTACTTTTTCTGCAGAAGCTTTAAATCTTCCTGCTGATATCAATGTATATTTAGAAGATAGACTTACCAATACATTTATAAGATTAGACGAAGCAAATAGTTCTTACAAAACAACATCGGATGTTGCTTTAGATGGAATTGGTCGTTTTTATGTACATACAAAAACCAGCAGTGTTTTAAGTGTTGATACTGCAAATATGGATAACATTAGTATTTACAAAACAACTAATTCTAATTTAAGACTTGTTGGGATCTCTCAAGGAAAAGCTTCCATTAAATTATATTCTATTTTAGGAAAGCAAGTTTTTGAGGATTCATTTACTTCTAATGGCGTTCAAAATATTACTATACCAGCATTATCTTCAGGAATTTATATTGTTCAATTAGAAACTGAAACTGGTAGCTTAAACAAAAAAATAACCTTAGAATAAGTACGAGATTTTAAATAAAAAATTATGCAAAAAAACATAGATAATAAACAAGAAATTACTCGTAAAGAAGCTATCAAAAAAATAGGTAATTACGGAAAATATGCAGCTTTAACAGCTTTAGGAACCTATATGATTTTAAATCCACAAAAAGCACAAGCAGCATCTGCACCTTCAGATCCTGGAACTGGATTTTAATAAAAATTATTTCAATTTTAAACGCCTCAAATCTTTTGAGGCGTTTTTATTTTTATATATTTATGATACGTATTTTTAGCAATTATGAAATCAATGAAAACGCTGTATAAAGTTATCGAAGATAAAACCATTACTTGGTTTGAAAACACCAATGAGTATGTAGTCTTAGAAAACACCACAGCCGATATTTTAAAAAGGTTAAGCAAAGGAATTTCTGTAGAAATTATAGTAAATGCACTTTCAAAAAAGTTAGATGTCCCTTTAGAAAAAGCTGAAGATTTTATTTTAAATCTAAAAAAGAAACTTTACGAACCTAATAATAGCGCTAAAAAAGAAGTTATTAACGATGATAGATACATAAAAAAACCTTCTTCTTATAATTTTGTAACCTTCTATAAAATAAATGAAGTTATTTTTAAAATCTCTTATTTAAATGAAAAAGAAAGTTCTTTAATACATCCCAAATTTGACCATTTAGTAATTGATGCTGTTGAAAATTTTAACAATGAATTTGAAGTTTTTATCAATAACAATTATATATTTCTGTATGTAGATAAAGACTATATTGGATCTTGGAGTCATCATCATGTTCATTATTTTCAAGGAAAATTTTCAATGGAAATCATTCAAAAAATACATCAAAAGAAAGAAGAGGAATGGTTAGGTGTTTTTCATGCATCTGCGATTAGCAATGGAAAAAAATCAATGTTGTTTTTAGGTGATTCTGGCAATGGAAAAAGTACATCTTTGGCACTTTTACAAGCCAATGGTTTTACTTGTTTGGCAGACGATTTTGTTCCTATGGATGCAAAAAAACAAGAAGTATATAGTTTTCCTGCATCCATATCTATCAAACAAAATAGTTTAAAAACGTTAATACCAATTTATCCTGAACTAGCAACCAGTACAGAATATAATTTTACAAGATTGAATAAAGTTGTTCGGTATTTAAAACCAAATAACACTAATTTCTTTGCACATTTGCCTTGCAACGATTTGGTTTTTATCAAATATGAAAAAGATGCAAAGCTTAGTTGTAAAAAGATTTCTAAAATTGATGCTTTTCAGCAACTAATTCCAGATTCTTGGTTATCACCTAAAAAAGAAAATGCTCAATTATTTTTGGATTGGTTTGGTAGTTTAAATTGCTACCAATTAACGTATTCAAATAATGAAGAAATGATAAAAACTGTTTCAAATATTTTTAAGAATGACTTATAAAGAAACCTTACTTTTTGTTGGAAAATGTTTGACAATTAATCACGAAGAACATCATAAAATAATCGTTGAAAACGAACTAAAATCAAATACTATTGATTGGGATGCTGTTGTGAAAGTTAGCACAGCTCATTTTGTTTTTCCTGCTTTATATTGCAATTTTAAAAAAGCGGATTTTCTACATTATCTACCAACAGATTTGGTTGAATATATGATATATATAACTGATTTAAATCGTGATAGAAATGAGCAAATTATTACGCAAGCTAAAGAAATTAATGAATTATTATTGTCAAATAACATCACTCCTATTTTCTTAAAAGGAACAGGAAATTTATTAGAAGGCTTGTATGAAGATATTGCTGAAAGAATGGTGGGTGATATTGATTTTATTTTCTCTAAAGAGGAATATCCGAAAGCTATAGAGGTTTTGCAAAATTTTGAGTATTCTAAAGTTCATGATACAACCTATGATTTTCCACAGTTTAAGCATTATCCAAGATTACAGAAAGCAAACAATATTGCAGCTGTAGAAATTCATAAGGAGTTATTACTTGAAGAATATGCTGATGAATTCAATTATAGTTATATTAAAAAAGATGCACAAATTATTAATGGCATTCATTTTTTGAGTTTTAGAAATCAACTGAATTTATCAATTATTGCAAAACAAATAAATGATAAAGGTTCTCATTATAAAGATATTTCTTTAAGAAATGCCTATGATGTTTTTCTACTCTCTAAAAAGACTCCTGCAAAATCGGCTTTTAATGATTTTATCAATCTTAAAAATCCTTTAAATTGCTTCTTAGCTTCTTGTGCTGTTATTTTTAACAATCCTAAATCGTTAGAATATATAGAAACTAAGGAATCAAAAGAATACATTGAGTTCTTTATAAAAAACTTAGAAAATAATGCTAGCAGCAAAAAGTTTCATAAAAAAATTGAAACAAAACTTTTTATAAAACAAAGACTAAAAATCATTAAAGATTCAATTTTTGATAAAGAAAAAAGAACCTGGCTCGTAAAAAGAACGACCGATAAAAATTGGCAAAATGAAAAATTGGTTCAGTTAGGTTTAAAGAAATCTAAACCAACCCCTTAACTTCATCAAAATCTAAACCACCATAATTACCTGAACTCATTAAAACAACTGCTGAATTTGTTAAGTTTTCAGCAAACAAAAACTCTTTAAATGCTGCTGGATTGGTATAAATAACCAAATCTTCTCTTTCAAAAGCATTGGCAATTTGTGGATGAGTAACTTCTTCCAATTGTTTAATTTTTACTGCATCAGGAGAATAAAAAACAACTGCTTTATCTGCAAAATCTAGTGCTCCTTTATATTCTGCTAAAAATTCGGCATTTAAGCTAGAATACGTGTGTAATTCCAAACACGCCAAAACAGTTCTTTCTGAGTATTGTTCTTTTACTGCTTTTGTAGTGGCAGCAACTTTACTAGGTGAATGCGCAAAATCTTTAAAAATAACGGTTGAATTACTTTCAGCAATTTTCTCTAAACGCTTGCTTGCGCCACTAAAACTTGCAATTGCTTCGTAAAAATCATCTTCATCAACTTGCATATGCTGACAAATCCATTTTGCACCTGCTAAATTTTGTAAGTTATGTTTTCCGAAAATCTCTAAAGGTAAATTCCCTTCTGCAGTTTCTAAATACGTAATTCCGTTTTCTATAAAATGATTGGGTGTTTCGTAAGGATATTTTTTAATGTGGTTTTCTGAAGATTCTACAATGTCTTTCACGTGTTCATCTTCAATATTATACACCATACTTCCTCCATTTATCATGGAATCTGTAAAGATTTTAAACTGTTCTTTATAATTTTCAAACGTTGGAAAAACGTTAATATGATCCCAAGCAATGCCACTTAAAAGAGCGATATTTGGTTTATATAAATGAAATTTAGGACGCATATCAATGGGCGAACTCAAATATTCATCACCTTCTAAAACCATAAAATCGTTTTCTTCAGTTAGATGAACCATCGTTTCAAAACCCTCTAATTGTGCACCAACCATATAATCTACCTCTCTTTCATGATAATTTAACACATGCAAGATCATAGAAGTAATGGTTGTTTTTCCATGAGAACCCCCAATTACAACACGTGTTTTATTTTTACATTGTTCGTATAAAAACTCTGGATAAGAATAAATTTTCAACCCTAATTCTTGTGCTTTTAACAATTCAGGATTGTCCTTTTTCGCATGCATTCCTAAAATAATCACATCTAAATCTGACGATATTTTTTCTGGAAACCAACCAAATTCTTTTGGCAATAAACCATATTTTTCTAATCGAGCTTTTGATGGATTGTGAATAGTGTCATCACTACCAAAAACTTGGTATCCTTTTTGGTGTAAAGCAATTGCTAAATTATGCATGGCACTTCCTCCAATTGCAATAAAATGAATGTTCATAGGTAAAAATTATAAAGGGTAAAAATACAAAAGCTTTGCACAATATGAATTATCTTTATTGATAAACTCTAAAGCAAATGCGTTAATATAATAATCACAAATTCACGAAATTTATTTTTTTAAATAGTTATGGGAAATAATTTAGAAAAACTTATGGATAAGTGAATTTTCGAGAAACAAATCAATTAGTTTACCATAGAAGAAACTCAATAAAAAAGCTGTTTTACGAGCCAAAAAGACTCGTTCACTAATTATAGGTTGTTTTACAAACTAAAATCCACGTGCTTTATAGCATGAATTCCCGATTTTCGGGAGTTACAATTTCAAATGAAACTCAAAAAGATAAACAAAAGGTTTCTTTTTAAAATTAATGAATAATGAAAAAATTTACAACAACAATAGTAATGATATTCTTATTTTCTTTAACCACAAATGCTCAAAACGATTTTGAGAAACTTTGGCAACAAGTCGAAAAATTTGAGGTTGATGGTTTGCCAAAATCGGCTTTAAAAATTGTAGAAGAAATATATACAGAAGCAGAAAAAAAGAACAATTCTCCCCAAATTATAAAGTCGCTTTTTTACAAAAGTAAATTTTCATTAACGTTAGAAGAAGATGCACAACTAAAGGTAATTCATAATTTTAAAGAGCAAATTGCTAAAAACGTATCTCCAACAAAAAATGTGTTAGAAAATGTTTTAGCGAACTTATATTGGCAGTATTTTACTCAAAATAGATATAAATTTTACAACCGAACAAAAACTCAAGATAAAGTCGATGTTAATGATTTTAGAACATGGGATTTAGACACGCTTTTTGAAGAAATTCACACGTATTTCAAAGCATCTTTACAAGAGGAAAAGTTATTACAAAAAATTAATATTAATGAGTTTTCTGATATTTTACAATTGCAACATACTGCTAAAATATACACTCCTACTCTATTCGATTTTTTAGCGAATAACGCTCTTCAGTTCTACAAATCTTCAGAGACTTCCATTACTAAACCTTCTTATCAATTTAAAGTTGATAGTTCTGATTATTTGAGTGATGCAAAGACATTTTCTACATTAAAAATCAGCTCAAAAGATAGTTTGTCTTTAGAATTGAATGCGTTAAAAATTTATCAAAAATTACTTCATTTACATAGCATTACAAACAATAAAAATGCGTTTGCAAATATCGATGTTCAGCGAATTAATTTTGTGTATCAAAATGCAACTTTCGAAAACAAGGATAGTATTCTTTTAGAAACCTTAAAAAAATCGCAAGAAAATTTCAAGAATGATGAAGCAAGTGGTTTGTATGCATTTGAAATTGCTCAAATCTATAAAAATAAAGCGAAGAACAAAGAAGCTCTTGCTATTTGTAATGCAGTTATAAAAGATTTCCCAAAGAGCTTAGCAGCCCAAAAATGTTTTGTTTTAAAAAGTCAAATTGAGCAAAAAACGCTTTCCATTCTAGCTGAGGAATATATTCCTATTGCCAAAAATTCAAGACTTTTAGTGACTTATAAAAATGTCGAAAAATTGTTTTTTATGGGATATAAAATCAATCAAAAACAACTAGAGGAATTCAATAAAATTTATAAGTTTGATGATAAAAAGGCATTTATCAACACCTTAGAAAAACAAAAAACTTGGAATTACAAACTAAGAAACGAAGAAGATTATTTAGAACATTCAACTGAAGTTATTGTACCAAAGTTTGAAAGTGGAATGTATTTAATTTTGGCCTCAGAAAATGGTGATTTAGACGAAAACTCGGTTTACGGAACTACCACAATTCAAGTGACCAACTTAACATTAATTGAAAATACTTTTGATGGAAAGTACAATTATCAAGTAGTTGATAGAACTACAGGAAAAACAATTAAGAATGCTGAAATTCATCTAAAAAGTAGTGGAGATAAAGAAGATTTCTACATCAACAAAAAAGTAAAAACCGATAAAAACGGATTTGCATCTATCAAAACAGAAAACTACTTAAGAAATGTTGAAATTACTGTAAAAACCAAGAAAGACTTTGCGAATTTTGGAACGCATTATTTATACAATCGAAATTATTATGGTGAAAACACGGATGATAAAATTACCATAAAACCATTTATTTTTACAGATAGAAGTATTTACAGACCAGGTCAAATTGTATATTTTAAAACAATTGTAATTAAAAAACAAGGAGATACATCCGAAGTTTTTAAAAACGAGTTTGTTGAGGTTACTTTATTTGATGTGAATAACCAAATTGTAAAAACGTTAGATTTAAAACTAAACGATTTTGGTTCTGTTGCTGGCCAATTTATAATTCCAAATAATGGTTTAACAGGCGAATTTACAATTGATGTTGATGAAAGTTCTAAGCAAGAAAGTAAATTTTACAAAAACGCAGATTTCGATATCGATTATAATAATTCTGTTAGAATTTCTGTAGAAGAATATAAAAGACCAAAGTTTGAAACCGAGTTTAAACCCATCACAGAAAGTTTTAAAATAAACGATTCAATTAAAATTAATGGTTTTGCAAAAGCATTTTCTGGTGCAAATATTACTGATGCAAAAGTGGTTTATAGCGTACACAGAAAAGTGCAATATCCTAGTTGGTCTTATTGGAGAAGACCAAATCCGACTTCTAATTCGCAAGAAATTACCAATGGAGAAAGCACCACAGATGCATCTGGTAATTTCTTTATCAAATTTAAGGCGATCCCTGATGAAAGTGTAGACAAAGAAAGTAACCCCGTTTTTAATTATGAAATAACTGCTGATGTTACTGACATTAATGGCGAAACAAGAAGTGCAACCACTATTGTAAAAGTTGGGTATCATTCTTTAATTGCTTCTATTTTGGTTGATGATAAAATTGATAAAAATCAAAAAGAAACGATTGTTAAAATTAAAACAAAAAATTTAAATGACGAATTTGTTGCTGCAAAAGGTATCATTAAGATTTACAAATTACAAGCACCAAAAAATCCGTTAAGAACAAGACCTTGGTCTGATCCAGATTATCAGGATATTTCTGAAAATGAATTCCGAAAATTGTTTCCAAATGATCCGTATACAGATGATGAAAGTGATGAAAAAAACTGGAAAAAAGGAGCACTTGTTTTTACAGAAAAGTTTGATACAGCATCATCAAAAGAAATCATTTTAAAAAATACTAAAAGTTGGCTTTCAGGAAAATATATCATTGTTTTAGAAAGCGTAGATAAACTTGGACAAGAAGTAAAAGACGAAAAAAGAATTACAATTTTCTCTTCAAAAGATAAAAATGTAGCCGATAATCAACTTTTTACAATCAACACAAATAAAACGTTTTACAATGTGGGTGATCAAGTTGAAATTCAAATTGGTTCTGCTTCTAAAGACATGACAGTAATTGTTCAAATTGAAAAGAATCATAAAATTGTTGACACGAAATTGATCAAATTAAACAACTGTATAGAAACAATTAAAATTCCTATAAATAAGGAAGATGTAGGTGGTTTTGCTGTTAAATATCACTATGTAAATTACAACTATTTTGAAAGTGGAAACCTACTTATTAATGTTCCTGAAAAGCAAGAGTCTATAGAAATTATCACTAATATTTTTAGAGATAAATTACAACCTGGTCAAGATGAAACTTGGAGTTTTACCATCAAAGATGATAAAAATGATGCAGTTGCTGCAGAAGTTTTAGCGAGTATGTATGATGCATCTTTAGATGAATTTAAAGCTCATAATTGGAGTTTTAATCCAAATGCTGGTAAGCAAAACTACAGCTCTTATCAAACCAGTAATGCCAATAAAAGTTTTGGAAATACTAGTTTTTACATCAAAAATAATGAACGAAATTATTATCAAATTCCAACAATTGGTACTAGTTCTTACAATTGGTTTGGCTTTAGTTTGAATAATAACAGTTGGTTAAATCGACAATATTTAAGAACTACTAAGAGCAAACTTAATAGCACAAGATCAGATTTTGATGGCACAGTTACAGGTTTTGTTAGCGATGAAAATGGAGAACCTTTGCCTGGAGTAAATGTTCAAATTAAAGGAACCACTTTTGGAACAGAAACAGATTTTGATGGTAATTATTCCATCAAAATAAAAAAGGATGATGTTTTAGTTGTGAATTATTTAGGATATAAATCAGTAGAATATTTAATCGATTCTCAAACAAATATTGATGTAAGATTAGAAGAAGATACTGATGCTTTGAATGAAGTTGTCGTTGTTGGTTATGGAACAAATAGAAAATCTGAAATAACTAGCTCAATGTCTTTAGTTGAAGCTGAAGAAGTTAATTACGATTCTGAAAAGCCAAGTATAAACTCATTAGTTCAATTAAGAAGTGTGAATTCTATTTCTGGAAATACTAAACCTTTATATATTATAAATGGTGTTCCTGTTGATGAAAGTAAATTTAAAGAACTAAATGAAAACGAAGTAATCCAAATACAAGTTTTAAAAGACGATGCTGCAACTGCTCTTTATGGTTCAAGAGGTGCAAATGGCGTTGTAATTATCACCACAAAAGCTGGTCAAGAAAAAATAGATGCAGCCTTATCTCAAGTGCAAGCACGTAAAAACTTTAAAGAAACTGCTTTCTTTTATCCACAGTTAAAAACAGATGAAAATGGTAAAGTGAGTTTTTCTTTTATAATGCCAGAAGCCTTGACAAGATGGAAATTGCAATTATTAGCACATTCAACAACTTTAAAATCAGCTACAAAAACCTTGCAAACTGTTACTCAAAAAGAATTAATGGTGGTACCAAATGCACCAAGATTTTTAAGAGAAAAAGATACAATTACGTTGAGTGCAAAAATTACCAACTTAACAAATAACCAATTAAGTGGTTTTGCAAAATTGATTTTAACAGATGCTATTTCTGGAAAAGAAATTAATACAGAATTACAAAACATACATTCAAATAAGAATTTTGTAGTTGATAAAGATGGAAATACAAACGTTTCTTGGAATTTAGCAATTCCAGAAAATATGCAAGCTGTTCAATATAAAATTGTGGCAAAAGCTGGCGATTTTTCTGATGGAGAACAAAATGTGTTGCCTGTTTTAACCAATAGAATGTTGGTTACAGAAACGCTTCCAATGTTTATTAAATCAAACGAAACTAAAACTTTTACGCTGGATAAATTGAAGAATTCAACTTCATCAACGTTAAAAAATCATAAGTTAACACTAGAAATGACCTCAAATCCTGTTTGGTATGCAGTTCAGGCTTTGCCCTATTTAATGGAATATCCTTATGAATGTTCAGAACAAATTTTTTCTAGATATTATGCAAATACGTTAGCGAGTTTTGTGGCAAATTCAAACCCAAAAATTCAAGATGTTTTTAATGCTTGGAAATCTTCTGATGCACTTTTATCGAATTTAGAAAAAAACCAAGAGTTAAAATCGTTAATCATTCAAGAAACGCCTTGGTTAAGAGATGCACAGTCTGAAACTGAACAAAAAAAGAGAATTGCGTTGTTATTCGACTTGAATACTATGAAAAACGAGCAAGAAAGAACCATTAAAAAATTGCAAGAAAACCAAATGAATTCTGGCGGATTTCCTTGGTTTAAAGGGAGTAAATATGCAAATATATTTATTACCCAACATATTGCAACTGGTTTTGGACATCTACAAAAATTAGGAGTTACTGATTTTGATACATCAACCAAAAACATGATTGAAAAAGCTGTGAAATTTTTAGATAATGAACTCTTAGAAAATTATGAAAAACTCTTGGAAAGAGCTAGAAAAATTAAAGAGGAATCAAAATCTAAGAAAGAAGGAGAAAAGAAATACGAAGAATATTTATCAAAAAATAATTTGAACTATGCTACCATCCAGTATTTATATATGCGTAGTTTTTATGGCGATATTTCTTTGGATGATACAACAAAATCTGCTGTAAAATATTATCAAAATCAGTCTGCAAAATATTGGAATGCCTATAATTTATACGCAAAAGGTCAAATTGCTTTATCACTTTTTAGAGCTGATGAAAAAGGAGTTGCAAACAAGATTCTAAAATCTTTAAAAGAAAATTCAATAACTTCTGATGAATTAGGAATGTATTGGAAAAGCAATACTGCTGGTTATTACTATTATCAAGCACCTGTTGAAACGCAAGCCTTGATGATTGAAACTTTCTCTGAAATTGAAAATGATGTTGAAACTATTGATAATCTTAAAATTTGGTTGTTAAAAAACAAGCAAACGAATCAATGGAAAACCACAAAAGCAACTACAGAAGCTGTGTATGCATTATTATTCAATGGAAGTGATTGGTTATCTATCACAGAAATGGTAACTATTAAAGTTGGAAATCAACATATAAATCCATCCGAAATAGAAAACGTAAAAGTGGAAGCTGGAACTGGGTATTTTAAAACTTCTTGGAATAATAAAGAAATAAAGTCAGAAATGGCAACAATTACCATCAACAAAAAAGAAAATGGAATTGCTTGGGGAGGTTTATATTGGCAATATTTTGAAGATTTAGACAAAATTACATCCGCAGAAAGTCCGTTAAAACTAAACAAGAAATTGTTTTTAAAAGTAAATACTGATTCAGGAAAAGAACTAAAATTAATTAATGAAAACACGCAACTTAAAGTTGGCGATTTAATTACGGTAAGAATTGAATTGCGTTCAGATAGAGATATGGAATTTATTCATTTAAAAGACATGAGAGCTTCTGGAGTTGAGCCAATTAATGTATTATCAACCTATAAATGGCAAGATAATTTAGGGTATTATGAAAGTACAAAAGATGCTGCAACCAATTTCTTTTTTGATAGAATACCAAAAGGTGTTTATGTGTTTGAATATGATGTTCGCGTAAATAATGCAGGTAATTTTAGCAACGGAATTTCCACAATCCAAAGTATGTACGCTCCTGAATTTAGCAGTCACTCAAAAGGGATTCGTTTAAAAATAAATAATTAAACATAAGTGTTAATAAACTTTCTGATAGCGTTAATTAGTTATGCCTTTTATATCTAATATTGTAGTTCAATCAAAATGATAGAAATTATGAAAAAAGTACTTTTATTAGTAGGATTTATAGTGAGTTCAGCATTAACAATAAATGCACAGGATATTTCTGAAAATGCAATTGGTTTGCGTTTAGGTTCTGATGATGGTTTTGGAGGTGAAATTTCTTACCAAAGAGCTTTAGGGGGTAATAACAGACTAGAAATTGATTTAGGCTTACGTAATAGTAATAATTACGATGGTTTTAAAGCAACAGGTTTGTACCAATGGCTTTGGAATATTGAAGGTGGATTTAATTGGTATGCAGGTGTTGGTGCTGGTTTAGCAAGTTATAGTGATAATAACAAAAATAACAACAACAATGATTTTTCTGAAACTTTTGTTTTTGCTGCTGGTGATATTGGTATTGAGTACAATTTCCCAAATACACCAATTTTACTTTCTCTAGATTATAGACCTGAGTTTGGTTTTGGAGATCGTTATAATGACTTTGGAAACGATATCGCTTTTGGAATTAGATACCAGTTTTAATTAAAACATTATTTAAAAAAAAATCCTCTAATTAATTTTAGAGGATTTTTTTTGTGTCTATTTTTGTTTTGGTGGATATTTCTCCAAAATAATTTTTATAATCTCCTGAAAATGAAGTTCTTTTTCCTCGGGTTTTCTTTTCTCATTTATTTTCGAATTTAAAATAGCTTCCCAAAAAAGTGTATTGTTAGTTGCAGCTACAAACTCAACAATAAATTCTTCGTTTAACTTTTTTCCTCCAATTGGTATGCCTCCAGAAATACCAAAATCTCCATTTCTGCCTCCACTTCCTACTCCAATACCAATGGTATTATTGTTAGTTGCTTCAGTTGTATTTGAAATAATATTGATAAAAAAATCAGGGTTTTCAGATTCTTGAATTCCTAAAGTATTCAACTCAATTTTCATTATTGATGTAACTCTTTTTACATCTAATTCATTCAACCCTTTTCCTACATCTTCATAAAAAGCATAGGTTTTAAAACTCGAAAAATTAGCTTTATCATCGTAATCTGTGATTACTTTAGACGTTGAGCAACTCATCAACAATATCAAAAACAAATACTTAAAATTCTTCATAGAATTACTCTTTTAAGACCACTCTTGTTGGTGTATCTTTTCCATCAATAATACTTTTAGTTCCTTTTGCAACTGCTTGAATTGTTTGTGTAATAATGGTCATATTTAAAGTTTCAGCTTCATCAGAAACTTTATGATAGTCTGCATCAGTATCAATAGCAGTTGTAGAAAAAGTATGAGAAGGAACCCCTAATCTTGCCAAAGAAGCATTGTCTGATCTAAAAAATAAATTAAAACTTTTATACGGATCAGGAAATAATTGATACCCAGAACCTTCCAAATTTTTCTGAACAATTTTCCCAAAATCAGATCTTTCAAAACCTGTTAACCAAGCAGTATTTGGTCCAAAACTTGGTATTTTACCAATCATTTCTAAGTTAATTCCTGCAACAAATTTAGTAGCGTCAATTCCTTTTCCAAAATGTGTAGAACCAATTAAACCCATTTCTTCAGCTGTAAAAGCCACAAAAACAATGGTTCTTTCATTACCAACTTTCTTAAAATATTCAGCCAAAGCCAAAACACCTGTTACTCCAGAAGCATCATCATTTGCACCATTATAAATTTTATCATCCCCTTTTCCTTCATTTCCTAAATGGTCATAATGTGCAGAAATAATTACATATTCGTCTTTTTTACTTTTCCCTTCTAAAACCCCAATAATATTAGCACTTGTAATTTCCTCCTTGCTTCTTCTTGGTGTAAAATTAAAAGTTTGTCTGTACGTTTCTAACCCTTCAAAAGTGGTTAATCCAATTCTTTTAAATTCATTTTCTATATATTTTGCAGCTTTTTCAATACCTGGTGTTCCAGATTTTCTACCTTCCATTTCATCTGATGCTAACGTATACAAATGTTTTTTCACCATCACAGAATCAATAAAAAAAGATGGCATTTCCGTTTTTATTTTCTTTGATATTGATTTCTCAACAGTTGCATTCTTTGTGCTTTCACAAGAAATTAAACATATTGATGCTGCTAAAATAAATAGTGTTTTTTTCATTATATATTGATTTTTAAGATGCTAAATATAACATTTATAACGCTTAAATTTTATGTATTTTTGTTTAAAATTTACAAAAATGATTTTATCTGAAATTCCGAATATAAAAAATATTGAAGCGAACAACTTCTTTTTACTTTGTGGACCTTGTGCTATCGAAAGCGAAGAAATGGCGTTAAGAATTGCTGAAAAAGTAGTAACAATTACTGATAAATTAAAGATTCCTTATATTTTTAAAGGGAGTTTTAAAAAAGCGAACAGAAGTAGAATTGATAGTTTTTCTGGAATTGGAGATGAAAAAGCGTTAAAAATTTTACGCAAAGTTTCTGAAACTTTCAAAGTACCAACTGTTACAGACATTCACGAAAGTTCTGATGCTGCTAAAGCTGCTGAATATGTAGATGTTTTACAGATCCCTGCGTTTTTGGTTCGTCAAACAGATTTGGTAGTTGCTGCTGCAGAAACTGGCAAGGTTGTCAACTTAAAAAAAGGGCAATTTATGAGTCCTGCTTCTATGAAACATGCAGTTCAAAAAGTCTTAGATGCTGGTAATCATAAAGCTTGGGTTACTGATAGAGGAACCATGTTTGGTTACCAAGATATGATTGTAGATTTTAGAGGAATTCCTGAAATGCGTGCATTTGCTCCAACAATTTTAGATGTTACTCATTCTTTACAACAACCAAATCAGGTTGCAGGAGTTACTGGTGGAAGACCAGATATGATTGAAACGATTGCAAGAGCAGGAATTGTAAATAATGTAGATGGTTTGTTTATCGAAACTCATTTTGATCCAGCAAACGCAAAATCTGATGGCGCAAATATGTTGCATTTAGACAATTTAGAAAAATTGTTAAGCAATTTAGTAGCCATTCGCAAAACTGTAAATAGCTTATAAAACATTTTAATATCGTTTTTAAACCCTTCAATCTTTAAAAGTTGAAGGGTTTTTATTTTTTCTGAAATAAATTATTGAGGCACAATATTTGATTTCTAAACGTGTTTACCTTTTACAATGAAACAACTCATATTTTTATTTCTATTGATTTCCATTGCTACATTTTCTCAGAATTTTGATGCTGTTGATGCTAAAGTTTTAAATTATCCAAGATTTAATAACGTAGAAGATTTGGCAAATAGAATCGATAAAGATTTTAAAAGTGATGCTTACAAAGCAAGAGCTGCTTTTTTTTGGTTAGCAAAAAATATTCGTTATAATTTAAAAGAATATTACAGTCCAAGAAAAAGAAGTTATCGTTTTAAATACTCATCAGAAGCAGACAGAATTCAAAAAATACAAGCGATTAACGATTCATTTATTGCAGCAACCTTTAAAAACAAATTGGGCGTTTGTGAAGAATATGCACAATCATTCAAAAAAATATGTGATTTACTAAATATTGAAGCTGCTGTCATTAAAGGAAATGTAAGAACTGATGCTAGAGAAATTGGCACAGTTTCAAATACAACAAATCATGCTTGGAATGCTTTTAAAATTGATGAAAAATGGCAGATTTTAGATGCAACTTGGGCTGCTGGTTATGAATATAATGGAAAATGGGTTCGTAAATTCAACGAGTACTTTTATAATATTCCAATAGATAAAATATTTAAAACTCATTATCCAAAAGAAGCTATTTGGGTGTTGCATTTTGGTAGAATGAGTTTGGAAGAATTTTACAATCAGCCAATTTATACCAATACATTTTTAGCATTAGATTCTGAGTTGATTTCGCCACAAAATGGAATCATCAACCTAAAAAATAATAAAAACATAGAATTAAAATTCAAGAATTTAGATACAACTACTCAAATTATTTATGCAATTACTGGGAATAAATATGCTCAAAAACCAATGATTACAGTTGTCGATAATATTGCTACTCTAACCATAAAAAATCCGAATAGAAATGCAGATTTAACATTGTATATCAATAATAAAGATGCTTTGCATTTTAAAGTTAAATTTGAATAAATAAAACTTCTCGACACAAAATTTCTGAAAGAGAAATTTCACTCGAAATTCTAGAAGTGACGTTCTTTTATTTTCTTTTATAAAACCCTTTATCTTTTAGTTGATGAGCTTCTTCTAAAACTGCCAATAAAATTTTCTCATTAATGTCATCAACAGAAAAATAACGTAAGGATTTTACAACCTTTCTATTTTCTGTTACTAAAAATTCTGTGTATTTAGTTAAATGTGCAGAAACCCAAAATGCAACATCTACAAAGCCTTTTTTGTGAGATGCATTTAGATAACAAAAAGGTTTATCATCTAAATAATAAACAGGAATTCTCCATTTACATCTTAAATCTACTGTTGGAAATGCACCCTCTATTAAGATTTGCAAATGCAACAACATCGATTTAAATGGTTCTGGTTGATTTAAAATATATTCTTCTGCAGGTTTCATTTGTGTATATTTGTGAAAGTTATAAAATTTATGAAAACAGACAATACTTCTCAACTAAATTTTTCTTTAGTTGGTTTTACGAGCATCCAAATTGGCATCTATATTTTATTAGCAGCTTTTGCCATTGAAACGTTACTTTTAAATTTTTTAGATGCTGATACCTTAGGGCTTTCATCAGAAATAAATTTAGTGATTGCCATTGCAACTATTACTTTTTTTACGGTATTATTTTCGTTTTTTGCGATGCTTTTTAAAGGAAAAAGAAATGCTAAAAAGCAACAACTACAACTTTGGAATCAAAAATCGGTTGCTACTTTTTGGATTATTTTAATTTCATTTTTAAGTATTTATGGGATATTATTTTTTGTATATACTCAGAATCTTGAAGACTTTATAACACCCACTTTTTTACTTTTCTACGGACTTTTACTGTTTGCATTTCATAAAAAAGAACGAAAAAACCTTTTAGTCATCAGTGGAATTTGCTTATTATTTTCCATAATTTGTTTTATGATTCCTACTTATTGGTATTCTTCATTGGTTATTTTAGGGGTTGCACATATTACGTATGGTGTTGTAAACCGCTAAATTATAATACTAGTTTTTTTTGAAGTCAAAAATATCAATAGAAAAATTGAAAATAATAACAGAAATTGGTAATTATTATTTAATAACCAACTTTATTATTCTTTTACAGGTATAACCAAAACTGGAATTTTTGAACTTTTAACGATACTTGCAGCAATATTTCCCATAAATATATCTTCTAGAAAACTATGACTATGAGTTCCAATTACTAAAAGATCTGCATTCCATTCTTTAGCAAAATTAAGAATTTCATATTCAGGATTACCATTAATTACCTTTACTTCAGTGGTTGGTTCTCCTAAATATTTTGCTGTGGAATCAAGAAAAGATTTTGCTTCTTTTTCTAAACTTTCTACAACTTTAATATTCTGATTAACTAAAAAACCATTATAGTTCATAATAGGGTCATAGCTATTTACATAAAGTCCTGCATCATAAACTGCGTGTATAAAAACAACTTCTGCTTGCAACGCTTTTGCATAATTGAAGCCTGTTTTGGCTATTTTTTTAGCTGAAGGACTTGTGTCTAAGGCAATACATATTTTTTTCATAATATTTTTTTTTGAAATTCTAATTTTTTAAGAATATTAATGCTACTAAAATTTGAACGTTTTTTCTCAAAAATAAATATTAAGAGGAGCATATCAAAATTAAAATTACACTTTATTAGAATATACAGTTACTTGAGTACTTAATTTTATTAAAAATAATTTTAAATTTAATTTCAATAATAAAGAATTTTTATTTTTTTCGATTTTATTTAAATTTTATTAGTAAAATTAAAAAATAAGTATTTACTTTGTATTTCAAAGTTCTTTAAAAAATGAGTCAAGAAGATTATTTAAGAGACATATCAGAAATTAAAACATTAATGAATAAATCATCAAGATTTATTTCTTTAAGTGGTTTGTCTGGTATTTTAGCAGGAATTTATGCACTAATAGGTGCAGCTTTTGCTTACTGGTTAGTTAGCAATAGTGGCAGAGAATATTTAATTTTAGATGGAACAGTATTTCGTTTGATAATTTTAGATCTAATAATTATAACTCTTTTAAGCATTGGAACTGCCATTTTTTTAACCACAAAAAAAGCAAAAAAGAACAATGAAAAGATTTGGGATTCTTTAACCAAAAGATTATTAACAAGTTTTATTGTACCATTATTGGCAGGTGGAATTTATATTATCATAATTTTAAGCAACCAAAAATATGGACAAACAGGAGCTTTAATGTTGCTTTTTTATGGTTTGGCTTTGCTAAATGCATCAAAATATACATTGGGTGATATTAAATATTTAGGCTATACTCAAATTGTTTTGGGTTTAATTTCTGCTCTATATCCTGGTTATGGATTTTGGTTTTGGGTAATTGGCTTTGGTTTTATGCACATTATTTATGGTGCAATTATGTACTTTAAATATGATAAAAAATAGCACTATTTTTATAATCTAAACAAGTTCGTTTGAAAAACATAATTCTTAACATCAATAAAGCTTTCGATCATAGAATACGACTAGGAATAATGTCGGTTTTAATGGTGAACGAATCTGCCGATTTTACAACTTTAAAAGAATTATTAGGGGCTACAGATGGTAATTTAGCAAGCCATACAAAGGCTTTAGAAAAAGTAGATTTTATAAAAGTAGAAAAACAGTTTATTGGCAGAAAACCAAATACAAAATACATAGCAACCAATTTGGGTAAAATGGAATTTAAAAAACACATTGAAGCACTTGAAAAATTAATAAAAAACAAATAAGATATTTTTTTGAACCATTACTTTGCATTTCAAAGTACTTTTAAAAATTATAATGAAAAAGAAATTTATTTATTGGTTGTTTGAACATTCTCAAAGAATCTACATCAAATTTAAAAAAAAAAATCCTTGGGGAATATCTGCTAAAGAACTCCTAACCTACCCTAAAGATCGTTTTGGTTATCACCTTGGTAAATTGTTAGCAGAAAATAATTTTGAATTGTTACCAAAAGTAGAAAGACACGATTGTTACCATTTACTAACCAATTATGGTACAAAAGTAGAAGACGAAATCGCCTTACAATATGTCTGTTTTGGCAATGGTAAAAGAAGTCCGTATTTATTTGGTGTGCTTTTAATTGGCACAATACTGCTTCCTGAATATTATAAATATTATTTAAAATCTTACAAATTAGGCAAGAACTGTAACACTTTTCATCACTTTAATTATAAACATATTTTACTCTTATCATTCCAAGAAGTAAGAGAAAGCATTTTTAATACACAACAAATACTACAAATTCAATAATTATGGAAACGAACAAAGATCAAAAAGGAAAACTAAGTAAATGGACAAAAAATTCTATAACATCAAGAATGCTAATGGTGGGAATTTTAATTCTAATTTTAATGATTCCACTTTCTTACATTGAAATGTTAATACAAGAAAGAATGATGAGACAACAAGATGTTGTTGGCGAAATAAATCAGAAATGGGGAGATGAAGTTTTAATTTATGGTCCCATTTTAAAAGTACCTTATAAGGTTTTTACAACAAAAAGCACTTATGAAGATAAAACAAAAACATGGTTAAAAGAGGAAATAGAAAGCACTAAATACGCGTTCTTTTTTCCAGAAAAATTGGATATTATATCAATCATAAATCCAGAAGAAAAAACTAGAGGAATTTATAAAACTGCTGTTTATCAAAGTGAAATAATAATAAATGGTTCTTTTGAAAAACCTGATTTTTCTGAAAAAGAAATTAAAGATGAACATATTCTATGGGATAAAATTAAGTTGATTGTACAAACCACCAATCTAAAAGGAGCTAATAGTTTGTTTGCAATCAACATTAATAAAAACAGCTATCCTTTTTCTTCATCGCATTTTAATGATGATTATAATACAAACAATTATAATGCTCAAAATGATGTTTCTTTAAATGAATTAGAGAGTAAAACATTGCAACTTATTGATGTTCCAAAAGAAAAAACAACCACATTTTCCATGAACATTAATATGAAAGGAAGCAAGCAAATACAGTTTATTCCTATTGGAAAAGAAACAGATGTTAACGTAAAATCGGATTGGAAAACTGCCAATTTTATAGGTGAATATTTACCTTATAATTCTGACAAAATCACAGAGGAGGGTTTTAATGCAAAATGGAAAATTTTGGATATTAACAGACCTTATTCTCAACAATTTTTTAAAGGAATTCCGAACTTAAAACGATTTGCTTTTGGCGTAAACTTTATGATTCCTGTAGATGAATATCAAAAAAGTGAACGCTCTGCAAAATATGGTTTCTTAGTAATTGGCTTAACCTTCCTGATTTTCTTTTTAATTCAAACGATGAGTAAAATTCAAATTCATCCTTTTCAATATTTAATGATAGGTGTTGCACTCACTATGTTTTATACTTTATTGATTTCAATTTCAGAACACAGTAGCTTTTTAAAAGCCTATTTAATTGCTGGTTTTGCAGTAATTAGTTTAATCACATTGTATTCAAAATCAATTTTAAAAAACATAAAGTTTCCAGTTTTTATAGGGATTTCATTAACAGCTTTATACACCTTTATTTTTGTGATCATTCAATTAGAAAACTATGCTTTATTAGTGGGTAGTATTGGTTTATTCGCAATTCTAGCTGGTGTAATGTTCGCTTCAAGAAAAATAGATTGGGAAAATAATTGATAAATAGATGAATAATTTAAGCAAAATCTCATCTAAATTTTATGGGATTTTGCTTTTTTAAAAGATCCAAAATATGATTGTATTTATAGTTATTAGTTTCTTAATACTTCTTTTTATATCAAGAATTGGCTACTTAATATCTAAAATAATTATAGAAGTTTTTAAAATTAAAAATATCGAAAAACAAATAATTTTTAAAATCCTATTTTCTATAATAATTGTATTCTCTATAATTCTAATAATTTTTAATGCATAATAAAATGACCTTTAACTCAAAATATTTCCTGATTTCTATAATCCTTTTTTTATCAGAAATATTCATCGCAAAATATACAACAGGATTTATAAGACATACTTTTGGCGATTATTTGTGCGTAATTTTAATATACGCTTTTATTAAAAGTTTTGTAAAAATATCGAACTTAAAAACAGCTAGTATTGTTTTATTGATTGCGTATACTGTTGAGTTTTTACAACTCACAAATCTTCAAAACTTTTATCCTGAAGAACATGTAAAGACACTAAAACTTATTTTAGGAACTTCTTTCTCTATTGGAGATTTAGTGGCGTATACTTTAGGAATCATCACAACTTTAATCATTGAACATACACTAGAAAAGCATTATGCAAAAACTATTTAAATCCACAAAAGGACTTCTTTTTTTATTAATTTCTTTTTGTCTTTTTCTTTGGATGATAAGAATCTCCTTGACGAAATCTTTATTTTTTGGTTTTCTAATTTGGAACTTATTTTTAGCCTACATTCCTTATTTCATTTCATCAATAATAAAAGAAAAAATGCAAAATTCTTCTACATTTAAGTTGATTATAGCACTTTTTGTTTGGTTAATTTTCTTACCAAATGCGCCCTATATTATAACAGATTTTATCCATTTACATCACGCAAAAGCAAATCTGGTTTGGTTGGATATTTTTATCCTTTTCGCTTTTTCATCAACTGGTATACTCCTATCAATACTATCATTAACTGATGTTTACAAACTCATAAAACAAAAATGGAACTTACAATACGCAAATTATTTTTCAATATCAGCTACTTTTTTGTGTGGGTTTGGTATTTATTTAGGCAGATTTTTAAGGTTCAATTCTTGGGATGTTTTTACAAATCCGTTACTTATTTTAAAGAAAAGCTTTTTAAGTATAAATGACCCAAAAACTTGGTTTATTACCATTAGTTTTGGGTCATTCTTATATCTATTATTTTCGCTTTTTAAAAGTGTGGAAAATATCTCCTTAGAAAAACAAAAACATTAATTATTCTTTATTATTATTATTATTAGTAATTTTTCTTTTTTGTGATATTAAAATTCCTAGAAAAATTCCTATTGCAAAACTACCGAGAATCACTAAGACTCTGGAAATAGAGAGTTTCCAAAACAAAAATTTAACATCGGTAATTTCGGCATTTTGTAAAGAAAATATTACAATAATAGCAGCAAATATTAAAATCAATATCGTTTTAAATCTCATATTATTTAATGTTAGTTTTTTGGAAATTTAGTAATTTCGAAAGCAGCAGAAGCTACTTCAATTCTACCTTCAGAAGTTTTTATGGCAGATAAAATTTTATCATATAAATTTGACTTTGTTCCTCTTCTCGATTTGTAATCTACAACATATCTTAAAGTTAAGGTAATCCAGTTCTCATCAAAAGTCATAGAAATCATAGGTGCAACTCTGGCATTTTCTATGCTATAATTTCCTATCATTTGGTTCCAAGCAATTTGAGATGTTTTCGAAAAATCACCAACTTCGTCTTCTAAAATTTTCAGAAAAATTTCTTTTGCATATTTGTAATCGCCTTCAGTTTTAATGGGAATTGTCATTTCATCCCACAGAAAAGGAAAATCGCCAGAATAATTATAAACAGGCTCTTTAAATACAAAACTGTTTGCAATTCTCACCATTTTTCCATTATATAAATCGCCATTTACCCAATCACCAATTTCCATTAATGTAGTTCTTAGCAAGCCAATATCAATGACATCTCCTTTAATACCACCTAATTTTACACGATCGCCAACTTTATAAAAATTACTTGTAAAAACGGTTACATAACCAGCAACACTTACAATTACTTCTTGCAAAGCAAATGCAATTCCTGCACCTGCAACTCCTAAAGCTGTTCCAATGCCATCTAATTTTGTATTAAAAATATATAAAATTCCAAATACTAACAGAATATAACCTCCTAAATTTATAAGTTTCTTAAATTTATATTTAGAACTATTGTCTTTTGCAATTTTAAAGGCGGCTTTTTGAAGCACTTTAACAATGGCATATACAATTAAAAAAAGCAAAAAAATAGATGCCGTTTTTGTAAAAATTGGATGATTTAGTATCTCGTTAAATTCCATTTAATTGATCAATTTGATATTTAAATTTCTTATAAATATATACTTTTTTTATATTGAATTAGAAATTGTTAAGAAAAATCGCGTTGAATTTTTCGAACAATATCCTCTAGTCCATTCAATTGAAGTTCATAAACCAGTTCCATTTGTTTCCCTAATTTTCCATTTGGGAAACCTTTATTTTTATACCAAACTATATAATGTTCAGGTAAATCTATTAAAAATCTGCCTTGAAATTTACCAAAAGGCATTTTCATTTTAGCTAAATCTATTAAAAATTGTTGATTTTGTTCCACTATTTAAAATTTGGGTTTTTGTTTAAAAAAATTCTATCAATCTAAAATAATATTTAAATTAATTTTACGACTGAAAATTAAAACGGCCAACTGAAACCTTATTCTTTGCCATCCACATAATCTTGTAAATAAGAAAAACGTTCCGTTAATTTTCCGTTTTCAGTCATTTTTGCACGTTCTAAAACACCCTCTTTATCATTATTAAAAAAAGCTGGAATTACATTTTCTAAAAACATTTCGCCAAATCCTTCACTGGCATCTTTTGGCAATTCGCAAGGCAAATTATCTACAGCCATCACCACAATTGCGTCTTTATCTTTATAATCAACTTCAATTTCTTTTTCTGGATGATACCCATAAATTGGTTCTGCAATGGTTGATGCTCTTAACGTAGAAGCAACAGGACCATCAACATCACAAGAAATATCTGCCACAAATTTTATATTGAAATCTTGGTGTTTTGCATCTTCTCTGGTAAATAAATAAGGTGCTCCATTTCCATAAAAATGCCCAGCAATAAAAAAATCGGTTACTTTTGCGAAACGCATAAAATCTGCATCATAATTTTCTGGATGATTGTAAAAATCAAAAACATCAATTACTTTTCCATCTTTACGCTTGTTATAATCTAAAACATCTGCCAAACAATACACTGGTTCTAAATAATCTTGATTTAAATATTCATCTACAGGAACTTGTTTGATACTCATTGCATCTAACATTTCTTTTGCTCCATAAGCAACTTTTCCATTTCCTGTTAAAAGTATTTTTAAATTTTTTAGGTCGATTTTTTTGAGTTCATCAATCAAATCTTTTTGACTATCTAATGTTTCTGCTTTTGGTAAATTAAAAGTTTCTTTGGTTAAACCAATTGCTCTAAAACCATTATAAGCACCAACAATTCCTGCATATCTTCCAAAACCTATTAATCTTGCTCCATTTTCTTTGATAATGGTTTCGTGATCAAAAAGTTCTATGTTTTTATCTAGAATTGCGTTTAATAAATTTCTGTTATAAGGTTGTTTTTTGATGGTATGACTAAAGAAAAAATATTTTTTATTCGGAATTAAAGCGTTTACTGGCACTTCTTTTACACCAAATAAAACATCACAATCTTCCATATTTTTGGTGACTTCTAAACCTTCTTTTTGATAAGATTCGTCAGAAAAAACACGAATATCTGAACTTTCTACAGCAATTTCTGCTGATGGAAATTGTGTTTTAAACTCTTTTAATTTTGTTGGAGAAAAAACTACTCTTCTATCTGGTGGATTTTTGCGTTCTTTTATAATTCCGAATTTCATATTCTTTATTTTGCTCGAAGATATTTTATTTTAAAGGGAATTGCAAGTCTAAATTAGATATAAAAATATTCGACACAGATTTCACGGATTTCCTCAGATTCAAAATAAATATATGATTTATTTTTCTTTAATCTTTGTTCTTTTCTCTACTTTCTTGTTTCTTGTTTCGAAAAAAATTAACACATAAGTACAAAGAAAATATTGACTTATTGTAATTTGTTATTCCTTATCTATTGTGGCTTTTCTCTTTTCTCTTTTCTCTTTTCTCTTAAATCTTAAACAAACTAATCTATTCTTTCTACTTCACTTTCAGATTTTAGTACTTTATCTCCATCTTCTTGTTGAATATACAAAGCTTTGTTTCCTTCTTCACCATTTCTAGTAACTTCGTTTCCTTTAATGGTTTTGGTCACTTTTTCTGTATAGGTTTCTTTCACTTTGCCTTCTGCTGTTCCCTTTCCCCAATTCCATTTTACTTTTGTTCCTTTTTGAATCATCCTTTTATTTTCTTTATAGGTTCAAAAATAACACGTTATTAAAATTTTCTTTTGCTCAATAAAATCTTTTTTTAAAACAAACGCATTTTAACGTTAATTTTATTGATTAAATAAATTGTATCCTTAACGTTTTTTGTATTTTTGCAAACTGCGTTAAGGATTGGAGCGATATCCTTTTTAACTTTTTTGTTAAAAAGATTTAGCGAAAAGCCTGACCAAGCTTTTTTGCTTGGGAACGCCCAATAAAATAAGATTGTTTTGCGCTAATTTTAGTGTTCTTTGAAAAAATAAAATGAAAGATTGTAACATCGTGAAACAAGTTTAGGATTAATTCAATTACGCAAATTAAAATTTGCTATTTCATTAAGGGGACGACTGGTTTTGACAGCAAGGACAGTTGATTTGTAAGCATATCAAGGATTGAAATTACACTTGTAAAACTATTTCAACTTTTTAAACGGCGAAGATAACTACGCTTTAGCTGCATAATTCGAATCACAGTAGAATTTGCCTAGGCTCACAAGGTGAGCAAGCTTTATGTCCACGAATAGCCTTGATTTACGGCGCTTCACTTTTGGATATCGTAAAAGTAAATATAGAAAACCTGAAGCTTTGGTGGGTTTTTGAAACTAAAGAAGATAAGTTAAAAGTGGATTGTTCTTAATCAGCTTTTAAACGAAAACCAAGAAAGAACTAAGTATGTAGAAAGCTTTTTAGCTGCTTGTTTGGACCCGAGTTCGATTCTCGGCGTCTCCACAATTAAAAACCTCAACTAATTGAATTTAAATTAGTTGAGGTTTTTTAATATCGTATTTTATTTTACCAACTTAAATACAATTAATTTTAGACTAAAAAAAATAATCAGTATTCCATAACAAAAAGTTGATGTTGATAACATTTCTAATGAAAAATTAAAATTAAGTAAATCTATAAATGAAGAAGAGGAATAGATTAATATCCAAAAGATCCTTTAAATAATAAAAAAAATAAAGCTTTGAGGTTTCGTTTAATAAATTATTCAAGCATTTTTCAACCTATTTACCTACAAATAGTTATTTATAAAAAATCTTTATTCTTACAAACTCTTAAAGTTACAATTGTATAACTCTTTATATTTGTTTTTACTTAATTTAAATATATAATTAACTTTTACCTGTAAAGCCTCTCTCTTATATAAAATCTTTATAATATAATCTTAATAAAGTTGCGCTACTTTTGTTTTTTTTTGAATAATTTTACTTGTTAATTATTGAGGATTAACTTAATTAAAAAACGCCCTATTTTTTATAAATAAGACGTTTTTTAATTTAAATAAAGAAATAGTTAAAATCCTGTCCCTGGTTCTGCAGGTACACTAGCTGCTTGCGCTTTCTGTGGGTTTAAAATTAAATAAGTTCCAAGTGAAGTTAGTACAGCATATTTTCCATAATTCCCTATTTTTTTAATAGCTTTTTTACGAGAAATATTTTGAGCATTTTTTATCTGTTTTTTCATGATGTTTCGTTTTATAAATTCTCGTTAGTTATTCTAAAATTATTTTCTTATTTAATTTACCAGCTTCAGTTATTAATTGAATAAAATAAATACCTGTTGCTAAATTTGGTAAAGAAATATCTTTTACGCCATTAGAGTTGAATGAAAAATTCATTTCCTCCTTTCCAAGAATATTAAATAATTTTACGGATGCATTTCCTTGCTGTAAACCAACTATCCTTAAGTTTGAATTATCAGTTTTATAGATACTTATGTTTTCCAACACAAAATTTTCTGTACTTAAGGCACTAGATTTTGCATGCAAATAAAATCTTCCAATTCCATTAACAACTTCTGTTAAAGTCACTTTAAAATTCGTGTTTGCTTCATCTAAACGTGTAAAAGTGTTTGTGTTTTTATCTTCTAAAAACACTTTTAAATTAGAAGGTAAATTTAGTACATCAACAGAAAAAATAATTTCTTTACCTGCATCTGCTTTTAAACCAACAGGAATTACCATTGTTTCTAAATCTTGATTTGGTAAAGATTGTATTTGATAATTCTTACCAACATTACTGCCTATTAATTGCGTGAATACATCAAAAGAATTTGATACACCTTCAAAAGTTTCTCCATCATAACCATTATCAAAATTTATAGTAGCTTTGTCGTTATAAAATACTTTTGCATATCTATTTAAATCTCCATCAGTAATATTTAATTGAATTTCTGGAATTAATACTGATTTTAAAAATGTATCTGTTCCTTGATGACTTTGATTTGCTTCTACAAAAGTTAAATCTCCACTTACACCTTCAGCAAAACTAGAACTAACAAAGAAACCTTGACCTGGTGCTATTTGAAAAGGAGTAATGTCTCCAGATAATTTAGCTTCATAGTTTTTTGTTCCTGAATTCCAAACCCAAATTGTTTCACTTGTAAGTTTTGTAGAATTTGCAGCTAACTCTAAAAAAGTTTTAGCATTCACATAAGATGTAAAAGGATTACTTATTAAGTTAAAAGCAGTACCTGCACTTGTAGAAATTGTAACATCTACAGGATCTGTATTCATTGTACCTGTAAAAGAAACATCTCTAGTTACAGTTGTTTTCATAGAATAACCTGTACCTGTTCCAAAAGTTGCGTTGGCACCATTTTGATGATATGCCCAACCACCAGTTACATTATTATAAGTTGCTATACCTCTATTTGCAGCTATTGTGCCAGCAGCAATATTATTTTCAGCTAAATAATCATCATCATATGTTTCTCCACTTACAGGCGAACCTACTAAATGCCACCCTTCTAAACCTCCTGAAGTAAATGTTAAATTTCTTTTGTATGTAACGTTTCCAGCAACAGTAGAAGATGTTATAAAAGAAGCACCCGATTCTATTGTTAAACTATTTACAGAAACTGGAGTTGTACCTGTTGGATAATTTGTAATTCCAGAAGGAATAATAGCATCATGAGATGCAATAGGTAAAGCATTTGTGTTCCAGTTAGTGGTTGTATCCCAATCAGAATCTGTAGCTCCTGTCCAAAGTGCTGCAACCGTAAAATCCAACTGCTGCAAAGCTGTAAAATTTGAACTTGGTGTCCAAGCTGTTGATAAAACAAAACGGAAGTATCTATATGCTTTGGTTGACATTAAAGGAACTGAAAACTCACTACTACCTGTATTTGAAGTAAAAAACTGCAATGGAGCACTTAAATCATCCCAAACAGTATCATCATTACTTCCTTGCACAATCCAAATTGAACCATCAGGTGCACCTTGGTTTGAAGCACCATTTACAAATTTATATCTCACTTCAGAAACAACTATAGGATTATATCCTGCTGCTACCTCAAACTTATATCCTTCACCAACTGGCGCTAGTGCACCATTAACTAATCTAGGAACTGAAACATCACCAGCATCAAAAACAGCTGCCCATTTAGAGGTATTACTAAAGTTATTATTATCTATTGAGGCAGTTGGTGTATTAAAAATATTAGCTTGAGAAGTTGAACTTGTGTTTAAAGCAGAAAAATTTCCTGCAGCAACATCTATTAATACAGGTGGCGCTTCAGTTCCTGTAAACGTTGGGTTTGTAAAGTTAAAAGTACCATTTCTATTATCTGTACTATAAACGCCTGTTCCATCTGGTCCGTTTGCACTTACCTGTCTTCTAATACGCATAGCAAAACTACTACCAGCAGTTATATTAGATAAATTTATTTGATTTGTTGTCCAATTACCATCTGCACCAAAAGCATCTGAACTACCAACAGTAGTTACATTATTCATATCTATTTCAGTCCATGTGGCTAATTCTGGATCTGCACCTGTTGTAAAACCATTTGTGTAAGCAATGGTAATTGTATCATCTGTTTTATCAGCACCATTTTCATAAAAAGAAGACCTAGCATGAAATGTAAAATATTTTGAACCTCCATCATAAGCACTTAAATCTACTGAATTAACAATTATCCAAACATCAGAAGTTTCATTGGCAGAACCTGTATTACCTTGCAATCTAACAGCAACAGTAGCACCACTATTTACTGTCCCATTATCTGGAATAGTTGTTGATGGATATGTGAAGTTGGATAAATTAGAGCCTATGCCCTCTACTATTTGGTTTGATGCATTAAGTGTAACGCCTCCTGGGCTTAATGAACCAACAGTAACAGCTTTAACAGTAACACCAGAAGCTCCAGGACTTGCATCTCCAAACGCTTTGAAAAATCTTGTATCTTCAAAAAAGATTAAATCACCTCCAGATAAACCTGTTAGATTTGTAGTAATTTGGGCGAAAGCGACATTACTCATAAAAACAAAAGCAAATAATGCAAATACTTTTTTAATTGTAATTTTTTTCATTTTGATTAATTTTAGAATTATGTTTTGTAAAACTAAAATTATTTAACACCTTATTTAGGTGGTTAACCATCCAAAAGAGGAGGTGTTTTTATCCCTCCTAAAACTATAATACTGATTATCGATATTTAAAAATCCAAAAGATGTTGAGAATAGAGGTCTATCAATATGTCCATTATAGCTACTAAATCTAATTTTGATGTTTCCTTTTAGTTTATTTTTAAACCAAATGGTATAACCCAATTTTCTGAAGTATTTAAAACATGTTTATAGATTGTTTTTTCTGATTTAGAATTACATTCAAAGAAAATAAACATCATTACTAAAATTGATAAACGAATGATTTTAGCCATAGTTTTAATTCAATTCTACTTCATGTTTATTTGTAAAACCATCCTTTTTTAAATTCGTTAATTTATCATTAAACTCTTTTACTTTTTCAGGATATTTCGTCGCTAAATTTTCTTGTTCATTAGGGTCGTTTTTAATATTGTAAAGTTGTGCATTTTCCTGAAAACCAGTTTCAATATTTGCCCAAGGCACAAATTTTGGCCCACTGTTTGGTTCAATATATTTCCAATCACTTTCCAAATAAGAAACTGGCCCTAAATAGCTTTCTTGTACAATTGAGTTTCTTCCTGTTTTATTATCGCCTAAAAAAACATCTACTGTATTTTTGCTATCAATTACATCTTCTTTTATTGTTTTAACTCCTGCAATTGCTGCAAAAGAAGTTAAAAAATCCACTTGACTTACTAAGGCATTTGACACTGTTCCTTTTCCTTTTCCATTTGGCCATCTAATAATTAATGGAATTTTAGTTCCTCCATTAAAACTACTATATTTTCCACCTCGTAAACCTGCTGTTGGTTTGTGGTTTCCTAATAATTCAACTGCTTTGTCTGCATAACCATCATCTAAAACTGGGCCATTATCACTAGAAAAAACAATAATTGTATTATCTAATAAATTTTGTTCTTTTAAAGTTTTTACAATTTCATTTACAGTCCAATCTAACTGTAAAATAACATCTCCTCTTGCTCCCAATCCACTTTTTCCTTGAAACATTTTATTGGCAATTCTTGGCACGTGAATATCGTGTGTTGAAAGCAATAAAAAGAAAGGTTCTTCTTTGTTTTGGGAAATGAATTTCTTGGATTTATCTACCAATTCCATTGGAATTGTTTCATCTGTCCAAAGAGCAGCTTTTCCACCAGTCATGTAACCAATTCTACTAATTCCGTTTACAATAGTGTTGTTATGACCCATTGATGGTTTTAATTTTAACAACTCTGGATTCTCTTTTCCTGTTGGCCAGTCTCCAATTTTTTCATTATAATTTACAGCAATAGAATCATTAGGATCTAAATTTACAATATGATGATTTTCTACAAAAACACAAGGAACTCTATCTCCTGTTGCAGGAATTAAATACGAGTAATCAAACCCAATTTCTAAAGGTCCAGGACTAATTTTTCCATTCCAATCTATTCCTTTTTCATCACCCAAACCTAAATGCCATTTTCCTACAATTGCTGTTTTATAACCAGCAGATTGTAAGGTTTTTGGTAATGTAGATCTATTTGTATCAATTAAAAGTGCTTCATCTCCTTTTGCAATTCCAGTTCCTTTCTTACGCCAAGCATAGTTTCCTGTTAATAAAGAATATCTTGAAGGCGTGCAAGTTGCAGCAGTTGCATAGGCATTTTTAAATAAAATACCTTCTTTAGCTAATTGATCTATAGCTGGTGTTTTAATTTCTGTAGCTCCATAAGCACTTAAATCTCCATAACCTAAATCATCTGTGTAAATTAAAACGATGTTTGGTTTTTTAGTTTCTGTTGTTGTTGTTTTATTTTCTTTGGACACTTCTTTTTTACAACTTATTGTTATAAAAATAAGTAAGATAAGCACTAAATAAGATTGGTTTTTGAATGTCATAAATTTGTTGACTAATTTAATTTTTTATATTGTTTTTTGCTGTACACCCATCTAAAATCAAAAAAACAAATGCCTTTTGGTAAAAATTCAACACCTATTTTATTGGACTTATATGTAATTTTATTTGCTTAGATAATTCTTCCAATATTATCGCAATTTTATAAGAAGTTGCATTTTTACCTCTAGTTTGACTGTAAGTTGTAAAATTTACAGAAAATAAAATGAGTAAAACTTTTAACGCTCTATGGCTTGAGCTATGAATACTTCTATTGATAATTTTACTAAGATTTGGTCATTAAAAAAAGTAGACTTCACAAGTTTTTAAAACCTGTGAAATCTTGGTAACAAATACACTACATTTTAATTAACTCAATCTCGTGAGATAAACCATCTATCAACTCTAAAGAAATTATAGTATTTCCAGAAGCACGATCTACAGAGAGTACATTTTTAGTAATTGCTGTAGACCATTTCCCACTTAAAGTAATATTAAATTTTACAGGTCTACTAAAATTGATATATCTATTGTTTTTTATGGCTTCAAAATTTAAATCTGGTTGCACAACACTTAATATTGTTTTGTTTTTACTTTCAGCTTTTGCCATTAATAATGTTGGCTTAGAAACCGATTTTAAAATTCCATTATTCAAATCTGTTTGAGTTTCAAAAACTACATATCCTGTTGTGTTTGTTTTATCGTCTTTTACAATGTGTGCAATACTATCTGCTCTTAAAATTGAGTATGTTTTATCTTTTATTTTTTTATCAAAATTCTTAATAGCATCTTCATTATTAAAAGGATAAATTACATATTGATAATTCGCATTTTTTGGAGCTAAACCATGACTAATCCATGCAGAAGCATAATTCCCTTCGGTTTCCTTTGCACCTTTTCCTTTAGCGTTCATCTTCCCTGTATTGATAGAGTATTTGTTGTGATAAGATTGTTGTTGCTCCTTTTTAAAATGAATAACATCATCAGATAAAATATGATAGCCATTTCCATAAGGATCTATAATCCAATTTTTTGTTTCTGTATTTTTTGACAATTCACCTTTATAAGGAAATTTTTTTATTTCATCTTTTGGAATATAAATTAAATCTTTTTTATCTTTCAAAAACGTTTGAAATAAATTGGTTTGCGTAAGGTTTTTATCATCAATACTAGAAATATCTGTACCAATACAAATTAATTTATCGCCAAAAGAAAATACCGATTTTTTTGCTCGTAATTTTCCTGGGTAACCAACATTTACTTCTCTACCATCTGCATTAGAACCTTTTCCTTCGTTTAAAATCATTCCAAAAACACCATCATTTCCTAAAGTTGCTGTTCCTGCAAAAGATTCACCAGAACGAAACATTATTAGTTCCGTTTTTGGTTCTAATTCTTTTAAAGGTAAATAGATTACTGTGGCTCCAGGATACATATTCCAATCCCAACCTTCTTGCTGAAAACCACTTCCTTTTTCGCCTTCGTTATTTAGTAATTGTATGGTTCCATTTGCAGGATATCTTCCATATCTATTTTCATCAACATAAATTTCTGATGCCCAAACATATTTACTATAACCTTTAATTAAAGCTGTCCAATCTTTTTGCCTTTTCACAGCAGTAGCTGCATAAGGAAAAGTATAAAAACCAGAAATATCTTCTTTTTGAATGCTATTCATTTGTGTAAATAAAGAAGTATTAAAAATATCTTCATCTCCCCAAAGTCTTAAATAAGCTGCTGCAACTTCTTTGTCAATTTCGTTTTTTCCTGTTGGGTCTCCAGCTCTAGCCATTAGCAAATATTCATCCTTTAAAGATTCAATACTATTTCCTTCTAAAGGATGACGTCCTGCATTTCCAAAACCCCAATCGAACTTATTACTATAAATTCTTGCTGATAAAAATGCGTTTCTAAAGTTTGCATGTCCTTTAGTCCCCACTCTAAAACGTGTTCTAGCTAAAGTATTTATAACTTTTGGAGTATTGGTAAAAGCGCCAATTCCATAAGCAGGATAATGTCCATTATGATGCCAAGCTGTACCATCTATTTTAAAACCCCATTCTTCTTTTTGTTGCCCCAAAATAATTGACATATAATTTGAATATGCACTTAAAACAGCTGCTTGTTTTTCTTGTTTTTCAAATAAGAAAATAAGCTTTAAGTGGTAATAGGCTTGCGTGTTTAAATAATCGATATTTACATGAAATTTTTCAGGGTTATCTAAGACAATTCCTAAATTAAACAACCAATGTAAACTGCTACCAACTTCTTCTAACAATCCATTTTGATATAAAAAACCACGCATTACAAAAAAAGCATCTGCGATTTCTCTAACATTATACCCAATATGATGTCTTGTACCTCCATTAGAACCTGCAACCCAGCCTTGATCTAGAAAATATTTTGTTCCCAATAAAAACATTCTTTCTATTTCTGCTCTTTCAGAATCGTTTGCACGCTCACGAAAGTTGGCTAACTTTTTCATAACCTTACCTAAATCACCAACATCATTAAACTTATTATCTCCTTGCTGTTCTTTATCATAGAAAGATTGCTCTCTTTTAAATGTTAGTGGTGGCCCCGTAATTGTTTTACCATTATCATTTATTTCTAATTTATTAAAATCTTCTTTTAATGAATTAATGTATACTTTATATCTTTTAGGAATTACTAAATCTGCATCAATTAATTGCTCAAATTTCTTTAAATCGATTTTTGTTGCAACAGAAATTGGCCCAGGTTTTAGATTCTTAATTCTGTCATAATTTTCTATTAAAGGCAACCAATGATCTTCTGATAAGTTTAAATCAGATTTTATAAAAGGCACAACTTCGTCAGGATATTGATGCCTATCATCTTGATATTGAGAAAAAATAATATCATCAAAATAAAGTGTTCCGCTTTTAGATGTTGTAGAGATTTTAAAGGAATCGAAGTTTACTTGTGTTCTGTTTTTAGGAGCACTTCCTTGCATTTCATAAAAAGGAACCCAAATAGTTCGCCAGCCTCTAAAGTTTAAGGGAACATCAAAAAAAACTTCTTTTTTACCATTATTTTCATAAGAAATGGTAATTTTTTCATTGGACGGATTTTCGTTATACAAATCCATTTGTAAAGTTGGACTCGCAGGAAAAAATGCGCCATAAGCCAAAGGACTTTCTTCTAAAGTTAAAATTTTAAAGTTAGATGTTTTTAGAGATGCAGCATCTGTCCAAGTCCATTTTAAGGATTTGCTTCCAAACTTATAATGATCTTCACTTGTTACAACAACACTGTTTTCTGCTTTATATTTACTTAAAACATCATCATTTTCAAAAGACTCTACAGCTGGTTTATTTTGCGAGTATCCAAAAAATACAGGGAAAATAGCTAAAAATGTAAGTGCTTTTATTTTATGAATCATAATTATTTATTTTTATAGAATATTCTTTTTTCTTACTATTGGTTAAGGATGGTAACTTTTGTGCCTTTGATTTCCCAATCTTTAAACCAAACACTTCTATTGTTATTCGTATTATTTAAATCTACATTTTCGAAACTACTTATTAAAGCTAAGTCTCCAATAATTTGTTCTGGAGCAACGTCTCTTTTAGAAATTCTACTTAATATTTTCCCTGAATTTATTTCTAAAACAGCAAAATCTATTGTGTAAGTATTGTTATTATTTGCAATTGAAATCTTTAAATCTACACCATTTTTCAAAGCATTAATAACACTCGAATTTTTATGATTTGGACTTGGAGTTCCTATAAATAAAGATCCATTTGTACTCATACCAATATTAATGCCCTTTTTTTTAATTATATTATCGTTCTTAGAAAAATGGTTATTGTTGCCAATATGAAAACCTGCCCAATTTTTATTTAGATTTGAAATATTTTTATTAAAAAAACCAAGACGAACTGTCATTTCTAAATTTCCTACCTTAGTTCCTAATTGTCTAGTTTTTAAATGTATTTTTCTATTTTCATTACTTACTAAACATTCAATTCTGTTGTTTGTAATTTTCCATTCTTTTGCATTATCAGACCAATATTCTAAATCTGAAATTGCAAGAGTTTCCTTTTTACTAAAATTACTTTTAAAATCTGTAGCTGTATAATTATCTTTTTTACAACTGATACAAAACAGGAACATACAGAAACTAATTAGCACTGTAAATTTCTTTAAGAAGTTGTTAAAAGTGTTCATTATTTTATTTTCTATTTTGATATGCAGTTAACCAAGGATCTTTTTTCTCTTCTAAATTTTTTAATAATTCTGCGTGTAATTTTTCTTCTGATAAAACATCTTTCCCAATTAAATTAGTATTTTGATACGGATCATTCTCATTATCGTACAAAAACTTACGTTCTATATTTTTATTATCTATAGTAATTACATATGTATTTTTATGCGTTCTAATTCCTCTATGACCAGAAGCAGGTTGCCCTTCTAATATAAAATAATATAAAGCAGACGTTGGTTTATCTCCCTTATTATCAGTAATTATAGATGATAAATCTTTACCGTCTAAATTTGTAGGAATTCCAGCAGTTGCATCAACTAAATTTAAAAGTGTGGGCATAACATCAGTTACACTAACAATTAAATCGCTTTTTTGATTGGGGTTAATTTTTTTTGGCCATTTTATAATAAAAGGAATATTTATAGCTTCTTCAAACCAAACATTTTTAGACATTAACCCATGACTTCCCATCATTTCTCCATGATCTGAAGTAATTACAACAATGGTATTTTCTTCTAAACCTTCATCTTTTAATGTTTTTAAAACTCGTCCAATTTGTTCATCGACACCAGTAACCATTGCAAAATAATTTTTGATATGATTTTTTGCTAAATGGGTTCTTTTTCTTGTAGCACCAGCATGAAAAGCCAATTCAGAAGCATCCGAATCTAAAGCAACATTTTCTCTTACCAAAAGTTCATCTAAAGATTTGTCTTTGTAATCTGTTAAATATTTTTCTGGAACATATTGATAAGGTGGATGAGGTGGATTCACAGACCAAAACAGCGCAAAAGGTTTGTTTCCATTTCTTGTTTCTGCTGATGGATTTTTAATATAATTGATAATAACATCTGCTTCATGTTTTGCAGACCATTCATTTACTTCTGTAAATTCTTTTTCTGTAGCATCATTAATCCAATAATGAGGGTTGTTATGCTCATCAAAAGTGCCATAAGCATACCAAAAATTAAAACCATGTCGTAATTCTTTTGGTTGATAAGCATCCCAAATAACGGAATCTTTTCCTTCAATTGGTTTGGGAGATCTTAAATGTAATTTCCCTACATAACCTGCATCGTAGCCATTTTTCACTAAGACATCAGAAATACTAACATCTTCTTTTTGCCAAGAATTATTGTATTTATATCTTTTTGAATTACTATTACTTAAAACTTGATTATTATAAGGTAATTTACCAGTCATTAGCATCCCTCTGTAAGGACTGCATAAAGGATAATTACTAATTGCATTTGAAATGACCATTCCCTCTTTTCCTAATTTATCTAAATTAGGTGTTAATACAGGATCTTGATTATTAATGCCAATTGCAGCGTTTCTAAACTGATCTGGAAAAATAAATAAGATGTTTGGTTTCTCTACTTTTGTTTTTGGGGTAGCTAATTTCGATTGACAAGAAATCATCAACATTGAAATTAAAATAAATGATAAAATCTTAAAATTATTCATTTTTGATTATAATATTATTTTTTAGCTTGCATTTTTTTTAATCTTGATAAAGCTTCTATGTAATAATAATCAGCATAAATCAAAGCCACGTCAATTTCATGCCCTAAAGATTTTGCACCAGTAGAATGCAATAAAAAAGAATCTGCTTTACCAACTCCAGAATAATTTTCTGAACCTAAAGACGCTAGCATTTTAATAGCAGCGTTGTAATAACGTTCTTGGTCTTCTTTATTTTCTACAAACATACTTAAATCTAACAATGCTGCTGCAACAACTGCTGCTGCAGAAGCATCTTTTTCTTCTTTTGGATCATTTTGGACGTCAAAATCCCAAGCAGGAACCATATCTTCTGGTAATAAATCTAAATATTTGTCAGTAATTTTTTGAGCAAAATCTAAAAACTTTTTATCTTTGGTTTCTTTATAAACCATTGTATACCCATAAACTCCCCAAGCTTGTCCACGAGACCATCTACTATCGTCTGCAAAACCTTGCTTTGTATGATGATTTAATACTTTTCCGTTTATAGAATCGTATTCTATAACATGCCACGAAGTTAAATCTTCTCTAAAGTGATTTTCCATAGTAGTTTCTGCGTGTTTTACAGCTATGTCATAAAGTTTAGAATCTCCACCATTTTTAGCTGCCCAAAAAAGTAATTCTAAATTTAACATATTATCAATAATAGTAATATGTTCTTTCCAACGAGGATGCATTTTATTAGACCAAGATTTTATAGTTCCAACATTTGGGTTAAATCTTGATGCCAAAGAATTTGCTGATGTTAGTAAAATATCTTTATACTCTTCTTTTTTACCAATTTCATACCCTTTCCCATAGGCAGGAAACATCATAAAACCAATATCATGATGTTCAGTTATGTTTTTAAAATCTTCAAAAATTTCAGTTCTTTTTATTGCTTCTTCTTTCCATTTTTCATTTTTAGTAACATCATACGCATACCATAAAATACCTGGATAAAAACCAGAGGTCCATATTAATTTGTCGTTAGTTACTTGCTTCCATTCTTTTTTATCAGCATCAATTAATCTTGGATGCTTAGATAAATCTGTCAATTTAGGAACTGCAATTTCTAGTTGATTTTCGCAATCGTTTATAAGTTTTTGTAAATCAATTTTTTGTTCTGTTTGATTTGTATCAGCAACAGCATCTTTTTTCTTTGAATTATTGCAACTAACAATACTCATAAAAAGAACGAAAAGAAGAAGATAATTACGCATGTTTATTTATTTAATTATAGATTATTAAATTTATTCTCTTCAACAAAAATATAGAATGAACGCTAGATTTTTAGAGGTGTTCAAGTCCATTATTAGGGAGTTTTTTAGTCAAAATATAGTTTTATAATTTTATTTAAGGCTTCGCAATTGGTTCTAATTAAAAAGCACCAAATCTTTAAAAGATTTAGTGCTTTTTAATTCTTTTAGAAACTAGAATTAGTTAATAATAACTTTTTTACTAAATACATTTCCTTCTTTAGATTCTATTTTTAAAATATACAATCCTTTAGCAAAATTGCTCACATTTATAGTTTTTGAATTAGATCTGTTATAAACTGCTTTACCTGTAACATCTATCAATTTTACATTTTTTACATTAATGTTTGTGTTAGAAATGTTAATGATATTATTACTAGGATTAGGATATACAGAAAAAGAATTGTTTAATATGTTATTTTCTGTTGATAAAACTGTATTATCAACTGTAAAATTTAACTCTAATAATGCTGTAAAATTTTGATTTGGTGTCCAAGCTTCAGCTAATACAAATCGATAATATCTATATGCTTTTGTAGTTGTTAAAGGAAATGAATATGCAGATGTTCCACTATTGGTGCTAAACATTCCTCTTTCTTCAGATAAATCGTCCCAAGTAGAATCATTGTTACTTCCTTGAACTTTCCAAATAGATTGTTTTGCTTCACCATTAAAGGCCCCTTTGTTAGAAGTTGCATTTGCTAATGTGTAGCGTACTTCTGAGATTGCTGCTGGGTTATATTTATCTGCTATTTCAAATTTATAACCTTCATTAACAGGAATAGTAACACCATTAGCTAATCTTGGCACTGCTGTTTGACTTGTAAAAATATCTGCCCATTTGCTAGTATTAGAGAAATTTGAATCTGCAATTGAAGCACTTGGCGTATTAAAAACACCTGTTTGTCCACTTGAGCTTGTATTTAAAGCAGTAAATGCACCATTTGCTATATCTTCTCTTGAAGCATCAAAATGTACATCAGAAATATAAAAAGTACCATGTTGTGTAACATCTGCTTCATATGCTGTATTAGTGGTAACTACTCTAAAAGCAACTGTTACAGAAGCTCCAGTATAAGCAGACAAATCTAATTCGCCACTAACATATGTTTGAGGAGAAACATCTGCAGTTGCTATATTTCCAGAAATATTAGCTGTTTCGTTTATCCAAGTTGCTGCACTTGGAGGTGAATCTGTGTAAGCACCATTTCCTGCTCCATGTGTATAGTTTTCAGATACTAAAATTTCTAATTTAGAACCTGCACCAACTACAAACCTTTGCTGCGTCCAAAAAGTAACTTTTGCTCCATTTGTTGTAGAAAGATCTTGGTTTGTCATTAAAGCCCAAGCTTCAATTTCATAATTTACTAAATTTGGTGCTGCACCACTTGTATTTGTAAAAGCAATTGTTCTTTGCTCTCTAGTTACGCTAGAAGGTATTCTGTCTGCTAATCTTGAGCTTTCATCAAAAACTGGACTAGAATCTGTTGCGTCTACAATATCACTAACTCTCCTACCTACTTGACTAGCAGATTGACCTCCTAAATTAACATGTTGCACAGTAAAACCTCTTCCAGTATTTTCATACCTAAAATCCTCATAGTAGAAAGTTTGCGCACTAACAGCAAACGAAACTAGACCGAAGGTTAAAAATAATACTATTTTTAAAGTAATTTTTTTCATCATAAGTTATTTTTAAATTGATTTATAATCTATTTGTAAAATTAGGTTTAAAACTCTTTAAAAAAAGGGGGACTATCATTCTTTAAGGGGGTGTTTTTTTAACAAAAAAAAACACTAAACACCTAAAATTTAGATATTTAGTGTAATTATTGATTTTAAACTTTTATTATTCTACTTCAATAGTATATTCTTTTATAGATTCTTCATTTCCATGTACAGTGGTATTATTACCAACAAAGGTTATTGTATAAGTTCCTGATTTTGTATACGTATGAGAAAAGGTTTCTAATTTTTCTGAGTATGTTTTTAATGGAACTCCTTTATCTGGAGCAACTTTAGTTAAATTAATTGGGTTTGTTATTAACCAATCTTCATTAACTATTTTATGGCTATTTCCTCTCATTCTCCAAATTCCATCTACACCTTTAGCTGTATCAAAATACCACTTTGCTCCATTCCATGCACTTTCTATACCTTGTACATCTACAGGCTTAAAACCTGGGTTATTTTCTGTAGCAACTGTTAAAGGTGCAGGTGCTCCTTCTACTTCCATTTTAATGTTTAAATCATCAAAGTACCATTCTGCTCCTCTATCTGTTGTGTTATCAGAAAAATATTTGAATCCAAAATAAATTGGATTTCCATCTGCTAAATCTGTGATATCTACATCACCAGAGTTTTGAAAAGTAAAATCATATAATGTTGAGATGTTAAATCTGTTAGAAATATCTACCCAAGTTGCACTGTTTACAGAAGTTGCTTCTCCAGAACCATCATAATCTTTAGAATACCAAACAGAAAATGTACCCTGTGCATTTGTGCCTAATCCCCATTTTTGAGAATTTAAAAATGACATCGTAACTACACCATCTGCATTTGTTCTATTTCTATTGATATATTTTCTTTCGAAATCACCAGCAAAAAAATTAAGAAAATCTGGAGCATTGGCTACAGTAAATTCTACAGGTTCTCCAACTTTTGCTGTTCTATTAAATTCAACATTAAAATTAGGCGTTTTTACTTCTTCAAAATTACTACAACTTTGAAATATCATTGTAAATAAAAGAAGTGTTGCTATTAGATATTTAAACTTTTTCATTGTATATATGTTTTAGATTTATAATACTTTTTTACCAACCAGTAGTTTGTTTAATATTTAAATTAACCCCTAATTCTTGTTCTGGTATTGGAAGTATATAATTTTTACTTGCTTGAAAATCGTTGTAACCGTCAAAATAGTTAAAATTGGTATTCATCATATTATTCCTAATATTTCGATTTACAGGTTCATCACCACTTTCTGGAATACCATCTGGTCCTAAATTTGGTTCTCCTAAAGAAGTCCAATCATCATTTACAAAATTTGTGCTTGCTCCTAATGTTTCCATACTATTTTTGGTTTCATTTACTTTTTGTGCTAAAATGCCCCATCTTACCAAATCATATTTTCTTTGCCCTTCAAAACATAATTCTAATAATCTTTCGTTTTGAATAGTTTCTTCATTAATTGTGTTTAATGGTGTTGCTTTTGCTCTATTTCTTACACGATTCAATGCACTTAAAGCATCTGCAGAACCTGGATTTAATTTATTTTCTGCTTCTGCATACATTAACAGTATATCTGAGAAACGTAATACTGGCCAATGATGAGGACCATAACTTGAGTTTGTATTATTTGGCTCTAATGCTCTACGATATTTAGATGCTGGATACATAAATTGACTTGTAATTGTGCTTAATTGACAATTATCATTTCTTCTTCCATAGTAAGGAGCTGTATTCCATAAACCTCTTTCGTCATCTGAATCTGATCTGTATTTTTGAATAAGTGATATTGTAGCAAATGTAAGTGCAAAACCTTTACCTCCACATAATTCATCATCATATCTAATACCAAATGCAGAGCCTAGTTTTGAAGATTGATTAGCATCTAGATTTGCAAATGAAAAACCAACCTGAAATAACATTTCTTGTTTTTCGTAATTACCCATTGCTAATTGATTAAAAACATCTTCATAGCTTGAATTTAAATTATGATAACCATCATTTATAATTTTAAGACTCCATTCTTTTGCTTTTTCATAAGCCCCAGCTTCGTTAAAAGGATTACTTGCCATATATAAATAGGCTCTTGTTATAAGTCCTCTTGCAGATGCTTTACTTGCTCTTCCTGGCACACTTTCTTGTGCTGTTGGTAGGCCAGCTTCTGCTAATTCTAAATCTGCAACAATTTGTTTAAACACATCAATTCCTGCTGTTCTTGGTAACAATTCTTTTGAAATATCTAAAGGCATTGGAATACCTTCTACACCACCAAAAGCTTTTTGAATATCGAAATATAAAAAAGCTCTTACAAAATATGCTTCTGCTAAAAACTCTTGTTTAATATCATCTTCTAAAGGTGAGTTTTTTAACCCTTCAATTAATGAATTAGTTGCTCCAATTCCCTGGTAATAAGTACTCCAAATATTATTTAAATCTGGTTCTGCTGCTGTAAAGTTATTTTTTAAAATACTTCTTAAACCATTTCTGTTATAATGTCCTTCATCTGTAAAATTGGTTGGATATTGTGCATTAATTATTGATTCTCTATATACAGAAACAATTCTACTATAAGCACCTGCTAAACCTGCAAGTGCACCAGCTTCTGTATTGTACAAGTTTTCTGATGTTATATTATCTACAATCGGAATTTCTAATTGATCATCACAGCTTAAAAAAACAAGAGCTGTAAAGAATAGTATATATATTGATTTTATTTTCATGACTTTACTTTTTAAAATGAAACATTAATACCTAAACTCATAATTTTATGAATTGGATAAGCTGAATAATCTACTCCTGGCATAATTAAAGAATTAACTACGGATACATCTGGATCAAAACCACTATAACTAGTAAAAGTTAATAAGTTTTGAGCAGCGAAAAATACTTTTAAATTATTTACTCTAAATTTTTCTAATATTTCTTTTGAGAAATTATATGAAAAGTTTACCGTTTTTAATCTTAAATAAGAACCATCTTCTACAATTCTAGATGAAATATCTTCGAAACCTTGTCCTAAAGCTCTGTGCATTGTTGTATTTTGATTTTCTGGTGTCCATCTATTTAAAGTAGTTGCTAACTGGTTTTGATTTGACACAGACATGTTTTCAAAAACTAATCTGTTTGCATTTAAAACATCATTACCATAAGACCATTGTAAAAATGTACTTAGCTCAAAGTTTTTATATCTAAATGTATTTGTGAAACCCCCAAAATGAGCTGGTAAACCATTGCCAATTATCGTTTTATCTGCAGCTGTTATTTGTCCATCTCCATTTAAATCTTTATATTTTTCATCTCCTGGTTGATGACTTCTATAACTTGGCTGTCCTTGCAATAAAGTATGTGTTGTTGCTGTAGCATCATAATTTTCGAAATCGCTAATTTGATATACACCATCAGAAATATAACCATACATATTTCCTAAAGGTTGCCCTTCTTCTACTAAAAATTGATTTGTACTTAACCTTTGGTAATAATTTGGCTTTCCAAAAATTGGTTTTCCTTCTGGTAAAGATTCAACCGTATTTCTATTAAATGATATGTTGAAATCTGACGTCCAACTAAAATCTTTTGTATTTATATTTGTACTGCTTAATGTTATTTCTAAACCTCTATTTCTTACATGTCCTGTATTTAAGTATACGTTTGTAACCGTTTGTGAAGGAGCAGCGTCTGCATTAATTAATAAATCTTTTGTATCTTTTTGGTATGCTTCTATAGCTAAAGACATTCTACCATCAAAAAGACCAACATCTACACCTAAGTTTAATTGCTCTGTTACCTCCCAAAATAAATTTGGATTTGCACCCAAAGATGGTGGAATTTGTCCTTGAACTGTTTGTCCATTAAAGAAATAAGAAGCATCTTGGTCTGTTAAAAAATTAAATCGTGCAGTTCTTGGAATTCTATCATTACCTGTTTGTCCATAACCTGCTTTAAATTTTAATTGAGAAAAGAAATTCATATCTTTTATAAAACTTTCTTTGTGCGCATTCCAAGAAACTGCAGCAGAAGGAAAATAACCTACTCTATTATTGGCTGGAAAAATTGAAGAAGCATCTCTTCTTAAAGAAGCTGTAAATAAGTATTTACCATCATAATTATAATTAAATCTACCTAATAAAGAAAATACTTTTGATTCATCTATCAAACCATTTACGTCATCAGCACCATCAATTGTACCTCCATCAATACCATTAACTCCTAAATCTTCTAAATATTGTGGTATGTCTATATACCTTGCATACGTTCTGTATTGTTGTCTAGTATTTAATGTTACTCCCAGTAAACCATCAAAAGAGTGTTTATTAATTCTTTTTTTATAAGTAATTGTATTTATATTATTAATGTTATTCCACCTTCTGTGATCTATGCTACCATTAATACCATCAATTTTGTTGACAATTCTTCCATATACTGTTTTACTATTATTAAATAATTCTAATTTTCTGAATTGATTATTAAAACTTACTTTAGATTCTAAAGTAATGTTTGGTGTTACATTATATTTTAATCCTAAATTTGCTATAAATTGATCATTATCTATTCTTCTATATTCATTATTTAAGGATACAATTGGGTGCCAGCTTACAATGTTTATTAAATCAAATTCATCACTAATACCATCTAAAGGATTTCTGTCTCCAAAATCTATAAACTTATTTGCGATAGGATTGTAGGTAATCAGGTTTCTCATAAATGAATAAGCTGAGTTTCCTTGAGTATCTATACCATTTCTTTGATATTTTGAATATAAGACATCTATTCTAGCTTCTAAATTATCAGTTAATTTATGGTTTAAATTTATCCGTCCATTTATTCTATCAAAATTTGTGTTTAACAAAGAACCTTCATCTTGTAAAGTATTTAGAGAAGCGTTAAATCTTGTTTTTTCTCCACCACTTGAAATATTTATTTTGTGAGATTGCGTAAAAGCAGCTCTAAAACCTTCATCTTGCCAATTTTTAGAAGGTTCATTTCTATAATCTTCTAAAGTACCTACTTGATTACTTACTAAGGTAACTGGATCAAATACAGAAAGATACCTGGAAGTTGCACTTGCTTCATTAATATCTAAAGCTAATTCTAAAAAATCATAAGCTCCAAGAACTTCTAATTTTTTAGCAACTTCTTTAAAATCAAGTCTTGCTTCGTAGGTAACTTTAGTAACACCTGCTTTTGCTCTCTTTGTAGTTATAATAATAACACCATTTGCACCACGAACTCCATAAATTGCAGTTGCAGAAGCATCTTTTAAAACACTCATAGATTCAATGTCTGATGGATCAATAAGATTTGGATTAAAATTCTCTACAATAAACCCATCTAAAACATACAAAGGAGAATTATCGCCATTAATAGTGTTACCACCTCTAATTACAATATCTCCACCAGTTCCTGGTTCTCCACTACCACCACTTACTTGCACACCAGCGACTCTACCTGCTAAAGCCTTATCGAAACTTACAACTGGTGCTTCTGTAAGTTTTTCCATATTTACAATTGCTACAGAACCTGTTAAATCTTTCTTTTGAACAGAACCATAACCAATAACAACAATTTCATCTAAATTTTCTATATCTGGGTTTAATGTTACATTTATAATATTTTCTTTACCAACAGTTTTAACGATAGATTTATAACCTAAATAACCAAATGTTAAAGTAGACCCTACTTTTGTATTAATAGAATATTTACCATCAAAATCAGTAGAAACACCATTTAAAGTTCCTGTTTCAGATACAGAAACTCCTGGTAAAGGAGAACCTATTTCATCTTTAACAATACCTGTAATTATTTTTGTTTGAGCTTGTGTATTTAGTGTGCTCATTAAAACAAAAAACAGAAAAAGAAACAGGCTCTTATCTATTTTAGTTTTTTTAAAAAATGAGTTAATGTGATGTTTCATCATTATTTTTTTGTTTAAATTATATGGTAAAATTAACATAGATTTAAGATAATAAAGGGGGGCTTAAAGCTCTTTGAAATGGGGTTTATTGTTCTTTACAATAAAAAACACTACTGTTTTAGTGGTAAGGTGTTAAAGTAGAATATTTGGCAGGGTTATTTTTTGCTCACTAAAAATATGAATATTTACTCTTTAGAATTGTTTATTCGATATTGAGAAGGAAGCTCATTAAACATTTTTTTGAAAGATTTTCTAAAATGTTTTAAATCATTAAAACCTAGATCAAAAGCTATTTCTGAAATTGTTAATTGAGATTGTGCTATTAATTGAGCTGCTCGTTTTAATTTAATCGATTTTATAAAACCAATTATAGATTGCCCAGTTAATGCTTTTAATTTTCTATACAATGCAGATCTACTCATGCCAATTTCATCTATAAAATCTTTGATGGTAAACTCTGGATTATTGATGTTTCTTTCTATAATTTCTATACTTTTCTTTAAGAATATTTCGTCGGCAGAAGTTATATCTAATTCTTTAGGTTCTAAAATAATATCCTTTTTAAATTTTTTAATTAGGTTTTGTCTCGTTTTTAAAAGATTTTTTACTTTTTGCTCTAGAATAGAGGCATCAAAAGGCTTTAAAATATAAGCATCTGCACCAGTTTTATACCCTTCTTTTTGAGATTCTTGAGATGTTTTTGCAGTTAGTAAAAGCACAGGTATATGACTTGTAATAACATCTGTTTTTATTTTATCACAGAGTTCTATACCACTCATAACTGGCATCATAACATCACTAATAATTAAATCTACAGTATTATTTTTTGCAATTTCTAATGCAATTTCGCCATTTTCTGCTTCTAAAATATTATGATTTTCCTCAAATATTTGTTTTATAAAATTTCTTACTTCTGTATTATCTTCTACCAATAATAATGTTGGTAAATCTGGATCTACATCTAATGTTTTTTTAATAATACTTTCTAAATCCTTTTGAGCATATTGTAAGGATTTGTTCTCGTAAAAATCTATATTTTCAATCTCGTTAGTCGTATTAATTATTTGATCTTTTGTTAAATGACTATCTCCAAAAGGCAACAATATTACGAATGATGTGCCTTCCTCTTCTTTACTTTTTACTTTAATAAAACCATTATGAAGTTTTACAACACTTTTTGCTAATGCCAAACCAATACCAGTTCCAGTTCCTGATCGTGAATTTTCTTCTCTTTCTATTTGATAAAAACGATCAAAAATAAATTTTAAGTTCTTTTTTGGCATTCCTTTTCCATCATCTTTTATTTCAATTTTTACAAATTTCCCTGCTTTTTTATCATTTTCTGTAGTTGATATTCTTATTTTAATTTTACCGTTATTTTTAGTGAATTTAAAAGCATTTGATAGTAAGTTGAAAATTACTTTTTTAAGATTCACAATATCAAACCAAATATCAATAACCTCTTCTGTTGCTTTAAAACTGTAATCAATCTCTCGATAATTAGCGAGTTCATCAAATGATTTTTTTATATTTTCTGTAAATAGAACAATGTTATTTTTAGAAGCCTTCAGTTTTAGTTTACCAGTTTCACTTTTTCTAAAATCTAATAACTGGTTAATTAATTGCAATAAAACACTTGCATTTCTATACATAGTTTCATGCTGTTTTTGCACATAGCTACTTCCTTCTTTATTTTTTAGCATTCTTTCCAAAGGCCCAATAATTAAGGTTAATGGTGTTCTAAAATCATGAGATATATTTGTAAAAAGTTTTAGTTTTAATCTGTTAATTTCTTCAATTTTTTCTTTTTCTAAACGCTCTTGTTTTAGTTCGTTCTTTTCATGAATTCTTAGAATACTATACCTTCTCATCAATAGTAAAATACCAATAATTATAAATGTATAGATAAGATATGCCCACCAAGTCTGCCAAAAAGGAGGTGAAATTTTCACGTTAATACTTTGCCCATTTTCATTCCACAAACCATCATTATTAGAAGCTTTTACTTTAAAGGTATAATTGCCAGCATCTAAATTTGTGTAGGTTGCCGATTTTTTATTGCCAATATAATTCCAACCCTTATCAAAACCTTCTAACATAAAAGCATACTCATTTTTGTCTGATTGAGAATAACTTAATGCTATAAAATCGAAACTAAATACATTTTGATTGTGTGTAAGTGTAATATCTTTATTTATAAGCGAACCTGTTAAGTAATGCTTGTTATTTACTAAAATTGAGGTTATAAAAACTGGAGGAATAAAAGAGTTTTCTATAATTTTATTAGGATTAAAAAACACTATTCCATTAGAACTTCCAAACATTAATTCCTTGTTTTGTAGTTCTATACTAGAGTTGTAATTAAATTCGTTACTACTCAAACCATCAGAAATATCGAAGTTTTTAAATTGACGAGTTTCTAAACTAAACCTACTTAAACCTTTGTTTGTACTGAACCAAATATTGTTGTATGAATCAGGTAAAATACTATATATTACTTGGTTAGGCAATCCGTTTTCTGTTGTATACCTTATACTTTCTTTACTTTCTGTATTGTAATAGAATAAACCATCTCCTTCTGTACCAATCCAAATATTTTTTAATAAATCCTCATATGCACAAAGTGTTATGGTTTCATTTTCTCTTGTAGAACGCTGCTTGTTATAGATAATTGGAGTTAGTTTTTTATTGGTTACATTAATTTTCGCTAAACCTTCACTTCCAGAAATTAATAAAATATCTTTAGAGCTTGTTTTTGAAATACTGTAAATAATAGGCCCCACAATATTGGTTGCTTCATCAATTCTAAAAAACTTATTTTGTTTTACATCAAACATATCTAAACCACTACCAGAAGTACCAATCCAAATATTGTTATTATAATCTTCTAATAACGAAATAATTCTATTATTACTTAAGCTTAAAGTATCATTAGCAATATTTTTATATTTTTTAAAATCGAAAGGTTTTTTAGTAGGATTTAAAAAATTAAGGCCTCCATCATGCGTACCAATCCAAAAATTACCTTCAGTAGTTTGAATAATTGATTTTATATTATTGGTACTTATGCTTTTAGTATTTTTTTCATTATGAGTATAATAGGTGAATTCACCTGTTTTTTTATTTAAAAAATTAAGTCCACCTCCTTCTGTACCAATCCATAAATTATTATCTGCATCTTCTACAATAGAGCTGATTACTTTATAATTTAGTTTGTAATTATTGGAGCCAGCAAAATAGTTTTTAAAAAGGTCGAAACTTCTATCATAATAATTTACTCCACCTGCATATGTGCCAATCCAAACATCTCCTTTAGTATCTCCAATAATGCTGTAAATAGAATTCTGACTTAAACTAAACTCATTGTTTTCATCATGCGTATATAGATTTATAGCAGTTTTTTCTTTGTTGATAATATATAAACCAACATAAGTACCAACCCAAAAATTTCCAAAATAATCTTGATGAATAGTCCTTACTTCATCATTAATTGTAGTAATATTTGTTGCGTCTATTTCAAAATGTTCAAACTCTTTTTTTTGTTGATTAAAAGTTGCTAACCCATCCCTATAACCTAACCATATTGTATTATTTTTATCTTCGTAAATAATAGGACTGTAATTATTTGTAGAATTCCTAACTTGAGTTCTTGGATATGATATTTCTTTAACCTCCTTATTTTTAATATCGTATATTATTATATTTTCTCTATTACAAATCCAAAGATTATTATTCGAAGTAACAAATAAAGAACGTATTTGATTTTTTAGAAGTGGTTTTTTTGTTTGAGTTTTATAACCAATGTGCTCAATTGCATTAGTGATTATATTCATTTTTTCTAAACCGTTATTGGTTCCTATCCATAAAAAATTTTCTATAGAAGCTAAACTCCAAATTTCATAGTTTATTAAACTATTCTCTTCACCAGTCTGTGTAAATCTTTCAAAATGATCTTCATTTGGTAAGTATTTGTTTAAACCATTGTTTGTTCCTATCCAAATATTACCATTCTCATCTTCTAATAAAGTTTTAATAAAACTGTTACTAATACTATTTTTATCTTTGTAATTATATCTGTAGGATTTGAAAGTATGACCATCGTATTTATTTAAACCATCTCTAGTTCCAAACCAAATAAACCCTTTAGAATCCTGCAAAATGCAAAGTACAGAGCTTTGAGACAATCCTTCATTTAAGGAATATTGTTTAAATTTTAAGGATTGATTTTTACTAAATTCTTCTTGACCAGAAACTGTGTAAAAAACGCTTATTAAAGTAAAAAAAAATAGAAGATTTTTAATTTTCATCTAAAACTTTTGAGTTATAAATTTTTAAAAAAACATGAGTTTAAATGTAGTAATTATTTTGTTGCTCTCAAAGAAGATTTTCGCTCTGTTAAAACTGTTTTAATAATCATTATTTCTTTAATTTCTAGTCTTAATTTGTAATTTCAGCTATTTGTAAACCTCTTATAGCAGCCCAAAATTTAATCTAAATTTATTCATGATATATAAAGAAGAAAGAGATTGGTAAATTAAATATAATGGACATATTTTCTGATAATTTATCCTGAAGAAATATTTAAATAATAAAAATATCATTTGTAAAAAAAATATTTAGAAACGAAACTTTTAAAAGTTTTATAAACATGATTTTGAATCCAAAGATTTAAGTGATGCTTTTGAGCATTAAAAAATGAACTCTAGTAAAGATGCTCAATGTATTGTTTTTAGATAAAAAAACGGACAATTTAATATCGAACAAACTCTGGAAACGTATTATTTAGATTTGTTTGCGAACATGATTAATAATCTTTTAGAAGTTAGCATTCAACAAATAAAGTTTAGAAAAGAGCTGCATAATTGCAACCCCTTTTTTTGCGCTCATTATAAATGATAACAATTATTTTTTTATCAATTTAAAATCTTCAGAAACATCATCTCCCATCAACTTTAAAAAGTAAATACCAGAAGAAATTTTATTGTTTAAAGAAGTCTTTAAGTTTGCCCTTTCTAAACCATTAATATTTATAAAACTTACAATTCTACCTAAAGAATCATACAATATAGCTTTCTTAAATTTTGCTTGTAAATTGGTTATTTCAATGTTATTCGAAAACGGATTTGGATATACTTTAGCAATATTATCTCTTGTATATGTTTCAGTAGATAAACTTGAACTAGATGTAAAATACTTTACATCAGAAACATAAAAAGTACCATTTCTGTTGGTTTGAGAATGTGCAGAATTGTCACTTTGGTATTTAAAAGCCAATGTAAAGGTATTACTTGTGTAGGCAGAAATATCTAAAACAGATTCAATATACGTTTGTGGGTTTTGACCAGAAGTGGCAATTTGATTTAAATTAGAGGTAACATTCGACCAATCTGCAGCACCAACATCATTTGTATAATCTGTAGAAACATACACTTCTAAATTAGAAATATTTCCATTGGCGAATCTTTGTTCTGTCCAAAAGCTCACAAATTTATAGGCATCATCAGCATTTAAATATTGGTTATTCGCAGAAAGATCTACAGTTTGCATTACAGCCCAAGCTTCCATTTTATAATTTTTGTTAGAGGATGTCCCTACAATTGCCAACGCTTTTTGATCTCTTTCACTACTTATAGGAATTCTATCATCAGGTCTTGTAACTGTAAATTGATTGTTAGAATCTGCTGCATCTGGAATATCGTTAACCCTTTTCCATATTTGATCTTCATCTTGATTATCTGAGTTAGAAACAATATAAACTGAATACCCTCTATTTAAAGTACCAAAATCTTCATAATGAAAAATTGGGTAAAATGGATTATTGGTTTCATTAAAAATCCAATCAGGTAAAAAACCTAATCTGTATTCTAATTGGGCTTCATATAAAGATTCTTCATCTACATGCTTTCCTGGAGATTCATTTACTTGATATTGATTAGATTCCGAAGACATTGTAAATCCTTTTAAACCAGAAATAATAGGAGTAATAAATTTTGCATAAGTAGTTTCATTATTAGGTCTAAAAGATTTTACGTTTGAATTTTGATAAGAAACGCCTTCAAAATTCCATAAAACCATATTTTTTAAATGATTTGGTAATGATTGTAATGCACCTCCTTGATTAAAAAATACTCCTCCAGTACAAGCATCAATTAATGTAGATCTTGGTTGGCTTGCGTGCATTTCAATACCAGAATTTCCATTTTGTGGGTGTGTATTTCTCCAAAGTACGTTTCCAATAGATTTTCCATTTACTCCACTTCCATGCCAAACTCCAGAAGTAAGATCGCTATTTTTTCCTAAAAAACAACCAGTTGAAGAGTTTGTAGTGATAAAATTATGCCCAGGATTACCTGTATAAATATTATTTAAAGCAGTAATATTTGCAGAAAATAAAATTATTGCAGCTTGAGACATTGCAGAGAATTCCACATTGGTTATCCATCCATTTACAACATGATTAAATCGAACACCACTCCAACCTGAAGAACTTAAAAAAGCATTTGGCCCACTATTTGGCTCACCAGGAAATAATTCTTGTGGAGCTTGATGGTGTAAATGTTTCCAAATAAAACCCCCAGTATATTTTAAATCTTGAATACCAACTTCTTCTAATGCTTTAAAATTATTTATTTTCCAACCATAAGTAGCATTTAAAGCTCTATGAATTGGTTCTTTAAAGGTAATTGAATTTGCTGTTTTGCTTATAACTTTATGTATTTCTCTAACTTCAACACCATTATTTACAATTTTTAAATTATTTGGTTGATAAAAATCAGATTTTGAAAACGGTGCTAATTCTTCAGCTACAAAAGCTGCATCATTATTATTTACAATTAATTCTATTCTTTGCCCAACAGAAATATTTGATGTACTTGCAACTTGAACAGTATATGATTCTCTGTCTGAATCTCCTATAACATCAGTAATAAATGAATTTTGAGAATCTTCTCCATTCCAAAATAAAAATAAATACGGACATAAATAATCTTTAGTATCCATTTCCGGATGTGTTGTATGACTTTTTTGGTATAATTCTGTGCCATTCACACCAGAACCACTTCCTTTTAAAACGATGTTGCTTTTTGAAATTCTAATAACTTCATCAGAAATATCTGGAGTAATACCAGCAACTTCAGGTGTTGTATCATGTACAATAAATCTTCCTGGAGGAAAAAAAACAATGCCTCCATTTGGGTTTACTTCTGCAGCAGCAATAGTTGCTTTTATGGCTTCTTTATCAGAAATATTATCATTTGCAACTGCACCATAATCTATTACACTATATATTTGTTGAGAAAATGAAATAGGTAAAGCTTTTTCTCCATTATGATACCCAGCAAAACTAAAAGTTGGTAATGTTGGAGTTGTATTATTGGTTTGGGCATCTACCCAGTTTTGGAATAAAGTACTTGGGTTTTGTGCCTTGATAAATAAAGTGGAAAACAAGCATAAAATTATTATAAGTGTTTTTGAAATATATAGTTTTCTGTTTTTCATAATTATTTGAATTAACCTAAAATTATTTTCTTTTTAAATGTGTTTAATGTTGATGTTAACTGCACTATATAAACTCCTTTTTCTAATTTAGGTAATGTGATTTCTAGATAAAGTTTGATTTATATTTTTTTTCCAAACATAGTATCTAACCAATTTTGATATAAAATACTCAGATTTTTACCATAAAATTCTATACTAATAAGTAAAAAATAAAAAGCTATAATTATTCGCAAAGAATTAGAATTCATGATATATATATTAAGTAAAATTAAAAGATAGTACTTCCAACAAAGAGCGGTTTATTGTTCTTTGTAGAGGGTAAATTTGCTCAAAAGCTGATTTAGTAATCTAATTTCAAAAGATTAAATTTTTAATAAAATTGTTGAAGTATAGGAATAACTAAGGTTTTTAGTATTTTTTAAAATTATTATTTAGTAGTAAATTAGACAGTTTCTATAAGTTTTTAGGGATTTACACCAAAATGTTTTGAATTTGGAGATCATTTTTTTTTGTTTTTTTTTTTTTTTTAAATACCGAAAACTTAAAAGCAAAATTTTATTGACAATAGTGCTACACACGAAATTGTAAAGGATAAGGAAGTCACTTATGAAAGAGGAAAAATTTAGGTAAGGTTTTAAATCATATTGCAAATGTTATCCCAGATTTTTATGACATATCTTTTCGTTATAGATAATTCGCATCTTCATTACAAAGTGCCTTAAAAAACCCTATAAAATATTCTTATAAATAGATGAAAATTGTATTAAAAGTTAAAAGAAGTCAGAGAAATTCCTAAGAGAGTAACAGATAATGATACTAAAATATCTAATTCACTTTTCACAAAAGACAATAAAGGAATTCGTTTTTAAATTCACCTCAGCCTTATTCAATAACAAAAGAAAAAACAACAAACAAAGGGATTAACGATATAGTGAAAAGTAAAGCAGTTTACATTTTGATTCTCGGCGTCTCCACTTTAAACTCTGTAAATTTTTGATTTACAGAGTTTTTTATTTTCATTTTAATGCATTTTTTTTAGAAGAACTTTATCTTTCAACTACATAAGTCCTCCAAAAAAGATATGACATCCTAAAAATGCCACTACAGAAAGAATAATACCTATTAAAAATACATGAAAGGATTTTCTTATTAGCTTAAATTTTCTATCCATAGTTTTTCCTAAATGGTAGGTATCTTTAGCTATAGTTTTATATAATTCATCTCCTTTGTTCATTAAAGTAGTAATATTCTCTACATATTCATTTTCATCCATATCTTGAAAATTACCATAGAACATTAAATTTTTTGTATCTCTTTTTCCATGAACCAATTCTGGACGTGTTGCAAAAATAGCAAATGTGATAGATGCTAAATTGGTGAACAACATCATTACTATTGGGAAAATAAGATGAGGATCGTTATTTAGTTGACTCATTACTGTTCCTAAAATCAGTGAAAGAATTAAGGCATTAATAGAAATTAAAATATTTGACTTTCTATCTATCATCGTATTTAAAGTATACTGATTTTTAGATAACAGTCTAAATAATGTTTCGACACCACGTTCTGATCTTGGTGCTACTTTCGCTAATTTCTTTTTTAATTCTTTTAGAGCAACTTTATCTATATTTAATTCTTCCATTAAATATTTGTCCTCTGCTTTTCCTCTTAGTTTATCACTCATATACAAAATTATTAAAATATAGGGTTCGAAAATATTTGTTAAAAAAAACATCTACTAAAGCACTTAATTCCTGTTATTTTTAATTTTATTTTAACGAATGATTAATGCTCTAAAAGAAAAAATTACTGAAGAGAAAATCCGATAAGCGCAAATCCAATTACCTAAAACGCTTATAAGTGAATTTTATCTATGGAATATAAACCGCTACAAACTGCAGAAATTAATAAGAATGCAACAACATAAAAAATCCATTGCCATAATGAGCAACTTTAATTGCTTTAATTTTGTAGTAATGATTATTTTCTGTTTTGAACTTTTAATCTTTGTGTTAATCTCATTACTAGGTTACCATTAAGTTTTAAGTTGAAAGAATAAGTAATCTTAAACCAGGCACAATTGTAATTGGCAAATACCAGTTTTCCATTAATCTCTATTTAAAGTGATTACGCACCCCATAACTTGCTAAAACTCCTTCTCCAGTAGCAGCAGCTACTTGCGCAATTGCGCCTTCTCTACAATCACCTGCAGCGAAAACTCCTTTTATATTAGTTTCACCTAAACCTGTAGTTGTTATAAAACCGCGTTTGTTTAAATCTATAAAACCTTTTATATTATCTGTGTTTGGAATTAAACCAATAAAAATAAAAGCACCATCTGCTGTTAATTCTTCTGTTTCTCCAGTGGATTTATCTTTTACTTCCAAACCTTTAAAGTTTCCATTATCATCTTTGGTAAATGTTAACGATTCTTTGTTAAGATATGTTTCAATATTTTTTATTGATGGTAATTTTTCGATATAGGTTTTAGATGCTGAAAATTCTGCTCCACGATTTACAATCGTCACCTTTTTACAAAAACCTGCCAAAAAAATACCCTCTTCCAATGCACTATTTCCTCCTCCAATAACAATAACTTCTTTATCTCTGTAAAAAGCTCCATCACAAGTTGCACAAAAATGAATTCCTGCACCTATTAGATCTTCTTCATTTGTAATACCTAACTTTCTATATGTAGAGCCTAAAGCTAATACCACAGACTTACTTTGGTATTTGCCCATATTAGAATCTATCTGAAATAAATTTCCTTTTTTAGAAATACTTTTTACCTCAACACCAGTTTCAATAGTTGCTCCATAAACCTTGGCTTGTTCTGCCATTCGTTCCATTAATTTCGGACCAGAAATCTCTGTAAAGCCAGGGTAATTTTCAATTTTTTGCGTTAAAAAGGCATTTCCTCCAATATTCTTTTTTTCAAGAATTAAAGAACTAAAACGATCTCTTTGAATGTAAATTGAAGCAGTTAACCCTGCAGCACCAGCACCAACAATAATGCTATCGTATACTTTTTTATCTGATTCTTTACCGATGTTTAGTACCTCTTTTAAAATAGAATTATCTGGATTGGTATAACTTTTATCTCCAATAAATAGTGTAGGAATAATACGTTTACCATTATTAATTTCTTCTACTTTTTGGGCTGCCCAATCGTATTTATCAACTTCTATATATTGGAAATTAATATGATTGTCTTGTAAATACCCTTTTGCTCTCTGGCAATCTGGACACCAATCTGCACCATATAAAACAACTCTGCCCTCATCATTAATACCTAATATGTTCGCCAAAATACTATTATCTGGATTAGTATATGGTTTTTCGTTAATAAGAATTGTTGGTATAATGCGTTTCCCTTTATTAATTCCTTCTACTCTTGCAGTTGCATCTTTATCTAAATCAACATCTATAAAGTTAAAATCTATATTGTTTTCTTTTAAATATGCTTTTGCTCTTTGGCAATCTGGGCACCAATCTGCGCCATATAAATCTATTGTACTCATCTTATTCTATTTTATATCTACGTAATTATTACGTTTTTTTTATTGTTTATCTTTTGATTTTGTGTGTACTACTTTCAGAAAAACTAGACTGCTAAAAAGAACAAAAGAATAGTAACACATTGGCGTTCCTGATCCTGTTTTTGGGCATTCTCCATTTCCTATAAACTGCATAATTGAAGCCACTAAAGCAATACTACCTGCCAATCCTGTAAATAGAAAGTACAAGACATTCCATTTTTTTAAAAGATGAGCTACAAAAGGAACAATAAAACAGATTAACACTACCAAACACATTGGAATCTGCATTATTTTTGGGCATCCTTCGCCTGTTTTAAACTCTTCAACAACTAATTCTCCAGCACCAAACAACCCTATTATTAGGATGACAAGAATACTGTAATACGTAACTTTTTTTGACATTCTGTTTTAATTTAAATCCTATTTATTCTCACTAAAAAAAGCAAAAAAATAGTAATCACTAAATAGAATTTCCTATTTAAAGTTATTAATTATTGGTTTTTTAATTCAGTGAAATCTTTTCTATAATCAATAAAAGACCTAAATATTTATATTTCTTCTTCGGGTATGTCTATAGTTGAATTTTGTTTTTCAACTTCAGCTTTTAAATCAATAATACTGTTGATATTTGGATTGTCGATACTAATTTCTTTATTGTTTGCTAACCAAACTTTAATATTAGAAACCGAAGTCTCTTTTCCCAACCCAAATTGAAGTAATGCAGTTTGGTCACTCGCTAAACCTTCTCCTGAAACTAACCATTCTGTTAGTGTTTTTGTTGGAGTTGTAACTGTTACTTTTGCACCTTGCACGTTCACAGATTCTCCTAAATCTACTTGTAAGAAATTATTAGTTCCGCCTTTGTTTATATAGGCTAAAGATGGTGTGTCTATATTTACCCAAATCATATCTAAATAACCATCTTGGTTAAAATCACTAACTAAAGAAGTAATAGCAAAATTAGGATTTACTACACCACTTTTTTCTTCTGTTGGAGCAAAAGTTCCATCTTCTTTTTGAACCAAAAATCTGCTTGGCAATCTAAAAAGTTTATTTGGTGCAAAATCTACATAATTTTCGGCTACCATTAAATCTTGTAACCCGTCATTATTCATATCTGCAAAAGTACATCCCCAAGAAAATTCATAATCAGCAATTTTAGTTTCTCCAGCAGTATCTGTAAATTTAAAATCGCCATCATTTCTAAAAAGAATCCATTTTTCATTAAATAAAGAAGCGTCCTTAATATCTCCTTTAGCTAACATACGTGGTAATGTGCTTCCTGTATTAGAAAACATAAAATCTACCAAACCATCATTATTATAATCACCAACAGCAACTCCCATTGGATATGCAAATTTTTTGGTTAATGGATTTGATTTCATTGTGTAAGTTAAATCTCCATTATTTTTATAAGTACGAACTTCTCCTGTGTCATGTGCTACAACCAAATCTAACCAAGAATCATTATCTATATCTACTAAAACTCCCTGAAAAGTATTGTGTACGTAATCTAAACCTGCTTGTTTAGTTATACTTATATAATTTTCATTTCCTGTATTTAAAAGGAGCTCACTTGTAGAACCATAATTAGGATCCATAAAAATGGTTTGCCCTTCCATTAGCTCTTTTTTAAGGTAAGTAGCCATAAAAATATCTAAATCGCCATCTTTATCAATATCACCAACCGTTAAACCTGCAGGTGTCGATTTCTCGTTTATTGGAGTATCAATTTTTTTAGCTGTAAATTTTCCATTTGTATTGTAATAAATGGTTAATCCATCTTCTCTACCTACAATTAAATCTGTAAATCCATTATTATCAAAATCGGCAGAAACTGCACCAACTGTTGTTACTGTATTTCCTTTCTTTGGTAAATTTACTTCTGAAGAAATATCTACAAACTTGTTATTTCTGTATGCAAAAATGGCATCTTCTTGATTTATTCCTCCTCCAAAAAAGACTTCATCTATATTATCGTTATTAATGTCTATTAATGCTGAAGGAGCAATTGGTAAAGATTTTTCTCCATTATATTGATGATTAAAATCGATGGCAACTTCCTCAAATAACGGAATTTTACTATCCTCTATTGTAATGTCGTATTTATCTGAAACTGAATCTCTCCAGAAAAAGCCAAGTACTAAAATGATTAATAACAAGATTATTACTCCAACAATTTTTAAAATTTTTTTAAGCATTTTGATTCGTTTTATTAGTTTGATTGATTTTTTTTAGTTGATATAATGATAATGAGAAAAGTATAAAATGAGTAACATTCATAGCTATTGGAGCTAAATGTTTTGCTAAGTCTTTTGCCCAAAACATCGTTGAAAAGACCAATAGTAAAATTACAATTGGGTTAAAAATAGCCATCCATTTTTTATAATATGTACCACCTTTTAAAATGGCAATTACAAAAATGACAGATAATGATGCTATAATTATACGAAGTGCTTGTACTAATATTTCCATATGATTGGTATAATTTGCTAATAAATTTTGATATGTTGCTGCATCCATCTCATTTTTTAAATGCACAATATTACCAATAGATGCTCTTGAGCCAATCCAAATTCCACCAACAGCAAAGGCTATAAAACCAATTGCTAAAACAAGTCTTGCCAAAGTTTCGTTACCAGATTTTAGCATTCTGTATATATGAATGTAACCAGCAAAATAAAAAGGCAAGCCAATAACAGCCAAAAAATGACCTCTTGTTAAGTTCTCTAATGGCACAAATTTAAAAAATTCGTAATTTTCTGCGTGTCCTAAAATTTCTGTGGAATAATGTAAAAAGTATTCGCCTAATCCCACTAGAATTGAAGCAATAAGACCTAAATAACCTAAAATTTTTGTTAGTTTCATTTAGTTTTTAATTGGTTGATTTTTTGAACTGTCGAAATGTGTTAAAATGGCTTTCAAAATAAAATAAAGTACGATGCCAACAGGAATTGCTGTTAATGCCCAACCCACAGCTCCGCAAATTAATTCAAAAGATAAATCTCTTGCTGTTTGCCAAAAACCAGTTTCGTAACTTGCTTTAATGGCTTCGAAAGTTAATAATGTATGTTCTGTTCCAAATACAGATGCTCCAATATTTATAAAAGGTATAAATAATAAAATCTGAATTGGGCTAATTAAATAACTAAAGGCAATCATTATTGGTAAATTGAGTTTAAATGGCAGTGCTATAGTTGTTAAAGCTATTGTGGTTATTCCAAATATTGGAAAAACAGCAACCAAACCAGCCACCACTAAACTTAAAGCTAATTGTTTTGGTGTTAAGCCTTGTTTTAACAAAGCCTTAAACTTCTCCCATATTTTAATCAATTTAGCTTTCATTTATCTAATTTTATTTTGAAAATATTTTTCTTTTTATTTAATATTGATTGTTTTAACGAAACTAAATTTGCGTTTAGAATTGAGCCAAAAAAATTATAACTTGTTAAATGTATTTTCTATATAATTTTTCAATTGATTGTTGTTACAAACTCTAGAAGCAGATGATAAACCAATCATAGAAACTAACAAATAATCGGCTTTTCTTTCTATAATTTCGGGACTTTCAACACTATTATACTTAAGGTTATTTAAGAATAATTGTCTTATAAATTCACGAAAACCCTCTACTTGTGCTACTATTATTTTATTCGTTTCCTCATCTAATTCAGTTAAAGTATTTGTTATTAAACATCCTTTTCCAAAACCATTACTCTCTGTAATTTTCAAAAAATTATAAAAATATTTTTTTAAAGCAATCACTCCTACAGAAGATGCTTCTAATTCTTTTGCAAGTTCTTCTACTTTACATCTATAAAGTTTCATACTTTCAACAAAAAGGTTCTCTTTATTGCCAAAACTCGAATAAATAGAAAATTTATTAATGCCCATTTCTTTCTCTAACATTTGCAGAGAAGTATGTTCATAACCTTTTGTCCAGAATAAATTCATGGCTTTTTCTAACACTTCTGTTTCTATGTATTCTTTTTTTCTTGACATTTCTATTTCTGTAAAAACAATTCTAACCAGCTGGTAAGATATATAAAATTATTTTGACGCTCTTTTATTTAGAACCTTACAGATTTGAATAAAAGTATCTATTTAACTTCTGCAAAAACTGAATATTATTATCTATTTCAACTTTAAATATATAAATTTCTACGAAAAACACGAATGATGATGCTATTACTGATAAGACTAAAATAGTCTGAAATAACAATTAATAATTTAGATACTAAATTTAATAAAGCTATACTTTTGGGTTGTCTTGGTAGAATTGTAAAGGGAATTTACTTTTTAAAGTTGGTAGGAAATGGCATTTCTAAAAATTATAAATTATAGAAGAAATAAAAAATATTAGTTAAAATTTTAAAACTGAAAAGGAATTGTATTGCTACAATCCCTTTTTTAAATCTTACTAATTAGCATTCTAAAATGCTGCCAAATTTTATTTTATACTAACCTCTAAAGGAGTATTTATTTGTTTAGAAAATCTGTTTAAATAATTCTCCCAATCTTGTTTAGAAGCAAACTGTCCGCTTTTTTTCCATCCAAAACCAGCATAATACACTACTTTATTATTAATTACGTTTAAATGTGAATAAGCATTACTTATATCTTTAGTTTCAACATCATATTTTTCAAAACCTTTAAAGGTTTCTTTTGATGCAACAATGGCAGACCCTAATTCAGAGTCTGCATGAGGTTGCCAATAGCTTACCCAACCATTTTCTTTATTTCCAAAAACTTCGCCATCTTTCTCATGCAATGTTAAACCTGCTGAAATTGTATTTGTTCCTTCAATATTTGTTGAGAATTTGGAAAAATTACTTCCTAAATCTAAACTGATTGTTTTGGATTCTGTTATTTTATTACCTGCAGCATCCCAATCTTCAAATTCTAAATAAAAGCTAGTTCTTAAAGGTCCTGTTGTAATAGTTCTCCATTTTGTATAGTTTTTAGATATGTGATATTCCTCACCAACTTTCACAGCAATACCACCAACTCCTCTACTTATACCTACATGAAAATCATCTAAACCTTCTCCTGTATCTTCATGATAACTTCCTGTTTTATCCACTAAAGTTTCTTTATACCATTTGTTGATAATAGGATATTCTACTCTTTTTAACCAAGCATCTACTCCACTTGATAAAGTTCCTCCAGGAATTGAATCTTCTACCATTTTTTGTGCAACAGGTCCATAAACTCTGAATGCAACTTTATTATTTTCCCATGTATAATCATCTGTTCTTTCTGGCACAAAACGAGAGTAACATAATTCCTCTGCTTTTGGTTGTTCTGCTTCAGTAATGGTTACAATTTCAAAATTTACCTCAGAATTTGCGGCTATTTTTGGTTGAAATAAGATTTCATCCATAGTTCCATCTCCATCAACATCTACTAATTGTGTAACTTGTAATTCTCCTGTTTTTACATCTTTTATTGCAACTTTAGAAAAATCATCAGCTTTTAAATCTGATAATTGTATTTCTACAACTTCTTGAGAACGTTCAAAATCCAAAGAATTTTTAACTACAATTGTTGTATTTTTTTCTTTTTGTTGGCAAGAGAATAAAACGATGACAAATGATAAAAAGAAAAGTTTTTTTAAGGTTTTCATGTTGATAATTTTTTAATATTTAAACGCAAAGGCACAAAGTTTTAGCAAAGAGCAAAGTTTAAAATGCTTTTTTTTACTGATAACTAAAACTTATTTACTGTTTTCTCAAAACTGCTACTGCTTACTGATTTAATACCTAGTAAATTCTAATCTTCGTTTGCAGGTTTTCCAATGGTTGCTAAAATACCACCATCAACATAAAGCACTTGTCCGTTTACAAAATTACTTGCATTAGAGCTTAAAAAAATTGCGGCTCCTTGTAAATCATCAGGATCTCCCCATTTTCCTGCTGGAGTTCTGCTTACAATAAAATCATTAAAAGGATGACCATCAACTCTAATTGGCTCTGTTTGACTTGTGGCAAAATATCCAGGACCAATTCCATTTGTTTGAATATTAAATTTAGCCCATTCAGTTGCCATGTTTTGGGTTAACATTTTTAGACCTCCTTTTGCAGCTGCATAAGCTCCCACAGAATTTCTACCCAATTCGCTCATCATTGAACAAATGTTTATAATTTTCCCACTTTTTCTGTTAATCATTCCTTTTACAACATGTTTTGAAACAATAAAAGGAGCTACCAAATCTACATCAATTACAGCCTTAAAATCGTTAACTTCCATATCAACTAAAGGAGTTCTTTTTATAATACCTGCATTGTTTACCAAAATATCTATTGGCCCTATTTCAGTTTCAATTTTTGATATATTTTCTTTAACTGCATTTTCATCTGTTACATTAAAAAGATAACCATAAGCATCAATTCCTGCTGCTCTATATTCTAAAACAGCGTTGTCTAGTTTTTCTTGAGATGAATTACCATTCACCACAATTTTAGCACCAGCATTTCCAATTCCTTTAGCCATTGCCATTCCAAGACCATGAGTTGCTCCTGTAATTAAAGCTACTTTTCCTGTTAAATCAAATAAATTAATTGACATATTTTTGGTTTTTTGATGATTATCTTAATTCATTAATTTTACAATGATCCATATCTCCATAATCTAAATTTTCACCAGCCATTCCCCAAATAAAAGAGTAACTACTTGTACCTGAACCAGAGTGAATAGACCAAGGAGGAGAAATTACAGCTTGGTTATTTGCCATCCAAATATGTCTTGTTTCTGTAGGTTCGCCCATAAAATGAGAAACTGCTTGATCTGCAGCAACTTCAAAATAGAAATAAACTTCCATTCGCCTATCATGCACATGAGCTGGCATTGTATTCCAAGAACTTCCTTGTTTTAAGGTTGTCATTCCCATTTGTAATTGACACACATCTATAACAGAGTTTACAATGTATTTTCTTAATGTTCTTGCGTTTGCAGTTTCTGGAGCCCCTAATTCGATTGTTTCAACATCATCTCTTCCTATTTTTTTTGTTGGAAAAGCTTTGTGTGCTGGTGTTGAGTTTAAGTAAAATAGTGCAGGATTCTGAGCATCATCACTTGAAAACTCTACATTTTTATTTCCTTGTCCTACATATAAAGCTTCTTTGTGTTCTAAAATATATTCAGTTCCATCAACAGTAACTTTTCCTTTTTGTCCAACATTAATAATTCCTAATTCTCTTCTATCTAAAAAGTTTTCAGATTTTAAAGCATCAATAGTTTCTAATTTTAAAGTTGATGAAGTTGGTACTGCACTTCCTGTTATAAAACGATCATAATGAGAATATGTTAAATTAATTTTATCATGTTCCATTAAATTATCAATTAAAAACTCTTCTCTAATTCTTGCTGTATCGTAATTTTTTACATCTTGAGGAGATGCTGCATAACGTGTGCTGTAAGTTGTTTTCATAATTCTATTTATATTTTAAATGAAAGTTATTTTTGATAATTTCTTACAAAAGTAATAAATTATCATCAAAATACAATCGATTGTATTTTAATAATTTTATATTTGCTTTAGATAAAATTATTTTTCAGGTTCAAAATCGTTGAATTATAATCAAACTAATAAGAAGCATTTTTATTTAAAATGGATAACAAGGAAGTAACAATACATGATATTGCTGAGATTTTAGGAATAAACAGTTCTACAGTTTCTAGGGCATTAAACAATAGCCCAAGAGTTGCACAAAAAACTAAGGACAAAATTCTTAAGAAAGCTAATGAGTTAGGGTATCAGAGAAATGATTTAGCTTCTAATTTACGTAAGAGCAAAACTTTTACATTAGGTGTGATTGTTCCAAGAATATCTCGTCATTTTTTTTCTTCTGCTATTGCTGGCATAGAAGAAACAGCTTTTAAACAAGGTTATAATGTTATTATTTGTCAGTCTTTAGAAAATTTAGAAAGGGAACAAAGTATTATAAATACTTTAGTCGCGAATAGGGTTGATGGTGTTTTAATTTCTATTTCTATGGAAACTGAAAATTACAATCATTTTAAAGGTTTGGAACAAAGAAACATTCCTTTTGTTTTTTTTGATAGACATTGTAATATTTCTAATACAAGCAGAGTTGTTATAGATGATTTTGCAGCAGCATTTACAGCTACTGAACATTTAATTCAGAAAAAAAGCACAGAGATTGCACACTTTTCTGGACCACAAAATTTAGAGATTTATAAGAATCGATTTAAGGGATATAAAGCTGCCTTAGAAAAATATAATATTCCTTTTAAAGAGGAGTTGGTTATAACTTCTAGCTTGATGGAAGCTGATGGCATAGAGAATACAAAAAAGATATTGTCTCTACCTTACAAAGTAGATGGATTATTTTGTGCAAATGATGTAGTAGCAATTGGAGCCATAAAATATTTAAAAAAAATAGGTAAAAAAATACCTGAAGAAATAGCTATAGTTGGTTTTAGTAATGAAACAATATCTTCTGTTATAGAACCTTCATTAACAACTATAAACCAATCTGGTTTTAAAATTGGTCAAATAGCAACCAATTTATTGTTAAAGAAAATTTCTAATGACGATAAAAAGCAAATTCATGAAACTATTATCGTTAAAACAAATTTAATAGAACGTAAATCATCTTTAAGAATAGATAAAGACTAATTATTTAGCATTTAGAAACATAATTAAAATCAAGAAACATCTTTCTAAATATTTTACAATTCATAAGATTGAAACTAAAAAAAACAATAAATACAATAACACTAATAAGTAGATTTTAAAAATTTTATTGAATGAAAAATAAATCAACATTTGTTATACTAGCTTTTATATTAATTATATTTAATTCTTGTGAGTCTTTAGAGCAACAAAAAACCATAAAATTAGCTCATGGTTTAGATACTAGTCATCCTGTTCATAAAGCAATGGTTTTTATGGGTGAAGAATTAGAAAAAAACTCTAATGGAACATTAAAGTTAGAGGTTTATCCTAATCAGCAATTAGGCTCAGAGCGTCAATGTTTAGAATTATTGCAAATAGGTAGTTTAGATATGACCAAAGTTTCTGCAGCAGTAATGGAAAATTTCTCTCCTAATATGAAGGTTTTAGGTTTACCCTTTTTATTCAAAAACAAAGAACAAACTTTCAATATTTTAGATGGTGAAATTGGTAAAGAATTATTAGATGGAGGAAAAAAATATTGGTTAAAAGGTTTAGGATATTATGATGCTGGAAGCAGAAGTTTTTACACAAAAGAAGCTCCTATTTTAAAACCAAAAAACTTAGAAGGCTTAAAAATTAGAGTGATGGAAAGTGTTACTGCAATGAATATGGTTCGTAATTTAGGAGGCTCTCCTACACCAATTTCTGCAGGTGAATTATATACAGCACTTCAACAAGGTGTTGTTGATGGTGCAGAAAACAATCCTCCTACATTTTATTTATCTAGACATTATGAAGTTTGTAAATTTTTCTCTTTAGACGAGCATACAACTATACCAGATGTATTAATTATGAGTACGCATTTATGGGATAAACTTTCTGAAAAAGAACAAGTTTGGGTTCAAAAAGCAGTAGATTCTTCAGTAAAATATCAAAGAAAGTTGTGGGCAAAAGCAGAAACAGAAGCAATTGAAGCTGTAAAAAAAGCTGGAGTAACTGTTGTAGTACCAGATAAATCTGAATTTCAAGAAAAAATGGTTTCACTTTATGATGATTATAAAAGTAATAAAGAAATTTATGAATTAATCACAAAAATTAAGGCATTTCAATAAATAAAATCACAAAATATTCTGATTTAATAACATATAAAAACTTTACGCTTTTTTGCGAATAAACACTATAAAAAATGAAATTTAGAAAAAAAGTAGACAAAATTCTAGGGGCTTTACTCGTCATAATTATGGGAGTAATGGTTATAAACGTTTTGTGGCAAGTTTTTACACGTTTTGTTGTAGGTACACCTAGTTCTTTTACTGATGAACTTGCACGTTATTTAATGATTTGGGTAGGAGTTCTTGGTGCTGCATATATTTCAGGAAGAAGAATGCACGTAGCAATAGATTTATTACCAGCTAAACTTAATAAAGAAGGACAAATTAAACTCAAGATATTTATTAACTGTATCATCATCTTATTTTGCCTCTTTGCATTAGTTGGTGGTGGTTTTAGATTGGTGTATATCACTTTTACTTTAGAACAATATTCACCAGCATTACAGATTCCTTTAGCCGTAGTTTATTTAGTAATACCTTTAAGTGGCTTACTAATTATTTACTACAAAATCTCTGACATTTTATATAAACAATTATGATGGAATATTTACCAATACTCGTTTTAGTTTTTAGTTTTTTAGTGCTATTATTAACTGGTGTTCCTGTAGCTTGGAGTATTGCTATATCATCGTTATTAACAATGATGGTAAGCATTCCTTTTTTACCTGCATTAACAACCGTTTCTCAAAGAATCGCTACTGGTTTAGATAGTTTTGCATTACTGGCAATTCCGTTTTTTGTGCTCTCAGGACAATTAATGAATAAAGGAGGAATTGCGAATCGTTTAATAGATTTTGCAAAAACCTTAGTAGGTTCACTTCCTGGAGGTTTGGCATTAATTAATGTAATTGCTGCAATGCTAATGGGATCTATTGCAGGTTCTGCAATGGCATCAGCTTCTGCAATGGGAAGCATCTTAGGTCCAGAAATGGAAAAAGAAGGATATTCAAAAGAATTTGGAGCAGCTGTAAACATTACATCTTCTACAGTTGGTTTAATTATACCACCAAGTAATGTCTTAATTGTTTATTCATTAGCAAGTGGTGGAGTTTCAATTGCTGCACTTTTTATTGCTGGTTATATTCCTGGAATTTTAACAGGTTTATTATTAATGATTGTGGCATCGTTTTGGGCAAAAAAGAAAGGATATAAAGTAGGAAAAAGAAGTACATTAAAAGAAGTTGGCAAAACATTTTTAAAAGCTTTTCCGAGTTTAACTTTACTATTTGTAATAATTGGTGGTATTGTAGCTGGTATTTTTACAGCAACAGAAGCGTCTGCTGTAGCTGTTTTGTATACATTAATTTTAGGTTTTTATTACAAAGAGATTAAGCTAAAAAATTTACCTGAAATATTATTAGATTCTTGTGGAACCACTGCAATTGTTATGTTGTTAATTGGTGCATCTATGAGTATGTCTTGGGTTATGTCTTATGAAAATATTCCACAAGACATTAGTAATTTATTATTGTCTTTAAGTGATAATCCAATTCTTATTCTTTTAATCATTAATTTACTATTACTATTTGTAGGTATTTTTATGGATATGACTCCTGCAGTATTAATTTTTACTCCTATATTTTTACCAATTATTAATGAATTAGGAATGAATCCTATTCAATTTGGGATTGTGATGGTTTTAAATTTATGTGTTGGTTTGTGTACACCTCCTGTTGGCTCTGTACTTTTTGTAGGTGTTGGAGTAGCTAATACAACTATCGAAAAAGTAATTAAACCACTATTACCCTTGTTTTTTGCAATGATAGTTTCACTACTTTTAGTCACTTATTTTTCAGAATTAAGCCTTTGGTTGCCTAGAATGTTTGGATTACTTTAAAACTAAAACCATCTAACTTAAAGTTAACTTTAAAGCATATAAATAATTTTAGACTTTCTGCTTAATAACTTGTTTTATTTGTCTTTTATTGGGTGCAGACGCTTGTTTTTATTAGTATTCGTAGGCTAATTATGTATTTTTGAAATCAACAGAAAAGTGTTTTTTCTAGTTTAAGGTAGCTTATTTATGCTCTTTCTTTCTAGGTAATAAATGTAAATCACTTTTTAAATTTTAGTAAATAAATAATTTAAATTTTAATAATTACTGTTTTAAAATGTTCAGTTAGGTCTTTAAGAAACATAGATAAACTTATAGAAGTTGAGCTTTATCATCTCAACTTTGCTTTACTAAGGAAAGTGTAAATTAAATTAATTGTATATCAATTATTTATATAAAAATTTATTTCAACTTTTACTAAATATTTGTTAAAAGTATTTTTCTTTACAATTTTAGAACTCTAATTGCGTAAATTTACAATTGGGTAAGGTTTTACCTTATCCTTCTTTTTCATAGCAATTTTCCCACTTCTCATCGAGGAGTGGGTTTTTTATTTTTATCTTGCACAAAAGATTTCAATTTGAAAAAAATTATAGTTTCTGTAACTAACGATATCTCTACAGATCAAAGAGTAGAAAAAGTCTGTAATACCTTGCTAAATGCTGGATATGAAATTCTTTTAATTGGTAAACAAAACGAAAACAGCAAACCTTTAGAAAGAAATTATAACACAAAAAGAATTCGCGTTTTTTTTAAAAAAGGTATTTTATTTTATGCTGAGTTTAATTTGAAGCTATTTTTCACCCTTCTTTTTACAAAAAAAAACATGCTTTTAGCAAATGATTTGGACACACTTTTACCAAATTATTTAGTGAGTTTGTTACAAAGAAAAAAAATTGTGTATGATAGTCATGAATTATTTCCTGAAATCCCTGAATTGGTCAATAGACCATTTGCTAAAAAATTCTGGACTGTTTTAGAGAAAACAATTCTACCTAAATTAAAAAACACATACACAGTTTGCAACAGTATTGCAACATTTTACAATGAAAAATATGCTGCTGATTTTAAAACAATTATAAATTTACCAACTAAAAAGAAAATCGTTAAAACTTCATTTCCTTTTGATTATACTGATGAAAAAATAATACTTTATCAAGGTGCAATTAATGTTGGTAGAGGTTTGGAGTTAATGATTGAAACCATGTCCTTTCTTGAAAACTGTATCTTTGTAATTATTGGTGATGGTGATATTTTTGAATCTTTAAAAGAAAAAGTAATTACCAAAAACCTGACTCATAAAGTTCATTTTTTAGGAAGAAAAAATCCAAAAGAACTCCATAAAATAACGCCTTTAGCAAATTTAGGTATTAGTATTGAAGAAGATTTAGGCTTGAATTATAGATTTGCATTACCAAATAAAATATTCGATTATATTCAAGCAAATGTGCCTATTTTGGTTTCTGACTTGCCTGAAATGAAAAGTGTTGTTTTGGATTATAAAGTTGGCGAAATTGTTACAAATAGAGATCCTAAAAAACTTGCAGATCAAATTGAAAACCTCTTAAAAAAAGATTTTACTATAACTTTAGAAAAAGCGAAAGAAACTTTAATTTGGGAACATCAAGAAGAGTTGCTTTTATCAATCTTTAAAGGAGCAAAATAGTTATTTTTTATATTGATGTGGGTTTTCTCGAACACCTTTCTTAAAAATTTTTCGCAATCCAGATCGTAAATTATTATCAACTTGTAAAATAACATCTTTTACCTTTTCTGAAGATCTACCTCTAAAAGTAGTTACGTGAAAAGAATCGGATTCTAATATAGGTTCATCAGAAAAATAATAATTAGAAACACAGCATCTTGTAGCATCTTTGGCTACTTTACTTACAGAATGCCAAGATTTTTGGTGTGTTGTCATGACCACTAATCTATTAAATTTACTCAAAATTGTAATTGGATCCTCCTTTAATCCATTTGGCCAAAGTTCTAAATTTCCACCATTTTCTAGTTCCCAATTGGGAGTTGTGTAATATAATAAGTTTAAAACTCGCCATCTACTTCTATCTTTATCATGAGAATTATCTAAATGCGGATTCAAAAAATTATCTTTTTTCATTAAAGATAAACCACCTGCATATAAAAATTCATCACCATAAATATTTTTTAAATCGCAAATTTCTGCAACAAGTTTTATAACTTTATCATCTTGAAAAGCATAAATAACTTCCTCTAGAAGCGAATTATATTGATTCATTTGAAAAGCTGTAAACTTATATTCTTTTAAGCTTTTTCTTTTTACGGTTTCTTCTGTTGATGGAAATTTCTCAAAAATTTCTAAAGCTAGATTTTTAGGCAGCAGATTATCAATATAAAAATAACCAATATCTTTTTTAGAGTTTAAAAACTGTTGTTTTAAAACCTCTTTATTTTCAAGTAACTGCTTATAAATTATATGTCCGATTTCAGCTTTATTCATTTCTTGATTTTAAAAAACATACATAACATACTTTCATACAATTAAAGTAAAAAACATTCGATTTTTTAATCGCTAATTTCTCGAAAATCGGATAAAAATTACCTGTAAATCTACTTAATTTTAAATTCCCTAACTTCTTTGTGACTTTCAACAAAGCTATTTCTTCTTTTTCAATTAATTGTTCTTCTTCTAAAAAAACTAAATTTTCCATCGCTTTTTTAGTTTTAGCAACAAAAACTTTATTGTCATCAATTCCTAAATGATAAACTTCGTTTTCTAAATGCGCTATTTTATAACCTTTTTGTATCAACTTTAAAGAAAACAACAAATCTTCTCTTCCGTATTTTTTAAGTTTTTCTTCAAAAATAATTGTTTTAAACACATCTTTTTGAATTAAAAAATTTGATGTAAAAAAATATTTACTCGGATTTTCCAATCTTTTTTCTCTGGAAATTTCTTCATGTTTTTTTCCATATTTGTAACGTAATAAATCTAAATTTTCTTTTTTATGTTGATACAGTAATCCTCCACAAAAAACAGTTTTAGATGTATTAAAGCAGGCAATATAATTTTTAATAAATTGATTATTTGTGGGCAAAACATCTGCATCTAAAAAAAGCAACCATTTATAAGTTGCTTCTTTTGCTAATAAGTTTCTAATTGCACTTCTACCAATATTATTTTCTAAAACGTTAAACCTTGCGTTTTCTAGAGAATTTATTTTTTCATTTTTTGCATTTAATTCAGATTTAGAACCATCATCAAAACAAATAATCTCGAAAGCAATTTGCGCTAAAATTAATTGTTGATGAATTTTATCAACCAAAAAAAAAGCATTATAATTATATGTTGGTATTAAAACTGAAAGCATTAATTTGTTGCTTGTTGCACAACTTCAAACAACTCCCCTGCTTCTACTTTTAAAGTAGTGTGCTTGAATTTTACAATTAATTGATAATCGTGAGTTGCCATTAAAATTGTTTTGCCACTTTTATGAATTTCATTTAATAGTTCCATAACTTCTAAAGAAGTTTTTGGGTCTAAATTTCCTGTAGGTTCATCTGCCAAAATTAATTCTGGGTCGTTTAACAAAGCTCTTGCAATGGCAACTCTTTGTTGTTCACCTCCAGAAAGTTCGAATGTGTTTTTGTAATGTTGAGATTGCATCCCAACTTTCTCTAAAACTTCGTTTATTTTGGCTTTTATCTCGTCTTTATTTTTCCAACCTGTAGCTTTTAAAACAAATTCTAGATTTCCAAAAACGGTTCGATCACTTAATAATTTAAAATCTTGGAAAACAATCCCTATTTTTCTCCTCAAAAACGGAATATCTTTCTCTTTTAAGTTTTTTAAATCAAAGTCTACAATAGAGCCAGTGCCTTCTTGCAATATTAAATCACCATAAAGTGTTTTCATTAAACTACTTTTTCCACTGCCTGTTTTACCAATCAAATAGTAAAAATCTCCTTTGTTAATGGTTAAATTAACTTGCGATAACACCAAATTTTCTCTTTGATAAATGGCTGCATTCTCTAAATGTAAAACTGGTTTGTCCATAAAAATAGTAGTTTATACAAACTTATTAGTTTCTATTGATTTTAGAACATAAAATTTGAAAAATTCTTACTTTTGATGTAAATTATTTTGAACATTTTTTATGTGGTAAGCCAACAAAATCTAAAAATGTTCGTTAAGTAAGTAAATAACCAACAACAATTGTATGAAATTTCGTTTTATCAAAAAACATATTTTATTTTGTATCTTTTTTACAACCTCTTTTGCGATGTTTTCGCAACAAACGGTTGTTGATGCAAATATAGTTTCAGACTTTAATAATGCATTAAAACTTTATAATGATAAAGCATATGCTGATGCTCAAAAAGGATTTGAAAAAGTACAAAACACAGCAAAAGAAAGCTCTAGTTTAAAAGCAGATGCAACTTATTATGATGCAATGTGTGCTATAAGATTAAACCAAACAGCTGCAGATGAAAAAGTGTTAAATTTTGTTGATGAAAACCCAACAAGTAATAAAAAGAACAAAGCTTTTTTTAATGTTGCAAACTATTATTTTGCCAATAAAAAAGCAGCTCACGCTTTAAAATGGTACGAAAAAGTAAATACAGATTTATTATCCGAAGAAAATAAAAAGGAATTAAATTTTAAAATGGGTTATGGTTTGTTAGTTGCTAAAGCTTACGAACGTTCTAAAGATAAATTTCTACCTTTAATAAATGACCCAAAATATGGGAATGACTCTAGATACTATTATGGCTTTATCGCCTATAAACTAGAAGATTATGGCATTGCAGCTTCTACTTTAAAGCAAATTGAAAACGATAAAACTTACAAAGCAGAAATTTCTTACTACTTATTAGATATTAGTTTTAAAGCTGGTCAATTTGAAAAATGTGTGGAAGTTGGTACAGAACTTTTAAAAACTGCTAGAAGAAATGACATTTCTGAAATTTCTAAAATTATTGGCGAAAGTTATTTCAATTTAGAAAAATATGCTGCAGCAATTCCTTATTTAAAAGGTTATACAGGAAAAGGTGGCAAATTAAATAATACAGATTATTATCAATTAGGCTATGCTTATTACAAACAAAACGACTTTGAAACTGCCATTAGCTATTTTAATAAAATTATTGATGAAAAAAATACAGTTTCGCAAAATGCATATTATCATTTAGCTGAATGTTATTTAAATATTGATAAAAAAACGGAAGCTTTAAATGCGTTTAAAACTGCAGGCGAAATGAGTTTTAATATTAAAATTCAACAAGATGCTGCTTTAAATTACGCAAAATTAAGTTATGAAGAAGGCAATCCTTTTGAAAATGTTACAGATGTTTTGCAGAATTATTTAAAGAATTACCCAAACTCAACTTCTTATACTGAGATTAATGAATTGGTGGTTTCATCATTTATAAATCAGCTAGATTTTGAAGGAGCTTTGGTCTTTTTATCGAAAAAAAATACCCAAGAAAATATTGCCTTAACCTCTGAAGTTTCTTTGTACAGAGGTATTCAATTATTTAATGAGCAAAAATTGCAAGAAGCATTGCCTTATTTTGTGAAAGGAAAAAGTTCTTCAGAAACCGAAATCAGTCATAAAGCGAACTATTGGGAAGCAGAAACTTTATATCAATTAGAAAATTACGAAGATGCTTTAAACAAATTCATCAACTTTAATAATCGTTTAAGAAACAGCAATAGTGATGCTTTTCCTTTATTGCAATACAATATTGGATACTCACATTTTAAGCTGAAAAACTATGAAAAAGCTGCAAACACGTTCGAAGCTTTTCTAGGAAAAAGAGATTTAGAAATCGATATAAAAAACGACACTTATATTCGTTTGGGAGATAGTTATTTTGCTGCAAAAAATTATTTAGAGGCTTTAAGGGCTTATCAAACTGTAGTAAATAACGAAGGAACTGAGGCAGATTATGCTCAATATCAAATAGGAATGAGTTATGGTTTTAGGGAGTTAGATGATCAGAAAATTGTAGCATTAACGAATGTTGTCAATAAATATCCAACCTCTAATTTAAAAGATGATGCTTTATATCAACTTGCAAATACCTACACAAAAATTAGAAACAATCAAAAAGCACATGAAGCTTATGAGAGATTGTTAGAAAAACATCCTAAAAGTGTCTTTTTGCCTAAAGCTTTAGTTCGCCAAGGTTTGTTGTATTATAAAGATAATGAAAACAGAAAAGCTTTAGAGAAATTTAAATTAACAACAAGTAAATTTCCTAATTCTGCTGATGCTCTTGAAGCTGTTAGAAATGCAAAAAATATTTATGTTGATGAGGATAATCTAGATGGTTATGTAAGTTGGACTAAAACATTACGTTTTGTTGATGTGTCTGATTCTGAGTTAGAAAACTCAACCTTTGCAATTGCAGAACGTAAATATTTTGAAGGCAAAAACAATAGCACAATTGCTAGTTTAAGGAAATATTTAAGCAGTTTCCCAAATGGAAAAAATCAGTTAAAAGCAACTTATTATTTAGCAGATTTACTGTTTAAAGAAAAACTATACTCAGAAGCTATCGAAAAATATAAAGTTGTTTTAAATGCAGGACAGAGTGAATTTAGCGAAGATGTTTTGGCAAAATTATCTCAAATTTACTTGCAGAGACAAGATTATTATGGCGCAATTCCCTTATTAGAAAGGTTAGAAAGAGAAGCTTACATTACAGAAAACATTTTATATGCTCAAAGTAATTTAATGAAAGGGTATTCTAGTACCAAAGCCTACAATTTGGCTATAGATTATGCAGAAAAGATATTAGCTAAAAACAAATTAGATGATAATTTAAAGTTAGATGCAACTACTGTAATTGCAAGAACTTCTTTTATAACTTTAGATTTAAGAAAAGCAGAAAAATTTTACAAACAAGTTGAAGAAATTGCAACTGGAGAGTTAAAAGCCGAGACTTTATATTTTAATGCTTATTTCAAAAATTTGAATAACGAATACGAAGCATCTAACAAAGTTGTACAAGAATTAATTGCAACGTATTCTAATTACAAATATTGGGGCGTAAAAAGCTATGTAATAATGGCTAAAAATTACTACGAACTAAAAGATGTGTATCAAGCAACCTTTATTTTAGAAAACGTAATTAAGAATTTTACACAATTCGATGATATTGTAAAAGATGCTAAGTTAGAGCTTACTAAAATAAAAGAAAACGAAGCCAAAACTAATAATTCTATAACTCCACAAACTAAAAATTAATGAAAAAGGGCTTTCTTATATTTTTAATTTTCATAGGATTTTTGAGCGCAAATGCTCAAACAGAAGTTCCTGTAAAACGAAAAGATACTGTAAAAACAGAAGTTGTAGAAGTAATTACAACTTACAATCCAGAAATTGCAGACGCAAATAAAATTAAAAAAAATCCGACTTTAAAATTGCTGGATAAGAGCAAGAAAAAGAAATTGGAGTACGCTATTTTTTCTGCACCAGTTGCCTCTACTTTTATTCCTAAAAGTGGTGTTGTAAAAGGGATTGATGTTGGTATAAAAGAACGAATTTATGGCAATTACATTGCTGCTGGTTTTGGTAATTATACGTCTCCTTATTTTGAGGCTTATATTCATAATCAAACTCGTTTTGAAAGTGAGTTTGGGCTATCTACAAAATACGCAGCTTCCTTCGATAATATTGATAATACTGTTTTAGATAGTGATTTCTCTAACTTTTCAGCAAGTCTTTTTTACAAGCAAGAAGAGCGTTATTTCGATTGGAAAGTAACCTTAAACACAGAAAGAAATAATTACAATTGGTATGGTTTAAAAGAAAATACCTTTACTGATAACGTAATTGATAATATTGAAGAAAATCAAACTTACAATTATTTTAATGTAGTTGGTGAACTAGATTTTTTAGATTCTTATATTGATAAAAGTGAATTATCTATCTCTTATTTTTCTGATGAGTTTAGCAGCAACGAGTTTTTAATCAACCTAAATACAAATTTTGATTTACCTATTGATTTTATAAGTAGAAACTTAGATAATTTAAAAGTAAATACTTCTTTAGAGTTTTTAAACGGAACATTTGAGCGCGATTATCAAAATCAAAATGATATAAATTATTCGATTTTTACTGCAAAAATAAACCCTGAATACAACACAACATTTAGTGGTTTTGCGTTAAAATTAGGAACTAAACTTTTCGCTTCTTTTGATACTGAAAATAGTGTAAATCATTTTTTAATATATCCTGATATCAAAATTCAAAAAACAATTATTAAAGAACAATTAAATGTGTATGCTGGAGTTTTTGGCGATTTCAAAACCAATACATATAGAAATTTCACAACCGAGAATCCATTTATTTCTCCTACTCAATTCATAACTCAAACAGCAGAAAAGTATAATGCTTTTATAGGTTTTAATGGTGTTATTCATAAAGACCTTAGTTTTAATATTTCTGCCAACATAAAAGAAGAGGAAGATAAAGCGTTGTTTGTAAGAAACAACTCAAAATCTAATGGAGTTACAAATAGTGTAAATGGAACCGAATTAAAAGGTTTTGAATACGGAAATTCGTTTTCTGTTTTTTATGATGATGTAAAAACCACATCGTTATTTGCAGAATTAGCGTATGATTTTAGTAAAAATCTAGAACTATCAACAAACATTCAATTTGATAATTTTAAGATGACTACTTTAACAGAAGCTTGGAATTTACCAACTGTTCAAACTACAGTTTCTGCTAAATACACAACTAATAAATGGTTTGCAACCACTAATATTTTTTATGTGGGAGAAAGAAAAGATGTTTTATATAGTTCAGTTTCGCCATCAAGTTTAGGTGGTGTACAAACTTTAAATTCATTTGTTGATGTTAACTTAAATGGAGGCTATCATTTTAATGACAAATTTTCTGCATTTTTAAAAGTAAACAATGTTTTAAACACAGATTATCAACGTTTCGCTAATTTTAATGTGCAAGGTTTTCAAATTTTAGGAGGTATTACTTATAAGTTTGATTTTTAAAAAGCTACCATTTAACGATTCTTAATAACAAGTAAACTAAAATATTTATAAGTTAAAATCACTTTTTGCTTATATTTACACCCTATGTTTTATTATATATTAGTTGCTTTTCAAGCATTTTGTATTTTTCATGTTTATAAAAGCAGAAACGAGAGCTACTGGTACTTTGTAATCTTTTTAGTGCCTTTAATTGGATCTTTGATATATCTTTTTTCTCAAATAATAAATAAAAAAAATATTAAAAACACGAAAAACAAACTTACTGAAGTTGTTAATCCTGCAAAAAAAATTAAAGAATTAGAACAAAAATTATCTTTATCAGATACCTTTCAGAATAAAATACATCTTGCTGATGAGTATAAAAATCAGAAAGATTATAACAATGCTATTTTATATTATGAAAGAGCCTTGGATGGTAAATTTAAAAACAATCCTCACACTATAAACAAAGTTTTGAAATGTTATTTCAAAACAAAAAACTATGGCAAAGTTGTAGAGTATGGAAAGAAAATACCACTAGACACCTCTTTTAAAGGCTCCATTTGCATGTATGCAGTAGCTTTAGAAAATTGCAACTATTTTGAAGAAGCTGAATTACAATTCAGAAAACCGAATATTCGTTATTCAAATTATGCAGAAAGATTACAATTATCAGAATTTTTAGTGAGAATAGATAAACAACAAGAAGCTAAAGTAGTTTTAGAAGAAATTGTTGGCGAAATTGATAATATGATTGAAATCAACCAAAAAAAACATCGTATTGTTTATCTAGAATCTAGAAAAATATTAAAAAGAATTTAGATTTTTAAGTGAAATTAATTCAACATTTTCCAAAGTTTATCTTTCAATTCTTGTAAGCCAGTTTCAGCAACAGAAGAAATAAATAAAGCTTCTACACCTTTTGGCAACGCTTCTTTTATTTCTGTTTGCAACTCTTCATCTAACATATCTGTTTTAGAAATAGCCAATAAACGATCTTTATCTAACAATTCAGGATTGTGTTTTTTAAGCTCGTTTAAGAGTATTTCATATTCTTTATTGATATCATCAGAATCTGCAGGAATTAAGAATAATAAAGCCGAATTACGCTCTATATGTCTTAAAAAACGATGACCTAAACCTTTACCTTCTGCAGCACCTTCTATAATTCCAGGAATATCTGCCATTACAAAAGTTTGATGATTTCTGTGCTCAACAATTCCTAAGTTAGGTTTTAAAGTTGTAAAAGCATAATCTGCAATTTTAGGTTTTGCTGATGTTAAAACAGATAATAAAGTAGATTTACCTGCATTTGGGAAACCAACTAAACCAACATCTGCCAATAATTTTAATTCCATTCTAAACCAACCATCTAAACCATCAATACCTGGTTGTGCATATCTTGGTGTTTGATTTGTAGATGTTTTAAAATTCCAGTTTCCAAGACCACCTTTACCTCCTTGTAATAGAACAACTTCTTTTTTATCTTCAGTTATTTCTAAAATTACTTCGTCTGTATCTGCGTCTTTTATAATAGTTCCTAAAGGTACATCAATATAAATATCTGCTGCATCTGCACCAGAACTTCTACTTGCACTACCTGCTCCACCACCTTCTGCTCTAAAGTGTCTTTTAAACTTTAAATGAAACAACGTCCACATATTTTTGTCTCCACGCAAAATAACATGTCCTCCACGTCCTCCATCTCCTCCATCAGGACCACCTTTGGTAATAAACTTTTCTCTGTGTAAATGCACAGATCCTTGTCCTCCTTTTCCAGAAGATGCGTAAATTTTTATGTAATCAACAAAATTTCCTTCAGTCATATTCGTGTGTATTTGTGTACTTGTTAAAATATATAAATGTTGAAATATTCAGATTGTTTAAACAATTAAACGTTTAAACATTTTAATAATTTATAAAGCATCAAATACTTCAGCAATTCTCTCTGTAATTTCTTTAATAGAACCAACTCCATTAATTCCATAATATTTATTTTGATCTGCAAAATAATTTTTAAGAATTGAAGTTTTTGTATTGTATTCGTTAAAACGATTTCTAATTTTAGATTCATCAGTATCGTCTGATCTCCCACTAGTTTTTCCTCTTTCTAACAAACGAGTTACTAAAACATCTTCAGGCACTTCTAAAGCAATCATTCCGTTAATTTGCTCGCCTTTATCAGCTAAAAAAGAATCTAAAGCTTCTGCTTGAGATTGTGTTCTTGGAAAACCATCAAAAATAAAACCATTCGCATCTGCATTTTTTTCTACTTCTGCTTTTAGCATATCTATGGTTACTTCATCTGGTACCAAATCTCCTTGATCCATATATTCTTTCGCTAACAAACCTAATTCTGTAGCATTTTTAATATTGAAACGAAATACATCTCCTGTAGAAATATGTATTAAATTATACATATCTTTTAAAAATGTTGCTTGCGTTCCTTTTCCTGCTCCTGGAGGTCCAAATAATACGATGTTTTTCATTTTAGGTTTTGTTGATAGTTGATATATTGATGCGTAATTTCTTCCTAATCCATTATAATCTAAACCATAACCCACAATAAATTTGTCTGCTATACTTTTACCAATATAATCTATTGGGAGTTCTTTTCTAAACACATCTGGTTTAAAAAACAACGAAACTACTTTTAATTTTTTTACATTTTTATCTTTAAAAATATCATAAATTTCTTGCAAAGTTGAGCCTGTATCTATAATATCTTCCAAGATAATAACAGTTCTGCCTGTTAAATCTTCATTGATACCTACTAAATGTTTTACTTTTTCAGTTGAAGTTGTGCCTTGATAAGAAGCTAACTTCACAAAAGATACTTCACAATTTCCTTTATATTCTCTTATAAAATCTGCAGCAAATAGAAAACATCCATTTAAAATACCCACAAAAATAGGAATTTCACCTTTTGGCATATCTGCTTTTACTTGATGTGCTAATTTTTTTACAATTCGAGTAATTTCATCCTCATGAATATAAGGTTTAAAATATAAGTCGTCAAGTTTTATAATTTTCATAAGAGTGCAAATATAATAGGTATATGTTAAAGGAAAAACCGTTTTCTTATACTAAACTTATTCAAGTGTCATATAAGAAAACGGTTTTAAATTATTATAATTATTTTTTTATTCTTTATCTTCTTTTTTAGTAGTGTCGTACATAATTGGTGTTGCCACAAATATAGATGAATACGTACCTACAACAATACCTACGATTAATGCAAACATAAATCCTTTAATAGAATCACCTCCGAAAAAGAAAATTGCTAACATTACCAACAAAGTTGTTAAAGAAGTATTTATTGTTCTTCCTAAAGTTTTGTTGATTGCATCATTAACCAAAACATTTCGTTTTCCAATTCTTTCGTTCGTAAATTCTCTAATTCTATCGAAAATAATAACAGTATCGTTTAATGAATACCCAACAACTGTTAATATGGCTGCAATAAAAGATTGATCTATTTCCATATCAAAAGGCATGATATTATAAGCTATTGAAAATACACCTAATACGATTAAAACATCATGAAAAACTGCTGCAACTGCACCAAAACTATAAGATATTTTTCTAAAACGTAATAAAATATATAAGAATACAATTAGTAAAGAACCAAATACAGAATATAAAGCGGATGTTTTAATATCATCTGCAATAGTAGGCTCAACTTTCATATAACTCATAACACCAGCTCCGTTTTTCTCAAAACCTGGTTTAAAGTTTTCGTAAGTTGTTGTTCCTAAATAAGATTGTAAACCTGTATATAAAGTGTTTTGAACTTCTTCATCTATTTCCTGGCCTTCTTCTTCAATTTTATAAGCTGTTGTTATTTTTAATTGATTATCATCTCCATACGTTTTTACTTCTGGAGCTGTACCAAATGAAGCTTTTAAACTTTCAGCCACTTCTGTTGCACTCATTGGTTGCTCAAAACGAACAACATAAGAACGACCTCCTTTAAAATCTACTCCTTGTTTTAAACCTACTGTAAAAATAGATATAAGACTGATGATTATAAGTGTCCCAGAAATAACGTATGCAATTTTACGTTTTCTAATATATTGAATGTTGATGTTTTCAAACCATCCTTTAGAAACTGATGTGTTGAAAGTTAATTTAGCACCTTTATTAACAGCACCATCAATTAAAATACGAGTAATAAATACAGCTGTAAATAATGATGTTAAAATACCGATAATTAACGTTAATGCAAATCCTTTAATAGGTCCTGTTCCAAAAACATATAAAATAACACCTGTTAATAAGGTTGTAATGTTTGCATCTATAATTGCAGATAAAGCTCCTTTAATAGAGAAACCTTCTTCTACAGATTGTTTTAAACCTTTTTTAGAGCTTAATGCTTCTTTAATTCTTTCAAAAATAATTACGTTGGCATCCACACACATACCAATTGTTAAGATTATACCTGCAATTCCAGGTAACGTTAACACTGCATTAAAAGATGCTAAAATTCCGAAAATAAAGATAATGTTCACTATTAAAGCAATATCTGCATATAATCCTGCTTTTCCATAGTATAAAATCATCCAAAGTAATACTATTAAAATAGCAATACCAAATGAGATAAAACTTGCATTAATTGCTTCTTGTCCTAAAGATGGCCCAACAACTTCTGCTTGAATAATTCTTGCAGCAGCAGGTAATTTACCAGCTTTTAATACTGTAGAAATATCTTCTGCTTCTGCAACTGTCATAGTTCCTCCAGAAATAGAAGTTCTACCACCAGAAATTACTTGATTTACAGAAGGTGCAGTATACACATAATCATCTAAAACAACTGCTACAAAATTACCAACATTATCTGCTGTCATTTTTGCCCATTGTTTTGTTCCAGAGCTATTCATTGTCATACTAACTTCTGGCTTGTTTAGTTGATCAAAAACTTGACCAGCATCTAAAATAACGTCACCTTCAATAGTTGGTTTATCATTTCTGTTTCCTTTAATTGCGTATAATTCAATTAATTCTACAGTTCCATCTGCACTAGCATTAGATTTATAATTCCATAAAAATTTAGCGTACTTTAAATCATTTGGTAATAACGCTCTAATTTCTTTTCTTTTTAATAAATCATTTACAGTAGCAGTATCTAAAACACTAGCTTGTGCAACAACAGAACTTAATTGTTGTTGAGACTGTGCTACATTAGGCATTAAATATGTAAATAAGCTCTTTTGATTTTCTTCAGCAGTATCTAAATCATCCCCTAATAAATCATCAATATCATCTTTCTTAATGGAATCATTTTCTTGCTCGTTAACTGTTTTCTCGTTTAATAATTCAGCAACTTTTGTATTCGCTTCAAAGAAAAAGTTTTGAACCTCTGCATTTGTATACACTTCCCAAAACTGTAATTCAGCTTTACTTGTAATTAATCTTATAACACGATCTATATCTCTTGCTCCTGGTAATTCAATTTGAATTCTACCAGAGTTTCCAATTCTTTGAATACTTGGTTGAGTTACTCCAAATTTATCAATTCTACTTCTTAAAACTTCGAAAGCAGTACCAATAGAACTATTAATTTCTTTTTGTAAAGTTTCTCTAACACTAATATTTCCTTCATCAAAAGAAATCTTTTCGCTTAATGCTTTTGTTCCAAAAATAGATGGATCACTTAATTTTGTAGTTCCTGCAACTTTTTCAAATTCCTCGAAAAATAAGTCTAAGTAATTAGCATTACTATTTTTCTGTGCTTCGTCTGCAGCTGCTAAAGCTTTGTTAAACGCTTCGTTTTGAGACTCGTTAGACAAACTGATTAAAACCTCTTTTACAGAAATTTGTAAAATAGCATTAATACCACCTTTTAAATCAAGACCAAGATTCATTTCTTTGTCTTTCACATCATTATAAGAATAAGAAGCGATTCCTAAATCTATAATTTTTTTGTTTGCTACACTATCTAAATATTTTCCTTCAGATTTTGCGATTTCTCTCACATTTTCCTTTGGATGTAAATTTTTAGCATATGCTACTGCATCATCTTCTACTTTAGTTGCTAAAAATGTAAATGATAATTGGTATAAACTCACTAATCCAAAAAGGATTGCGAATACCTTAATAAGTCCTTTGTTTTGCATTCTATTTATAGTTGTTTGTTAGTCAAAAAATTAAAACGGGCAAATATATAACTTCTCGTACTTTTTGACAATGATTTGTTTTAATGTTTTTTTTTGAATATTGAAGCATTATATTCAACTGTAAAAGGTGATTCTAAGGATTCAAAACCCACCAATTACAAAAATCAGGTATTGTAGTAAATTGGGCCAGCTCTAACTTCTGGCTTGCAATGAGGTTTATTGTCTTTATCTATTGAAAGACTTTTATGAAATGTGTAGTATGTTTTAAAAACCTTGTTAGCTTCCTTAACTTGAATACTTTCTAAAGATGCAAAATTTTGATTTGTTAAAAATCTTTGAGCATCGTACTTAATCTCTAAAACAGCATTATTATCTAAATTTGATATCTCAACATCTGTATTTAACTCATAAATATCTAAATTATAAGTTGATGTGTTTTTTGAAAAAGGAAAATTTTCTTGTTGTTTTTCTGATGGATTATGAAGTCCTAATAAATGACCTTCTGAAAGAATTTCTTTAATATTAGCAACATTTACAACACTATAATAGGATATTTTTAAGGCGCCATTTTCAGTTTCTTGCACTAAAATATTTGTTGCACCAGCTTCTAATAGTTTTTCTTTTACATTAAAAATGGTGTTATCAATATCTTTTTTTGCAGTCTTAAAATCAACAAATTCTAAAACAATTTCTTGATTAGGCACAAAAGTATTTTCTTGTATAGAACCAAGAAAAATAGAAAGAATTAAAAGTAGACTAAAGTACCATTTTAGTTTCATGTGGCGAATATATAAAAAATAAGATTGCTTTAATCAATTCGTAAAAAGCAATCTTATTTGATGCTATTTATTTTATCAACTTTTAAAAAAAAGCTAGACTTAAAAAACACGATAAACTTAATTTTTAAATCTCTTTCTGTTTTTTTTTGATGTTAAAAAAAATTACTCGTTTTTTAAAATTAAAGTGATACTCATTCTAATTTGACTATAAGAAACCTCTTCATTTAGTTTTTCGTAAATTGGTTTTAGTTCATTTTTTTGATTAAATTGATTGAAAACCACACGCACTTTATCTAAAGTTTCTTTGGTTACATACTTTTCTAAATCGATGTCTTTTCCCTCAGAATACAATTGAGATAAATGAGAAAAAATAGTTGTAATTGACAAACTTCTTTTTTCTGCAATTTCTGCAGGACTCAATCCTTCTTTATAGTAACTAAATGTTTTATTTGTTGTTGGTACTTTTCTTGGTTTGGCAACAGCCTTAAATTTACGAATAACATCCATAAATTCAGTTCCATATTTCTCCATTTTGTTCATACCAACTCCAGAAATTGATAAAAATTCGTTTTCTGTTGTTGGCAATACACTTGCCATTAATTTTAAAGTTTTATCACTAAAAACAATATATGCAGGCATATTTTCTTCTTTTGCAATGGCATATCTTATTTTTTTAAGTTCCGTAAATACGTCTTTATTTACTTCACCCTCAGTTGCAATTTTTATCGTTTTTTGTATTTTCTTTTTATCAGCAGGTGCAACAGGTGTTGTTAAACGCATTGTTTTTTCTCCTTTTAAAACTTGCCAACCAATAGGTGTTATTTTCAAAGCCGAACTTTCAGCATACATTATTTCAATTAAACCTTGGTTTGCCATCTGAATTACATAATCTCGCCAATCGAAAAAACTAACATCCTTACCTACTCCATAGGTTTTTAAAGTTGCATAATTTTTCTCATGAATATCAGCATTATTACTTCCTCTCAACACATTAATTAGCATTGTAATTCCGTCTTTTTCGCCCATTCTTACAATTCCAGAAAGTGCTTTTTGCGATAAAATTGTGCCATCAAAACCCTTTGGTGGATTTTCGCAAACATCACAATTGCCACAATTTTCTGATAGATGTTCTCCAAAATAGGATAATAGAATTTTTCTTCTACAAGATTTTGCTTCTGCAAACTGCAACATTCTATTCAGTTTTTCCTTTTGCATCACAACATTTGCTCCTTGATCTGCAAATTGACTATACAAAACAAAATCTCTCATATTAAAATAAAGTACAGTTTCTGATGGCAAACCATCTCTTCCTGCTCTTCCTATTTCTTGATAATATCCTTCTAAATTTTTCGGTAAATTATAATGAATTACAAAACGCACGTTCGATTTGTCAATACCCATTCCAAAAGCAATGGTAGCTACAATTATTTTTATCTCATCATTTATAAAATCGGTTTGTGTTCTTTCTCTATCTTCATTATCCATTCCTGCATGATAAAATGCAACAGAATGCCCATCTTGTTTTAAATAGCTAGCAACTTCTTCCGTATTTTTTCTGCTTAGACAATAAATAATACCACTTTCATTTTTTCGTCTTTCTATAAAATTGGCGATTTCTTGTAGTTTTTTTCTTTTTTGAACTTGCCCACGAACTTCAATACTCAAGTTTTTTCTATCAAAAGAAGAAATAAATAGTTTTGATTTTTTCAAGCCTAATTGCGCCTCAATATCTTTTCTGGCAGATTTATCTGCAGTCGCTGTCAACGCCATAAAAGGGACCTTTGGCAACGAATTTCTAAACACTTTTAGCTGTGTATATTCAGGTCTAAAATCATGACCCCACATACTTACACAATGTGCTTCATCAATAGCAACTAATTTTATGTTGAGTTGTTTTAGCCAAGCATTGCTAACAGAAATTAATTTTTCTGGGGATAAATATAAGAGTTGTAAATCTCCATTTATTGCTTTGGTTATAACGTCATTTTCTTCTTGAACAGAAATAGAGCTATTAAAAAAATCGGCTTTTATGCCATTTGATTTTAGAGCTTGAACTTGATCTTTCATCAACGAAATTAATGGAGAAACTACGATGGTAATTCCATCAAAAATTAAAGCAGGAATTTGAAAACACATCGATTTTCCACCTCCAGTTGGCATCAACACAAAACTATCTTTTCCTTCAATTGTTCTGTTGATAATTTCCTCTTGCAAAGGACGAAAATTATCATACCCGAAAATGTTTTTTAAAATAGTATGTGTTTGATTTTTCACTTTTATAAAAATTGGACTACAAACATACGTACTTTATATATGTAAAGAAAAATAGAATTTTGTTATTTAAAATTATGAAACAAAAAAAATCCAACTTTTTCAAGTTGGATTTTCTTCTATTTACTAATTCCTAAAATCTAGGAACTAAATATTATAATTCTAATAAGCCATTTGTTGCTTTTACACCCTCTGCAGAAGATGCTAAATGTGCTTTTTCAGCATCAGATAAATTAATTTCTACGATGCTTTCAATTCCGTTTTTACCTAAAACAACAGGAACTCCAATACATAAATCGTTTAAACCATATTCACCTTCTAATAAAGTAGAACAAGGGAAAATCTTTTTAGTATCGCAAGCAATTGCCTGAACCATTCCACTTACTGCAGCCCCAGGAGCATACCAAGCAGAAGTACCTAATAAACCAGTTAATGTTGCTCCACCAACTTTGGTATCTTCCATTACTTGATTTAATCTATCTTCTGAAATAAATTCTGAAACTGGCACAGAATTTCTTGTTGCCAATCTTGTTAAAGGAACCATTCCTTTATCTGAATGACCACCAATTACCATTCCATCAACATCAGAAATAGGTGCATCTAAAGCTTCTGCTAATCTATATTTAAAACGTGCAGAATCTAATGCTCCACCCATTCCAATAATTTTATTTTTAGCCAATCCTGTAGTTTTATGAACTAAATACGTCATAGTATCCATAGGATTTGAAACTACAATAATGATAGTTTCTGGAGAGTGCTCAATTAAATTAGCTGAAACTGTTTTTACGATTCCTGCATTAATTCCAATTAATTCCTCACGAGTCATTCCTGGTTTTCTAGGAATACCTGAAGTAATTACACAAACATCTGAATTTGCTGTTTTAGCATAATCATTTGTACTCCCTGTAATTTTTGTATCAAAACCATTTAAAGAAGCTGTCTGCATTAAGTCCATTGCTTTTCCTTCTGCATATCCTTCTTTAATATCTAACAAAACAACTTCTGCAGCAAAATTTTTAATGGCAATGTATTCTGCACAACTTGCACCAACTGCTCCTGCACCAACTACTGTAACTTTCATATCTTTTATTTAAATTATTAATGATTTTAAGTTGTAAAAATACACTATTTTAACATGTTTTTTCTTAATATAAAGCAAAAAAAAGTCCTTTAAATAGAATCTTTTAAACGACTTTTAAGATATATTTTTTCTATCGAATGCTAAAAGCAATCCCTAAATTAGCAGTATTATATTCTTGAAGCGTATAACTTCCAAAAATTTTAAAGAATCCTAAACTTAATCTTACACCTCCAGTAGTTCTGAAACCACTTGCATCAAACTTAGAAGTTAATGGATCTGAAATAGTTCTAGATGCTACTCCATAAGATAGTGTATAATCTCCTAACATATTAAGAGTTGAGCTTCCTGAACCATAACCAAAACCTCCATAAAGATTTACAATAGGGAAGTTTAAAGATGCAATAGCTTGAACTGTATAGGCATTTAACTTAAATTCAGCTAATCCATTTTGTGTTGATACATCTCCACTACTCTCTATTTCATAATCTACTGTCATATTTGTATAAGCAGCAAGTAGTGAAACATGTAAAGGTGTTTTTTCCATTGGCCCAAACCAACTTGTTATTTCTTTCTTTAAACCAATACCAAATAAACTCCCTTTTACATCGTCAGAACCTACTTTTGGAACTAATCGTAAGCTTACTTCAAATTTAGCAGGTAAACCTAAACTAATTTGAACTGCAGGAGCAGGAACAGCACTTAAAGGTAAACTTTCTTTAACCCCTCCAGGAGCGTTAAAAGTAGTACTGAATGGAACTCCACTTTCAACAAAATTTACGGTTGTAACAGGCGTAACATCTTCAGAACCTGCAACAGTAGCAGCAGTTATTGAACCTGCATTTATGGATGTTAAACCAGATAAAGTAAACATTTCGTCTTCCTCAGGAACTAATGATGCATTTAAACCAATAGCAATATCAAAACCAAATGGTTTATGAACTTTAGCTGTATGATACCACCCACTATTCATGCTATAAATTAAACCTTTCATTGCTGGTGTAATATATGCTTCAATTAATTTGCTTCGATCATTATTATCAGCTAATAAATATCCTTCAAAACCATCTTGCGCTTTTGTATTGAAAGCCAAGGCAATCAAGCCAATAAATAATAAGGTATGTTTTTTCATAATTTTTTAATTTTGTAATATTATAGATTGATTATAAAGCTAATATAAAAAAAAATACACACTTCGTAATGAAGTGTGTATAAATTCTACTAAATAATTTATATTAAACGTCTATATTTGCATATTTCGCATTTCTTTCAATAAAATCTCTTCTTGGTGGCACTTCATCTCCCATTAACATAGAGAAAACTCTGTCTGCTTCTGCTGGACTATCAATAACAACTTTTCTTAAGGTTCTAAATTCAGGATTCATTGTGGTATCCCAAAGTTGATCTGCGTTCATTTCCCCAAGACCTTTATAACGTTGAATATTTACAGAACCTCCCATTTGCTGTGCAATTATATCACGTTGATTATCATCCCAAGCATATTCTCTTTTTTGTCCTTTTTTTACTAAATACAAAGGTGGAGTTGCAATATAAATATAACCTTGCTCAACCATTTCTCTCATATATCTAAAGAAAAAAGTAAGAATTAAAGTAGCAATATGCGATCCATCTACATCAGCATCACACATAATAACTACTTTATGATAACGAACTTTAGATAAATTTAAAGCTCTTGGATCGTCTTCTGTACCAATAGAAACCCCTAAAGCTGTAAACATGTTTTTGATTTCTTCGTTCTCAAAAACTTTATGTTGCATCGCTTTTTCTACGTTCAAAATTTTTCCTCTTAAAGGTAAAATTGCTTGAAAGTTTCTGTCTCTACCTTGTTTTGCTGTTCCACCTGCAGAATCTCCCTCAACTAAGAAAATTTCACATTGTGCTGGGTCAGTTTCTGAACAGTCAGATAATTTACCAGGTAAACCACCAATACTCATAACTGTTTTACGCTGCACCATTTCACGCGCTTTCTTTGCTGCGTGTCTTGCTGTAGCTGCTAAAATTACTTTCTGAACAATTATTTTTGCATCATTTGGGTTTTCCTCCAAATAATCTGTTAACATTTCTGAAACTGCTTGACTTACTGCAGCAGAAACTTCTCTGTTTCCTAATTTAGTTTTTGTCTGTCCTTCAAATTGTGGCTCTTGTACTTTTACAGAAACAATGGCTGTTAAACCTTCTCTAAAATCATCTCCTGCAATTTCGAATTTTACATTTTTCAGCAATCCAGAATCATCTGCATATTTCTTTAAGGTACTCGTTAAACCTCTTCTAAAACCAGATAAATGTGTTCCTCCTTCATGCGTATTAATATTGTTTACATACGAATGCAAGTTTTCTGCATAAGAAGTATTATAAACCATAGCAACCTCAACAGGAATTCCGTTTTTCTCTCCTTCCATAGAAATTACAGAAGACGTTAATTGCTCACGAGTAGAATCTAAATATCTTATAAATTCTGGCAAACCTTCATCAGAATGAAAAACTTCAGAAATAAAGTTACCTTCATCATCTGTATTTCTTTTATCTGTTAAAGTGATGGTAATTCCTTTGTTTAAATATGATAATTCTCGCATTCTAGTTGCAAGTGTTTCATAATTAAAAACAGTAGTTTGTTTAAAGATTGTTTTGTCTGGTAAAAAAGTAACGATGGTTCCAGTAAAATCTGTTTCTCCAATTGTTTTAACTGGATATAGAGCTTTACCTTCAGAATATTCTTGTTGCCAAACTTTGCCTTCTTTATGAACAGTTGCTGTTAAAAGTTCAGATAATGCATTTACACAACTTACTCCAACTCCATGCAAACCTCCAGAAACCTTATAAGAATCTTTATCAAATTTACCACCTGCACCAATTTTAGTCATTACAACTTGTAATGCAGAAACGCCTTCTTTCTTATGTATTCCAACAGGAATTCCACGTCCATTATCTTTAGTTGTAACAGAATTATTTTCATTAATGGTTACGTCAATAGTATCACAATAACCACCCATTGCTTCATCAATAGAGTTATCTACAACTTCATAAACCAAATGATGTAAACCACGAGGCCCAACATCTCCAATATACATAGAAGGACGCATTCTTACATGCTCCATGCCTTCTAACGCCTGAATACTGGACGCATCATATTCTTTTTTAATTTCTTCGCTCATAAAAATGAATTATTTATTTTTAGGTTGATGAAATTCGTCTTTAAAAAACAAACTTCTTAGACTCAAATTTACGAATTTATCATCTTTTTAAAAGCCTTTTTAGCAATTTTGTTTTAAAATTATCAACATTTGTGAAAAACAAAAAAATGGCTTAAATCGCTTAATAATGGTTTTAATGTTGATATTCCATTTTTTGTAAATCGTTTCATTTTCGAAAATTGTAAAAACCTTTTAAAAGTTAAATTTTCATTTTTTTAAAAACTTAAAAACTGAATAATATTCTCGGAATAAAGCCAGATGAACCAATATTATCTTGCAAAGCTCCTTCTGTTTTATAGGGTGAATATTGATAATTTATACCAAATGTGATACAATCTTCATTTTTAAATTGAAACGTATAATCAAAACCAGGTGCAATTAAAATTGAAGAAATAAATTCATATTTATTTTCACCTTCCTGACCACTATAAAAGAGGTTTCTTGCATCAGTTGTTATGGTGGATACTCCTATACCAAAATAAAGTTTAAGATCTTTATTTGCTCTTCTAAAAACTTGTTTTTTAAATTTTAAAAATGCGTTAAACATCATATTTGTTTTCGCAGAAACAGTATCAATATTTCTGATAAATTGAAATTCTTTATGTTGTGTAGGAATTCCGAATTGAAAAACAACATCTATGGATTTTTTAAAACTAAATGGAAATCCAAAACTCATTTCTATTAATGGCGAAGTTCCAAAATAATCTTTTAAATTTCCATTTGGTATAAATACTCCTGCACCAATTTTAAAGTTAATTGATTCAAAAAAATCAGGTTCTTTAACATCAATTTTAGCATCTTGTTGTGCATTTGTAGCGTTTAGAATACCAATATAAATGAAGAATAAAATAACTTTTTTCATACTTATAGATTTAAAATTATTTTTCAAATCTATCTTAACTCGTACTTGTAAAAGTCCAGAATTCTTGTAAAACAAGAAATTCTGGACTCATTTGTAAGATTCTGGACTGATTTCCTATCACTTTATAAAAGAATCATTAGCACGTGTTTTAAATAAGTGCCCTCAATTGTTTCTGGTATTCATTAAAAACGAGCACTAACTAAAAAATAAATTATTAGAATAAAAAAAATCTCACTTTCGTGAGATTTTTAATCTCATATTTCTATAAATTTTTTATCAAAAAAAATCAAGAAAATCTATGTCATTTTACTTCCTAATAATCTTAACATTCATCTCCTCCACTTTTTTATCAGATAAAATAGAAGGTGCATTAAATAACAAATCTTCTGAAGAACCTGTTTTAGGGAATGCCATTACTTCTCTAATAGATGCTTTCTTTTCTAAAATCATCATTAATCTGTCAATTCCCCAAGCAATTCCTCCATGAGGTGGTGCTCCATACTGAAACGCTTTATACATGGTTCCAACACTTTTCATCATTTCCTCTTTATTATAACCCATATTTTTATAGGTTGCTTCTAAAATTTCTGCTTTATGTGCTCTAACTGAACCTCCACCAATTTCGTAACCATTCAAGATTAAATCATATTGTTGTGCTATAATTTCGCCAATTTCAGCATCGTTATTATTCATATGTTTTTCCAAATCATAAATTGCTGGCATTGAAAAAGGGTTGTGTGTAAACGTCCATCTTCCTTCTTCTGTTTTTTCAAACATTGGGAAATCTACAACCCAAGCAGGTCTTAATTCCTTCGGATTTATCAACTTTAAAATTCGTCCCATTTCTTGACGAACAGCATCTAAAGCTTTGTTTGCAGTTGCATAATCTGCAGCAGAGAAAAACACGATATCACCAATTTGAGCATCAGTAGCTTTGATAATATTCGCTGCAATTTCCTCGCCTAAAAATTTAATAATTGGCGATTGCAATTCGTTTTCATTCACAATAATATATGCCAAACCACCTAAACCATTTTGTTGAGCAATGGCAGTTAAGTTTTCAATCTGCCCTTTAGACATTCTGTTTTTACCTTGTTCTTTGGCAGAAACTTTAATACATTTTACAATTCCACCTTCTTCAATTGGCTTGCTAAAAACTTGGAAAGTAGTTTCTTTTACAATTTCTGTAATGTCTTGCATTTGCAAACCAAAACGTAAATCTGGTCGATCACAACCATATTTATCCATCGCATTTTTGTAGGTAATTACTTCAAAAGGATGTAAAATCCATTTTTTACCATAAATCTTTTTCACTACTTCATTAAACATTTTTGTGTTCAAATCGATGATTTGCTGCATACTTGCATATGCCATTTCAATATCTAATTGTGTAAATTCTGGCTGTCTATCTCCTCTTGAATCTTCGTCTCTAAAACAACGTGCAATCTGGAAATATTTCTCAAAACCACCAACCATCAACATTTGCTTGAATTGTTGAGGCGCTTGTGGTAATGTATAAAATGAACCTGCTTGCTTTCTTGTTGGCACAATAAATTCTCTTGCACCTTCATCTGTTCCTGCAGTTAAAATTGGCGTTTCTATTTCTAAAAACTCCTCTTCATCTAAAATATCACGTAATAATTTTATTACTCTGTGTCTATTTACAATTGCCTTGCGAACTTCATCATTTCTGTGATCTAAAAACTTATATTGAAAACGAGTAGTTTCATTCGTTTTCATGGCTCTTTTTATTTCAAAAGGAAGCGTTTTCGATAAATTTAAAATTTCTAAAGCAGATGTTTCTAACTCTAATTTACCTGTTCTTAAACCTGCATTATAATCATCTTCATTTCTTTGAACCACAATTCCAGTTACCATAATTACAGTTTCTGGCTTTAATTTTACCAATTCATCTAAATTAGGAAACGTTTCCCTACTTAAACGAACTTGAAAAATTTCTGTACTTGAATCACGTAAATCTATAAAAATTAATTCTCCATGATCTCTAACACTAGAAACCCAACCAGCTAAAGTTACTTTATCTTTAATTGTTTTTTCTGATAAATCAGATATTTTATGAGTTCTATATTCTTCTTTTATAATGATTGGAACAGCTTGTAATTCTTCTTCTTGATTTTTATTTTTGGGTTTTGGATTTGTAGATAAATCTGTAAGATTTCTTGTTTCTTGGTTCTTGATTCTTGATTCTTCTCCAGAAAGAGAAGATAAAATTTCCTCACGAATCACTTTTCCAGAAGCACCTTTCCCAATTATTCCAATAACCTTACCAACAAGAATCCCTGCTTTTCCTTGATTTCCTGCTTTAATATCATTTGCAATCGCTTCATTTTCTGCAATTACTTTTAAAACAGCTAGCTTTATTTTTTCTTCAGAAATCGTGTTATCTTCAAAATACTTGTTATAATCAAACTTTCTATCTTTTAAATAATTGATAATGGCATTCTGAACTAAAACAGCTGTAATTTTTTCAGCTTTAAACAGTTGAAAAATTTCAATTAAATGATTTACATCATGAATGTCTTTATATTCATCTGCACCAATATTATTCACCAATGTTTTTGCAACAAAAGATGGATCTTTAATCACATTATTCATCGCAACAAAAGTTTCTGAACGCAAAGAATCTGCCGTAAAAAACTTTGCATCTTGAGGTAAAACTCCACCTTTTATCAAAATAGATTCTACTGCAAAAGGCAAAGAACTGATATCAACATTAATACTTTCAACTACATTTTTAATGTTTACGAAAGGTAAATCTGGCTCAGAAATAAATCTGTAATCAGCTTCAAATTCCTTTTTACGCATGGTTTTGGTTTGCTTTAAATCAGCATCCCATAAAACTGTTGTTTGATCAGGTCTAAATTCTTTATGGTCTATATAATAGGTAAGTTGCTTTTCAATTTCTTCCTTCAAAGCTTCCACCATAAACTTAAATGAATTCAAGTTTTTGATTTCTGTCCTTGGGTTTAAATTGTACGTATGTTTTTTACGAAGAGAAACAGAAACATCACTTTTAAATTCTCCTTTTTCAAGATTTGCTTCAGATATTTTTAAATTCTGAACAATTCTCTGAATATATTGTGCGTAGGTTGATGCGTCTTCAATATTTCTAATACAAGGCTCTGTAACAATCTCAATTAAAGGAACTCCTGCTTTGTTAAAATCGACCAAAGAAATTTTCTTTTCGTGCATCAATTTTGCAGCATCTTCCTCTATGTGAACTTGCGTTAAATTCACAGTAAATTGACTTCCATCGTTTCTAAAACAAGAAACTTGTCCATCAGGAATTACAGGATTATGAAACTGTGTAATTTGAATATTTTTTGGATTATCTGGATATTCGTAATGTTTACGATCCCAAGAAATAACCTCATTTTTAAACGTAGATTTTACAGCTTTCCCAAAATAAATTGCTTTGGTAATTGCTTCTTTATTTAGTGATGGCAAAACACCCATTTGCCCAGTACAAACTGAACATATACTGGTGTTTGGCTGTTCTATTTCTTGATTTGCACAAGAACAAAACAACTTCGATTTTGTGTTTAAACGAACGTGTGTTTCTAAACCAATTACTAATTCTAAATCGTGCTTTTTGAGTAGCTCATTTAAGTGTTCTAGCTCCATTATATCAAATCATTTAAGAAATTAGCGAATTGTAAAACCAATTCATCATTATTTTTTGCAGCTGAAATTTGTAATCCAGTTGCTGTACCTTTTGGAATTGTTAACGTTGGCAATTGCCCTAAACTAAAACCAACAGTATATGCATCAGACAAATACATAGCTAAAGGATCCTTTAAACTATCGCCAATTTTTGGAGGTAAGTTTGGTGTTACAGGTGATAAAATAATATCAACTTCCTTAAAATCTTTTTCGAAATTAGCAGCAATTTGATCTCTTACATTTAATCCTTTTAAATATATTTCATCAGAAAAACCTTGTGACAAAACTTGATTTCCACCAACAATTCTTCTTTTAGATTCTTCTGAAAAATTTTCAGAACGCGTTATTGAATACGTATCTTTTAAATTGTCACCTTCAATTCTATTACCATAATTTGTGCCATCTAATCTTGATAAATTAGAAGCAGTTTCAGCCATTGCTAATGTGTAATAAGTAGAAACCAACGTATCTGATTCAAAGAAATCTAATTCTTTAACTTCAATTCCTTTGGCCTTAATTTTTTCTATGGATGCTAAAAAATCTGCTTTAATTTCGGCACTAATTGCATCATTATTGATAAAATTCTTAAAATAACCAACCGTTTTTATGGCATCAGTATTTAAAATATTTTCTTTTGATATGGATGAAGATTGATACGTAGTTTGATCTTTTACGTCTTTACCACTCATCGCATTTAAAACAATTCTAATATCTTCTGTAGATTTTGCAATTGGGCCAACACAATCTGTAGAGGATGCATAAGCCATCAATCCAAAACGAGAAATCCTACCATAAGTAGGTTTAAATCCGAAGACATTATTATAACCTGCAGGTTGACGAATGGAACCTCCTGTATCTCCACCAATTGAAAAAACAGTAAAGTCTTTTGCAACATTTACTGCAGAACCTCCACTTGAACCTCCACCAACTAACGTTGGATTTACGGCATTTTTAACTGCGCCAAAAATCGTGTTTTCGGAAGATGAACCATGTCCAAAACTATCGCAATTTTCTTTTACTAAAGGAATTGCACCAGCATCTAATAATTTTTGAATTGCAGTTGCTGTGTACGCAGATTTGTATTTTTTCAGTAAATCAGAACTTGCAGTTGTATACGTTCCTTGAACCATGTACACATCTTTTATTCCAAAAGGAATTCCCTCTAACAAAACAATTTCTTCTCCACTTTCAATTTTAGCATCCACTTTTTTAGCCAATGCTAAAGCAGTTTCATCTAATAAAGAATTGACAGTATTGTGAGTATTCTGTTTCAATAAATCCAATCTGTCTTGCACTAATTTTGTACAGGTAATTTCTTTATTCATCAATTGCTGATGAATTTTACGTATTTCGCTCATTATGTAAGCTTTATTTTTTGTTTCTGTCGATTTTTCACTAATGACTTGCAACTAAAAACTAATTACTAAAAACTATTCTTCTATCACTTTTGCAACTACCAAATAGCCGTTTTTCTCTTTAGGAAAATTTTCAATGATGATTTGTTTTTCAATTTCAGAACTATCAACCACAACATCTTCTCTTAAATCATCTAAAAAAACAGCATTCTTATTTTCAACAATAGTAGTATTGTTGATGTTGGCATTTTTTATAACATCAAATAATTTATTTACAGTTTCTGAAGGCTTTGCTCCTTTAATACTAGACAAAACGTCTACTGTCATCATTTTACTCATTTCTCTACTTTTTACTAAAAAAAGCCTTCCAAATTTGGAAGGCTTTTTTATATTTTATACAATAACCTTCCTGTCCTAAAAATTAGGATTATTAAAATTAAGATTGTTATTATTTATGATCATTTTAGGCTGAACTAAATTCAGTGTTTTTTATGTGGTTGCTGGCAAATATATGTTAAATAAATTTTATACAGAACCTGTTTAAGTATCTCTTTTTACAATCTAAAGAATACTTATTGTATTTGTAAAATATTGATGTTTAATTATTAAATCGATAAAAATTAAATAAAACACACCAACAATTTATAATAAAAATCATTGGTGCGTCTATTAATTCAGTAAATTCAAATCAAACACAAGTTTGAGCTACAAAATAACACATTTTAATTGTTTTTATAAAGCTTATTTAATAAATGTATTATAAAATGAAACATCTTTTAAGGATTTGATTTAAGTTTGTAAGTTAAAATCTATTTGTTTTAACTTTTCAATTCTAAAATTAAAGTTGATAGAAAAAAGATTGCTTAAAATTTGGTCAAACAAAAATCCCTCTTTACATTTGTGCAATAATGATAAATAATACAAAAAATATTTGGTGGTGGAACTCTCTTAATAAATAAGTGAGAACTAAACCTGTATTTTAAATATATATAAAAGGCTTATCTCACGATAAGCCTTTTTTTTATAGCCAAAATTAAAGCGCTCTTGATCTCTCAAAGATGGAAGAAGTTAGAACAAAATATAAATTACTGAAATAAATTCAGAATTAATGAAAAAAACACATTTTAAATCGATTCACAAACAAAAAATATCAGACACAGTAACACCTGTAGGTTTGTATTTACGTTTTAGAGATAAATTTGCAAACACGCTTTTGTTAGAAAGTTCAGACTATCATAGTAAAGAAGAAAGTTTTTCTTTTATTGCAATTGAGCCTATTTTAACAATGAAAGTGGACGATTACCAATTTTCAATTTCACATAAAGGGACCGAAATAGAACGTAACCCAATTGATAAAAACTTCTATGAACTGTTCGATAAACTCACGAATTCAATTGATTTAGATTGTCCTGCTGAATTAAAATCATTTAATGGTTTATATGGTTATACAACTTTCGATTCTGTTCAATATTTCGAAAACATAAAGTTCACGAACAAAAAAGCACCTTCTGCAATTCCAGAAATGCAATACAGTTTTTACAGATTTATTATTGCCATTAATCATTTTAATGATGAAATGACCTTAATAGAAAATATTGAAGAAGGTACAGAATCGAGAATTCATGAAATAAACACCATTATTGATGCGCAAGCATTTAATACACAAAAATTCGAAATTGTTGGCGAAGAAACTTCTAATGTTACAGGCGAAGAATTCATCGATTATGTAAAAAAAGCAAAATCGCATTGTAAAAGAGGTGATGTATTTCAATTGGTTTTATCTCGCCAATTTCAACAGAAATTTAAAGGCGATGAATTTAATGTATATAGAGCTTTGCGTTCTATAAATCCTTCTCCATATTTGTTTTATTTCGATTATGGAAGTTTCAAATTAATGGGTTCTTCACCAGAAGCACAAATTAAAATATCCGAAGGAAAAGCAACCATAAATCCAATTGCAGGAACGTTTAGAAGAACTGGCGATATTGCAGAAGACAGGAAATTAGGTAAAAAATTATCTGAAGATAAAAAGGAAACTGCAGAACATGTAATGTTGGTAGATTTGGCAAGAAATGATTTAAGCAAACATGCTGATAATGTAACCGTTGAAATTTTCAAGGAAGTACAATATTTTAGTCACGTAATTCATTTGGTTTCTACAGTTCGTGGAAAAATCAAAGGAAATCCTATAGAAATTGTGGGCGATACTTTCCCTGCAGGAACGTTAAGTGGCGCTCCAAAATACAAAGCCATGGAACTAATTAACAAATATGAAAACCAAACTCGTGGATTTTATGGTGGTGCAGTTGGTATTATTGGTTTGGATGGTTCTGTGAATTTGGCGATTGCAATCCGTTCTTTTGTGAGTAAAAACAACGTTTTGTATTCGCAAGCAGGAGCAGGAATCGTAATTCATTCTGATGAAAAAAAGGAATTACAAGAAGTAAATAATAAATTAGCAGCCTTAAAAAAAGCGTTAATTTTGGCAGAGAATATATAATTTTTCCTGCAAGGGTTTTAGAACCTTGTAGGCATCAGTTTTAATAATTATTTTTTGGGCGTTTTAACAGGCTTTCCACTATATCTTTTTTCAGAAAAAGAAAAAAGGATGTCGTTTCAATCCCTAACGCACATTGAGAATTTACAATCAAACTGCAAAGTTTTAAAAAGCTTTGGAATTTTAAATTTAGAAAGTAAAAAACACCTACAAGGTTTTGAAAACCTTGCAGGAGAAACAAAAAAATATGAAAATATTAATTTTAGATAATTACGATTCGTTTACCTACAATTTGGTTCACATGGTTGAAAAAATTACAGGAAATTTTCCTGCAGTTTTTAGAAACGATGAAATCAGTTTGGAAGATGTAAATAATTACGATATGATCATGCTATCTCCAGGACCAGGAATTCCTGATGAAGCAGGAATCTTAAAAGACGTGATTAAAAAATATGCAGGCATCAAACCAATATTCGGAGTTTGTTTAGGTTTGCAAGCAATTACAGAAGTTTTTGGAGGAAAAATCATCAATTTAGAGGATGTTTTTCATGGTGTTGCTACAGAAATGGAAGTAACTTTAAAAGAAGCAATTATTTTTAAAGATGTTCCTGAAAAGTTTTTAGCAGCAAGATATCATTCTTGGGCAGCAACAGATGAAGGTTTTCCAGAAGAACTACTAGTTACAGCAAGAGATGAAGATGGTTTAATTCAAGCAATTGAGCATAAATTTTATCCTATTTCTGCTGTTCAATTTCATCCAGAATCTATTTTGACTGATGTTGGAGAGCAATTCGTTACAAACTTTATAAACAACTACAAGGTTTCAAAAACTTTGTAGGTGTAAAATCAATATGTAAATAATACCTACAAGGTTTTGAAAACCTTGCAGGAAAAAAAACAAATGAAGGATATTCTAAACAAATTATATAATCACGAAAGATTGTCTAAATCTGAAGCAACACAAATCTTAAAAGATATTGCTGCAGAGAAATATAATGATGCACATTTAGCATCTTTTATGACCGTTTTTATGATGCGTCCTATTACAGCAGATGAACTTTCTGGCTTTAGAAATGCATTAAATGAATTGGCTATAAAAGTAGATTTATCAGCTTATAACACGATTGACATTGTTGGAACTGGTGGAGATGGAAAAGACACGTTTAACATATCAACTTTAACTTCTTTTATTGTTGCAGGAACAGGACAAAAAGTAGCAAAACATGGTAATTATTCTGTGTCTTCGCAATCTGGTTCTTCAGACATGTTAGAGAGTTTTGGGTATAATTTTACCAATGATGAAAGTATTTTGAGAGAACATTTAGAGAAAGCAAATATTTGTTTTTTACATGCTCCAAAATTTCATCCAGCAATGAAAGCTGTAAGTGGAACAAGAAAAGCGTTGGCATTAAAAACGTTCTTTAATATGTTAGGACCTTTGGTAAACCCAAGTTCACCAAAAAACCACATGTTGGGAACTTTTAATTTAGAAGTTGCACGTTTGTATAATTATATTCTGCAAGAAGAAGACATCAATTATGGGATTATTCATGCATTAGATGGTTATGATGAAATCTCTTTAACAAGCGGATTTAAATTCTTTACTAAAAACGGAGAACAAATTATAAATCCAGAAGATTTAGGGCTGAAAAGAATTCAACAATCAGCAATTTTTGGAGGAAATTCTGTTGCAGACGCAGCAAAGATTTTTGAATCAATTTTAAACGGAAATGGAACTGACGCTCAAAATAATGTAGTTTTAACAAATGCCGCTTTTGCCTTAACAATTGTTGATGATAAAAAGTCTTTTGAAACTGCTTTTGATGAAGCAAAAAATTCGCTTTTTGGTTTGAAAGCAAAACAAACCTTAGAGAAATTAGTAAGTTTATAAAATGGCAAAAAAGAAAAACAATATAATTTTAATTATTCCAGCTTTCTTTTTAATGGGAGTTGTTTTAGGAATCCAAACCCAAGAGCTTTTTAAACAAGCTGCAATTGGGTTAATTGTTGGAGTTGTAATTTATATTTTCTTAAAATATAGAAATAAGAAATTAAATAATTAATAATTACGAATGCTAAATTACGAGTTATGAAAAAGGGTAATATTATTCAAATCAAAAGCTATAATTTTGCTGTACGAATTATTAAATTATATCAGCATTTATCACAAGAAAAGAAAGAATTTATATTAAGTAAGCAGTTGTTACGTTCTGGAACATCGATAGGAGCTAATGTTGAAGAAGCTATTGGTGGTCAAAGTAGAAAAGATTTTTTCGCAAAATTAACCATCGCTTACAAAGAAGCTAGAGAATCTCATTATTGGATTCGTTTATTAAAAGACACCGATTTTTTAACAGAGAAAGAATCATCGTCATTATTATTAGATATTGAAGAAATTTTAAAAATTATCGGAAGTATTCAAAAAACAGTTAGAAGCACAAATTTATAATTGATAATTATCAATTCGTAATTAATTATATGACTATACTAGATAAAATTATTGCATTTAAAAAGAAGGAAATCGCGAAGATAAAAGCAGAAGTTCCTGTTCAGAAATTAGTACAAAGTCCAAATTTTAAAAGAACAACAATTTCTTTGAAAAAATCTTTATTGGAGGTTGGTTCTACAGGAATTATTGCCGAGTTTAAACGTCAATCTCCATCCAAAGGAATTATAAACGACAAAGCAACAATTGCTGATGTTACTAATGGATATTTGGATGCAAACGTAGCTGCACAATCTATCTTAACAGATACTTCCTTTTTTGGAGGAACTATGGCAGATTTGATGGAAGCTAGAGTTATCAACCAAATAAAACCAATTTTAAGAAAAGATTTTGTGGTTGATGGATTCCAAATTGTAGAAGCAAAAGCAATTGGAGCAGATGTAATTTTACTGATTGCTTCGTGTTTAACAGCAACAGAATTAAAAAACTACGGAAATCTTGCCACAGATTTAGGTTTAGAGGTTTTATATGAAGTGCACACACAAGAAGATTTAGATAAAATTAATGATTTAGATAATAAAATAATCGGAATCAATAATAGAAATTTAAAAACTTTTGAAGTTGATTTAGAGCATTCTATAAAATTATCAAATCAAATCCCTGATTCTTGTTTAAAGATTTCTGAAAGTGGTATTTCTGACCCGAAAATTATTACAGGATTAAAGGAATTTGGATTTCATGGCTTTTTAATTGGTGAAAACTTTATGAAAGAAGAGAATCCTGGAGAAGCGTGTAAAGAATTTATTAGTCAGATTCGATAATGAGCCCATCCCAACCTTCCCAAAGGGAAGGAGCTCTTACTCTTGTAAAAAATATTAATTAAGGAAAATATTAGATAATTTGGATTTGAATAAAAAAGGAAAAGAAAAAGATTCCAGTGTGTTCCCCTTTAGAGAAACAGGGGCTTTGTCTTTAGATCCTATTTTACCTATAAATCCTACAATATTTATTTTAGGAACAAAACCAGGAAATCAAGAATTAAGGAAACAAGAATATTATGCTAATAATGGAAATTCGTTCTGGAAAATAATTTATGAATTAACAGAAGAAGTTTTTAGTAAAAATTATGCAGAGAGGATAGATGTATTAAGACGAAATCATATCGCAATTTGGGATATTATAGAGTTTGGGGAACGTGTAAATGGAACATCGAAGATAAAGAACGAAGTTCCTAATCCAATAAATGAAATTATAGAAATGTACCCATCAGTAAAGCAAGTGGTTTTTAACGGTCAAAAAGCGCATGATTTATACCACAAGCATTTTACTGAAATTGAAGGAATTATTTACGAAGTTGTATTATCTACAAGTCCTGCTAATACAAGATTTTCGTTTAGAGAAAAATTAAATAATTGGAAAACAGTCATATTATGAAGTTGAAAGTTTGTGGAATGAAATATGTAGAAAACATCCAAGATGTTGCTGCTTTAAAACCTGATTATTTAGGGTTTATTTTCTATGAAAAATCGAAAAGAAATTTTGAAGGTATTATCCCTGATTTACCAGCATCAATAAAAAAAACAGGTGTTTTTGTAAATGAGCATATTGAAATTGTAATTTCTTTAATTGAAGAATACAGATTAGATGCAATTCAATTACATGGAGATGAATCAGAAAAATATGTAAGTGATTTAAAAAATCACTTGGTAGAAAGAAGAGCGTTATTCATTGAAGAAAATAAAGAGATCAAAAAGAAGAAAAATCAACATTATATTTCTAAATCAGCAATTGAAATTATTAAAGTTTTTGGAATTAAAGACGATTTCAATTTTGATGTTTTAAAACCTTATCTAGATATTGTTGATTATTTTTTATTCGACACCAAAGGAAAAGAAAGAGGAGGAAATGGAACTAAATTCGATTGGTCTGTTTTAGAAAAATACCCTTTTGAAAAACCTTTCTTTTTAAGTGGAGGAATAAGTTTGGACGATTTAGAACAAGTAAAAATAATGGCAAAATCTAATTTACCAATTTATGCTTTAGATGTAAACAGTAAATTTGAAACTGAACCAGGAAGAAAAAAAATAGTAGCATTAGAAAAATTAAAAAAAAGTTTAACTGTTTAATTGTTGAAGCGATTAATTGGCAACAATTACAAGATTAAACAAAGAAACGATTACACAATATAAAGATATGAAATCAAAATTTCAACCAGACAAAAACGGATATTTTGGACAATTTGGAGGCGCATTTATTCCAGAATTGTTGTACCCGAATGTAAAAGAACTAGAAGATAATTATATTCAAATTATCGAATCTGAAGAATTTCAAACTGAATATAAATCATTGCTAAAAGATTTTGTTGGTAGACCAACACCTTTATATTTGGCAAAAAGTTTATCAGAAAAATATGGAGCTCATATTTATTTGAAACGTGAAGACCTTTGTCATACAGGAGCTCATAAAGTGAACAACACAGTTGGGCAAATTTTGATTGCTAAAAAACTAGGAAAAACTAAAATTATAGCAGAAACTGGAGCAGGCCAACATGGAGTTGCAACAGCGACTGTTTGTGCTTTAATGGGTTTAGAGTGTACTGTTTTTATGGGCGAAAAAGATATTGTTCGTCAAGCACCAAACGTTGCTAGAATGAAAATGCTAGGAGCAAAAGTTGTGCCTGCAATTTCTGGCTCTAAAACATTAAAAGACGCTACAAATGAAGCTATCAGATATTGGATTCAGAATCCAGAAACGTTTTATTTAATTGGTTCTGTTGTGGGTCCACATCCTCATCCAGATATGGTTGCAAGGTTGCAAGCTATAATTTCTGAAGAAATGAAATGGCAATTAAAAGAAAAAACGGGTAAAGAAAATCCTGATACAATTATAGCTTGTGTTGGTGGAGGAAGTAATGCTGCTGGTGCTTTTTATCATTATATGGATGATGAAAGCGTGGAATTAATTGCGGTTGAAGCTGCTGGTTTAGGTGTAAATTCTGGTGAAAGTGCTGCAACTTCTCAATTAGGAGAAGTTGGAATTATTCATGGCTCTAAAACCATCTTAATGCAAGATGAATATGGACAAATTGTGGAGCCCTACTCTATTTCTGCTGGTTTAGATTATCCAGGAGTTGGTCCTTTACATGCGTTTTTATACGAAAGTAAAAGAGCTAAATTCATGAATGCAACAGATCAAGAAGCGTTAGATGCAGCTTATGAATTAACGAAGATTGAAGGAATTATTCCTGCCTTGGAAACTGCTCATGCTTTAGCTGTTTTACCAAAAATTGAGTTTAAAAAAGATCAGGTTGTGGTTATTAATTTATCTGGAAGAGGAGATAAAGATTTGGAAACCTATATTAAACATTTAAAAAAGTAACTTTTAAAAATTGTCACCTTGAGCGCAGTCGAAAGGTAATGATGATTTTACAAATAGTTTTCGACTGCGCTCAAACAGACAATTATATTACGTATGAATTCAATTCAAGAATTATTTCAGCAAAAAGATAAAAATCTTTTATCAATATATTTTACTTGTGGATATCCAAAGTTAGAGGATACTGCAAAAGTAATAGCAGCATTAGAGCAAAACAATGTAGATTTTATTGAAGTTGGTTTGCCATATTCAGATCCTTTAGCAGATGGCCCAACAATTCAAGATAGTAGCCAAAAAGCATTAGAAAATGGAATTAATTTGGATATTGTTTTTGAACAGCTGATGACTATTAAAGCATCAAACAAAACACCTTTAGTTTTAATGGGATATTTGAATCAGATGTTAAAATATGGTGAGGATAAATTCTGTAAAAAAGTAACTGAATGTGGTATAGACACTTTAATTATCCCTGATTTACCAATGGTTGAATTTGAAAATCATTATCAAGATTTATTCAACAAATATGGTTTAACAAATGTATTTTTAATTACACCTCACACCTCTGAAGAAAGAATTAAAAAAATTGATTCTTATACAAAAGCATTTATTTATGTAGTTGCATCTTCTTCAATTACTGGTGCAAAAGGAGAGATTTCTAAGCAGCAAATTGCCTATTTTGAAAGAATTGAAGCCATGAATTTACAAAGTAAATTAATCATTGGTTTTGGAATATCTGATAAAGCTACTTTTAATACAGCTTGTACGTATGCAAATGGTGCAATTATAGGTTCTGCTTTTATAAGAGATTTAGGGAAAAATGGTGTTGATAAAATTGATGACTTTATAAATCCAATTTTGGCGTAATAAAAAAGGGTTTATTTAAAATAAACCCTTTTTTATGATACAAATATTATGTTTAAATAGTAGTTGTTACCTCAATTACACCATTTGCACCTCTTAATCCATAAATAGAAGTTTCTGGGCCCTTTAGTATTTTAATAGATTTGATTGTAGTGGGTACAATTGCACCAAAACTAGTCGCATCTACTTGCACTCCATTTAAGACAAATAGAGGAGCATTAGAAGTACCTCTAATTGTAATAGTAGTACCTCTAACATTTACTCCTGGAACTTTACCCATAATATAATCATAAATGTTTCTAAATTGGATTGCATCTATGGCTTTCGTTTTGTTAGTGTCAGTTATATAGCTATCATTTTTGGATTCAACTATTTGAATAATAATATTTGAATTACCATTATATTTTACTTTTTTTATACCAAATAAAGGCGAAAAAGCCGCTATTTCTTTAGGCGCTTTATCTAATTTTATTTTAAAATATCCAGCTGAATTTGACGGTCTTTTTTGCTTAACATCGTCCAATAGTATAATAGCTCCTGGTATAGGATTATTACTTTTATCTTTTACTAAAATTGTAAGCTTAATTGTCTGATTTTCTTGCGCCAAACTATTTAATGAAATGGTCATAGCAAAGAAGAAAATAAAAGATTTTAATAGTTTCATTTGTTTATATTTTTATAATAATCTAAGAAAAAAACTTTTTTTACTAAATATAAGATAATATATTTTATTTAAAATAAATATTTTGTTAATTTTTAATAAACTTTTTCTCCATTTAAATACGTGGCAACTACTTTTGTTTTAGGGATTTCATTTCCATAAATTTTCATAATATCTTGATTTAAGATTATAAAATCCGCAAATTTACCAACCTCAATCGAGCCTTTTTCATCTTCTTCAAAATTAGAAAAAGCTGCCCAAATAGTCATTCCCTTTAAAGTTTCTTCTCTAGATAGTTTGTTTTCCATCTGAAATCCATACTCAGGAAAACCTTCTAAATCTCTTCTAAATGTAGCCGAAAAAAATGTTAGGAATGGGTTTACTTGTTCTACAGGAAAATCGGTTCCTAAAGCAATTTTACCATATCTATTTAATAAATTCCTATACGCATATGCACCTCTCATTCTATCTTTTCCAATTCTTTCTTGTGCCCAATACATATCTGAAGTTGCATGTGTAGGTTGTACAGAAGGCATTATATTATTAAAATCTTGAAAATCTTTAGAGGAGACAATTTGTGCGTGTTCAATCCTCCAACGTCTATCTTCTTCATCTTTCAAAACATCTTTATAAACCCTTAAAAGCCAAGTATTTGTTGAGTCTCCAATAGCATGTGTATTCATTTGATACTCTGAATCTACAATCTGTTTTGCTATTTCTTGATATCTTTCTGGAGGATAAATTAATGCTCCAAAATGGTTTTCTCTATCCGAATATGGTTTACGCATTGCAGCTCCTCTAGATCCTAAGGCTCCATCTCCATAAACTTTAAAAGAGCGAACATTTAAACGATCTGTTTTTATGATTCCTTTATTAATGTAATAATCAATTTGTTCTTGTTTATCTCCAGAGACCATTGCATAAATACGCATTTTCAAAGAATTTTGTTGATGCAGTTCCTCAATTAATTCTATTGTATTTCTATCTAAACCAGCATCATCAACAGTTGTTAATCCATAGGAAAAACAAATTTTTTGTGCATCTAATAATCCTTGAATTGCTTCTTGTTTAGAAGGTTCAGGAATTTTTATAAAACTCATAGCAGCATCAATTAAAACCCCAGTTATCTGTCCATTTTTTAAAATAATTTCTCCTCCAGAAACTTTTGTATCTTTTGTGATTCCTGATACATCTATTGCTGCTTGATTTACCAATAAGGCATGTCCATCTACTCTACCTATGGCTACAGGTATATTAGGAAATAGAGCATCTAATTTTTCTTTTGTAGGGAATTCTTTAGTTTCCCAATCATTTTGATCCCAACCACGTCCTGTAATAAATTGTACATTTTTCTCTTTTTGAAATGTTACCAACCTATCTAAAACTTCTTGATAACTTTGAGTCCCTTCTAAAGATACTTTTTGCTGTTGCAACCCCATTCTATAAAAATGACAATGAGCATCAATAAAACCAGGAACTATTGCTTGTTCGTTTGCATTAATGGTGTCTTTAGCCTTAAACCTATTTTGAATTTCATCATTAGTACCTATTGCAACAAATTTCCCGTCTTTTATTGCAAAAGCTTCTACAACATCAAATAAGTCATTAACTGTATATGTGTTAGAATTAATAACAATTAAATCTACTTCTTGCTTTACACAGGATAATAAAAAGATTGAAAAAATAAATATAAATATCTTATTTTTCATAATAATTTAGGAGTTTATATAAACAAAGTAAATTCCATAAATGAGTAGAAACTGAAAAGGAATTCTAACAATAGCTAATTTTTTAGAGCCAATTGCTGGTCTTTCTTTTGTAGCATCCCAAATATGAATTGGTAACAACAATATAAGTAAGATTATAATACTAATAGCAGAAAATTCTATGTATTTATCGAAAAATAGCCCTACACCCAAAGAAATCTCAATAAACCCAATAAAAAAGTTTACAAATTGTTTTGAAAAAAAATCAGGTATAAAGTCCTTAAAAAAGCCAGGCTTTACAAAGTGCATTATTCCTGCAAAACAGAAAAAGCACCCATAAATAATTTTTAAAATTAGCACTAAATTTTCCACTTGTATTTTTATTTTTAAAATATGATAAAAGGAAAATAGCTAAAAAATTTAATCAAATATGATTTTATCTTCTATTAATACTATTATGATTCTCCCAAAAAATTTAAACTGCTACTGATCCTTTTATATGAGGATGAGGATTGTAATCTAACAATTCAAAATCATCAAAAGTAAAATCTTCTATATTTTTTATTGATGCATTAATTTTCATTTTTGGTAAAGGTCTGATGTCTCTAGACAATTGTAGTTCCAACTGATCTACGTGATTATTGTAAATATGAGCATCACCAAAAGTATGGATAAATTCGCCAACTTCATAACCACAAACCTGTGCAATCATCATTGTAAACAAGGCATAAGAAGCAATATTAAAAGGAACTCCTAAAAATATATCTGCACTTCTTTGGTATAATTGACATGATAATTTTCCATCAGAAACATAAAATTGAAAAAATGCGTGACAAGGAGGTAATGCTGCTTTTCCATTGGCAACATTTTCTGAAAAAGAAACAGAAGTATCAGGTAAAACTGAAGGATTCCAAGCAGAAACCAACATTCTTCTAGAGTTAGGATTATTTTTTAATGTTTCAATTACTTCTTTTAATTGATCCACTTCATCACTGTTCCAATTTCTCCATTGATGTCCATAAACAGGTCCTAAATCACCTTTTTCATCAGCCCAAGAATTCCAGATTTTTACACCATTTTCTTGTAAATAATTGATGTTTGTATCGCCTTTTATAAACCAAAGTAGTTCATAAATTATAGATTTTAAATGTAACTTTTTAGTAGTTACCATTGGGAAACCTTCACTTAAATCAAAACGCATTTGATAACCAAAAACACTTTTTGTACCTGTTCCTGTTCTATCTCCTTTTTCATTTCCGTTTTCTAAAACGTGTTTTACTAAATCGTGATATTGTTTCATAAAAAGCCCATCTTAAGCTTCCCAAAGGGAAGAAACACTCATGTGTTTTATATTATGTATAAATTTAAATAATGATAAATATTAATTGAAGATTAAACCGTAAAATTTATCAATACTTTATTAACTATTTTTTTAATTATTATTTTCCAAAAGCAAGCTAAAATTTTTTCTTTAGGAAATGTCCTCTAGAATAAAGTGGTTTTTAACCAATAATCATCCCAGCAATTGTTGCAGACATTAAAGAAGCAATGGTTCCTCCTAAAAGAGCTTTCATTCCAAATTCTGACAACGTTTTACGCTGACCAGGAGCTAAAGAACCAATTCCACCAATTTGGATACCAATGGAGGCAAAATTGGCAAAGCCACATAACATATAAGTAGCCATAATAATTGATTTATTAAATGTTAAATGCGTAGCACTTGCTATGTCTTTCAATTCTGCTAATTGTATATAACCAACAAATTCACTTGCTGCTAATTTTATTCCTAATAATTGTCCCATTAAAGCCATATCTTCTACTGCTACTCCTATTAACCACATTAATGGCGCAAACACATAGCCAAGAATTGCCTCTAAAGAAAATGATTCGTAAGGTGTATTTGCAGCAATCCAACCATTTAAAGTTGTAATATCTCCTACCCAACCTAACATTCCATTAATCATTGCAATAACAGCAACAAAAACCAACAACATTGCTCCCACATTTACAGCCAATCGTAAACCTTCAGTAGTTCCGTTTGCAATTGCATCTAAAACATTTGAACCAATTTTTTCTTGAGAAACTGTTACATCTGTATTTACTTCTTCTGTTTGTGGATACAACATTTTAGAAATCACAATAGCTCCAGGAGCTGCCATTACTGATGCTGCCAACAAATGTTTGGCAAATACCAATTCTAATTCTTTATCTCCACCACCTAAAAAGCCAATGTAAGCAGCTAAAACAGCACCTGCAACTGTAGCCATTCCACCAATCATGACTAGCAGCATTTCAGACTTATTCATTTTCTCTAAATAAGCTTTTATCAACAAGGGTGCTTCAGTTTGACCCAAGAAAATGTTACCTGCAACAGACAAACTTTCCATTCCAGAAATTCCTAGAAATTTCGACAAAACAATCGCTAAAAGTTTTACTATTTTTTGAATGATTCCTAAATAGAACAATAACGATGTTAATGCAGAAAAGAAAATGATTGTAGGCAATACTTGAAAAGCAAAAATATAGCCGAATTTATTCATATCACCAACCATACCTGCAAATAAGAATTCACTTCCTGCTTTGGTATATTCTAAAATTTCGATGAAAATTCCGCCAATAAATTCAAATATTTTTTGAATAAAGGTTACTTTTAAAACACCAATTGCAATTATTAATTGCAGTGCTAAACCAATTCCTACTTTTTTCCAATCGATCGCTTTTTTGTTGTTGCTAAAAAGAAAAGCAATCACTAATAAAGCGAACATTCCTAAAACTCCTCTCCACAAACTATTAAAAGAAAAGCCTTGACTTGGTATAATTTCAGTTACAATTACATCTGTACTTTGAGAAAAAATTGAAAATGATAAAAGACAAAAAATGACAACAAGTATTTTTTTCATAATTTAAAAAGTATAATTTTAAGAACGTTTACTTATTTCGTCTCTTATTTTTGCAGCCACTTCATAATTTTCATTATCTACTGCATCATTTAACTGTTTGTGTAATTCTTTTAATGGAAGATTAGCAAAATTACTTGTATCTTTTTGAGGTGTTTTTTCTATGTCTGATGAAACATCTTTAGAATCAAATTTATTTTCTAAAGCCATTTCTTCTTCAACCTTTAAATAAATTCCAGCTTTATCTAAAATATTTTCATAGGTATAGATAGGTGCATTAAAACGAACTGCAATTGCAATTGCATCTGAAGTTCTAGTATCTAAAATCTCCTCTACTCCTTCTCTTTCGCAAACTAGGCTAGAGAAGAAAACTCCATCTACTAATTTATGAATAATTACTTCTTTTATATTGATATCAAAAGTATCTGAAAAAGTTTTGAACAAATCGTGTGTTAATGGTCTAGGAGGTCTAATTTCAGTTTCTAATGCAATCGCAATAGATTGTGCTTCAAAAGCTCCAATAATAATAGGTAAAGTTCTTGTTCCTTCAATTTCACTCAAAACCAGTGCATAAGCACCACTTTGAGTTTGACTGTATGAAATCCCTTTAATGGTTAGTTTTATTAAACTCATATATCATTCTACAAAATATAAAAAAGCATCTTATACTACACTTTTTTAGAAGGCACAATTTAATAAAAATAATAGATTGAAAACCTTTATTTTATCAGTTTTTATCAAAAAGAAAAAAACCTATTAGTTATACCACCAATAGGTTTTCGTTTAAAAACTATATTTGAATTTGAATTAAGCTTGTTTAAATGCTTTTAGCTTCTCTATTAATTTTGGTACAACTTCAAAAGCATCACCTACAATACCATAATCTGCAGCCTTAAAGAAAGGCGCTTCTGGGTCTGTGTTAATAACTACTTTTACTTTACTTGCATTAATACCTGCTAAATGCTGAATTGCTCCAGAAATTCCGATAGCAATATATAAATTAGAGGCAACTGGTTTTCCTGTTTGCCCAACATGTTCTCCATGAGGTCTCCAACCTAAATCTGAAACTGGTTTAGAACAAGCAGTTGCAGCACCTAAAACGTCTGCCAACTCTTCAATCATTCCCCAATTTTCTGGTCCTTTTAAACCTCTACCTGCAGAAACTACAATTTCGGCATCTGCAATCGTTACTTGTCCTGTAACTTTATCTATTTTTTCTGATTTTACTCCAGATTCTGCAATCGAAGCTTCAAAAGTTTCTGTTGTTCCAGAAACTGCATTCTCATGAACTCCATAAGAATTCTTAGCAACTCCAATTATTTTTTTATCCGTAGAAATTACAGTATTACTAAATCCTTTGTTCGAAAAAGCTTTTCTTTTTACTGTAAAAGGACTCGTTGAACTTGGTAATGCTACAACATTAGATGCGTAACCAGCATCTAAAGCAACTGCTAATAATGGTGCAACATATAAAACATCGATACTAGAACCTAAAATGATTACTGATGAACCTTCTGCATCTGCAACTTGCTTTAAAACTGAAGCATATTCTTTTGCATTAAAAATTGATAAAGAATCATTTTTTACAGAAACAACTTTTTCTGCTCCATACGTATATAATTCTTCTGTACTATTTGCATTTATGGTTACAACAACTACGTTACTTCCTAGTTGTTCTGCTACTTTTTTTCCGTAAGAAACTACTTCAAAAGCACTTTTCTTAAATTTTCCTTCTGTGGAATCTGCAAAAACTAAAACTGACATATTTTATATTGTTTAATTGTTAAACTGTTTAATTATTGAACTGTTTGCACAATTACACTTTCAAACAATTTTACATTATTTTTATTTTATTGAATACTTTAATCGTGAAATTGTTAAGTTGTAACTAAACAGTTACACAATTAAACGCTTAAACATTTACACCTTTTTATATTACTTTCGCTTCATTATGTAACAAGTCAATTAACTCATCTACATTATCTGCATCTATTAATTTAACGGTTCCTTTTGGTGCTGGTTTTTCAAAAGATGTGATTGATGTTGCATTTTCTGCAGCAACAGGTTCAACCACATTTAAAGGTTTTTTACGAGCCATCATAATTCCACGCATGTTAGGAATACGTAAATCTTTTTCTTCTACAATTCCTTTTTGACCTCCAATAACTAAAGGTAAAGAAGTACTTAAGGTTTCGTTTCCACCATCAATTTCTCTAATAGCTGTTACAGAAGTTCCATCAACCTCTAAACCTATACAACCATTTACAAAGTTAAAATCTATTAAAGAAGATAACATTCCAGGAACCATAGCTCCATTATAATCGATAGATTCTCTTCCTGCCAACACTAAATCATACCCTCCGTTTTTTACAACTTCTGCTAATTGTTTTGCAACAGACAAACCATCTACTGCTTCCATATTTACACGAATTGCATCATCTGCTCCAATCGCTAAAGCTTTACGTAAAGTAGGCTCTGTTGTTGCATTTCCAACATTTACAACAGTTACAGTTGCTCCTTGTTTTTCCTTAAACCACATAGCTCTAGTAAGGCTAAATTCATCATAAGGATTTATTACAAACTGTACTCCATTCGTATCAAACTTTGTATCGTTTTCGGTAAAATTAATTTTTGAAGTGGTATCAGGAACGTGACTAATACAAACCAATATTTTCATAATTCTGTTTTTTAAGCTTTATTAATTACAAAGTTACATCTTTTTTTAAAAAAATACTATGCGTGCATAGTATTTTTTATTTTATTTAACAATTTACGAAAACGATTGAATTTTATTCCTTAATAATTTTTTTACGAATGATAACGCCTTTCTCAGTTTCCAATTGTAAAAAATAAATTCCTGCTGTTAGGATTGAAGTATCAATAATTTCTAAATTCTTTTTAGTCTCAATTAAATTTTTTCCTAAAGAATCAAAAACTAATACTTTAGAGATTGTAACTTCTTGCATTATTGTTTTTAAATCGATAAAATTTGTAATGGGATTTGGTAAGTTTAAAAGAAACTTATCAAATTCTTCATTCAAAATGGAGAGGCTTTTTTCTTCAAAAGAAAATACATTTTCACCAAAAACTTGATTTGGAGATTTTAAAACGATCGAATTTTCATTTTTTATCAAACTAAATCCACTAGAAATTGTTTCAAAAAAGGTACGTTCTATTTCACATAAATTACTAGTTGCATCAAAACACGGGTTTTCAGAAATGGCTTCCCATAAAATAAGCTCGTTTTCTGTATCAACAGCATTTTTAAATTGCAGTTTAAAAGAATTACCACAAGAAGTAACTTCATTATTTTCTATAACTAATTGGCTATTTTCATCATTAAAAAATATTTTAATTGATAAATTAAGATCCTCAGGAATTGGATTTAAATCACAATCAAAAGAGCAAGATGCTGCATCAGAAGTGAATATGAAATTTTTTAAAGTGTAGCTTTTAGGTTGTGAAAAAATGTCAATTATATGCTGATCTACGTTTGTTCCTTCGAATTTAGAATCGATGAAAAAAACTTCATTAGAAACTTCATTAAACAACTCATTAATTAAATCTTTATTCGCAAAACTTATTGAATAAAGGTTTTTTAAAGATTCAGAGGTGGGATTTGGAAAAGCTTTTTTAAACTCATAAATATCATACTTAGCAAAAATATCTGTAATAAATTGCTCATTATGTGTTAGTGTAATTGTTTCTGCAGATGCGTTTTCATGGATAACTGGGATGTTTTGCTCATTATCAATTCGAATAATAGCACTTTGAAAAATACAGGTTTTCTGTGAAAAAGATAAAAAATTTGTAAAAAGAAGACAAGCAGTAATAAAAACTATTTTCTTCATAACATTAATTTTTACTGGCTAAATTATGTTTTTCCTACTTAGAAAACAAGTTAAGAAAACGATTGCGTATTAAATGTGTAAAAAAATTATACTTTGTAAATTTGTAGGCAAAAAAATGATAAATATTTCCTTACTTTTGCTAATCAATATTATTTACAACGAAATTTAGATGAAAACAGTTCAATTCAGAGAAGCAATTTGCGAAGCAATGAGCGAAGAAATGCGCAGAGATGAGTCCATTTATTTAATGGGTGAAGAAGTTGCAGAATATAATGGAGCTTACAAAGCTAGTAAAGGAATGCTAGATGAATTTGGCGAAAAAAGAGTTATTGATACTCCTATTGCTGAATTAGGTTTTGCAGGTATTGCTATTGGTTCTGCTATGAATGGCAACAGACCAATTGTAGAGTATATGACCTTTAACTTCTCTTTAGTTGGTATTGATCAAATTATAAATAACGCTGCTAAGATTAGACAAATGTCTGGTGGTCAGTTCAATTGCCCAATTGTTTTTAGAGGCCCAACAGCTTCTGCAGGTCAATTAGGTGCAACACACTCACAAGCTTTTGAAAACTGGTTTGCAAACACACCAGGTTTAAAAGTAATTGTACCATCAAACCCTTATGATGCAAAAGGTTTGTTAAAAGCTGCAATTAGAGATGATGATCCAGTTATTTTTATGGAATCTGAACAAATGTATGGTGATAAAATGGAAATTCCTGAAGGAGAATACATTATACCTATTGGAGTTGCAGACATTAAAAGAGAAGGTACAGATGTTACTGTAGTTTCTTTTGGAAAAATTATCAAAGAAGCTTACAAAGCTGCTGAAGAATTAGAAAAAGAAGGTATTTCTATAGAAATTATCGATTTAAGAACGGTAAGACCTTTAGATCATGATGCTATTTTAAAATCTGTAAAGAAAACAAATAGATTAATAATTTTAGAAGAAGCTTGGCCTTTTGGAAATGTTTCAACAGAAATTACCTATAGAATTCAAGAGGAAGCATTCGATTATTTAGATGCACCAATTAAAAGAATAAATACTGCAGATACTCCTGCTCCATATTCTCCTGTTTTATTTGAGAAGTGGATTCCTAATGCAAGCGATGTTGTAAAAGCTGTAAAAGAAGTGATGTATATTAAAAGCTAAAATCATTTTTTATTTTCATATAAAAATCCTTTTTGATTCATTTCAAAGAGGATTTTATGTTTTAAGTAACTTTCTCATCAAAAATTGAAAAAAGTCGAAAACCTTTGCGTAAATTATTCTTTTAAAAACTCAATAATTCAGTATTTTTGCCAAACTATAGAAAATATAAATATTAATTATGAGCGATAAAAAAGTAATAACTTTTGATGTTTTAATAGAAATACCTAAAGGAAGTAGAAATAAATACGAATACGATTTTGATTTACACAAAATCCGTTTTGATAGAATGTTATTCTCTTCTATGATGTATCCTGGAGATTATGGTTTTATTCCTGAAACTTTAGCTTTAGATGATGATCCTTTAGATGTTTTAGTGTTAGGTCATGAACCAACTTTCCCAATGTGTGTAAGTGAAGTAAAACCAATTGGAGTTTTCCACATGACAGATGAAAAAGGACCAGATGAAAAAATTATTTGTGTACCTGTTTCTGATCCTATTTGGACTAATAACAATGACATTTCTGACTTAAATCCTCATAGATTAAAAGAAATTGAACACTTTTTTAAAGTTTATAAAGATTTAGAAAAGAAAAAAGTTGATGTTGGTGGTTGGGGAAATGCAGAAGAGGCTATCAGTATTTTTCATAAGTCTGTAAAAAGATACCAAGAAAGTGATTATAAAAAGACTGATAAATTCAAGATTTAATAAAATTTACAGCATTATTTTATCAACCTCTTAAAATTAAAACTTTTAAGAGGTTTTTTTTTACGTTGATTTTCATACTTTAGCATTCGTTTTTAACTAATCAAATCAATAATATTTATGGAATCAATGATGATTTACATGCCAATTGCAATGGCTATTTTAGGCTTAATCTATATGTGGGTTAAGAAATCTTGGGTAATGAAACAAGATGCAGGTGATGGTAAAATGAAAGAAATTTCAGATTATATTTACGAAGGTGCACTCGCATTTTTAAGTGCAGAATACAAACTACTCGCAATTTTTGTGGTAATCGTAAGTGTTGCTTTAGCAGCTGTATCTTTTATAGTACCAACAACTCACTGGTTAATCGTAATCGCTTTTATTTTTGGAGCTGTTTTTTCTGCTTTTGCAGGAAATATAGGAATGAAAATTGCCACAAAAACCAATGTTAGAACTACACAGGCTGCCAAAACAAGTTTACCAAATGCTTTAAAAGTATCTTTTGGAGGTGGAACTGTAATGGGTCTTGGAGTTGCTGGTTTGGCTGTTTTAGGATTAACAATCTTCTTTATTATATTTTACAACTACTTTATGGGTGGTGCAGAAGGTGTTTTTTCTGTGGATAAAATGACCATCGTTCTTGAAACCTTAGCTGGTTTTTCTTTAGGAGCAGAATCTATTGCATTATTTGCTAGAGTTGGTGGAGGAATCTACACAAAAGCAGCAGATGTTGGTGCAGATTTAGTGGGTAAAGTAGAAGCTGGTATTCCTGAAGATGATCCAAGAAACCCTGCTACAATTGCAGATAATGTGGGTGATAATGTAGGTGATGTTGCAGGAATGGGAGCAGATTTATTTGGTTCTTATGTAGCAACAGTTTTAGCTGCCATGGTTTTAGGAAACTATATTATAAAAGATATGGGTGGTTCTATTGATGATGCTTTTGGCGGAATTGGTCCTATCTTATTACCAATGTCTATTGCTGGAGTTGGAATCATTATTTCTATCATTGGAACTTTACTAGTAAAAATTAGCGATAATAACGCTAAAGAAAGTCAAGTAATGAGTGCTTTAAATAAAGGAAACTGGACTTCTATTATTTTAGTTGCTGGAGCTTGTTTTGGTTTGGTAACTTGGATGTTGCCAGAAACCATGCAAATGGAATTCTTTGGAGAAGGTTTACAAGAAATCTCATCAATGAGAGTATTTTATGCAACTTTAGTAGGTTTAGTAGTTGGAGCAGTAATTTCTTCAGTAACTGAATATTATACAGGTTTAGGGAAATCTCCAATCTTAAAAATAGTTCAACAATCATCAACTGGAGCAGGAACCAACATTATTGCAGGTTTAGCAACTGGTATGATTTCTACTTTTCCATCAGTATTATTATTTGCTGGTGCCATTTGGGCTTCTTATGCTTTTGCAGGTTTTTACGGAGTTGCTTTAGCTGCTTCTGCAATGATGGCTACAACTGCAATGCAGTTAGCAATTGATGCTTTTGGACCTATTGCAGATAATGCAGGTGGTATTGCAGAAATGAGCGAACAAGAACCGATTGTTAGAGAACGTACAGATATTTTAGATGCTGTTGGTAATACAACTGCTGCAACTGGTAAAGGTTTTGCAATTGCTTCTGCAGCTTTAACATCTTTAGCACTTTTTGCTGCGTATGTTACTTTTACAGGTATTGACGGAATTAATATTTTTAAAGCGCCAGTTTTAGCCATGTTATTTGTTGGTGGAATGGTTCCTGTTGTATTTTCTGCTTTAGCAATGAATGCAGTTGGAAAAGCAGCCATGGAAATGGTAAATGAAGTAAGAAGACAATTTAGAGACATTCCTGGAATTATGGAAGGAACAGGGAAACCTGAATATGATAAATGTGTCGCAATTTCTACAGAAGCTTCTTTAAGAGAAATGGTATTACCTGGTTTATTAACCATTGGTTTTCCTTTAATTATTGCTTTTGTTCCAATGATTTTTGGAATGAATAATTTAGCAATCGCAGAAATGTTAGGTGGTTATATGGCTGGTGTTACTGTATCTGGAGTTCTTTGGGCTATTTTCCAAAATAATGCTGGTGGAGCTTGGGATAATGCAAAAAAATCTTTTGAAGCTGGTGTAGAAATTGATGGAGTAATGACGTATAAAGGTTCTGAAGCGCATAAAGCTGCTGTAACTGGAGATACTGTTGGAGATCCTTTTAAAGATACTTCTGGCCCATCTATGAATATTTTAATTAAACTTACTTGTTTAATTGGTTTGGTAATTGCACCAATTTTAGGTGGACATGCAGATGATGAAACTGCCAAAACAGAAGAAACTAAAAAAGAAATTAAAATTGCGGTTAAAAAAGTGGACAACACATTAGCTGCAAAAACAAAAGTAGTTGCTTTGAAATAGTAAGTTTTACTTTTTAAAGATAAAAACCTATTAAGCTGATACCTTAATAGGTTTTTTTTTGGTTTTTAGAGTACGTTTAAAAAAGTAAATTGATTTATAAAATTGTTATATTTACAGAATACCAGTAATATATAAAGTACCATATCATGTTAATTTTACGGGATATGTGTGATGAAAGTTACTATACAACGAGTTAGTAACATACCGAGATTCTTATGAAAAATAGTTTAGTCTTTAATTATTGAAAATAAAATCATAAATTTGAGGATTGGCTAAATTAACTGATAAATATTAATGGAATTAGAGAATATATACATCTATCGAATGACACATATAGATAATATTCCTAATATTATGCTAAACGGAATTACTCATAAAAATTCACCAAATTCCAACCCTAATTTTGTTCCTATTGGTGATGTCAGCTTGATTGACACAAGAAGTATCAAAAATGTAAGTATTGACAATGGTGATATGCTTAACTTTAATGCGAAAACAATTGTTTTAGGAGATTTCATCCCTTTCTATTTTGGTGTTAAAATGCCAATGCTATATGTAATCCAAAATGGAGGAAACTTTGTAGAAAAAGCAACACCAGCAGAAAATATTATATATTTAGTTTGTTCTATCAGCAATGTAATTCAATCAGAAAAAATTTATTATTTTAGTGATGGACACGCAACCGACAACCTAAGCTCTTTTTACGATAATAGTAAAGTCAACGAATTACCTAATATTATAGATTGGGATTCTATAAGAGCGCCATTTTGGGGAGGTCAAGAAAATCTTAACCTCAAACGCAAAAAACAAGCTGAATTGTTAGTATTTGGAGATTTAGCTGCACAATTTATAGTTGGATTTTGTTGTTATAATGAAGATACTAAGGAAAAGTTAGTCAATATGGGAATTGAAGAAGAAAAAATTAAGGTAGTACCTAGAGCTTATTATTAATATTAAAAAATTATGATTAATTACGTTACTGGAAACATATTAGATAGTGATGCTCAAGCCATTGTAAATACAGTTAACACTGTTGGTATAATGGGTAAAGGAATTGCGTTACAATTTAAAAAAGCATATCCTAATAATTATAAATCATATTCAACAGCTTGTAAAAACAAGGAAGTGGTAGTTGGTAAAATGTTTGTGACAACTGATAGTAATATTAGTTCAGGAGAAAAGCTTATTGTTAATTTCCCAACCAAACAACATTGGAGAAAACCATCTGAGTACATTTATATTGAAGATGGATTAGACGATTTAATAAATATTATAAAATTAAATCAAATTAAAAGCATAGCTATTCCACCACTTGGAGCAGGAAATGGCGGACTAAAATGGGAAAAAGTAAAAAAAATAATTGAAGAGAAACTAAGTAATCTTGACATTGAAATATTTGTCTTTGAACCATCATCTCAAATTGTAGAAAAACTCAAAAAAGAAAGAGTTAAATTAACAGATGCTAGAGCTTTATTGCTATATGTTTTATATGACTTAGTTAAAAACGGAGAATTTGTTTCTGAATTTTCTAGTGAAAAAGTTAGTTACTTTTTACAAAGATTTGGTGCGAAAAAATATTTTAAACTACAATTTTCACCTAATTTTTATGGACCATATTCTGGCAAAGTAAGGTTTGTTTTGAATGCACTTAACGGTAGTTATGTAATGGGATATAGTGATATGGACAAGAAACCTTTTGAGCCACTAACTATAGTTGCAGATGGTTTTAATGATGTGAAAAATCATATTGAAAGTAAACCAGAATTAACAATAATTGCAAAAAAAACAACAGACTTCCTAAATGGATTTTATTCAGATTTTGCACTTGAATTATTATCTTCAATTGACTTCATTGCTTCAGCCGAAAAAACATTTGACAAACAGATTATTTCTAATAAGCTAAATGATTGGAGTGACAGAAAGCAAAGTATGTTTTCTAATCCGAAATATATTGACATATCGCTTAGACACTTACAAAATGCTGGAATAGAGAACTAAATAAAAAAAGTACGACTACCTAACATCAGTATGTAACAAATAGAATTTAGAATATTTCATAAGATTCTAAATTAAAACTTCATTATTTTTAGTATAATTATCAAACAACGTTTTTATCAATAAAACAAGATTATAAAACACCTAATATGGTATATAAATTATCAGCTTAATTCAATTTTTAACCTGTAGCCATATTTTAAGTCTAAACAATTTAAAAAAATCACTAATTCTAAAAATAATATGACAGAATTGAAAAATAAAAAAGCAATCATTACTGGAGGAGGAAGAGGACTTGGAAAAGCAACTGCTATTGCTTTTGCAAAAGAAGGAATTGACATTGCTATAACAGGTAGAAATGAAACTGTGCTAAAAGAAACAGTTGCTGAATTAGAGGCGTTTGGAGTAAAAGCTATCTATTCAGTTTTTGATGTTAGTGATTATGAAGCTGTTAAAAACAGTATTAAAAACATTATAAACGAGCTAGGTTCTATCGATATTTTAGTAAACAATGCAGGAATTGCAGCTTTTGGTACTTTAAATGAAATGAAAGTTGAAAAATGGAGTCAAATAATTCAAACCAATGTTATGGGTATGTATTATGTGACTAAAGAAGTTTTACCTTACTTAATAAATCAAAATGAAGGTGAAATTATTAACATTTCATCTACAGCTGGGTTAAGTGGAAATGCGAGTACTTCTGCCTATTCAGCATCAAAATTTGCAGTTATTGGAATGTCTGAATCTTTAATGAAAGAGGTTCGTAAAAACAATATTAGAGTGTGTACACTAACACCAAGCACCATTGTTTCTGATATGTCAATTGGATTAGGTATTGCTGATAATGATTCTCAAGAAAGTGTTTTACAGCCTGAAGATTTTGCAGAATTAGTAGTAGCTGGATTAAAATTACCAAGAAGAGCAATGCTAAAAAGTGCTTCTTTATGGTCTACAAATCCTTAATTTATATAAAGTCTAGACTTTTAAATCATTTTAAAAACATCAATACATAAGTGGATGATTCTTTATCTTTTAAGGTTCTTTAAAACAGTTGAATACATATATTCATTAACCTTAAAAATTAAGTTTAGAAAAAAATTAAATTCTTAATAAAATTTGAAAAATCACATTTTTATGTGATTTTTTTATGCTTTATATTTACATTTAAAATAAAAAGAATGTCAATTTTCACAAACGATCCTTTGCAAATTATAGTGTTCCAAAGTTATGGAACGAACAATCATTTTTATGCAAGAGGAAGAGCTTTAGAAGATGAAAACATCAACCTAGAAAGTAATAATTTTTTTAGATTGCTTATAAATACTTGGAAACGTTTTGAAAGCGATGAAATTAAAAACACATCGTTAACAATTACGTTTTCAAACAACTTTACAATCACAACAAAAACAAATGAAAATGGTTATTTTGTGGTTGATGAAAAAATTGAAGGCTTAAGTGAATTAGCAAACAGCGAAGGTTGGTTGCATTTTACTGTTTCTTTCACCAACGAACATGTAGGTAGAAAAATAAACCTTAAAAATAAATTTCCTGGAAAACTTTTAATTCCAAAACAAACTGCAGAATTTGGTGTTGCAAGTGATATTGATGACACTATTTTACACACAGGTGTTATCTCAAAATTAAAATGGAAATTATTAATAAACACATTTTTTAGAGCGCCATTTAAGAGAAAAGCGCTAAAAGGTTCGTCCGATTTTTATAGTTTGTTGCATTTAGGAAAATCAGGAAAAAACGCCAATCCAATTTTTTATGTAAGTCATAGTCCATGGAATTTATACAGATATTTAGACTCTTTTTTACAAAAAAACAGCTTTCCAAAAGGTGCTATTTTATTAAGAACCATGAAAAGTATGTTTCATAAAAACAAGGATGAAAAACCTCAAAAGCAAAAAGAGATCATCAATATTTTAAAAACATACCCTACTTTACCTTTTATATTAATTGGTGATGCAGGAGAACATGATGCTGATATATATATGGAGATTGTAAAAAATCATCCAGAGAGAATAAAAGCTATTTTTTTAAGAAGTGTTAAAAGTGAAAGAAGAATTTCACGAATTAAAACCCTAATTGAAAATTATACAGAAGTTCCGTTTTTTATTGTTGACTCCAGTGAAGAGGCTATACAAATTGCTAAAACACATCATTTTATTGCATAAAGAAAGAGGCTACCTAAAAAAGATTAAATCTTGTCTTGCTGAACTTGTTTCAGCATCTTAAAATATTGATAATCAAATATTATAAGAATCTGAAATAAATTCAGGTTGACAATAAATTTTCTTTTTTAGAAAGCCTCTTTTATTTTATCTTAATTTTTTTTATACTTTTCTTCTTCCTGTAATTAAAGAAATTACAAATAAAACTATAAATATAAAAAATACAATTTTAGCAATACCTGCTGCTGCTCCTGCAATTCCTCCAAATCCTAAAACTCCAGCTATTAATGCGATTATTACAAATATGATTGTCCAACGTAACATAATTATTTATTTTTAAGGTTAGTATATAAAATAGTTTGATAACTATTTCTTCTTATACAAAGATAAAAGACTAACAGCCTTTGATTTAACTCTTTTAGAATTCGTTTTAACTCAAATAAATTCATTTTAATTCAAAAAAAAAGAGGTTGCCTCTTCAGACAACCTCTACCAATCAACCAAACTAAAAATCTTTAGTGAATATTCTCTAAAGACTTAATATTTTGTAAGCCATTTTCAATTTTATTTTTTTGAGATACTAAAATTGCTTTTGTTGAAGAAGGCAAACTTGTATCATTTATAATTTCTTGATACTCTTCAACTGCTGCTTTTTCTCCTCTAACAGCTTCTTCTAACATAGATTCTTCGCTATCTAAAGACAAAAAACCTTTAATATCCATCCAAGCTCTGTGTGCAGATCCAGTGATACTTCCACCTTTATCTACCTCTTGGTTAAATGCTCTAATTTCAGTTTTTAACTCATGTCCAAAACTATATCTTTCTTTAGCTTTTGTATTAAAGTAATTTTTTAAAGCTACGTTTTCTACATTTTCTGCTGCTTTTTTAAAACCTTTTTCAGCATCATATGTTTTCTCTAATAAATCATTTAATTTTTGTCCTACTTGTTCTGAGTATGTATTCATAATTTTTTCTTTTTTTTGTGAGCGTTTGTTCGTTTTAAAGATGTTAAACGCATTACATCTCTTTTTTTCATAACTAATTCTTACACTACAAAGATATTTAGATACAGGCTTTCTAATTGATGCAGAACATTTGTTCTTTAACTCATTTCAATATTTTTTAGCATCATTTCTGGTTTGTAATTTTCAAATAAGGATAACATGCTTTTTTCTGATGCTGAAAAATATTCGTCTTCCTTTTTATGCTGCAAGGTTGTATCAAAATATTTTTTTATGGATCCAGATTTGTAAGTATCTAAAATTTCTGGATGTATATAATATTTTCTAGAAACATTTCTTGTATTTCCTAACCCTTTTGCAGCTTCATCTATCTTTACCAATTTTTTATTTTTAATGGTAACTTTATCTTCTTTCCCTTTTTTACCTACAAATTCAAAACGAATTTAATTTTCATCCTTTGTAATATGCCTACTTCTTAAGATTGTTAAACCATACGTTTTATTTCTTATCGCATATTGTTGGTTGAAAAACTTAAAAACAAAAAAAAAATTAATAAACCGTGTATAAAAACAATAGTAAACTACAATGTAAATGAACTCAATTCAAATAATTATTATTCTATTTAAGACTTTTTCCTATTTTAACTACCTTTACAAAACTTGCTATTGCTATTCCTAGTAATTATTTAACATTGTAAATTGTATGATACATATTGAGATTATTGCTGACAGCCCAAAAGATTTTATAGAACAACTGCAAGATGCAATTGGTGGAGAAACTACTGAAAGATGGAGCGAATTTGTTTTAAAGATTAACAACGAAAATGGTATTGGTACCATTCGTTTTATTCCTTTTGATTGGGGTGTAAATTTGCTTGATTTTGATATTAAATTTCATAAAGAAATCACCTTACACATTAAGGCAAATAATGAGTTTAATCCAATACGTTTCATTTACCCAACTGTAGGGAATATAAAACATAAATTTGGTATTCATGAAAAAGAAAAAGAGGTAAACCAATTTCAATCGTTAATCTTTACCAATAAAACTGATGGTTTTAATGACATTATTTTTCCTAAAAACGAAAAATTAGAAATTAATGTAATTGAAATTGTTAGAAAACAATTTTTAAAGAAACGAACCACAAACGTATCAACCTTAAATAAAAAATTATACGAAGTTTTTGTAGATACAGATCATGATAATAGATTTGCCAATTATGGAATCATGAATCTGAAAATGGCAGATTTAATTATCAAACTTCATAAAATTAAAGCGAAGGGAATGCTTAGAATCTTAAAGATTGAAGCAAAAATTTACGAAATTTTATCCATGCATATTCAGCAACATAACAGACTTTTAGAAGGTGATAATTTGCCTGAATCTATGAATAAAAGCGAGTTGAAAATTGTTAGAAAAGTTGCAAATGCTATTTTAAAAACACCTGCAAAAGAATATTCTTTAGATCAACTTTCCTTTAAATCTGGCTTAACACAGGCAAAATTACAAGAGGGTTTTAAATTTTTATACAACAGAACTGTTACAGAATATATTAGGCATGTTCGTTTAGAATCTGCAAGAGACATGCTTAAAAATACAGATTTAAACATCTCTCAAATTGTGTATAGTATTGGTTTTAGTAGTAGAAGTTATTTCTCTAAAATTTTTAAAGAAAAATATAATATTACTCCAAATCAATTTAAAAAAAAACTTAGAAAAGTCGCATAAAAAAACCTTGATGTTTTAAGAACATCAAGGCTTCAAATCAACCAACTATTATACTATTATTTTTACGTAATGTAAAATACTTTTAAGTTGTATTTAATTTTATCTAAACATTTTTTTCAATAGAACTAAAACACCATACTTACTTGCAAATTTAGCAACGCTAGCAAGGATACTTAAGGGTTTTAAACTATCTTGAAAATCGCTTTTCACTAATTTTAATTCCTCTAAACCTATTTGTTTTTCTAAGCTTAATCTTTTTAAATCGGTTTCAATTTGTTCAAAACTTTCGTATGCTCTCATATATTTTTATTTTTGAAAAATTTAACTGATAAACCTTTAATAATCTTTTTATCAATAGTTTTTCTAACTAAAAACATAATTAGCCCAAGCAATACATAAATACCACCAACTGATAAAAGACCTAAAGAAATACTTTCGAAATAATCTCCTAATTCGATTGCTAATGCTACTGACATAAAAAGAAAGCCTATAGATAGCAAACCTCCAATTATAACCAATTTAGTAACTGTACTTATAGAAGATGCAGTTATTAAAAAAGTTTTGAGCTTTGCATAGCTAATTGAGTCTTTTACGTACTTTTTACCAATATCTGTTGCACTATCAGAAGATTTGTTTATAGAATCGTAGAAACTCATAAATTATACAGTTTGTGTAAAAGGTTCATTTTTTAAATCTGCACCTTTATTTTTCTGTAAATTCTTGTTTTTTTCTTTTAAATCATGCAACTTTTTCTCTAAAGTAGAAATTACGTCATCTGCTTTATAACTAACGTTAGACATTACACTTTCTAATTGAGTTTCTAAACTCTCTTTTTGAGTGCTATAAGTTGATGAGATTTGATCTTTTAATTCTGAAGCTGTTTCCATTGCTTTATCTTTAGCTATTAGAGCCTCTTCTCTTAGTTTTCTTCTAGTATTTTCACCTTTATCTGGTGCATACAATATTCCTAAAATTCCCCCTATTGCTCCTCCTAATAATAAATTTGATAAACTACTCATTTTATATTGTTTTTATGGTTAAATTTAATTTCTATCTCTTGTTCTTAAAAGATACTACAAATATACAGCATAACTAAAGTGATACTTAACTCAAAAAAAACAAATTTTAACTCAAATAACAATAAACTTAATTTTCTGGTTTGTAGATTTTTGCGCTAACCTATTAATCGAAGAAGTTGTAAGTTGTAAAATTCTTGGATAACCACCAGTAACTTGGCAATCTCTCATTAAAATAATTATTTTTCCTGATGGAGTTAGCTGAATAGTTCCAGGTAAAACTGCTGATGTTAGGATTTGAGGCAAATTATTGGCAAAAATTTCATTCAATTTTACACCCATTCTATTAAAATCATTAGAGATTGTAAAAATATCTGTTGTTATTTTTTCTTGTTGATATTCATTTAGCATCTCAAATTCTGGACCTTTAAAACAATCTAACCTGATCGTATTAAAATGATTTTGATCTATTTTTATTAAAGATTTTGTTGATGAAAAAGATTCTTTAGGTTCTTTAAAAGATAGTATATCACCTTTTTCAACAATACTTTTTTGAGTTATATTTTGATAAAAACTGCTGCTTTGTAGTTTTAATTCTGATAAGAAACCACCCTTTACAGCTACATAACAACGAACGCCAAAATTTACCTTTCCAAAAGATAGAATATCATTTTCAAAAACTTGAATTCTTGAATTTAATACAATAGGTTTCTCATTAATCGTTGGCGAGAAATCTCCACCAGAAATACAAATTATAGTATTTTTTAAAAATTGAAATTTACAACTTCCTAAAGTGATTTCTAAAACTGCAGCTTGTAGAAAATTATTTAAAATACTATTTGCCAAATCAGCAGAATACGTATCCATAACACCAGAAACAGGAACTCCAAGATTCGCAAAACCAACTCTACCTTTATCTTGAATTGTTGTAAAAAAACCAGGTTTTAAAACTTTAAGCATGTTGTAAAGTTTTTATAAGTTGATATTTTTCGTCTTCTATTTCTTTTTCAAGTTGATAAAACTGATCCAAAGAAATAGGATTGAATTTTATAAAATCGCCAGCTTTTGCAAAACAAGGATTTGGTGTATTAACATCAAAAAAATCGATAGGAGTTTTACCAATAATATTCCAACCACCAGCAGAATTTTGTGGATACACACCTGTTTGCTTCCCTCCTATTGCCACTGAACCTTTTGCTACATGCAATCTCGGATTTGGTTTTCTATCAAAAAAAAGTTTTTCATTTAAACCTCCTAAATATAAAAATCCTGGTAAAAATCCAACGAAGAAAACTTTGTAGATAGTTTCAGAATGGATTTTTATAATTTCATCAATTTCTAAACTTGATTTTTTTGAGATTTCTTGTAAGTCAATTCCAAATTCTAAATCGTAACAAACAGGAATTTCCCATAAAAAATAATCTTGTTTTGCTATTTTTAAAGTTGATGAATAAACCGATTTTAAAAGTGCAACTTCTTCATTAAAATTTTCAATAAATTCCTTGTAAATAATTGTAAGTGAGTTATAACCTTGAATTAAATCGATACAATTAATTTCTTTGCTTGCTTTAATTTTTTCAACAAAATGTAAAATATCATTTAGAATTTCATCATCAATAATAGCTTGCCATTCTACAAGAATCGCCTTTTCTCCAAATTGTTTATATGTTGGTTTTTTATCCAATTTTAAAACCTTCTTTTTTTAAATTTTCATATACATATTTTACAATTTCAACAGCATTCTTCGTGTCTCCATGAACACAAAAAGTGTCTGCTTTTATCTTTTTTTCGAAACCTGAAATTGTTTTTACTTGATTGTTTTTAATCATATATAAAACATGATTTAAAACGGCTGTTTCATCAACTAACAAAGCATTTTTATGACTTCTAGAAACTAGCGATAAATCATTATTATAATTTCGATCAGCAAAAGCTTCATATTTAATTTTGATGTTATTTTTCAAAGCAACGTTCTCAATTACAGAATTATAAGGAATATATAAAAACGCATCATGTAAATAATTTCGACACGATTCTATAAATAAAACTGCGAGTTTTTCATCGACAGCAATTGCATTATACAAAGCTCCATGAGGTTTTATATGATGTAGTTTCCCATCAAAAAAGGACAATCTTTCTGAAAATAAATCCAATTGATTTTGAATACTTTTTTTCAATTCATCATCAGAAATTTGCATCAACTTTCTACCAAAATTTTCTCTGTCAGGAAAAGATGGATGTGCACCAATTTTCACGTTATTTTCAATCGCTAATTTTATAGTTTCATCAATAGAATTTGCATCACCAAAATGACCTCCACAAGCAATATTGCAAGATGAAATAAAGGGCATTAATAAATGCTCATTTTCAACTCCTTCTCCAACATCACAATTAATATCGATCATTTTTGATTTTTTTTTCAAATTCATGAACTACAGCTTCGAATTTTGACAATAATTCTTCCATATCAATTTCTAATTTTGGTTGATACCATAATTTAAATTTTTCTTTGTCTTTAAATTTTGGCCAAAAAATAAATTCATAGTAATAGTCCCATGTTTTTTTTATTATTTCATCATCAAAATATACTTGAAGATAATTATTCTTTTCGTCTTGATTTATGAAATCATCAAATAAGTTAATAAAATCTGCAAAACCCTCGATTGTTTTTTCATCTAAAATGTTGTTTTTAATATTTGTTACTATTGAAATCAAATCATATGTGGAAGATTCAATTATTTTGACTTCTTTAGTATTTTCTAACCATTGATTTATATTTTCTGATTTAATAAGTTCGTTATTTTCTAATTTTAATCTTTCCTTTAATTCAATTAAAGTGTTAGCAGCAAAAATTTCGCCATTCTTGTAAGACAAGATATTTTCAGTTTCGTTTTCGTCATTATCTCTATACCAAATCATAAAAATTGATTTAGGAAAAGTTGTTGAACAATATTTAATTATCCAAGTTGAATGTTTTTCACTTAAATCATCAAATATTTCTAAATGTTTAATATTTGTCATAACTGATTAATAAAGTATTAATTCGTGAATTTGTGATAACTTTTTTTAAAAAAAATCTAAAGCAAACCAAAAACTTTCATAATCCCTTTTGCGCCTAAAAAGATGGAAATTGCTAAAATTACAAACCCAAAAATATTTTGTTTTTTTGAGTTTACAAAACTACCTAAAACATTCTTTTTATTCATAATCCACAATAAAATCGCTGCAATAATTGGTAAAAGCATTCCATTTGCCACTTGCGCAAATTTTATAATTTCTATCGGTTTTATACCTATTGATGAAAAAATAACCCCTAAAAGTAAAATAATCATCCAAACCATTTTAAAAGATTTCGATTGCATATTTCCTTTTAATCCCAAACAACCTTGTGCAACATAAGCTGCTGCTAAAGGTGCTGTAATTGCAGATGTAATTCCTGCTGCAAACAGTCCTAAAGCTAAAAAGTATTTGGCAAATTCGCCATATAAAGGTGCTAAACCCTTTGCTAAATCTGCTACATTTAAAATATCTTTTGATGGAATTGAAGCTGCTGAAATAATAATTGCAATAGAAACCATTCCTCCTAAAATTATTGAAATAATTGTATCTGTTTTAGCGAGCGAAACATCTTCTTTCTTCTTCCATCTTTCTTTCACTAAAGACGCATGTAAAAACAAATTGTAAGGCACAACAGTTGTACCAATTAAACCAATAACTGTCAATAAACTTTTCTCTGGAAATTTAGGAACAAACATTCCTTTTAAAACTTCCAAAACATTTGGTTGCGTTATAATTGCAGTAATTACAAAAGAAAAACTCATCAACAAAACCAAGGTGACTAAGGCTTTTTCAAGAAATTTATAATTCCCAATATATAAAAGTAAAAAGGCAATTATACCAATAATTAAACTCATAAAATTGATGGACAAACCACCAATTGTATGTCTGAATTCGCCAAAAATGGTTTCTAATCCTAAAATTCCTCCACTAATATTTCCTGCTTCATAAGAAGCATTTCCTACCACAATTGCAGCTAAAATTAATAGCGTTATAAAGTGTTTTAAAAACGGAATTTTAATTTCTTCTCTAATAACTTCTGATAATCCTTTTTGAGAAATAATGCCCAATCTTGCAGCCATTTCTTGCAAAACAATAGTTGCAATAATGGATAATAACATTGCCCACAACAAATTGAAACCAAAATTGACACCAGCCAACGTACAAATTGTTACAGTTCCTGGACCAATAAAAGCTGCAGCCACTAAAGTTCCTGGACCAATATTTTTGAAGTATTTTTTTATCATTATTCCCAAACTAGTTTATCAGTTGCTGTTAATTTTGATTTTTCAAATATTATTTTTTTCAACCTTGGATTTTTACTGATTATTGAATCAATTTCTTCTGATTGATCCATACTTGATTTGTTTTTAATTTTCATAGAGTCTAAAAATTTAAGTTGATAATTCTCAAATACATAATTCATTATTAATCCTTCACTAGAGCCTAATCTTCGATATATAAGTAATTTATTTTTTATCGAATCAAAATAAGTGGTTAAAGGATGCATAAATAACTCTTCAGAACACTTTTCAAAAGAACCATTGGATTTTTGAAAATATATTTTCCAATTTCCTCCTGCATTTCCCCAATCTCCACTTTGATAACCAGAAATCAACAAATCATTTAAACCATCGTTATTTAAGTCAAGGATACTTCTAAATAAATTTTCATTATCTGGCTCAAAAACTCGATTTTTTGTTATAGAAATATAATCTTCAATACTTTCCATTAAAAATTGTTTTTCTTGTTGTGCAGAAAATTTATCAAATAAAGTGATAAATAGAAAGACTAAAATTAATTTCATTTTTTTATTTTCTCAAACTTTCCAATAAATATACTTTTAAAAAACAAAAAACACCTCAAAATTGAGGTGTTTTCTAAAATATAATAACGAATTTATTTTCTAATACGCATATCTTTGAGGTCCTCCTCTACGAATTTCTTCGCTTGCAAATTCCTCAAATTGTTTAAAATTATGTCTAAATGCGTTCGATAATTTAAACGCAGTTTCATAATAAGCATCATCATTATTCCAAGTAGACCTTGGACTTAATAATTCTGTTGGCACTCCAGGACAAAATCTTGGTTGTGCAACTCCAAAAACTGAATGAATATGATAGTTTTCGTACGTATAATCTGACAACTCTCCATTTAAAACAGCAGTAATCATTGCTCTCGTATATTTTAATGGCATTCTTCTACCCACACCATATTGACCTCCTGACCAACCTGTGTTTACAAGCCATACATTAACATCAGCATCTTTCATTTTTTTGCTTAACATTTCTGCATATTTTGTAGGATGTAAAGGCATAAATGGTGCTCCAAAACACGCTGAAAAATTAGGAGTAGGTTCTGTAACTCCTGCTTCTGTTCCTGCTACTTTTGCTGTGTAACCAGATATAAAATGATAGGCAGCTTGTGCTGGAGTCAATTTAGATATTGGAGGCAAAACTCCAAAAGCATCTGCAGTTAAAAAGAAAATATTCTTAGGATTTTTACCAATTGATGGCTCCTGAATATTATCTATGTGATAAATTGGGTAACTAACCCTTGTATTCTGTGTGATAGAAGTGTCAGCAAAATCTATTACTCCCTTATTATCCATCACAACATTTTCTAAAATTGCACCTTTTTTAATGGCTGCAAAAATTTCTGGTTCTTGTTCTTCAGATAAATTAATCACTTTTGCATAACAACCACCTTCAAAATTAAAAACGGTGTTTTCTGCTGTCCAACCATGTTCATCATCACCAATTAAACTTCTGTTTGGATCTGTAGAAAGTGTTGTTTTTCCTGTTCCAGATAATCCAAAGAAAATTGCTGTATCTCCATCTTTACCAACGTTTGCAGAACAATGCATTGGTAACGTGTTTTTATAGACTGGTAAAATAAAATTTAAAGCAGAAAAGATTCCTTTTTTAATTTCACCTGTATATCCTGTACCCCCAATTAAAGCGATTTTTTTAGTAAAATTTAAAATTGCAAAGTTGTGTTGACGAGTTCCATCTTGCTCAGCATCAGCCATAAAACCTGGTGCATTAATTACAGTCCATTCAGGAGAAAAATCCTTTAACTCTTCTTCTGTTGGTCGTAAAAACATATTGTAAGCAAACATATTGCTCCAAGGATATTCGTTTACAACTCTTATATTTAATTTGTAATTTTTGTCTGCACAGGCATAACTATCTCTTACAAAAATTTCTTTTTCTGATAAATAATCGACAACTTTATCGTACAATTTATCAAATTTATCTTCTTCAAAAGGTAAATTAATTTTGCTCCACCAAACTTTATCTTCTGTAACACTGTCTCTTACAATAAAACGATCCATAGGAGATCGTCCTGTAAACTCGCCAGTATTTACTGCGATTGCTCCTAAAGAAGATTCTACTCCTTGTTCTTTTTGAAGTGTTTCTTGATGTAATTCGTTAGAAGTTAACTGATAACGAACTGTTGCATTCTTGATTCCTAGACTATTTAACGAAATCGATTTCGTATTTGTATCTACCATATCAATATTTTTAGTTTTTTTATGAGCTACAAAACTAATCAATATTTTAAAAACGACCTTATTTTTATTTATTTTATTTCTGCTTGTATTTTTTCACAAAAACAATAAGCATTGAAATCCAGCCAATTATAAAGAATAAACCACCCAAAGGAGTTACAAACCAAATAGATTTTGCAGTAATGAAAGTTAATTGAATTATATAAATTGAGCCCGAAAACAATAGAATTCCCAAGATAAAAAGGTAGCTAATTGTGTTTTTTTGTTTGATAGAAAATCCCTCATAAATATTCACAAATAATAAAATAATTGCATGAAACATTTGATAACGAACAGCCGTTTCAAAACTTAATAATTGATCTGAAGTTAAACTTTCTTTTAAAGCGTGTGCACCAAAAGCACCCAAAATAACTGCTGACAATCCTAAAAAACAAGTAATAATTAAATTTTTAAACATTATGAAAGGTTTTTGTTTAATTTTAAACAAATTTAGTATCTTCGTTCAAACACAAAAATACAGCTTTCTTTTATGAAAAACATATTGATTATTGGTGCAGGGAAATCGAGTTCGTCTTTGATTAAATTCTTAATAGACAAATCTGATGCAGAAAATTTGCGAATAATTATTGGAGATTTATCAACCAAAAATGCAGAAAAAATCATCAACAATCATAAAAATGCCAAAGCAATTATTTTTGATGTTTTTAATGAACTGCAACGTGAAACAGAAATTGAAAAATCAGATCTTGTAATTTCGATGTTACCAGCAAGATTTCACATAGAAGTTGCAAAGAGTTGTATCAAACTTAAAAAACATTTGGTTACTGCTTCTTACATTTCTAAAGAGATAAAAGCACTTGATAAAGCTGCCAAAGAAAATGGTTTAGTCTTTATGAATGAAATTGGTTTAGACCCAGGTTTAGATCATATGAGTGCCATGCAAATATTGGATAGGATTAGAGAAAAAAATGCCAAAATGTTGCTTTTTGAATCTTTTTGCGGTGGTTTAGTTGCGCCTGAAAGTGATACCAATCTTTGGAATTATAAATTTACATGGAACCCAAGAAATGTGGTTTTGGCAGGTCAAGGAGGTGCTGCAATGTTTATTCAAGAAAGCACCTACAAATATATTCCTTATCATAAATTATTCAGAAGAACTGAATTTTTAAAGGTTGATAATCAAAAGTTCGAAGCATATGCAAATAGAGATTCTTTAAAATATAGAAATATTTATGGTTTGGATGATATTCCTACAATGTATAGAGGAACTATTAGAAAAGTCGGTTTTTCTAGAGCTTGGAATATTTTTGTACAATTAGGAATGACAGACGATTCTTATACCATAGAAAACTCGGAAAACATGAGTTATAGAGATTTTGTAAACTTGTTTTTGGCTTATTCTCCATCAGATTCTGTGGAATTAAAATTACGCTCTTATTTAAAAATAGATCAAGATGATATTATGTGGGAAAAACTAATTGAACTTGATATTTTTAATCCGAAGAAAAAAATAGAAATTTCGAATGCAACTCCTGCTCAAGCACTTCAAAAAATATTAGAAGATTCTTGGACACTTCAAGAAAACGATAAAGATATGATTGTAATGCAACATCTTTTTGGCTTTGAAATGGATGGAAAAAAACATCAAATTGAGAGTAGTTTAATTGTTGAAGGCGAAAACCAAACTTATACAGCAATGGCTAAAACTGTAGGTTTACCAATGGCAATTGCTGCTTTAAATATTTTAAAAGGCGAAATTAAAACACCTGGAGTTCAAATACCAATTTCTAAAGAAGTCTATGAACCTATTTTAAAAGAATTAGAGCATCATGGAATAAAGTTCACAGAAAAAGAAGTTCCTTATTTGGGTTATAATCCGAATCATGTAATTGGTTAAAGCTATTTTTTACTATCTTACGTAAAAAAAACTTTTTAACTTAAAAAATATAAAGAGCTGTTCAAATAAAGTTGGTATAATCAGAAATTAAACCTTCTCTATTTATAGTTGTCTTATATTTTATAATGGAATTTTACTAAATTGTCTATGAAAACTCTAAAACAGATATCAAGCATATTAATTATACTATTTATTTCTTCTTGTACTCCTACTGAAACAGTTGAAGAAATAGAAGAAGTAGTACAAATTACTCCAAAAAATGTAGAAATAATATTGACAACAACACAACCTGATTTTGATGAAGTTGTGCTTTCTTACTACGATTTTGATGAAGAAAGTTGGATTTATGGCCCAAGACAGTTTGTATATGATGCGAATGGGAACCCAGAACCAATAATTATTTCCCTACCAGATTATAAATATAAAACTATTGAAGGTAATGCATATCGTAAAAATAATTGGACTTCTAGTTTAAAAGTTCAGGTTTTTATAGATAATGTTTTGGTGAAAGAAGAAGAACGTTTTGGAACAAATTTAGTGTACGCTCAAGTTTTTTTCGATTATACAATCGAAGAATAATTTACATCTTTAAATAAAAATCTTTAGTCAGATTAATATACTCATCTGTGTATTGATGGCGCTCAATTTCTATAATTAAATTTTCTTCTTTAATTGCTGTTTGATGAAAAGAAAATTCTAACAAACATCTTTTTATTGCTGATGTTTTATTTCCTTGAACTCGACAAATTCTATTCAAAAATAACTTATTTTCATTTGCTAGGTTGATAAAATTCTCTTCCTCTTTATAAGGAATCACAATCGCAAATTTTCCATCCGAAGAAAGAATTTTTACGACACCTGTAATCAATTCTAAAAAAGATAACGAACTTGTAAAACGTGCTTTGTTTCTAGCATCATTTTCAGTTTCAAACTCATCAGTATAAAAAGGTGGATTGGTAACAATTAAATCATACGTTTCTTCTTCGTCAGCAATTTCATCTGCAAAATTTTGAAAAGTACTATTGTAACAATACAAACGATCTCCCCAATCAGATTCTTCAAAATTGGCAACAGTTTGTTCGTACGCATTTTCATCAACCTCTACTCCATCAATAGTCATAGCATCAAAACGTTGTGCTAGCATTAATGCAATAATTCCAGTTCCTGTGCCAACGTCTAAAATTGTATCAGGATAAGTATCTGTGGCACACCAAGCACCTAACAAGACACCATCTGTACCTACTTTCATAGCTGTTTTATCTTGCTGAATTGTAAACTCTTTAAATTGAAACGGTTTTGTCATTTGTCAAAAATAGCTAAATTAAAAATCTGTGAAACTGAAATCTTAATTTTTAAACACAAATATTTTGATTTTAACATAATAAACCCACGAATTGGGTTATAATAGTTAGTTTTGTAGCTAATTACAGTAAAATTTCACAGAAACATGAAAAAATTGATATTCATTTTTGGTCTTATATTATTTAGTTCTTGTACAACTTCAACTTTAGAAGATGAAACAGAAAATCCAGATTCAGGAAAAGATAGAGTTGTAAGAATGGAATTTAATACGACACTATTGGGTTTTGATGAAATTAGAATTAGTTATTTTGATTATAAAACAAATACAAATCCACTTGTTGTTCATGAATTTTCTTATGATACTGCAGGACAACCTATACCTTTAGTAATAACTTTTGAAAATTACGATTTTAGATTTATTAATGGAGAAGCTTATAGAAACAATCCTAGTACAGAAGAAATTTCTGTAAAAGTGTACGTAGATGATGAATTAGTAATTGAAGAAGCAGAAAGAGGAAAAAATGGAGAATACGCAGAAATTAGATTCAACTACGATATTGTTTTAAAGAAAAATATTTAAGCTATTATTATTTCGCAGAGCATCTCTTATCTTGAACCTTAATTTGTTTAGTAGCTCTTTTGACTTTTACAATTTGAGTTTTAAAAGTTCAACCGTTTGTTTATTTTCTTTATCGTCTTTTTATTGTTGAATATAATATTGTTCAACTAGTGGGATTAACTTTTTCATTTTTGCTTTTTTTTGATTTAATTACTTTTCATACTCATTTTCTTTTTTTAAAATAAAAAAGATATGACCATCGCCATATCTTTTTGTTATAAAATATATTTTTAAAATCTAAAATTTAGTTATACATTAAAAATATAGTCGCTGGAATTTCGGTAATATTTTTTTTGGTATTACACAATCCACTTTTTTAAACAATAAAGACTAATTTAATTCATAAATTAAACTAAAAAATTATCATATAAAAAACATGATATATAATTTTAATTAAATCTATAAACCCTTATATAAAAAGCGCCCCAATCTTCTTTTTCTTTAGTTGTAAACCAAGCGCTCATATCTGTTTTTCCTTCAGTAAAATTACCTTCAAAAACTATTGATTTTGCATCTACATCAACTTGCTTTTCTTGTTTCCAAGCTCCTATTTGAACACCTCCTTTTGTAAAATTCATGTTTCTACCTTCACTTATTGCTTCTGTAGCTAATGTTGCAGGTCTTCCTTTTACAGAATCATTAATTGCTAACCCAGATTCAAAAGGCCATCTACTAATTTCTATTTGATATTTCCCAGAATGTTCAAATTCTACCGTAAAATGTCCTCCCATAGGATTCTTTTTTGCTTCTCTAATAAAATCTTGATTCCAAGGAATTTTAGAGTCATGTATATGTGTGTCATGACAAGTTAACTCAATTGGGTTTTGATTATCTGAGCCTAAAATAATTACTGGAAATTGATTAAATTCTGAAGAGACTGAACTCCACCATTCTTCATAATGATTTCTCATCTTGCTTACAATTTTCGGGAATTGCATTGCTATATCATTTTCTTGACCTTTATCATTAGAAATATCATACAACTCAGTTCCATTTACAAGACGCAATTTATTGCTCATAACCGTACTTTTTCTCCATTTAACTGGACTTTGAACTCGTTGAGAATCTGTAATTAAATATTCTCTACCAATTGTTTCTTTATTACCTAAAAGCAAAGAAGAAATATCTGAACCATCCATTTTCTTTTGTCTTTCTGGCAATTTTAAATCACACAGAGTTGCTAATGTTGGTAAAATATCTAAATGAGCTGTTAAATCAGTAACATCTTTTCCTCCTTTAATATTTTTATCAGGATATGATATAAAAAATGGGACCCTATGACCACCTTCATATTCGCTATTTTTTACACCTTTCATTCCACCATTAAAACCATATAATTTACCTCCTACTGTTTTATAACCAGAAGCAGTTCCATTATCAGTCATAAAAATTACAATTGTATTATCTGCAATCTTTAAATCTTTTAATTTCTTTTGAAGTTTAGCAAAATTTTCATCAACATTTGTAATCATTCCATAAAATATTTTTTGAAATTCTGGAATGTCTAAATCTTTATATTTATTGTAATATTCTTCTGGTACATTATAAGGTAAATGTGGCGCGTTTGTAGAAATATAAGCGAAAAACGGTTTATCTTTCTTGTCTTCGATATATTTTATTGCCTCATCAAACCAAACATCTGTACAATATCCTTCGTATTTTGTAGGAACTCCATTTTTTAAATAGGTATCATCAAAATAATCATTATTCCAATAATCTGGAGTTTGACCCACTCCTCCTCCTCCATGAGCAATTGTGTATTTAAAACCCTTATCTTGTGGTCTTGAAGGGTACGAGTCTCCTAAATGCCATTTACCAAACATCGCTGTTTCGTAACCATTTTCTTTAAACACATCTGCCATTGTAACCTCGTCTTTTCTCAAAATTGAAACGCCACCAATTGTATGCCAAACACCAACTCTATTTGCATATCTACCTGTCATTAAACCAGATCTTGAAGGCGCACAAGTTGGTCCAACATGAAAATCTGTTAGTCTTACAGATTCGTCATGAAACTTATCTAAAGCAGGTGTTTTAACCAATGTATTTCCATGAACAGCAATATCTCCATAACCTTGATCGTCTGTAATTACAACAATTACATTAGGTCTTTTTGTTTTTTGAGAAGTTGATGTTGCTTTTGATTGAGAAGTACATGAAACTGTAATTCCTGCAAGTACAATTAGTAATGCTATTTTTTTATTCATTTTAATTAATTTTTAAAACTAGGTGTTGAGTTTTCTTTTTACTTATCAGCTTTTAAACTTATTTAGGCAAATCTTTCTTCCAATCTTTCCACAATATTTTAAGTTCAGTTACAAGCTGTTTATTATTTTCTGCTAAATTATTTTTTTCAAACGGATCTTTAGAAATATTGTATAACTCTTCTCTACTAATTTTCTCATTGAAAAGTAATTTCCAATCCTTATTTCTAACAGCTCCTTCTGCCCAATGATTTGTTTTTACCTTTGGAAAACGCCATTCCCAAAATAATGGTTTTGTTCTTTTAAACGTTTTATTTTTTAATATTGATGTGATGTTTTCCCCATCAATATTATAATCTTTAGGTAAATCTATTTTTGCTAAACTGGCAAATGTTGGTAATAAATCTACAGTAGAAAGTACACTTGTAGAATCTACTTTATTTTCTTTTACATGATTTTTCCATTTAACAATGAATGGAACAACAACACCACCTTGTAAAATATCAACTTTTCTGCCTTTTAAACCTGCTGTTGATCCTGCTTCTAATGAAGGACCATAAGCTGCAGGGCCATTATCGCTCGAAAATATAATTAATGTATTTTCATCTAAACCCATTTCTGATATCGACTTTAATAGCCTTCCTACATGAAAATCTGCATCTTTTAAAACAGCATAATATGTTTCTTTATTTTGAGATAAATTTTTAAATGGTTTACGTTGCTCTTCTGAAGGCCATAAAGGTGTATGTGGATCTTTCAACCAAAGGTTAATAAATAGTGGTTGTTTTCCTTTATTTCTTTTGATAAAATCGATCGTTTCATCAACAACAACTCTACTGGAACTTTGTACCCAAAGTGTATCATTATCCATATATCTTGTTGTTGGCCATTTTTGATCACCTTTCCAAGTGGGTCCATTTCCATTCCAAACGCGTGTTTCATCATAACCATATACTTTTGGTTCTGGTGCATTTGGATCTCCATTTGGCAAACCTCCACCACCTAAATGCCATTTACCAAAATGAGCTGTTTTATAACCTGCTTTTTGCAATGTTTTTGGTAAGTAAAGAGGTAAAGAATCGTCCAAATAATCTGGCATATTTCTTTTCACATTCAAATCATGTGGTGCAAAATGACCATGTACATTATGTCTTGCAGGAAAATGACCTGTTAAAACAGAAGATCTGCTTGGAGAACAAACACCACTCGTAACATGAAATTGTGTGTATCTTGTTCCTTCAGCAGCCATTTTATCTATATTTGGCGTAACTACTTCTTTGTTGCCATAAACACCTAAATCTCCAAAACCCCAATCATCTGCAAAAATAAAAATGATATTAGGTTTTGTACTTTCACTTGTTTTTGAAACTTCTTTTTTTAAGTTTTTACAAGAAAACATCGAAAATACAACTAATAATATGATGATATATTTTAACGGGGATATGCTCATATTTATTTTTTAAAAGTTTCTGTTTTCTGTTGATTGTTTAAAATTGTCGCTAATTCATTTACTTTTTCAGGAAATTTACTTGCCAAATTAGTAGTTTGTCCAACATCTTTTTTCAGATTAAAAAGTTGAATTGTATCATTCGTTTTTTCAAAATTTCTTTCTTCTGAAAACCATTTTGGAATTCTTGTATGATACCCATCTTTATTATTGATATATAACCAATCTCCTTTTCTAATGGCATATTTTGTTGCCCAAGTATTATGAATAAGGTTTTCTCTTACTGGTTTATCTGCATCAGTTAACCAAACATCAGAAAAATTATAACTATCGTGTTGAAAACCTTTTGGTAAATCGCTTTTTGTAATTGATGCTAATGTATTTAGTAGATCTATTTGACTAAATAATTGATAATTTTTAGTCCCAGCTTTTATTTTACTTGGCCATTTTACAATAAATGGTACATGATGTCCACCTTCATAAACATCTCTTTTTACGCCTCTAAAAGGATTAGAACTATCGTGATTATAGTTTTTAATTCGATCATAAGCATATTTTTCTGTTCCATTATCTGCAGTAAAAATAACGATGGTATTTTCATCTGCATTTATCGATTTTAAAGCTTGTAAAATTTGCCCAACTGCATCATCTGTTTGATAAACAAAATCTCCATAAGGACCTGCTTTACTCTTTCCTCTAAATTCTTTATTAGGAATTATTGGTGCATGAGGTGAAGGAAATGCCATGTATAAAAAGAAAGGTTTTTCTGCCTTTTCTTGATTTTTGATAAACGTAACTGCAGAACTTGTAACTGTTGGTAAAACTTTATAAAAATCCCAGTCTTTAACTGCTGGTCCTGGCCTTAATTCCCAATTACCTTCTAAAGCAAAATCTTCTGTAGGATGTTGTAAAGTTATGGTTGGCACTTCTACAACCTTATCATTTTTTATCCAAGTATAAGGAGGAAAATTGATTGTTCCATCACCAAAATAAGAATCGAAACCAATAGATAAAGGTCCATCAGGAATCTTCTTATTCCAATCGTAAGCTTGTGCTGGCCAAATTTCTATTTCCTTTTTTCTTAATATTGATTTTTCTTTTTGAGTGAAATCTTTTTTTCTGATAGCTTCCCAATCCCAACCTAAATGCCATTTACCTATTGCAGCTGTATGATAACCGTTTTTTTGAAGAATTTTAGGCAAAGTAACCTGATTTTCTTTAAAAACAGATTTACCCATAGAATGTACAATATCATTGAAATCTCGCCAATGATATCTACCAGACAAAAGTGCATATCTACTTGGTGAACAAACGCCAGAAGAACTATGTGCATCTGTCATTAACATTCCTTCTTTAGCTAATTGATCTAAATTTGGCGTTGGAATTTTAGATTCTGGATTTTGAATAGCCAAATCTCCATACCCCATATCATCAGCATAAAAAATAATGATATTAGGTTTATTTATTTCACTTGATAATTTTGTTTCCTTTTGACAAGATGCCAAAATCATCAGCATAAATAAATATAAATAGCTATTTAATTTCATGAATTTAATTCGATTTTTTCCAGTCGATTTTTGCTTTCTTATTTTCTAAATCTACCCAAATACTTGCGTGCTCATAATTTCTGGTTAAAATCCATCCATTTGTTTGCATGTCGTTTAAAGGCTTTCCTAAAGGTTTATCAAATTCTGGATACCATAAAAGTGATCCCATTTTTAAACGATACCCCCAATTATAAATTAAATAAGAATGTTTTTGAGCGCCTGCTAAAAAAGATGCTAAAGCAAAATCTAAATGTTCTTTAGAAATTTTCTCTTTTTCTTTTTCAGATTTTTTCATAAAAGCTTTAATTAACCAAGCATTTTCTGGCCAAGCTTTAAAAACTACTATTTTACCACTTTTACCAGCTTTTTCCATTTCTTGAATATCTTTTAGCATACTTTCTTTTGTTTTGCTATTAAAATATCCAAAATGCTCGATCATAATGGCATCTGTATTTTCTGGAAAATCATTTTCGCTATTTCTAACTGGTGTAGAACGAATTCCGTTATAAACGATTAATTTATCATCGCCTATTTTAGCTCTAGTTTCTTTAATTAAATCTTTTAAACCTTGTTGAATTGCATTGTATTTATCAACGCCCCATAATCTTTTATTTCCTGGGTTAGTTACTTGTACCAATGCATCAAAGAAAACACCATCTATGTTTTCATTCATTATATTGTCTACAGCAATATCAGACCACCAATTTCTAACTTCTGGGTTGGATAAATCATAACGTTTAATTTTACCATCTTTTAAATCGTATTCACCTTTTGCTGTTTTTAACCACCAATCTTCTTTATTTTGATAGTCTTCGTGGGCTTTATACATGCTATAATCTAAAAAAGCATTCCAATAGAAAACTACTTTCATATCAGAATTAAGTGCTTTTAACACTTTTGCATCTGCTGCTATTGATTCTTCAGAATATTTATATTTTGGAAAACCATGCGCTTTTTCTAATACCACAAAGTTAGAATGTGATGCAATAAATTTTGCTTCGGATTTTGTTAGTAAATCTCCTTTTTTTCCAAAGTGAAAAGCTACAGGAACTTTATCCCAGCTAAAAAATGGATAATGCGTATCCTTTTGAGAAAATGTAGCTTGCACTAAAAACAAACCGACTACAAATAAAGATGTATGTAAAAAAGGGAATTTCATTCTTTTACGTTTATTTTATTGGTGAAAGTTTAATAGATTTTAAACTTGATGTTTTAGCATCACCTTCTACCAAAGATGTTTTAATAGTATGGTTTCCTGCTGTTTTAAACTCTAAAATACCCATATTTCTAAATGCATATTTATTAGTTGCAGCTTGTTGATTTTGAACTTTAATACCTTCATCTGTTGTTGTTTTCCAAACCAATCTTCCTTCACCTTTATACTCTAAATCTATATAGTAGTATCCTGGCTTTTGAACATTTACTTGCCAAGTAACTGCACCATTTTCTGTCCAATCACTCACTTGATTTGCATGTTTCCATTCGCCAAATTTTTCCATCCAACGCACATTTTTTTGTTCTGCACCTTCAGCAACTCCAAACTCTGTTAAAAGTCTAGTAGCAACATTTGGATAGATTCCTAAATTAGTTTTTACGTCAGCTTTTGCGTCTTCTAATTCTACTTCAATTACAGAAATTAATTCTTCTGGAGCTTGATATGGAACATCAATAACCAACCAATCATTCTCTTTATTATATTTTAATTTACTCTTTTTAGACCCATTTAAAAGTGACACTTTTTTCACTTTTGATTTTAATCCAGGTAAGTATAATTTACCATTTGTTGGCCATTTACCTACAGATAAAAAAAGTGATTTATCTTTTGTAGTGATATCTCCCCAAGGTAATGCGTAACCCCAAGGTGAACTGCCAGCATCATAAATTACTTGTGGATATTTTTTAATCCAACTTCCTGATTCTTGTAAGAATTCTATTCCTGTTTTCGGAATTGCTCCATTACTATCTGGACCCACATTAAATAAATAGGTTCCTCCTCTTGCAACTGTTTCAATTACTCTACCAAGAATTTTTTTAGGGCTTTTAAAGTTATTATCATACCAAGCATAAGACCAAGAATCATTATTGGTGTCTGCTGTTTCCCAAAGACCTTCTACATTTCTTGTTGGCACTTCCATATCTCCAATACTTGCATAATCTCCCATACCATAACCAACTCTACTACACATCATAGCATTTGGTTGTAATTCTCTAACCATATTAGCTAATTCTACCACATATTCTTGTGGCATATCTCCTGGTGTATCAAACCAAACAAAGTCAATTTGACCATAATTTGTACATATCTCTCTAACTTGAGGTTTACATTTATTGTAGAAATAATCTTTAAAAGATGCTTTATTTCCTTTATCGTCAACTTCTGGACCTCTAGCTCCTCCTGGAGCAGTCCAATCTTGGTTATGAGAGTAATAGAATCCAAAACCAAGACCTAATTCTTTACAAGCTGCAGATAATTCATGCATTGGATCTCTACCAAATGGAGTTGCATCTACAATATTAAAGTCACTTACTTTAGAATCGAACATGGCAAAACCTTCATGATGTTTACTGGTAATGATGATATATTTCATTCCAGCATCTTTTGCTAATTGTGCAATCTTTTTTGCATCAAATTCTGTAGGATTAAAAGTTTTTGCAGTTTCCATATAGTCCTTTGGAGCAATATTTGCAACACGCTTACTCATTAACCACTCACCAATACCATAATAAGTTTTATCTTCCCAAACACCTCCTAGGTTAGAAAACAATCCCCAATGAATAAACATTCCGTAATTACCTTCATCAAACAATTTAGCCTTCCCACTTTTTAAGGCATCTCCAGAAACATTTGTTTCTCCCCACATTTCTTCCATTCCTTTACCATCTTGAGAATAAGTACTCAGGACACAAACAAACATTACTAAAACAGAAAATATAAAACGTCTTTTATTAAACATATTCGAACTATTATAAAATTTATTATTGTTTTTTTAAAAAAAATTGGATAAAAAACATCTCCTTTTTCATCCATTATAATTTAGTTTAGAATTTATATCTTAAACCAAACTTCCAAACAGGATCTCTATCATAATAAGCAGAAAAACTAGCCTTATCATCTCCTTGATATCGGTTTTGTGTATGGTTAGTTGCGTGGTTAAGCAACTAATTTAGTAAACTTTAACGAACCCGAGAAAATTCCGCAGGAATTTTCGCAAGTAAGCAAGTAAAAAGCAATTAATTATACACGGCTTAAGTTTGTCTTTTAATAAATTTGGTACTTAATCAGAAAGAATAAAAGAGAGAATTAAGGTTAATTTACACGGTTGAGCCAAGACTCAGACAACACTGATAATCCTCTCTCTTTTCTACTACAATCACGTTCAGTTCTGTGAGACGTTGATCTCGATTTTAAGTTGTTGTGAGTCCAGTAGGTTATTCTTTCATAA